>Ga0208938_1000003_pt1 | contig 532146 bp, 533 predicted proteins | sample AD_UKC125_MetaG_FD_184434 | JGI IMG/M metagenome (GOLD analysis project Ga0208938, IMG submission 184434) | Active sludge microbial communities of municipal wastewater-treating anaerobic digesters from USA - AD_UKC125_MetaG (SPAdes) (version 2) | ecosystem: Engineered > Bioreactor > Anaerobic...
GAGCAGGATTATTCATGATAGGACGCCTGCCAGGACTCATATCCCACGTATACGAGGAGAAGGTCAGGGAACCCGCCTTCAGGAAATTCTTCGACATCGAAGAAATACACTACGACGGAGAAGAAGAGAAGGATCTCCCGGTGACCACGGACTCAGAGCCGATGCCGGAATAGTCCTGATGATGCAGTGCCGGTCCAGGGGTCACCATATGCCATAAGAATCTTCAGTATCATTCAGGAGGATAATCAATTTCATCTGATAATCTAATTAACCAAGGGAGGGATTATGAAGGCTTTGTTAATGAAATAAATTTGGTTGAATATCATAAATTTCCGAATGAAATAGTAAAAGATAAATATACCACAAAATAGACCTTTGCATTATAAGGGTGGTTTAAATGACAACGATATCGGAAGCTATCACTACCATAAAAAAGGCTGAAAATGATGCTGACGGGTTAATACATGATGCCAGAGATGAATCATCCCGCCTCATTGACAGTGCCAGGATAGAGGCCCAGGAGCTCCTGGAAAAGGCAGAGAAGGAAGCCACTGAGAAGGGCGAAGAGCTCATAATGGAGGCAGAGGAAAGGGCGAGGAAAGAGGCCATCAGCATTTCAGGGAAGGCAAAGCGTGAAGTTGAAACCATGAAATCCGCGGCCATGGGCAGGGTCCCTGAGGCTGCCAGTCTTATTGTGAAAAGTATCTTGTAGTGTGAGTAACATGTTTCTACCGGCAAGGATGCGAAAACTCAAAATCATAACCCTGGATCGGTACTCGGATTCAGTGGTTCGTTCCTTGCATGAGGAGGGAATAACCCAGATCGACGACATATCAGAGTGCATCCAGCAGGATGCAGAGTGGGCTCAGATACTGAAACCCTCAAGGGCAACACCATACACAGGGAGAATATCATCCCTCCTCATGAAGACCAGCGGTATCCTGGACTTCCTTGGCTCAGTGGCAGCCGAGGAGAAGGGTCTCAGGGATACTATCAGGGAGTTCATCAACCCCCCGGTATTTGAGAAGAGGGAAGTTGAGGAACTGGACACAGAGGCCCTCATAGAAAGGGCCGAGGACATCCTGGGAAGGGTCGAGTCAAGGACCAGGGTTATGGAGGAAAAACTGAACGAGCTTGATTCAGAAAAGGCAAACGTTGAATCAGGCCTTAGCGTTGCAGAGAAATTAACAGCATTTGATATTGATTTTGGCGATCTCCATGATTCAAAGTACATAACTGCAATAGCCGGCAGGATGCCCCTGGAGCAGTTCGCCGACCTTGAAGAGAAACTATCGGAGATCACAGACGAGTTCCTGATCTTTGATGCTGAGGCAGATACAAAGTCAGAGCGCACGGTGATCATAATAACCCTCAGGAAACACGGAGACAAGGTCGCGGCACTCCTCAGGAGAATGGAATTCGAGAGGTTCGAGATCAGCGAACTCAGGGGAAGACCATCAGAGATAATCTCAAACTCCAGGAACCGCCTCAAAGAGATTAGTGAGGAGCGAAGGGAGATCATCACAGGGCTCAGAGAGGTTAACAGGGAATGGGAGGATGAACTCCTGGTCCTTAAGGAACAGCTTGAAATCGAGAAGGAAAGGAACGAGGTGTTCTCCCTTTTCGGTGAAACAGAGAAGACTGTGATGCTGGAGGCATGGGTACCCCTCAAGGAGGCTGAAAGGGCCATCAGCATAGTCGAGGAGGCATCCGAGGATCACTGCGTCACCGAGCTTGAGGAACCCGACCCTGATGAGGTCCCGGTGCTCCTTGATAACCCCCGCTTTGCAAGGCCCTATGAGAACTTCGTTGAGATGTACTCACCCCTCAGGTACAATGAGATAGATCCCACGGTCTTCATAGCCTTCGTGTTCCCATTCTTCTTCGGATTCTGCCTTACAGATGCAGGATACGGTATATTCGACGCACTCATAGGTTTAATACTCTACAGGGGACTTGGAAAGGTTAACGGGCTCATGAGGGACTTCGGTATAATACTCATGTCCTGCGGGGTCTGGGCCTTCATCCTTGGAATGGTCACCAATGGTTTCATCGGCGACTTCTTCCCCAGGTTCCTTAACATCAAGCTCCCGACGGTCATCCCCGCCATCGATGCGTTCGTTAACCCCCAGAACATACTCATAATGGCCTTGGCCGTGGGGGTGCTGCACATAAACTTCGGTCTCATCATCGGTGCAAGGAACAACATAAGGCTCGGGAACATGAGGGAGGCCCTGGGTTCCCAGATAGTCTGGCTGATACTTGAGCTTGGCATAATCCTCTACATATTCGGAGGCATGCTGCTGGGCGCCCCGCTTATCGTGCTGGCATTTGCAATGCTGCTCTACTACAACGGGCTCTTCGGCCTTATGGATGTTTCAGGGTTCCTGGGGACCCTGCTATCATATGCAAGGCTCCTGGCCCTCTGTCTATCAACGGGGGGTATAGCCATGACAGTGAACATCCTCACGGGCCTCAGCTATGACATAATACCCGTCGTGGGAGCCGTGCTGGCCCCGGTGATATTCGTCTTTGGGCACCTGGCCAACAACGCCTTCCAGAGCCTCGGTGCCTTCATAAACTCACTTCGTCTACACTACGTAGAATTCTTTGCCCAGTTCTATCTGGGCGGTAAAAACAAATTCAATGCATTTTGTGCTGAAAGAAACTTCACTAAGATAAGGAGGTAATTAGAATGGTTGAAATAGCATTAGGAACAGCTTTAGCAGCCATAGGTGCTGGAGTTGCAGTAGGATTTGCAGGTCTCGGATCAGGATTAGGTCAGGGGATAGCAGCCGCAGGAAGTGTGGGTGCAGTTGCAGAGGACCCTGACATGTTTGCGAGGGGTATTATATTCTCAGCCCTTCCTGAGACACAGGCTATATATGGTTTCCTGATAGCCATACTCCTACTGGTGTTTTCAGGTCTCCTTGGAGGAGGAAAACCACTGGATGTCACCGCGGGGCTCGTTGCTGTGGGTGCAGGTGCAGCCATAGGGTTCGCGGGTCTTGGTTCAGGTATGGGTCAGGGTATAACATCAGCATCATCAGTCGGCGCGGTTGTTGAGGACCCTGACATGTTTGCGAGGGGTATTATATTCTCAGCCCTTTCTGAGACACAGGCTATATACGGTTTCCTGATAGCCATACTCCTCATGGTCTTCGGCGGAATCCTAGGAGGCTAAATAGATGAGCTCCGGAGCCGAAAAAATTGTCTCCAGCATACTTTCAGAGGCTCAGGCAAAGAGAGATGCTATCATTCAGGAAGCTGAAAAAGAAGCTGCCAGGATACGTGAAGAAGGCGAGAACAGGGCCAGGATGGCTGCTGAACGCATACTTGAATCAGCCAGGAAACAGGCTGACATGAAGTACCAGCAGATAATCTCAGAGGCAAAGATGAACGCCCGCAGGGCGGAGCTGGAGGCAAGGGAAGAAGTAATACAGAGCGCATTCGAGAAGGCTGAAGATGAACTCAGGAAGCTCTCATCAGAGTCCTCAGAGGAGTACCTTAAAGCCCTGAGGGAGATGATAAAGGAGGCTGCAGTTGAGATAGGCGGCGGCGACCTCATCGTGAACCTCAGAGAGGAGGATTCAGGAAGAGTAGGGGACCTTGATGGCATAGCAGCCGAAGTGGAAGCTGAAACAGGTAAAAAAACAACTCTGGAAGTTGGAGACAGCATCAAAACCATTGGAGGAGCAGTAGTAAAAACCAGGGATGGTCTGGTGGAAGTCAACAACACAATAGAGGCCAGGATGTCCAGGTTCAGGAAGGCTCTACGTTCAGAGGTGGCCAGGGTCCTGTTCGAATAAAGAGGGGAGATGACAGATGGCTGACAGCATCACAACAATTGTAACAGCGCTTGGATTCCCATCAGTAGAATCTTTTATAGGCCTGCTCCTGGTAGGGGGAGCAATAATAGGTGCTATCGTGGTGATAGCAACCATAAGGCCTATATTAGATTTATTCCCCTTCGCATACCCTAATGCAAGAGTCAGGGCAAGAATAGGACGCTTAATAAATGAAAAACAGTTCTTAGAGATCCTTGAAACAGAGAACCTTGAGGAGTTCATGAACTACCTCAGGGGCCTCCCTGACTATGCAAAATACGTGGACCGCTTCCCGGTTGAAAAGGCCCTTGAAAGCCAGCTTGCAGAGACCTACGAGACAGTATCAAAGATTGCACCGGCCTCAATAAGGGAGCCCTTCAGGGTTAACCTTAAAAAATGGGATATAAGGAACATCAAGAGTCTGATAACAGCCAAGGACGCAGGTCTGGGCGCGGAGGAAACACTCAACCTCCTGGTGCCCTTCGGTGAAATCTACGAAACCCTTGAGGCACTAACAGACTCGGAGACAGTCCAGGATGTTGTGGCAGGACTTGAGGGAACAGAGTACGCCCAGGTACTGGAGGACGCCCTCTCCGAGTACGGCGAAACAGGCATGATCCTGCCCCTTGAGGCAGCCCTCGACAGGTACTACCTTGAAAACATGATGAGGGCGGTTGGAAGTCCATCAGACGATAACACGAAGCTCCTGCACACCTACTTCGGTACACAGGTGGACATCTCAAATATAAAGATAATACTCCGTGCAAAGGCAGATGGACTCAGCTACGATGACATAAGCCCCTACATGATACAGGAAGGCTACCAGTTAAGGGAATGGAAACTCAAGGATCTCATGGAAGCAGAGGATGTCAGCGGCGTTATAAGCGGACTTGAAGGGACAGACTACGGTCCGATGCTCTCAGAGGCCCTCTCAGAGTACAGTGCAACAGGATCAATCTCGGTATTTGAAAGGGTCCTTGAAGAGAACCTCAACAGGATGGCAAGGAACTTCGCACTCAAGAAGCCCTTCGGAGTCGGCCCCATGATAGGCTTCCTGAGCAGGAAGGAGGTTGAGGTGAGGAACCTCAAGGTCATTGCAAGGAGCAAGAGGGAGCCAGGGTTCCCTGAATCAATGGTTAAGGAGATGTTAGCATGACTTCAGGTATTGCAGTGGTTGGTGACAGGGACACGGTAACAGGGTTCAGGCTTGGAGGTGTCAGGGAAGGATACGTTGTTGAAGGCCCTGACGAAGCAGAAGAAACAATAAGGAATCTCATAAAGGAAGATTTTTCCATAATAATAATCACAGAAAAGATTGGTGATGAACTGAGGGAATTTATTGAGGAAACCACAAGTTCAAGCGCATTACCAATGATAATAGAGATACCAGACAAAACAGGCCCCTCAGAACGCGAAACCGATCCATTGAGGGACCTGATTAAAAGAGTTATTGGGGTTGAGATGGTAAAATGACACAGGAAGGAAGAATTATAAAGATAGCGGGTCCTGTTATCATCGCAGAGGGGATGAGAGGATCCCAGATGTATGAAATGGTTAAGGTGGGTGAAGACAAGCTCATAGGAGAAATCATTGAACTTGAAGGGGACACGGCAACAATCCAGGTCTACGAGGAAACAGCAGGTATCAAGCCAGGGGAGACCGTCGAGAGGACAGGCGGGCCCCTGTCAGTGGAACTCGGACCTGGAATACTCAGTTCAATCTTCGATGGTATACAGAGGCCCCTGGAGGACATAAAGGCACTCACCGGCGACTACATCGAGAGGGGTGTGGATGTACCGTCCCTCCCAAAGGACAAGAAATGGACCTTCAAGCCACTGGCACAGGCAGGTCAGATGGTTAAGGGCGGGGACATCATCGGTGAGGTTGATGAGACATCATCAATCACACACAAGATAATGATCCCCCCGAACGTTGAGGGTAAACTCCTAAGCATAGCACCCCAGGGCGAGTACACGGTCCTTGATGACATAGCAGAGGTTGAGACAGATAAGGGTGTTGAGAAGATACAGATGCTCCAGAAGTGGCCTGTAAGGAAGGGAAGGCCATACAAGAAGAAACTCGACCCTGACGTGCCCCTCATAACAGGTCAGAGGGCCCAGGACACATTCTTCTCAGTTGCAAAGGGCGGTACAGCAGCCATACCAGGACCCTTCGGTTCAGGTAAAACCGTCACCCAGCAGCAGCTTGCGAAGTGGGCCGACGCAGACATAATCGTCTATGTTGGATGCGGTGAGAGGGGTAACGAGATGACAGAGGTTCTCAAGGAGTTCCCTGAACTCGAGGACCCCAAGACCGGAAACCCCCTCATGGACAGGACCGTGCTCATCGCCAACACCTCAAACATGCCCGTGGCTGCGAGGGAGGCCTGCGTGTACACCGGTATAACCATAGCCGAGTACTTCAGGGACATGGGCTACGACGTGGCCCTCATGGCAGACTCCACCTCAAGGTGGGCCGAGGCAATGAGGGAGATCTCAGGAAGGCTCGAGGAGATGCCCGGTGAAGAGGGTTACCCTGCATACCTGGCCTCAAGGCTTGCACAGTTCTATGAACGTGCAGGAAGGGTCATCACCGTGGGTTCAGAGGACAAGGTGGCCTCTGTCTCTGTTGTCGGTGCTGTTTCACCACCAGGCGGGGACCTCTCAGAGCCGGTTACACAGAACACCCTCAGGATATGTAAGGTGTTCTGGGCACTTGACGCATCCCTTGCAGATAAGCGTCACTTCCCATCCATCGACTGGCTGCAGAGCTACTCACTCTACGTTGACAGTGTTGAGGACTGGTGGGCAAAGAATGTGAACCCTGAATGGAGGTCCGTGAGGGACGAGGCAATGGTACTCCTCCAGAAGGAAGCGGAGCTCCAGGAGATAGTCCAGCTCGTGGGACCTGACGCCCTGCCTGACAGGGAAAGGATAACCCTTGAGACAACAAGGATGATAAGGGAGGACTTCCTCCAGCAGAACGCCTACCACGAGGTTGACACCTACTGCTCCCCATCAAAACAGTTCGAGATGCTCAGGACCATCATAATGTTCCACAGGAACGCAACAGCAGCCCTCGAGAAGGGCGCGCCTGCAGCGGACCTCATAGGGCTCCCTGTCAAGGAGGACATAGGGCGTATGAAGTACATACCCGAAGATGAATTCCCCGGAAGAATCAAGGAGATCCAGGAAAGGATCGTCAAGGAATGTAGTGAGGTGTGAAGATGAACGTAAATATCAAGACCCGTGAATACACCACAGTCACAGAGGTCTCAGGTCCTCTCATGATAGTTGAGGGTGTTGAAGGGGTTGCCTACAGTGAGATAGTCGAGATTGAAACACCCACAGGTGAAAGAAGAAGGGGACAGGTACTTGAAGTTAAGGAGGACCTTGCGGTTGTACAGGTCTTCGAGGGTACCAGCGACCTCAACACAGAGACAACAAAGATAAGGTTCACAGGCGAAACAGCCAAGATAGGCGTCTCCCTTGACATGATGGGCCGCATATTCGACGGTACAGGTAAACCCATAGACGGCGGACCCGAGATCATACCCGAGAAGGAGCTTGACATCAACGGAAGCCCCATGAACCCGGCTGCAAGGGAGTTTCCTGCTGAGTTCATCCAGACAGGTATATCAACAATCGACGGGATGAACACCCTTGTCAGGGGACAGAAACTCCCTATATTCTCAGGTTCAGGTCTCCCCCACAATGAACTGGCGGCCCAGATCGCAAGGCAGGCGAAGGTTCTGGCAGAGGAGAGCGAATTCGCGGTTATATTCGCGGCCATGGGTATCACCCACGAAGAGGCAAACTACTTCATGAGGGACTTTGAACGTACAGGGGCCCTTGAACGTGTTACGGTGTTCATGAACCTGGCAGACGACCCTGCAATTGAACGTATCATCACCCCGAGGATGGCACTGACAACCGCCGAGTACTTCGCCTTTGAACATGACATGCATGTCCTGGTCATACTGACGGACCTTACAAACTACTGTGAGGCCCTCAGGGAGATCTCAGCTGCAAGGGAGGAGGTGCCTGGAAGAAGGGGTTACCCAGGTTACATGTACACCGACCTTGCAAGCCTCTACGAGAGGGCAGGGCGAATAGTGGGCAAGGAGGGTTCAATCACCCAGATGCCAATACTCGTGATGCCCCAGGACGACATAACACACCCGATACCTGACCTTACAGGTTACATCACCGAGGGCCAGATCGTGCTGAGCCGTGACCTCCACCGTAAGGGTATCTACCCGCCAGTGGATGTTCTACCATCCCTCTCAAGGCTCATGAGTGGGGGTATAGGTGAGGGCAGGACACGTGAAGACCACAGCGGTGTCTCAGACCAGCTCTACAGTGCCTACGCCGAGGGGCGTGACCTCCGTGACCTCATGGCTGTTGTGGGTGAAGAGGCCCTTACAGAAAGGGATCGTAAGTTCCTCAAGTTCGCGGATGAATTTGAGAAGAGGTTCATCACCCAGGCACGTGATGAGGACCGCTCCATAGAGGAAACCCTCAACCTTGGATGGGAGCTTCTCTCACTGCTGCCAAGGTCCGAGCTCAAGAGGGTCCGTGAGGAGCACATACCCAAATACCTCCCGGGCGCCGAATAGGCCCCATAAATTTTTTATAGGAGAGGTATCTGATGGCACAGGAAATGATCGAGGGGATCAACCCCACAAGGATGGAGCTCCTGAAACTCAAACAGCGGGAGAAACTCGCTGTCAAGGGTTACAGTCTCCTCAAGGAGAAGAGGAACGCCCTTATCATGGAGTTCTTCAACATCCTTGAGAGGGTTAAGGGTTCCCGTGAAAGGGTCGAGGAACAGCTCAGGGAGGCCTTCAAGGACCTCACAGAGGCCCAGGTGATGATGGGTGACGTGGCGGTTGAGAGGGCTGCCATGGCGGTCAAGGGATCCGTGGAGGTTGACATAGACTCAAGGAGCATAATGGGTGTCGTGGTCCCTGTGGTTGATGCCAGGGCAACCAGGAGGACCGTGGTTGAACGCGGATACGGCCTTGTTGACACTTCAGTAAAACTTGACGAGGCAGCCAGGAAATTCGAGGAGTCACTGGCCCTTATAATAGAACTGGGTGAAATTGAGAAGACCATAAGGCTCCTTGCAGGGGAGATAGAGTCAACCAAGCGAAGGGTTAACGCCCTCGAGCACATCATAATCCCGAGGCTCAAGAACACGGTCAAGTACATTGAGATGAGACTCGAGGAGATGGAGAGGGAGAACTTCGTCAGGCTGAAGATGATTAAAAAATCCATGGAGATGGAGTGATGGTTCGAATACTTACAAGGTTAGGCCAGGTCCGTGAGGCAGAGGAGAAGTACAAGAGGGAACTTGTTGACTTCAGGATGGGTGAGGTTTACGGTAACCTCAGGGCCATCATCGCAGATGAGGACGTTGATGTGAGGGCAGGCGAGGCCGTAACAGTGAAGATCAGGGAGGTCAGCATACCAGCAAACCACATAGTCTTCATGTGCGCCTACGCCACGAACCCCTACGGTCACCCCATAGCAGCAGGTGAGGAGACACCACTCCCAATAAGCATGGACCGGAAGGCCGACCACGCCACCTTCGTTGCGGTGAGGGATGGTGAAATAAAAAGGAACGACCTCCTGGGGGTCCTGATAATTCTCCCTGTGGAGTTAACCCATTAATTTTTTTTAAAATTAATTTTTCTGCTTTAAGAAAATGTCCTAGCCAAGGAAGGACCTGATTGATTCATAGAGCTCTACCATGAGGTCCTCAGTGTATTCAAGGAGCTCCCTGTATGATTCTATCAGGGCGTCACGGTTATTCCTTATCTGACGGATGGCCCTGGCCTGTGCGGCGGCAGGGCTTCCTGAGAGAAGCCTCCTCAGTTTGGATGAGTCTCTCATGGAATTCACCTCATCCCTCACCTCGGCCATACTCTCAAGGTACTGGCGTTCAACGCCCCTGATATCCCTCTTTATACTCTTCTTTATCCTGAGGAGCTCCTCACGTTTCTCATTGAGTTTCACTATGCTTCTCCTTGTTGAGGATACCGTGGATGTGTCAATATCACCGAATTCTGAGATCTCATGAAGTATCTTCCTGTATTCGCCGGGATCCATCATCCACCCCCTTACTACCGGAATTTTATCCTTATCTCCAGGAGGTTATCCCTGACATGACACTCAGTCTCGATCTCCTCATGCTCCTTTTCAAGTTCACGCACACGGTAGAATATGTTTGTAAGGGCCCCTGTGGTGAATCTTCCTGTGATGTTCTCTGGCTTGGATGATATGAGGATTATGGAAACACCATCATCGGTGATCCTTACATTGTAGTTAACTGCATTGATGTATATACCGTCCGATAGCCTGAGAAGCAGTTTTATGTACTTAACCGGAAGCCCGCTCTTACTGATTATCTCCTTTATCTTATTATTCTCACGGCACTGTTCAATATCAATATCCAATATCCTCCCCTCCATGATCTTAGATATAATTTTATAGAATATAAAACATAGCCTATACGATGAGAGGCGACAGGTCAGACAGGCTCCTGAAGAAGGAGATATTCAACCTCAACAGACACCTTCCATCAAGGAGGAAGACCCTCAGCGAACTCCTCAATGAGGACAGGCCACACGTCACAGGCGCCGATGGAACCAGGCACAGGTTTAAAATTGCGGAACTCGAGGAGCTTGCAGGTATGCTGACCGATGATGAGATAAAGCGCCTCAGGCTCCCGATTTACATTGAGATTGACTCTGAAACATCAGGGGCTAGGATTGCAGGGGCCACCGAGGTGAGGGTTGTCTCGGAGGTCCTTGGAAGGGATGATGAGGGTGATGAGATCTACATTTACAGACCGGAGATAAGGGTTTTAAGGGCGAGGTTCCCCACGGTCACCCAGTACATATTCCTTGTAAGGGAGCTTTAGGGAGGTTAAAGAGATGAGCAAGGATCCGCTGAAGGAGTACCTTAAGGACCCGGATAGAAGGGCGAAACTGTTCCTTTTAATGAGCGGGGGAATGATACTGAGCACGATACTCATAACCATAGGCACCATAATACTGATACTCCTCCTCCTTGGCATAATATAGCATCAGGGCTTAAGGAGGACCCCTGAATTATGGTGCCCCCCTTAACCATTTTACTATCAGTTGATGTTTCATATCAATCCTCTCCACAGAAATTCGAGGTCATGGATCATCCTCAGGGTTTTCATATTATTTTAAGGGATCCCAGGACCTTGGAGCATCTTCTGGATGCAAGTCTAAAGGCCCCCTCAGGGGTTTTATGCTCTGACATTACGGTTACGAGGGGCTCGCCGGCCTCTATAACCGCACCTGGAACCGGAAGGTCATGGACACCCTGCAGATTGATACCCGGGAAAATGCACCTTCCAGGGGCATAGAGTATCCTCTTAACGGCACACATCCTGGGGACGGGTTTTTCAATGAGTTCACCATGGAAGGCCCTTATATGGGCCTCGAGCATGTTGATTCCAAGGGATGCCTCGGCACACTCAAAGGTCCCCTGTATCCTCGGGTTCACCTCTATAACGTAGAGTTCACCATCCCTCAGGATGAAGTCCACGCCATTTGAGCCGCGCAGTGAGAAGTCAAGGATAAGGTCCTCGGCAAGGGATTCAATCTCACCTAGAGGCCCGGGGGTCATGTTACCGGCATATATGAACTGACCCTCAAAGCCCGGCACCCCCCTGTCGATGATCTGCTTGCTTGTAAGGACGGTCACCGCCTCCTGGCCTGTTGAGAGTACGGATGCGCTTACAGGCACGCCCTCAATGTACTCCTGAAGGAGGAATTCGCCCCCACACTCCTGGAGGTCCGTGACTCCAAAGCCCCCAGCCCCCCTGACGGGTTTAATGATGTATCTCTTATCAGGTGAGACCATCTCAGCAGCCTCCCCAGGGTCCCTCAGGAGGTGCGTCTCGGGGGTGAGGTAGGAGCCCCTTATCTTCCTGTAGAACCGGTACTTGTCCTCCACATGATCCGTCCTGGTGTTGCCCATCACCTTCTTCCAGGGGAGTTCCGGCGCTCCCGTGAGGGGTATTATACCATCGGCCTCATCTATGAGGTCCGATGAAATCTCAAGGAGCCGTTCCGTGCTAAATTCCTCATGGAACCTCCCGCAGCTCCTGCCGGGCTCCTGCTTCAGCATACACCGCCTCCTGGTGTAGGATCTGAAGTCAGCGGTGCAGTAATAGCTTGCAGAGATGACCTGGTAGCCGAGGCGGAAGGCTGACTCAGCAACAGGCCGTGTGTTAACACCGATTAAAAGGAGGCTGAACATCTCTAAAACCCTGAGAAAGGTTGATGAATAGTCCCGAGCGGAGTCGAACCGCTGTCGCCGGGTCCAAAGCCCAGCAGGATTACCACTACCCCACGGGACTAGCTGATGGTTAATAGGTGGTGGAGCTGGACATAAATAGGTTTCGATGGAGTGTTATGGGGAGATAGTCCCGAGCGGAGTCGAACCGCTATCGATGGATCCAGAGTCCATCAGGATTGCCATTACCCCACGGGACTTCACTGTAAAACAAGATATCAGCAAGGAATAGTTACGTGGAAGCAGTATAAATACTTTGCGGTTCAGGTTCATGGAGTGAGTTATGTGAACGGGGTTCCAGTTTTTTGAAAAATAGAATTAGAAGGGTGAGAACACCCCTATGAACACCAGCCAGGCCAGTATGGTCTTTGCAGCAAGGCTCAGTATGATGTAGACCCTCTCACCGTAGAGGTAATCCTTCCACCTCCCAACACCCCTGTACTGGAGCAGCATGTTGATGGAGAAGGTGTTGAACATCACGAAGTAGATCAGGAGTGCAAGGTAGACGAAGCTTGGCGGCTGTGTCTCTGCTGAACTCAGGGCCGCTATGAAGTAGGCTGCAATCACTATCCATGGCGTGAAACCTGAGATGCAGCCAAGGATGTACGGGGACCAGTCGATGTTCTCGGTGTACTGGTTGATCTTCTCCATGAGGTAGCCGAACATTATCATTGAGGCGTTGAGTACAAAGATCATCACAAGGGACCAGAGGTCCCAGACACCAACGAAGGTAGCCAGTATAACGATCATTATTGAACTTGAGAGGGCATACTCGTACCACCGGTGGGGTTCATACCCCTTTTGAGGTTCTCGATGTAGCTCTCATTCCTCAAGAATGCTATTATGAAGTGAGCGGCTGCAGATATCAGGAGGAAGGATGCCAGTATAACTCCAAGGTAGCTCACCGTGAATACCACCTCAGGGTTCGGCAGAACCTGGAATGACGGCGGGTTCAGTGAGAGCACCCTGAACTTCAGATAGAAGGTGTATATGTCCCTGTCCCAGGTCAGCAGATAACCCAGGAAAACCATCAGGAGTCCCTGTACAAGGTGCAGGGATCCGGCTGCAATGTTCAGTTTACGGAGCCCCTCAAAGGTTATGGGGGAGCTCCTTATCCTTTCAAGTCTTTCCCTGTTGTCCATAAATAAAACCCCCTACAATTTAATTATATTATCCGACCCATATAAAATTAATAAATCTGATGGGAACCAGAAAGCCTGCGGTCCCCACCACCATCAGCCATGATCAGGGGGCATCCTCCGATGCCGGTGATTTACCCCAGGAACTTCCTTATACTTGCAGCCTCCAGTATCCTGCCCTGCAGGTTACCGGTCCTGTTGAGTGCAAGGGAGTGGTTGATCTCGTCGGTCACCCTTACATGTTCAGGGTCATGGCTGATGTCAGGGAAGTGCTCCTCAATTGAGCTCCTGAGTTCAGGGGGCAGGTGGGGTGAATGGGGGTTCATGTACCTGAGGGCATCATGGAAGTCCCTCTCAAATCCAGGATAGATCTCCATTATGTAGTCAAGGTCAGGGTCCGTGAGGGAGCTGAAACCAAGTATCTCAGGGGGCACCCCGATGGAGTAGAGGGCCGCGGTGAAGGTTATGGCCCTGGGGAGGGAAACCCCTCCCATACTCCTCGAGTAACCGAAGAGTCCAATGTGGAGCTTCCTCTTCCTCCTCCCGGGGACGTGCCTTGAAACCCTGTTTATCATATCAGCGAGCCTCATGACATGCCTCCTGTACTCACTGGAGTAACGGTTCACAATATCGATTATCCTCTCCCGGTCCACATCCTGGGGTTTACCAGGCTTATGTTCCCTGAGCAGCCTCACGGCATCGCTGACCTCGGCAGGGGGATGGTCGAACTTGAAGGAGGACTGTACAGTGAAGGTGAAGGCACCAGGGTAGTCCTCAACGGCGCGGGTGTTTGATGGTTTCAGGTTGCCCCTGAAGGGCGCTGAACCCATACCTATGATGGGGCAGATTATGACACTTGTCTCCTCCTCAACCTCCCCCAGGGACTGGAGGGCGACCTTGTTGAGGAGTGTGGCCGGGATCATCCCGTAGTTCATTGCAGGGTCGGACCTTGCAAGGAACACCCTCTGATGTTCAGGGTCCTTGCCCTCAAGGTACTCGGCGGTTATCCTCCCAGCTGCCAGCATACCGTCCATGTCCTCGAAGAGGGGGATGACGTTTATCTCCTCTGGACGGAACTCCCCTATCCATTCACCCACCGTCACATCATCCTTGAGCTTCAGGTTCTCCTTCCCGGCCACGAAGTCCCTGTAGTAGTGGTAGACACGGTTAAGGCACCTGCTTGAGGCCGTCATGGGGAGTATAACCTCAAATACCGGCGGCACATCCCTTTCATAGAATAGGGCTGCCGTATCATAGGATCGGGGTATGCTCTCAAGGGTTTCAAGGAGGATCTTTGCCTCGGCCCTTTCCACCGTAGGGTTGGGGACCCTGAGTGTCAGTCTGCAGTCCTCGCCGAGGATGTTCTCCCTGAAGAATGACTCGTATTCTGTGAGGAGCTTCTTGACAACGTAACTGTCCACCTCCTTACCCTCACAGTCCCACATCTGCTCATCACAGCCAAGGTGTGAGAATACATAGTAGGCCTCCTTTATCTCATCCTCCCCTCCAAGTTCAGGGCCTGATGCAAAGAATGGGGGGTTCACGTTGTCAGGGTGCTGTGTGCTCATGCATCTTGGAACATTCATAGGTTACACTCCAGTTCTCTCAAATTTACTTACTCCCCTAAAATATCTGCTGAACAGTTATATATGTCTTGTGTACTGAAGTGTACATATAGGGTATTTACGGGGATGTTCAAGTAAACAGCTCAGAAACCCGAAAAATAGAATTCAGAAAATTTAAAGTACAACTAATAAGGTCTGAAAATGAGGAATATAAGAATAGGTGACATTGAAACGGCCTATGAGGTCATAAGGAGGCCTGTCAAGCATCCAAAGATAGAACTGAGGGACGGCGGGATAAAACTCATACTCCCACATTCCTGTGATGACCCCGAGGGCATCCTGAGGAGACACGAGGCATGGATCCACAGGAAGCTCTCCTACATAAGGGACGCCAGGAGGGAGGCTGAGGGTATCAGCCTCGAGGACAGGTCAGTGGATGAGCTCAGGGAACTCATAGAGGGCCTTGCAGCTGAACTGGCAGGGAGGCTCGGGGTTGAGTATGGCAGGATAACCCTGAGGACCATGAGGACAAAGTGGGGTAGCTGCAGCTCCAGGGGGAACCTCAACTTCAACACCCTCCTCCGCCACCTCCCTGATGAGCTTGTGGAGTACGTTGTCCTCCATGAACTGGCACACCTAGTTGAGAGGAAGCATAACAGGGACTACTGGAGGATAGTCTCATCAGTTAACCCTGCCCATGAGAGGATGGAGCACCTTCTCTCGGTTTACTGGTTCGCCATAGACCGTGATGAGGGTGAATGAGGAACCTGCATCTCAGCAGGTTACATGTATCACCGCAGCCACCCTCTCTCTTTTTATGAGTCTGTTGTACTTCTCTGCGGCTTCGCATGTTGGAAGGCTGATTATCCTGGTTTCAAGGTTCATATCAGGGACCCTGAGGGCTCCATGGACCCATGTGCCCACGATGATGACATCGGGTTCCTCTTCAAGGATCTCTGATAGTTCATCCTCGGAGAGGATGTGTGATGTCCCGTACCTTCTCCTTGAGAGCTCCTTCATTCTTTTACTGACCCTTCCATCCGTGTGTATCACAAGGTCATGGGTGTACTCCCTGCCCCTGAAATTCACCCTCCCGAAGCTGCAGTGAGAGAACATGCCGTCATACCCCCTGTCCTGGTTCTATGGTTCCAGTAACGATCCCAGGCACTTTGGAGAACATCTTATCCTACGTCCTGTCAGGGAATTAGCCCTGTCTGAACACACTATCTGATCCTCCTGCACCTGAATATGACGGTCCCGCCATGGGTGTAGGGTCTGCCCGGGTCAATGCACTGCATGTATGCGCTCTCCTCGTCCCCCTCCACAGTGAGTCCGAGTTCAAGGGGGCACCAGTTCCTCTCAAGGATTGTGGTGTAGTGGAGGATGGTTGAAAGGGCATGGGTGCAGAGGGCATCCGTCCTCTCAAGGTCTATCTTGGGGTCATCGATGACTATACGGTCCCCCTCCCTGTACACCGGGCAATTCCCCCTTATCTCATGTACCCGTATCTCAAGCATAACATCACCCGTGGTGGAGTATGAACAACAAAGCTTAAATAGGTTTTGAATATATATTCATTACCATGAGACTTACAAGGAGCATGGAAAACTACCTTGAAGAAATGTACAGGATAAGGAGCCATGGCATCATAAGGACATCAGACCTCTCGGCCAAGATGAAGGTCAAACCAGCCAGCGCAACCCAGATGCTCAAGAAACTCCACGGGATGGGCCTTGTAATCCACCACCCCTACCTTGGAGCTGAACTCACAGATGAGGGAAGGAAGCTTGCAGCGGAGGTCATGAGGAGACACATGCTGCTTGAGTGCCTCTTCCATGAGGTACTGGGCATGGACCTGGAATCCGCCTATGATGAGGCATCCCGCATGAAACATGAGCTCTTCAGGGAGACAGAGCTTGCCCTCATGAGGTACCTTGGCAATCCATCAAGGTGCCCCCACGGCATACCCATACCCTGAAGGTATTTAAGGGAAGGGTGTCAAGTTAAGACCATGAAGACAGGAGCAGACAGATTCCTAGAAGAATTACCTGCAGTTGCAGAGGCATTCAAAGGCTTTAGAGAAGCTGTAAGATCTGAGGGAAAACTCACAGAGAGGGAGAAACTCCTGATATCCGTCGCATGCGCGGTTGCGGTTAGATGCGATGCATGCACCAGAAGGCACGCTGAAGAGGCCCTTGCCCGTGGTATAGGGGAGGATGAACTTGCAGAGGCGGCAGCACTCGCCGCACTTATAAGGGCTGGTTCTGCAATGAACACCGCAGCAGGGATATTCCGTGATTGATCAGGTCCTTTGAGTCCCCATGCAGCGGTCATCAGCACTTCAAAATGATTCATCAGGAACCATCACCCTATCCACACATTCACCCGTACTTCACAATGAATTTAAGGACGAATTTGAGTCCATGGAGAAACACAGCCACGGCCATAACGATCATTGCAATTAAGAGGGCGAACCTTACAGAATAGAATATGTAGATGTTCCTGAAGGTGAATGGGAAGACACTGTAGAGTGATGAAACCATAAGGTAGCCGAGGGTGTTCAGGATTATCTGGGTGAATGACCAGAGCCACTGCTTCCTGAAGAAGATAAATACAAGGTTCACGGCCAGACCCGCAGCAACCACCAGGTTTATGAGGGGTATGAGGGTGGCGAAGGAGGGGTCAATGAAGGACAGGTTCCATCCCATGATACTGTTGACGATATAGAGGACCACCATATTGGCCACTGAAGCTGCAATGAACTCTGAAGTACTGAACTCTTTGTCCCTTAGAAATTCCCTCAGGACGTCTTTACCCATTTTTATAACTCCATGTAGCTGAAGGTCCCGGTGTACCTGAAGTTCTTAAGTTCCATGGGATCCTCAAGCACCCTGAACCCTGTTCTGTAGCCGTGGTGCTGGAGTGAGATCTGAAGGTGTGCCAGGGCTATACCCATATCGATGGGGTTCCAGCGGCCAACAAGGCGCCTCTTTATGGGTCCGGGTATTCTGCAGTAGACGTGGATCTCACCATCACCTCCTGTAAGGTACCATGGCTGGTTGTTGACTGCAGATGGAGCCAGCCTCACGGCCTCAAGCACATCATCCATCCCGGTTATATCTGTTATCTCAGAGAGGGGCTTCCTCCTGAACTCTGAGCGGCTCCTGTGAACAGGTTCACCGGCCTCTCCAAGGGCAAGGAATATTACAAATTCAAGTTCAGATTTCAGGTGACCCCCTGGTGAGGGTATCCCCTGCCAGCAGCTCCCGATCCCCATGGATGAGAGCTTCAGGTCCATCTGCTGGAGCATGAAACCGGCATTCATTTTCCCTTCATCACCATCTGCAAAGGCTGCAATATAGTGGGGTGCCGGGCGCTGCATCCCTGTCCTGACATCATCTCTTCCAACAATTTTAAGTTCAACTTCAGAAGATAAGAGCGGCTCCAGTTCCTTGAGGCTTGCTGAAACCATGTTCAGCTCCTCTTCACCGACGGGGCCAGTGTACTTCCTTGTGGACTTCCTCCTGAAGATGAAGGGGTAAAGTTCTTTCATAACGTTCTCCTTTATCATTCATAACTAAAGTGTGTTTATGTTGAATTCTGCTTCCCCAATTCTACCATGGAAGTACTTCAGGTCACCATCAGGCAGGTGCCAGGTTGCGGTGCACTCGGATGGATACAGGAAACCACCGGTATCCTGGTAGGACAGCACCTCAACACTCCAGGGGTGCTGTTCCATGTTGAACTCTGCACAGTACCTGTCCTCGGTGTAGAACTTTATGAACCGCCCCCTGTCATCGAAGGTGAAGATGCCCCCGGCGGCGGTGCCATGGTCCCGGATTCTGGCCTCAACCCTGTTCTCATCCAGCTCTGACCATTCTATGTATTCTGCAAACAGCAGTGATGGCAGGAGCGGGGCCTCTGAGAGGATGGTTACAAGGCCTGACTGGTCCATGGGGGCTCCGCCCTCATCGGCCAGTTTAAGGAATTTCAGGGCCCTTATGATCATCTCGCCATGACCCCCGGAGTAGATATCGAGGCCCTCTACCGGGATTCCGAAGAGGCGTCCATTTATGTAAACGCTCCTGAAGGGTGTCGGGGTGTTGAACTGCAGCATATCCACATCCATCCACCCCGAGCCCCTCCTTATCCTTGAATCAGCCCACCTCATGAGGAGGTTCCTGGGGTGAGGGGGTAGACCGCAGAGGTCAAGGTACCTCATGAGGATCCCGGGGACTTCCCTATCCCCCTGCGCGTAACCTTTTCTGAGTTCTTCTTCAACTTCCATTCTGAATCTTTTTCCAAGCATCTTATCATCTTCTTTCCTTGTGGTTTTCTTCAGCTTTCATTTTGAACACCTTCTTCCACAGTATTCCAGGTACCTCTCCTTTGATGCTTCCTCAAGCTTTGCAAATATGTTAAAGAGGCTTTTGACCTCTTCATCGTCAAGTGAATCGAAGAGGGATTTCACTGCTTCAGCGTCCCTTTTGTCCCTGCCGGCCCAGAATCTATGGAAACCCTCTGCGGGCTCAAGTCGGAGCATCCTCCTGTTTTGAGGGTCAGGTTTTATCCTTATGAGCCCCTTATCCTCAAGGCGGACCGCGAGCTGCTTGACGTTCTGGTGGGTGGTGCTCATGGCATCAGCCATCTCCTGCATTGAGGGGGGCCTTTCAAAGACGTTTCCAAGGATCACCATGAAGAGCCACTGCTTTGCTGTTATGCCATCTTCGCGGAACTCGCGGCTCACTATGTAGCTCCAGCGCTGCTCGATGAGGAAGAGGGCTACCAGTATGTACCTCTCCATGGACTCCCTTGTCTCCCGGTGTTCATCCCGTATTGCCTGCATATCCTTCATCCAGTGTCAACCTCCCTGATGTGATTGCCATTCCCCGGTAGAAAATCCCGGTGACGGCCAGGCCTGTGAAGGTGAGGACCATAAAGAAGGCAGCCTGCCCCCAGCTGAATGGGACCCCCTCCATGGCCATGAAGGCCACCATTGAGAGTATGGCTGTTCCCAGTAATGATACCTTGACAAGGAATACCGGTGCAAGTATGTAGCCCCACACTTCTCTCTTCAGGAGGAAGTATGATGTGAGGAGGGCCGCTGGAACCACGACGCCGAGGTCGAGTGCCTGTATGACGAGGGTTGTGTAGCCCTCAAGGGCCCCCGGGGCCATGCCGGTTATCAGGGAATCTGTGATCATCTTGATCCACATGGCTGCCAGCATTAATCCGGTGAGGGTGAGGTAGATGGCTGTGAAGCCTGATTTTTTTTCATCAACCTTAACCCTGTAGGTGGTTGTGAACAGCTCTCCCATGAGGCCGTAGAGTGATAAGGCAAGTATGCCCACATACAGGAGGAAGAGACTGTTGTAGGATGCGAGGAAGGCCATGGAGGCATAGGTGTAGGTGAAGTAGAACATTCCACCCATCCACAGCAGCCTGGCTTTGGCCGAGGAACGGCTAAGGTATGCTGAAATGATTAGGAGGGGGATCCCTGTGGTGAGTGTCACGAGGTCCTGGCCCATCATCTGTGCAGTTGCTGATAATGAGTCGTTGATGTATGTATTCTGGTCCAGGAGGCCAGATAGTGTTGCAAAGAGCCCCATAAGTGTTATGAGGGCTGTTAGTGTATGGATCTTATTTATTTTCATCTTCTCAAAAACTCCTATGGTAATATATTACATGTTTAGGTAATATATTACATTCTTCCCATATAAATGTTTCCGGTTGTGTTTAAGTTAATGGGCATCACAATTTTCTATAGGATAACTTAAGGTTCTGACATGGAACCTGAACCTGGGGGTGATTGAATGGAACTTAAGGTTCTGACATGGAACCTGAACCGGGCATCCTACAGGCGGAGGAAACTCTGGAGTTATATGGGGGAACTGGAATTTGATGCAGGATTTTTCCAGGAGGTCTACATGATACCCAATGAGGTAAGGTGGAATTACCATACCTTCCGCGGGGAGATGAACACATTACTTCTTCATAAGGATCTCATGCTGGATTCCATGAAAAGGAACTACCTTGAAATCTCAGACAACCACTGTATAGAAGATTTTTATGTTTCCTGCAGAATAGAAATCGGAGGAAATAGTCTTTCCCTCTTTAGCATATACAATTACATTGGGCCAGCAGATAGTGACTTTTCTGAGTTCCTTGACCTCCTGTATAACTACATTGAGGAGGGAGAGGACCTGATCATAATTGGCGGTGATTTCAACATCAATAAAAACTTCAGCCCATCCCTGAGGAGGTTAGCACTCCTTGCAGAGGAGATGACCGGAAGACTCTCTGAACTTGGATTCAGGGATGTTCTCAGGGAGGAGGAAGATCCATTCACATTCATGACACCTAACGGGGGGAAATACCAGATTGATTACCTCTTTGTCCCGGAAGGAGTGAAGATCCTTGACGTCTGGCACCCTCCGGCAGGTGAAATTATAGAGACCAGGCCAAGGTTATCTGATCATATACCCCTCAGGGTAACCCTGGAGATCTAGCACCCTGTGATTAATTTATTAAATATAATTTTACATAACCGGTGCATTGAATGGCACTAAATGGCCTCTTCAGTTGATTGATCGATTCCGATTTTTTGAACATTTAAAGGGCTTTCCAGATTAACCTTTATTATGCGTGTATTAATGAGTGAGTCATGCAGTACATGAACCCGGACCTTCTCTCAAGGGTCAGGGAGAAGCTTTACGCTGCCACGAAGAGCTCAGCATTCGCACTATCCCCCGATGGAGGATCCACACCGACAGCACCATCAAATCCAGGACAGCCACAGGCACCGGGTACATCAGCAGACAAGGGGGAGCCACATCACGAGGAATCACAGGGTTCAGATGTTTCAACATCAGCACCTGGAGTGGAGGCAGCAACTCATTCCTCAGCGGGCGAAAACCAGGGTAAGGCCTATGAGGTCAGCAGCGCCTCAGGTTCAGCTAACCCGGAGACCGGGCTACCTGTCTATGCCATAGTTGGTATAGTGGCGATAGTGGGCCTTCTAGGTCTGGGGTACTTCTTTGGACCTGGAAGAACAGATTAATTTTAATTTTTTATTTTTCAGGAAATATGTGAGGATATCCATTATAACTGCGGGGGTCTTCAGCTGCCATGTAAAACAGTACTGTTTTCATGAGGTCCATTAAGAAAGATTTATATATGGACTTTTGGAATATACGATATGCAAAAAATTACATTTCGAGGTTGGTCTATGATAGTCATCAATAGGGAGAAATGTAGCGGTGTTGAAAACTGCGCGGGAAAAGGCCTCTGCATTCTCATCTGTGAAAAGGATGCAATAATTGAGGACAACGGATTTCCCCTTGTGATAAATGATAAATGTGATAATTGTAGGCTTTGCATCTCTAACTGCCCAAACGGCGCTATTTCTGAGGTAGATACTGATGTTGGTTAATGAAAGGATGGGTTCTGAAAGGAGGACACTGAATTACAATCCGGATCTATGCACGGGTTGTGGGTTATGTTCAGAGACATGCCCTGTGGACGCTATAGATATAGCTCCTCTTCTCCCAATAGCGAGGGGTTTAATCAAAATGAACAGAGTGTCCTTCAACAAGGAGAAGTGTGTTCTATGTGGGTTATGTGCTTCAGTATGCATCTTCGGAGCCATAGATCTCCAGAAGGATGGTAAAAGCATAAGGGGCGCCGATGAATATCCGTTCTGGGACTTTAAACTTGAAATTGATGACGAAAAATGCTTTTTATGCGGTAATTGCGCCGATGCATGTCCAAGGAATGCACTCTTAACCATCAGGGATCTTCCTGAACGTAAATCCCTTGTAAAAGGGGAGATAAATGTATCAATGGAAAAATGCATCTATTGTGGTGAATGTGCAGCTATGTGTCCTGTATCAGCCATTGAAATAAGCTGGAGAGACCCGGATTCATCAAATATGGCGATAGCCGATGGAATCCGGGTGGATGAGGATAAATGTCTCTACTGCGGCATATGCAAAAGGATATGTCCTGTTGGCGCCATCCGTATGAGCTGTCTGACATGCATGTATAAGGAGGAACTGAAGGCCACTGTTGAGGGTGCTGTCATAACAATTGATGAAAAATGTGCTCACTGTGGTTGGTGTATGGAAATATGCCCGGCAAATGCGATCACCGTTAAAAAACCCATCAGAGGAACCATAGGCCAGGCAGATGAGCGATGCAGGGGTGAGTCATGCCACGCGTGTGTGGATGTTTGTCCCTGTAATGCAATCAGTATAATAAATGGTACTGCCCGGATCGATGAGAAATTCTGCGTATTCTGCGGAGCATGCTCCAGTGTCTGTCCCGATGGACTCCTCTCTATTGAAAGGTCTGAACTAAGGATCAGGAATCTAAAGTCAGTGGCATGGGAACACATCATAAAGACGGCACTCCAGAAATAAATGCCCGAAATTGCCATTATACTGGTGCTATTATGATACTTGATGATATACTGGATGAGATTGAGAACATGCCTGAAATCAGAGTAAGGGATGTGGCCATAGGCAGATCATGGACGGCTGTTTGGAGCAGCTCCTGCGGTATAGCCAGTAATAATGGATTCATCAGAGATTTTGAAATTCCAGAGATGACTCATGAATTACTTGAACTTTCAAGGTCATGGGACCCATTTTATTCCAGCCTGGGAATTGCTACTGTTAACTCAGTGATCGAGGGAGGTGGTAAACGATGCAATGCATTTGATATACTGATGGAGGAATGCCGAAATCGAAAAATCGCTATGGTGGGTGAATTCCCACGCCGCTACACTGACAGGATAAGGACGGTTTCGGACGAGTTCTATATTCTGGAGATCAATCCATTTAAGGTCAATCCTAAAAGGGGTGTTTTTCCTGAAACAGCGGCTGAACAGATTATCCCCCGGGTTGATGTACTTGCAGTGACTGGCAGCACACTGGTCAATCACAGCACAGAACGTTACCTTGCACTGGCAGAACTTGATGCTTTTGTGGCTATCATAGGACCCACAACGCCAATGACAGATGTTTTTTTTGAATACGGGGTTGATATGATTGCAGGGGTTGAAATAACTGATCCTGTTAATATTCTAAAGAAAATAAGGTTCAATGAGGGCATGTTACATGAAAAAGATGGAGGAATAATCTACAGGGTAATGGAGGCCTGATCATGGATAAGAAGATAATGGCGTTTGTAATAGGGTTGCTGATCCTTTCAGCGGTTACAGGAGCGTATCTTATCACAGGAAATTCAAAGACTATGAAGGGATCAGAGATCACAGTCCTTGCAGGGGCAGGGCTCATGAAACCAATGAATGAGATAATAACTAATTTTGAGAAAAAGACAGGAAAAAAGGTTAATGTTCAGTATGGGGGTTCAGGAGAACTTCTTGCAACACTGATGACATCAAAAAAGGGCGATGTACTCATAACAGGCGAATATACGACAATGGACAAGGCAAAAGAAAAGGGTTACATAATCAATGATACCATTGTGAATGTAACCTCACATAAACCCGTCATAGCCGTTAAAAGGGGAAATCCGAAGAACATAACCTCCCTTAAAGATCTGGGTAAAGAAAACGTGAGAGTTGCGATAGGAGATCCCAAGGCATGCGCGATAGGCAAAGTCGCCCAGAAAATGCTTGATAAAGAGGGCGTAAATATAAATGAAAATTTAGTTGCAAAGACTCCAACAGTTAATCAGCTCTTAACATACATCCTCTCAGGACAGGTAGATGCAGTTATAATATGGGAGGACATGTTGACATGGAACAACAGTAAATCAAAGCTGGAAATGATTGAAATCGAGGGAGCAAAGAACCAGACAATACCCGCAGCGGTCACTTCAATTTCAGGAAACGTTGAAACATCAAAAGAATTCGTTGAATACATTAAATCAGATGAGGCCAGGGTTATATGGGAAAAATGGGGGTTCAAAGTCATTTTCTGATTTAAACCAGGATCTGATACCATGATACATGAGTTTATCAGGGATAAAATGAACTATCTGATACATTCGTCAGCCATGGAGTCCACATATGTCGAGATCTCTGTGAAGAACCCTCTCCTTGATACATCAACCATCAAGGATTATCCTCTTGTTGAGGGGAGAGAGGTCATGCTCAGAGCGACTCTTGAAGATGGTACTGTAGGGGAGTGCTTCACAGCTACTCCCACTCATTTCAGAGGAACCCTCGGGGAACTTTTAGTAAAAGGGAAACAATCGTGTTTGATAGCTACTTTCAATGCACTCATGAGGAAGAAGGGTTTCATTGATAGGACAGTTCACTGCACTGGAAACGCTCCTGAAAGGTGTGCTGAATTACTTTCAGATTACCTTGAATTGCTGGGATATGACAGAGTTGCTTTGCTTGGGTTTCAACCGGCGTTTGTAAGGAAACTTCACGAGACATTTGGAGACAGATTGCAGGTTACAGATCTGAATCCTGGAAATAAGGGTAAAAAATATGGTGTAGATGTATTTGATGCAAAAAAAAGCAATAAGAAGATAATTCATAATTCTGATGTTTTAGTGGTAACCGGTTCTACTGTAGCTAACGGTACATTTGAGGATATCATGGCCATGGCATCAGATAAAAGAGTAATATTTTATGGAACAACGATAGCAGGGTTAGCAGCACTGATGGGAGTTGAACGGTTTTGTCCATTGAGCGAGTGAGTATTTTCAGAGGTACTTGCAGATTCTTTGCGGTCATCTTTGTGGCCGCATTTTTTATAATATGTATTTCACTCTGGACAGTATCCTCTCCGCAATCCATCCTGAATTCATTCACAAGTGCTGATATGATCCACTCAGTGAAATTATCTCTTTTAACATCCACTATAACAACAGTGATTGTGATGTTATCTGCGCTGCTCATTGCTTATTCACTATCAGAGGACTCCTTCAGAGGGAAATCCATTGTTAAAACAGTGCTGGATATTCCTATAGCATTCCCTGAAATTCTTATAGGTATAATGCTTCTCATATTTCTTGGAAACACCCCTCTAAATTATATGATGGATGGACTCGGTATTCAGATAGTCTTCACGGATCTTGGAGTCATCTGTGCACAGTTCTTTGTCTCTTTACCGTATACGGTCAGAATATGTTACTCCACATTCTGTAACATAGATAGGAGACTCAAATTTGTTTCCCGTTCCCTTGGATATACAGAATTTGAGACATTCAGGAATATCATGATCCCTTTATCAAGGGATGGAATATTAGCTGCAACAATAATTACCTTTTCAAGATGCATAGGCTGCTTTGGAGCGGTACTGATAGTTGCTGGAGGTACCTATCAGAAAACAGATACGCTGCCTATATCTCTGTATCTTAATTTATCCTATGGAAACGTGGAGATGGCTGTGGCATCCGGTATCTTCCTTATGATAATTTCATTCATAACAATATTTTTCCTTGAAAAAATGGGGGCTTATGGGAATGAGTTTTCTGGATATAGATAATTTAGAAATCGACCTTGGCGAATTCGTAGTCAGGGTAGATGAACTCCACCTTTCGAGGGGAGATTATCTTGTTATAATCGGCCCGACTGGTAGTGGTAAGTCTATCTTTCTTGAGACCATCATGGGGTTCTTTGAACCGATTTCGGGGACGATATCTCTTGATGGGGCGGATCTAACCACCCTCCCACCTGAGGAACGTGATGTTAGCATAGTATATCAGGATCACTGTCTCTTCCCTCACATGACCGTGGAGGAGAATATAGCCTACGGCCTTCGTAAGCAGACAGAGATGAAGGAAAATATTCACAGACAAGTCCATGAAATCGCAGCTATGATGGGTATAGATCACGTACTGAATAGATACCCTGGAACCCTCAGTGGAGGTGAGCTCCAGAGGGCATCGATAGCAAGGGCAATCATAGTGAATCCCCGATTGCTATTGATGGATGAACCATTCAGTGCCCTTGACCAGAGAACAAAGATATCCCTAAGAAAACTTATCGCAGATATCAGGGATAATTTTGAAACCACTGTGATCCATGTTACACATGACCTTGATGATATATGGTGGCTTTCAAATAAGGTGGCGGTGATGAACCATGGAAAAATCATTCAGATGGGTAAAAAGGAGGAAGTCATCAATAAACCATCGCCCTACTTTGTTGCAGATTTTCTGGGTGCTAATATACTTGAAGGGACTGTTGAAGGCCAGGTGAATGGGCTCACCTCTGTAAATGTTAATTCAAATATCTTCAGGACAGTTGACTGCGGGGAGGGGTCTGTGATACTTTCCATCAGACCAGAAAATATAATGATAGCAGCTGATCCGTTTATGGCATCTGCACAGAATATCTTCAAGGGTACAGTTGAAGACATTATAGAAACTTCAAGGATTGTTTATGTAAACTTGAGGATAGGGGATATAGTTCTGACCTCGGCTGTAACTCCAGGCGCAGTCACTGAGCTTGGTATAAGAACGGGCGAAGAGTTTCAAGTTCTGATTAAAGCCACGAATGTCTGTATCATAGGAGAAAAAAATAAAAATGGTTAGCAGATATTTATTCGCCTTTAATTGATTTAACCCTCTCAAGGATCTGTCTAAGAGTATGTTCGTTGCTCTCTGTTTCAGGGAATGGTGATGTTGTGAATGCCTTATGGTGGATGGGAACATTGTCAAAGCGGTAGAAGGTGCCGCTGGACTCCATAGCATCAATAACTCCAGGGATCACAACATCAGATACAAGTGTTGTTGGACATGGGGCAATATCTATGCATATTACAGGAATCTCTTTCATATACTCAACGCATTCTTTGGGGAGGTGAGCTCCAAGATCTGAACATATAACGAGGACCGCATCGGATTCTTTTCTCTGGAGAAGATCGACTATAGTTGTTTCTCCGGGGTTGTAGCGTGGATAACCCCTTGTAAAATCAACACCAAAGGGGAAACCATACTCCCATGAAGCCACCTGATTAAATCCTGCAACATTACAATGACCTCTTATGGCTCCTATTGTAAATTTGGTGTGTTCATTAAGTGCAGCTACCAGTTTGAGAACCATCTCAACGTTTCTATGCTTACCTTCTGATGATGCAAGTCCAAGACCTCCATAGATGGCTCCAAACTGCGCATTCAGCATTATGTCTGCGACTTCCTTTATGGTTTCAACTGATATCCCTGTTATACTCTCAATACTCCTGTGCGGTTCATTGCCCCTTATAACTGTAAGCAGTGCTGAAAAAAGTTCATAATCTGAGTTTGGTTTCAGCTGCAGATGGATATCGGAGGCTTTAGTTGTTGCTGTTTCACGGGGATCCACGGAGATGACAGTTCTATCTTTTTTACCACGTTCTCTGAAAAATCCGCGCATGAATATGCTGTAACGTGACATGTGGCGAGGCATGGAGTCCATAACATTTGTACCCCAATAAATGATGACGTCAGCTCTATTCTTTATCTCACCTGCCGTAGCAGCGCTCTGTCCAGCTTCCTGGATTCCCATTAATGTGGGGCCATGACATATGGTTGCATTTGAATCCACCATGGCATTTAGATACTCACCAAGTTCAAGACCTGCAGCCATGGCTTCAGTTGACATCTCACTACCCATGAATAGGGTTGGTCTTTTTGACTCTGTAAGTATCTCTGCTGCAGCGTCAAGGGCTTCATCCCATTCTGCGGATCTGAAACCACTTTCAGTTTTAATCTGGGGTCTAAGTATTCTGTGGGAGCTGACCATCTCCTGAAACTTTGCATTCCCCATCCTGCAAGCATTCCTTGTTTTTATTGTTTTCCCATCATAGAGAACCTCTATGTCATCACAAGACCCTCCGCAGACGGGACATGTCACATTTTTATAGACGCTCATTTTCCCACCCCGTATTCCTCTACAAGTTCCTCGGCACTCAGGATCCTTTCACCTTGTGAAGCCTTTCTAAGATAAACCGGCACTCCTTTATACATTGGGGAACCGGTTGACTCGGTATACGGTGGCGTTAGCACATTGGCCCATATACCTCTGGGTATGAATATTGTTCCCATCTGGATTCCAGGGTCCTCAACAGCTCTCAGAACAACTTCATTTCCATGTGATGATACGACAACATTTTCGGGTTCACCTAGGAGCTTATAGTCTTCAGGACTAATACAGCAGCGTGCACATTCATCTATATAATCATCTGTGAGTTTATTGCCTCCCTTTATTATCTGCCCTTCACGGATCGTACTTCCACTGTTGTAGATTACTTTAATTCCCTTTTTTGTGATGACTCTCCCTTCATCGGTCTCATTCTCTAGAATGTGAAGGTTCTTATTATAATTGATGTATAGATTACCCTCCGGATTTTTTTCGGATAGATCTCCTTTGAATAGGATCATAAGGGATCCATCTTCTTTGAATGTTGAGATCTCCTTGAATCCCGGGAGGAGAGAGGAGATCCGTCCATGAATTTTGATGATACCTGATACCATCTCTGCTCCGGGGGCCCTTCCAGCATCCCCGCGTACTGTTATTTCACCCCCATTCATTCGGATGCCGCAGAAATTACCTGCATCTCCACCTATATAAATTTCTCCGGCCATCATACCACCCCCAATATTGTTCCCTGCATTACCCTGTATAATGATTTTACCTCCTTTCATGCCACGCCACTCTCCCCTATATGCGCAGCCAACATAATCCCCCGCGTTTCCATTAATTTTTATGGTGCCACCATGCATTTCCATGCCGATCCATGAAGAAACATTTCCATTTACCTCTATTTCACCGCCTTTCATTTCACAGCCAAGCTGGAGTCCGACATCGCCGTTTATGATGATTTTTCCGGATTTCATCCCTGAACCGATATACTTCACCCTGCTGACATCCCCATCGATCCGTATTAACTGATCTTCATGGGATGTCTCTGCTATCTCAAAAAATTCGCCTAGGGGTCTTTTGATGTTCCCTTCGTATACTTGAAGGGAACGAATTTCATCAAGATCCAGCCCTTCAAACAGATCGGGTCTTATGGTATCTGCTTCCAGAGGTATCTGGAAATCTGATTTTGGTACCAACACAAATCCCATCTTTTTTCACCTCATGTTTATCTTTTCAGACAAGCTGGACAGAGATCCAGCTCATTTCTTTTTATGAAAGGTTCGTTGCAAAGATTACAGATTTCAATTATCTTCTTTTCTTTTTCTGGAACGATCACATCAACAAAATACCAGGAATATAGATTTTCACCGGCTCTTATGAGTTCTGGATTCACTTCTTCTGCGGATACCTTGCGGGTGTTCATGTACCATTCATGTATGATCGGGTAATTGACGGTCTTTTCAGGATCCAGTATTATTCTAAGAGCCTGGACTGTTTCTCCAGGCATACCCTTTCTGTTGATGATGACAGCCATTTTTCCAGTGTCCAGGATATTCAGTCTCCCATTTCCTATTGTTGATTTGCATATGGCCTGGAATGCGTCGGGTAAACAGTTTGTCGTTTCACATGTAACATAAATTTCTTCATCGACTTCAAAATCAAGGACCTTCCTGGCTATTAGTAACATATGAGCTCCTATGACACTGCCCGGGCTTGCGAACCCACTGAAATTTTTTATTAAATCAAGGTATTCTCTGACCTGCCCCACCTTTGATCACCACACGATATGCATATATCTGCATCTCGTTGTATATGGGAGGTACTATAAAAATTTTTTTATAAATTCTAGGAATTTAGATCGACGATAATTTCTCCGTCCCTTGTCACTCCTATTTCAAAATCGCTTTTAACAACCCTGTGAACGATCCTGTGGCTGGCCTTTTCCCTTATCAGAAATGCGAGTGTAATTGAGTCATGTATTACATGTATGCCCTCTTTATTTGATTCTTCCAATAATCTCTTTATAATTTCATCAAGGGTATCCCCGCGTCTGCAAAGTATTCTTACAGGTGATTTTAGGAATTTAACAAAATCTAGAGTGTTCCGGGATTTCTCTATGTTCTCCATGGCCTTTCTTTCTATTGCTGACACGTTCTGTCTTGTGGTCTTCAATTCCCTTGCAATCTTCTTCTGGGACCATCCCCTCTCCCTCATTTCAAGAACGGTTTTCTGTCTTTCGGTTAGGAAAGTTTTTTTACTCAGAATTATCCCTCCTAGCTCGATTATTCAAATTATAACCATTTAGGAGTATGACGTTCCCTCCTTATCAGGGCCCCTTTCTTCTCGATTTCCATGTATTCAGCCACAATTTTTGGATTTACAACTGTTTTTGAGTGATCTTCATAGGCACTCAGAAACCTTTTTATAAGGTGTTTTTTGTCATTCATGGACATCTGTGAGTTACTATCCATTATGAAGAAGCATAGTTTTCCAAGATCATCATAGGGATTCCCATAGTGTATATATTCAAAATCAACCCCAAAAATTTCTTTTTCTGTGAATATGAAGTTTTTAAGATTGCAGTCACCTTTTAAAAGGGTCTTTGACTGTTTTTTTATACTGTGGATTTCTGAGAACCACTTTCCAAGGCTTTCTGTCCATGTTGTGTCTGCCCTAGATATCAGGTCTCCAATGGTTTTTCCTTCGATGAACTCCTCAATCAAGATATTCTTGGATACACCAAGTATTCTAGGCACTCTGACTCCTTTATCCCTCAGTAGTTTCACATTTTCTGATTCGAGGTAAGATTTTTCGCTGGTTTTGTGTACTTTGACGATGAAACTTTCTGTACCTGATTGGATTAAGTATACATGGTTTCTCTTACTTTCAAGTCTTTTAAATCCATGAATCATCATATCTGCATTTCACACCCAGTTATTCTTTTAAAACTGATCTTTCTCCTCGGCAGAGTACTGCAGTTCTGTGGATTCACATACCTATTTATACACGAATTACATAAAAATGTAACTCGATATTTATGATTTAAATGGAGGTGAAAATTGAAATGAAAAACAAACTTCTGACTCTAGTGATCCCAGTGCTAACAGTGTTTCTTTTTACCGGTATCAGCTCAGCGACACCACTGGAAGATATTACACACCACATCTCAAATGACGCGGAGACTTCCCTGAACATATCAAACGCAGATGATATGATCCTTATAACAAATGCCGGTTCAGCAAGGTATTCCAACACCACAACAGAAGACGCGATACAGACCGTGATGGAAACAGTTCCTATAAAATATTCAAAGATTTTTCAGATGAACCAGCCGGACCATGACCCAACCTTCACATTTGCCGTGAAAAACAGCAAGGGATATTATGCAAGGAAATACACAGTTCTTCAGTCAGGGGAAGTGCTAAAAACACCGTAGTATACATAGGTCTTGACATGACTGAAAACCAGTTCCAGCAGGCAAAGGCGAATCTGGGTTATGATGTGCTGAGCCTGCTGAGTGCATGGAATGCTGGCGCACCCAGTGATCTTTTAAAGGTGGCTGCGTGGACTGGAAACGTTAGCCCTGGTCTTATAGGGGCATACTCCGCTTCAAAACAGTTCATGGCCAACTATCCACTAACTTCAAATGCAACATCATATCATGTGATAGTCTCCACTGGGGGTGGTGATGATGACTTGCCAATGTTTTTCATGGATTCAACGCCTTTGAAGTGGGTTACAGTAGGTTCAGACACATTTTATAACTTCAAATCAGCATACACGGATGATTCCCATGAGAACATTTACATAAGATGGGATTCTCTCTCAAGGACAGGTGTGATGTTTTACTGGACCCTCTCAGATATGACATATAATGGTGGGGAGACACTTCAGGGACTTATAAAGAATGCTCAGTGTATAGGAATGCTCGCAACTAATCCATCAGCACTCTACAAGTTACTTAAAGCAACAAACATCGACTATCAGACCTTTAAAACACTATGGGATACTGGAATTGACAGCGAATACATTTCATCCATCCCGGTAACTCCAATTGAGTGGATAAGCACAGTCAGTGTCATCCCACGTGAGGAGTACAGTGCAATGTATGCCAGTGGTATTAATGCTGTCATGGTAGCCAATAGAGCCCTTCAAGCTGCTGGTTTTGAACCGCTTGACAGTGATGATCTTCTAATAACATCTGCAGGTTACTCAGAGACACAGGGAATCTCTGCTGGCGCCATTGATGGTATAATATTAGCAACAGGCATAAAATTTAAAAACATATACTCCCTCAAAAGAGGTACGCAGACACCTCTCTGGTACGTGTTCGTTAAAAAACCAGACGAAACGACAGGTCCACTCCACGCGGTTTTTGTTGATGGTAATGGAGCCATAAGACCGGTCACATATGGAGGGACACAGTTCAATGTGTTTGATATCAGCGCTGTAAACCTTGCCGGTGCTACGGGAACCGAAGGCTATCAGAAATCCCTCGCAGTCGCGTCAACCTATGGATACAGCATTCCCCAGTACGCACAGCAGGACTACTATATTGTGAGTCTGGCGAACCAATGGGCTTATGCTATGCCCTACGAGTTCGCTCTGGCTGCCACCGGGGGTGGATGTCCAGGGTCCGGTCTGGCACAGGGATACGTGCTTGCCAACATAATCCGATCATGGCTTCCTCTATCAGATGGGCAGTACTATGCATACATCGGTGTGCCTGCTCACTGTAAGGAACAGGTGCTCATGGAGGTCCTGGGACTCTCAGCAGCGAGAGGTAACTATTTCACGACAGGAACCAGAACAGCATCAGATGCCAGTGCAGTTGGTATTGCCATAAGGTGGGATCCTGTTAAGAACACGGGAAAGGCCATACTTGTATCCTACAATAAAGATGCAGTCAACGCCATACAGCCAGCATCTAACAGTTACTACAAAACAATGTACTGGGCTCTCTGGTACATTACACAGGCATTCCCTGGTAAAGAACTCTATGGTACAGTGACGTCTGCTTATTCCATTGCAAAATCAGTAACTCTGACATCAGGAGAGTTCAAGTCATTAATTGCTGCCAGTGATCCAGTGAGCTATATTAAGGACTTTGAAGATGTTACAGCACCATCTTTAAATGTGCGAGTAGATGACTCCACACTGTACATGGATATCAATGAGGAAGGGACGATCTTCTATTCCTTTGATGGCAGAACATGGAATGTTTACAGTGCACCTGTCAAACTGGGTAAGCATGTAAAGACAGTCTATTACTATGCTGTTGATCTTGCAGGAAATGCCCATCAGGTAGGCAGTATAAGTGTTCCAGAAAACCAGGCTCAGAACACACCAGAAGTTTCCTATGGATCAGTGACAGCAGGAAAAGCTTCAGTGATTTCGTGGATCATGAAAAGAATAAGATCTGATGACTCCAGTGCTGTGGTCGAAGAGGTTACCGGTCAGGGAACATCATCACCAGTAAATCCAGCGGAGCATCCCGGCAGTGCATCATCAAGCTGGTTTATACCTGTGTATGCGGCAATTATTCTGGCTGTCGGGGGTCTGGGCATGTACCTCTTTAGGAGAAGGGCCAGCAGATCCAACGAGGCAACATGGCAACCGGGCAAATAATCCATCACCTATTTCTTTTTTTATGAACTGAATGATGCAGATGTCAGTTTTAATTTTCAGGGTCTTATGTCCGTGTGGACCTACAGCTACCTTCGTAATAGGTCACTATTACGAACGTATGGTCCGAATAAACACTATTTGTAATAAGATATTTAAGTGACAGTATTAAATAATATTTTTGGAGGATAGTGTATGAAGTTTGGAGATTCGGACCATGTGATATTTGAGACCTGGGTACTCAGGAAGGGTTTGGAGAAATCCACCTTCAAAACATACCTCCAGTGCCTCAAGAAGTACTGCATGGTCACAGGTATGACCCCTGCAGAACTCATAACTGAGGCAGAGGAAGAGGAGGAGGCTGGCATCAGGATGAGAAACCGCAAGATAAACCTGCATCTCCTGAAGTTCAGAAGAGTACTGGAAGATGAGGGCAAAGCCCCTTCCACCATCAGCCTTTACTATTACGCCGTAAGGTCATTCTATGAGGCCATGGACATCACAATGCCAAAACTCAGACAGCCCTCAGGGGACATCTGCCTGGAGCAGAACTACGGCAAACTCATCACAAAGGAGGAACTCAGGACACTTGTGAGCATGGCACCGCCCAGGGAGAAGGCCCTCATCTACCTCATGGCACTCTCAGGTATGGCGCAGGCAGAGGCCAGGAGGCTGACCATCAGGAAGTTCCTGGATGCTGCAGGTGATGCAATCGGCCGTGAACTTGAAACGGTTGAGGACCTCTTCAATGCCAGGGATGAACTCATGGATGAGATCATAACCCTGGATATTGTCAGGAAGAAGGTGAACTACCGCTACATGACCTTCATCCCACCTGAGGCCACAAAGGAGATCCTGAATTACCTCAAGGAGCGGATGTATGGCAGAAATGAGAAGATACGTATCAGGGATTATGAGGGGGCCCTCTTTGTTAAGAGAAATGGTGAGGATATTGACAGGGATATCATCGTAACGAACTTCAGGCGTATAGGCCTTGAGGCGGGTTTCAAGAAGAAGGATGGTGCCTACAGTTTCTGGAGGGCCCATGCACTCAGGAAGTACTTCATATCCACCATCATTAACAAGCTGGGTGACAAGGTCCTCGCGGACTTCCTTGCAGGTCATAAGATCTCTGATGTGGATAGGGCCTACTGGTACATGGATCCTGAGGACCTCAAGAGGAGGTACATGAAGGCCCTCCCATATCTTTCAATTGATGGTGTTGAGGTGAGGACAATTGAGGATAGGGATTACAGGCGCCTGAGGGAGGTTGAGAAGATCTATAACCAGATGAAGGAGGAGATACAGAAGACAGAGAAGCTCATAAGGATATTCAAGCAGTACCCTGAGATCAATGAACTTTTGAGTAAGAGAATTCCTGATTAGGGTCTCTGATTGATCTTTTATTCATTCATTTTTTACCAACTGCTACTTTTAGTAATATTTATATAATGTTATTTTAATACACTATTGTAATAATTTTGGAGGTGTTGTTATGAATAGTGTTGGTGAAGATGATATCAGGGAGATACTGGAGGCCATTGATGCATTTGAGAGGCTGGTTAAACTCCTGGATGATGCTGAAACACTTCTGAGGGAGTGATTACGTTTATGCAGAAGGTTCTGGTCTCTGCCAGGTGCAAGCCTCAGTCCAAGGTGATAATAAAGAACAGTAATTACAGCTACGGGGATGCCATTGACTACTTTGCCAATAAGATCAGCAGTGAAAGCACGAGGCTCCGTGTTGAGATTGAGCTCCTGAAGGATGAGATCAGTGAACTTGAGGACATCCTTAAGAAAACGCAGAGGAAGATTGAGGAGAAGCGTGAGTACCTCCAGCTTCTTGAGTCCAGGTACTCTGCTGATTTTGAGGTTGATGAGAAGATCCTGGAATCAATCAGGTCCATTAAGAGCATAGCTGAGTCATTTGACTGTGATCCTATGGAGATCAATGAGTTCACAGGTAATGATACTATTGGTTTTCATGCTATGAAGTGTGGTATAACCAGACTTGAACTTGAGGAGCTCCTGAGAATGAATATTTAACTTTTATTCCTTTTTTGTCGTGTCTCAATAATTTTTCATAGTACTCTCTTTTAACAATATCAATCACAAAATTTAATAATTCGACTAATACAAGTATTCTCAGAAATAGGGGAGTGTGCTATTTTGAAAATTTCAAATATTTCATTTGAAAATTTCAGGTCTTTTAGGAAGTCTGAAGTCAATATAACTGATATTAATGTTTTTCTGGGTAAAAATGACCAGGGTAAGTCTTCAATTCTTGAAGCTCTGGATGTGTTTTTCTATGATGGTAAAGGAAGTATTAAAGCGACGAAAGATGATTTGAATAAGGATGCTGTAAGAGAGGGTATTAATGAATTTGCCATAGGTGTTCAATTTGAGGGATTTCCAGATCCTATTATTATAGATGAAACGAATGAAACATCCCTAAAGGAGGAATACTTGCTTAATAAGGATGGAAAATTGGAGATTTGGAAAAGATTTAGAAATGGAAACCTTTCATCTACACAGATTAAATGTTATCATCCATGCAATGATGAGTTTCTAGGTGGTCTAATAACAAAAAAGATAGGTGAACTCAGGGATTTTATTGATAAACATGGACTGGTGGTATCTGATAGAAGGAAAGCTGCTGAAATGAGGAAGGCTATAAGAGATTATTTTTCAAAAAGAGATGGTCGATTAATTTTCGAAGAGGTGTATATCCCTATTGACGGGACAGATTTGAAAAAGATCTGGGATAAATTAAAAATGCACATGCCTGTTTTTAATTTGTTTGCAGTAGATAGGGAAAATCTGGACAAAGATTCTGAGCTACAAGATCCTCTTAAAAGTAGGATAAAAGAAATATTCTATAGAGAGGATGTTTTAAACAGATTAAATGAAGTTTCAGAGGAGATTGACAATGAAATCAGAGCATTTGCAGAGAACACAATTGAGATGTTCAGGTCACTGACTAAAAATGAAACAGAAATCACTCCGTCTATACCGTCTACAGAGGATTTGAAATGGGATTGTGTATATAAAAACATCGGATTTAACACAGAAGACGATATACCTATGAATAAAAGGGGTAGTGGTTTCAGAAGGCTTGTTCTTTTGAGCTCTCTCATTGCAAGAACAAAGGAAGAGGTAAATAATGAAGTAGATGTAATTTATGCAATAGAGGAACCTGAATCTTCTTTGCATCCAAAATGGCAGAAAAGACTTGTAAAGGCTCTTATAGAGTTAGCAGAGAGAGAAAAGTATCAGGTTTTTTTAACCACTCACAGTCCCAACATGATGCGCATTTTTGAAATAGAGTGCATAAAATATGTCGAAAGAGATTCTGAGGGATCCAAGGTTTACGATTTTAATGAAGATATAGGAACTAAGATTATAAAAACAATGGGTCTTCTTCCAGATATAGGCAAGGTTGTTGTATGTGTTGAAGGCCCCACTGACAAGGACTTCCTTTTGAATATTAATCAAAATATTGAAGAACTAAAAAGTATTATAGACTTGAAAAAAGAGATGGAAGCTGGAACTCTAACGATTATGCCAATGAATGGATCTCGTCTCAAAGATTGGATTGCCAGTCGCGTTCTAGAAAATACAAATGCTCTTGAATTTCATTTATATGATAGTGACAAAGGTAGTGACAATGAAAATCAGTATCTTGAGGCTATTGAAAAAGTCAATCAAAGGGGAGATGGCTCTTATGGAACTCTTACAGAACTACGCGAGATAGAAAATTATGTCCCAAAGGATGTAATCGAGGAGTGTTTTGGAATTGAACTCGATACTAGTGATGATTGGACTGGTGAGGATATTCCAGAACTGCTGATTAGTAACGGCGTAAATATGGAGAAGAAAGATATAAAGAATAAAATTTGCGGCCAATGCTGTAAAGAGATTAGAAAAGATCATCTCACGAGAATGGGAACATGGAATGAAATCGAAGGATGGTTTTTGAATATAAAGAACATGATGGAAAGATGTAGAAGATAATGTGATATAATGCACTTGATTACTCCTTATTTCTGGATAAATAAAGTGAGAGGTGTTATTTTGGCTGGTAGAAGACCTGGTGGTGGTTTCAAGAGCACAAAACCCGTTGTTGTGAGGCTTTACCCTGATGAGGTTGAGGCCCTTAAGAGGAGGGTCCCAGCAAGAAGCACGATGAGTAACTACATTCGGAAGATAATTCTTGATCACCTGGAAAAAGGGTAATTGGAAATTTAATCTAGTTGTTTTTGCCTTTAATGTCACTGATTTTGTCTGTTATGATTTTCTCCAGGAATTCTTCCTCATCCATGCCTTTGAGGAGGGCCATGAATCTGAGGTCCGTCAGCAGTCTTTCAGGTAGCTCTATGATCATCTGCACTTTTTTATTGGAGAACCGTCTCCAGGAATTATCCAGATTAACACCTCCCTGATCTTATTATAATTAATAATAAAATAATCATTTTTAGTATTTATATACACCTCATGTATATCATGATATACACACCCTGTATATAACCCAGCGAAGGTCTCCTGGAGAAAACCCTGATATATATATCGTGTATATGTATATCAGGGTGGCCCTACAGGCATACATTCAGTGTATATCACCCCCACACACCCTGATATACACACCCCGTATATCAGGTGATGTATTACGATATATGTATATCGATATCAGCCCCAACTAAGGGGTACCCTCGGAGAGTTATATACACCCCATGTATATCATGATATACACATGCTGTATATCAGACATATTGGGGGCCCTGGAGTGGGGCCAGTTTTTATGGGCTCTGGATCTAACTTGTACACCCCACCCGCCCACCCCCACCAACCCCCTTCAACAATCCCATATTGATGGATGGCTTAAATGAGATTCACAGGTTTATCTGCTGTTTCTGTACCCATAAATTTTTATTACTTTTTTTATTCAGTTTAATATGAAAGTGTCGGTGGACAGGTCCCACATGCAATTAATTATGAAATTCAGATTGTGTCCCTCTCCGGCCGAATCTCCCCCCCTCAGGGTCCCTCCACCACGGCGGACCTGTCCACGGCATTAAACCTTGTGGAGGTCTGGAATTGAGTGAGTATGTCAACAGTGAGGCGTTCTTGAATCGCCAGAATGACCTCAAGAGGTCCCTCATGCAGGAGAATTTTGATGTTCTCAGTATCAGGGAGCGTGAAATGCACCTCATGCTTGCAGGTGATGGTGAAACGGTTTTTCTGTTCATGGTCCTCCTGCCATACATGGAGGTCTTTGAACTCCCCAAGGCTTACATCTGGAAGCTGAGGAGACTTGCAACCAGGTTCAGGGCGAGGCCCTTTGTCACGACTCTGATACCTGAGGTGAGGCACTGGTTCTTTGTACCCCTCACGGCCCTCAGGGATGATGGGTCCTCCTTTGTCCTGGATGTGGAGTCCTGCAGGCACAGGGGTTTCTACCTGCACAGGTTGGGTTTCTACCTGCACAGGTTGATTTCAGAGGAACTCCAGCAGAGGTTAATGTAGGTGGTGATTGGAGTGTCAGGTTGTGAGTCAAGGATGGTTCGTGGCAGGCTCTTCATGGATAGGATCACAGGTAATTACTATTTCTTTGTCCCTGATGAGCCTGTGTATATGGAGTGGTTTGATGAGTACCTCGCAGTTCTGTATCTGATGCCTGATGAGGCCAGGTACCTCTTCACTGAGGATGAACTCCTGGATGTTGACAGGGAGGGCTTCTCATTTGTTTCAATGCAAAAAGAGGTTATTGAAGAGTTATCGACATCTTAATTTATTATTAATTTTTTTCTATTCACAGTAGATATTTATTGGATCATTTCATAGTCTACTCTTTAATTTTAGAAAATTTTATTTACTTGCAGAAAAGATGTGTATATCTAAGAGGGGGGTACAATGAAAGAAATAAAAAGTATTCCAGAGTTGCCTTCTTCTATAGTTGAAGCACTTAACGAAAAGAAACTGGCATTATTTATAGGGGCAGGGGTATCCAAGACTATGGGTTGTTGTGGGTGGGAAGAAATTAGCAGGAAACTACTTGATATTTGTAGAAGTACTGGAATTATATCGTTTAGAGAGTTCAAAAATCTTCAAGATAGATCCCCTAAGGAGTTAATTACGATTTGCAGGCATTTATTAGAATCGAATGGAAAGGATGATAAGTTTTATGAAGGAATAGCTTCTTGTCTAGAATTAGATAAAACTCTGGGATTCAATCTTTATAAAGAGCTAACCAGTTTATCAGGAAAATTTCAAGGCCCTATTATCACAACCAACATTGACAATCATTTTCATGAGTTTTTTGAGGATGAAAATATTATTTATGATGTAGAAGGACCTGATGTAAAAAGACTTTTGCAACAGATAGGGCCTCGATCGCTACTTTGTCATGTCCATGGTTGCCTTGAGAAAGATAAAAAAGGGATTGTGTTCACATTAAGAGAGTATATTCATCGTTACAATAATGAACATTTTAAAGATTTTTTGGAACATATCTTCAGGGAATATCAGGTTCTGTTCATAGGTTATGGGCTCGAAGAATTTGAGATATTGGATTTCATTATAACAAAATATGACGATCGGGTCAAACATGATTCAGAAGGTCGTTGCAAGCATTTCATACTAAAACCATACTTTCGTGGTGATGAAAAACTTCTAGAATATGATCAACATTATTATAGGGATCTTGGAATAGAAGTGATACCCTATGCGATTGATGAGGGAGGCTATCATCAATTGCATGAGGTATTAAAAAATTGGAATATCCAGATAAATAACAAATCTAGATATATTGTTGATTCTATCAACAAAATAGAGAATCTAATTGAAAATTACGATAAAGAGAAAGCCTTGGAAGTATTTCAAACGATTAGGACGGATTCTTCTTTAAAAAAAATTTTTTTAGAGAAGCTAAAATCAAATCCTGTTCCATGGTTCTCTCCTTTGTATGAAAGAAAATTTTTCAGCTTTGAAGGAAAATCTATGAGACATATAAGGCTCACGTTAGATTATCTAAAAAGTTTGGCCCTAAAAATGAAAAATGAAAATTTAATGAGTAACAGCGATGAATTTAAAGTTTTTAAAAACGTTTTAGATAATATAATCAAGTTTGATGAAACTCATGGAAAACTTTCTAAAGATACTACTTGCCAATTCTTATTGGTTGGGATCATTCTCAATCTTCCAGCTGAAGAAGTCAGTGAAAAACATGTTAAACTTATTAAAGCAATTTTTAAAGAAAAAAGCTCTGAAATGGTTTTCAGCAAAGAAATTGTTGATGAATTAACAAGATCAGTAGAAGAAAAAGAGAGAGAAGGTTTAAATAATTGGATTTCGGTTGTATATGGTTTCAAAATTGAAGAATATAAGATGAAATTCATTAATTTTACAGAATACACTGTTAAACCATTAGTACATGTGGAATATCTTAAAAAAATTAGAAGGGAATATGGAAACTCATTATTTAAATTATACTGTCCCGAGCTTATATTTGAATTAAAAGTAATTATGGATAAAATCATAGATTCAGTTGACAATCAGTTCAATTTTGGTCAAATCTCAACAATTGAAGATCATCCGCAGGGTAAATACAACGATGAATATCTATCTGAATTAGTTTACCTTGTTAGGGACGCCATGATTTTCGAAGTAAGTGAAAATAAAAACTTTGAAATTGTTGAGTCATTCCTTAAGGAGAAACATAGTATATTTAAAAGAATAGGGTTACATATTATCGATAAATTTTACGATGATCTAAAAAACCTTTTCTGGAGCTTAGATGAAAATCCTCTTGCTGATCTTTCTCTTTATCACGAAGTCTATGAACTTTTAAAAAATAATTCCTCCAAATTTTCTAAAGAAGAACTTGATAAAGTGATAGAGTGGATTGAAACATGTTATTTCGATCCCGAAATGACTGAAGAGGACATTGCTTATTCAAAGAAAAAGTGGCTTTATGCATTAGATACAAAAAACGAAAGAATAAATGAATTGTATGAAAAATACGATTCAATCGCCCCAGGTAAAATTGAACATCCCGGATTTCTTATCTGGATCGATTTTAAGGCTCCTGAGAGCCCAATTCCTCTTTCTACTTTCTTAACTAAATCAAATAAAGAATTAGTTGAATTACTGAATAATTTTTCTACAAAATCAAAAATTGATCAATTCGTCGTTGAGAGTGACTTTATAAAAGCAGTATCAGATAATCCTCAAAAATTTGTAGAAAAAATAAACCCCTTTTTTGAACTTCAAGAGCCTTTTTTATCAGATTTTTTCAAGGGTTTAGTCAAAGCCAGTGAATTAAAAAAGAGATTTAATTGGAGTAATGTTCTTCAATTTATAAGTAACCTGTTGAAGCGTCGAAGTTTCGTAGAAGATCGTGTTGCATCCTCAATTGCTGATATCATCTCGGAATATATTAAAAAAGACGTGGAAGATTTGGAAAATGTTAAAAAACTCTTTAATCTTTTGTTGAATATACTTTCATGTAAAACTAAATCTAAAAAGCAAGTTAGGGATGTAGATATAATAGGTTCGCCTCTCTATAAAGTATTTTCTGGTTTGATAAATTATTCTCTGAAAGAATATAAAAGGAGTTCTCTCTGGGACCCTGAAGTTAAGAATATCATAGAGGATAATTTGGAAAACCATTGCCCTGAAATTTATTATGCAGTAGGAACCTATCTTCCACAGTTGTATTTGATTGATGATGTTTGGATTACAGAAAACCTTAATAGGGTTTTTCCCAAGGATAATAAAGAAAACTGGAAGGCCAGTTTTTCAGCTTATTTAAAATATCCGTCTCAGGTCCCAAGCTCTCTTTTAAAACTAATACTGAGTAATGGCCATTATAAACAGGCTTTGGAAACCAAATTTGAAGACGAAGGCATTTTTGGACTTGTCGCTCGCGATATTGCTTTATGTTTCTACGAGAATTTTGATGAATCTGCAGAACTTATTTTTTGCTTAATTCAAAAGAAGGATCCAAAACAATTACGTTATTTCATAAGATCTTTCAAGTGGTTTGCTAAAGAATACAAGAATAAAGATTTTGTTAAAATCAAAGAACTATGGGGTCAATTGTATTCATGTCTGCTCGAAAAAGAAAATGAAGAAACTTTTCAAGAATTGTTTTCTGAGCTTGCATCTTGGTTATCTATTTTTGATTCAATCGATAATCAAATCTTTGAATGGCTTAGGAGCTCTGTCAAATATTTAACAAAAGCCGATTCTTATATTTTTATTGAGGAGCTTAGTAAACATGTTGAGAAGAATCCAAGAGAAGTTGCAAAAATCCACATCTGCATGTTAAAGGAGGGAAATTATGCGGAAATTGCTCAGGATCATATAAGAAAAATAGTAGACACTCTTTATGAAAAAGGTGGTGATTATAAGGGTTATGCTGATACTATTTGCAACATGTATCTATCAGAGGGCTTTGAATTTCTTAGGGACACCTTTGAAAAGAATAACCCTTAAACTTTTCTTGATTTCTAAGTGTTTTTCCTATGTATTTTGATTTTGTTTTTCCGTTTTCTTTCCAGTAGGCGTACCAGTAGGGGCCGTGGGGACATTTCTTGCATCCTTTTTTCCCGCACCTTACCTTTTCAAGCCTGTAGGTTACTGAGGCCACGACCTCCCTGCCCTTCCCTGAGGACCTGTCTGCAGCCTCAGAGGTCTGGCTTTCCAGGGCCCTGATTCTTGCATCTATGTAGTCTTTCATCTCCTGCAGGGTTTCAACGTCTTTTTGCCTGTCTACTATCGCGGTGAATGTCTTTATCATCACCATCACCATATTTTCTTATGTAACTTTTTACATATAAATCTTGTTCATGGTTACATAAGAAAAGAGTACAACTGAACTTAGGTCTGAGCCTCCTGTCATGCAGGTGAAGGTGCCTTCCTATGCATCGAAACAGGTATCAGGAAAGGTTCCTGAAAGTGATTACCGTACGGAATTATCATAAAAAATTGTTATATATTGGTGAAACCCAGTTTTGTAACCGTATCACAAAATCATTAAAGCTTTCTTTTGATCTTTTAACGAGGTCATAATCCTCTTTTAACGATAATATCAGTTTTGATTGTTTTTTGGCTTTATCGGATTCTTAATGTGACCTCTGGATACGAGTGGTTATGGATGGTTATGGTTGTGGTTATGACAGGTTACGGGATTCTATATTTGATTAGAGGAGTTGAAATTGTTTGTATTGTTTTCATTTTTCTTTTCTTTTTTATCTGGGTCTCCTTGTGGTTTATATTTGGATCTAGATGGGCCTGAAGTGTGGCGGTACTTACTGGATGGATCCTCTTCTACATCTATGAATATGCTTCCATTTGAGAATGGGTGGATCCATACGTCCCTTGTAGGGTTGCTTAGGCTCAGGTGGGGTCCTGTAAATCCTTGGTCTGACCTATTGCCTGTGTTTTGACCTGCCGCCCATGATTCAATCATGCCATTCACGGGACTGTGCGGAACCATTATTACCACTGTACAGAATGCAAGTACGACCATTACTGCCAGGATCCTCCTTTCACGTGCCTTGGAGTTTTTGTTCTTCCATTTCACAGCGTATCTCATCTTCTTTAAAGGGTAAAGGAGTGGACAGCCTGTAGGTGTCATACAGTCAAGTACAATATGTGAGAAAAGCCCCACTGTCAGTCCCGCGCCTAGGGTGGCATCATACATGATGTAAAGCAGAGCTGAGGGTATCAAAATGAAGAGGTTGTGGAGGTTTCTCTTGTGGTTATCATAAACTGCAATCTCCAGGAAATCAATTACTGTACCTGATGCAACTGTAACAATAAAATAGTAGGGTCCCAGATCCACTCCCAGGATATAACCGAGGACAGCGCCCATGATAAATGCAAAAATCGCATGAGTGTACCATCTCATCCCATGAACTCCCGTGAATTTCATGATGCAATCCAGAGCAGTGTCCTTGCTATTATCGTTCCAAACCATACAGATGCAAGAACAAGATAGGCAACAGTTCCCTCAAGGCCCATTGCAATCTTCAGGTATAATAAAAAGGCTATAATCCCTCCCATTATAATCAGGGGTATTTTTATATCGGTCACTTCATCCTCTTCGAGGCTCAGGACCTTCATATTGTTCAGGAGCTTTGCGTGGTATCCCTTTGTCTCTGCTCGTATGCTGCAGAGTATCTGGACCTCAGTGATTATATCCAGGAAGAAGCGGGTTGAACTCCTTGAGAGGTCCTGCAGATCATTGAAGACTATCAGGACGTCCCTGTTTTTTGTTCTTTTCCTTATGGTCCTTGTAATCTCATTCAAAGTGTATTTGCTGTATATGGTGGTTTTGGATGATTCTATAAGCTCTGAGAGTATCATCGCAGCGGTTTCCTTTGCAGGGTTTATAATCTCCAGGTAGATGACCTGGTAGTCTGCTTTTATATCGTATTCTGTGACGTCCCTGTATCTCACAGCCACGCTCCTGCCATTTTCAAGGTGTTCGTTGATCAGTTTCTCCAAGCCTTACACTCCCCTGTTACAGATTTGAGGTCTTTAAGGCCCATAGTGACTCTGCATGATCCTTCATCTATGGCTTCCATGGGCACCGGTTCCAGAGAGGGAGGATGTGTACCTCTAGGTGAAGGTGTATTCCAAGGAGATGTTCTTCAATTGTGTCCATGTACAGGGTTTCTTCTAGAATAAAGAGGCGGATGTCGTTTTTTCTGTCAAAGAGCAGGTTTTCTGTTGGTTCTCCAGTTTCTTTCTCTGAGGGCAGGGCAGCTCTTATTTCACTATTCATTTACATCACCTCATATTACCATAGGACTATTAAATAATACTATGGATATATGAGGTTATGGGTTCAGGAAGAGAAGTATGCGATTTCGGCGGACTCAATAAACTGGACGTATATAAGTAGGATTTGGCTTCTTTTTGGTCGTATATTGTGGGAGGTCCCTGTGTAATGTATAATGCAATTCGAATTTTCCTGAGTGAGAACTCTGGGGGTTTAGCTATTTTGTCGTCCAGAGACAATCATGTAGCCCTCGAATAAATCATCTTAGGGTGCTGCAAGAACACTCTTCTCTAACAATCCTGACATTGGATGTTTAACTAGATGTTATGCAGTACCCATAAACTTTTATTATAATATTAATAATATGTAATATTATGGTCAGTGGATATGGTGCTACCTCCACAGTTTCTCTTCAAGAGATTCTTAAAGTGGCAAATTCCATGTCCAGGGGCTTTTATCTCTATAAAATCATACCAGAAGGGCTTCATAAAACTCCTGAGGTGATGATATGGATTTTGACGACCACTGGGAAGATATGGATCTGGATGAAGAATTTAGGGACCGTAGAGTATGTGAAATTGATGAATATGCCTTTATATTCACAGCGTCCATGATAATCCTTGTATTGTTATGGATGGCCTACCTGTTTGCAAGGACAGCGCAGAGCGTAGGCAGGATGTGATTTCCTTGAAGAACTCAGAAATCGATGAGGTCATGAAATTCATCTGCAGGTTGGAATATGATCACGGGAAGAAGATATTCCTCCAGAGGGTCTACCTGGACCTCCATACTGCCTGCAAGCTTCATATTCTGAGCTTCATTGAGGGGAGGTCCAGGAGTGATATCTCAAGGATGGCCATCAAGAGGATAATCGAGGAATATGAGGATGAAAATGGGAACCTGATTAACAGGGCAAAAAGGGAGTTGATGTGGATATAAACAAATATTTTATCTTCTTTTTTTGTATTCCAGTTCCCTGAAGGGTATTATGACCTCAGTACCCCTGTCCTCCCTTGTGAGTATCCTCAATTCACCTTCTAATTGCTGTGCAAGGCTCTTTACAAGGTTGAGACCCGTCCCTTCTTCCTTATCTCTGAGTCCTACTCCGTCATCTGCCACTCTTAAGTGGTATTCTGAATCCTTTTCCTCCACTTCAATGTGAACACTTCCCTTGTTTTCTGGGAATGCGTGTTTGATGGAGTTTGTTACGAGTTCGTTTATTATGAGGCAGAGGGGCATGGCCGTTTCTAGGTTGAGTTTCAGGTCTGTCTTGATATGGAAATTTATATTGTGTGCATTGAACAGTGACCTCAGGTGTTCTGTTAGTCTAGATACGCATGACCTCATATTGACCATGGTATAGGTTTCAGCGCTGTAAATGGACTCCTGGATTATGGCCATGGCCTTTACCCTTGTGAGGATTGCCAGCAGGGCTTCCCGTGCCTTCTCATCTGCATCATGTAACTGTATGTTTATGAGGCTCGTTATTATCTGGAGGTTGTTCTTGACGCGGTGATGGAGTTCCCTGAGAAGGGCTTCTTTTTCGGTTATGTTTGCTCTGAGGTCCTTCTGTATTTCTATGAGTCTTGTGACGTCCATTAGTGAGATGATGCCTCCTTCGTCGAGGGGTATGGCCCATCCTGTGAAGTATCTCTCATCTATTTTGAATGTGTGGATTGGCTGTGGCAGGTTTTTGTTTTTCAGGTTTTCCTTCCAGAGTTTCTTTAGATCCACTTTGAGGTTTTTCATTGGAGTGTTTCTGTGCAGGGGTTCTCCATTTTTGTCGAGGACTGCGATTGCTTCTTCAAGGTTTTCCACGACTTTCCTGAAGAATTTCCAGGTCCTCTCCATCTTCCTCTGGTTTTTTATTCTTTCTGCATCTACTCTGTTGAGTCTGTAGGCTGTGAAGGTTATTATTAGGATTATGAGTGCAAGGTTCAGTGCTGCGATGAAAACTTCTGCGGAGAAGGGGAGGTATTTCTTGCTGCTGATTATTATGAATGATGTGATGGTTACGGCGCCTATGATGATTGGGATGAGCATTCTTCCTGTGTAACCTCCTATGTTATGGGAGTATATGGGTTCGACGACCCCCTTTGATGGGTGGGTGCTGAGGAGTCCTACTGCCACAAATACCATCATTGCAGAGGATGTTATGCATACTCTGAACTGTGGTAAGGTCTCTGCTATGCCGTGATGCTTGAGAGGAATGATGCATATGCCACTGTGCCTGCAGTGTAGCTGATGATCTGGGCTGCAGAATAGTATCTTATGGTGAATAGCACTATGGCTATTGCGTAGGCTGCGATTATTGTTGAAGTGATGATGCAGGTTGCTGGCAGGTGGAGGTTGAGGAGGCCCTGCATGCATTTACAGTTTTCACTCATCTGCAGGAGTATCAGAAGAACTGCAAGGATCAGAGATGTTATCTTCATTGAGGTCCTCACTGTGATGATTGAGATTGCCAGAAAGATGAAACTTGTGAATACCACTGGATTTGTATCCAGGAAGTGTCTTATTTCAACCAGACTCGATGGTCCTGTTAACCATAAAATCAATGAAAGCATCGATAATATCAGGACAAAAATGCTCATTGAGAGCGTTAGTTTCCCATCAAGAGATTTTAAGTTTATATCATTTAGCGGCATTTTAATCACCATTTCACTTATAAACCCTGATTTAATAAATATTTTTTGAAATAATCTCTAAATGGAAGATTTAAAAGTATTAACATGGTATTTCCCTGTTTTAGATTATAATACCTGAAAATTATTGATATTAGATTTATTGGAGGGCAATGCTCTATTTTTAATATTCTTATGTAACTTATGAATCTGTTAATCTGCATGGTTACATAAGACACTTCGTTTGTACCCAAAGGCATGCTTTAAGGTCTCCTTCAGGTATCTACTGTGAATGAATCTTCAGGAGGTGGAAAATGTATGCGTAATGGAACACTTCTGCTTGCAGCTCTCCTTGCAGTCTTTATACTGGCAGGTTCATCGGCTGCAGCAGATGTGGGTGTTGAACTCGATAAGAACAACACGAAGCCGGTGTATAACTCGACCCTTAGGGTTAAGGTCATAGCGAAGGCAGGCAATCAGAACGTGCAGAGCGCTGTTGCAACTGTCAAGGTTCCTGAGGGCCTGGTCCTCCAGGACTACTACACAGGCCAGGGCTACTATGACCTCGGAACAGGTACCTGGGAGATCGGGGACATCCCTGCATATGAGGAGAGGTCCCTGACACTTGTGTGCCTCCTCAACACGACAGGAAACGTGACGGTGACCGCCAACGTAACAGCTGACGGTGATGAGAACCCCGCCAACAACAATGCCCAGCTACAGTTCAGGGTCAGGGGGATCGCGGACCTTGAACTCAATGTGACCAGCAGTAAACAGAGTGCCAGGCTTGGTGATACGGTCACATTCAATGTGAAACTCAAGAACAGGGGCCCCCACGCCGCAAATAACATCAACATTGCCAACTTCTTCTCAGGCGGCCTTGCGATTCAGAGTTACAGCTACACTACAGGTTACTTTGATGATGTCGCGAGGGAGTGGATCCTTGAGACCCTTGATGCTGGTGAGGAGGCCGCCCTCACAGTTGTGTGCCTTGTTAACAGGACAGGTGATCTCTCTGACTATGTTTCGGTGCGTGAGGTGGATGAGGGTGATGTGAATGTCTACAACAACATGGCCCGCGCCTCAGTCGCTGTTAAGGGAACTGACCTGGACCTTGACCTCTCTGTGAGTAAACCGAAGGCCTATCAGGGTGACGTGGTCAATGTGGTCTGCCGTGTTAAGAACAATGGTCCTGAGGTCGCCCAGAATGCCAGGGTCAACCTCCAGCTACCTGCTAACCTGCAGGTCCAGAATGTGCAGGTGGACAGGGGCACCTACAGTAACGGTGTCTGGGTCATTGGCGACCTTGCAGACAGTGAAACAGCACTCCTCAATATAACAGCCAGGGTGGTATCAGCGGGTAACTTCACAGTGAACGCCACTGCGGTTTCACCTGCAATAGACGACAGCAACCCCGTGAACAACGACGATACAGCGCTGATGTCCGCAGCGATACCAAAGAAGGCCCTCAAGGTGAGGATAAAGAACAACTCTGCGGTGACCATCAGGGTGCTCTTATATGTGAGCATCAATGACCACGGCAAAATCACCAGGAAGACCTACAACTTCTACCTGAAGAAGGGCCTCAGCAGGGACCTCAGCCTAGGATACTTCCAGCTCGGCACCACTGCACTCTTCAAGCAGTACACCTACAACACCAATTACAGGTCAAGGACGATATCCTATGAGAACACCTACAACACAACAGATATTAAGACAAGTAGAGTCAGTGTTTCAGGAGTCAAAGGGAGACAGAAAGCCCCCATTGTCAGAATAAACACTTTATACTTTGATGAAAAGGGATCCGTATTAATATAAATTTTCAATTATTTTTTTAATAATCTTTTTAATCCTATCAATAATGTCAAGCTTTTAGAGATTAAGGTATTGGAAATAAGAGGTCTAGAATCATTTTAAAATTTAAATAATTCTCATGATAAAATGATTCTTGGCACTGAATTAAAATTCTGCAGATTATAGGGAAGTGTTATGAGGTAGACCAATACAATGCCACACAAATCAAACACTAGAGTATTCATATAAGATTGAACTAGTCGCGACTTTAATCATATAATTGGACTGAAGGAGACAACATAAAATGCAAGAGAATAATTTAGATGTATGTACCCTTGAAAATTGGCTTTGGGAAGCTGCTTGTAAAATAAGGGGAGAAATCGACGCACCTAAGTACAAAGACTATATCCTACCTATTATTTTCCTTAAAAGGTTATCGGACGTTTTCGAAGACGAGTTAAACAAGCTTGCAGATGATTTCGGTGGGAAGGATGTTGTTGAACAGTTACTATTTGAAGATCACAGTCTAGTTAGATTCTATATTCCCAAAGAGGCAAGGTGGGAGAATATTGCAAAACAGACCGTCAATCTTGGTGAATACTTAACAGATGCTGTTCGTGCAATTGCTCGTGAAAACCCCAAACTTCAAGGCGTTATTGACGCGGTAGACTTCAACACAACAGCAGCCGGACAAAGAATCATAAGCGACGATAAGTTAAAGGATCTTTTAGATGTTCTAGGCAAATACAAACTTGGCCTAGATGATGTCGAGCCAGATATACTTGGAAGAGCATACGAATACCTTCTAAGGAAATTCGCTGAGGGTTCAGGACAATCTGCAGGGGAATTCTATACTCCAAAGGAAGTTGCTATACTAATGGCAGATATACTCGACCCAAACCCAGGTGAAGAAATCTATGACCCTTGCTGTGGCTCTGGAGGCCTCTTAATCAAGTGTTACTTAAGATTTAAAGATAGATATAATGAAAACCCCCATGTTGCCCCACTAAAGTTTTATGGCCAGGAAATCCTGCATTCAACCTTTGCCATGGCAAAAATGAACGCTTTTATTCATGATATGGAAGCTGAAATAGCCCTTGGGGATACGATGAGAAGACCTGCTTTTTTAAATGATGATGGTTCACTTAGGAAATTTGATATAGTTACTGCAAATCCAATGTGGCGTCAGAACTTTTCCGAAGATGTATATGAAAATGATCCCTATGAACGTTTCATTTTTGGATATCCCCCATCAAGTACTGCTGATTGGGGATGGATACAACACATGTTCGCATCATTAAATGAAAATGGCAAGATGGCCGTTGTTTTGGATACTGGAGCGGTTTCTCGCGGCAGCGGCAAAATTGGTAGAGACAGGGAAAGAGATATAAGAAAAGAATTTGTCAAGAGGGACTTTATAGAATGTGTTATTCTACTCCCAGAGAACCTATTTTATAACACTCCATCTCCAGCTACCATCCTAATCATCAACAAGAACAAGACACAAGAAAATGAAATTTTACTTATAAATGCTTCAAACCTCTTCGAGAAGAGAAAATCCAAAAATTACATTCCATATAAGAGTATAAAACAAATATCAGAGATTTATCACAATTGGAGGGAAGAAGAAGGCCTCAGTAAGATTGTTACAATTGAAGAGATAACTAAAAACGATTACAACTTGATTCCATCTCGTTACATAACACAGGATAACGGAGACGATACCTTACCTTTAGAAGATGCGTTTGTATTATTAAAGGAAGCGGAAGAGGAGAGAAGGGAAGCGGATGAAAGGTTAAATGAAATCTTAGAGAACTTGGGGTTTTCTCTATGAATAAAAAAACTTCAGATGGTTATTATAACGTGGATGAATATAAGATGACTAAACTTGGCCCACTACCGAAAAACTGGAAAATTAAAAAAATAAAAGACGTTGCTGAAATAAAAAGCGGCGGAAATGCCCCACAGGGTACTAAATATTTTGAAAATGGTAAATTTCCTTTTATTAGAGTGAAACACTTCGATGGAAAAAGAGATTATGTTTCTGAATGGGACTTAATTAATGAATTAGCAATAAAAGATTATAATCTAAAAGTTTTCCCGAAAGATTCTATTATTTTTCCAAAAAGCGGAGCTTCTATAAAATTGGAAAAAAGAGCAATGCTACCAAAAGACAGTTATGTGGTTAATCATCTTTGTGTTATAAATGCAAAAAGAAATATTAATAATAAGTTTCTTTTTTATTATTTAAAAACAGTTGCATTTTCCAAGGATTCAGCGGGTACCAGTTTACCTTATTTAACTTTATCTCGTATATCTGAACAAAAAGTAATTTATCCACCTATTTCAGAGCAGGAAATGATAGTAAAAATACTTTCCACAGTTCAAGAGGCCATAGAAAGAACTGAGGCAGTCATCCGAGCAGCAAGGGAACTTAAAAGATCTATGATAAAATATTTGTTCACATATGGGTTCATACCTCTGGGTGAATCTGCGAATGTGCCTTTGAAAGAAACCGAAATTGGATTAATACCTGAAGAATGGAAACTTATTGAATTTGGAGACATAATTGAAACAAAATATGGCTATACTGCATCTGCCAATGAGAAGAAAGTTGGTCCTAAATTCTTAAGAATAACAGATATAAATGATGAGGGCGGCATTAACTGGTCTACTGTCCCATATTGTCAAATATCTTCGAATGATTATGAGAAGTTTGGTTTGATTGAAGATGACATTTTAATTGCTCGAATTGGTGCTACCACTGGTAAATCTTGCATAATTAAGGATCCTCCAAAGAGTGTTTTTGCTTCATATTTGATTAGAGTTCAAGTAACAAATAAGAAAACTTTGAGCCCTGATTTTGTTTATTACTTCACTAAATCACCCCACTATTGGATTCAAATAAATTCTAGTAAAGGAGGAAAATTAAAAAAAGGTATAAGTGCTACTTCTTTGAAAAAGATAAAAATAGGAGTAGGTGATATTGATTCGCAAAAAAGAATTGTTGAAATTCTTTCAAAGATTGATGAAAAAATAGAATCAGAAGAAAATAAGAAAAAAGCCCTTGAAGAGCTCTTTAAAACTCTGCTCAATGATTTAATGACCGCGAAATTAAGGGTTAGTGATTTAAACCTTGGATTTTGTGATGAAAATGAATGAAAGCACCTTTGTGGATATGCTGTGCGAAAAATTAGAGGATAAATTAGATGGTTTAACTGTTTCAAAAATGGAAAATCTAATTTATAAAGTGATTGTTAATGAAGATCTAGAATTTGAACCTAACCCCAAAAGTTGTCCAAGCACAGGCAAAGGTTTCAGAAACACTTTTGGAAATATTGAAAAATAAGAGAAAAACGAAGGTTTACAACTATGATGGTGTTTGGAGATGGAGTTAGGTGATGAGAGGGCATCTGTTCAGGGTGTTATAATCGATTATGCAAAGGAGATAGGTTGGGAATACATTAGCCGGGAGGATTCCTTAAGATTTAGAGGAGGAAATACAGGATTCGTATTTAAAGAATTGTTCGTTAAACAGCTACAAAGACTTAACCCCGATTTCATGGACCATATTCTTGCAGAGGATTTGATTAAAAGGCTTGAGAGGATCCCGCCAAACATTGAAGGAAATCTACTGACTTGGGAATATTTTAAGGGTTTGAGAAGCGTTTTTGTACACAATGAGAATAGAGAGCGTAATGTTAAATTTATAGACACTGAGAACATAGAAAGGAACATTTTTCATGTAACCGATGAATTCGAATTTACAAACGAAACTAAAACTATAAGACTGGATATTGTTTTCTTTATAAATGGTGTTCCCATTCTTTTCATGGAAACTAAAGCTGCGACTAAAATTGGTGGGATATCAGAAGCTATGAATCAGGTGAAAAGATACCATCAAAATTGTCCTGAATTACTCACAATCCTTCAAATATATGCCTTAACTAATTTGATCGAATATTACTATAGTGCTACATGGAATTTTTCAGAAAAGCTGCTTTTTAACTGGAAGGAAGAAGCTGAAGGAAATTTTGAAACGCTTGTTAAAACATTCTTGGACAAAAAGATGGTTATAAAAGTTTTAACTGATTTTATACTTTTCACAAGACAAGATGATGAACTCAAGAAGGTTGTTCTAAGACCTCATCAAATGAGAGCGGTGAATAAACTAGTTGAAAGAGCAAAATCTGAAAAGAGAAGGGGACTTGTATGGCATACTCAAGGTTCTGGAAAAACTTACACCATGATCTTAACCGCCAAGAAAATCCTAGAAAATCCCATATTTGAAAATCCAACTGTAATCATGCTCGTGGATAGGAACGAACTTGAAACCCAGCTTTTCGGAAATCTTGCAGCAGTCGGCTTTGAGGGGATTGAAGTTGCAAAAAACAAGAAACATCTTAGACAGCTGTTATCAGAAGACAGAAGAGGCTTGATTGTTAGCATGATTCACAAATTTCATAAAATGCCTCAGAATATCAACGAAAGAGATAACATCTTTGTATTGGTTGATGAAGCCCATAGGACTACAGGAGGCAAGCTTGGTGACTATCTAATGGGAGCGCTACCCAATGCAACCTATATTGGATTTACAGGCACACCCATTGACAAAACAGCCTATGGTAAGGGCACATTTATAATCTTTGGTAGAGATGATCTAGGAGGCTACATAGATAAATACAGCATAGCGGAATCTATAGAAGATGGAACAACCGTCCCTCTACATTACGCATTTGCCCCTAATGAACTGCGAGTTGACAGAGAAACACTAGAAAAGGAATTTTTAGGCATATCAGAAGCTAAGGGAGTAAGTGATATCGATAAATTAAATAAAATCTTGGAAAGAGCAGTTACACTCAAAAACATGCTAAAAAGTAAAAAAAGGATAGAAAAAGTTGCCAAGTACGTGGCAAACCATTATAAAAATTTCATTGAACCAATGGGATTTAAGGCTTTTCTTGTGGCAGTAGATAGGGAAGCTTGTGCTCTTTACAAAGAGGAGCTTAATAAACACCTCCCTGAAGAATGGTCAAAGGTTGTGTACAGTTCATTCTATAATGATCCGCCAAAGCTTGAAGAATATCATTTATCAGAAGAAGAGGAAAAAAGAATAAGAAAAGCGTTTAAAGATCCTGATGAACTCCCAAAAATACTTATTGTAACAGAGAAGCTACTTACAGGTTTTGATGCTCCTATATTGTATTGCATGTATTTGGATAAGCCCATGAGAGATCATGTTCTTCTACAAGCAATTGCAAGAGTCAACAGACCCTATGAGGATAATAAAGGTAGAAGAAAAACTTCAGGATTTGTGTTAGACTTCATAGGAATATTCGAAAATTTAGAAAAAGCCCTAGAATTTGACTCTCAAGATGTAGAAGGGGTCATTCAAGATATAAAGATTCTAAAAGATAGATTCAAAGAGTTGATAAAAGAAGCTAAAAAGAAATATCTTTCTTTAATAGAAGGAAGATCTCCCGATAAAGCAGTTGAGACCGTATTAGAATATTTTCGACATGAAGAGAAAAGACGAGATTATTACAAATTTTTCAGGGAAATTTCTGACATATATGAAATCATATCACCTGATAAATTCCTAAGACCCTACATTGATGATTTTGAAACCCTCACAAGAATGTATAGAATACTAAAAGAAGCTTATGATTCAATTGAAATTGAAAAAGACCTTTTACGAAAAACAAGCAAATTAGTCCAGTATCATACAAAACCTGGTAAAATTAAAGCTACACTCGAAATTTATGAAATCAACTCAAACGCCTTAAGAAAAATAGAGGAAAGCAAAGATCCGGACAATAAAAAGGTCTTCAACATCTCAAAGAGCATTCTGAAGCATGTTCAAGATCATGCAAACACTTCCCCCTATCTTTTATCTATCGGAGAGAAAGCAGAGGCAATAATTAAATTGTACAAGGCAAGGCAGAAGAGCACAGAAGAAACATTAGAAGAACTAAAAAAACTAATAGATGAGATAAACTCAGCAAGAAAAGCTGAAAAGGAAAAAAAGATGCCCTCTGATACATTCTCTATATATTGGATGCTACAGAAAACCAACGTTCCAGAACCTGAAGACAAAGCAAAGATAATGGGGGAGGTCCTTAGGAAATATCCACATTGGAAGGAGAGCGAAAAGCAAGAAAGGGAAGTAAAAATACAATTTATAACCATTTTACTTAACTCTGGAATAGATGTTCAAGAGGCTGGAGAAAAAGCTAGAGCTATTATGAGAGTTATCAAAGGCGGCTTATAAATGACTCCCAATGAATTCAAGGAAGATGTGTTATTAATAGCCAAAAAGATGGGTCTTAACCCTAAGGAGATTCATCTTCGTCAAATGAAAAGAAAGTTGGCAAGTTGTTCAAGTAATGGAAGACTAACATTTGACCCTACAATCTTAAATGAACCAGAGGAGACAAGATTAAAAATAATTTTACATGAACTCCTACATCTAAAATATCCAAATCATGGCAAGATGTTTAAAAGATTGCTTGAAACTTATTTGAAGGAGGAAATCAGGTACAGAAGGGAATTTAGTTAATTTGATGATTCTTATAATGTTAGACATAGGGCTACATATTGTTTGGTTTGGAGGAAGAGGGATAGTTTGCATGGAATTTGTTTATCTCCCCCCTTTTGGTAAAATTTGCTAAATAATTCAAGATTATTACTACAGTAAATTTTAAATAAAATTTCCTCAAATAGTACTACCTAAGTGTTTATTCTGACCATGTGGATTCGTAACGTCACTATTACGAATATAAAAAATTAATTCACAGGATGATGTGCAGTGATTGATGCTCTCTTCCTTAAAAAGGGGCCAATGCAGAAAAACTGACCTGCAGCTATATGGGACCCTGGCAGCGTTCATTCTGATCCCAGAAGGTCCAGTTGCTCCGCTAAAATAGGTCCAGCTCACACTCCAGATGCTAAGAGTTTCAGCTCCGGTGGGATCATCGAGGCTGTTAACAGCCAGCCCATGAAGTCGCCCGCAGGTCAAGCAGGGGCCTTCTGATGAGACCTTTTATAGACGGAAGGCTTTACAGAATATTCGAGCATAAAAAAATCGAAGTTCAGTCAGTGGCGCCTTCACAGCCATGATCTATAAAACCATTTAAATGTAAAGCTGATGAGCAAAATATTTATAAAATATGCTTAATATTAATTAATATTATTGAGCCATCATGGTTTAATCTGGACTCGCCTCTGCTGTCTCTCTGATGGTATGGGGTAGGGTACTCATAAAGGTGATTGAATGGATGATGATTGCTGTGGTGGAGTCGCTGGGTGCATGCTCTGCATGGTGGGCTTATTGATTCTCCTGGCACTCCTCACATACTGACCCCTGGTGGTTTATATGGACTTCAGGTTCTATGGTGGAGTTGATGAGATAGGCGGTAACAGGATAGAGGTATCCTGCAATGGCGATGGTATATTCCTTGACTTTGGCAAAAGATTCAATATTGAAAACCTGTACTTTGATGAATTCCTGCAGCCCAGGAGCTTCAGCGGGATCGCAGATCTCATTGAACTCGAGGCCCTCCCATGGATACCCGGACTTTACCGTGAGGACCAGGTAAGGTACCTCGGAATGAGATTCGAGGATGAGCCTGCAGTATCAGGCATACTTCTGAGTCACCCCCACCTGGACCATGCAGGATGTCTCAAATACATCCGCCACGATATACCCTTCTACATGACAGAGGAGAGTTTCCTCATCCTGAAGGCCATAGAGGATACATCCGCATTGAGTTCAGATCTCCTTCACTACAAACCCAAATTCCACTTCAAAGAAAAGAAAAGAAAAACTGGAAACACCTCACACATGAGAGACAAGAACATCAAAATAGAAAGACCCATAAAATTGCTTGAACCCTATAAAGCTGAGGATCTGGGCGAATTTGAAATCACACAGGCACCGGTTGATCATTCAGTGCCGGGGTCATGCGCCTATCTGATAGAATCCGAGGAGGCCATCGTATACACAGGGGATATCAGGTTCAGGGGCCGGAGAGATCAGGAATCCCGTAAATTCGTTAAGAAGGCAAGGAAGTTCTCCCCCACCATTATGATAACAGAGGGGACGCGGATAGATCAGGATAACAGCACCTTTGAGGAGGACATTGAGAGGAGGACCTCAGACATAGCTGTTAATCACAGGGGGCTTGTGATCATCAATTATCCCATAAGGGACCTGGACCGTTTCCTGACATTCTACAGAGCCGCCGAGAACTCGGATAGGACCCTCGCAGTCAGCCTTAAACAGGCCTACATCATTAAACTCTTCGAGGGCCTGGGTTACCCCCGGCTCAGGGACCTGGCGGTCTACATACCACGGCGGAACTGGGGACTGATAGCTGAGGACGCCTTCGTATGCTTTGATGGGGAATGGATACCTGCAGCTGACCTTCCAGAGGAATACATGGAACAGGACTACAGGGGATGGGAGCGGGCGTTCCTTGAACTTGACAACATCATAACCTGCAGGGACCTCCGGGAGGAACCTGAGGAGTACCTCTTCCAGTGCGATTACTTTGAATTCAAGGAGTTCATAGACATAAAACCGGAGGGGGCAGCCTACATCAAATCCAAGACGGAACCCTCCAATGAGGAAATGGAGATTGATGCAGAGCGTGAGAGTAACTGGCTCAGGCACTTCGGCATATACCAGTACAGAAGGTTCCACTCATCTGGCCATGCAGGGCGCTCAGACCTGATGGGGATGATACGGGATATTGAGCCAGAGTCAATATACCCGATACACACAAGGAACCGGGAAGAATTTTTGATCTTTGAGGATGAGGGTATACGGGTCCTTGACCCTGCACAATGAAAAGGGTGATCGGGAAAATTAGTCTCAGGACTTGACAGTTTTCTTATATGAAAAATTAGGGGGCTTAGCCCCTTCTTATATTTCTCTTTCTGTTACCGGTTGCACTGTTCTTTGCAAGCGTCGTTTTTTTACCTGAAGAGTATATCCCGTAGTAGGAGTTATATGATGCCCTGTTATAGGCTATAACTGCCCTGTAGGATGATGAGCTTATGCCTGAGCCCCTGTTCCTGTTTGCTGTATTGTAGTATATCTTTGCATAGCTTCCCCTTGCAGTTATACCGTCTCCACCGTTTGACTGTACCGTGTTCCTGTAGATGGTTGCTGATGAACCGGCTGCATAGACACCGTAGCCCCTGTTACTGCTGACGCTGGATGAGTATATGACTGAATTCGCGCCACCAGCATAGATTCCATAACGGTTACCATACACCGTGCACTGCTCTATCGTTGCAGTTCCCCTTGCATTCACACCGCAGTTCCTGTTGGCCGATGTTCTGCTCAGGATCATCCTGAAGCTGGCTGTTCCGTACACTCCATCGGTGTTCCTCATGGATGTGCAGTTGTATATGATGGCATTCTTACCGTAGATGGCTATCCCGCTGGCGGTGTTGTCTGTCGCATTCAAGGACCTTAGAATGGCATCGGGACCATTCACTTTGACTCCGTTCTGGCGGTTGGATGTCGTATTCCCCTCGAAAATGTAACTCCTGCCTCCTGAAATCCATAAACCATTCCCCAGGTTGTTGATTGCTTCAAAGTAGGCTATGGTCGTGTTGTACCCTGAGGAGTATATGCCGTTCCCACGGTTGAGGTTCACAGTGACGTCCAGTATCCTTGCATTTATTCCTGTCGAGTTTATACCACTGAGGGTGTTGTTGGTGGCGTTTTTAACGTATGATAGGTATAGATTCTTTCCTGAAGAATGGATACCGTTCATTCCGTTCTTTTTAACCTCAACGAACCATATATATGCATTATCACCCCGGGATGAGACACCGTTCTGTGAATTTGAGGTCACATCAAGGATGATCTGCATACTTGCAGATGGTCCGGTTGAGAGTATGCCGTTCTCACCATTGTAGGATGCGCTGGTTATATAGAAGAAGCTTGCATTTTTTCCTGAGGAGTATATGCCGTTCCTGGCGTTGAAACTGGAATCAACGTATCTGAATGATGTGTTATCCCCTGTGGAGTATATCCCGTTTTCACCGTTGTAATAGGTGTAGGAACTGCTGACGGTGCAGCCAGATCCTGTTATTTTTATGCCGTTCTTCGTGTTGTTCTGGACATAGCAGCCCTGTACCGTGGAGCCATTCCCTGCAACGTATATCCCGTCACCGCCTGAGTACTTGACGGTGTTCGAGTTTATGGTTGCATTTTTTCCTGAGGAGTATATGCCGGTTCCGTTGTTCCTGAGAACAGTGTTGTTTGTTATCACCGAGTTATTGCCGGAGGATCTTATACCGTCTCCTGAGTTAAATGATATGCTGTTTCTGATTATTGAGGCTCCAGATGCATCTGAGGTTACCCCATCACCCCCTGAGAGGTATATGGTGTTCCCCTCTGCAAGACATCCCTCCCCATGGATGAGGATTCCGCTTCCATTGCTGTTTGTTATATTGTTACCCTGGATCCGGGCATTCCTGCCATTCACAACAATTCCATGGGATGCGGAACCGTTTATGTAGCTGCTGGTAATCGTTACATTGTCCCCTGATACCATCACGGCTGAAGCAGGGTTGAGTATCCTTGAATCATTGACCCGCGAGGAATTGCCTGTGATATTCAGGGTGCCTGTGATGTTTGTGCTGCTGAGGTTACATCCGTTTCCGCGGAGGTTCACTGTCCCGTTGACACTGAAACCTGTTATGCTGGAAGGTGCAATGGCGTCAATAACACCATTCAGCTGGACCGTGCCTGATGCAACCAGGGAGATGGTCCTGTTGATCACCATGTTCACCGTATCATAGATGCCCTCCAAGAAGGTGAAGGTATCACCGTCCTCAAGGGTGTGTTCGGTCCCGTTTAGGGTGAAGGTTCCCTGCACCCCGCCGGGTGTGAATACCTGAAGGTAGGTTGTGTTATCAACGATGTAGTCTGCACCGTAACTGGATCCGCTGAGCAGTGTCATCCCAAAAAAGAGAATGAAGCCCCATTTCATTGAGTCTTTAATAATCAGACCTCCTCTTGATTTTCATAACAATAGGTTATTGTTTATCACTGAGATATAAGTTTTTAGAAAATTAACTCAGTGAGATAGAAAAAAATGGAAAGTTAAAGGTTTCAGGCGGCTGGCTGGAGTTCCTGGTATTGCTGTTTTATCTGTTTGTAGGTCCAGTAGTATCTCCACTTGTATCTCCATTTACCCCTGTACCTGTACCACTTCTTGTACCATTTTTTGACCCTGACCTTGTTGACCTTCACCTTGTTCACGAGCTTTGCCGGTGTGTTCTTGATTATACCCATGGTTGAGTTGGTACTGTTGGTCCTAAGGTATTTCATGATGGTGTTGCCTGTCAGCGCGACCGTACCGTTGTAGAGGGTTATGTTACCGTTACCCAGCTGGTAGTAGGTGCCATTGGCAAGCTGGATCACTGGTGTTTCATTGAATATGAGCAGAGGGTATGTCCTGTTTGTTATGTTGCCTGTAAGGGTGTGCTGTAGTATACCGTACTTCACGGTTCCATTCTTGACGATCATGTACTTTATGTTCACTGTCCTGTTGAGTAGGATCGGGGCACTGTACTTTGTACTGTTCCGTGATGGTATGGATCCATCGATGGTGTAGTATACACCGTCAGGGCTGGCTGCTGTCACCCTGAAGACATCACCTTCTCCGGATGTACCCCCTCCTGGCAGTTCACCTGTTAGGATATCATCTGCTGCCGCGGCATGGTTGGCTCCGAGGAGGAACACGGCCACGGATAACAGCAGAAAAGTTGCCATATTTCTCTTGATAATATCATACCTCCTTTTTTTATTTTATTACATCATATTCCAGTATTTTAGTAATATATGATATATAAAAAATATCAAATTAAAATTAACTTTAGTTTTATTAAAAAATTATTTAAGTATTATGGTTTCTTGAGGACATCCCCCGGCCTTAAAACACTCACACCGGTCTCATCACCAACAACCTCAACCTGAATTATCCAGTCCGGCGAATCTGATTCCTTGAGGGCCAGCCTATCCGCCAGGGCCTCGGAAACCCTTTCAGTAACCTCCTCTGGGGACTTTATATACCTGCGGCCGCGGAGGTCGCAGATGACCTGGAATGTCTCGCCTGGTTTAACCTTCTCCGATGCAAGTGCCAGGATCTTCTCCACTATACTATCCAGCCGGGTCCTTACCACAGCCTCAACAGGCACAACCTTGGAAACCACGGTTGTGGGTGAGTTCCTGATTATGTTAACTGCCTCAAGGGGATTCATGTCAAGGTCAAACTTTAAAACGTTTGGAAAATCAGAATCCTTAACCCTGAGCTCCCCCTCATACTGTGAAAGTGCCATTTCTATTTCCTCAAGACCAACAATCTCCTCACCTGCTGAGGCACCCTTCTGGCCACTGAGGGTCACAAGGAGATTGAAATCATCCGGAACCTTCAAAAGATCACCCCCATTATATATTATATCTATGCACATAAGTCATTATCTATTTCTCATGGGGGTATGGCCCTTTACAGGGTTTTATCAGATCTCCAGGGTGCGGATTGATGTAAAGGATGGGCTTTATTCCTCATGGTTCAAGGTCATATATCAAGAATCCGAGTATAAAACCGAATATCCCAAATCCTATAAAACCCTCAAGGGCGGAGCCAAGGACCTCCCAGTCAAGGGCCATTTTACCTATCATGCCCCAGATAAAGAGGGTCAGCGACCCGAGAACAGCCATTATCAGTGATATTTTAAGGGAGTACTGGATTCTATCAAGCAATTCATCACCTTTAACCCAGCTTTTCATGCACCCTTCTCAGTTCAGAGGGTATGTCTATCATCTGGGGGCAGGGCATGCATGAACCACAACCTGAACAGTTGGAGGCACGTTCCTCATCCTTCATTATCTTACGGTACCTGGTTTCAGCACCCCTCCTGCTCCTGAACCTGTAGATGTCATTCAGGAGCCTTAGATTCCCTGGTATGTCAACACCCTCGGGGCAGGGCATGCAGTACCCGCAGCCGGAGCACGGGACACTCTTCCTCATACGGTAGGCCCTTTTAACCTCCCTGAGAATCTCCCTGTCATCATCTGTAAGGTGGTAATCTGCAGAGGCCAGGGCCGTGTTCTCCTCAACCTCAGCCACACTGCTCATACCGCTAAGGACAACATCCACATCATCCATATCCCACAGGTACCTGAGACACCATTCCACAGGTTTCATGGGATCCTCTGCAAGGTCATATATCTCCTGGACCTCCACTGGAATGTTCCTTACAAGCGAACCTCCCCTGAGGGGTTCCATTATAACAGTACCGGCACCCCGGGACCTGGCATATGCTATGCTCTCTGGATTTGCCTGTTCATCATCAACTATGTTGTGCTGTACCTGCACGATATCCCAGTCATAGGAGTCCATTATGTCAAAGAATACACCGACATCGTCGTGGAATGAAAAACCTGTATATATACCCTGACCCCTGACCTCATCAAGGAAATCAAGGACCCCCAGCCCCTTAAGGTGCCTCCAGGAATCTTCCCTAAGATTATGGAGTAAGTATATGTCAATTTTACCCTTTAATCTTCTGCTCTGCTCCTTGAAATAGCAGTACATGTCATCCTTCTTTCGGACCAGCCATACCGGTAGCTTGGTTGCAACCGTAACCCTCTCAAGGTGTTCAGGGTGTTTGCTGAGGAATTCGCCTATGAACCTTTCACTTTCACCCCCATGGTAGGGGTAGGCCGTGTCTATATAATTCACACCCCCTTCAAGGGCGCGGCCCAGTATCCTTTCACCGGCCTTCAGGTCCAGTCTTCCATGGACTTCAGGGAACCGCATAACCCCTATCCCGAGTATGGATGCAGAGATGCCTGTTGAACCAAGTGTCCTGTACTTCATGAATACCACTTATTCAGAATTGACAGCTTTAACAGTCCTTTCACGCTTCTTGGTTGAGTTAAGGCCTTCAGAATCAATTTTCCCTGTCACTGTGCAGGAGGCAGACATCAATCCAGGAGCAGTCACCGCAGACCTCCCGTATAAGGGAGGCTTCCATGTTTTTAAGCTCTGATTCAAGCTCACTGTAGTCCCTGATATCTCCGCTCCTGATTCCAAGGATCTCCATGAGTTTACTGTCCATCCCCTTAACGGACTCATCCCCCATCATGCATGCTTCCCCATCCATGAAGGGGCAGGCAGTGCAGATTTCATCGGCAGAATCAACGATCATTACGGATACTGAGGGCCGGGATCTGAGTTTTCTGATAACCAGCTCCATGTTTTCAGTAAATTCCTCACTGTAACCGTAACCCTGAAAGCCCTGAATACAGAGGAGGTGATGGGCCCTGATGGTAATATCAGGGCAATCTCCATTCAGCCGCCTTTTCAATGTCAACCTCTTCACCGTAGGGCTCTTTGGGTGTTATGGCCCTTGTAAGTGCCGCTGCACCGGTTATCTTGACAAGGTCGCCTGCTATGAAGGGCAGAAGACCCATCACCAGGAGTTCCCAGACCCCTGGGAATGACCCTGTGGTGGTGTACATCCAGAGGCCAAGGACCATGAGTCCTGGTATGTATATGAGGGCAAAGTTTGCAAAGAGCATCAGTCCAAGCATGGGCATGAACTTCCTTGCACGTATGTACCTGTCAACAAGGTGGCCCAGGAAAAGGGCTGCCAGTACGAAGCCGATAAGATATCCTCCCGTGGCACCCATTATGACGTCGATGCCTCCGCTCATCTCCGCAAACCAGGGTATGCCTGCGGCGCCCACTGCAATGTATATTAACTGGCTCAGGCCACCCCAGTACCTTCCAAGGAGAACACCTGACATGAGAACAGCAAATGTCTGGGCGGTTATCGGGACCGGTGTCCATGGGAGGGGTATGACGATCTGGGCCATCACACCGGTAACGCATGCCATGAAGAATGCCATTATGGTCCTGTTGATGAATGTCTGTTCATTTCTCCATCTGAATAGACTGTAACGTATCCTGTAGTATCCTTCCAGGTTAATGTTCATTGATGAAAACCTCCATGAATTTATGGATAAAAGCTTAATGAATATCCCTAAAATAGTTGATCGGGATAGGATAAAAACTTTTTTGATGGATCATCAGGACCCATCCAGGCCTTCAACCCGCTTCACATACTCCATTATCCTGAATTTTCTCTCAAGTCCACGGTCATTCATATACCTTACCTTACCGAATATCTCCCTCTCACCCCAGGCCCTGTCATGTTTTCCAAAGCACCAGGCAACACCTGCAAAGCCATTGGGGTCACGGCCATCAAGCTCATATTTATTGTTAAGGTACAGTGCAATATCATAGGCCTTTTCAGGGTGATCTGTCCATTCAAGGATCTTTTTACCCCAGTACATCTCATGTATCCATGCATCTTCCCGGTTATAACCATCTCCTTCTGGGCTGCGTTCCAGTAGGGGTCGTGTGTCCTGGCATCCTCAAGTTCCCTGAGGCTGTACTCGTACTCCCTGGGGTCTCCTGCATGCTCCTTGAGGGTCATGAGGGCCCAGTCTGGAAGACACTCTATTGAATGGTAGTTATCACTGTAATGGACGAAGTTTATGCTCAGCTCCCTTCTCACAATCAGCTGTTCAAGGAACTCAGGACATTTCCCGGCCTTTGAAGCCTTAAGTGCAAGGTAAAGGGGGGATATCTGTCCAAAGTGAAGGTAAGGGCTCATGTTGGAGATGCAGTTTTTAGTGGGGTCATTGCGGTGTTCTTTGAAGCACCTCAGTTTTGTTTTAAGGAATTCATCAAAGAGTTCCAGGGCCCTTGAGGTGCCGCCCCTGAAGAATGATGGCCCTGCATCACCCCCTGAAATGAAACCCCTGAGCACCCCTTCAGGGTCAGGACCAGGGTCAAGGTCTGTCTGGAATTTCGGTGTTCCTTTCTTCATCGGGACCATGAATTCAGGAAGCCTCCGGGTTATCCTTGGCCTGAACGTCCCTGCTGAGTATTCTTCCTTGACTGAGGCCTCCTCAACGGGTACAATTATGTTACCCTCAACCTGGACAAGGGGGCATTCAAGGCCATCCCTTAAAGGATGGATCCAGCCATCCTCGATGTCAAGGTACCCCATGTCTGTTATAACCGCGGCCGCTTCATCAGAGTATTCCATGACCACATCCGGTGGGTCGCCCTCCTCCACAACAAGGGGGACCCCCACTGATTCAAGGGAGGCCCTGACCTCCAGGAGGCCCTCGGCCATGAATCTGTAGTGGCGTGGACAGGCATCAGGGAAATCCCGGGTAAGTCCGAAAAGGGTTATGAGGGGTTTTCCCAGATTATTGGCGGTTTCAATGGCGTATTCAAGGGCGGGGTTCCAGTGCGTCCTCTGTGATGCGTGCATCCAGTAGAGGACGTATTCACCCTTCCTGTTCACGGCCTCGCTGTTGAGGTGCCGTATCCTTTCCTTCTCTATCATCACCGGACCCTCATAGTGTTCTGTTCTCATGGGGTGCTGCCCCCACTGGCTGTACCATTATACCCTTAAGTGAATTCGTCAGTGAAGGCTTTCCAGTTTTTGGCTAACCCGCCACTGGCTGTCCCATTATAGCCTGAAGTGCCCTCATACTATGAGGGTTACGGGGACCAGTTCCCGGGGGTAGGGTTCAAAGAAGGTCTGACCCTTAAGGTATTCATCATCGAACCTGATAATCCATGATTTAAGGAGACTTATGGGTACTATGAGGGGAAGCAAACCCTTCCTGTAACCCTCAAGGGATTCAAGGAAGTAATTCTTCTCTTCATGGGTCAGTTCTGATGAAAAATGGCCAAAGGCATGAAGAAGTGTGTTGATGTTTCTACCAGGCTTCAGGGATTTCCTGGTTGCCATGCAGAGCATCTTCCGGTACTCTGAGAGCACGGTATCGAAGTCTTCATGGTCCTGCTCTGCTATTATCCGGCCAAGTCTCGCCTGGATGGCGGGGTCATAGGACATGAGGAGCATCTTGTTCTCTGTGTGGAATTCTATAAGGTCCCTGAGTTTGCCAACGGCCCTGAAGTCCCTCATGAGGTATATCTTGATGAGGAAGTCCTCCCTTATCTGCAGGTTCCTCAGGCGCCCCTCATCTTCAACTGCAAGGTACGGGAACCTTTCCTTCACTTTCCTGCCGAAGAAACCCATCCCATCGGTTCTTGGTCTGGGGTTATCATCACGGTAGACCTTAACGTTTTTTATCCCGCATGAAGGCGACTTATTCTTTAATATGAATCCATCTATAATTTCAAGGGAGTCTAGGAAGGAGTCTATGAATGAATTCATGTCATCGGTGATGTCACGACCGGTTTCCGGCTGGACGAGCCTCAGGACACCATCCTCTTCAGTTATATGTATCGGTGATCTCGGGATGCCAAGGCCCACCTCCACCTCAGGGCATACCGTTATAAAATCAGCGTATGCAGAGAACTGCCTTACGAAGGGACTTGAAATCATGGACCCATCATACCTGCAGTGGTCATGTTCTATGCACCGGCTCAGGACGATGAGGGGTCTTCTGAACTTTCTCATGAAAGTATATTTAGCTAATATGATAGATAAATTTCACCAGGGAGATCTTCAGCTGATAAAATGACATGCAGAATACTCATACTTGAAGACGTCCCCTTTGACGTCGAACTCATGGAAAGGGAGATAAGGCTTTCAGGGATAGAATTCACATCAATGACGGTTGATAATGAGAAGGACTACCTTGAAGCCCTTGAAAACTTCAAACCTCATGTTATACTCGCCGATCATTCGCTCCCATCCTTTGATGGCCTTTCAGCCCTGAAAATTGCACTTGAAAGGTGTCCGAACGTTCCATTCATCTTTGTCAGCGGTAAGATAGGGGAAGAATTTGCGGTTGAAGCCCTTAAAAGGGGAGCGACGGATTATGTCCTGAAAAGCAACTTTTCAAAGGTCCCCATAGCCATAAAAAGGGCTTTAAGAGAGGTTGAAAAGCAGAAGGAACTTGAAAGGGCGAGAAAATCCCTGATTAAGAGTCACTGGCAGCTCAGGGAGGCCCAGAGGATAGGTAAAATTGGAAGCTGGCACTGGGACATGGAAGCCGACAGACTCTCATGTTCCGAGGAGGGGATGAGGATACTGGGGATAAAGCCCGATGAATTCAGTGGCAGCATCCATGAACTCATTGACAGGATACACCCGGATGACAGGGAGGACTTCAGGAGGCGGGTCATGTCAATGGAATCCTTTGAAGGTGAATACAGGGCTCTGATGGATGACGGTTCCATGAAAATCCTTTTATTCAGGGCCAAGGTTATCAGGGGACCCGGCGGCAATCCGGAAACCATGATTGGAATAAAACAGGATGTAACTGAGGAGAAAAGGATAAGGGAATCCCTTGAGGCATCCCTGCGGGAGAAGGAGTTTCTTCTTTCTGAGGTTCATCACAGGGTTAAGAACAACCTTCAGCTCATATCAAGCCTCCTGAGACTGCAGTCACGATACATAGATGATGAGAAGTCCCTTGAGATATTCGGGGAGTGCCAGAACCGTGTTAAATCAATAGCCCTTGTACATGAAAAACTCTACGGTTCAAGGGATAACTCCAGGGTTAACCTGCGAGAATACCTTGAGGAACTGGTTAACGAAATCAGGGGGATGTGTAACGGTAAGAACATCATCTTCAACCTCCAGCTGGAGGACATGGATGCTGAAATAGATGTGGCGGTATCCATAGGCCTCATCGTTAATGAACTTGTAACAAACTCCATAAGGCACGGGATTTCCTATGAGGGTGCTGTAACGGTTAAACTTGAAATTATGGATGATGGAGCTATTCTTAAAGTTTCAGATACAGGGAAGGGACTCCCTGAAGGCTTTGATATTGATGAATCTCAGGGCTTCGGTTTAAGGCTCGTTAGGTTCATGCTTGAAAGGATAAATGGAAGTATAAGCCTTGAAGATGGTGATGGATGTAATTTTGTGGTCACCTTCAGGAAGGGTGGGTTATGATGAAGAAGAGGGTGGTTATTGTAGAGGATGAGGAGCTGGTTGCCCAGGACATAAAGGCCATCCTTGAAGATTATGGTTATGAGGTCCCTGCCATATTCCATTCTGCAGAGGATCTGATTGATAACATTGAAAGGATAAAACCCGACTCTGTGATAATGGATATAATGCTTGAGGGATCCATGGATGGCATAGAGGCTGCAGGGATCATCAGGAAGAAGCATGATGTCCCGGTGATATACCTCACGGCCTACAGCGGTGATGAGATAGTTAAGAGGGCCATGGAGACAGAGCCCTATTCATACATCCTCAAGCCATTCCATGAGAGGGACATCCGCGTCAACCTTGAGATGGCCCTCTACAAGCATGAGGCGAAGAAGAACAGGGTGAGACTTATACAGCAGAGGACCATAAACGAGTACCTTAAGAAATCCATAGCCGAGAAGGAGCAGCTCCTCAGGGAACTCCATCACAGGGTTAAGAACAACCTCCAGCTAATCATAAGTCTCCTCTCCCTTCAGATAAGGTACATCGGCGACCCGGTGATGGAGGAATTTTTCATTGATTACCTCAACCAGTTACGTTCTATTTCCATGATCCATGAACGGGCCTACCCCTCAGGGGGCAGCTATATTATTGATTTTATTGATTATGTGAGGAGTCTCTCAATGCAGCTACTGGAATCACACGGCAGGACATCCGATGTTAAAATAAGAATCCATGGGGATCATGTGGAGCTTAACATGGACACAGCAGTCCCCCTGGGCCTTGTGATTTCAGAGTTAATATCAAATTCACTCAAACATGCCTTCACTGATGGGGGAGGTGAGATCTCCATTGAACTTGAAAAACTTGATGGAAGATACAGACTAATATTCGCCGACAACGGGCCGGGCTTGCCAGAAAACGTTAAATTCCCGGATGGAGGATCCTTCGGGTTCAGGATGATTGATAATCTTTCAAAACAGCTCGGCGGACACCTTGAAATCAGGAGACCTCCAAGGGGGACCATATTTATATTTGAGTTCAGTGAGCAGGTCTACAGTGAGAGGATAGATACCTGAGGATGTTTCTGGGTTTTTTTGCTGTAGTGGAGGGGATAGATAGTTAAGGGGGGGTGTTTCAGGGATATGGAGAGGACAGTTACATGCCATTTCAGACTGTAACTGTCCTTTATCTTTATATCATATTAAGAATCTCATCTATCTTTCCAGGTAGCTTCTCGTCTGCAAGGCTGTAGTGGACCCATACACCAACCTTTCGTGATTTAAGGATGCCGGCCTGCTTTAATACATTTAGGTGGTGTGAAACTGTTGGCTGTGGCTTTTCAAGGGCGGCCATTATCTCACATACGCAGAGCTCCCCACTGGATAGGAGGTGGACTATAAGGAGTCTTGTGGGGTCTGCAAGGGCCTTCAGAATTTCAGACTTTCGGGCTATATCGTCCTCAGATAGTTTTTTCAGTTTCTCCTTAAGGAGCCTTATATCTTCAGGGTTCGGGTTCCCTGGTTTACATGAAGTCATAACAATTACCTTAATTTCTAACCTATTTTCTGTGAACTACAAGTACCGGGACCTTTGAATTCCTCACAACTCTTTCTGACACGCTCCCCATGATGAATCTTTCAAGGGCGTGTTTGCCTGAAAATCCGACAACGATGAGGTCGGCATCCTCATCCTCTGCGACTTTAAGGATTGAATCAGCTGCCTTTCCCTCAACACTCTTTAAAGTGAATTTCAGACCTGACTCTTTTTCTTCTATCCTTTCTTTTACGTGTTTCAGGGCTCTTTCTGATTCCTCCCTGAAGAGCTTGATCACCTTACGGGTCAGTTCTTCAACCGGCAGTTCCGCAACAGGGTATATCTCAGTCACTGTCAGGACTATTAACTCTGCATCATTCTGTTCAGCTATCCTGATGGCGTGTTCCGCTGCGATATTGGAACATTCAGATCCATCTGTAGCAAGCAATATCTTCCTGTACAATTATAAAACCTCCATTTTTTCGTGTCCAGGGGATGAAGATCATGCTGAGGGCATGAAATCAGGGGTCCGCCTGTATTTGGCTGTATCAGCGCTCTGATGCCAGGGTTATAAAAGGGAAGGTCTTCACCTGCTCTTCAGTTTCTTCTCACAGTCATAACAGTACTCTGTGTCTCTATCGGTTTTGAAGAGCTTACCGCAGCCCTTACAGTTCACGTATCTGAGGCCTGATTTCTTTTTCTCAAGGATACCTGTCTGGCAGGCGCAGGCCCTTGAGTTAATCATGGCCTTTATCTTACCCTCAAAGCCCTTCTCTTCATCACTAACCATGATTCTCACCTTGAATGGATTATCAGGGTATCAGCATTAACATGATTCAAAATTAAATGGATTATGAGAGGATTTTTTTGATCTCGTCCTTTGATGCGACCCTCCCCATAATCTTAAGTTCACCGTCAACCGCAAGTCCCGGCAGGGCTGTAAGTCCTTCTTCGAGTATCTTATCCATGTCCTTTATCTTTTCAAAGTCAGCGTCGATTCCAAGTTCCTTAACAGCTTCTCTGGCGTTTTTCTCAAGCATTTGGCAGTTGGCACATCCAGTGCCGAATATCTGTATCTTCATATTTTCACCTCTCTAGATTATAAGGTTAAAGATGTAACCTGTTAGCGTTATTGAAACTGCCAGTATGGCTATGAAGGTGGCGAGGAGTTTTGGTTTCATAACCCTTCTGAGGATTATCATCTCAGGGAGTGATAGGGCTGTTATTGACATCATAAGTGCAAGGGCCGTCCCTGCAGCCATACCCTTCTCTATGAGGGCCGATATCAGTGGTATGGTCCCGGCGGCATTCGAGTAGAGGGGGACGCCTATGAGCACGGCCATGGGGACCGCGAGGATATTGTCACTTCCAGCATAATCCAGGAGGAAGTCTGATGGGAGATATCCGTGTATCCAGCCGCCGATGGCTATTGCGATGATGATGTAGGGTGAAACCCTCCTCAGTATGTTCACTGTTTCATTCTTTGCAATGATGTATCTTTCCCTCAGATCCGGTTGAGGTAGCTCCACATCTGCGGCTCCAAGGGCCTTCATCTTTTCAACAGTTTCATAGACGTAATCTTCCAGTTCCTTCTCCATCCTCAGTTTCCCGATAAGTATTCCTCCGAGGATGGCGATTATGAAACCGGATATTATGTAGAAGGCTGTTATCTCCCAGCCAAAGAGTCCGAGGAGGAGTATTATCGCTATCTCATTTATCATGGGGGAGGATATCAGGAAGGAGAAGGTCGCGCCTAGAGGGACACCAGCCTCAACGAATCCTATGAAGAGGGGGACAGCTGAACATGAACAGAAGGGGGTGATTATCCCTACGAGAGCAGCCAGAAAGTTTCCGGTATATTTATGGCGTTTTTCAAGGAGCTCCCGCACCCTGTTTGGGGGGATGTAGGTTCTGAGGAATGATATAACAAATATTAGGGTTATGAGCAGTAGGAATATCTTTATGGTGTCATAGATGAAGAAGTTAACCGCACTTCCAAGGTGGGATGATGGTTCCAGCCCGATGAGGCTGTATGTGACGTAGTCTGCAAATTCCTGTAGCAACCGCTAACCTCCATTCAAATATTCAAATTCATGGATATATTGTAGCTGAAGCTACATATAAACTTTTTTTATCTGGATGAATCTGAAATCAATATAAGGTATTAATAAAAAACAATTAAAGGAGTTTAGCACGGTCATAGACATTTTTAAGGGTCTGCATGTCCACACTCGTATATATCTGCGTGGTTGAAAGGTTTGAATGGCCGAGGAGCTGCTGTATAGCCCTTATATCCACACCATTCTTCAGGAGGTGGGTTGCAAAGGAATGCCTCAGGATGTGAGGAGTGACCTTCTTGTTTATACCCGCCTTACGGGCATAGTTCTTTATCATCATCTGAACGTACCTTGGAGTCAGGGGGTCGCCGAAGCGGTTTAAGAAGAGGTAATCACTTTCATAGACTCTTTTCTGGAGATAGTCCTCAAGCAGATGCCTGGTGTTCTCATCAAAGAGGACTATACGGTCCTTATCCCCCTTACCTCTTATCCTGATGGTCCTGTCCTGAAGGTCTATATCATTTATCCTCAGGGAGACGAGTTCAGAGACACGGAGTCCCGAGGAATAGAGGAGTGAAAGTATGAGACGATCACGGGTCCTGATGAACACATGAAGCTCTGAGCCGTCATCAGAGACCTCAACAGCATCTATCAGTTTCCTTACATCCTCTTCACTGAGGGACTTTGGTAGCGACTTGGTCCTCTTGGGAGCTTGGACCTCCTCAAGGCAGTTTATTTCACTGAATTCAAAGAACTTCTTCACAACAACGGTTACAAGATATATGTAGTTCTGGGTGACGTTTTTATCCCTTTTAAGATACTGTATGTACCTCTTGAATGATCGAAGAACCCTTCTGTCGTCGTAGAGGTCACCCTCATCCATTAAGAATTCATAAAAGTTTTTAATAATTGATTTATAGGTTTTTATTGTGTTGGGGGAATAATTTCTGATTTCAAGTTCAATTAGATACTCCTCAATGAGTTCAGGGAAATTATAACGTTCAAGAAGGCTCTGGTTTTCCTCTGCAGCTCCATTCATGTTCATTGTATCTACCAGAAAGCCAACTTAAATCTTGCGATTACATGTAACTGCGGTCTATGTTTTCATTGCTGTATCTGTGCTGTGACATGCGCTGTGAACTTGAAAGGTCCTTCTCAAGGGCCTTTTCAAAGCTCTTGTACCTTCTTATGATCTGGTCCTCAACGGAAACAGCTTTCCTCACGGCAACCTCCATGTGCTTGCTTTCAATGTATTTGCTGCCATCCATAACTGCAAGGTCACCGGCCATCCTGACAACGCCTCCAAGGTCACGGAGTCTGAGTGTAAGGGCATCATTTGTGTCATCAATGACCCTTGCACGGCGTCTGGCTTCCTCAATGAGTATCTCAACGGCAGCGGCACGTGCATGGGGTATCCTCCCATCAAGTTCAATCTCCTGTGCAACAAACTGGACTATCTTTGCCCTGTTCTCGTCAGTATCAGGCATTGTTGTGTTAAGGAGAAGTTCATAGCCCTCACCCTGCACACGTGACCTCAGCGGAGGGAGTATGTACTGCAGATCTGCAATGTTACATGCACCCACGAATATGAAGTCGCAGGGGACCTCATCAACCTTCACCGAGCTCCCTGCACTCTGTGGGTTCCTGCCCACAATCGGAAAGGTCTTATCCTGCATTGCACTGAATATGAACCTCTGAAGTCCTGCAATATGGACTATCTCGTCTATGAAGAGGACGCCCTCATGGGCCTCATGGACGGCCCCCGGGACTACCCGTTCATAGGGCTGTGAACCGAAGTCCGGGTGGCCGCCGTAGGGGTCGTGGCGGACATCACCAAGGAGTTCGGTTTCACTGGCCCCTGTTGCTTGGACAAAGGTTTTCCGGTCAAGGGGTACTATGACGTTCCTGGGTTTCTCCTCAACCATCTGTCTTCTCTTTTCAAGGGCGCTCTGGTTAAGGACCTTGATTTCATCACCACCAACCCTCTCATAGATAACAACCTCCTCAACACCATCAATGATCCTTGTGGTGGTAACCCGCTTCTGGGGAACGCTTAGGTGACCTGAACTCATCTCAAACATTCCGAGGAGATCCCCTATATGCTTTCGCCTGGCCTTTATGTGTGAAAATTTGTCCCCGCCACATTTTGGGCAGAGACTGCTGTATGCACTGCTGTACTCCCCGCAGTGTATACACTTGAATCCAAGTCTCTCTGCAACGGCATCCGGAACACTCTGAGGGTCTATCAGTTCTCCCTCAGCCCTTTCAATTTCAAGGATTTCATTTTCTATTTCCTTGCGACTTTTAACCTCAACAAAGGGTCTTTCGGGCCTCTCAGGGTTATGAACGACCGTTATCTCCTCAGATGGTTCCGGTAGATGAAACGAAAGGGCCTGGGCAAGGAGCGACTTTCCTATGCCCGGCGGCCCAACGAGAAGCAGGTGTCTTCGCTGCTTTGCAGCTATCTTTATCATTGGCATTACATCGTCATGGCCTATAACCCTTTCAAGGGGATCCTCAGGTATCCTGACGTCCTCTGTGGTATTTATGTCCTTCAGATACTCCCGATTCATATCAACATACATTTTTCATGCCTTCTTTCATGGATGGGTCATGTGTGGCCTGTTATCAGTTTCAGGCTGTGGGGTTTTTTTACTATGTCCCCGCTCCTCACGGCCACAAGGTACTTTAGCCCCTTCTCAAAGGAGATGTCCACGAGGCGCTGTGTTATGACCCCATCAAAGACCACTGCGTAGGGGTGGTTGTTGACCCTGCTCAGTTCATCGTAGAGGTTTTCCACCTTCACCTCCTTCAGTATGTTCAGGGCATCATCCAGTATCTCCGCGTTCCCTGTGCCCTCAAGTTCCTTGAGTATGTTCTTCAGGAGGACCAGTTTATCCTCTGTTTTTTTCTTTGAGGGCTGCATTCCGAGTTCATGGTAGAACTGTTCAACAGGGACCTTGTTCCTCAGGGCCATCATTATCTCATCCTTCTCAAGGTCCTCAACCTCCTTTCCGCGGGGCGCCCTTGTCACATAGTCTATCTCTCCCACCTGGAGCAGTTCCTTGAGTATTAATTCGCCTCCGCGGTCACCGTCAACAAAGGCCGTGACCGTTTTCTTCTTTGTGAGATCTGCAACGGTTTTCGGTACACTGACACCCTCAACCGCGATTGCATTCTTTATACCGTACTTGAGGAGGTTTAGCACATCTGATCTGCCCTCAACAACGAGTATCGCATCGGATGTCTCAACGTTTGGGCCTGCTGGAAGCTTCTCCTCACCGTACTCGGTGATTTCATGGACCCTCATAGCCTCCTTAACTTCCTCTATCATCCTGAGGCTTTCAGGGGTCACTTCCTCCATCATGCTGGCGTAGATCTCCTTGGCCCTCTCAACCACCCTTTTTCTTTTAACGGCCCTGACATCCTCCACCTTTGTAACCTGGATGTAGGCTTCGCAGGGACCAACACGGTTGATGGTTTCAAGGGAGGCTGCGAGTATGGCTGTCTCAACACGGTCCAGGCTTGACGGGATGATGATCTCACCCTTTGATTTACCCCCCCTTGATGTTATGTTGACCTTGATTCTACCGATTCTCCCTGTCTTCTGAAGTTCCCTGAGGTCAAGGTCGTTGCTGAGAAGGCCTTCGGTCTGACCGAATATCGCCCCAACGACGTCGGGTTTCTCAACGATTCCATTAGCGTTAATCTGAGCGTGAATAAGGTATTTAGTTGTACTTATCTCTTCTTTTCCCATGTAAACCCTCCTTTTGAGGAATGATGGTTATCAAATTAAATGTAATGATAACTGTCAGATATTATCAGTAGAGGTAGGGGCTGACCTGAAACTTCAGCCTTTCAATGTATGAAGGCAGGCTCTGTATGTCCTTGATGTATCTCCTTGTCATGCCCATGAGTCTGCGGCGTATGCTGAGGTCCGGATATGATCCAAGGCTCTGTATATCCATGTAAAGTCTCCTTGCAAGTTCACTGCCCTTCCTATCAAAATCTGTGAGTATTATGACCCTTGAGGACATGGCGGCCCTAAGGGCGATTTCAGAGAGATTCAAACTGGACCCTGAAACCTTTATGAAGGGTCCGTTGACTCCCAGTTCCCTGAGGGCCTCCTCATCCTTCCGGCCTTCTATGAGAATGGGCACTCCCTGCTCTCCCTGATATTTAAGTTCATCAATCTCATCGTTTATCTGCTGAAGCTTCATAAGAGACATTTTAAGCCCTTTTATAACCTTGATAATATCTATATTTTATATGGAGATACTGATATATAAAATAATCACAGAAGCAATCCAATACAATTATGATTTTTACGGCACCCCTTCTCCGGTATCATGGGGGGTTATAATTTAAATATACTTTTCATCATAATACTTATATCATTTTGATAAAAGAATGGAGGAAAGATGGTGGCTAAAGGCCTTATAAGGATTGTTCTGGATATACTGAAACCCCATGAACCAATAATACCTGAATATGCCAAGTATCTCAGTGAACTGCGGGGTGTTGAGGGTGTTAATATAACCCTCATGGAGATTGATAAGGAGACAGAGAACATTAAGGTGACGATTCAGGGGAACGACCTGGATTTTGATGAGATAACAGAGGCAATCGAGAGCTATGGTGGTTCCATACACAGTGTTGATGAGGTTGTAGCTGGAAAAACCATGGTCGAAGAGGTTACAACTCCTCAGGACTGATTTTATGGTTCGAAGGGGTATAAAACCCATTGAACGTCTCAGGGGTCTTGGCGCTGTGAGGGACCCCACCAGGCTCCTGAAGGACATATCCACCCCACAGCTTTCTGATGCGGTGAAGAGTGTAACCGGTGAAAACAGGGCCATCACATCTCTGAAATCAGTTAACGGGCTGATGGTGGCCGGTCGCGCTGTAACCGCAGAGACATCCAGCCGCGACTGGGGCACTTCAGTCCTGGCGGTTGATGCTGCGGACTCAGGGGATGTTATCTTCATAAGGACCGATGGCGATGAAATGGCTGTATGGGGTGAACTCACATCAATGGCTGCCATGAACATGGGGATTGCAGGGGCGGTTATCTATGGCTCATGCAGGGATCTTGATGCCATCAGGGGTCTTGATTTCCCGGTATTCTCAAGGAGCCATGTTCCCTGCGCAGGGGAACCCCTTGCAGAGGGATCCATAAACATGGCGGTGGAGTGCGACGGTGTGACGGTTGAGCCAGGTGATTTCATCATGGGGGATGAATCAGGGGTTGTTGCTGTACCCTGGAGGCTCATCGGTGATGTTGTTAAGGAGGCCCTCAAGATAAAGGAGAAGGAGATCCTCATAAAGGATGCCTATGGAAGGGGTTTAACCCTCTCTGAGATTCTTGGCTTGAAGTAGTTGATTTTATGGCTGAGAAGGATGTCTTTGCATATCTGAGGGAGAACAGGAAGACCATAATATTCTCCTTCCTTGCCGTCGCAGTCATAATATTCCTTATAAGTTTTTTTGCAGGTTTCGGGGATATACTGGCAGCCCTTGAGGGCACCAGCATGTATTTCCTGGCCCTGAATTTCCTTTTTGAGGCCATGATCCTTTTACTCTGGACCCTCAGATGGAGGCTTATACTTAACCTGGTTGATGAGGCACCGGCCTTTCCAAGGCTCTTTATGATGCTTCTTGCAAGCATATTCGGGAACAACATAACCCCGGGGGCTGCAGGGGGTGAGCCGCTGAGGGCTTACCTCCTCCTGGAGGTTGAAGGGACACCCTTTGAGATTGGCTTCGCATCATCAACTGCTGACAGGGTCTTTGAATTCGTGCCCTTTGCTCTGATATCCATACTCTCGGCGGTACTCATAATGACATGGGATATATCTTTATGGACCAGGCTCACCGTCAGTTTCCTTATATTCACAACCATTGTCATCTTTTCCCTCGCCATCTATGTGGGTATGAACACAAGGATAGCCCAGAGCATAGCCATTTCAGTCACCCGCAGACTTGTCTCATGGATATCCCGTTTCAGGGCAGAGGATATCAAGTTCTCAGGGATACATGACAGGGTGATGTTCTATATAAAGAGGTTCACGGATGGTTTCTCAATGACCCTCAGGGACCGGAGGGTCTTTGTCCTGGGGTTTTTCATATCCCTGATGATGTGGTTCCTTGATGTCTGCCGCCTTTACATATGCTTCATGGCGGTGGGGGTTTCACCACCCATGGTCCCCCTTATCATTATCTATACTGGGGGGATCCTCATATCCCTTCTTCCCCTTCTTCCAGGCTCCCTTGGTCTCAGGGAGGGCATACTTGTGGCCCTATTTGCTGTTGCAGGTATAGGGGCTGATTATGTGATGGCTGCAAGTGTCATTGACAGGATTGCAAGTTACGCTGCACCGACCCTTGCGGGCCTTCTTGCGGCCCTCTACTATGGAAGGCACATCGCAGATAGCCACTGAAATATATAATTATCGAAACATTTATATATGAGTAAATCGAGAATATTCTATATAAAATTTTCGGTGGATTATGAAGATTTTAGGGAATATTTCACATATCTCCAACAGGGGAAGAATCATAGCACGCTCAGAGAGAACACCGAAGCTTGGAGCACCTGTTTTTACTTCTGATGGAAAGAGGATTGGAAGCGTCCATGATATCTTTGGTCCAACACGGAAACCATACATATCCATCAAAACAGGTCGTGCAGTAAACACAGAAAAGTTTGAGAACCGAGTTGGAGAGACTTTATACGAGGGTATAAAGAATGTGAAAAAATGGGGGCGAAGGAAACGAAGGAAAAAATGAGGTCTGATGTTTCTGAAATAGAGAAGGAAACAAAATGCCCTGAATGTGGCTCCGAAGATCTCAGGGGCGACTACGAAAGGGCTGAAATTGTCTGTGGGAAATGCGGGCTTGTCATAGATGATAACCTGGTTGATATGGGTCCTGAGTGGAGGGCCTTTGACCATGAACAGAGGGACAAGAGGACAAGGGTAGGTGCACCCATAACCTACACCATACACGACAAGGGACTCTCCACAATGATAGACTGGAGAAACAAGGACATATACGGAAGGGACATACCGGCAAGGAACAGGGCCCAGTGGTACCGTCTCAGGAAGTGGCAGAGGAAGATAAGGATTTCAGGCGCCACAGAGAGAAATCTTGCATTTGCTCTCAGTGAACTTGACAGGGACTCATCAAGGCTTGGCCTCCCCAGAAGTGTGAGGGAAGCCGCCTCAATGGTGTACAGGAGAGCGGTGGAAAACAAACTCATAAGGGGAAGGAGCATTGAAGGAGTTGTTGCAGCATCACTCTACGCGGCATGCAGAAGCTGCAACGTCCCCAGGACACTTGATGAGATCGCTGAGGTATCAAGGGTAAGCAAGAAGGAGGTTGGAAGGACCTACAGGTTCCTCACAAGGGAACTGAACATAAAACTTCCCCCAACATCACCCGTTGACTACGTTCCAAGGTTTGCAAGTGAACTGGGACTTTCAGGGGAGGTCCAGTCCAAGGCCATCGAAATAATTGAAATGGCCATGAAGAACGGTTTAACATCTGGAAGGGGCCCTACAGGTGTTGCAGCGGCAGCACTGTACATAGCATCTGTTCTTCTGGGTGAGAGGAAGACCCAGAGGGACGTTGCCGAGGTTGCGGGTGTAACCGAGGTAACAATAAGGAACAGATACAAGGAGCTCACAGAGCAGCTGGATCTTGGTGTAACACTCTAGCTGCACCAAACCCCTTTTAAAGGATTTTTGAATCATTTAACTCATCAGCATCCAGGATTAACTTATTTTTAACTGATTTGTTAACATCCCCCTGCGCACTCCCTTATTGTTTTTTTAAGGGCATCTATTATCTCATTGTTACCATCATCGTATCCTTCAAGGTTCTTTCTGTAGATGTCCAGGCGGCCAAGGAACTCTTCAATGGATTCCCTGCGTGTTTCCTCGTGGAATTCACCGTAACCCAGCCTTTCAAGGTAAACAGCATTGAGTATCTGCTCAAACTGGCCCCTGACAGGGACGCTGTAGACGGGCTTCTTAAGATGGAGGGCCTCGCTTATAAGGGTGAAACCACCGTTTGTGATGACCGCAGCGGCAGATTCAAAGTCCCTGAAGAAGCGGTCCTCATTGAATTTCCTGAAGAGGAGGTTCCCCTCCTCTCTGTCGACATCAAATCCATAGACGATAAACTTCCTGTCAATGCTTCTGAGTATTTCAAGGAGCTTCTCATTGGATTTACTTGTCTGGTAGACCAGGACATGGTCACCATAGTACGGCTTAAGGTTCCTTATCTCCTCCCTCAGTACCGGGGGATACATGGACACCCTCTCAGGGTCCCTGACCTCGGGGAGGAAGTAACTTGTTATAAGGTATCTCCTCGGCCTGACGATAAAGGACCTCACCACGGCCTCGGCCTTCAGCTTGTCCTTCCTGAACCTATCAGGGTACTCGATCCTGCACTTGGTTATAACATGCATGTTGTCTATGCTTATGAGGGGTATTCGAAGCATGTTACTTATGAGGCTGGCATAGAATTCAAAGTCAGAGACAACAACATCCGGTTTAAAGTCCCTTGCTGTGCGGTAGAGGAGCTTAAGGTTCTCCTTCAGGTCCCTGGGGAATGTCCTCATGGCCCTGACAAATGTTTTAACATCATTAACGGAGTTGTCCTCATAGACCGTGTTGAAACCGTATATCTCATGGACGTTATCGAATTTGCTGCTCAGGTATCTGTAGGCGCGGTCACTTGCAAATATGAGTACCTCATGGTCCTTTACAAGTTCCTCCAGGATCACACCGCTCCTTATAGCATGACCCATACCCTCACCGCAGACCGAGTAGAGGACCCGTGGCTTTTTATCATAACCGAATTCGTAGTTGAGGTCCTCTGCACTGAGCCTTTTTCCCATGAAATCATATATCGTGCTCCTGGTGTACTTGAATGCAAGGTTCCTGAGTCCCTCCTTTTCAAGTCTACGGATGGATACAAGCACCCTCGGCTTTCTGAGGACCTTGAATTTACTTATTTTCCCTATCCGTTCTATGTAGTCGGTGTCCTCGCCGAAGTCAAGGGACTCATCAAAGCCCCCAACCCTTTCATGAAGATCCCTCCTGGCCAGTATACCGTAGCAACCGGCACCATGGGGCTTTATGGACTCAACAAGTATCATGAACCTGTTCGCAAATTCATGGAGTATCTTATCCCTTTTCCTTGTTGAAAGTGGTATCATCTGGGTTATTGCTATTCCAAGGCCCTCTGATTCGAACTCCTCAACGGCGTCCCTGAGGTAGCCGTCTGTGAGTACAAGGTCAGCGTCAAGGAAGAGGAGGAGTTCGCCGCGGGCGACGGCAGCGCCACGGTTTCTTCCAGCTGCCGGCAGTCCTCCGTCAACAACACGGCAACCGTAATCCTCAGCTATCCTTAGGGTATTGTCGGTCGAGTCTGCATCTGCAACTATGACCTCGTAGTCCCTGAAATCCTGCCTTTTTATACTTTCAAGGAGTCCTGGAAGGTATTCCTCCTCATTGTAGGTTGGTATGATTATACTGAGCTTCATGTATCAGCCTCCATTGGGGGGATGAGGTGATTTCATATGGTTATAGTGCAGCGAAGGGTAGTTCCACACGGTTTTATACTGAGCTTCATGTCATCCCTCCCTGAAGAATGAAAAGAAGTTCCATGTCATGAAGAAACCATCACACCTGCCCTCAAGGCGGGATGTGAGTTCATCCAGAACATCCATCTCATTCTGGCCTGGCGGCAGCCTTAGAATGACCCTGTCCCCGGTCCCTTCAGCCGATACAACAGGGAGGCCCTGGAGGTTTAGGTCGCCCCGGGGCTCTATAACGGTGACCTCATAGTACTCCGGCACCGAGCCAAGCATTCCCAGCGCAACCCTCAGTACTATGAGGGATGCTATTATCATTGCAGGGATTTTAAGGTTCCATGGGCTGAAGGGCACCCTCAGGGCGCTCATACCCAGGATCCCTGAAAGACCCACAAGGGCGGGGGTTGAGAATAGACCGCCATCTATTATTCCTATTATGGTTGAAACTATGGCGAATATCACTATCGCCACATGGAAGTCCCTCCTGTCCCCTGCTGAAAGAAGGCCGAGGATGTATATGGAAATAACCGTGAAAACAAGCCATGGAAGGACGAATCCTGGGATGTAACCTGCAAGTGAAGTGCCCGTATGGATCCCGGATGATGGGGGGATTATTATGGATGTGAGGGGGCTCATTGAAGCCTTGAAGACATGTGAATGGATGATGCTCGTTGATGCAGGCGGGTTAAGTGCCATGAATGTTGTGAAGGGGGATACGCCCATCCCCATTCTGATGACGATCTCCACTAAAAGGCCGGCGGTGTATGTGATGGCTACAAGGATGGCTGCAGCGTAGAGGTAGGTGTTCTTGTCAAGGGTCATGAGCCGATTAAGGGACCCTCCATCTCCAAAGAGGGGTGCAAGGATGAACATGGTGCCCATAAGCGTAAAGAATATCACATCCTTACCCTCAGATGATCCCATCAGGAACACATGGGTGAAGGGTGTTATGATGGAGTCAAGGGCATCAGTTTTAAAGAGGATGATGGCCAGCACGATGAAAACGACACCTGTAAATATGAACCTATCAGATCTCACAGTCATTCACCTAGAAGAAAATTATTAACCGGCAGACACAGATATAGATTTCTCCACTTATAAACTTCGGGGTTTAAAATGGATTTACTGCTCTACACCATGGTACTCCTCATCACGGGGGCGACAGCAGGCCTTGCAACAGGACTCCTTGGTGTGGGAGGGGGCTTCATAATAGTCCCTGCCCTCTACTTCATAATGGAATCCATGGGGATACCCATGGATACTGCCATAAGAACAGCCTTCGGGACGAGTCTTGCAGTGATCCTCCCGACGGCCCTGAACGGTGCCAGGTCACATTACCGGAGGGGATTTCTGGACCTGAAGGAGGCCGTACCCATAGGGGTCCTTGGATTTCTGGGGAGCATGGCAGGAGCATACACGGCAGGCATTTTCAGTGCAGAGGTCCTCAAATCCTTTTTCGGATCACTGCTACTTTTTATAGCACTTCAGATGATATTCTCAGGGAAAATTGATCGGGGAAGCAAACTGAGGGGCGCAGCACCCCCCCTAGGATTCATTACAGGCCTGCTTTCAGGCCTTCTGGGGATTGGTGGGGGAGTGGTCCTTGTACCCCTCCTTGTGATGATGGCGGGATTCGATGTCCTTGAAGCGGTGGGCACATCATCCATTGTCATCGCACTGACAGCAGCAGGAGGCACGGTCTCATACATATACAGTGGCATTGGAAAGGCCTCACTCCCCTTTTCTGCAGGATACGTGAACCTCTTGCAGTTCATGGTCATAGTCTTCATGAGCATACCCTTCTCATGGATCGGGGCCAGCCTGGCCCACAGTGTTGATGTGAGGTACATAAGGTATCTTTTCATCGTCATGCTCCTTTTAACGGGCCTCAGAATGATTTTTTAAACCTTGAAGGTGGTCCGTGGCATTCGGGAGGTTTCTGGCTACTTAGGATCCTTTGAAGTGCTTTCCTGATGATATCCTCATTATTTAGCAATATATATAAAATAAAATGAACATAATAAAAATGGAGGTGTTGAGTTGCTGAAAAAATGGGCGGGTCTCTTTTCTCTTATACTGGGTATAATATTTCTCATATCCCCTGTCTTAGGGGTTACAGCGATAAGCATTCTCACGGGTCTTGTACTCACGGCTCTGGGGGTCTGGATGCTGCTTAATGGCCTCATGGCAAGGAAGTACATGGAAGTCAGCATACTCTGGATAGTATTCTCGCTGATAGCCCTTGCAGTTGGCATGATTCTGGCATTCAGAGTTGTACTCATAAATCAGATTGCAGGGGCATGGTTCTATGTTACAGGCGTCCTTCTTATAGTGGCGGGTGTCATGATACTTTCAGCAGGGTACGAGAACTACATAAAAAGAAATGCAGGGATAATAAGCGCCATATTCGGCCTTATCTACATAATAGCTGGTTTTTTAGCCTTTAACCCGGTTTTCATCGGTGTCCTTGTGGGCCTGATACTCGTACTGCATGGGGTTATGGTGCTGAGGTCACCATGAACCCTACCCCCGCAGGGAGAATATAATCCATACAATCACAAAAACAGCGAACACGACGTAGAAGAGCGTCCTTGTCCTCCTCACCCTCTGCTGGTTTCTGGAAAGTATCTCCTGGCATCTCTCTGAGCATGTCCTTTCATCCAGGGGTATCGGGTTACCGCATACCGGGCAGTGCTTGTGCGGGTCAATCATTATCTACACCTCCATTATCATTCAGGAATAACAGCAGTACCTATATCTCCATCAAGGGCCCTTAAAAGGTTTTCAGGGTCCCTCCCATTCACTATAAGTGTCTTCACACCGGACCTCTTTATCATCTGTATGGCTGTATGATCAAAGAACTCATAGGTACCGGCCTTCACATCACAGCCAATAAGGTGCTCCAGCATTTCACTGGCTGTTATCTCCGGGTAAAACCTTGCATCAGGGTGCTTTTCAGGGTCACGGTCATAGAAGCCATCAACAGATGTAAGGTTTATCATGAGGTCCGCGCCTACCGTCTCTGCCAGGATGGCCCCGACGGCATCCGTACTGTGGGCCGGCTCGGTGCCACCCATAACAACTATCCTCCCTGATGTTGAGTACCTCAGCGCTTCCCTGAAGTTCTCCGGAACAGAGGGGTATGCGCTTTCACCTAGGGCTGTTATGAGCATCCTTGCGTTGAGCCTTGTAACATCTATACCTATATCATCACAGAGGGCCTCACTCGCCCCCAGCTCCCTCGCAACCCTTATATAGTCCCTGGCGGGTTTACCTCCACCTACAACAATAAAGAGTTCATGTTCATCCCGCAGTGAATTCAGGACATCCGCGTAGGATCTGAACATTTCATGTGTGAATTCACTTATAATGATTGATCCTCCGATGGTAATCACAATCCTCATATTAAATCACCGTGAAAATCAGCTGGCTGTCTTCATTTCAGTTATGATCAAATCCCCTTATATCTTTTTTCTGCAGACTACCAAAACTTTATAATTACCGGCCTCCATATACACTTACAGTTTATTTTATCATTTTTATGAGGAGTGATTCACAGTGAGTGAAGTATCATCAAAGGAACTTTATGAGTTCAAGAGGACCCTCCAGGAACTCTCAGAAAAGAAGGGGAGGGGGACTGAACTCGTATCGGTCTATATACCCCCTGACAGGCAGATCAGTGATGTTGCCAAGCACATGAGGGAGGAGCTCAGCCAGAGCGCCAACATTAAAAGTAAACAGACAAAGAAGAATGTCCAGTCAGCCATCGAGGTTATAATGCAGCGCCTGAAACTCTTCCCGAGGCCCCCTGAGAAGGGCCTGGTCATGTTCGTCGGCATGATACCCCGGGGAGGGCCGGGGACAGAGAAAATGGAGACCTACGTCTTTGAGCCCCCTGAACCAATCAAGACTTACATCTACCACTGTAACTCAGAGTTCTACCTTGAACCCCTCCAGGAGATGCTTGAGGAGAAGGAAACCTACGGCCTAGCCGTCCTTGACAGGAAGGAGGCCACCATAGCCACATTGAAGGGTAAACGGATCGACATACTCAAGACCCTCGCAAGCGGGGTGCCTGGTAAGCACAAGGCAGGCGGACAGTCACAGAGGAGGTTTGACCGTCTGATAGATCTGGCGGCCCATGAATTCCTCAAGAGGATAGGGGACCATATGAATGAGGCCTTCCTTCAGATAGAGGACCTTAAGGGGATTATACTTGGAGGACCTGGCCATACTAAGGATGAGTTCCTTAACGGTGATTACCTCCACCATGAGCTGAAGAAGAAGGTAATCACAACCGTTGACACATCTTACACCGGTGAGTTTGGTATCAGGGAGGTTATAGACAAGTCAATGGATGTCCTGAGTGAAATAGATGTCATGCGTGAGAAGAAGCTCGTCCAGAGGTTCCTCCGGGAACTCATAAATGAGGATGGACTGGCATCCTACGGTGAGAGGGAGGTCAGGAACCACCTCCAGATGGGTGCGGTTGAGATCCTGCTCCTCTCGGAGGACCTTAAATATCAGAGGGGGACCTATGAGTGTGCTTCATGCGGACATAGAATGGAAAAAACAGGAAAGGACCTTCCAGACACCGATAAGTGCCCTGCGTGTAACGATCAGATGAGGATAACCGAGAGGCGCGACATGATAGACGACCTTGTTGAGATGGCCGAGGAGGTCGGAACCGAGGTTGAGATAATATCCACCGAAACAGAGGAGGGTATGCAGCTCCTCAGGGCCTTCGGAGGGATAGGGGCCATCTTAAGGTACCGTCCATAGTCCCTGCCTGCGTTACCTTTTTTTGCGGTGAGGTTGCTGCTGTGCTTACTAAGGTACCGTCCATGGCCCCATGTTTTCCCCTTACCGCGGGTTAAACTACTGCCAGCAGGAGAAGGAGGTGCAGCGGCCCCTCAAGGTCCGCCACAAGGGTTGCGTTTTCTGTGCCCATTGACTCTTTAAAGTGAAGGTAGAGTGCTGTGTATAGGCAGAGGACCACGGCAGGAGATGCAGCTAGGGGTATCCCTGCAAGGAAGATCCCTGAGAGTAATATGGCTGCATTAACGCCATTTATAATCTGAAGCACCTTCAGACTCTTTCTTTCACCGTAAACTACAGGAAGCGTCCTTAGACCTCTGAGGGAGTCGGATTCAATGTCCTTGTAGTCACTGAAGGCTGTGTTTATGTAGACCTTCAGGAAGATGAAGATGAACACTGCAAGTGAGGAAGGCCAAGGGAAACACTGGTTCTGGATGAAGAGGGGTGTAACCGCCCATGAACTCCAGATAAGTCCAAGGTATATGTTCTTGAAGCCGGTGATCCTTTCTGTAAGGCCCTTGAAGAGCCCTGCATAGAGTATCCCTGTTACGAACATGGCGGCCGAGAGGATGATCATCCATATGTTCATGCAGCATATGAGGAGGGCTATAAGGAGTAAGAGATAGGTGACGGTCAGCTTCATGCCCCATCTGCTGATGAAACCGCATCGTTCAGGGTTTGTTGCAGCGTCATCTTCAAGGTCCGCGAGGTAGTCATAGGCGTAGACGGTGAGGGGCAGCATGAAGGATATGGCTGCAGTGACAGGCTGGCATGGTATTCCCATGAACACCGAGGATGTTACAAGAAGGGATGGTCCCCAGAGGGCCGGGATGAAACCTCCGTATAGGAAAAGGTTCCAGAGGGTTATAAAAAAATCCCTTAAAGGGGTGGCGTTTTTAAGAATATGGTTTTCATATCTGTTTGCTGACATAGTATTAACTATGTCTCAGCTGGCAGTTATCTTATAACAGCAGATAAATTTAGCTGAAAATTTTTCATTTTTTTAAGGGTTATGGTGGTATTTTGATGCCTGTTCGCCTGGTCCAGGGGCTTCTAGGGTGCGGTCGGCGTCCTTATTGGAGGGTATGATGCTTTATGTTCACTGGAGCCTGGAAGTTAAGGGAAGGGGGTGTCTCTAATGTCCCTTCAATGAGGAAAAATCTATTAGAATGAGCTTTTCCTTCCATGCCTGAACCATATTGTGAACCGGATGATTCCCGGAAAAATAGAATTTGAAGGGGGTTTGTGGTGGATTCAGTGGATTGTTTCTGGAAAAATTAGAATTTGAAGAGTTTATCCCAGTCTCCTGACCCTTATCAGGGACTCAACAGGCACACCTGCAACCTCGGATATGCCCTTCTTATCGATGAGAACGGTTACAGCTACAGGAGTGGCTCCCTGGGATTTAAGGACCTCAACAGCCTCCCTTATGGTCCTCCCGCTGGTTATAACGTCATCGACCACAACAACACGCTTACCCTTAACCCTTGCAAAGTTACTGCTTATGGCTCCCTTAGCTTCCTCATCCTTCCTGTGTTTCACAGGGTGAAATACTGCAAGGGATGTTTCAAGTCCGGTTTCAACACCCATAACATCAGCCATGAGGGTTGCGAAGGGCACGCCGCTTATGGCGATACCGAGGACCACATCAGCAACACCGTACTTGAGGGCCATGTCGGCCATGGCAGCAGAAACATACCTCATACGGGATGAGCTGCCACCAAGGCTTTCCCAGTTAATGGCAAAATCCATAGGGGCCTCCTTCTTTGACATGGAGGTGGTTGTCTGGAGTGTAAGCCACCTTGCGGTGTCCTTTGACACGTTAAGTTCATCGGCAATCTCTCCAGTTGTAAAGCCCCTGTTTCTGAGTTCCTGGGCCTTCTTTATAAGTTCATTTTCCATAGCAGGCACCTCTTAAATATCTCCATTAAGTTTTATGGGTCTGTGCTCCCTGGCAGACTTCATTGCAGCAAGCACGGTCCTCAGGGCATATATACCGTCTTCACCGGTGATTTCAGGTTCCTCATCATTTATGACGGATGAAAGGAATGATTTAATCTCATTCTTCAGTGGTTCCTCATGCTTTATCTCTATGTCCTGTGCGAATTTACCGTAAACATCGAGTTTCTGGTCAATGTAGTCCACATTGATTATGCCGTCGGTCCCTGTGATGGCCAGCTTCCTTCTCTTGTAGGGTGTTAACCAGTTAACCTCAAGGATCCCGGTTATCCCGCTTTTGAATTTGGTCATTATCTCTGCATGGTCCTCATACTCACATTTTTCAAGTATGCTTCCCATGACAGCGTATACCTCTGCAACGGGTTCACTGAAGAGGTAGTGCATAACGTCAAGGTCGTGTATGGCCAGGTCAATTGTAACTCCAACATCCTTTATCCTTGGGGGGAAGGGACCCACCCTCTTTGCTGATGCTGAAACCACGTCTCCAATCACATCATTTTCAATGAGTTCCTTCGCCTTCTGCACGGCAGGGTTGAATCTTTCAACATGCCCCGTTCCAAGCTTCAAACCCTTTTTACGGGCCGTGCTCACCATCTCCATGGCTTCTTCTATTGTGAATGCGATGGGTTTTTCAACAAGGACGTGCTTGTCATGTTCAAGGGCATCCATCACTACCTTGTAGTGGTGGGTGGTTGGCACGCAGACACTTACAACATCTATTTCAGGTATCTCAAGGAGGTTTTCATAGTCCACGTATCCAACAGCGTCATACTTGTTGGCGACCTTCTGAAGGGTCCCCTTCATGATGTCTGATACAGCTATAAGATTCGCGTTTTCAAGTCTGTGGTAAACTCTGGCATGGTTGTAACCCATGGCTCCGACACCGATTACACCCACATTTATCTTTTTCAAATATAATCCTCCATTTCCTTGGCAGCTTTTTTACCGATATCTTCTGCTTCACCCAGAGATCCTTCAACACTCAGCTTCCTGAGTATCTCACCCTCCCTGGTTAAAAGGACAGCGTAGAGTCTGAGTTTTCTGTCCACGGCCCTTGCAATGACCCCCAGCGGGCACTGGCACCCAGCACCCAGCTCCCTCAGGAGGGTTTTCTCGGCGGTGACCTCCTGGATTGAGGGGTAGTGTGTGATCCTTTCAACATCACCCCTGATGTCACTGTCTCTTCTTGTTATAACTGCGAGGGCCCCTTGGCCTGCGGCGGGTGTGAAGTAGTCAAGCGTGAATCTCCTTTTAATGAATCTCTCAAGCCCAAGACGTTTTAAACCCGCCTCGGCCATGATGGTGGCGTCAACCTCGCCTTCCATAACCTTTCTTATCCTTGTATCTATATTTCCTCTTAGGGCCCTGAGCTTAAAATTTTTTTGGTGATGGTTGCAGAAGGCCTCCCTCCGCAGGCTGCTTGTCCCGAGACCTGAACCCGGTGGAAGTTCATCCCAGTCCATCCGTGATATCAGAACCTCATTTGGGGATTCCCTCACAGGGACTCCTGCAATCACAAGGTCAGGGTCCAGTTCGCTTGGCACGTCCTTGAGGCTGTGGACGGCAAGGTCAACCTCCTCCTCCAGGACTGCCAGGTCCAGTTCCCTTGTGAAGAGGCCCCTTGAGTCAATATTGTAAAGCTGAGAATCCTTTATCCTGTCACCCTTCGTTTTTATGATCTTCCTTTCTATGTCTTCACTGCAGATCTCCTGGAGCATCCCGATAACCTGATCTGTCTGTACCAGGGCCAGGCGGCTTCCCCGTGTTCCAACTATCAATGAATCATCTCCGGTAAACATTAATCACTTGAAGAATTTATGATGTCCCCTTTAATAATTTTTTTAAATGCACTGTAGGGTGCATCCAGGTTCAGAGGCTGAAGTCTGTCTGAGTGAAATCAGGGACCCTTCACTTTCTAATTATCTCCGAGGGTTCACCTCCTTGTAAGGTCACCGTACACTGACCTGTAAATCATGAGGACCGTGTCGTGCTTCATCGCAATCCTGAGGGCGTCTTCAGGTCTCCTGAAATAAACAGCATCGGTTCCCATCCCCTTCATGAGGCTGTATCCAAGTTCATCAACAAAAATGAACTGGAGGTCACTTCCTTTGAGGGTCCTGATAAGTCTTTCCTCGTCTATTTCTTCACATGTAACCCCGTATCTGCCCCCGATGATCACAACGGGGTCTGTGAGTTTTTCCACCATTTCAAGGGAGTACTCAACTGCCCTGACATTGAGGCCTGGGTTTATCTCCTCAATGATGGTTGTGCCGTTGAACTCACGTATCGAAGTCCTTCCAGGTATGCCCCTGAAGTTCCTAAGACCCTCCTGAATCCTCTTCGGATCTTTACCAAGGGTTAGGGCCGCGCTCACCCCTGCAAGGACATTCTGGAGGTGGTGTTCTGCAGGTGCAAATGTTTCTACACTGAACTCGGTTTCAATAACATCACCCTTCAGTGTTTCGAGTCCATCGATAATCAGGGTGGCCGATGTTGATTCAAGGCCATATTCAACATCGGATGCATGGACACAGGCACGGTCATCGGTGACAGAGAAGGTGTTTGTAATATCCCAGAACCTGTCATAGTATCTCCTGAAGGCTCCGTACTCACAGCAGACTCTCCTGCTCCTGAATATCTGTGATTTTGCCCTGCTGGCACTTGAGGTGCCCTGTCTTATGGGATAGTCCTCGGCTATGTTCGTCAGGACACCAACATCTGCAAGTCCTGTTCCTCCAAGGGAAACCTCGAATATGGCGGTCCTGCAGTCACATTCACCTGCAAGGCGTACAGTTTCAATCATATTTGCAGGGGTTATGCTTATATCCCTTTTAAGGAGATCATCACCGGCATAGGATCCAAGGCTGCTGAGAATGAGGGGCTGAAGGTCCCTGAGGATCTCCCTGAGGATCCATACGGTGCTGGTCTTGCCCTTAACACCTGTAACCTCCACCAAAGGGATTTTCGCTGATCTTTTCCATGATTCAAGGAGACGACCAGTTATCTCATGATGGGTCATGTCAGTTCTTTCCAGGGGGCAGTGGACAGGTGCTATGACCGGCGAACCGGTATCAGGACCCGTTACAAGTTCGATGCCATTATCGGTCAGGAGTTTAAGGTCATCCTCACCAAGCGTACCGTATATATCCCAGGCAAGCACCCTGTCAGATTCCCTCTTCAGTTCAAGGGCTATTGTAACACCGCCATGAGTAAGGTCCACCACGAGGGGGCTGGCTGAAGCGTCAGTGGCCCTTGATTGAATCTATACCACCCTCTATTAGTTTTTCACGGACCTTACGGTAGAAGTCCTTACTCAACCTTACAAAATGGGCGCAGCTATCTGATTTCCTGAATATGACCTCATCCATATGGTTTATCTCCTCCTCATACTGGCCGTCAATAACTGCAATGGCCTTCTTTCCCTTCCTGAGTAGTTTGACCTTTATGGTGCTTTTATTTGAGACCACTATGGGCCTCGCGCTGAGCTTAAAGGGGCATATGGGCACTATGAGGAAGGCCTCCACGCGGGGGTCTACTATGGGCCCGCCGGCTGACATGGAGTAGGCTGTGGAGCCGCTTGGAGTTGCGATGATTATACCATCGGCCCTGAGCTCCTCAACGATTTCATCATCCACAGATATTTCAATGTGGAGCATCTTGGCGGGTTTACGCGTCATCATAACCACCTCATTGAGGGCCAATGGCAGTTTACCGTTATGATGGACGCTGAGGAGGGTCCTCTTTTCAACAGCATACTCACCCATCAGGACGTCTTCAAGGGCTGAAAAAACATTCTCAGGGTCTACTTCAGTCAGAAAACCAACAGTGCCCATATTTATGCCCAGTATAGGTATCTCCTTACCCTCTATAAGGCTCTGGGTTCTTAGTATCGTCCCATCTCCGCCGATGGTGACTATCATGTCTGCATCCATGTCCCTTATATCCGCACCATACTCCCTGAGGATGGGGAGTTCCTCTGTGAGTTTAAGGTCGACTGTGAGCTCAACACCCCTGTTGAGGAGAAAGGATGCAACTCTACCTGCAAGCTCAACGGCTTCAGGCATGTCAAAACGGGCAACAAGGCCTATACGCATTATATGACCTCCAGAATCTTTACTGTTTTCTTGTGGCTGGTTGAGGGGCCTGTATGCATTATATGACCTCCAGGGTCTGCATTATTTTTCTGTGAAGGTTAACGTTACCCGCAGCGATAAGGGAGGTTCTTGCCTTGACGTTAAGAAGGCCGTTTATAACTTCCCCCCTTTCATCTGTCACCACACCACCTGCCTCCTCAACGATGAGCTTTGAGGCGGCAATATCAACTATCCTGAGGTTTTCCCTGAGGTCCATGAAGGCGTCATAGGACCCGTTCGCCACGTATGCCAGTTCAAGGGCAACAGAGCCCAGTATACGCATACGGCGTATAACCCGGCATATGTTATCAACCCTTTTGAAGCGGGTGCCGTAGATGAATGCACCGAGAGATGTCCTTTCAAGGGAACTCTGTGATGATGACTCAATCCTTTTATCATTCATGAACGCCCCCTGGCCCCTTATGGCCCAGTAGAGGTCACCCGTTGCAAAGTTCTTAACAAAACCCATCCTGACATCCTTCATTGAGGGGAGGTCGCTTCCAGGAATATATTCTGCAACTGCAATGGATATCCCGTAGAAGGGTATGTTCCTTATGGCGTTGCTTGTACCATCAAGGGGGTCCACCACAAAGATTATCCTGGGCTCATCATCACCGTCCTGGTTTATGTGAAGGACTCCTATCTCTTCACTTATTATTGTAACGGGCCTCATGGTGTTTTCAAGGACACCTATGGCCTCGTCCTCTGCAACGAGGTCTATGAGCTTTGTAGGTGTTCCATCAGCCCCCATTTTGATTATCTCACCTGCATCTTCTGTCCCCACAAGGGGAGCTATGGCCCTCTCAACCTGGTCTGCCATCCGCATGGCAACGCCCTTCCAGTAATAGGTATCTGATTCTTCCATGGAACCCCCTTCCTGGTTTCAGTCAAGGTATACGAGTGCAGATACTGCGGCACCACACCTCTCAACAGTATGATTTATCTCTTCAACTATTAATTCCTTTATTTCAAGGCCCCTCACAGACATCATATACTCAACCATTGATACGGCCTCCCTCCTCACATCCTCAGGGTCCCTGTTCACCCCGGAGTTCTCAACCACACATCCAAAGTCACCGGATGTTGCCGCGGCGATGGCTGCAGATATAAGGTCTCCCCTCCTGTCGGATATCTTCCGGGAGAGGACGCAGTTAACCATTGATCCGGGTTCAAGTTCTGGAAGTTCAACTATCCTGGTGTCCCTTGGAAGTATACTTGACACCCTGATGAGATTGACATCCCCTATCCCTGCTTCAAGGAGTGCGTTGTCAAAGGCATTCAGTCGGGTGGGTCCTTCAGCAGCACCTGATGTTATAGCAACCTTCATGTTCATCACATCGCAAGAGTCTCATCCTTCTATAAGTTTTTATATACATGTCGGCTTACTAAGAGTCTCATCCTTCTATAAGTTTTTATATATGTGCACCAGATTAATAGATATACACTGAACCACCATATCACTCATTTTGACGGAGGTAAAGATAAATGTCAAAGAAAGTAGTTGAAGTTAAGACGCTTAAGGTTGGAAAGTACGTGATCATTGACGGAGAGGCATCAAAGATCACAAACATCTCAACATCCTCCCCTGGTAAGCACGGATCAGCCAAGGCCCGTGTCGAGGCAGTGGGGATATTCGACAACCAGAAGAGGAGCTTCGTAAAACCAGTGGACTCAAAGGTGGACATACCCATAATCGACAAGAGAACAGCACAGGTACTGGCCATAATGGGAGAGGACGTCCAGTTAATGGACCTTGAAAACTATGAGACCTTTGAAACACCAATACCAGATGAACTCCGCGACCAGCTGGTTGAAGGTGTTGAGGTTGAATACATAGAGGCCCTCGGCCAGAGAAAACTCATGAGAACCAAGGGATAGGGCCCTTAAACATGCTTCTACACACACAGAACCCACTGAAATTTGCTTTTTCCACAGAGGACCCTGATAATATTCCGGAGCTTTCCTTCGGAATAATAGGGGTCCCCTTTGATTCCACTGCAACATACCTCCCGGGGACGCGATTCGGTCCCCAAGCCATCAGGGAGGCTTCCTACAGCTTCGAATCATACAACCTCAGGTTTTCAGGTAATGTGAAGCTGAACAGTTTTGATTTTGGTGACGTTAATGTCTCCCACGGTAACTTCAGGTCAACCTCAAAGTTTATCAGGAGCTCTGTTTCTGAGATCCTTGAAATGGGACTCAAACCCATCATACTTGGCGGTGAACACACGGTAACCCTCCCGATGCTTGAAGAGTTCAGTGAAGGGGGGCTCATCCATGACCTTACGGTGATCCACATCGACGCCCACATGGACATGGCCGACACCTATACCGGTGAGAGGTACTCCCATGCCACCGTCATGAGGCGGGTTCATGAACTCCAGCCATCGGGCATACTGCAGCTGGGGGTCCGGTCGGCATCAGAGGAGGAGGTGGAATTCGTCAGGGAGAACGGGATAGAATACCACACAGCCCATGAGATAATGGACAATCCAGAGGGCGCCCTCCGCGCCATCAGGAGGATCAGGGGACCCGTGTACCTTTCCGTGGACATTGACGTCCTTGACCCGGCATACGCACCATCTGTTGGGAACCCCACACCCTGCGGACTCACACCCTTCATCATGGAGGAGCTCACTGCCGCGGCAGCGGAAAAGGAGCTCCTTGGATTTGATGTTGTGGAGGTGGCCTCAGGGACTAGGGGTGATCAGACATCCATAAACGCTGCCAAGATAATCTACGACATCCTCACCATCACCTGAAAACCGGTGAAGCTGCCAGCAGATTTTTATATTCCCCAGTCCAATTCTAACCTATCAAGCTAAAATGGTGTTTGCTATGAATTCTCGAGAGGTGGAACTAAGGGGTCACATAATCGACAGTCTCATACTCCCCAGGGCCCTTGATATAATAATGGATATGGGTGGAGATTTCCAGATACTTGAGATCGAGATAGGTAAAAGGAAATCGGATCCAAGCCATGCAAGGATACTGGTGGAGGCAGAGACACCCACACTTTTAAACAAGATACTTGATGAACTGAGTGAAATAGGGGCCTCCATTGCTGAGATAAAGGAGGTCCAGCTCAGAGAGGCTGAAATGGACAGGGTGCTCCCTGAGGACTTCTACTCAACAACAAACCACCAGACCTTCATATATTATGGTGGTGAATGGGTGGAGGTTGAGGGAATTGAAATGGACTGCATGATAGTGGTTGACCCCAAAACCCGAAGGGCCAGATGCAAACCCATAGGCAGGATAAAAAAAGGCGACCTTGTCGTTGTTGGCAGGGAGGGTATAAAGGTTGTTCCACCCGAAAGGCCCAGGGGGAAGCAGGGCGTCTTTGAATTCATGGGCAGCGATGTTTCAAGTGAAAAGCCCCTGGTAACCACCATAAAAAAGATAGCCTCCGAGATAACTGAGATAAAGAGGCGCGGGGGTAAGATAGGCCTCGTTGGAGGACCTGCAATTGTACACACGGGCTCAGCCCCCGTCATCGCCGAAATGATAAGGGAGGGCTTCATAGATGTTTTATTCGCAGGCAACGCCCTGGCCACCCATGACATAGAAAATGCACTCTACGGCACATCCCTGGGCGTGGACATAGAAAGCGGTGAATCAGTGAGCAGAGGACACAGACATCATATAAACGCAATAAATGAGATAAACCGTGCAGGTTCAATAGGCGATGCCGTGGAGAAGGGTGTTCTAAGGTCAGGGATAATGTATGAGTGTGTTAAGAATAACGTCCCCTTCGTCCTTGCAGGTTCAATAAGGGATGACGGACCACTCCCTGATGTTATAACAGACGTTATAGAGGCCCAGGAGGAGATGAGGAAATACGTCCAGGACCTTGACATGATCATAATGATAGCCACCATGCTCCACTCCATCGCAACGGGCAACATACTCCCATCAAGGGTGAAGACGATATGTGTTGATATAAACCCTGCAACCGTCACCAAGCTATCTGACAGGGGGAGCTCACAGGCCGTGAGTGTGGTGACCGATGTGGGCGCGTTCCTGCCCATCCTCCTCCATGAACTCAAGAAGATGAACAATGATGGGGATTGAATTGATAAGGGGCAACATCCTCAATGTCTTCACAGGTGACATCTACCCCGCTGAGATCGAAATAGAAGATGGAATAATAAGGGCCGTCAGGAGGATAAGGGGGGAGTACGACCACATCATTCTACCCGGATTCATAGATGCCCATGTCCATATTGAGAGTTCAATGCTCACACCATCATCCTTCGCATCCGCAGCGGTACCCCACGGGACGGTGGCGGCTGTCTCAGACCCCCATGAGATAGCAAATGTTATGGGTGTTTCCGGGATCGACTTCATGATATCTGATTCATCAGAAGCACCCATGAGGTTCTACTTCACTGCACCATCCTGCGTACCTGCAACTCCCTTCGAGACAGCGGGTGCAGAGATATCAGCCGGTGAAATAATGGAGCTCCTTGGAAGGGACTCCATCGTCGCCCTGGGGGAGATGATGAACTTCCCAGGGGTGATAGCAGGGGATGAGGAGGTCACAGCAAAGATAGAGGCTGCAAAGGCGATGCGCAAGCCCATTGACGGTCATGCACCCCTCCTCTCAGGGGACGACCTCTGCACATACATCGCCGCAGGCATATCAACCGACCATGAATGTGTGACAGCCACTGAGGCCATTGAAAAAAGGGAGCTCGGCATGAAGATCATGGCAAGGGAGGGTTCAAGTGCAAAGAACCTCAGGGACCTTCTGCCTGCCGGCTGCGATTTCCTGGTATCCGATGACATCCACCCCGGGGATCTTCTGAGGGGGCATTTGGACCTTGCACTCAGGAGGGCGGTTGAGTATGGCGCGGATCCTGTGGAGGCCGTCCAGATGGTAACCATAAACCCTGCATCACATTACCGTCTGGATACAGGCGCCATAGCCCCTGGGATGCATGCAGACCTTGCAGTGGTGGATAACCTGAGGGATTTCACTGTCAGGAGGGTCTACATTGGCGGTGAACTGGTGGCTGCAGACGGCAGATGCACCTACCGGATGAAGAAGTCAGCCCCCATCTCAGTGAACAGGATAAAGGTTAAGGAGTTCAGCGAGGAGGACCTTGAGGTTGAATCCGATGCCGATGAGGTCACCGTCAGGGTGATTGATGTCATGGATGGCCAGATAATCACGGAGGAGTCAAGGGCAGGGCTTGCTGTTGAGGATGGTTTCGTGGCCCCGGATCCATCGGCTGATATACTCAAGGTGTCGGTCATAGACCGTTACGGTAAGGGGAACATTGCAAATGGATTTGTAAGGGGCTTCGGATTAGGGGAGGGTGCCCTTGCATCAACCGTGGCCCATGACTCCCACAACATCATCGTGGTCGGCACTGACTCAGAAAAGATGAAGGGGGCGGTTGACCTTTTAAGGGAAAGTGGAGGCGGACTTGCTGCTCTTTCAGATGACAGATGCATGGTGCTTGAATTACCAGTAGCCGGTCTCATGACAGACAGGGAGGCATCTGAGGTCGCAGAGGAACTTGAAGAGATCAATGATTTTGCATATGAACTTGGATCACGACTTGGAGCACCCTTCATGACAATGTCCTTCCTTTCGCTCCTTGTAATACCTGAACTCAAAATAGGGGATCGCGGACTATTCAGTGTTGATAGGTTTGAATTTGTGGATGTTATTGTTGATTAATCAAGGTGAAACAGAACCTTAATGAGCTAACCATGTTTGAATTTGTGGATGTTATTGTTGATTCATGATCCATGATGAGGGTTTTCACTGGCCAGGCGATTTCCGGTGGTTGACCTTTGATTCAAGTTCTTCAATTATTCTTTTCATAGCCTCCTTCTCCTGGGATCCTCCAACCTTCCGGGCAACCCTGTTCATCTCCCGCACCCTCTCCATGACCTTCACAGGATCAGAGATTTCTGCGCGGGTATACTCGATGAGGGACTCTATAACAGCGTATATCCCCCTGTTAAGCGCGATACGAAACCCATCACCCTTCATGACCTCACGGACCCCTGCCCTGACAATTGAAACCGGGGACTCCCTGAATCTGTCCCTCTTCACAACCTCCCTCACGGATTCCACTTCTGCTGTGAAGAATGCATCGGCACCCTTCAGGTACAGGTAATCCTGGTGCTGGGAGAACATTTCATCATCGAGGTCAGCAAGGGCGGATTCTGTAAAGAGCAGTGGGTCGAGGGTTATGTTAGCGGTGAATCTCCCTGTTTCAAGGATGTTCTGGAGTGTATGTGTCCCGTGGTAAAGATAGAGGGTAACGCTCCTCTTACCGGTGCACAGGACACCGATGGGAGCTGCATTCCCCTTCATGGACTCATCCCAGGTTACAGTGATTGTCTCATACAGTCTTCCCCTCTCCATATCAAGGGCTTCAAGGTCTTCGCATACTCTGTAACGATCCAAGGAAACAACCTCTCATGAGTTATAGGGCCCGGGCTGCAGGGTTCATACCTGTGGATGAACCTAGGTTTGCAGGTTCAATCAGCTGCAGGATTTAATATCTTTTTATATGTACTGGCCCTTAGGGTGTGTGTTCAACAAGCTGCAGGATTTATTCCTGTTTCCTGAGGACAAAACCCTCTATGTCTGCGTTTATGACGCAGTCAAAGTCCAGGAGATCATACCATCCTGCCTTCCTGAACATGTCCATGTAGCAGAGTCCCATGAGCTTGCCATCATCCTTAAGGGCCTTCCCTACCAGTTCCTTAACGTCCTCGATATCTGAGCCTATCCCTGGCATTGAAAGTCCGCCGAGGAGCACCAGCACATCAACCCTCCCCGGGTTGACTTCTCCAAGTTCAACACCGTAATCTGTCAGCTCAAGGGTCCTTGCCCTTTCAAAGTCAGTGGATGGAATGAAAAGGTTCTCCTTATCCCTCACAGCATAGGCAAATAACTGTGCAAAGGGAGTGCATACTCCGGGGACCCCTGCAAATCCTATCCTCTCAGCCTTGGCGGTCTCCTCCCTGAAGACCCCAAGGTGTCCCTTTATACCTCTAAAATCCTTCACCTTCTCCATGAGAAACACCTTTAAGACTTATGGTTATAAATTACCGGTCCACATATAACTATTTTCTGGAAGGTTTCAGATGGAGTGATAGGATGGAGATAGAAAACCTTAAAAGGGCCCTTGAATTACTCTCATCATCGGATGATTTTGGACTGCTGGTCCCTGAGGTCAGATCAAACATTGTAATGGCACGTGAAGGTGCTAAAGACACTGAAGACGTGGCAGCAGTACCCGGGAGAATCACTGAGTTCCGTGGAAAGGCATTTGCATGCCGTGAACCAGAATACGGTGCATCGTCCCACATGGCACGTTTCATACTGACCTTCATGAGACACAGACCGGAAAGGAGGGCAGCCATTAATATTAAGTTCGATGAAAGTATAATCAGGATATGTGAGAAGGCAGGGCTTGTGGTTTCCTGCTATGACAGGAGCAGGGAGCCAGCCAGTGTAAGGGATTCTGAGGGCGGAACCATACCGTGGGGTGTGGAGGAGGCCTTCAGAGACTCAGAGTCACCCCCGGATGTCATATACCACAGGGGAGCCTGGGGTAAGGAACCCATGGTTGTATTGACGGGTAAGGACGCCGTTGAAGTTGCTGAAACCGCCCTTAAGATTGCAGAGGAATACAGGATTCTGATGGAGAGGATTTGATGAAGTATAAAATGTATGATGAGCTCATGGAACAGCCAGAGTCCCTCAGGAGGACGATGAAACTTGAAGGGGAACATATGGACAGCATATCCTCCGATATGGTGGACTGCAGGCACATCTACCTTGTGGGCTGCGGAAGTTCCCTTTCAACATGTTACAGTGCACGCGACGCCCTGTGCATGAACTATGAAACAGCAATCACCGTCATGACAGGGTATGAATTCTACTATCATCAGAAGATCAGTAACAGGGACTCTGCGGTGATATTCACATCACAGTCGGGTGAAACAGCAGATACCCTGGCAGCCCTCAGGAAGGCCAATGAACTGGGCCTTAAAACCATAACGGTTACGAATGAACCTGAAAGCAGCATGGCATCCGAGTCATCCGAGGCCGTGATAACCAGGTGCGGTCATGAGGAGGCCATACTCGGAACAAAGACCTACATGACACAGCTCATGTCCCTCTACAGGATTCTCTTCGGGATGTACAGGGATGAGATGGCTGAAGGGGTGCTCCTGGAACTTGAAAGACTGCCAGTGGAAATTGAAAGGCTCCTCAAGGACACCCGGGACCAGTGCAGGGACCTTGCAGAGGAATATTCCGGTGAGGAAATCTTTTACTGCATGGGGAGCGGCCCCAATTATGGACTGGCATACAAGCTTGCAATGACCATGCTGATGGAGGGGGCCCTTAAACATGCATGTCCCCTCTATTCTGGTGAATTCAGGCATGGACTTATTGAGAGGGTTGAGGCGGGTGTCCCTGTAATATTCCTTGAAGCAGGGTTTCCCGGTGATGAGCTCACATCAAGGGCAATTGCTTTCTGTGAAAAGCTGGGCGCCAGGAACATCGTATTCAGGATGTCTGATTATTCTGATCTTGAATCCATCCTTTCACCCTTCATACTTGCGGTTCCCCTTGAATGGTTTGTCTACTACCTTGCCCATTACAGCGGGGAGGACCCGGGCAGCACAAGGCACATTGGCAAGGTCAGGTACTGATAGCTGCCCCCTTTCCAACGATTTTTATGAAAAAAGCAGTAATAAAAGAATAAGAGATACATGGAGAGTGAAAAGACGGGAAATGACTGAATGAAAAATCTAAAATTAAAGGGTGGGTTTATTCCACCTTGAGGGTCTGTTTCTTTTTGACCTCAACCTTCGGGAGTTCCACGGTAAGGACACCGTTCTCAAATTTGGCTCTGGCATCCTCGACCCTGATCTTTTCAGGCAGCCTCATCTCCCTTCTTGCTTCACCGTACTTCCGTTCCTTCCTGACAAAGTTTGCCTCTTCGACTTCAACTTCCTCTTCGAAGACGGCTGATATTGATATTGAGTCCTCTGTGAGCTCTATGTTTATGTCCTCCTTTTTAACACCCGGCAGATCTGTTTTAATGATTATGGTGTCATCTGTTTCCATGACGTCCATGCTCAGTTTCTCTGGTATTGTCTCGGTGTACTCGGAGATCTTCTTCTCAAACTCCTTCTGCATCTCCTTCATGTTGCTTATCATCTCATCTATCATCTTCTCAGCCATCAGCCTTCTTTTCTCCAGCATGGTCATTGGCTTTTCAAGTTTCTTCTTCATACAAACCCTCCAATCTTTCAATTATCCTGGAGACCCCTCTGCCCTGGAACGCAGAAACCATCAGCGGATCTTCAACTTTATTAATATATTCCTCCAGATACTTAACATTTTCTGCAAGGTCCATCTTGTTGAAAACCGTCACCACAGGAATATCAAAGACACTCCTTATCCCAAGGTAGAGGCTGTACTGACTCTCAAGTGAGTAGCCGCAGGTTTCGGATGCATCGAAGATGAAGAGTATCACATCGGCTATGTTTTCAAGGGCGACCATGGCCTGGAGTTCAATATTGTTCATATCCTCAACAGGGCGGTCAAGGAGTCCCGGAGTGTCGATGACCTGGATCTTCCTCCATTTCCTCTCAAGGTGGCCTATCTGTATACCCTTGGTTGTGAAGGGGTAATCCGCAACCTCTGGCTCGGCACCCGTCAGGGTCCTGAGGAGGGTGGACTTACCAACATTGGGGAACCCGGCAATAACCACGGTGAAGGCATCGAAATCAACGGTTGGCATATTCCTGAGCCTGTTCTTTGCAAAGTCAAGGAAGTCAAGGTCACCCTCAATCCTCTTCACAACCGATGATATCCTTCCAAAGGCCTCCCTCCTCAGCTGGGCAGCATCAGAAGGCTTCGAACGCTTTATACGTGCCATGTAATCTGCTTCAAGCTGATTTAAAATTCCAGCAGCCCAGTTAAGGGCTCCGAGGGATTTTTTAAGTTCATCCACACCGACGGTGACGTCAATGTAGTCCTGGTAGAATTCTGGCAGGGATTCTATATCCGGTATTCTCTTGATGATCATATTCAGACGGTCCCGTATAACCTGACAGGCCGTCTGAACACGGGTTGATTCAATCACCTTGGCCTTCTTCTGGCCTGGTATCTTTGAACTTCTCTTGAGGGAGGCGGCCTTCCTGGCCCTCCTGAATCCCTTATCAAGGAGTTCATCTGTTGTTGGAACTGTTGGTATTATCATAAATCAATCACGCTTCCTGTTAACTGATAAGTATCTTCAGGGATAAGATCTTTATTACAATGCTTTAATTTTCCTCTTCATTGAATATCTGAGCCTGGAACCTGTAAACTCTTGTTTCAGGGTCATAGAAGCAGTCAGGGGGTAGCCCCGCCTTCATGCATGTGTTGCAGAGGAACTCCTCAGCATCCCATCCCCATTCAGGGGCAACCTGGGGGAGGAGGAGTCCGCGGGCCCATCCCCTTTCAACTATCAGTCCATCAACACCCACCCTTATATGTTCAGGGTAATCAGAGGGCCTTTCAACCTCAAGGGGTTCGGGCACGGTGAGCACACTGACCTCAACGGTTATGTCCTCAAGTTCCTCTGGTTCAACCGGAGGGAATCTGGGGTCCCTGGTGGCGGCTGAGATGGCGGCGTCTATCAGTGCCTCTATAAGTGGCTTCACGGGTTCAGGGTAACCTATACACCCCCTAAGAGCCCCATTTTTTTCAAGGGTCACGAAGACACCCCTCTTCTCCATCAGGGTTTCAGGGATGTCTTCATCCAGCTCAAACTTCTCGGAACCCTTTAAGTGTTCTTCAATGGCTCTTCTTGCAATTTTTACCAGTAATTTACCATCCTCTTCTGAAATCATGGAGACACCTGCATCTGGTGATTATCCTTCAAGGGAGCAGGGTGCGCATGGAGAGGGTGCGGCTGAACATGAACTTCCAGAGACCACGTTAATGATCGAACCGGTGAACCTAGCCTGTCCCGCCAACCATGGCATTCATGATCCTTACGTGGGGGCCGCCATCACCAACGGGCACACTCTGCCCTGATTTACCGCAGAATCCGATTCCAAGTTTAAAGTCGGATCCAACACCATCGATGTTTTTGAGGGTCTCAAGGACGTTTCCTGAGAGTGAAACATCCTTCAGAGGTTCCCTGACTTCACCATCCTCTATCCTGAAGGATTCAGCTGCATTGAACTGGAATATCCCCTTACCGGTGTCGACCTGACCTCCACGCGAACCCCTAAGGTAGACCCCGCTCTTCATGTCTTCGATGAGTTCCTCAAAGGATAATTCGCCGGGTTCAAGGTATGTGTTGCTCATTCTGACGATGGGCTGATCGGCTATGGATGAACGGGCATTACCTGAGGGTTCAAGTCCCAGTTTAAAGGAGGTCTCCCTTGAATTCAGGAGTGATTTGAGGATGCCGTCCTCCACAAGGACGGTCCTTGAGGCCCTGACACCCTCAGCGTCATAGGTGTAGCTTCCAAACCCATCCATGGTAGGGTCATCCACCACCGTAACCTCCTCGGAGGCAACATGATCTCCAAGCCTCCCCTCAAGGATGGAGTCACCCTGCAGTATGAGGTCTGCCTCGGCAGCATGTCCTAGGGCCTCGTGTACAAGGACCCCGGTTAGTTCCGGGTCCGTGATTACATTGAAGCGCCCTGATGGGGGTGAACTTGCAGATAGAAGCCGGACAGCCTTTTCACCAACCCTTCTACCGAATTTTTCAATATCCTCAGCCTCAAGGATTTCGAAGCCCCCGGTGCCTCCGCAGCTACCGTGACCGAACTGTATTCCGGTGCCGTCGGAGGCAACCGCGTTGAGGAAGAGGGCGACCTTAACATCACCGGTTTCAATACATGAACCCTCAGAGTTCAGGAACACCGCTGAGCTCTCAAGGTCAACGTAGCTGACGGTGGTGCTCACCACACCATCAATGGATGCTGCCTGATGCGCTTCAAATACAATGTCCCTCTTCTCTTCAGCAGAAACTTCTGATGGGGCCTTAAGGGTTTTGACTGATGTCTCATCCACTTCGGGTCCCAGGGATCCCACCTCCACATCCCCACTGAGGGATCCGGCCATTTTAAGAGCCCTCTCTGCCATCTCATCAATTCTTCCAGGTTCATCCGTGAATGCAAAGCCCCATGAACCGTTTTTAAGTACACGGATCCTGAATCCTGTGTCTGAACCTGATTTAACCTCCTGGAGTTTGCCGTCCTTCAGGAGAATCGAGTTTGTACTTGAATACCCTGCCCTTATATCAACGTATTCCGCGCTTTCATCTATACTCTTGATTATACCTGCAAGTTTATCAATGTCGAGTTCCATTTCCCATCAGCCTTCACACGTTTCTCTTGAATTATCTGTTCACCCAGACTTATGATTCTTTTGCATGGTATGGTAATGATATGCATTTTTTCTGGTTTCGTCATTCTCTTGCTTCCATGTTTCTGCGGTGATTCTGCCAGCCTTATGGCAGTTCGATGGTTTTTGCAATTCTCGCGGTTGCTTACAATAACCTTTTTATAATAAACATTTATATACTATCTAACCAGTATTTTATGATTACAGATAGCACCGGATGTGATTGTATTGAAGACAATTGAGGAGATAAACCAGAAGATCAGGGACGGAGATGCTGTGGTTGTAACTGCGGCAGAGATGACCCGGATAGTGGCCGAGAACGGTCCTAAGGATGCTGCAGATGAAGTGGATGTTGTTACAACAGGTACATTTGGTGCTATGTGTTCATCAGGTGCTTTCCTCAACTTCGGACATTCGGATCCACCCATAAAGATGACCAGGACATACCTCAATGGTGTTGAGGCCTACTCTGGTCTTGCTGCAGTGGACGCATACCTCGGCGCCGCACAGCCAAACCGCGACCCTGAACTGGGACTGGATTATGGGGGAGCACACGTAATAGAGGACCTCATAAGGGGCAGGGAGGTTGAACTGGTTGCAGAGGCCTACGGTACAGACTGCTACCCCCTGAAGAATGTTGAGACACTTATAAGTCTAGACACCATCAACCAGGCGGTCATGGTCAACCCAAGGAACTGCTATCAGAACTATGCTGTTGCGGTTAACTCCACACCCGAGACCCTCCACACCTACATGGGGACCCTTCTTCCAAATTATGGAAACGTGACCTATTCAAGCGCAGGTGAACTTAGCCCTCTGATAAACGATCCCTACTTCCAGACCATAGGTACAGGGACCAGGATTTTCCTCTGCGGCGCCCAGGGTTACGTGGTGGGTGAGGGCACCCAGCACTCAACGGTGGGGGACAGGAGGAACGGTGTACCGGTCTCGGCATCAGGCACACTCATGCTCAAGGGTAACATGAAGGAGATGGACCCTGAATATGTGCGTGGAGCCACAATGCCAAGGTACGGGCCGACGCTCTACGTCGGTGCAGGGATCCCCATACCGGTACTCAATGAGGACATAGCCGCTGCAACAGGAATCTCAGATGAGGATATAGTCTGCAGGGTTATTGACTACGGCGTCCCCAGGAGGTCCAGGCCGGTTGTCATGGAGACCAATTACAGGGAACTCAAGACCGGTAAGATAGAGATAAACGGCGTGGAGGTTCCAACATCCCCACTGTCATCAATCAGGAAGGCCCATGAAATTGCAGAGGAACTTAAGTCATGGATTGAGAGGGGCGAGTTCCTCCTCACCGAGCCCGTTGAGAACATACCATCAAGGGGATGCTCCACAAAGCCCCTTGAGATAAGAAAGCCATCCATTATGGTGAGGGAACTTGAAAGCAAGCCCGTCATAATAACACACGAGGATGACAGACTCAAGGACGTGGCGAGGAAGATGGTTGAAAACAACATCAACCACATACCCGTCGTTGACAGTGAGGGTATCCTGAAGGGTATAGTGACATCCTGGGACATTGCAGACGCGGTTGCAAGGGGCAAAACAAGGCTTAGGGATGTGATGACCCGCAAGGTAATCGTGGCAGGGGAAAATGAACCCGTTGATGTCGTGGCGCGGAGGATAGATAAATATAACATCTCAGGTCTGCCAATAGTTGATGAAGAGAACCGTGTTAAGGGAATAGTAACAGCCGAGGATATATCAAGGCTTATTGGAAAGATAGAGAACAGGGGAGAGTCAATATGAAGGCATGGCTTAAATTCTCACCGAGGATTGTTAACAAGTCAATAATCTCAGAGGCCATAAAGAAGTATGACATTGACTTCAACATCCTCAGGGCCAACATCACACCCCGGGGAGGTAAGATGCTGGTTGAGATCAGCGGCCCTGATGAGGGAAAGGGGATCAAATTTATAGAGGAGGCTGGAATCGAAGTACAGCCCGCCATGAGGGTTGTTAAGAAGGACAGGGATAAATGTGTGGACTGCGGTGCATGCCTCTCACTGTGCCCTGTAAACGCCATATGCATGGAGGACGACTGGGAAGTGAAAATCGATGACCAGAAATGCATCGGCTGCAGTTTCTGCGTGAACTCATGTCCAACAAAGGCCATAATGCTCTTTGAATAAATTCGTAACATTTTTTTATTTCTGGACCGGGGAATGCTGAATGGTTTTAATAGTTGGCTCGGGTGCTGCGGGTGCAACAGCAGCCAGGGAACTTGCATTCAGGGGCTTTGATGTAACGGTCATTGAAAGGGGTCCATGCATTGAGGATAGGGACGCCTTCAGGTGCTACGATGAAAGTACAGGAACCCCAGACCTCCTGAGCACAAGCTGTGTTGGCGGATCAACCCTTGTCGCCGCCGGAAACGCTGTAAGGGTACTTGAAGACCGCCTCAAGGACTATGGTGTTGATATCAGCAGGGACCTTGACGCCCTTGAAGGGGAACTGGGGGTGTCTGAGCTGCCCGAAACCCATATCGGTAGAGGCACAAGGCTAATCATGGATGCTGCGGAGTCAATGGGCATCAGGGTAAGGAGGATGCCCAAATTCATAAGGCCATCCGAATGTAAACCCTGTGGTAAATGTTCCTTCGGCTGTCCCAGGAGTGCCAAGTGGTCGGCGAGGGAGTTCATTGTTGAGGCAGTGGAGCATGGGGCTGAACTTGTCACAGGGACTGAAGTAACTGGTATTATAGTTGAGGATGGTGCCGTAAGGGGCGTTACGACATCAGGGGGCAGTTTCTATGATGAAAGGGTTATTCTGGCAGCCGGGGCAATTGAAACACCACGGCTCCTTATGGGGGCAGGTATAGGTGCAGGTAAAACATTCTTCATGGACACATTCATAACCGTGGGGGGCCTCCTTGATGATGTGGGGTTCTGTGATGAGCTGCAGATGGCTGCCCTCATTGAAATGGAGGACTTCATATTATCACCCCACTTCTCAACCCTCCTCTTCCCTGGGGAGATGAAGAGGAGCGTTCTTGGCCTGATGGTCAAGATCGCGGATGAGGCCTCTGGCCGTGTTGAACCAGACAGGGTGGTGAAACACCACACTGAAGCCGATGTGAAGCACCTCTCTGAGGGGGCTGCCCTTGCAGGTTCAGTCCTTGTTGCTGCAGGTGTAAGGCCGGACACACTGAGGTCAACACATCCAAGGGGCGCCCACCCCGGTGGAACAGCACCCATAGGCCGTGTTGTGGATGAGAACCTTGAAACTTCTCTGCAAGGCCTCTTTGTGGCTGATGCGAGCGTTCTACCCGAGGCACCTGGCGCGCCCCCGATACTTACAATAATGGCACTTGCAAGGCGACTTGCACGCCATATTTCATCAGATTAGTTTTTTATGGGGCATCATCAAAATTGGATCCCCAACACTCCATTTCATCCAGCAGGGGACACTGCCAGACCAGCATCAAAGATTATAAGTTTGATAAAAAATAGAGGATATATAAGGTGAAAGGATGAAATGGAAAATTTTAAAACCCTTAACGCTGGCCTTTGCACTCATAATGCTTTTTTCAAATGTACAGCTTGCAGCGGCCCTCCAGACAGAGATAATATACACGGGTACCGGGGGAGATGTGGCAAGGAACTATTATGTCAAAAAGTATTCCCCGAAGACTTCGTTAACATCCCAGGTCTTCCAGGAGGCCAGGAAGGGAACCCCCATGTTCGTGTTTGGTAATGGCAGCGGAAGAAAGGTTATAATTGTTGCAGGGGTCCACGGTAACGAGCTCCCTGCATCAATCGCTGCGGTTAAACTTATAAATTACCTTTCGGGCAGGAAGATCAACGGCACAGTCTACGTTGTCCCCTTCCTGATACCATCATCCACTGCAAGGAGTTACAGGTACTGGAATGGCAAAAACCCCAACAGCATAGCCAATATCCCGGGCACACCCACAGGCAGGATAGTCCAGATTGCACGTGAGAGGAACGTGAAGGCTGTGGGGGACTTCCACTCAACAAGGCCCGGAGGCGTACCCGGCCGGACATCCATCCTCTGCACGAGGAGACCAACATATGAAAGCTACACCATGGCATCCTATATGAGCCGCTACAGTGCTTCAGCACTCATACCGTCACAGTTTGCAGGCAGGGACTATCCAGGGGCCCTTGAGGATGTCTGCAACCTCCAGGGGATACCTGCAGTGACCGCTGAGGTCAGATCACCCCATGGCTATGCATCATCAACCACCGTTGCGAAATCCTACAGCCAGATGATAGGGTTTCTGAAGTATAACAGGATAATTTAAACATGATGGTGACGGGAGGCGGATTAGTTCCTGAAGTATAACAGGATAATTTAAACTCTTTTTTGAGTCATGGGGTCCCTATTTGGTGTTAACCATGAAAAAATAAATTATGTGAAGATGTCCCTGATGAAATCAAGGGCCCTGTCGATGAGGCTTTCACCCATCTTCACGGATGATGGGAACACCATTTTGCTCCTTTCTGTGTGGTTCTGTATTATCTCCGCGAAGATGAGGGTGTAGTCATCCCTGCTGAGCCTTTTATCCCCCACCTGGACGTATGATGGAAGTCTCCTGTTGGTCCTTGCAAACTCATAGACCCTCCTTGCCACGTCACGGTACTCTGACCTTGACAGTGTCCCTGTATAGGTGCTCTCCATGCTTCCCGGGGCGTCGGATATTGTGGTGGTGTTCCTCTTTATGGGCAGCCCTGCGATGTACTGCGATGAAAGATAAACCCATTCCTCTCTCTTCATCAGGGGTTTAGTCCCGTTCACTATGCGCCTTGCGTCACATGAGAGGCCTGTGGGGTCTACCTCATGCCTTGCCACGTATCCTGATGAGTTAAGGCTCCTCAGATGCTCTCCATCTGCAGAATAGGCGTAATCTATGAGTTTACCTGCAATCATACGTGGTCTCTGGTCCTGGGCAACGGTTTTCGGTTCAATCAGCAGTATGCCGGCATCCTGGAGGTACCTGGCAGGGTTGTTGATACCTGCAAAGTAAACATTTGAGAAGTTGTCGTCCCAGGCCCTGGCAAGGTAACCGGTTGAGGCAAGGTTAAGGCTTCCATAGTTCACGTATACAACACCATCAAGGTCTGAGGCATATGACCTCAGGTAACCGGTCTTTATACCTGATATGGTGCTGTGCATTGTACCGGCACATGCTGCGGCTATGTAGACCGCAAGGGACCCTGGAGGAGCATTCTTTATGGCCCTATCCGCTTCCCCTGGTGCCGGTGATTTCTGGTCAAGGATAACCGTCGCTGAACCCCCTATCTCCCTCTTGATGGCCTCCATGAAGGATTTTCCATTAACACCGTTCAGGTTGTCTGAGCTTATATAGATTTTCTCAGGGTCCCCTGAGGCGTAACGGTTCATTATAACGGATGTGGTCTGCCTTGAGGATGACCAGAGAGCTGTGCCGTTTACTGTAACGGTGTCCGATAACCTGAAGGTTGCATTCTTCCAGAGTGTCATTGCAACCGGGAGGAGGGGTCCTGGAGCGGTGACAACGGTTTTAGAGTCCCTCTGAAGGGCCCTGAGGGTTGCTGAGTCGCTGCCATACCAGACCCTCTGCCAGGGAACTCCAAGTCCCCTGAGGGATGATGCAGGCACCCTGGACTCGGGGGCGCAGACGATTATCCTGGATGGCTTCAGACGCTTTATCTGGGTCCTGGTTGCTGATGGCATGGTCTTCCCGGTTACAAGCAGAGGGGCATCATTTCTGATGGCAATGTATGCCGCTGAAACTTCATTCCCGGTTCCAAGGACCACCACATTGCTTTTCTTCCAGTAAACTGCAAGGGATGATGTCCTTGCAGGTATCCTTGTGCCTTTAATCTTAAGGTCACCGACAACGACCACGTCCTTCCCCTTCAGGTGCTTCTGCACGGACTTCTCAGGAGTGTAACTGCTTAAAACAAGGGGGCTGCCTGTATGGGCTGCTGCGGGAGCCGTTATGATTGCATGGGATGGGTCGGTTACGAATACAGCTGCAGATGCCGGAGAAACCAGAAAGATGAATGCAATGAGCATGGCAGCTGCCTTCAGTGCTTTTATACTATCACTCTCCTAGAACTGTGATTCTATTTCATCACCCTCGATGATGCGTTCACAGTAATAACACCGCAGGGTCACGGGTTCCCTGGATGTGACATAGAAACGGTTCTCAACACCCTCATCACTGTTGGTTATACAGTTGGGGTTGGGGCACCTGAGTATCCCCCTGACCTCACTTAAAAGCCTTACCTTGGCCTTTTCAACTATTTTATAGTCCCTTATAATGTTTATGGTTGCCCTGGGTGCTATGAGGGCTATCTGATCCACTTCATCCGGTTTCAGTTCCCTGTTCTCTATCTTTACTATGTCCTTGGACCCCAGCTGGGATGAGTCCATGTTCATTGCAACGGTAACCCTGCTCCTTCCATCGGGAAGACCCAGTATGTTAAGGACGTTGAGGGCCCTGTTTGCGGTTATATGGTCAATGACGGTGCCGTTTTTTATGGGTTTAACCCGGAGTTCAACTGGTTTTTTCATTTTGATTACCTTCTCCCCACATTGAAGATTTCAATGAACTTTGCATAAACCGGCCTTGTGATGAATACGCCTATAAGCACACCTATGACCGTGGTGAAGGCGAAACCTGCAAGGAGACCTATACCTGTGGCACCCCTTGAGAACCCGACGTAGGCCAGGGGCAGCATGGCAGCTATAAGGGTGCCGGCGGATGCGAATATTATGAAGAAGGCGTCCTTTATCCGGAACTTCCTCCGGGTCCTCCTGCCATCACCTGCAAGGACCTCATCGGTCATTATGATCTGGTCATCCACACCGGTACCTATAACTGCAAGTATACCTGCTATGGCTGCAAGGTCTATGTTCCACCTTATCACGGCGGCCACACCCAGTGTCAGTATGACCTCGGCCAGTGCCGTGAAGAATATTGGCAGAACAAGGATGGGGGTCCTGTAATGTATTATGAGGATTGCCACGATTGCGAGGATGGCGAGCAAGCCTGCGATGAGGGCGCCCCTCACGAACTGGTCTCCGAGCTCTGCTGATACACTGCTCACACCAACTATCCTTACCTTGACGGGAAGAGCCCCTGATTTCAGCAGGGTCTCAATCTCCTTTGCCTGGGCCTCGGCCTCGGCCCTGCTGTTCTCAGCCCCGGTTATCATGACGTCTGTTGTGGGCCTTCCTGTTGCAACCTCTGCCGAGATCTCGGGTGATGTTATAAGCCTGTCGTCAAGGTACATGTTAACTGGCTGACCCGCTTTACCCCTCGCGGCCTCAGCAAACTTCTGGGCTCCTGATGTTGAAAGCTTGAAGGGGACCTCCCACTGTGTATCTGTGATTATGGGTGCCTGGACACTCACAATATCCTCACCGGTCAGCACGGTTTCATTGCCGATCTTGGCCTCAAATTTACCTGGAGTTCCAACTATCCTTGACACCTGGTCTGGCTGAACACCGGCGATTTCAACTATAACATTCTGATCACCGCTTGCACGGACCTTAACGTCCTTGACACCGAATATGTTAAGCCTCTTGTCAAGTACACTGATTACCGTGTTCATGGTTGCAGAGTCAACGGGTTTTTCAAGCTGTATCTGTATCAGTGACCCCCCGCGGAGGTCAAGTCCCTGCTGGATCCCAAGGGTTGATATTGCAGTGATGCTCCCTGCAACAAGGAGTATTAAAAGGATAACCTGGTAATCTTTAAGGAATTTTGAAACCTTCCTGTTCATGCTTTAGCCTCCAAGTACCACTTCAGAATTCCAAGGTTCATGAGCCAAGTTGTAAGGATGTCCCCTGCAAGGCCTATTATCAGGACCGCGGCGATGTTACTCAGAACCCTGGCCTCAGGTATGATGAATAAAGTGACAAGGTAGAGTGCTGTCATCGAGGCGATGGCCGTTATTGACATGGTAAGGCCGGTCTTCATGGCACCGAATGCCCTCCTGTTGATTTCACCCTTTCGCTGTTTAAGAAGCCTTGTTGTAAGGAGGATGTCTGTGTCCACACTGTAACCGATGAGCATAAGTATCGCACCAACCGATGCCAGTGAAAGGGGGATCCCGAAGACTGACATCCCACCGAGGGCTATTATTATGTCGGATACTGCTGCAAGGATAACGGCCACCGAGGGTATCGGGTCCCTGAAGATTATGAAGACGGTTATGGACATGAAGAGGAATGCGAAGCCTATGGCCCAGTAGATCTGGTTGAGCGCCTGTTTACTGAGCAGGGGACCAACAGACCTGTAACTGTTTATCTTCGCCACCCCATCCAGTGCATCGGTAACCTTCATGACATCCACACCGGTCCCGAACTGGACGGTGACCCTGTTACCTGCAGCTGAGATAACTTTAACATCATCCAGCCCCAGTTTTTCCTTAAGGATTGATTCAAGCTCCGCGTTACTTATACTCTTTTCCAGTGTCAGATCTGCGAGGGAACCCCCCCTTAGATCAACACTCTCATTGAGTCCGTTGAAGACCACGATGAGCAGTGCAATAACTGTGATTGCCACGGGTATTGCTATCAGCGGCCTGTATGATCTGAAGAGTTTATCCATCAAGCATATCACCCTAGGATTCATAGATGAGGAGGTCCTTTTCGGATATAACCCTTAAAGTGTCCTCCTTAACTTCAATGAGTTCTTTTCCACCGGTCTTTATCATGAAAGAGTTTATTATTCTGCCTCCACGGGCCCTTATCTTCTCGCCCATCCTCTCTATAACACCCTCGCCTCCCTGGCGGCTCATGGTTGTGAAGAGGATCACATCCTTACCCATAAAGTTGAGGGTGTCTATGAGGGTTATTACTGCAGGGGCGGGTTTACCGGCCCATGTGGGGGAACCAATGTATATGAGATCATAATCATCCATGTCCACCTTTCCGGGACTTATACGTGTTTTTGATTCCCTCATGGCATCTATTGATGATTTAAAGCTGCTTAGAAATCCTTCACGGTCTTTCAGATCTTTAATTTCTATTATGTCCGCTCCAAGTTCCTCTGCAAGTGTCCTTGCAACCATTGCAGTGTTACCTGTCCTTGAATAATATGTTATGCAGGTCTTCATCATATCACTCTGATCCATCAGCCATTAAAGGGCTTGGGCCTTATTTATAATATAATTTTCTGTCATATTATCACGGGTGCATTCCAGGGAAGTCAAGACCCTCAACCTCATTGAGTCCGCACATGATATTCATGTTCTGGACGGCCTGACCCGAGGCCCCCTTAACAAGGTTGTCTATGGCCGATACTATAACCGCCCTCTGGTTTTCATCAACCTCAAAGCAGCCTATATGACAGAAATTGGATCCCCTGACAGCACTTAACCTTGGGATGCCATCAACGACCCTTACGAATGGTTCCCCATCATAGAATCCCGTGAATATCTCCATCAGCTCATCACTTTCAAGGTCCTCCCTGAGGAAGGTGTGGGCTGAGGTGAGTATGCCCCTTGTTACGGGTACAAGGTGGGGTGTGAAGCTGAGCCTTACCGGGTTTATCCTTGAGAGTTCCTGCCTTATTTCAGGTGTGTGCCTGTGGCTCGTGACATTGTAGGGTATCACATTGTCGCTGCATTCAGGGTAATGGGTGAGTGATGTCGGCTTGACACCAGCACCGCTCACACCGGTCTTTGAATCGATGATGAAGGTGTCTGCGATTTTTTCATAGACAAGGGGGAGGCATGCCAGTATGGCCCCTGTTGGGAAGCATCCGGGATTTGCAACCAGCTGAGCCTTTCTGATTTTCTCCCTGTGGATCTCGGGAAGCCCGTATACCGCATCAAGGGGGTGCTCATGTTTCATGCCGTACCATTCCTCATAGACCCCGGTATCCTCAAAGCGGTAGTCTCCGCTGAGGTCCACCACCATGATGCCCCTTTCAATTATCTCGGGGACTATCTTCATGGATGCCCCGTGGGGCGTGGCCGTAAATATCACGTCCGCATCCATCCTCCCGGGGTCCATGTCCTGGAATTTAAGGTCAGTGTCCTGCAGGTGGGGGTGTACCCTTGAGACAGGAACACCGCTGTACTGCCTTGAAGTTGCATGGACGACCTCAACATCCCTGTGATTTTCAAGTAACCTTAAGAGTTCCCCGCCGGTGTATCCACTGGCTCCGATAATACCCACGCTGATCATATGCTAATCACCTTCACTTCAGTTAAGATAATATATTAATAACTATTAAATAGTGTTTCTGGATGTTTATAGTGTACGGTTCCTTTTCGATGTATTGTATTGAACATCATCTGGACCCTACCGTTAAAGGTATATTATATAGGGATTATTTAAAGGGCAAAAATTTATAAATGTGTGCACAGACATTTTTAGCTGATCATGAGGGGATTTCAAGTGACTTCCCTTCATGCATGGAGGCGGTAAAATTAAGCGTCACTCGATGTTTGCGATGCTGCTACTTCTTGCAGTGGCGGTATTGCCTGCCGGTGTAAGTGCCGTTGACTCAAACACAACGGCTTCAAATGTAACAGCAAATGCAACAAGTAAATCCGTTGCATCCAGCACATCAGCATCCGGTGGTTAACTACACATACAATGAATACGTGCCCTACAAGGTTAGGGTGAAGGTCTCCTACATGAAACCATATACTGTGAAGGTCAGGACCCCTGTTAAGACCTACTACTATAAGAAGGGTAAATACAGGGTCCGCTACGTCTACAGCTACAGCTATGTGACAAGGTACAGAAAGGACTATAAGTGGGTTACAGAGACCCGATACAAAAAGGTTTCAAGGGTTGGCTATGCTAAACTTGGGGATTACCTGCAGGAAACAGATAACTGCCAGGTTTCAGATGATGAAATAGTTTCTTTAAGCCAGAGACTCACAGCTAACGCGACTTCAGTCTATGAGAAGGCTGTGAACATTTTCACCTATGTACGTGATAACACCGACTACAGTTTCTACTACAACACAAGGTACGGTGCCATCGGGACACTCAGGTACAGGACAGCCAACTGCTGTGACCACACACCTTCTGGTGGCTCTTTCAAGGGCTGCAGGGATACCCGCAAGGTACATGCATGGAAACTGTGTCTTCAGGAGCGGGAACACCTATGGGCATGTCTGGGGACAGCTGTATATCAATGGAAAATGGTATGATGCTGATGCAACAAGCTTCTCCAATACACTGGGATCAATAAAGAACTGGGACACTTCAAGCGTATTCATAAAGGGTGTTTATGCTGAATTACCCTTCTAAAATACACACCCCTTTATTTATTTTTAATGGTTTCTGAGTGCAGGAGTTTAACAGTTTCTGAGGGAGTTCTCATCAAAGTCCATGCTCCTGATTTTTTTGATTATCTTGCACGTGCTGTCAAGTTCTGATTTCAGGTATGCGCTGACCCGTTTAACCTCACATTCAAGTCCCCTTTTCCTCAGCTCATCCCTGAGTTCATCAACATCAAATTTCTGATCAGGGCCGATGGCAATGATGTCGGGTTTTATCCTGTGGACGATTTCAAACATGTCGGTTTCACTGCCAAGGTAGGCCTCATCAACGGGTTTAAGCATCCTTACAACTTCAAGTCTCTGCCTTTCACTGATTATAGGTGTTCTCTTACGTGCACGAACCGTTGAATCCCTTGCAAGGACCACAACGAGTTTAGCATCCCTTCCACCGAGTTTCTTTGCCTCCTCAAGGAAGAATCCATGGCCTGGATGGATTATGTCAAAGGTACCTGTAGCCATGACGGTCTTCATGAACCCACCTCATTCATCCCTGATACCCGGATCCTGGTACCTGAGGGCCTCCTGGAAGTCTATTTTTTTCCTGTAGATTGCGGAGCCAATAACAACCCCTGCAACACCTGTTCCACTTAAAAGTTCAATGTCTTTGATACTGCTGACCCCCCCGGAGTACACAACGGGTATTTCAATGGATTCAACAAGTTCAAGGACCGGTTTAACGTCAAAGCCCTTCAGAAGCCCTTCAAAGTCAACATTTGTAAAGAGTATGCTTCCGGCACCCTCCTCCTGGAGCCTTCCAGCCAGTTCCACGGGAGTGAAGGGGACCTTCTCTGTCCAGCCCTTTATCACGACCCTGGAGTCCCGGCTGTCGAGGGAGACCATTATGTATTCGGATCCGTACTCTTCTGCAAGCTCCTTCACGGTCCCTGGTTTCTCAATGGCCATCGTCCCGATTATTATTCTTTCAAAGCCCATTTCAAGGAGTTTGCCTGCATAGTCACTGTCCCTTATACCTCCACCAACCTGAAGGGGCACAGAAACCCTTTCCACTATCTCCTCAAGGATGTCGGTATTCTTATCTGAGCCGAGGGCACCGTCAAGGTCCACGACGTGAATGGTCTCCGCACCGAGGGACTCCCATTTCTCTGCAACAGAGGCAGGATCATCAATCACCACCTGCTCTGTTCCGGGCTTTCCCTGCACAAGCTGAACGCATTTCCTGTTTTTGATATCCACAGCGGGTATTATAAGCATTCTGTCTTTCTGAAAACTCATCCTATCACTGCCACCATTACTTTTAGGGTTAGGTTCACACCCTACATCCATGAGCATAACCAGATGAAAAGATATTTAGGAATCCATAGGATAAATATAACAGTAGAGATATGTGGGTGGAAACTGCTGAAGGCAGGATCATCAATGTGATAAATGTAACAGTAGATGCAGGGGACGCACCATGCAGGGGTTAAGGGGGATAATTTCACACTACCGTAAACTTTCAGACAGGGAGATAATGGCTGAAACCTCCAACGGCATCCTTATGGGTCCCAGGAAACCATTAAAGGATAAAATAGAGTTCAAAGACCTTATGAAGCCAGAGAGGAACTTCTTTTCAGAATCGGAACATGATGCTGATTATGTCTCAAGCTTCCGGTTCGGACACTTCAACATTCCGGACATAATTGCAGGATCCGCCAGGGGGGTCTCCTACATTGGAGGGATGAACCTCGGTTCAGGTCTTATCAGGGAGGGACTCGTGGATGACCTGGAATCCCTCAGGGATTTCATGGTTGAAAAGAAACTGGGGATCCTGGATGTTGTCTCCAGGGAGGAGGATGAACACCTCAGGATGGATGTGAGGGTCTATGAGTGCATAGAGTGTTCGGGCCTTCCAAACATCGGGAGACCTATCTGTTTCTTTGAAGCGGGTATTATCAGCGGCGCCCTCTCAGAGATCCTTGGTTTAAGGGTTGATGCCTATGAAAGGCGCTGCTGGACCAATGGATACTCCTTCTGCCAGTTCGATGTCGTTGCCGAACCATGATCATTTCATTATCTACCATTCCAGTAGAGTATGAATACACCTGCCAGCATCACAGCCCCTGAGATACCATCCAGGACTGTTAATGGCTCCTGGAGTATGATGGCTGCGAATATGGCTCCAAAGAGTGAGGATAATGGAAAAAGAGCCCCCACCATTGATGCGCCAAGCTCCCTTATTGCAGTGTAGATCAGTATAAATGAGCAGCCAATACTGAATACAGCCACGGCGAGTGCATATGGAACCATATGCAGGGGCATTCCAGGGTTAAAACCAAGGAGGGGGATAAGGAGCAGGAGTATAACTCCGCCAAAGAGGCTTTTAATTCCAGATACGAGTACCAGATCCCTCTTTTTACTTAAGAATTTACTGAGAACGGTGTCAAGGCTCCAGAAAAAGGCAGCCCCGATAACAAGGATATCACCCATCAGGATCATGTCGACATGGGGGATGTGGCCATCCGTTACGAGGAGCACTGCACCGGTTATAATAAGTAATATGCCTGTGATATCCTTTGACCTGAGCACCTCCCTGAAGATGATGTAACCCAGGATGATTATGAACAGGACCTCAACGTTCAGAAGAAGTGATGCATTAACCGCCGTTGTATCGTTAAGACCATTGAGGAAGATTATGGGGGCAATCACCGTTCCAAGGAGGGAAGTGATAAATAGTACAGCATAGTCCCTTCTGGTGATATCACTTTCTGAAAGGGTTTCACTGTTGAGTATGCTGATTATACGCTCACCGAGGGGAGACTGCCGGACTGAAAACAGGAATAAACCTGCAATGATGTAGGTGTAGGCTCCAATAGTGACAGGGTGCATCTCAGAGAGCATGATCTTGTCAAGGGTTGCTGAAATCCCAAAGAAAATCGTTGCAGTGATGATACTCAGATAGCCCCATAGACGTTTCATTATAACACCCCATCATCCCATACTGTAACTTGATGTTCAGGTGTCAGCTTCAGATAACATGGAGATTTGTACAGTAGGAGATTACCGTTTACATGTTGGACCACATACTGTTATTAGTTATTGCCCTATAAAATCTGATCCATATGCTACATCAATTATAGGAGGGTGACCTGTATGAGGAAGATACTCTTGAGGGTTGCATACATCGGGACAGGTTATCATGGATTTCAGAGACAGCCAGATGTGCCGACAGTAGAAGAGAAGCTCCTGGACGCCCTTAAAGAGGCGGGTCTCATTGAGGGCCCCTGGGATTCGCGCTTCCAGATAGCTGGAAGAACAGACAGGGGTGTTCATGCCCTAGGGAATTACGTGACCTTTTTCACAGAGGAGGATGTGAGGGTTAACCAGATAAACGACCTTCTACCTGCAGATATAAGGGTGCTTGCATGGGCCTCAGTAATGTACCCCTTCAAGGTCAGGTACCCCCTGGAGAGACATTACAGGTACATCCTCCACAGGGACCATGTAGAGAAGCTTGATGCAATGATGGAGGCTGCAGGGTACTTCAGGGGGACCCATGAGTTCAGCAACTTCTCCAAGAGGTCTGAAAGGAACCCTGTGAGGAAGGTTAATGATGTCAGAGTATCATCCTCTGGGGAGGCGGTAGTCATCGATGTTTACGGTGAGAGTTTCCTCTGGCAGATGGTCAGGAAGATGGTCAGCGTACTTTTAAGGGTCTCAGGTGGTGAAATGTCACCTGAAGAGGTGGCTTCACTCCTCGATACAGAGGAGCGAATATTCATAGAACCTGCACCGCCGGGGAACCTCATACTAATGGACATGAAGTACGGGGTTAAGATAAAGCTCCGCCACGATGAATATGCAATCAAGAGGTTCATGTCACAGCTTGAAGCAGAATTCATGGAATACCGGGACATGTCCATGGTAAGGGGCGCAATGCTTGATGCTGCAGGGGAACTAAAGCAGATGTTACCTGAAGATTAACCCAATCAGGAATCATGGAAGTGAATGTACCTCTCCGGAAGTGTTTGTGTATCTGGAACTCTAAATGTTGGTGTGGGTTTCTCTGCGGAGTCTTTGTGTGTCCCGAAACTCTAAATATTTTATTGGACAGAGTATCATTCACAAGCACAGCATGGAAATATTATGGAGGAGTAATAAGCTGCAGGATAAAGGCCCTGAAAGATTTGAAAATGGAAAACCCTTCATCATTGCAGGCATCGACCCGGGACTCACGGTCGGACTTGCAATAATTGACCTCAGGGGCAGGCTGCTCTACCTGGGGAGCATGAAGGAGGCCTCAAGATCGGATATTATAAACAGGATAATAGAGCATGGAAGGGCGATCGTGGTGGCATCAGACGTCCACCCGGCCCCTGAAGCCGTTAGAAGGATAGCTTCAATGCTCAATGCAAAACTTTGCACTCCTGAAAGGGTCCTGACGATATCATTCAAGAACGAGCTTGTATCGGAGTTCCTGAGCGACTCAGAATCCACCCCTGAGAACTCCCATGAAAGGGATGCCCTTGCAGCAGCGGTAAGGGCCTACAGGCACCATGAAATGAAACTCAGGCAGATCGAAAAAAAACTTGAGGATCTGGATATAGGTGAGGCTGATGAACTGAAGATCAAGGGCCTTGTTATAACAGGTAAACCGGTAGCAGAGGCCATAAAGCTTGTAACCGACAGGCAGGAACCCGTGGAGGTTATCAGGGAGCAGGCGCGGGAAAAACCAGAGGCTGACATAGATAAACTTAAAAGGACCCTGAGGACCCAGAGGTCAACCATAAAGCACCAGAGGCTGCTTATCGAGAAACTTGAAAATGAAAACAGGTCACTCAAAAAGAGGATCCGGGAACTGAGGGATGAGAAGTCAAGGCTGAAGTCAAAGCTTGATAGACTCCACTATGAATACTCAAGGGACCTTCTACTGAACAGGGAACTTTCCCATAAGCTCAAGGTCATAGACAAGCTCCAGAAGAAGTACAATGAGGAAAAATCCAGGAGGATGGCCCTTGAAAGGAACCTGGACTCTCTCCTTAGGATAAGGGACATGGAGTTTTCACCTGATAAAACACCGGTCAAGATAATTGACACCTTCACAAGGGACGGGATCAGGAGGGCATGCTCGAAGTGGAAGATAAAGAGGGGTGACGTCCTCCTCCTGCGAAGCCCGGAGGGTGGAGGTTCACAGACAGCAAGCATACTGCGGGATATAGGTCCAAGGGCAATAATCACAGAGGATAAAATGTCACACCAGGCCCTTGAGGTCCTTGAAGACGGCGATATCCCTGTAATATCTGCCAGATCAATCGATGTAGAAATATACAACGACTTCGGTTCGGTCAGAACTCAAGATTTAAATACTGAAATAAAAAAATGGAAAAACAGATTGAATGAAAAGAGAAAGAAAAGGGAAGAAGAAGAGCTACTTAAACTGATAGATCAGTACAGGGCTCAGAGAAGGAGAAAATAAAAAATGCATGATGTGATTGACATGAAGATAGCTGTTGTTCTTGGAACAAGACCCGAAATAATCAAGATGGCGCCGGTCATAGATGAAATCAGGAGGCGCGGCCTTGAATTCACACTCATCCATACAGGTCAGCACTATGACCATGAAATGTCTGACCAGTTCTTCATCGACCTTGAACTCCCATCACCTCACCACAATATAGGGGCCGGGTCAGGGAGCCATGGTGAAATGACTGCAGAGATGCTCAGGGGCATAGAGGAGGTCCTTGCAGAGGAAGAACCTGACATAGTAATGGTCCAGGGGGACACCAACGCGGTACTTGCAGGTGCCCTTGCAGCGGTGAAACTCCACATCCCGGTGGGGCATGTTGAAGCTGGCCTCAGATCCTTTGACAGGACCATGCCAGAGGAGATAAACAGGATGGTTGCAGATGCCTGCTCAAAACTCTACTACGTCCCGACTGAGGAATCAGGCATAAACCTCCTCATGGAGGGCGCTGACCCGGATAACGTCTTCATAACAGGGAACACCGTGGTCGATGCATGTTTAAGGAACATTGAAATCGCCTCCAGGAGTTCAGAGGTCCTTTCAGGATTTCAGGATGATGAGAAGCTGGTGGTGCTCACCCTCCACAGGGCAGAGAATGTTGATAACCCTGAGAGGCTCAGATCGATCATTGAGGCTGTCCTTGAACTCAGGGAATTCAGGATAGTATTCCCTGTCCATCCAAGGACAAGGAAGAACCTTGAGGAGCAGGGACTCTACAGGAAGCTCATGGAGGCTGACCATGTCTCCATCCATAAACCCATGGGTTACCTTGACTTCCTTCTCCTGCTCTCAAACTCATTCATGATCCTGACTGACTCAGGGGGGCTCCAGGAGGAGGCCATAACATTCAATGTACCCTGCCTGACACTCAGGTACAACACAGAACGTCCCGAGACCGTTGATGCAGGGGGCAACATCCTAGTGGGAGCAGACAGGGATAGAATCATATCAACGGCCAGGAAGATACTGGAGGACCCTGAATTCAGGGACAGGATGATGGAGGCTGATAACCCCTACGGTGATGGTCACGCATCAGAGAGGATACTTGATGAAACCATTAGGCTTTACAGGGAGGGAAGACTTGGAATGGAGCCTCCCCGTGAGGTTACAGGGTCTTTCAGGAGGAAACTTGTCCGGGTTGATGAGGACGTCACGGCAGGAGAATTCAGAAGGAGACATGATGCGGTTATAAGGATGATATACGATTGTGAGGGGGAACCCGTTTTCCCTGCTGAAGGGGTGAACCTTAGGGGAACCCATGTCCTTATTGAGACACGATAATCAGGGAGGTATTATCTTGGATGATTACAGGATAGCAGTATTCGGACTGGGCCACATAGGTCTTCCAACGGCAGCACTATTTGCAAGGGCAGGATTCAATGTCACTGGTGTTGATATAAACAGTGAGACCGTTGAAAAGGTGAACATTGGAAGATCACCCGTAATGGAGCCCGGACTGGAGGAACTCGTCATGGAAGTCGTTGGAATGGGGAGGCTCCAGGCGACCACAGATTGTGCTGGGGCTGCAAGAAAATCAAATGTCATGATAGTCGTTGTACCCACACCCGTAAACAGTGATAAAACCTCAGACCTCTCCGCGGTCATATCAGCAGCCGAGACCATCTCAAAGGGTCTTAAAAAAGGGGATCTTGTTATAGTGGAGAGCACGGTGCCCCCTGGCGCATGTCAGGAGGTCGTACTGCCCATACTTGAAAGTACGGGTCTCAGGGTTTCAGAGGACTTCGGCCTTGCCTACACACCGGAAAGGGCCCTCCCCAACAACACCCTCTATGAAATGCAGCACAATGCAAGGGTGATAGGAGGGATTGACAGGAAGAGTTCTGAGAGGGCGGCTGAACTCTACAGGAGGATGACCTCGGGTGAGGTGATAATTGTTGATGATATAATGACAGCTGAGATGGTTAAGCTCATGGAGAACACCTACAGGGACACCAACATCGCCCTTGCAAATGAACTGGCCGTCATATGCGAGGCCCTTGGCGTGGATGCCATAAGGGCAATAGAGGCAGCCAACCACCACCCCAGGGTCAACATACACACACCGGGTCCGGGAGTGGGCGGCCACTGCCTCTCAATAGACCCCTACTTCATAGTTGAAATGGCCGAGAGAAGGGGTGCCGAGGCCCGCCTTATAAGGACAGCCAGGGAGGTCAATGAATCAATGCCCTTCCATGTCCTTGAAATCATCAGGGATGCCCTTAAGGCTGCAGGCAAGGATCTTAGGGGTTCAAGCGTCGGTGTGCTTGGAGTTGCATATAAGGGTGATGTTGCGGATGCAAGGGAGACGCCATCAAAGCCACTTGTAGCATCACTGCTTGCAGAGGGCGCTGAGGTACTTGTAAATGACCCCCATGTTAACCCTGAATTTATAAGATCCATGGGTGCCGAGCCCGTCACCCTTGAGGAGGCCCTTGACTCGGACTGCGCCGTCCTGATGACGGACCACAGCGAATACCTTGATATAACCCCCGAAATGATAAAGGGGGGAATATTCATATGCACAAGGCCCGTGCTGGACCCTGAAAGGTTCAGGGAGGCTGGTATAACCTTCAGGGGTGTGGGGCGTCCTTGAAGCTCCTTGTATTTGAATACGCCACAGCCTCAGGTATTGATGACCCTGAGATATTCCCTGAGGGGAAATCAATGCTCGAGGCCCTTCTTGCAGACTTCAGTGAGTTTGATGTGGAGTTCCTGCTCTCGGAGAGGTTCTCTGACATTGAACTGAAATCACCCTTCAGTCCGGTACTCATCGACACCCCCATTGATGCATGGCTCAGGGAGAACCTTGAAGGCTTCGATGCATGCATATTCATAGCCGCTGAGGAGGACATGGAACTTTACAGGCTGACAAGGATCATTGAAGACTCAGACGTGCTTCTCCTGGGATCGGACTCGGAGGCTGTGCGATTGTGCTCGGATAAATCAGAGACCTTCAGGGTGCTCAGGGGAAAGGTGCCGCTTCCAGAGACCTACGGTGCAGATGATCTCGGTGAAGTGGACTCCAGGGTCATAGTGAAACCATCCGATGGAGTAGCATGCCAGGGCATAAGGATACTTGAACCTGGAGAAGGGATCGATGTCCAGGATAACATGATAATCCAGGAGTTCATTGAGGGGGAGGCTGTGAGCGTCAGTCTGCTGGCAGATGGCAGGAGGGCGCTGCCCTTCAGCCTTAATAAACAGAACATCATCATGAATAACGGTTCACTGGAGTATGATGGTGGATACACACCCATGGACCATGAGATGATGGAGGAGGCCTTCAGGGTGGCCGCCAGGGCGGTCGAGTCAATAGGGGGTCTGAGGGGATACGTTGGAGTTGACCTTATCCTTGCAGACAGGCCATACCTTATTGAGATAAACTCAAGGATAACAACACCCTACATAGGCCTCAGAAGACTCACTGACAGGAACATGGGGCGCATGATAATCGATGCTGCAGGGGGCAGGCTCCCTGATAGGGTTGAGCTCAGGGGAAGAGCATCATTCAGGAAGGGACCCTCAGGGATGCTGGTCCGTGTTGAATAGATGAATCAGGCTTAAACTGGAACCTGGAATTTTATGACATAATATTGGGTTGATTTCATGAAGATCGCCGGATTTGATATTGGAGGAGCAAACACTGACATGGCCATAATAGAATTTGGCAGTGATGGTGAGATGGAGAAGGTGAGGGTGGACTTCAGGTACCTCCCGATGTGGCTTAAGAAGGATGAACTCTCAGAAACACTCCTGGAGATGGTTGGAGATGACATCCAGGACCTTGACGGTGTTGGGGTGTCAATGACAGCAGAACTGGTTGACGCCTACCCGAGCAAGGCCATGGGCGTTATCGACATCGTTGACAGGGTTGAGGGGACCTTCGATGTGCCGGTGGCCTACGTGAGCCTATCAGGCATGGTTGATGCTGAGGGGGCGGTTTCAGACCCCATGAACATCGCAGCGGCGAACTGGGTTGCCACCTCCCAGATAGCCTCTGCAATGAGCAGCGACTGTATAATGGTTGATGTGGGCAGCACGACAACAGACATAATACCGATAAAGGACGGCTTCGAGGCTGCGAAGGGACGGAACGACCTTGAAAGACTCGGAACAGGTGAACTGGTCTACACGGGGACCCTGAGGAGCAACGTGGCAACCATAGTTGACAGGGTCCCCCTGGGGGAGAGATGGTTCAGGGTTTCCTCCGAACTCTTCGCCATCACGGCTGATGTGCACAGGGTCCTGGGAAACATCAGGGAGGAGGACTACACCTGCAGCACGCCTGATGGTGCGGGCAGATCCCTTGAGGACTGCATGCTGAGGATCGCAAGGGTCCTCTGCGCGGACCTTGACCTGCTCCAGCCAGAGGAGATCCTTGAAGTATCGGAGTACATATACCATCAGCAGATACTCAGGATAGCGGAGGGGATTGCAGAGGTATCGGAACGTGAAAACCTTGAGGAGGTCATAGCCACTGGCCTTGGAATGAACGTCCTTGCTAAAAGGGCTGCTGAGGTACTTGAACTTGACTGCAGGACCATGGACGAGTTCCTGACTGAAGCGGAATGTGTTGTGGCCCCAGCCGTCGGCACAGCCCTTCTGATGGAGGATTACCTCCAGGACTGATTTGGATGGGAGGTCAGGTTTGAAGCACTTAAAAATTTTGATCTTCATCATTTTACTGTTACTGGCACCCCTTGTCCTGATGAACCTTTCAGATCACAGCCTCATAGGAGAGGATGGTAGGGGATACGTTACAAGGGATATTTATGCCCATTACGGTGATAGGGACCTGAAAATAGCTGTTGTGACAGGGATACACCCGCGGGAGACTGTTTCCATTGCACCGGTCCAGTGGGCTTCAAGGGTATTCGCCCTCCTACCTGTTGAGGTTGTGCTCTACACCATAGTAGTTGAGGACAGCCCCATGGATTTCAGCAGGGGAAGGGCCAACGGGGAGGGCCTTGCAGCCACCTACATACTCCAAGATATAAAGGGATCTGACTGTGACCTTGTCATAATCGCCCACGCCCATAAACCCGGTTATGGTGAGGGCTTCTACGTTGCAACCCCCCAGATGGACGCCGCATCAGTGGAGATCGCGCGGAGGCTTGAGGGGGCTGGATTCAACTATTACCCTGTCCCATCAGGGACACGTTACAGGAGTTCATCCGGGAGGCTATTCTCAAGGCCCCTTGCAGCCGCAGGCTACCCCACCCTGGTCTATGAGGTCCCTGAGTGGTCTTCATCATGGGAGGTGTTCATGAAGACACTTAAACTCCTCATGGTCTCGGGTGAGGACCTTAAATGATGCCCAGTTCCAGTTTTTGAGCCGGAACCCTTATCCCCTTAATCTCGAGGGGGCTGATGTTAAATGTAAAAAGGAACTGATGGTCTGCTGAAGAGAATCATGGCTGAAGGTTCTTCAGTACCAGACATCCTTCATACCCATGAGGTATGCTACTATATTGGCTGAAAGGTGAAGCACCACGGTGATTACCATTATAAGGACGATATAATATAGCGGGAGGTTTACGAGGGGTGAGACAAGCAATAGGGCCCCGAATACAAAATCAAGCTGGTCAAGGATGGGGGCGGGACGCCCTCTCTCTATACCAATCCTCCTTTTAATGAAACTTCCAGCAGCATCACCCAGAAGGGCTCCAAGGCCAAGTAGCAGACCAGTAAGTGCACCTGCAAGCACCGAACCTGAGATGAAACCCTGAAGTCCTCCCACAATTAGACCTACACATGTCCCTGCACCTGTACCCCTCCAGGTTGCCCCGTCTCCTATGAGACGCTTGCCATCGGCAAGGGCGACCCCCATATCAAGGGGTTTACCCCCACCAAAGACAAGGGCACTCATATTGGCCAGGTAGGCCGGCAGCATAAAATATATTACATGGAGAACATCTATAATATTGATGATATCGGTATTCAAAGCTACACCTCACATAAATTTTATTAGGATCATCGTAAAAACACCATTAGGTATCAGTTTAGAGACTATGAATCTGTAATTTCACAGATCAGCTATATAATCTTTGCCGATGGAAATTGATGATTTTTTGATACTCAGATTAAACAGGTGACTGTTGTGGTAATAAAGAAAACAAAGAGCCTATGCCCCGAATGCCTCAGACCGGTTGATGCAGAGGTCCTTGAGGAAGAGGGCAGGGTTCTTATAAGAAAGGAATGCCCGGAACATGGAGACTTTGAAAATGTTTACTGGAGCAATTCCAAGATTTACAGGAAGGCAGAAGAATACGATGAGGAGGGTGAAGGCCTCTTAAATCCACAGACAGACCCCCTGAAGGGCTGCCCCCTTGACTGTGGGCTCTGCCCGGAACATAAGAGTCACACGGTCCTTGGTCTTATTGATGTCACCAATCGATGCAATCTTAAATGTCCCATCTGTTTTGCCAATGCAGCCGTGTCAAATTACCTCTATGAACCGGAATACGAAGAAATAAGGGAAATGCTTCGCAACCTTCGAAGGAACAGGCCGGTCCCGACACCTGCGATCCAGTACGCCGGAGGAGAGCCCACGGTAAGGAAGGACATAGTCGACCTTGTGAAACTCGCAAGGGAAGAGGGATTCACACATGTCCAGATAGCCACAAACGGCGTGAGACTTGCAAGGAAGCCCGAACTAGCCGCTGAACTCAGGGAGGCAGGACTCAACACGGTTTACCTCCAGTTTGATGGTGTCACAGAGGAGCCCTACATCGTATCAAGGGGTAAGAATCTTCTTCCACTGAAGCTGCAGGCCATAGAGAACTGTAGAAGGGCAGGGCTAGGGATAGTACTTGTGCCAACCCTGGTAAGGGGCCTTAACGATGACCAGGTCGGGGACATCATACGCTTTGCAGTTGATAACATAGACATAATAAGGGGTGTTAACTTCCAGCCAGTGTCCTTTGCAGGAAGAACACCCGCCGACAGGGTGGAGGAGCAGAGGATAACAATACCCGACTTCCAGAAACTTGTAGAGGCCCAGACAGGCTCAGAAATAGCAGTCGATGACTTCTACCCGGCATCATCTGTACGTCCCATATCTGATTTCGTAGCTGCAATTGAGGGAGAACCCCAGGTTACATTCACATGCCACCAGCACTGTGGAACAGCGACCTACATATTCATAGAGGATGACAGGATAATCCCAATAACAAGGTTCATTGACGTTGACAGGTTCTTCGAGGTCCTTGAAAAGGGTAAAGAGGAGATTGAGAAGGGAGGAATAGCTGCAAAGGCGAAGGTAATTGCAAGGTCAACCATTGAACTCCCGAAGACCCTTGACAAATCAAGGGCACCTGAATCAGTGGATATAAAGAGCATACTCACATCAATCTTCAGGGAGAGGTCCTACAGCGCCCTCGGCGAATTCCATTACAACACCCTCCTGATTTCCTGCATGCACTTCATGGACCCATGGAACTTTGACATAGAGCGGGTTAGAAGGTGCGTGATTCACTATGCACTTCCAGATGGAAGAATAGTCCCCTTCTGTACAATGAACTCCATACACAGGCAAAAGGTTGAGAGGCAGTTTGCAAAACCCTTAAAACCATCAGACAATTAGGAGTGGTAGTCGAATTGATAATAAACACACCATCCCGACTCCACCTGACCCTCATAGACCTCAACGGTGAGAGGGGCCGCCTTGACGGTGGAGTCGGGATCACCATAAAAGAACCGGAACTGGTAATAAGGGCAGAAGAATCCGATGCCACGATGGTTAAATTCCCCCATGATACCTCTGAGGCACTGCAGCGGGAGTACGCCTCAAAGATAGGGGATGCTGCCGAGAGGACCCTCAAGTACCTTGGGAGTGATGAGCACTTTTTATTCAGTGTCGAGGAGATGTTCCCATCCCATTCAGGGCTGGGTTCAGGGACCCAGATAGCCCTTGCAACCGCAAGGCTCATAGCAGAGCACCATGAGGTGGAATTAAATGCAGAGGAGCTTGCCAGGATAGTTGGAAGGGGAGGGACATCAGGCATCGGCGTGGCATCCTTTGAGTATGGTGGATTCATAGTTGATGCCGGTCACAGCAGGAAGGAGAAAAAGGATTTCCTGCCGTCATCTGCATCGACAGCCTCACCACCCCCTGTCATTGCAAGGTATGAGTTTCCTGAGGACTGGAAGATCATCATTGCAATTCCCGATATAGACAGGTCGGTCTCGGGGAGGAGGGAGGTTAACATATTCCAGGAATACTGCCCCTTACCCCTTTCAGAGGTTGAGAAGCTCTCCCACATCATCCTCATGAAGATGATGCCGGCCGTTCTGGAGGGTGACATAGAATCCTTCGGTGAATCAGTAAACGAGATACAGACAACAGGATTCAAGAAGATCGAAAGGGAACTTCAGGATCCACTGATAGACAGGATAATAGATAACATGATATCCGCAGGGGCACATGGTGCAGGTATGAGCTCCTTCGGCCCGGCGGTGTATGCGGTCACAGACGAGAACCCCGGGGACGTGCTGGGGGCTGCAAGGGAAGCGATGCCCGGGGGCCAGGCATTCATAACAGGCGGCCGTAACAGCGGTGCCATGATAGGTAAAGGAGGCATACCATGAATTCAGTGATAAAGGGAAGGGTTTGGAGATTCGGTGATAACATTGACACTGACATAATAATCCCTGGACGCTATCTGAGGACCTTCAGTCTCGATGAACTCGCATCCCACGTAATGGAGGGGATAGACCCTGAATTCGCATCAAAGGTCCGGAAGGGTGACATCATAGTTGCCGGGCGAAACTTTGGATGCGGCTCATCAAGGGAGCAGGCTCCGGTAGCCCTTAAACATGCAGGGGTATCTGCCATCATCGCAGAGTCCTTTGCAAGAATATTCTACAGAAACGCAATAAACATTGGCCTGCCTGTTATAATGGCTGATGTTGATGCAGAGGATGGTGATGAGATCAGGGCTGACCTCAGGGAGGGTGTCATCGAGAATATCACCAGGCAGAAGAAGTACAGGATGAAGCCCTTCAACGATTACATGCTATCCATACTTGAGGACGGGGGTCTTGTGAAACACTACCTCAGGACCCTTGGAGTATCTGAAGAAGATGAGGGGTAATGAAATGCAGTGCCCGATATGCGGATCCACATCATTCAGGGTCCTGAAGAGCAGGACCGATGAATCAAGGACCCGGAAGGTAAAGCACCTGGTGCTTGAATGTGATGAGTGCGGAACGGTCTTCAGGGACAGGCTGGTAATTGAAAATCCCGAGAAACACCGTGTAATCATAAGCGAGCACGGTGAATCCTACAGGGATTACGTGGAACTGTACCCTGATGAGGAACTCTCCACAGGCGACGCCATAACTGTAGGGGGTAAACTTGTTGAGATAACCTCCCTTGAACTCAAAAGCGGTAAGAGGGTTGATAAATCCACAGCATCCGAGGTTGAGACCGTCTGGGCAGCATCCCTTGAGGCCCCTGCAAGGGTGGGTGTATCTGTGGACCTTCATGGCAGGGTCTACTCAAGGAAGGTGGAGGTTGACAGGGACTTTGTATTCAGGGTCGGTGATGTCATGAAACTCGGGGAACACGTCTTCAGGATCAGGGCCATAAAGACATCCGAGGGAATGATAAGGAGAGGCTCTGCAGAGGCACATTCTGTTAAAAGGGTTTACGGCCGCCCTGTTAACCTTCGATTTAAACATGACCTCACAGGCAGGATGATATAATATGCTCTCAGGCTTGCAGTGGGGAGAAATGGGTGTGAACCTACGCACAGGCAGGATGATATAATATTTTCTCAGGTCTGATGATTTATTGATATTTACCCGCTGTCGCCAGACAAGATATGGTTCTAAGAGAACAGGTATCAGGGAAGCAGCAATTCAAGTGGTTTGATGATTGATGAGAGAAGGAGGATGGTTCAGGAACTCATTGATAAGGGTTACATAAGGTCAGAGCCGGTAAGGCGGGCAATGGAGAAGGTCCCCAGGGATGAGTTTGTCCCTGAGGAGGAGAAACACAGGGCCTACATGGACATGCCCCTCCCGATAGGTGAGGGACAGACCATATCAGCACCCCACATGGTTGCAATGATTGCAGAGATACTGGACCTCAGGGAGGGGATGAAGGTCCTTGAAATTGGGAGCGGCTGCGGTTACAATGCGGCGGTGATAGCCGAGATTATAGGGAAGGATGGCCACCTCTACACCATTGAGAGGATAAGGTCCCTCTATGAAAGGGCCAGGAGAAAGCTCAGGGAACTTGGCTATGACAACGTGACAGTCATACATGGTGATGGAAGCCAGGGGTGGCCGGAGGAGGCCCCCTATGACAGGATATATGTGACTGCAGCAGCACCCTACGTCCCTGAACCCCTCATGGAGCAGCTGGGGCTTGGGGGTAAACTTTTAATACCTGTTGGTTCTGATAAATTTTACCAGGAACTTGTTTTAATTGAAAGGATCTCTGATGAGGATTACCGGTCAGAGAACCTTGGCGGTGTTGCCTTCGTACCTCTGATAGGTAAACATGGCTGGAAATTCCACTGAAATCATCTCAGGGATCATAAGTCTTTACAGAGGATTGATATGGATCTGAAGGTTTATATTGAGACATTCGGATGCACCTTTAACCAGGCCGATTCCGAAATCATGGCAGGATTCCTCAGGGAAGAGGGAGCCAGGCTGACGGATATTGATAGTGCTGATGTTATAATCGTTAACACATGCTATGTTAAGCACCCCACGGAGCATAAGGTGATTAACAGGATAAAGAAGCTCCAGGAACTCTACCCTGATAAGGGACTGGTGGTGGCAGGTTGCATGGTTGAGATAGACCCCGGGAAACTTGAAGCCATATCAGGGGACGCGTCATGGCTTGGACCCCACCAGCTTAAAAGGACCCCTGAGGCTGTTAAGGCAGCATGGAGGGGGGATTTAAGGCGCATTACTGGCTTCACATCAGACCTGAAGGTGGGTGTTCCAAAGGTAAGGTCCAACCCCCTTATACACATCCTCCAGATATGTGAGGGGTGCAACGGGAGCTGCAGTTACTGCTGCACAAGGTTTGCCAGGGGCAGAATCCAGAGTTACCCCTCAGATCTCCTCGTTGAGGAGGCGGAAAGAGCTATCTCTTCTGGATGCAGGGAGATACAGTTAACAGCCCAGGACACGGCTGCCTACGGTACTGATACCGGTGAAAGGCTCTCAGACCTCATCAGGAGGATAAGTGAGATCCCCGGTGACTTCAGGATACGTGTGGGTATGATGCACCCTGCCAGTGTCCTCAGGGACCTTGACGGCCTGGTGGAGGCATACACCTCAGAGAAGGTCTACAGTTTCCTCCACCTCCCGGTTCAGAGCGGCAGCGACCGGGTCCTGGCTGACATGAGGAGGGGGCATACTGTTGATGAGTTCCGGATGATAGTTGAAAGGTTCAGGGAAGTGATACCCGACATCTCCATCGCAACAGACATCATTGTCGGTTACCCCACTGAGGATGAGGAGGCCTTTATGGATACCTGCAGGCTCCTTGAGGAGGTTAAACCGGGCTTCATACACCTTTCAAAGTACAGGCACAGGCCAGGCGCCCTCTCATCGTCACTGGATGAGATTGACTTCAGGGACCTTAAGAGGCGTTCAAAGACGATAGAGGAGCTCAAGGGGAAGATAACAGAGAATGAAAATCGTGAACTTGTTGGAACACTTCAGAATATCCTTATAATTGAAAAGGGAAGAAAGGGGGGATTTATAGGTAGAACAGACTCTTACATACCCGTTGTAACCGGGGATGGTGAGATGGGTTCCTTCATGAGGGTTAGGATAAGGGATGCTACCGGGACTTACCTTATTGCTTGACCGATATTAAGATGCAGGGTTTCACACGGTCATAGAAACAGTGCTACCGTAACGTACCTTATCTCCCGATCCCTAACCTATTATGGGTCTCCTGCCTTTTTTTGATGCTTCATCCATTAATATATTTGTTGTTTCTGCAGTGGTGGAGTGTGGAATGGTGGTGCCGTCCTGTGCACTCATTAATCTTTATGGTGCTTCAGTGGACCCTGGAAGTGACACCATTACGGGCATCTTTTAATCTGTGGTGCTGCAGCACGGCTATGGAAGCTCTTACATTTTCCAGCCCTTTACACATGGAGAAGATAGACTTTAGAAAATTCAGCGGTATAATGATTAATGATTTCATAAAAGATTTCATAAAAAGAGGTGGTTTTTGAGTGCCGTGGGCCGGACTTGAACCAGCGACATCCAGATCTTCAGTCTGGCGTTCTCCCAACTGAACTACCACGGCATGATGGGCCGGACGAGATTCGAACTCGTGATCACCTCCGTGTCAGGGAGGTATCATACCCCTAGACCACCGGCCCTCCTTGGTCCTTCTAAACTATGGAAGTAGTCATATATAACCTTTTCCCTTTATCCAATGTATTCCATTAAAATAGCCTGTTTAATTGAGATCCTAAAGCCAGGCAGGTATATTTGGATCCATGAAGCTGCCATGTTTTGAATATTAGGGAATGAAGGATTTTAATTTTTTTTATATAATAATTCCAGGATCCTAAAGGGTTTTCAATGCGAAGGCTTTAATCGTAAAAATTTTTATCTGCCAAGAGAAAATAGAATAATTAAGTTAAATCTCTGTTCTATAAGGCCAGGAGGGGAGACATAAACTGTGGGATCACAGAAGGATTCATCAGGTATGTGATGTTATTTATTGAAGAAGCATGGAGTCACAGGTGATCAAGTGGTATACAGAACAGTAGCTGAAAAACTCCAGTTCTACTGGAACAGGAACGCCAGAATTATTATAGTGGCCCTTCTGACACTCTTCTGTTCCATCATGACCCTTTACTTTCACCTAATACTCGGTGTGGGAGTTGTCTTCACCCACGTATTCTACATACGATAGTCCTTGCAGGGATATGGTTCAGACAGAATTCCTTCATCGTAACGGTATTCCTCGGCGCTGTTCTGATAGCAAGCAGCATTTTATCATCTATCGGAGGTCTTACGGAGGATTTTATGCGTTTATCCGTTATGTTCTTTGTCAATACCGTTACAGTGCTCCTTTCAGAGTCGCTTCTGGAATCAGAGGAGGCGGTGAGATACAGTGAGGAGAAATACAGACGCATAATTGAAACTGCAAGGGATGCCATCATTACCGTTGATTCTGATGGCATGGTGGTCTCCTGGAACAGGGGAGCGGAGGACCTGTTCGGTTACTCCTCAGGGGATGCAGCAGGAAAACCCCTCGAGACATTCATACCTGCAGAGCACATCGAAAAGCACAGATTCAATGAGGGGAACCTTGAGGGTATTTCAAAATTCATAGATGATGTTGAAGCGACAAGGAGGGATGGAAGCCGATTCCCTGTGGAATTAACCGTTGTGGGATGGCATTACATGGATGGCGACTATGTAACGGCGGTTATAAGGGATGTATCAGAAAGAAAAAAGGCTGAAGCCAGGCTAAGGGAGAGTGAGGAGAAATACAGGGCACTATTCAACCTTTCACCGGAATACATAATACTCCTTGACGTGGATGATGGAAGGATACTTGATATCAATTCAACCCTCGCCGGTAAACTTATGATTCCAAGGGAGAGGATGATAGGAAGATCAGTTTATGACCTTGAGTTCATCAGCGAGGATGCCCGGAGGGAATTCCAATCAAAACTTGAAACAATAAAAAGGGAGGGGTCGGTTGAACCCTACGAGATGGAACTGGAGGACCCTGCGGGTAATAGATACACAGTGAGGATCTACAATAAAAGGATCCATGCAGGGGACAGGGACTCGGTCATCGTGGTCCTCAGTGACATCACGGACCTTAAGAGGACCCAGGAGATGCTTGAAAGGTCCCTTGCCGAGAAGGAACTCCTCCTCAAGGAGATCCATCACAGGGTCAAGAACAACCTCATGATAATCTCAAGTCTGCTGAGCATGCAGTCAAGGCAGATAAAGGATGAGGACACCCTCGAAATCTTCAGGGAGAGTGAGAACAGGGCAAGGTCAATGGCACTGATCCATGAGAGGCTTTACCGCTCAGAGGACCTTAAGAATGTTGATATATCAGAATACATACGCACCCTTGGGGTGGAGATATTCAACAGTTACAATCTGGACCCCTCCATGATCAGGCTCAGCTTTGACATGCAGGAGTTTAGGGCGGATATTGAGACGACAATACCCATTGGACTCATTTTCACGGAGCTCATGACAAACGCCATAAAACACGCCTTCCCTGATGGCAGGGGAGACATAAAGGTTTCACTTAAAAGGAGCGACGGCACCGTGACCCTTGAGGTGAGTGATAATGGCGTGGGCCTTCCAGGGGACCTTGACTGGGAGAGCACACCTTCACTTGGACTTCAGATTGTAAGGGGCCTCAGTGATCAGATAGATGCGAGGGTTGATGTAATATCTGATGAGGGAACCACATTCCGTATAAGCTTTGAGGAACTGGGTTTTAAGAATCAGTGAATTGGTATTTTAAATTTTAAAAAGAAATTATGGGGTCATGAATTCTCAGTCTATCTTTTTGAATTCATCCTTGGGGGCGCCGCAGATAGGGCATCTGTCAGGGGCTTCCCCTTCAACGGTGTTACCGCACCAGTTGCAGACGTAGTAGTCCACCTCAACATTTTCACCAAGGCTCTCAAGGGCCTTACTGTACAGTTCAGCGTGGATCTCTTCAACCTTGTTTGCAACTTCGAAGCTCCAGAGTGCCTGATCTTCGCCTTCAGCCCTGGCCTCTTCAATGAATTCAGGGTACATTTCCTTGAATTCATGTGTTTCTCCTTCAATGGCTTCTTTAAGGTTTTCATCTGTACCCTTAATGGCCTTCATGGCATCAAGATGGTTCATTGCATGGACCGTCTCTGCTGCTGCGGCAGCACGGAACAGCTTGGCCACCTGGTGGTAACCTTCTTCATCGGCCTTCCTTGCAAAGGCAAGGTACAGTCTGTTGGCCTGGGATTCGCCTGCAAAGGCTTCCTTGAGGTTTTCCATTGTTGACATACATAACCACCTCCCTTTACACTTTATTTTTTCATTTATATAATTTTTTCATGGAATGTCAGGGATCATGATGATTCCCAGAGCTTTGAGGATTGCATGGAAACCTTCAGGTCTTTAATTCCATGAAACAGGGAGAGGCATGAAAAATTATCCCTCAGGAATTTTAAAATCTCAGAAGTTTTTAATGGTTACGGAAACGGATTGAATGTATGGTGCGTATAAAGAGCCTTAAGACATTAAAAATAAATAAACAATTGAAAATAGAGTCTCCTATAACTGTTCAGCGGCCATTTTTATGTCAGCGGCTTTAACAGTTTTTCTGCCGGCGTGCTTTGCAAGTTCAACGGCTTTGCGTGAGATTTCTTCACCTGTTTTTTCAAGTGCCTCTGCTAAAGCCTCTTTTGCATCGTCACTTATTCTCTGGGCACCGGCATTTTTTATAATTCTACCGACTGGTGCAATTGGTAATTCAGCCATAATTTCACCTCCAAATTAAGCTGGTAATCTCTACTATTTAAATTTATTGGTTCTGGCGGATTACTGGGCCACAGAGTCAATATGGGGAGAGTTGGATATGAATCTCATCAGAACCAAAAATTTTAAACATATAAAATCAGATACTAAATCGCATGTTTGGCACAGCAGGAATCAAAACCCGCACAAGGAAAATACTTGAAAAGGCGGTTGATGAGCCTATAGGTACCGAGGATGCGCTGTACCTGATGGATGTAACTGGAAGGGACCTTCAGGCCCTTTTAATGGTTGCGGACATTGTCAGGGAATCGGAATGCGGGGACAGGGTCACCTTCATAGAGAACTGGAACATCAACTTCACCAATATCTGTTCAGGAAAGTGCGGGTTCTGCGCCTTCAGAAGGGATGAAATGGATGATGATTCCCACTACCTTGAAACAGAGGAGATCATTAAAATAGCAGAGAAGGCCGTTGAAAATGGTGCCAGGGAGCTCTGCATACAGGGAGGCCTCTACCCGGGACTTGACACATACTTCTACGAGGATCTGATTAGGGAGATAAAATCAAGGTTCCCGGATGTTCATCTTCATTCATTTTCACCAATGGAGGTTTACTATGGAGCACGCAACGCAGAACTCTCCATTGAGGAGGCCCTGAGGATACTGAAAAGGGCAGGTCTTGGTTCAATGCCTGGAACCGCAGCGGAGATACTGAATGATGATGTGAGGTCAGTCATCTGCCCCACCAAACTGAGTACCGGTGAATGGGTTGAGGTTATAGAGACAGCCCACCGTGTAGGCATACCCACAACCTGCACCATGATGTACGGCCACATAGACACCCCTGAGCACAGGGTTGAACACATGGCAATCCTAAGGGACATACAGGAGAGGACAGGGGGATTCACCGAGTTCGTACCGTTACCCTTCATGCACCCCAACGCCCCCATATACCGTGATGGTGATGCAATGCCCGGTGCAACGGGCGCCCAGGACCTCAAGGTTTATGCGATATCAAGGCTCATGTTCAGGGGATTGATAAGGAACATACAGGCCTCATGGGTTAAACTGGGCTTCAAATTCGCCCAGATAGCACTCCTCTCAGGGGCCAACGACTTTGGAGGGACACTTGGAGAGGAGAACATCTCAAGGTCTGCCGGTGCATCCTATGGTGTCAGGACAGAACCCTCTGAGATAGTGAGGGTTGTCAGGGATATAGGCAGGATCCCTGCAAGGAGGGACACACTCTACAGGGAGATCATTGATGTTTAATTATCAGTTTCTCCTCCAGCGCCTGTTTTAGGGGGCACTCTTCTATAATTGTTCAATTCAGGATGTGTCCTGTTCCCGGTTATCTGCAAGTCCTGATTACTGGATCATATTTTTTCTATGATTATCCTGTCGCCCTCATCAACCCGGGAGAAGAGTTCAAGGTTTTCCATGACCCTGCCGATATGGTTGACCTCGGAATAGGGCTGGGTTGATCCAAAGAATATGCAGAGGGCGTATCCAGGCGGCCAGTAGGAGATGTCCCCAGGGGACGCCGTCCCTGAGGGGTTCTCATAGTCAAGGGTTACAGGTATGTCAAAGTAGACCTCCTCCATCCATAGAAGCGCCCTTCCTTCAATGGGGAGGCTCTCATAGATCCTCCTTGCGGATTCAGGGTTCCTGTCATCCAGTTCTCCAATGGCCTGTCCCTTGCCCTCAACGGTTATCCTGATCCTCAACCCTGAATCCCTCCACTATCTCTACACCCGTTGATGTTCCTATACGATCCGCGCCGGCCTCAAGCATCGCAAGGGCTGTTTCAAAGTCCCTTATACCCCCCGCGGCCTTAACACCCATATCATCACCAACGGTCCTCCTCATGAGTCTAACATCCTCTACAGTTGCCCCTGGAAGCCCCCCGTAGGCTGTTGAGGTCTTCACAAAGGCAGCCCCGGCGTCCCTGCTTATAATACACGCCTTCACCTTTTCCTCATCGGTGAGGTAGGCTGTCTCGAGTATGACCTTAACGGGTACTCCCGCAGCCTCAACAACGCCACTCACATCCTCATGGACAAGTTCGGTGTCCCCGGCCTTCATGGCGCCTATGTTCATGACCATATCTATCTCCTCGGCCCCGTTTTCAACGGCCTCCGAGGCCTCAAGGGCCTTCACTGAGGGCGTGCTGACCCCTGCAGGGAAACCAACAACCGAGCATATCATGACTTCAGAGCTGCTCAGGAGTTCGGATGCAAGCCTGACATTTGTGGGTGTTACCACGGCACAACGGAACCCGTATTCTTCAGCCTCCCTGCAGAGCCTCTCAATGTCTGCGGGGGTTGCATCTGCCCTGACATTGGTATGGTCTATAAGGGATGCCAGTTCTTCCTTGCTTTTTATCTTCATCTTTCAATCACCTTCCTTAATGGATGACAGATCTAAAGTTAAATCAAAGCCTTTTTGCCATGTAGGGGCCTTCTCTTTCATAGCCGAACTTCCGGTAGTATTCACGGGCACCTATCCCGCTTGTGACAAGGATACGATCCATTCCGTTTTCCCTTGAGATCTCCTCTGCCTCTGAGAGCAGCTCCTCACCGTAGCCCCTGTGCTGTCCTACGGTTTCGCGCTGTTCACCTATGGGTATCATTGAACCGTAAACATGAAGCTCCCTCACGAGGGCTGTTCTGGAATCAACCTCAGGGCGATGAGCCCTCTCTGATGGGAACCTCAGCCTCAGGAATCCCACGAGAACATCGTTCACAGGGTCCTCCTGGGAGAGGAAGAACTCCCTTCCACCCGTTGCCATGTAATCCTCAACCATGAGGGTCACGCTCTCTTCATCGACTTCAGCACCCCTCCTGGAGAGGTGACCCACCTCACGGCACCTTATGCACCTGCACCTGAAGCCCTCCTCCTCCAAGCGCCGGTAGACCAGTTCACCAAGGTTGGACTTCCTTACACCGTCCACTATGAGCTGTGAGGGTATGTCCCTCTGTATCCTCATTGTCCTGACCCACTTGGGGAGCATCTTCTTTATCTCGACGATGAGGTCAACGGCCTCCTCAGTTGAGTAGGGCCTGTATTCCCCCTTCTCCCACATCCTGTAGAGTTCACTGCCCCTGGTCACAAGGCAGGGGTATATCTTGATCATATCCGGCCTGAAGGAGGGGTCATTGAAGATCCTCCTGAAGATCCGGAGGTCCCTTTCAAAGTCTGAGAAGAGTCCGGGCATAAGGTGCATGGCCACCTTTATGCCGGAGTCCCTGAGTATCCTGTTGGATTCAATGACATCAGCGACACTGTGACCCCTCTTTATCCTCTGGTAGATGTAATTGTAGATGGTCTGAACACCCAGCTCCACCCTTGTAACCCCCAGTCCAAGCATCCGGTCAACGTCCTCCTCACGGCAGTAGTCGGGCCTTGTCTCGAATGTCATGCCCACGCACCGGACAGGGGATGATTCATTGTATTTCTGGGCATCATCCACCTTCACGTAGCCATTATAGCCGGGTATGGTTACCTTCAGGTCCTTCAACTCTGACCCGAAGTCCACCATGGCCTCAAGGCACTTTGAGATGAACCATTCCTGGTAGCAGAGGCTGTGGGAGGGGAAGGTCCCGCCCATCACTATGAGTTCAACCTTGTCCACAGGATGGCCTATGCTGTGAAGCTGTTCAAGCCTGCTGTATACCTGCCTGTATGGATGAAACTCGTGCATCCTGGCCCTCAGGGCTGCGGGCTCCTCCCCTGTGTAACTTGGAGGCGCCTTATCGCTTTCAGGGCAGTACAGGCATCTTCCATGGGGACATTCATGGGGCTGGCACATCACAGCCACCACAGCCACACCCGAAATGGTCCTGGTGGGTTTCTTTCTCAGGATGTCCTCAACAAGTTTCTTCTCATCAGGTTCAGCGTATTTAAGGATTTCAGAGTTGCTCATGAACTTCTTAAGTTTGAATTCTCGGCATGCCCTGTGCTTTGCCCTTTCAAGGTCCTGTCCTGTTTTTATTTTTCCTGAGATTATATCATCGATTATCAGACGGCAGGCATCTCTCATGTTCTTCACCGGAGGTTTGCACATCAATTTTCACGCTTCATTTTCTTATTTCTAAGGAGGTTGAGTGTCCTGAGGATGTCTGTCCTTGAGATTATCCCCCTGAGTCTGCCATCACCCATGACAGGGAGCCTTCCAAGGTTCATGCTGTTGAGCTTTTCAAGGGCGGATATGAGCTCATCATCCTCATTCACGGTCACAACGTCCTCTGTCATGACCTCCCTAACATTTCTGGTTCTTTCTGCATCTGAGAGGTCATGGAAGGTCACTATGCCTATCATTTCATCCCCCTCAACCACAGGGTAGCCCATGTGCTTTTTGCTCATGACGAATTCAAGGGCTTCATCCACGGTGATATCGGGGTCCATGGTCACCGGGTCCCGGGTCATGACATCGGCCACGGTCACACCCTCAAGGAGGGATGATATGAGGGTCGCCTGGTACTCCTGCTCGGCCCCTATGTAGATGAAGAGTCCTATGAGTATGAGGAAGAAATTGTAGAAAACCCCGAGGACAGCCATGAACACCGCGATGATCTTTCCAAGGCTGGCGGCGATTTCAGTGGCCCTCATGTGGCCCATCCGCTCCGCGAGTATCGCCCGGAGTATCCTGCCACCATCCATCGGGAATGCGGGTATCAGGTTGAAGAGGGCAAGGAGGAGGTTAACCGCAAGGAATTCCCCTGCAAGGCCGGTAAGGGGTCCTGTCACATCCAGGAGGATCGGTACAGATACCAGCATTGCGATTAGGATGTTTGTTAGGGGACCTGCAATTGATATGAGGAACTCCCCCCTGGGGACCCTTGGTATCTCCTCCATCCTTGAAACACCACCAATGGGGAGGAGGAGTATGCTGTTTATCTTAACACCGAACCCCATGGCAACGTATGAATGGGCGAGTTCATGTATCACCACCGTTACAAAGACGAGGGTTATGAGGATCGCCAGCTGCAGGGAGACGAATCCAAGGTAGGCGAGTATGTATATGAAGAGCATCAGCAGGAGGAATGAGAAATCCAGTTCAACGGGTATTCCGGCAACCCTGAATATTCTTATTGAATTGGTCATACCCCTATCTATGGGTATCCATGAATAAATTATTTTTTATACCATGGGATACATAGAATACAGTGGTGTTAATATGAAGGTGACGGAGTTCCTAGGACGCAAGGTGCTGGATAAAAACGCGATGGAGATAGGTAAGGTCTCTGACCTGGAAGTGGACCCTGAGAAGGGTGTTATAAATTCCATTATCATATCAAAGGGTGAACTCTCCCTCAAACAGAAGACCTTCATTGTGGGAATGGACAGGGTTGAGAAGGTAGGGGACTACGTTATTATCAGCATATCTGCAGAGGAGGCAGAGGAAGCCCCTGAGGAAGAGGAAACCATTGAAATATCCCCTGAATAAACCACTGTGCGGGGATTGTTATGGAGGTTAAGGATGCTGGTGGCAGGGTGCTCACCGTGGGCATGACCGTACGCTACACAGGGACCGGGACCACCGGTGAGATCTCAGCCATAAAGGTCGAGGATGATAAGGGATGGGCACGCCTTGAGGATTCAGATCTCTGGTACAGCACAGACTACCTTGAAGTGGTGGATAAATCAGAACTGAAAAAACGTGCCGGGAAAAGAAGAGGTCCTGAGGAGACACTTGAAAAGGTCAGGAAGATGAAGGAGGACCTTGAGGATATCGATATGGGTTCAGAGGTCTGTGATGGTGGGGGATGAGCTCCAGACCCCTAATCCATCATACTATTATTTTTCATGTTCTAAATCAGGCTTCAGGGTGTTTCCGGGTCCCGGGTATTCCTCATCAACGGCCATGATCAGACTTCAGGGTCCTGGATGCTGACACAGAAACGGCAAAGTGCCGATGGCGTGTTTACCTGTTTGTCCTTCACAGGACAGTAATAAACGTCCCCATCCCTCCGCACCGTGAGGCCACCGGGGAAACGGGTTCCAACAGGATGCACGGGTTCCTCCCTTATAAAGGTTACATAAATGGTTATTATACGTGCAATCTTCTGGAAGCACTTCTCAGGGACTTCAACGGCCTTCTGGAACTGATCATCAAGGAATTCAAGGAACTCCCTCAGCTTGCCGGTGTCAACTTCACCAGGGTAGGTGTTTCTGTCATTCTTTATATCCCTTATCCTGTTGAAGAAGGCCCTTGTGAACCTCTCTATGAAATCCTTCTGCTCCCTGGGCGGCATATACCTTGCATCATCTCTGAGATACACAGAAGCATCCATTATATCCTTTATATGGATGGAGGAGGCTTCCTTTTTAATAATCTCAAGTAACCCCATTTTTGTCATCTTGGATGGAATCCTATCAGCGCTGATCATATTCCGGACCTCCTTCATATCAGTTCAGGAACTGGTTTATCTATTGTTTTAATTTTTCGGGATCCTTGCACTGTTCTGATGATCATGATACCCCTTTAATTTGGGTGTCTGTCTTGCTATGCAGATGTCGCAGAGGGCCCGGGGATTATCCTTCTGCCGGTCCTTAACCGGACAGTAATAAACACCGTTAACCTCTTTAACAGAATCTCCACCAGGGAAGGGGGTTCCCTCGGGGTGAAGCGGTTCTTTCCTGATGAGGGTTCGGTGAAGAACTGTTAAACCTGCAAGGAGGGGTGTTCGTGTTTCATTCAGCCTCCTCAGGACCCATAATGTGTTTTCTTCATCATGATCTGCGCGGAGAGGGCTGCCTTTCTTCAGTTCAAGGACCGAGTCAACGACCATTCCGGTGTAGATATCGATGTATCTCTTCCTGTACCTCTCCTGGACATGTTCACAGCTCCTCTCAATGAAGAGCCTTACCTCCATGAGATCAGAGACACCTACCCCTGCAGCCGCATCCCTCAGGAGACATGTGATGGATGGGGCATCATGATACATTTCAAGCCAGTCAATGTTTCTCTGGTGCGGCTGGATGGATTTCATCCCCCCTAGCACCTCTCAGCATACCTCTTAACGGCCTCAGCGAGTTTTTCACCTATCCCATCGATGCGTTTGAGGTCCTCCTTCCGGACGTATCTCAGGTCATCACCAAATGTTTCAATGATCTTACGGGCCCTCCTTCTTCCAAGGCCCCTGACACCAACAACGAGGGGTATCAGGTCCTCACCCACACCATAATACAGCCTTGCAGAGAGCACCTCCAGCTGACCGGAATAACCGTAGACCCCCATAATCTCACATATCCTCCCGAAGAACTTAACAAGCCTTGACGCTTCATAGGCCACTCTCCGGGTGGATGCAGCGTAGACGTTGAAGGCGTTTTCTATTTCATGCTCTGTTCTCTCATTGATCCATTCTATAAGGGCTGCTGCCGTGGCCTCCTCGTTCCCTATGTCCATGACAAAGAGTCCGTGGTCCATGAGCCTCTCCCTGACAGGGTCCCTGCTCTTCGTGGCCTTGAAGGATATGAGGGGCATGTCAGGGGTCCTTGTTATCTCATAGATCAGCCTGTAGATGTTGAGTTCATCCATCTCTGAGGCAAGCTGGTTTAACTTGATGGCGGTCTCAACAGAGTAGTTTGAATTTGCAATGAGCATGCCGAATTCGGTTGCAGCAAAGCCATCGGGCCCTGGATAGAGTATCCTGTTCTTCACAAGGAAATCAAGGGCACCCTCAAGTTCATACTGAAGGTTATCCATGCCGAATGAGTTCATGTAGGGGTTCTCCATGAGCTGATAACCGTAGAATGTCCCTTTGAAGAATTCGATGAGTTCATCAGGGTTCCTTGAGAGTCCTGATGCCACCTGTACTATTATCAACCGGTAGAAGGCGTCCCGGTTTTCAAGGACGCGTGAAGAGGTCCTCTCAACCTCCCCATTGACGTAGTACTCCTCCAGTTCAAGGGCCTCGGCATGGCTCTTTGCTATGAGGTATGAGTATCCTGCATCATCGTACTGTGGCCGGCCGGCCCTCCCTGACATCTGTTCATAATCGAATACAGGGATCCTCTGCTGACCCCTGCCTGTCCAGCGGGTGTAGTCCCTTATAACCACGGTCCTTGAGGGGAGGTTAACACCGTACATGAGGCTGGGTGTTGCAGTTATCATGAGTATGTTGCCCTTCCTGAACTCGTCCTCTATTATCTCCCTCTGCCTGTTGAAGAGACCTGCATGGTGGAATGCTATCCCTGAGGCGGCACATTCAGCGAGTTTCATGCACGTCGAGGTGGGACGGGACCCTGCGGCCCCTGGAACCTCAAGGAGGCTCTCTGCAACCGTCCTGAATCTTTCCTTCATATCTTCAGGGATCCTCCCACGGATATTTTCTGCAAGGTAGGATGCAAGGGACTCGGTGAATCTCCTTGTGGATACGAATGCGAGGGTCTGGCTTTCCTCCTCAATGGATTTTTCAAGTATCTTCAGGACAACCTGGTTCTTGTCCCTGGCACCGAACATCTCGGTGTCAAGGACCTCCCTGTGGAGGGGTACCGGCCGGTAGTCATGCTCCACGACACGGGCATCAAGCCACCCCGCAATTTCGTCCATGTTGGAGAGGGTTGCTGAGAGGGCCACGATGCGCATGGAGGGGTTCAGCTGCCGGGCCCTTGTAACTGCAGATTCAATCACCGGGCCCCTGCTGTATTCCCCTATCATGTGGAACTCATCAACGATGAGGAGGTCCACCTCCCTTAGAAGGTTCCATGAGAAACGTGTGAGGGTGTCGAAGGATTCAAACACCATAACTGCAAGGTCTGAGGTTTTAGGATCCTTACCAACCTTTATGCCATGTTTTTCGAGTTTTTTGAACTCCTTTATCTTTTCGTTCTGAATTGAGATGAGTGGAACGGTGTAAACGACCCTGCCACCATCAAGGATGGTTTTAAGGGCTGCCAGGAGGCCCAGCAGGGTTTTACCGCTTGCAGTGGGGATGGCTATGATGTAATTTTCATCGGACTCAAGGTATCCTGATTCAATGGCACTCCTCTGGGCCGGGTTCAGTTCCCTTATGTGGGGGTAGCAGTCCTCCACAATCATCCTCAGTTCAGGCTTGACGGTGTACATAGAATCACCGCTTCAAATTTCATCCTTTTCTTTCCTGATGACCCGTATATTCCTTATCCTGGTGTGTGGGTACTGGCCATCCTGGTCCTTCTCAACGCTTTTAACCATATCCCATACTGTAAGGAGGGCCACCGAGACTCCTGTAAGGGCCTCCATCTCGACTCCGGTCTTCCCGTCACACTTCACGGCAACCCTCACCTTGATCCTGTCATCATCCACAAGGAACCTGACATCGACACCGGTAACAGGAACCTGGTGGCAGAGGGGTATGATGTTCCAGGTGTTCTTAACGGCCCCTATGGCTGCTATCTGCGCCGTTGCGAGGACGTTACCCTTCTTTATCCTGCTCTCCCTTATGAGGTCCACAGTCTTCTTATCGAGGAGGATCTCGCCCTCGGCGATGGCCGTTCTACGGACAGCGGACTTATCCCCCACTTCCACCATATGAACCCCGTCATCCTTAAGGTGTGTGAATTCATCCTTCATGGTATCAACTCTACTTTTCTCTGTTTTTTAATCCAGGAATCCCACGGTGCTTCAACGTCCATCCACTGTATGGATATCGTCCGGGACCCTGAAATTTGAGTTAAGGATCCTGCCATCCATGGTGGTGATCAGGACCTCCATGGGGACACTGCAGCGCCCCCCGCACCTCTCCTTTATGGCATCCGCAAGCCGGTTGAAGACCTTCTCGGTGAGGCCTGTCCTTTCAAGGTGTTCTATCATCTCCTCGGTTGTCCCTGCAGAGTACATGGCCTCAAGGACAGCCCCGGGGACACCCTCAAGGGCCGAGTATGCGATCATGGTCTCCCGGCGCCCATCAGCCACACTGTTTTTCGTGTTGAATATTCCTGCTGCAAGCTTGATGAGCTTCCCTGCATGCCCCAGGAGTATTATTCTTCCAACACCCCTCCTGCAGGCCTCAGCAAGCATGTAGCCTGGAAAGTTACCCATCTGGATGATGGCATCAGGGTCAGTGTCCTTAAAGTACTCCCTGGCAATCCCTGCACCTATGTTCCCGGGCACCATGATGACGGTTCTGAATCCGCGGGCAACGGCTATGTCTAGGTGACAGGCAAGGGACTCCCTGTAGGCCTTTGAGGACATGGGCCTCGCAATCCCTGTGGTTCCAAGGATGGATATCCCTCCCATTATGCCGAGGCGGGGGTTCATGGTCCTTGAGGCCACCTCCTCACCCCCGGGGACAGAAATAGTTACCGCCACACCTTCATCCTCATCAAGGTGCTCCTCTAGGTTTTCCATTATCATTTTCCTGGGGACCGGGTTTATTGCCGGTTCACCGGGGGGTACCTGGAGTCCGGGCTTTGTAACGGTACCGACCCCCCTACCACCCCTTATCTCCACACCGGGGCTTCCTTTAAGTTTTACCGTTGCCACTATTTCAAGGTTAACCGTGACGTCGGGGTCAGGGTAGGGTCTCTTCACAACCGATGCCCGGGCGGTGTCCATGCTGAGGCGTTCAACAGACTCCACATCAACTTCAATAGCACCTGCAGGGGCCTTAACAGTGACGGTCTTAACAGTTTCGCCCTTAAGACAGAGCAGGGATGCGAGGGCCGCTGCAGTGGCGGCTGTCCCTGTTGTGATTCCAGAAACCCTCTCATCCTTCATCAGAAAAAATCCCGGAAATTCAATAAAAAAAGATTGATTATTTCATTTCATCCCTTATGGCTTCAAAGAGTTCCTCCTTGCTGGGGGCACCCACGAACCTTACAACACCATTCATGGCTATTGCAGGCACTGCCATGAGTCCATAGTCAATGGCCTTCTCCCTGTCCACCATTATGTCAATCTTTTCAACATCAATCTCGTCCCCGAATTCCTTCTTGGCTTCCTCAACAACCTCAATTGCCATGGGACAGTATGGGCAGGTTGGGGATGTGAAAACCTCTATTTTAACAACCATTTCTTAACCTCCATGAGCATGATATATTATTTTCTCATGTTTTTCAATAAATACTTATCTTCCAATGAAAGCCCTTCTGCAGGCACTCTGGAGGTTGGCTTTCATGGCTCAACATCTGCATTCAGAGCATGGACGTGGAGGTGGTGTTGCTGGAGTACCCCACCTTTGATAGCATGCTTGATATTAGCTTCAGAAGTCCGCCTGATGGTGCCATGGTTACGGTGTCATAGTCTTTTATACCTGCAAGTCCTGCTGCAACTTCAACTGCCCGGTCCCGTCCACCGGTCAGGTCAACAAGCCTGTTTTTCATGGCCTGACGCCCCGTGAATATCCTACCCTCTGCAAGGCTCCTGACATAGGATATGGTGAGGTTACGGTTGGCGGCGACGGTCTTGATGAAGTAATCGTATTCTTCATTCACCATTGACTGGAGCATCTCCCTTTCCTCATCCGTCACCATACGGTAATCTGCACCCATATCCTTGTATTCCCCTGCCTTTATGGCGTACTTGTTTATACCCATCTGCCTGTACATCCCTGAGAGGTCCGTGAGGTCCAGTATAACCCCTATGCTCCCCACCCATGCAGATGGACTTGCGACTATCCTGTCAGATGCGGAGGCTGCAAGGTAGGCTCCTGATGTGCCTGAATCACTTATCCAGCTCACAACCGGTTTTTCAGATTTCTTTATGGCATCCATGAGTTCCTCACTGGCCACGGGGGTGCCTCCTGGACTGTTTATGTCAAGGACTATCGCCTTGATTGAGGGGTCATCGTTGGCCTTCTGGATGAGTTCCTTTATATCATCGGGGCTGACGCCCTCAATACTTGTGTCATAGGCTATTACTCCGTGCACCGGGATGATGGCTATGGTGCCGGATCTTTCCACTGACCCTGAAATTGAAAAGAGTATCCCTAAAACCGTGAGGGCTCCTATGAGTCCCGCGACTATTTTGCTGTTCCTTTCCATGGTATCATACCTTCGGTGAAATTCACCATCCACCTCTTAAACTTTCCATTATTTGTATTAATCTGTAGACTGTAATCTATTATATAAATGTTTCAGATATATTAAATGAGGTTAGTGGTGTCTGTGTCTGCAGCCGGCTCATCAGACCCTTAGGGTGTTTCTCTATCTGCAGCAGGCTCATGAATGATAGACTGGTAATGGAGTGATAGGTTGAAAAGGATTGTAAGATCCCCTGGATCGGCAACGGTCGTGAATGCCATTGCCACGGGGAAGGGTTCAGCATTCGGAATAGGCCTCCATGTGGAGGCTGAAGCTAAACTTTCAGGGTCAGGGATAAGCTGCATTTCCCGTGAAGGTGCCGACACTTCGCTGATAGAACTCTGCGCGGGGATGGTAATTGACCGCTACGGTGTGGATACTGGTGTGGAGATCATAACAAGGTCAGAGCTTCCTGTTGCCAGCGGACTCTCAAGCAGCAGCGCAGCATCCAATGCAGCAGTCATGGCAGTTTCCAGTTTGATTTCGGATGAATTCCAGGTTGAAGCAATGTCTGATGAGGAAATACTTGACATGGCAGTGGACGCATCCCTCAGGGCCGGTGTAACGGTGACAGGGGCCTACGATGATGCAAGCGCATCCTTCTATGGGGGTCTAACGGTCACAGATAACACAGCAAGGGAGATAATCTCCAGAAGGGAAATGGAAAATCAAAAGGTATTAATATACATGCCGGACAGAAAATCACTGACTGCACAATCGGATGTCCCGAGGATGAAACTCCTTGCTCCATGGGTTGACATGGCCTTCAGGGAGGTTCTCAACGGGAGGGTCCACAGGGCCCTTACACTGAACGGGATACTGTATTGTGCATCCCTTGGATTCGATCCGGGAATAGCCCTCGACGCCCTTGAAGCGGGAGCAGCGGCAGCTGGCCTTTCAGGTACAGGTCCATCATTCGTTGCCCTGGCTGATGAGGATTCGGTTCCAGGAGTCATCAATGCATGGGAATCCCTTGAAGGGAACCTTATCATCACCTCTGTGGATAACAGGGGGACCTTTGTGGTGGAATAACCCTGATCATCAGAGAACCGGCCTCTGTGGATTAACAGGGGGTCTTTATGATTGAATAACCCCATCATCAGGGAGGAATTGCCATGGATGAGTCCACAGCCAGAGAAATCCTTAAAAGATCCAGAGAGGAAATAGATAAGATAGACAGGGACATCCTGGACCTTATAGCTGCAAGAATATCCCTTGCAGGGGAGATCCTCGAGGCCAAGAGGGTGCTGGGCATGGATATACTGGACCCTGAAAGGGAGCGCCAGATAATAGAGAGGACCCGGAAGATTGCAGGGGAAAATGGAATCAATGAAGATAAACTTGTGCAGTTAATGAAGATTCTGATGGATCTAAATAAAAATGAACAGAAAGAACTGTTAAGGAGGAACTGACATGGGAAACATAAGAACATCCTTTGTAAAAAGACTGGCCAAAGAACTGATAGAAACTTATCCTGGAAGATTCACAGCTGATTTTGATGAAAACAAGAAACTGGTGGAGGAGTTCTCAACAGTAAGCACAAAACACCTCAGGAACAAAATAGCAGGTTACATTACAAGGATCATCAGCCAGCAGAAATAACCTGATTTTTTTATTTTTTTTCAACATTTAAAAGGTTGTGAAGGTTAATGGAGTTAATAGTTGCTAAATTTGGCGGTACATCTATAGGAAATGGCAGAAGAATAAAAAAGGCAGCCCGTTCAGTAGTGAAGGAGTACATGAAGGGTAAGAAGGTCGTTGTCGTTGTATCTGCCATAAACAAGACAACGGATGAACTCCTTCAGATAGTTGACGAGGCAATGGAAGATGCTGTCACAGAAAAGCAGCTGGCTGAAATAGTATCCATGGGCGAAATGACCAGTGTGAGGATATTCTCATCTGCAATAGAGGCCCTCGGGGTTAAATCAGAATACATAGACCCCTTCATGAATGAATGGCCAATAATAACCGACAGCAACCTTTTAAATGCTAAGGTAGATTTTAAGGCGACTGAGGAAAAATCAAAGGAGCTCCTGAAACTCCTTGACCAGGGAATAATACCCGTGGTATGCGGCTTCCTTGGAAGGGACCCCAATGGTTACATAACCACCCTGGGCAGGGGTGGCAGTGACATAACAGCATTCCTCCTTGGCCACTGCCTCAAGGCCGATGAGGTCATAATCGTAAGCGATGTGGGGGGTGTGATGTCCACAGACCCCAACAAGCTTCAGGGTGCAAAGAAGCTGGATAAGATCTCTGTAGAGGAAATGAGGGACCTCGCAACCCATGGGGCTCAGGTCCTCCACCCACACGCCCTCAAATACAAGGACCCAGATATAAATGCAAAGATAATAGGCTTTGAACACGGGGACCTCTCGGCACCGGGGACAGAGATAATCGGACCGTCAAAGAATAAGATGCTCCGGACAACAACCCTCAACCCGGATCCAATATCCGTTGTGGCTGTGGTGGGTGAAAAGATCCTTAACAAGCCAGGCATACTTGCAAAGTTCACCTCAAAGCTTGCAGAGAATGATATAAACATAATAGGCATTTCAACCGGGCAGAACTCAGTCACAATATTTGTTGATAAGAAGGACGCTGACGAGGCACACCGCCTGCTCCATGACGTTGTTATCGCGGATGACAACCTCAGCTCACTCTCACTTGGAAGGGACATTGCAATGATAACAATCTCCAGCCCCGATTTCATTGACACACCCGGCATAATATCGGATATAACAGAACCCCTCCGGGATAACGACCTCAATATAGTTGAAATTTCATCCTCACAGACATCTGTGGTTATATTCGTTGACTGGAATGATGGTAAAAAGGCATATGAACTTGTAAGGGGTGTTCTTGAATGAAGATTGAAGGCACGATAGTGGCCATGGTCACACCATTCACGGAAGATGATGAGGTGGATGAGGCCGGCCTGAGGGAGAATATAAATTACCTTATAGAGAACGGGGTGGACGGACTTCTTGTTGCGGGCACAACAGGTGAATCAGCCACAATAACCCATGAAGAACAGAGAAAGTTGATCGACATCCTCGTGGATGAGGTTAACGGCCGTGTTAAGGCAATCGCAGGGGCGGGGAGCAACTCATCCAGGGAGGCCCTGGGACTTGTCCAGTACGCTGAATCAGCAGGTGCAGACGCCGCCCTGGTGATAACACCCTACTATAACAAACCCCAGCCACATGGACTCATATCCCATTACACCATGCTTGAGGAATCCAGCGACATACCACTCATAATCTACAATGTCCCCTCAAGGACCGGGACGGATATAGACGTTGACACGGTGATCAAACTCGCCCGCCTTGACGGGATAATAGGGATAAAGGAGGCGAACCCCGACCTTGACAAGGTATCCATGCTCAGGTCAGGGCTCATGGCCGAGGGGATCAGGGACTTCACGGTGCTCTCAGGCAACGACAACCTCACACTTCCCATGATATCCATGGGGGCGGAGGGCGTTATCTCGGTACTCGCCAATGTTGACCCTGCAAGGATGAGCCGCCTCGTTAACGAAGCCCTTTCAGGCGACTTTGAAGCCGCACAGGAAACCCACTATGAACTCTACGACCTCATGAAGGCACTCTTCATTGAGAGCAACCCGGTACCCGTTAAGGAGGCCCTTAACATGATGGGAAGACCCGCGGGTCATGTGAGGATGCCCCTAGCACCCCTCAACGAGGCCAGCCGCGATAAACTCAGGATGGTCCTTGAGGAACTGGCCCTTATCTAAGAGGAGAGATATGAAATGATCAGGGTAGCTGTTACCGGGGCCTGTGGACGCATGGGCTCAGGGATAATAGGAAGAGTACTTGAACAGGACGACATGGAACTTGTGGCGGCCATTGAGGCACCAGGGACACCCCTCAGTGGAAGGGACGTGGGTGAGCTCACAGGAAGGGGCCCGGTGGGGGTCATGGTAACCGAAGCATCAGCACTGAAGGACACCCTGGCTGAAACAGAACCCGATGTCCTGGTTGACTTCACAATAGCAACAGCCGCCGTTGAAACAATAAAGACAGCGGCGGAAGCAGGGGTTAACCTTGTCGTGGGGACCACAGGTTTTTCAGATGAGCAGATGAAGATAATAGAGGACTGCATTAAGAGGAACCGTGTGAAGGCCGTTATCTCACCGAACATGGCGGTGGGTGTCAATGTCTTCTTCAAGGTACTCAGGGACCTTGCACCGGTCCTCTCAGACTATGATGTTGAGATAATAGAGGCGCACCACCGCCACAAGAAGGACGCTCCCTCAGGAACAGCTGTACGTGCACTTGAGGTTATTGCAGAGTCAAGGGGTGTAAGCCCCGAGGTTGCCGTACATGGAAGGAATGGCCTTGTCGGTGAGAGGACCGATGATGAGATCGGTGTGCATGCAGTGAGGGGAGGGGACATCGTGGGAGACCACATCGTCCTCTTTGCAGGTGATGGTGAACGCCTTGAGATAGTCCACAGGGCCCACAGCAGACAGGCATTCATAAGTGGAGTTATGAGGGCGATAAGGTTCATTGAAAGCGCAGAACCAGGATGCATAGTCGATATGGGGGATGTGCTTGGCATAAATTGATGAAGGTGATATGATGGTTAATGTGGGTGTTTTAGGAGCTACAGGGATGGTTGGGCAGCGCTTTATTGAGATGCTTGAGAACCATCCGGAATTTGAACTCACCACACTGGCTGCATCGTCAAGGTCCGCAGGGAAACCCTACAGTGAAGCTGCAAACTGGTACCTTGACAGTGAGATGCCAGAATCTGTAAGGGACATTGAGGTCGTCGAGACCGACCCATCAAGTGTGGGTGATGTTGAAATACTCTTCTCAGCCCTACCTGCAGACATTGCAAGGAAGGTCGAACCCAGATTCGCAGAAAAGTATATCGTGGCATCCAATGCAAGTGCCATGAGGATGGAACCCGACGTGCCCCTTGTGATACCCGAGGTGAACCCGGAGTTCCTAGACCTCATCGAACTGCAGCAGAAAAAGAGGGGATGGGATGGATTCATAGTCACGAATCCCAACTGCTCAACCATAGCCCTCACACTGACACTCAAACCCATCTATGATAACTACAGTATCAGGAGGGTCTATGTGTCCACCATGCAGGCAGTTTCAGGGGCAGGATACAGCGGGGTGCCGTCAATGGCGATACTGGACAACCTCGTGCCCTTCATAGGTGGTGAGGAGGAGAAGATGGAAACAGAAACCCTCCACCTCCTGGGTGAACTGGATGAGGGTGTTGTAAAGCCCGCAGGCTTCGGTGTCAGCGCATCCTGTCACCGCGTCCCTGTTGTTGACGGGCACACGGAGGCAGTCTTCATAGAACTTGAGGATGAATTTGAACTTAAGGATGTCAGGGAGGCAATGGAGACGTTCCAGGGCCTTCCACAGAAACTTGGGCTCTACTCAGCCCCTGAAAAACCTGTAGTGGTGATGGATGAGGAGAACAGGCCCCAGCCAAGGATGGACCGGGACCGGGATGGTGGAATGGCTGTCACGGTGGGAAGACTCCGTGAGGACGCTGCATTTGAGAACAGCTTAAGGTACGTTCTTGTGGGTCACAACACTATCAGGGGTGCTGCAGGAGCATCCATACTCAACGCCGAGCTCATAAAGGAGATAATACTCTGAGAGTGGAATGCGGCCTATCCCGATGACATCCATTGATACATCCATCCTCTATTTTTTCAATGTAACCTTAAGCGCACCTCTTCTGGATTTCTTAATGCCGGTTATAACCTTTGCAGGCACACAGATCTTCTGGGTGATTTTATGTTCACTCATCTACCTCTTCGGCGACCATGAGGCAAAGGAAGCGGCATTCATGGCCATAGTAGCCCTCATGATAGGATTCCTTTTGAGTGAACTCCTCAAAGTGATGATTGCAAGGCCAAGGCCCTATGAGGTTATGGAATGGATAAGGTACTCCGGGGCTGCCGGCGGATACTCGATGCCATCCGGGCACACCGTTGCCGCCTTTGGAGGGTTCCTTTCACTCTCATTTAAACTTGGGAGGACGGCACTTTTCATTGCAGCAGCATCCCTTGTTGGCATCTCAAGGTTGTACCTTGGTGTTCACTACCCAAGTGATGTGGCTGCAGGTGCACTCATTGGAATTCTGTGTTCATTTATAGCCCTCCGGATAAATGAGAGGGTTAAATGTTTTGGTCTGTGCCGTTTTGAGATGTTGAAATGAATTCAGAAAACTTTTTAAGGTTAAATGCAAAATTTATATTAAAAGAGAAGCTAGTATCAGCGGATTCAATGGATATTCATGGTATATCGGGGAATAGGGTATGAGGTTCATCAGGGATTCAGAAAAGGAACAGCTCAAACTTCTTGTTAAGGCGTGCATGCTTGAGATAAGTAAACTCAAGATGGATCTCAGGAAGTGCCGTGAAGAATCAGACGACTGCAGCAGGGTCCGGGAGCTTGAGGAAACCCTGAAGATAAGGGAAAGGCGAATAACTGAACTTGAAGGGATCCTTGATGAGAAGGACAGAATAATAAAGGACCTCAACACCATTATAGCCGAGAGGGAGTCCTTGATAGCCGACTTGAAGAAATACAGGGATTATTTCCATGCCTTCACAGAGAAGCCTGAAAGGGACCTTACATCATTCCAGTCACAGATCTACCGGCTGCTGCCTGATGAAAAATCAACTGCAGAGGAACTGCTCAGCTTCATAAACGGAATAGGATTTAAGGACCTTAAACTTGAGAACATGGTCCAGATACTCAGGAACCTTGAGAGGAAGGGTTATTTCAAGTCATACAGGAAGGGTGATGAGACCCTCTGGGAGAAGGTGAAGAGGTAGATTATTCCAGCACTACGAATACACGTGCAGGGGATGCTTCAGCCGCGGCGGCAAGGGGGACAGCAAACAACCTGAACCTTTCAGGGAGAAGCTCCGTGTTTTTTATGTTTTCAACTATCCACACACCATTTTTAAGGAGTTTCCTGTGTATCTCCATCTCGCCATGCCTGTCAACACTGGGCCCCTCCATGCAGACCCCCTTCACATCAGCATCCAGAAGTTCATCTGCAATTTCCATGCTCAGGAAGGGGTAGTTGATGAAGTAGTCTTCTGATCCCCATCTCGAGCTCCAGCCGGTCCTGACCACGGCAATACCCCCCGGGACATGACTTTTGATCCCCTCAGGGGATGTCAGAAAACCTGTTCCTGTGAGCCTCTCAAGGCTTATTGTTTCAACTGTCCCGGGGTATCCTGCATGCCTGGGGGCATCTATATGTGTGCCTGCGTGCATTCCCGCTTCAATCCTGCTAAGGATGTAATCATTCCGGGTTTCAAGTATCCTGACATGGGGGTCGCCTGGAAATACGGGCATCCCATCCTCAAACCGGTGGGTGAGGTCTATGAACTTCATGTTCCCTATTTTCTTCAGAGTAACACTTATTATTTGCTGTAAGGCTCTGATGGTTTATTCCTGCTTGCAGCATACTGCCTTCAGAGGCTGTACTCGCGGAGGGTTTCTTTCACCTTTGAAGCGTTCCGGTCCCAGTTCCTTACACAGCCAAGGGTATTTATTGTATGTGTTGTGTCTGCTGTCACCCATCCACGTCCACGTATCCATATCTGGACCCATACATGGGAGTACCAGTTTCCGCTTATGAACTTACAGTAACCGCGCACGTAACGTGCGGGTATACCGCTGGTCCTTGCAAGGGCCACCAGAAGGTGTGCCTGGTCGACACAGTTCCCGGTCCTGTATTTCAGTGTGCCTGTGGCACCGTAACGTGTCCTGTAGTAGAATGAGTAGTCAATGCTGTCACGCACCCATCTGAATATACTGTCCCCGGTGGCGTATGTTGTGTTCTCTGAGAGTTCACGTGCAAGGTAAACGATGTTGGGGTCGGTGACACTGCAGTGGGCTGTGGTTTTGAGGTACACCCTGAGGCTGGCTGGAACGTACCATGGTGAATTTTTAAGGTCCCTGTAATACCTGAGCTGTTTCTGGAGTGATGTGAAGGTGCTGTTGAGGGACCTGTACCTTGCCTGCAGCCTGAGAAGAGTGTTCCTGTTCCCTGTGAGCTTCATTTTCCTGAGGGTTGCATCCATCACTTTCCTGGTTCTTTTAAGTTTCAGTGTGATGCTCTTTATCCTGAGGTCAACGGTGTTTGAGTCCAGGCGGTATGCAACCCTGGGGATGGGGGTTTTGATGTTAACCTTCCCTGGCATTCCACCCTTACTGTACTTCCATGCACCGGTCTTTGAGAGGAGGTATACAGTGTTGTAGAAGTCAACTGTTCCACCATTGTAGCTTATGGTTGAGGGGCACCTGTTATGGGTTGCTGTGAAGTCACGGAGTTTGGAGGCTATCTCAAGGCACTTGCTGCGTGTAAATGTCCCTGAGATGCGCCTGATGTTAAGTGGAGGCGTACCCGGAGAGATCACCTTCACGGTAGCTGATCCGGTAAGTGCCCTGCTGAGGGCATAGGTGTAGGATGCAGGGTCAAGGGTACTGTTACGGACGGTTATGGTTTCAGGGAGTCTCTGATTTTTCTCCATAAAAGAGGTGACTCTGACGCTGGCTTCGAGAATTTCGGAGCTGTTTAAAACTTCTGAACCGTTTTCAACGGCACATGCACCTTCCAGGAGGATTAATATAATCAGGATCACAGGAAGGCATGCTTTTGTGGTCTTTTTTAGCATGTTACCACAAATTATATTTAAGTTTCATGATGGTGATAAATGTTTTTGAAAGGCTTTCAGACGGAACGCTGGAAAGAGGTTAATTTTGAAATTTATGATCTAACCGGGCGATTTTTCCGGTTCCTAGTTCCTATAATGATTAAAAGCATCATAGAGAATTTTAAGATGATTAAATTACAGAATTATTATTCAGTCCTGGAGTAATACCCTCTTTACTACTCTCTCATCTACTTTAAATATCCATCATCAGGGAATCATTGATGAGAATTTATTATCTTCCAGGAGAGGGGGTCATCATCCCACCTGAGAGCCCTTAAGATGAGAATTATAGTCACGATCAGGGAGTTGCTGAAAAGAATAGTTCAGAGGGATCTGGGCGCAGTGGGAGTTTCAAAACTGCCGTATGTCATTTATCTTTCATTACCACATGCACCGTAAAATATTTATAGAACCTCTAACCCATTGATAAATGCACATACTTACTGAAAAATTGAGGTGATTTATGATGGCACAGGAACAGCAGCCAATTCTTGTACTACCCGAAGGTACAAGCAGGTACCTTGGAAAAGACGCACAGAGGATGAACATACTTGCAGGTAAAATCCTTGCAGAAACAGTAAGGACAACCCTTGGACCAAGGGGTATGGACAAGATGCTGGTTGACTCCCTTGGGGACATCGTCGTAACAAACGATGGTGTTACAATACTCAAGGAGATGGACATCGAGCACCCTGCAGCAAAGATGCTGGTGGAGGTCGCCAAGACCCAGGAAGACGAGGTGGGTGACGGGACAACCACAGCAGTCATAATAGCCGGGGAACTACTCAAGAAGGCAGAAAACCTCCTTGAAATGGAGATCCACCCAACAATCATTGCAATGGGTTACAGGCAGGCCGCTGAAAAGGCCAAGGAAATACTCAACACAATTGCAATTGACGCAAGTGACAGGGACACACTCATAAAGGTCGCAATGACCGCAATGACAGGAAAGGGTACAGAAAAGGCAAGGGAACCACTTGCAGAACTCATAGTTGACGCTGTAAAACAGGTTGAGGAAGACGGCGAAGTTGAGAAGGATCACATAAAGATAGAGAAGAAAGAAGGCGCAGCCGTAGACGACTCAACCCTTGTACAGGGTGTAATAATAGACAAGGAAAGGGTACACCCAGGAATGCCTAAGAAGGTTGAAAATGCAAAAATAGCCCTCCTGAACTGTCCAATAGAGGTTAAAGAGACAGAAGTTGACGCTGAAATCAGGATAACAGACCCATCACAGATGCAGGCCTTCATTGAACAGGAAGAACAGATGATCCGTGACATGGTTGACAAGATAGTCAGCACCGGTGCCAACGTCCTCTTCTGCCAGAAGGGTATCGATGACCTTGCACAGCACTACCTTGCAAAGGCAGGCGTCCTTGCTGTGAGAAGGGTTAAAAAGTCTGACATGGAGAAACTATCCAAGGCAACAGGTGCAAGCATCGTTACAAACATTGAAGACCTTAGCGAAGAAGACATCGGTGAAGCAGGAGTGGTCTCAGAGAAGAAGATCTCAGGCGAAGAGATGATCTTTGTTGAGGAATGCAAGGAACCAAAGGCAGTCACAATACTTGTCAGGGGTTCAACCGAACACGTTGTAAGCGAAGTTGAAAGGGCCATTGAAGACGCTATAGGTGTCGTGGCTGCAACAGTTGAAGATGGTAAGGTTGTAGCAGGTGGTGGAGCACCAGAAATAGAGATAGCCAAGAGGCTCAAGGACTACGCTGATGCAATAAGTGGAAGGGAGCAGCTGGCAGTTTCAGCCTTTGCTGAAGCCCTTGAAATCGTTCCAAAGACCCTGGCAGAAAACGCAGGTCTTGACAGCATCGATGCACTGGTTGACCTCAGGGCAGCCCACGAAACCTCACCATACATGGGACTCGATGTCTTTGAGGGTGACATCGTTGACATGAACAAGGCAGGGGTCATTGAGCCACACAGGGTCAAGAAACAGGCAATACAGTCTGCAGCTGAAGCAGCTGAAATGATCCTGCGTATAGATGACGTTATAGCCGCATCATCCTCAGATTCCTCTGATGAGGACATGGATGAAATGGGCAGCATGGGCGGAATGCCTCCAATGTAAGGGACATTCCCCACTCCCTTTTTAAATTTTTTTAGCGGCACTGTTTTTATCGGGTTCATGGATCTTTTTTATTGCTTCTGTGAAGATTAATCCGATTAAAAGGACCCAGGTTTTTCCTGGAGCTTATTTTGAGGGATCAGCCACATAATGGCCTCAGCTGATTAGCTGAATCTGATAGTATAAGAACAGGTCCTTCATGGTATTCTTCACATGAATCCTGCAGATATAAAAAATAAAATGCCGGCAGGGAATTCCCTATAAAAAGGAAGAAGCCTGCATATCTATTAAAAAAAATGATAATCCTGGAGTTTCACTACGGTGAATCACCTTGTGAATATGTGAACCGCTGCGGTTCCACCGGTTCCACCAATGTTGTGGGTCATACCAACCTCAGCACCCTCAACCTGTCTTTCACCGGCTTCACCACGGAGCTGCCAGACCACCTCTGCTGCCTGGGCTATCCCTGTAGCTCCGAGGGGGTGTCCACGTGCCTTAAGGCCCCCTGATGGGTTCACGGGTATGTCACCGTCAATCCGTGTCATGCCCTCTTCAAAGGCCCTTCCACCTTCACCCTTCTCAACAAAGCCCAGATCCTCAACTGCAAGTATACCGTTTATACTGAAACAGTCATGGACCTCCACAAGGTCAATGTCTCCTGGTGTTAGATCAGCCATTTTAAACGCCCTGCGGGCAGCATGAACCGTTGCATCTATCCTTGTTATGTCCCTGCGGTCGTGGAGTGCAATTGTACCTGAAGCTTGTGCAGAGGCCTTAACATAGACGGGGGTGTCCGTGTACTCCCTCGCCATCTCAGCAGGGCAGAGTATGACGGCTGCGGCACCATCAGATATGGGTGAACAGTCAAGCAGTCTCAGGGGATCCGCAACCATGGTTGAACTCATAACCTGTTCAAGGGTGACCTTCATGGGGAACTGCGCCCTGGGGTTCTTTGAGGCGTTCTCATGGTTTATAACCGATACCATGGCAAGCTGTTCCCTGGTTGTACCGTACTCGTACATGTGCCTCCTTGCCATCATGGCATACAGTGAAGGGAAGGTGACACCCTGCTGGGCCTCCCATTCCTGGTCAGAGGCTGTTGCGATTGCCGGGGTGGGGTCAACGACATCGGTCATCTTCTCCACACCTGCAGCTATCACTATATCATGGTACCCTGAGGCAACGGCCATCACACCGCTCCTGAGTGCAAGGCCCCCTGAGGCACACGCAGCCTCAACCCTTGTTGAGGGTATGGGTGTGAGACCTGCATGGTCAGCGATGAGTGAGGAGATGTGTTCCTGTTTGATGAAGAGGCCGGCTGACATGTTACCCACGTACATGGCCTCAAGGTCAGCACCCTCAATGCCGGCGTCCTCGATTGCTCCGAGGCCGGCCTCTGTTATCATGTCCCTGAAGGAAACATCCCAGAGTTCTCCAAATTTTGTCTGTGAAACTCCAATAACTGCTACATCCCTCATTTTATCACCATATTAAGCCATCCTGAGTTTGCCCTTGAACTTGGCATAAACTGCATAATCAACATACCTCTTCTCTTCAATAACCTCACTTACAGAGGGCGCCAGTTCACGCTTCTCCTCAATTCCATCGGTCACCTCGATGATGAAGGCGTCGCTTCCAGCCCCTGAACCATAGGATACTGCAAGTATCCTGTCACCCGGGGATGCCACGTCAAGGGTTGCTGCAAGTCCGATTGGTGTTGCACCTGAGTAGGTGTTACCTATCACGGGTGTGAGGAGACCCGGTTTTACCTGCTCGCTTTCAAATCCAAGCTTCTTCGCAGCCTTGAGGTAGAATTTACCGTTTGGCTGGTGGAAAACAGCATAATCAAAGTCTGATGCGCTCATCCCGCTTTTCTCCAGCATGCCCCTGGCAGCTCCAAGGACGTGTTTGAAGTAGGCCGGTTCCCCTGTGAACCTTCCTCCATGCCTGGGGTAGGGCATGCCCTCCCTCCTGTAAAAGTCTGGTGTGTCTGTTGTGAAGCTGTATGTATCTGTTATCTCTGCAAGGGTGTCTTCCTTTCCGATAACGTAGGCTGCTCCACCTGCTGATGCCGTGTATTCAAGGGCATCGCCTGGAGCTCCCTGGGCCGTGTCCGCACCAACCGCAAGACCATACTCAACCATATCTGAGTCTACAAGTCCCATACATGCCTGTATACCCGCGGTGCCTGCTTTACATGCGAACTCAAGGTCCGCAGCCGTCATCTGTGGTGTTGCTTCAATAGCCTCTGCAACGATTGTTGCTGTTGGTTTAACTGCGTAGGGGTGGGACTCTGAACCCACGTAGACAGCCCCGATCTTTGATGGGTCTATCTTACTTCTTTTAACAGCATATCTTGCAGCTTCAACTGCTATTGTGGCGGTGTCTTCATCCGGGCCAGGCACGGATTTTTCCTGCACCACAAGCCCCCTTGATATGGCCTGGGGGTCATCTCCCCAGACCCTGGCGATTTCTTCAACCTTTATTCTGTATGATGGAACGTAAACTCCATATCCAACGATTCCAGCCATGAGTATCACACCATAATATTAGTCTGGATCTTATTATTATCTAAAACCAAAGTATTTATCCCTTGCTCTACTATCCTACCTTCTACTATATATAGGTAGCAGCATAAAAGGAGGGGGTCTCAATGTATATGGTGCAGAAAATCAGAACAGAAACAGTTTTTATGCGGTTGCCGGGATTTGAACCCGGGTCGCGGGCTTGGAAGGCCCGAGTCCTAACCAGACTAGACTACAACCGCTATGCGGCGTCCGGGATTTGAACCCGGGTCGCTGGCGTGGCAGGCCAGTGTCTTAACCAGGCTGGACTAACGCCGCAAATTCGTAGGCATAGAAAAGATTTGAAATCATCATATATAAAGTTTTCTATTTATTCTCTCTGCCCCGACATGATAAAGGAGGGGCCACCATAAATAACAGATGCAGCTGAAGAGGAGGGCGCCGGATGCTGGAAAGGTATAAACTAAATATTATCGGATGCTCCATGCAGCTGAAGAGGAGGGCGCCGGATGCTGGAAAGGTATAAACTAAATAATCGGATGCTCGATAGGTTAGCCCTTCAGTAGTTCTGGGATGGTTAATGAGATGAATGGGGGAAAAAGATTTGTTGAGGTCGATGCCCTGAGGGGAATCGCTGTCATTATGATGGTGGCATATCATGCACTCTTTGACCTCGATTTCTTTTCAGTAACAGAGATAGACATGTCATCGCCACCTCTATGGCTTGCAGGGAGGCTGACAGCATTCCTCTTCATATTCATCGCAGGCCTCTCACTGAGCCTGAGCCATTCCCGCCGGATCCTTGAGGGAGATGCATCGTTCAGTGCCTACCTTAATCGGGGACTCAGGATTTTCGGGTACGGCCTCATATAACCCTTGCAACATGGATATACCCAGGATGGTGTGATACTATTCGGGGTCCTCCACTTCATCGGAGCCGGGATTATACTCTCATACCCCTTTATGGGAAAACCATGGTTAGCCCTCATGGCAGCCTCTCTGTCCATCGCAGCTGGAATGATCCTCTCAGGTTTCAGGGCGGATTATCCATGGCTTTTATGGGCGGGGCTGAGACCACATAGCTTCTACAGCCTTGATTACTTTCCACTCTTTCCCTGGCTGGGCGTCATGCTGACCGGGATGAGTGCAGGGGATGTCCTTTACAGGGGATACAGAAGAAGATTTGACCTGGACACAGGGGCATTGCCCCTCAGCAAACCCGCACTTCTTGGCAGAAACTCTCTGAAAATCTATTTTATCCATCAACCGGTTATAATAATGATTATATTGGTATTAAACAGTTTTAGATAAGCTCTTCAGAGCCTGGAACGCATGCATTGGAGTATTCCATCTTCAGATCGCAGTTTCCAGCCTGAAGATGGAACGTTAGCGGCTCCATCTTAAAGACTTATATATTGAAACGTGTATATAGAAGTTTCTCAAAAACTGGGATTAATGTTTTTTTGAGATGAAAAATACTGTTAAGGGAGGTAATAGCACGGATACAAAGAAAGGATTTATCCTCAGCATTCTAATTGCACTTGCAGTTTATATAATACCCATGCCTGGTCTGAAGGCCTCAGGACATGCGGCTTTATCGCTTCTTGTTTTTGCGGTTTCAATGTGGGCAACCGAGGCCCTGCCACTCCCTGTAACCTCACTGATAATACTCTTTGCTCAGCCACTTATGGGTGTTGAGAGCTTTGAAAATGCGGTTATAGGCTTTGCGAACCCCATAATCTTCCTGATGATAGGCGGATTCATAATGGCTGAGGCCATAAGAAAGAGCGGTCTTGCCCAGCGCTTCACATATTACCTCCTGGGGAGACTTGGAGCCTCCCCTGAGAGGGGCCTCATGGTAAGCATATTCTCAACCGGTATCCTCTCTGCATGGATTGAAAACGTTGTTGCCTTTGCAATGCTGCTGCCCATCATAAAGGAGATAGTTGACCTCATGGGGTGCAGGGATCCCCAGCATGGAAGGAGTAACTATGCAAAGGCCATGATACTCGGAGCATCCTTCGGATCCCTTGCAGGGGGCTTCGGGACAGAGATAGGAACAGCACCCAACCTCATGGCAGCCGCATACACAGGAATACCCTTCCTTAACTGGATGATCTTCGGGTTACCACTGTCCCTGGTCATGCTGGCCGTTATATGGTTCCTACTGATGAGAATATTCCCCGCAGAAGTAAAGGCCATTGAGAACATCCAGGAACTCATCGGCGACAGGGTTCAGGGACTTGGAGCAATGGGCAGACAGGAAAAACTCAGTGCAGCCATCCTGCTTTTCGCAATATTCCTCTGGGTTACGGCATCCTGGACAGGGATTAACAGCTACTCTGTTTCACTCATCGCCGCGGTCATGTTCATATCATCCGGTGTGATAACCTGGAAGGATGCCCAGAAGAACATTGACTGGGGCCTCATAATATTCTTTGGCGGCGCCCTCTCCCTGGGAAGCGCCCTTCTAAAGACAGGGGCTGCCGCATGGCTTATCAATGACATTGTAAGGATGCTGGGCTCCAGTCCACCAGTCCTCCTGGTCATGCTGCTGCTGATGACCGTGGCGGTACTCATAACCCAGGTGATGTCAAACATAGCACTCTCAGCCATACTCGTACCCCTTTCCATGACCCTTGCAGCTGCACAGGGACAGCCAGCAGGAATATACGCCGTTCCGGTTGCAATAGCATGTTCACTCTCATTCATGCTCCCGATGGCGGATCCAACAGTTGCAATGGCATACGGTACAGGATACGTTAAGCTGAGGGACATTCCAGGGGCAGGGATACCCATAATAATTGTAGGCGTCATACTTACGGTGCTTGTCATAACGACACTTGCAACTCCATTCCTGGGATGAAATTGGATCCCTGCCTGATTTATTCATTTTCAGCCGTTAATTAATTTTTAAGGAGCTCCTCAACGGGTGAGAGGTCCATGTTGTTCTCCACTATCTCAGCCAGTCTGTCAAGGGAGAACCTCCGGGAGTCCCTGAAATCATCCCTGTCATAGTCAAGGGGTTCCAGGCCCCTCTGCTCCCTGAGGATGTTTGTGAAGTACCTCCTGAACCTGAAGTTATGGAATATGCCATGGAAGTAGGTTCCCGCAACATTTCCATCAACGGCACCATCAAAGCCGCCGTCACGCAGGTTCCCTGAACCCTTCTCCACCCTTATAAGGGGTTTCACGTCACCCAGAACTGTGGTGCCCTCATGAAGCTCATAGCCCTCAACGGTTTCACCCCCCAGACCATGGAAGAGGCCTCCCCCAATGATTTCACCGTGGCTCTGTGAGATTATCTTACCATCCCCTGTAAAGACGGTTTCACAGTCAAGGAGGCCAAGTCCCTCCACGGTTCCATGGGCTGATTCATGGCCACCATCATCAACCACTCGTCTGCCGAGCATCTGAAACCCGCCACATATACCGAATACCGGTATATCCTGGCTCAGTTCCATGATTTCATGGGCAAGGCCCGTCTCATGGAGGTGGATGAGGTCATTTATGGTGTTCCGGGTCCCGGGGATTATGATGGCATCCAGGTTGTGGAGGCTGTCACCGGCCTCGATGAGTTTCACTGAGACATCCTCTTCATATTCAAGGGGGTCGATGTCCGTGAAGTTCGATATCCGGGGGAGCCTGATGACACCAACCTTTATTTTTCCCTTCCTGCGATATTTCCTGTCTGCCAGGGATGCTGAATCCTCCTCAGGGAGTCTGAGGGCCTCATCGTAGGGCAGGACACCTAGGACAGGGACACCTGTAATCTCCTCTATCCTTTCAATACCGGGCATGAGGATGTCCAGGTTGCCCCTGAATTTGTTTATAACAACACCCTTTATCCTTGACCTGTCACGTTCATCAAGGAGCATGAATGTTCCTGCAATGGATGCGAAGACACCTCCACGGTCTATATCCGCAACAAGGATGACATCTGCATCTGCAAGGTGGGCTATCTCCATGTTGGCAAGGTCCCTGTCCCTCATGTTTATCTCTGCAGGAGAACCCGCACCCTCAATTACAATGAGGTCATACCTGGACTTCAGGTATTCAAGGGACTCCTTTATGGCTTCAAGGGCTGTTCCCCTGAAGTCCACCTGGTATTCATTGAAGTTCATGTTCCCTACCGGCCTCCCATGAACTATGACCTGGGATGTGAAGTCCTCCTTGGGCTTGAGGAGCACCGGGTTCATGTGATGTGATGGCTCTATGCCAGCTGCTTCAGCCTGAAGGACCTGGGCTATTGCTATCTCCCGGTTCTCGGAGGTTGTGAATGAATTGAGTGACATGTTCTGGGATTTGAAGGGGGCTACACGATACCCTCTCCTTGAGAATATGCGGCAGAGGGCGGCGACAAGGACGCTTTTACCTGCACTGGATGATGTGCCCTGAACCATTATACACCTTGAACTCATGGATACACCACTTGGTAGGGGGTTATTTAATCTGGTGGTTCTGTCGCATTCCTTAAATCAACAGCAACAGATACACTACTAGATGATTACTAGTCTGAATTTGTGGGTTCCTGATATAAAACTTCAGTGTCTGACATCAATCTTAAATACTAACTAACACAATAATTATTAACAGGATATGGATGGAGGTTTATGAGATGTCCAATGATTCTGCTGAAGTTCTATCATCCGATGAGTTACTATCAATCTTTAAGACCGTTATAATGAACAGCCCCGACGGGATAATCACGGTCAACGAGGACGGGGTTATTATCTTCTCAAATCCATCTGCAGATAGAATGTTAGGCTATGAAACCCTCATGGGTAAAAAAATTGATGTCATAGTCCCTGAGGGCCTCAGGGATGACCTCCACCAGAAGATGAGGGACTACAGGGCCCGGGGCGAACATGAACTGGCAGGCAAGGTCTTTGAAACCGTCTCATTAAGGGCGGACGGGACAGAGTTCCCTGTTGAGATTCATGGAATGGGATCCCCCATTGCGCCGCGCGGGTCGCGCGGACGGGACAGAGTTCCCTGTTGAGATGAGCCTCAACCCCTCAAGAAGTCAGGGGAGACTCTTTCTAACTTCAATCATAAGGGACATCTCAGAAAGAAAAAAGATGGAACTTGAGGTCCTTGAAAGGGAGGAACAGTTCAGGGACCTCTTTGAGAATGCCAATGACATGATACAGGCCGTTACCCCTGATGGAAAATTTTTATACGTTAACAGGGCATGGAAGAAGACCCTCGGCTACACTGAAGGTGAACTTGAGAACCTGACAATCTTTGATGTGATACACCCTGATAAGGTGGATGAGTGCCGTGAACTCTTCAGGAGGGTCATGTCAGGCGAGAACATCCCAATCATTGAGACGGCCTTCATAACAGCTGATGGCGAGAAGGTATTCGTTGAGGGTAACGTCAATGTTAAGATGAGTAACGGGACCGTGGAGTACAGCAGGGCAATATTCAGGGATGTTACAGAGAGGATGAAGTTTCAGAGGGAACTTGAAAGGATGGCATCCATTGTTGAATCTGCAGGGGATGCGATTGTCAGCTATGACCTTGATGGCAGGATAATGGACTGGAACAGGGGTGCTGAAGAGATATACGGTTACGGTGCAGATGAGATTAAGGGAAAAAATGTCTCCATCCTCATGGATGATGAGGAGTTTGAAAGGCTCAGGGGCCTCATTGAGGAGGTGAAATCTGGCGGAGTGGTTTCAAACTTCGAAGCAAAACGTATAAGGAGTGATGGTGAGACGATCTGGGTCTCAATTTCCATGTCACCCCTCAGGGATTTTGAGGGTAACATAATTGGCGTTTCCACCATTGCAAGGGATATAACAGAGATTAAGAGGACCGAGGAGGCCCTCAGGGCAAGTGAGGAGAAGTACAGGAAGATAGTTGAAAAGTTCATACAGAACGCCCTTGCCCTGATATCTGAGATTAACCGCTGATATTCCCCTATCCGGATCCAGCAGGGTCCTTGAAATGTTTCCCGCCTATCTGGTTCTAATTCAGGGAGCGTAATCAGGACGGTGATGGATACCTTTATAAGTGGAAACCCCATATATTAAAATAAAAATTTGTAAGTAAAATATTTTAAGTAGAAGAAGGTGACTATTATACATCGTGACTTTATTTTAACCACTTCACTTAATGGAGGCATTTGAATAGAAATGAAAACCACCATTAAAAACTCCAGAGTTGAGGAAAAGGTTTCATATGAAAGCAGTGACAGTAAAAAAGAAGAGTCACAGGCATCCCTTTCATATGAAACATCAAAGGATATAAATGTCCCTGAAAGGCTTATAAATCAGATTATAGGTCAGGAAGAGGCAGTCGAGACCATAAAAAAGGCTGCTGAACAGAGACGTAACGTACTTTTAATAGGTGAGCCTGGTGTGGGTAAATCCATGCTTGCAAAGGCAATGGCCGAGCTGCTGCCACGTGAAAGGCTCCAGGACATACTCGTATACCCTAACATAGAGGACCCTAACAACCCCCTCATAGGAACCGTCCCTGCAGGTGAGGGGAGGAAAATCGTAATGAACCATAAGAACAAGGCAAGGGCACAGGATGAGAAGAAGAATCTCTTCATGATGCTCATAATATCCTTCATCCTTGTCCTTGGCTTCATGGTTCAGCAGTTCCTTGCAGCCATCATAGCGGCAGGCATAGTCTTCCTTGCAATGCAGCAGTTCAGGCCAAGGAAAACCGTGATGGTCCCGAAACTCCTGGTGAACAATGAGGGCCGTCAGGTAGCACCCTTCGTGGATGCAACCGGTGCCCATGCCGGCGCCCTCCTGGGGGACGTGAGACACGACCCCTACCAGTCAGGCGGCCTTGGGACACCGGCCCATGAACGTGTGGAGGCAGGGATGATACACAGGGCCAACAAGGGTGTTCTCTACATTGATGAGATAGGCACAATGAAGATGAAGACCCAGCAGGAGCTCCTCACAGCCATGCAGGAGAAGAAATACTCCATCACGGGTCAGAGTGAAACAAGCAGCGGTGCAATGGTCCGTTCGCAGGCAGTACCCTGCGACTTCGTCCTGGTGGCCTCAGGGAACCTCCAGGTACTTGAGGGGATGCACCCCGCCCTCAGATCCAGGATAAGGGGATATGGATACGAGGTTTTCATGAAGGATTCAATGCCCGACACACCTGAAAACAGGGATAAGCTCGTCCAGTTCGTTGCACAGGAAGTTGAAAAGGACGGAAGAATACCCCACTTCAGCAGGGAAGCCATAAAGGAGATAATAAGGGAAGCCCAGAGGAGGGCCGGTAAGAAGGACTCCCTCACACTCAAACTCCGTGAACTCGGCGGCCTTGTGAGGGCAGCTGGTGACATTGCAAAGAGCAGGGGAGCCGAAATCGTTGAACCAGAGGATGTGATGGAGGCCAAGAAGCTTTCAAGGACCCTTGAACAGCAGATTGCCGACAGGTACATTGTACAGAAGAAAAAATACAGCGTCTTCAAATCAGAGGGCGGCGAGGTCGGCAGGGTTAACGGCCTTGCAATAATCGGTGACCGCAGCGGAATCATACTTCCAATAGCGGCCGAGGCAGCCCCGGCCCAGAGCAAGGAAGAGGGGAGGATCATAGCCACAGGGAAACTCGGTGAGATTGCAAGGGAGGCCGTGCAGAATGTCAGCGCACTCATAAAGAAATACACGGGCACAGACATATCCAACTACGATATACACATACAGTTCCTCCAGGCCTATGACGGTGTGGAGGGTGACAGTGCAAGTGTCTCGGTTGCAACCGCAGTCATATCCGCCCTTGAGGAGATACCAGTGGACCAGTCGGTGGCACTTACAGGGTCACTGAGCATAAGGGGGGATGTGCTCCCTGTTGGTGGAGTTACAGGTAAGATCGAGGCGGCTGCAGAGGCAGACATAAAGAAGGTCCTCATACCGGCATCCAACATGGGGGATGTTATGATAGAGAAGAAGTATGAGGATAAGATTGAAGTAGTCCCTGTTGAAACCCTCGGGGACGTCCTTGAACACGCCCTCATAGGCAAGGGCAAGGAGAGCCTCCTTGAAAGAATGCAGAAGATAAGTGACATGGTGCCCTCAATAATTAAGAAGCCCGCCATGCACTGAATTCAGGGATATCTGTCCCTGATAAATTATTTTTTCTGGATTAAGTGGTGAATTTTGCTATTCTTAGGCTATGCCATTAAAATTAATTTATTTCAGGGCCCCTGCAATCAGTGGAGCCACAGAGATGTCGCTGACCTCAGACGTCAGTGTGTCCGTTGCAATAACATCGTCCACCCCTGCGGAGAATATCTTTATGAGGGCATCCTCGACAAGGACCGGGTGGACGCAGCAGACGGTTATGCTTGATGTCTGGTTTTCCCTCAGTATACCGGCAGCGTTCACTATGGTGCCACCTGTACTTATGATATCATCCACCACCACAGCGTCCATACCTGCAACATCAAGGTCCTTCACACGGGTCTCAACGACCTCGGGTGAGAGCCGCACCTTCTCCATATAGTCGCATTCACAGCCAAGTATACCGCTCACCTCCCTTGCATGTCCAAGGGCGCCCCTGTCAGGGGCTATCACAACAGGGTCATCCAGAAGACCCGAAATGTGGTCTGCGATGAGGGGCATTGCAGAGAGTTCCCTTACAGGGATGCTGAAGAATTCACTGAGGCAGTTCTCATGGAGGTTAACGGTAACGAGTTCATCTGCACCGGCAGCTTCGATCAGCTCTGCAACAATCCTTGCAGAAACCGCCTCCCCGCTCTTGAAGCGCCGCTCCTGCCTCCCGTAACCAAAGTAGGGTATCACTGCACGTACACGCTCAGCTCCAAGGTCCCTGAGGTTCTTTATCATGAACAGGAGTTCCATGAGGTTCTCATCCTGGGGGTGCCCTGTTGACTGTATAACCGTGACCTCACCCTGGACATCCCCCTTCACCCTGATGTAACGTTCACCATCAGGGAATTTACGGGTCTCAACCGGACATAGATGATCATCAAGTAAATCTGCAACCTTAGCAGCGAGTTTCTGCGATGCTGAACAACCTATTATCATAAAAAACCACCTTGTAATCATTGACAATTTTTATATACATACTTTTATTAATTCTAATTATAAAATTTTGTCAGATATTACCCGTCCAAGAGGTGAAGTGCTTGCATGAACTATCAATGGCCGATGCAATTGTAAGGACAGTTATCGATGCAGCCGAAAAGAATGATGCCGTGGAGGTCCTTGAGGTTACCGTTGAAATCGGCCAGATGACCCTTCTGAACCCGGAACAGATAAAATTCATGCTGGATGTCCTCAGTGAGGACACCATCCTTGAGGGGGCCCGGTTCAACATAGAGGTCGTTCCGGTTGAGATCGAATGCACCTGCGGATATGAGGGTGCTGTGGATACCGATGAACTTAACCATCTGGCCCCTGTGGTGAGCTGTCCCAGCTGCGGAGGCCATGAATTCCATGTTAGGGCTGGAAGGGAGTGTAACGTTAAAAATATAAAGATAGAAAAGAGGGATTAGGAGGAATTCAATGCACAAGATAGCAGAGGTTGAGATTCAGAATGATATTCTCCTTGCAAACAGAAAACTCGCAAAGAAAAACCAGAGACGCCTTGACAGGGCAGATGTATTCGCGGTCGACTTTCTCGGGGCCATAGGGTCCGGGAAAACAACACTCATCGAGAAGTTAATTGAGAACATGGACCGGAGGGTTGCTGTTATAGCAGGGGACGTTATAAGCAAATTCGACGCAGGAAGATTCGAGAAGTACGGAGTCCCGGTGGTGGGGCTTAACACAGGGAAGGAGTGCCACCTGGACGCACACCTCGTTGAACACGGACTTGATGACATCCCCCTTGAGGAGGTGGACATCCTCTTCATAGAGAACGTGGGAAACCTCATATGTCCCGTTGACTTCGACCTTGGATCCCATATGAGGATTGTTGTTGTGAGTTCAACCGAGGGTGATGACACCGTTGAGAAGCACCCCCTCATATTCAGGGAGGCTGACCTTGTAGTTATAAACAAGGCGGACCTTGCAGATGCCGTGGGGGCTGACATCGATAAGATGGTGGATGATGTTAAAAAACTTAATCCTGATGTCAGGGTAGTTAAAACAAGCCTTAAGACAGGTGAAGGACTTCAGGATGTTATTGAATCAATTGAAGAGGCAATGTCCAATTAATTCATTCTTTTCAGGCCGGTGGTTCGATTGAAGATATGGATTGATATCACAAACGCCCCCCATGTAAGGTTCTTCAGGGATGTGATCACCCACTTCCAGGATGAGGGAGAGGATGTGATCATCACCGCACGGAAGTTCGGGGATATACACAGGCTCATGGACCTCTTTGGATTTGAATTCACATCCATAGGTAAACACGGGGTTACCCTTGATGAGAAACTCATTGAGAGTACAAGGAGGGCTTATGAGCTTTCAAAGTTCATCTCCGAGGAAAAACCGGATGTCGGTCTGTCAAAGCATTCAATCGAACTGCCAAGGGTCACCTTCGGTCTGGGAATCCCCAGCGTATATGTGCTGGATAATGAACATGCCCTGGCAGCAAACAGGCTCACCCTTCCCCTCTGCGATCACATCATCATGCCCGAGGTCATAGACCTCTGGGATATAATGAAGACCGGCGGGGATCCCAACGTGATAACCAGGTACCGGGGCACATCAGAGATCATACACTTCCAGAACTTTGAATACAATGAGAACATCTTTGAGGACCTTGGACTTAAACTTGAAAGGGAGAAGACCATACTGATGAGGCCGGAGCCCTCCCTTGCATCATACCTTGATGCCGACTGCCATGAATCGGTACTCACCCCAATAGTTGAGATACTCAAGGACTATGCCAACATACTCATAATCCCCAGGTTTAAGGAGCAGGCGGATATATTCAGAGGATATGACAACGTGACAATAATCAGGCCCCCGGTTGATACATTCAGCCTCATGAAGAGGTGCGACCTTGTAATCGGTGCCGGGGGGACCATGAACCGTGAAGCAGCACTCCTGGGGACACCTGTGATATCATGTTACCCTGGAAAGCCCCTCTCGGTGGATAAATTTTACATCGAGAACGGTTTGATGGTGAGATCAACCGATGTTGATGAGATTGTTAACACTGCACTGCGGCTCCTTGTATCCGAGAAGAAGGCAAAGGAGATTAAAACAGACGACCTCTTCAGGATAATAGTTGAAAGTGTCTATGCCGCGGCTGATAACGAGTAGATGCTGTGTATAGGGACTCTGAAAGCAACTGATACGAAATATTGTCCTTATTAACAGCTTAAATCTTAGAACTAGAAATGGAATGGACTGGCCGGGATTTGAACCCGGGGCCTCCGCCATGCCAAGGCGACGCTCTACCAACCTGAGCTACCAGCCCTAACAAAGTATACATTAAGTCTTTTCATATTTAAACTTAATGCTTCATGGTGGCATTACAGGCCTGTGCTTAATATGATATGGATGCATGGATGATGAGTTCTGATAATCGGACAGGTTATGATGGAGAGTTTGTGGGGTGTATGAATTGATAATAAGAAATGTCAGGGAGGATGACTTCCTGGCCATAGCCGAACTTGCAGAGAAATGTCCCCCCATGGTGACGGAGAGGAACTCAATTTACCATATATTCACAAGGTTCTTCAGTGAAACATCCTTCATAGCCGAGGATGATGGTGCTGCAGGGTTCATCCTGGGTTTCATATCACAGTCTGACCCTTCTGAAGCCTACATCCACCTACTCTGCACCGCACCATCCCACAGGGGAACCGGACTTGCAGATGAACTCCTCCAGACCTTCATTGACACGGTCAAATCCAGGGGCGCCGGGAAGGTCCTCCTGATAACAAAACCCGTAAACCAGAGAGCAATAAGATTTTACCTCAGGAATGGCTTTGAACATGTTGAATCAGGCAGGATGGTTGAATCAGGCCCTGTTAGGGCTATAGCTGATTATAACGGTCCTGGAGAAGACATGGTCCTTTTCAGGAGGTTTATATGATCCCGGAAAAAACTTTTTATTGTGGTCATCAATATATGATGTAGATCAGAAAACAATTATCCGGAGGATTAAATTGGCCCTTATACCGCAGAATCATCTTCAGTTGATAGTCGAGGTCGGCATCATACTCTACGCTGCAATGATATTCCTGCTTAACCTCGCCCCGATTTCCCTGAGCCTTGTACTCTTCATCTGCATCGTACTGGGGATAGGATTCAACGTAATATTTGGACTGGATGTTGTGGCACTCTTCATGTCCTTCGGCCAGAGCGAGTTCACCCATCCCTTCGGACCCATAGCCCTCCTTGCAGCAGTATCATCACTTTCAGCCCTTGCAATAATGGAGGATGTGGGGGTGGATACCGGTGGACTCCGTGGCTTTGTATACATACTTATGCTGGGCATAACGGTATTCGGGGGCCTCATGCACAGGTCATTCCTCCTTCTGTGGCTCCTGGGTCTCATGGTGGGGCTTTTCCTCATCTCAAAGTCCATGAGGAGCAGGTCAATCATAACATTAAAGAGGGTGGCTGCCTTTGCACTGGTGGCAGTTGCAGGGTTCGGGGGCCTTGAACTGCTTTCAAGGATCCTTGGGATGCCTGTTCTAAGCCCACTCCTCCGCCTTGAGAGGCTTGAGAATTTCTCAGTACCCAGCATCAAGATGGTGATTAAGAACACTACACTACTGGGCCATAATCCCATGTCATCCTACTGGGGTGAACTATCCAGGGGATTTGCCGATGGTTACATCTCACTTCCACTCCAGCTCATACTCTTTTTCGGCCTTCCCTTCCCGGTCTTCTACGGCATACTGGTTAACAAGAAGGATGTAATAGATTACATGGTCCCGGGCATATTTGGATGGGCATACGACTTCGGTTATGTTACCCTCTTCTTCCTTTTAATCTGGTGCATGGGCATCATTATCCTGGGCCTCAGGGTGCTCAGCATGTACCGTGAGAAGAGGGAGAAGGGTGTTAGAAGTTACCTTGGCAGGGAGGCTCTCCTCACAGGGGCCCTTGCAGCCTTCATATCCCAGGCCATAATAGGACTCTTCATAATAAACAGGACCATAAATGGAACAGCCCTCCTGACATTCATATTCCTGAGTTCACTCATATTTGCAAATTCCTTTGGACTGAAAGAATAAAATAAATAGGGAGCTTATAGATGAAAAAAACTTTAATCTTACTTGGATGTCCTGAGTCACCTGTCCAGATCCCCCTGGCACTTTACACATCACACAGACTCAGGGAGAAGGGGTTCAGTGTTACACTCACAGCCAACCCCGCGGCGATAAGGCTAATCCAGGTGGCTGACCCAGAGGGGATATACACTGGGGAACTCAAGGACCTTGAATCCTGCCTCGAGGGATTATCTGAGGGTGACTACGAATTCCTTGTGGGATTCGTGCCCAATGATGCTGCGGCAGCATACCTCATAACCTTCGCAGGCATACTGAACACACGGACCCTGGCAGTTGTATTTGAAAGGGATGCAGGGGTCCTTGAGGAACTTGTGGATGAGATAATGGATGGCTCGGATGCAGAGGTGATAGCCGCAAGGGCGCACCACAACCCGGCTCCCCTCAGGGTTAGGATAGACAGATTCATGGAGGAACTCTGATGTCATTCTGCATAGAGACCTACCTGCAGCAGTCCGAGGACTACGAGATACACCTCTCAAGGGCTGGATTCAGGGAATGCGCAAGACTCATCGAGGAGAAGGCGAAGACAGTTATACACATAAAACCCGGTGAAAAGATCCTCGGCGCAAGGATAATAGGCATACCCCCGGTCCCCATAGGCATAGACACTGGAAGGTCAACGGTGATGATGCCATACACCAAGCCATGCTATGGAACCGCGGTTATCGAGGTACCCGTGGATGAGGATGAAATCAGGAAGATACTCCAGATGGGAGAGAAGGAATAAAAGGTGAGGGCAGTTTCCGGTGGCGTGGGAGTGGAGTATCATGGGGTTGGAGGATAAACTGATCACAACGGTCGTTGGAAGTTACCCTGCGGTTCCCAGGGGACCGCGGACCCTGATGGAGAAGATAAGAAACATAACAGGGTCCTATGACCCCTTCAGGCCCGCGGTGAGGACCGCAGTTGAGGACCAGGTCAGGGCTGGCATCGATATAATCTCTGATGGACAGGTACGCGGGGATATGGTCGGATACTTCGCAAGGGAAATAGGGGGCATGATGATAGAGGACGGAGTCCCGGTCATATTCTCAAGGATAACACCACCATCACACCCCATAGGTGCCGATGACCTCATATACGCATCAAAAATCTTAAGAAAACTTAGAAGGGATGAATCAGGTGGTGTTAAGGGTATAGTGACAGGCCCATCAACCATGGTCCATGCATCAAGGATAGAGGGATTCTACGACACTCATGGAAGAGAAAGGGCAGTAATGGACATGGCGGAGGCCCTCAGGTATGAGGCCATGAGCCTTGAAGCCGCAGGCGCATGCATGATACAGATAGATGAACCCTTCCTATCAACAGGGATGGTTGATATGAAAACCGCCAGGAGGGCCGTTAACCACATAGCAGACTCCCTGGAGGTTGAAGTAGCCCTCCACGTCTGCGGAGATGTAAGGGGAGTCCTTGGGGATCTTCTGAGATTCAGGGTGGATCTTATAGACCTTGAATTCGCAGGAAACCCATCCAACATTGAAGTCCTGGCCGATAAATGGAGGGGTGATAAAAAACTTGGCCTTGGATGTGTTGATACAAGGACAGAGAGGATTGAACCGGTGGATGAGATAAGGAACATTATAAGGAGGGGTGCCGATATAGCTGGAGAGGAGAACCTCCATGTGGATCCTGACTGCGGGATGAGAAAACTCTCAAGGGACGCGGCACTCAACAAACTTAGAAACATGGTGAAGGCGGCTTCCATGTGAGGTGGGTTCCAGATGGCCTATGAGATAACGGTTGATGAGATTGCAGATGGATGGAAGAAACTGGTAAGGATGATAATGGATGAGGGAAGGGAGATAAGGGATGAGAGAGGATCCCTTACAAGGGAACTCATGAATACGGTTGTAACCATAAGAAAACCCCTCGGCAAATCCGGGGACTTCTACCACATCCCTGCAGGTTCACCTGCAAATATAAGGGTCCCTGAGGGTTACTTCTGGAGCGGTGAAAAGCTCGAGAAGTACTCCCAGCAGTTCCTGTCACCTGAAAGGAAGGGATTCATATACACCTATGGCAACCGCCTCAGATCCTACTTCGGAGTGGACCAGGTTGACGAGGCAATAAAGAGGCTTAAAAACTGTGGAGAGTCAAGGAGGGCCACCATGGTAACATGGGACCCTGTAAAGGACACGGGATCCGATGAGGTCCCCTGCATGATCCTCGTTGACTTCAAGTTAAGGGATGGTAAGCTCCATACCACGGCCCTCTGGCGAAGCCATGACATCTACGGTGCATGGTTCCCCAACGCAGTTGGACTGGCATACCTTGCAGATTACGTTGCATCCGGGGTCGGTGCCGGGGTCGGCCCCATAACAATACATTCAATTAGCGCTCATATATATGAGGTTAACTTCAAAGAAGCAGAAGAGGTGATTTAATGGTAAGTGTGAACATGGAGGCAAAGAAGATCGTTGACAGAATGATAGCAGGTGCAGATGACCTTAAAATAAATGTGGACACCCTTGAGAACGGTTCCACGGTCATTGACTGCGGGGTTAACGTTGATGGAAGCATAAAGGCAGGTGAACTGTACACAGCGGTATGTCTCGGAGGCCTTGCAGACGTGGGCATATCAATTCCAGGCGACCTCTCGGAGAAGTTCGCCCTCCCATCAGTCAAGGTTAAAACAGACTTCCCTGCAGTATCAACCCTGGGTGCCCAGAAGGCAGGATGGTCAGTGAGCGTAGGGGACTTCTTCGCCCTCGGATCAGGACCAGCAAGGGCACTGGCACTCAAACCATCAGAGACCTATGAGGAGATAGGATACAGGGATGAAGCAGACACAGCCATACTCACACTGGAGGCAGACAAGCTACCAGGAGAGGATGTTACCGACATGATTGCAGAGGAATGTGATGTCTCAGCAGAGAACGTCTACGTACTGGTTGCACCAACATCATCCCTTGTTGGCTCCATACAGATATCAGGCCGTGTGGTTGAGAACGGTACCTACAAGATGCTTGAAGCCCTCCACTTCGATGTTAACAAGGTCAAATACGCTGCAGGTATAGCTCCAATAGCACCGGTAGACCCTGACAGCCTCAGGGCAATGGGTAAAACCAATGACGCCGTCCTTTTCGGTGGAAGAACCTACTACTATGTTGAATCAGGGGAAGGAGACGACATAAAGTCCCTTGCAGAGAACCTCCCATCATCAGCATCAGAGGGCTATGGTAAACCATTCTACGATGTCTTCAAGGAAGCAGACTACGACTTCTACAAGATCGACAAGGGCATGTTCGCACCCGCAGAGGTTGTTATAAACGATCTCAGGACAGGGGAAGTCTTCAGGGCAGGATTCGTTAATGAAGAACTCCTAATGAAATCCTTCGGGTTATAAAACCCTATAATCATTTTTTATTTTTCAGGGGCCTTGAAAGGGATGAAGCCCATCTCCATATCCCGGTGCACCTCCTATGACCCTGATGAGGTGGAGACGGCAATCAGGGAATGCCTCCAACTCCTGGGCGGAGCAGGAAGGTTTGCATCAAGGGGGGACAGGGTACTGCTCAAACCAAACATGCTGATGGCGGCAACGCCTGAGAGGCATGTTACAACACACCCAGCAGTCGTTGAGGCCACGGCCAGGGTCTTCATTGATACCGGTGCAGAGGTCAGAATTGGTGACAGTCCAGGAGGATCCTTCAGGAACATAGAGAGGTTCTGGAGGGCCACCGGAATGCTGGATGTTGCAGGGCGGCTTGATATTGAACTTGTGAACTTCGAGGCTTCAGGTTCATACATCATCCAGGGCTACCCGGTATCAAGGCCCGTCATTGACAGTGATGTGGTGGTGAACCTCCCCAAGATAAAGACCCACAGCATGACCATCTTCACATGTGCGGTTAAGAACATGTACGGCGCCGTCCCTGGATTCAGAAAGGCGGAATACCACAGGGAACACCCAAGGCCCTCTGATTTCGCTGAGAGGCTCCTTGAGATCTACAGGATCACGGCACCGTCCATCACCCTCGTTGATGGGATAACAGGCATGGAGGGTAACGGGCCATCAGGCGGAACACCCAGGGATATAGGCCTTATACTCGGATCAGAGGATGCCATGGCCCTTGATGTCTACATACCATGGATACTGGGGATGGATCCTGAAAGGATACCTGTTAATGCAGCGGCCAGGAGGATGGGTCATCACAGGGACCCTGATGACGTGGAGGTCCTTGGTCATGAACCAGAAAGGATTGAAGATTTCAGATGGCCATCAAACATTTACTACACACTTGACCTCCTTCCCTCGGGACTTGCAAGGGCCCTTATGAGGTTATGGTGGTCAAGACCAGCCATAGACCCTGATAAATGCAGAAACTGTAACCTGTGTGTTGAGAGCTGTCCGGTGGATGCATTAAGTCCTGGGGTGATAATCCCAGAGTTTGATTACGGTGAATGCATCAACTGCCTATGCTGTATGGAGGTCTGTCCCCATGCAGCATTCTATCAGGATAAGAGCTTACTCTACAGGCTCACAGGAAGGTTCTCAGGGATACTTAAATAGGAGCACTCAGCACCCTTTACAGTTGTTTATGCACCTGTATTGGATAGGAGTCTTTCAGTGCCCGGGGCGGCAGGGATGATAAATATTATTAGATTTTTTACTTCCTCAGTGTTCAGCGACAAAACGGTAGAACTGCGGCAGGGATGATAAATATTATTAGATTCTACAGCTAAAATATGGTTGGAGGTGCTTTAATGGAATTCTATACAGAGGAAATTCCCTTAAGGACATCAAAGAGGCTTGAACTCATTGACGTAACATCAAGGGTCTCTGAGGTTCTTAAGTCATCCGGAATAGGAAACGGAATATTGAATGTGTTCTCAAGGCATTCAACATCAGCCATATTCATAAATGAGAATGAGACACGGCTTACCGGTGATGTTGAGTCCATACTCAAAACACTTGTCCCGGAGGATTCATCCTATGGACATAACATCATTGATAACAATGCAGATTCTCATCTGAGGGCGGTGCTCCTTGGAGGAAGCCAGACAGTACCTGTTATCAATGGATCACTGGATCTTGGCACATGGCAGAGCATATTCTTCGCTGAATTTGACGGACCCCGGAACCGGAAGATCAGGGTCTCGGTTGCAGGTAAACCAATGGAATAAGGTTTTTATCAGGGATTATGCCTTGATACCCCTAAGGGCGCTTTCAGCAGGGTAATCGGATTTCATGGGATGCTCTGACCAACCCATGGTACTGCAGGGAGGATGTTATCCAGCCAATCATGGTTCATAGGGACCCTGCAGGTTGCAGCCCCCGGAACGCTGCAATCACCCCCATTTTCCATAATAAAAATTAATGTTCAGTTTTCCCTGAACTCTATTTCAAGGGCGATGACAGGGTACTCGAGGCCGAAGCCTTCAAGGACCTCGGGGTGTATTTCACCGAAGAATCCTGTTATTGATGATGATTCACCCCTGGATTCAATGGAGGCGCACCGGCCCCCTATGAAGGATGGATGATCCATGGCCTCTATCCTGAACTCATATCCAAGGTTTTCAACCACAGCGGCTGCAATTGATTTCATCTCGGTGAAACCTGCACTGGAATGGGTTACCGCACATGCAAGCTTCTTCACAACCCTAGTCCCGGTCTCCATCTCAGGGTCAGGGTAGACAACATCACCCACCTCAAATATCCTCTGGGGGAGATCCTCATGCTTGTTATCCTCAAAGAACTCCAGCAGACCATTCAGAAGACTCTTCCTGAGCATGGTCCTGTCCTGTGATATTGGCTGGGCCACCTCAACCCTTTCATCCACCTCAAGCCTCATCTTACTGTAGTGGTTCTCCTCATTTGTGAGCATGAGGCTCATGACCTCCTGGAATCCCAGGCCTATCATAACCTCCCTTATGAATTCATCGGCCCGGTTCCAGCTATCCTCCTCTGCAATGGTGGCGATCTCTGGCAGTTCAGGTTCAATCCTCCCGATACAGTACTGTACTGCAATGTTCTCAACAAGGTCCACTTCATGGAGGACTTCAACCCTGTAGGCGGGGATGGATGCAAGTACCTCATCCTCAGAGACAATCTCTGCATCCATACGGGCCTTCATCAGGAGTTCCCTGACGGTTTCAGGGTCCAGTTCAAGGCCTGTGAGCCTGCTGGCCCTTTCCACTGAGACGGTCATATTTTTTGGTGAAAGGTCAGGGGCCCTGAATTCACCGTCGGGGCGTTTTATGGTGACAGATTTTATGCTCCCCCCTGCCTCTGCAAAGGAGGTGCATATGATGTTGAGGGTCTGCTGCACAGCCCTTTCATCAGTACCCGTAACATCCACCAGTATCCTTTCCGTTTTCTCGGTGAGCTTGGTGAGTTCACCGTTGATTATGGGGGGTATGGAAAGGACATTGCCACGGGAGTCCGTTATAAGGGGGTACCTTTCATGTTCCCTAAGGAGGTGCGCGTACTTAACACCCTTGGGGTGTTCCTCCAGTATCTCCCTGGGTGTCATCTCACATACACTGTCCAGCGGCGTGAAGGAGACAGCCTCAGGTTCCACACCCTGATAGGTGAAGGGGCCCCTGACAGCGTCAAGGTCATGGATGCCTATGGCGACCTTCTTACGGTCCCTTCCTATAACCCAGTGGAGGTCCTCCTGGAACTCCATGACCTGTTTCAGTTTTTTATCATTGAATCTAACGCCGTCAATGACTGCCATTCCAATGTACGGCCTCACCCCAAGGACGGTTTCATCCACGGTGACCTCAAGGCCCGAGTCCCTGACCTCATACTCAGGCATCCCCTTCTCAATACCCAGGAACCCCCTGAGGCTCCTTGCAACACCCTCAACAGAGAGGAGGTCCGGTCTGTTCGGGAAGAACTCAACCTTAACACCTTCATCATCAAAGTCCTCAATGTCACTCCCCATCATAGGGAGGACCTCTATGAGTTTCTCTTTATCAATATCAATGCCCAGTTCCTTCAGATCCTCATAATCAAATGTTATAACTGGCATGGTGGTCTCTCCGGTAAGTATGATAAATTAACTTATCATTTCTATACAAATAAATAATTAACCCGGCTGTTATTCTGCCGATATTTTTGTATTCAAGGTGTCTGCTGTTGTTGATGGTTTCCCTATTACAGTATCAACCCAGGTACAGGTTTCCTGTGGGCCTGCAGGGAGTTAACATATAACTTCTCAACTATATAAAGGGGGAACTCCATAAATAAGAAAACAAGGGGGGGTGTTTTCATGAAACTCTGTTTTCTTCTAATTTTCATTCTCATATTCTATGGAGGACTTTTGGGTGCATCGGCTCTTGAAGGGTCCACCTCCTCCAACTCCAGCTGGCACCAGTGGAAGACGGGTTCAGCTCGCCATGATTCATTCAGGGGTTCTTCAGATTGCTGCTCCGTCATCGTGAATGTTAACGATACCAGCGCGGTCTTCGCATACCGAAGGGACTCGACTTATGCAGCAACACTCAACATCCAGAGGAACGTATGGTACGGTAGGGAGATCCTCAGGGAATACAAGACAACCAACGGTTACTTCTTCCACACGGTAATAGCCGAGGGTGGCTGGATGATGGGGGCTGGAGGCCCGGATATAGTATGGATAAACCGTGCCCTTGAACGCCTTGGCGGTGAAATGATGGCAAAGGGCAGGGTGACCTCCTGTGATATGGGGAGGGCCCACAGCCTTGTAAGGAGGGCAGGCATGGGACACTTCGTTATAAGGGGATCCGGCGGACAGACAAGTGTTGCGATCTACAGGAGGGGTTACTCAAGACTTTCAACCTTCAGGATGAAACCCGGTGAATTTGTAAGTGTCCCTAACAGTCCAGGATACTACCGTAGGGGTTACTATTCACGCTGGAGCACTGACCCGGCAAGGGCTGCCGTTTATGCTGCTGGGACTGACAGTTGGGGTGTTAACAGGAGGAACATACTCACATATGAGGTCCATGCAGGCGAAAATTCAACTTCCATGAAGGTGTATGCAGGCTTTGATGGTGGAAGGCTCATCGGAAGGTACCGCGGAAGACCCGACAATGTGGTGTTCCTTGGAAAATTTATAGGTGCATCAGCAATCCCACGGATACCATCAATGAAACTCCTGGGGTCAGTGAGCCTTGCAGTGAAGACATTATAATCCCTGGAACCTTCTTTTTTCTGTTAGATGAGCTAAAATAAGGAATCAGAGTGTTGAAAATATCATGATGAAGAACAGGGATTCAACGGTGAAATGCAGTGCCCTGTGGTACAGCCAGCCATGATCAACACCGGTGGCCTGATGGTAAAGGTCAACGACGAGGTGAATCAGGGCCGCAAGGAACCCTATCTCCACCGATATAAAGACAAGTGACAGTACGATGAAGTGGAAGAGCGCCTCAAGGCCCTCATGGACCAGCCAGAGCTGTATGTTTGATGAGACCGTCTCCTTGATGATTCCAGCTAAAAGTATATAAAAGTCAAAGAACACATTCCAGAGTATCTTTGTATGTATCTCATCACTTATTGCAAGGAACAGGGCTATATAGAACCATATTAACTCCATTGGTATTCACCATTTCCTTCCAGGAACTCTTTAACTCAATTCTTCTACAAACTTAGAGTATTCGAACATCTTTATAAAGATTGGGTAGCGAATTATTATCATATGATGCTTTCAGGATTCACACTTCCATAGCAGGGAGAGAATAAAAATGACCGATAATCAGATTCCAAAGGATTACGACCATAAAAACGAGGCTAAATGGCAGAGGAAATGGCAGGAAGATGACATCTACCGTTTCGTGGGGTCAGGGACAAAACCGAGGTACATAATAGACACACCACCACCGTACCCTACGGGTTCAATTCACATGGGCCACGTCCTCAACTGGGTCTACATGGACATAATAGCACGTTTCAAGAGGATGCGGGGCTTTGATGTCCTCTTCCCCCAGGGATGGGACTGTCACGGCCTCCCCACAGAGGTTAAGGTTGAGGAGACCCACAATATAAGGAAGAGCGACATACCCAGGGATGAGTTCAGGAGGCTCTGCGTTGAGCTCACACAGGAAAACATAGCGACGATGAAGGAGCAGATGCAGCGCATGGGCTTCAGCCAGGACTGGAACCGTGAATTCATCACCATGACCCCCGAGTACATGAGGAAGACCCAGCTATCATTCCTTAAGATGTACAGGGAGGGACTCATATACCAGGGCGTCCACCCTGTTAACTGGTGCCCCCGCTGCGAAACAGCAATAGCCTTTGCAGAGGTTGAATACACAGAAAACGAGACAAACCTCAACTATGTCAGGTTCCCTGTTGATGGTGCAGATGAGGATATAATGATAGCAACAACAAGGCCAGAACTCATGGCAGCATGCGTGGCCGTTGTTGTACACCCCGATGATGAGAGGTTCACAGGATTTGAGGGCAGATCCATAGAGGTGCCCATCTTCGGACAGAAGGTTAAACTCATAAAGGACCCTGATGTGGATCCCGAGTTCGGTACAGGGGCTGTCATGGTATGTACCTTCGGGGATAAAACGGACGTATCATGGGTCAACCGGCACGGCCTCGATGTTATAGAGGCCATAGATGAAAGGGGCTACATGACAGAAGCCGCAGGGAAATATCAGGGCTTAACCATAGCCGAATGTAAGGAGAAGATAGTTGAGGACCTTGAAAGGGAAGGCTTCCTTGTGAAGAAGGAACCCGTGAAACAGAATGTGGGGACCTGCTGGAGGTGCAAGACCCCCATAGAGATCCTTGTCAAGAAGCAGTGGTTCGTTGCAGTCAAAAAACTCATACCACTGGTGAGAGAGGCTGCAGATGAGATGAAATGGATACCTGAACACATGAAGACAAGGCTCCTTAACTGGACTGGTTCCATGGACTGGGACTGGTGCATCTCAAGGCAGAGGATCTTCGCAACACCAATACCAGTATGGTACTGCACCCGGTGCGGAAGGGTCCATGCTGCCAGTGAGGACATGCTGCCAGTGGACCCTACAAGGGAAAAACCTGAAATGGTCTGTGAATGCGGATCCACAGAATTTGAGGGGGAGGAGGATGTCCTTGACACCTGGATGGACAGCTCCATCTCACCCCTTGCAGTGGCAGGCTGGCCCGACCCATCCTTCAGGGAACTCTTCCCGGCAGACCTCAGACCCCAGGGACATGATATAATCAGGACATGGGCATTCTACACCATACTCAGATGTATGGCACTTACAGGTGAGAAGCCCTTCAGTGAGATAGTTATAAACGGTATGGTCTTCGGTGAGGACGGCCACAAGATGAGCAAATCAAGGGGTAACGTGATAGCACCCGAGGAGGTCCTTGAGGATTACGGTGCAGACGCACTGCGCCTCTGGGCTGCAGGGAGCGTCCCTGGCTCAGATGTTCCCTTCGCATGGAAGGATGTTAAATACGGCTACAAGTTCCTGAGGAAGTTCTGGAACGCCTTCAGATTCATAAGCATACACCTCAGGGAAAACAGGGATGATGCAAGGCCAGGCCCCCTTGACAGGTGGATACTATCCAGACTCATGGGCCTTGTAGGGGATGTTACAGGTTACCTCGAAGACTACAACTTCGCCCCGGCGGTTAACAGGATACAGTCCTTCATCTGGCATGACTTCTGTGATGAGTACATAGAGGCCGTCAAGCACAGACTCTACTCAGATGACGACCCTGAATCAAAGAGGGCGGCCCAGAACACCCTGAGGACGGTCCTTGAAACCTGCCTGAAGCTCCTGGCACCAGTAACACCCCACTTCACAGAGGAGGTCAACCAGCATATCAACGAGGGTTCGATCCACCTCTCAGAGTGGCCCGAGTACGCGGAGGAACTCGTTGACCCTGAAATTGAAGCCAGCGGCGACCTGGCGGTTGAGGTTATAGGTGAGATAAGGAGGTTCAAATCATCATCCAAGATGCCCCTCAACAGTCCCCTGAAATCAGCCACCATCTACACCGAGGATGATGGGGTATCAGGGATGCTTGAACCCTTCCTCGAGGACATCGCAGGGACAATGAACATCGCCGAGATAAAACTTGAAGAGGGAAGGCCTGAGATAACTGAGAGGGCAGTTGAACTCACACCCCGAATGGATAGGATAGGACCCGAGTTCAGGTCGGAGGCCCCTGCAATAATATCCTACCTCACCGGGGCAGACACCCAGGAGATCTATGAGGAACTTAAGAGAAATGGTGAAGTTGATATTAATGGAAACAGGGTCACCATGGAGCATGTGGCCTTCAGGAAGGAGGTTATAGGCACCGGAGGGGAAAGGGTGGATGTCCTCAGCATGGACCAACAGGGGATCATCATAGAGATAGTCAGATAAAAGGTGTGATGATGGATCTTATAGTTGAAAGGTCAGAGGGTCTTTCAGGGACTGTTAAGGCACCCCCATCAAAGAGTTACACCCACAGGGCTGTTATAGTAGCATCCCTTGCCGAGGGCCGGTCCATGATAGCCGATCCCCTGGTATCTGAGGACACCCTCTCATCCCTGAGGGCGTGCAGGGCCTTCGGTGTCCGGATCCATGAGGAGGCCCAAGGATGGGTGGTTCATGGGAGCGGGGGCGCCCTTGAAACCCCCGAGGATGTGATTGATGTGGGGAACTCAGGGACAACCCTCCGTATAATGACCTCGGTGGCAGGCCTTGCAGAGAACTACACCGTCTTCACAGGGGATGAATCACTGAGAAAGAGGCCCATGCAGCCATTACTGGATGCCCTCCGCCCCCTGGGCGTCACTGCAGTGTCCTCAAGGATGAACGGACTCCCCCCTATAATAGTCAGGGGAGGCTTCAGGGGCGGTGAAACCTCAATTGATGGCCGTGTGAGCTCACAGTTCATATCATCCATACTGATTGCAGCACCCCTATCAGGGGGTGTTGAACTCTCTGTTGAGGGGGAGTTCATATCCAGGCCCTACGTTGACATGACATTGGATGTTATGGGGAGGTTCTCTGTCCCTGTAAGCTACTCTGATGGCATCTTCACCGTGGAACCATCGGTCTACAGGGCAGTGGATTACACGGTTGAGGGTGACTACTCATCTGCATCCTACCTTGCAGGTGCGGCTGCCGTTGCAGGAGGAGAAGTAAGGATACAGAACCTCTTCAGGGATTCAAAACAGGGAGACATGCTGATACTGGACATCCTTGAGGATATGGGTGCCGATGTGAGGAGGGGAGATGACCATGCTGTGGTTTCATCCACAGGTGAACTTGAGGGTGTCAGCGTAGACCTCCACAACGCCCCTGACCTCCTACCCACGGTGGCGGTCCTCGGCGCCATTGCAGAGGGCAGGACTGAGATAAGGGGTGTTGAGCATGCAAGGTACAAGGAGACGGACCGTATAGGGACATGCGCGGCTGAACTCAAAGCCCTCGGGCTCCAGGTCAGAGAACTTAAGGACGGCATGATAATCCAGGGTGATATCACGGGAAAAACAGTTAAATCCCATGGAGACCACCGCCTTGCAATGGCATTCACCCTCATAGGCCTCAGGAGGGGTATAAGGATAAAGGATGGTGATGTTTTCAGCGTATCATTCCCTGACTTCATTGAGAAGATGAACTCACTTGGCTGCAGGTTAAGGTTAGCTGAGCTTTAAACCTTCATTCCCCTCCTTAAGGCATTCCTTAGGCATTAAATATAAAATAGATGCCGACAAATATTTTGGATGTTACACTTAAAAGATATTATGGAATCTGTGAGTTGATTCAGATGAAGAAAAAGGAAACAAAGGTTGTAATCTTTGGGGATTATGATACAGGTAAGACAACCACCCTTGAACAGCTCTGTGACAGGATAACCAAGGTTGAATACAATGGAACAACCGTTGCACTGGATTATGGTAACTGCATGGTTGGTGGTGAGAAGATACACCTCTTTGCAACCCCCGGCCATGAAAGGTTCAAGTTCATGCTTGAGATAATATCCCATGGCCTTGACGCCGCGGTGATAGTGGTTGACAACTCAAGGGGAGTCACCCTTGCAGAGAAGGAGATAATGACAGAACTGGAAGAGAAAAACATACCCTACGTTGTCTTCTCAAACAAACAGGACCTTGACGATTCTGAACTGGAGATTGACAGGGAAGTTGAGGTCATACCAACAGTTGCAACTGAGGGCACAGGCCTTATGAAGGGCCTTGAGATTCTCCTCGAGAAACTCAACTGAAGCCCTAATTTTCGGTGATCCTATCAGGGATATTGAAGGAATAATGGATGGCCTCAGGAGCATCTATTCCCCCAGGGTATTCGAGGACAGGGACCCCTACCGGGTGCTTATAAGGACCATACTGTCCCAGAGGACCCGTGATGAAAATACAGATGAGGCAACGGCAAGGCTCTTTTCAGAGTACCCCTCGATTGAGGATGTTGCCAGCGCACCCCTTGAAAAACTTGAGGAGCTCATCAGAAAGGCAGGGTTCTACCATGTTAAGGCCCGGAGGATAAGGGAGGTTTCAAGGATACTCCTTGAGGAGTACAAGGGGAGGGTCCCTGATGATATCGGCGAGCTCCTGAAACTTCCAGGTGTAGGGAGAAAAACAGCAAACTGTGTACTTGCCTATGCCTTCGGAATACCTGCAATCCCGGTTGACACCCACGTCCACAGGATATCAAACAGGCTGGGACTGGTGGATACAAAGACCCCGGAGGAGACCGAGAAGGCCCTTATGGAGGTAATTCCCGAGGAATACTGGATAGAGCTCAATGACCTCATGGTCCAGTTCGGTCAGGATATATGCAGACCAATAGGACCACGACACGAGGAGTGCCCCATAGCAGAGTACTGTGATTACTACAGGAACCTTACCGCTGATTAGGGATTCTATTTTTAAGGGGCTGGTGAATTTCATGTTCCATGGGTGTCATGGAGTCCGGTGATTGGGGATTGTGTTTTAAGGGATGGGAGGGGATGGATGCTTCGCCCCGCAGGATCAGGTGTTTAAATTTTCTGTTTTTTCATGCTTCCTTTAGAGCAGCAATCTTTTCTGCGAAGGCGCCAAGGACCTTCTTTGAGAGGCCCTCAACATATTTAAGGGACCCTGCACACTCATGCCCTCCACCATCAATAACCGCTTCAGGTATCTCCTCGGCCAGCTCCCATACGATCTCATTGAGGTTGAATTCGAATTTCTCATTAACAGCATCCGTGGCCCTTATAACCCCAAAGTCAGGCCCATAGGCCAGTGTTATTATAGGTCTTTCTTCACCATGCTTCTGGACCATGTAGTCGTGGACGAATCCACATGTCTTTCCAGGGGCAGGGAAGGTGAACCTGTGGGAGTACTTCTCAACGTCAAGGACATTCAGGAGTATGCCGTTGGGGAGCTCAGTTGATTTCAGGTTGGGTATGGCCGCCCTTAACTGGGTGTCAACCTTCCTCTCATATTCCCTGTAAAGGGCATCCACAAGCTTCTTATGCTTATCAAGGCTTCCAAGTCCAAGTATGGTGTCAATTATCCCCCTTCCATTCATGAACCGCAGGTAGAAGGCCTCAAAGTCTATGCAGGCGGCTATCCTTTCAAGGTCCTCCCGGTCATAGCCGCGTTCAGCAGCAAGTTCAATGTAGGATTCAGCCTCCTCGGACCTGGCATGGTCCCCAACGGCTGCAATACCTGGAAGGTGCAGGATCCTCTCGGCGATCTCGGGGTTTATCATCTTTGCTATTTCAACCGAGAGGGCCCCGGCGGTGATCTGGGAGTCTCCACCAACAAGGTAGGGGTTCACGTGTGTATCAATGTATTCATCCACGTCCACACGTCCATCAAGGACCTCACCGGGGTAGTGGTGGTCAACCACAACGATCTCGATGTCATAGATCTTGGCCTTCATAAGGGCCAGTATGTCCTCCTCTGTTGACCCGTTATCAAGGAGCACGAGGAGGGGGAGCTTCTGGCCGTGCCTTTCAAGGTCCTCAAGGGCATAGGAGAGGTCCTTCACAACGTCCTCCAGTTCATAGAAGGGGGCCTTGCTGGGAGCCCTCTTGAAGTAGTGCCACTCAGCGTCCGTGCTCGGGTTAAGGTCCCTCAGGAGGGGCAGAACTGCCTTTTCAATCGCCACACCCGCACATATACCGTCCGCATCTGCATGGTGCCTTACCAGTATGGATCTGCCATCATATATTGCCCTTCTTATGGCCTTGGCGGCTTCAACCATCTTCGGCCTCAGTTTTTCAAGGGTTTCGCTTTCAATCAGGAGGTCCTTCCTCTCGGGCTCAGCCCTCCTGTCTATGGCCTCGTCTATGAGGCGCCTGGCCTCGGCAGCCTCCTTACCTATGAGGCGTTCTATTGACTCTGACTCTATCTGGATCTTGCCGGTGTGCTGGTTAACCTCACCTATAACCTCAACTATGTGGCCTATCTGTATATGGGGGTATACCCTTATACCTGGCTCGTCAAAGGCAGCGGCCCAGGTGGTGCCGGTCTCATCGGAGATGGTGAATATGGTTGGACCGGAGGTCTGCTGAATCTGTATGACCTCACCCACTATCCTCACGGTTTTACCAAGGCTCCTGGTGTCGATATCATCTATCCTTGTCCTTGGAAGGTCCTTTTTTAACTTTATAACCTCGTAGGGGCCCTTTATACTGGCGGGGAGCATGTCAACTTCCCCCTTATGGGGTTTAACATGGGACACCCTCACGAAGATTTCATCCCCCACCTTGTAGTCAGGGAAGAGGCCCCTCATGAGTCCCCAGACGTGGCTGTTCAGACTTACAAATACCCCGTACCTTTCTATCCTTGTGATCTTCCCACGGTATATGCTTCCAACTTCAAGGTCATCCATGGTGCATGCAGGGTGCAGCACATAGACCTTCTCCTTTTCCTGGCAGTCAGGGCAGTATTCCTCCTTACCTTCCAGTTTCTTACCGCATGACGGGCAGATGTTAACCTCACCCCTGCCTCCACAGGCAGGGCACTGCTCCCTTACCTCAACTTCACCCTTCCCCCTGCAGACCTCGCAGGGGACCTCATGGGATTCTTCAAGGTCAAACCTCTGCCTTGCACTGTTTGAAACGCCCTTGAAATGGTCCTTTATATCCTCTGTTGATCTGTAACCTGTTCCATGGCATGCGCTGCATATCTTGTAGGATTTAACACGGTAACCTTTACCCTTACATTCACTACATGACTGAATCATGGTATTCCTCATAGAAACGATTAAATGATAAATCAGTTTATTTATAATGGAGCGGATTATTATTTATATTTGATTGTTACGGTTAGAGTAGGGTGAACCTGAACCCTGATGGTCCAGGAGGATCATTATTTATATTTGTTACTTGGTGGTGGGATCATGGATGATCACAGATTAGGGGATTCCATCAGAGAATTCCTTAATAAAAGGAGACACCCTGATGGTGGTTATACCCTGTTTGAGGGGCTTCCTGATACAAAGAACACCTATTATGCCCTGAGGTCCTTTGAACTTCTGGGTGATGAACCCGGGGGACTTGAGAAGACCCTTGACTGGCTTGAAGATGTCCACAGCAGGGGGAGCTTCGCGGCCCAGGGACTCTTCTACAGGTGCAGTGTGCTGAGGGATTATGGCAGGGACTTTTCAGTGTCCGATAAATTCATCGACCTCCTGAAGGCATCCTACAGGAAATCGAAACTGGAGATAACATATTATATGGATTCTGTCCTCAGGATGCATGGCGAGTACCTTGAGGAGGTACCTGAATGGGTCCTCTCCCAGCAGAACCCTGATGGCGGTTTTGGCAGGTATGGTTCGGATATAATCAACACGTACTTTGCCGTTGAGGTGCTCAAGGGCCATGAAGTTGATGTACCCGAGGGGGTCCTGGAATTTACTGATGGATGTTTCAGTGGAGGTGTATGGAACTTCACCCCCATCTCCTATCCGCCATACATTGAAACGGTCCATGCAGGATTCCGGATCAATGAGATGCTCAGGGGGTCGGGGCTTGATGTGTCTGATTTCGTCATGGGACTAAGGAACCCCGATGGTGGCTTCAGGAGGTCTGTTTATATGGGGATCTCTGAGCCTGAATACACTTACAGGGCACTCTACATGATAATAAAATCTAAAAAAAGGTTATAAGGGGCTAGGGTTTCATTTCCTTTTCTATGAACCTTTTTATATCATTTACACTTGACATGAACTGGGCTGGGAAGATTATTGTGGAATTTTTTTCAGCGGATATTTCACTGAGCACCTGGAGATTCCTTAGCTGTAATGCTATTGGGTGTTCTGCCATAATATCAGCTGCTTCCCCAAGTTTTGCAGCAGACAGGTATTCACCTTCTGCGGTGATAATCTTAGCTCTCTTCTCCCTTTCAGCCTCTGCCTGTTTAGCCATAGCCCTCTGCATACCTTCAGGTAACTTAATGTCCTTTATTTCAACTGTTGTAACATTTATCCCCCATGGTTCGCTGTGGCTGTCAATGATCTCCTTTATCTTCTCATTAATCCTTGCGGTCTCTGAGAGTACCTCATCAAGGGCGAACTGTCCTATAACATTCCTTACCGTTGTCTGGGATATCTGGTTTACTGCTCCGTAGTAATCCTCAATTGCAACAACGGCCTTGAGGGGATCCATGACCTTAAAGTATGCTACCGCCGCAACATCGATGGAAACATTGTCCTGTGTTATTATCTTCTGTGAGGGTATTGGCATTGTCACAATCCTCAGGGAAACCTTGACAAGCCGGTCTATCAGGGGGATTATAAGACGCAGTCCAGGCTCCCTCACACCTATAACCCTTCCCAGTCTGAATACAACACCCCTCTCATACTGGTTAACTATTTTTATGGATAGTGCAGCTATTAACAGCACTATTCCAGTAATTACTGCAAGCAATATATAGTCCATTATAACAACCTCCCACTTACTGTAATTTCTCTTTTATTATTCTTATACTTAGAGAGGGACCTATCATAATATGGAGAATATTACCGAAACTTTTGGATAGACTTCATGAAGAACTGCTACTACTGTTGAAGGGGGTTAAAATAGGGCGTTCCAGGAGTCTTTAAGTGTTCTGGTTAGCATATTATTACTCCTGCTTAATGTTGTCATGGAATCCCATATGGAATGGCCTCAGAGCATCAGGATAATTATACAGGAGCCATACCTAAATATATGGTCTAGATACTCGGGAGGTTGTGAAGAACGCGCAGGGGGTCATGGAGCCATACTTAAATTAGGTCTTGAATAAAAACAGTGCAACAATTTAATATTTCCTTGTTAATGTAATTTTCTGAATTCAAACTCCGCTTCGGAAAGGAGGACTTATCAATGAAAAAATCCACAAAGTTCATAATAATCCTTGGAATTGTAAGTCTGTTTGCTGATATGACATATGAGGGTGCCAGGGGTATAACGGGCCCCTTCCTGGGCTTTCTCGGCGCCAGCGCATTCATGGTTGGATTTGCAGCCGGCTTCGGGGAGCTATCAGGTTACCTTGTAAGGTTCATTTCAGGCCAGATCTCAGAGAGGACAGGACGTTACTGGCTTATAACCTTCACAGGCTACCTCGTTAACCTCATAGCTGTCCCACTACTTGCACTTGCAGGCAACTGGCAGGTAGCAGTTTTACTGATAATACTTGAAAGGCTGGGTAAGGGCCTCAGAACACCCCCCAGGGATGCCATGCTATCCTATGCAGCCTCTGAGATGGGTCATGGAACAGGCTTCGGAGTACATGAAGCCCTGGACCAGATAGGGGCGGTTGCAGGTCCGCTGGTGGTGTTCGCAGTACTGGCCCTTGGAGGGGACTGCAGGGACGGTTTTTTAGCCCTTGCAGTCCCTGCGGTTATTGCTATTTCTGTCCTGGCCCTCGGCTACCTTACCTTCCCACGTCCACGTGAACTTGAAGCATCAACAGAACTTGAGTACAGGGAATTCAGGGGATCCTACTGGATCTACATGGCGGCGGTATGCTTCATAGCACTGGGATATGCGGACTTTCCACTGGTGGGCTATCATCTCGGGATAACAGGGACAATGGAAGCCTCACTGATACCCCTCATATACTCAACCGCCATGCTCATGGATGCCGTATCAGCAGTTCTTTTTGGCAGATACTTTGACAGGTACGGTTTCAGGGTAATGGCCCTGGCGGTCCTTGTCTCAATGTTTTACGCACCATTATCCTTCCTTGGAGGCCCGGCCCTTGCCTTCACTGGCGCCGTCCTCTGGGGTGTGGGTATGGGTGCCCAGGAGTCAGTTATGCGGGCTGCTGTTTCAAGGTTTTCACCTCCAGAGAGGAGGGGTTCTGCCTACGGCACCTTCAATACGATCTTTGGGGTGGCATGGTTCTCAGGGAGTCTCATTATGGGATACCTCTATGGTCTATATTTGCAGGGACTTGTGATTTTCTCAATCACCATGCAGACCGCAGCAATTATCATCATACTCTCCTTGAGAGAATAAGGACTTGAAGGCTTTCTTCAGCAATCAGGGGTGTAATGAGCAACTGGAGCTGAATGATGTTAAATTTTTTTATTCTTTCATGAAAGCCTTCAGAACCGAAAGGTTTATATGAGATTTCATAGAAGTAAGATACCTCGAGGTGATGGAGTCCACCTTTAAATGCTCTTTTTTGGCTGATGACTCCTGGAAGAAAATTTAGGAGGATCTTCCATAAAGGAGGCATTAAATGGAATACGTTGCATTTAGCGTAGCTATTATCATACTGCTTGGACTTCTATTCAACAGGATCTTCAGCAAAATCAAACTTCCGGGCATACTGGGGATGCTGATACTGGGTATCATAATAGGTCCCCATGGACTGGACCTTATATCAAAGAGCATAATGGAGATTTCGCCCGACCTGAGGGTTATAGCACTTATAATAATTCTGCTGAGGGCAGGGTTCGGTATAAACCTTGAAAGCCTAAGGAAAGTGGGGATGACTGCGGTCAAGATGAGCTGCATACCTGATATCACCGAGGGTTTTGCGGTGATGCTGGCAGCACACTACCTGCTTGGTCTGCCACTTGTTGAGGCCGGAATTCTGGGCTTTGTTATAGCGGCAGTTTCACCTGCAGTTATAGTCCCCCAGATGCTTTCATTCATTGAAAGGAGAATGGGAACAGCCAAGGGGATACCCACCATCATACTTACAGGGGCTTCAGTGGATGACGTGGTTTCGATAACTCTCTTCTCGGTTTTCCTTGGAATCTACCAGGGACAGCAGGTCAACCTGCTGGTGGAGGCCATTGGTGTACCTTTATCCATACTTATTGGCATAGTCTCTGGTCTGGCCATGGGCCTTTCACTGGTTTACCTCTTCAGAAGGTTCAGCATAAGGAACAGTGAGAAGACCCTTATAATTCTCGGAGCCGCCATTCTACTTAAGAATGCGGGGGACATTATCAGCGCCTACATCCCGGTAGCTGCACTTATAGGTGTAATGGTAGTTGGCCTTGTTATTCTTGAGAGGATGCCGGATACTGGGATGCAGTTATCTAAAAAATTCAACAAGGTCTGGATCTTTGCTGAGATACTGCTCTTTGTCCTGGTTGGTGGACAGGTCGATATCAGGCTTATAATCCAGCTGGGCTTTGCCGGTCTTGCTGTGATAGTCCTTGGACTTGCAGCAAGGAGCATCGGGGTACTGATGTCCCTGAAGGGTTCAGACCTCAACCTTGGAGAGAAAATATTCTGTGTTGCAGCATATATACCAAAGGCAACTGTGCAGGCAGCTGTAGGTGCAATACCCCTTGCAGCGGGAGTCGCGGCAGGTGAAACCATACTGGCAATGGCTGTACTTGCAATAATCTTCACAGCACCCCTGGGGGCCATGGCAACAAGGGTTGCCGGAGAAAAATTCCTGACAGTCGATGAGGACTATGAGAGGCCCTGATTCTCAGCCCCCCTTTTTACTGGAACCTGTCAGGATTTTTCCTGACAATCTCCTGCCTTTCACCTTCAAGTTCCTTCGCACTCTTCATGTAACTGTTTGCCAGTTCTATATTTGAGTTTCCTTCTTCGGTCTGGTTGAGCCTGAACATCTCGATGGCACTTTTAAGTTGAGAAGTCGCGTTTATCTTCGCCTCAAGTTCAGATACAAGGAGTTCAATGTAATTGATTATAACAGGGTCGCCATCGTTCCTGGCATAACCAAGGGCCTCAGACGCGAGGTTCCTTGCAGAATTGTATTCTGAGGCTGCAAGTTCACACTTTGAGAGGGCATCATCAAGTTTAAAATCATTGGCTGCCATGGCTGATTCATTGAAGTAGGAGTCACCATTCTTTATATGCTCGTTTATCTCGGGTATCAGCTGGTTAATGTTACCTTTACCTGAGTCTATACAGCCACTCACACCTACAATGGCAAGAAGCAGTACCAGAATATGGATCCTTTTCATGGAGGAGATTTTTGGTGTTTGGGAAATAAAAGTTTTGGGTTGGAACTCCCACAGGCCTTGGGATTCATCCAGGCCCCTCTGATTCATTAGAAAACTTATAATGCATGGAACAATAGATGATCATGGGGTAGTGCAATGAAAATCAGATACACCACATTAATTGTAAAGGATATGGGGGAGTCAGTCGCCTTTTACACGGGGTCATGGGCTTCAAGGTGGACAGTGAATATGATCTGGGACCTCATGGAAGGATCACCCTCTTAAGGGTGAAGGAGATACCTTCATTGAACTCATAAGCAACCCTGTGCATGAACCCGGCCTGTTTTCAGTGGACATGGAGGTTGATGACCTTGAGGGTACATTAAATGAACTTAAATCAAGGGGTGCAGGGGTTACCATGGAGCCCGTTAAGATAAGCGTGGGATACCTTGCATTTATAGAGGACCCAAATGGAGTCAGAATAGCACTGATTCCAGCACACCGATAGATGAAGAAAAAATTAGGTGGTTTTAGTACCACAGTCCATGTATGTTGCAGTAGGCCCTGACCATGAAGTCTGATTCCGGGTCAACACTGAATTCAGCCTCTGCCCTATCCCCTGGTTTCAGGTCAGCCCTGCAGACACCCTCAGATGTAACCAGTTCTATCCACTGTATATGGTGGTTCTCCTCCATCGGATGGGGTACCTCACCAACCTTTACATGAACACCACTTTCGGTCTTTTCAATGACCGGCACATGCTTCTCAGGTCCAACATCGGTTCTCCTTGCAACCAGGAGTTCCATGGGCTGGTTGCAGCATACAAGCTGTCCATGGCCTGGATTCAGGATCTCAACTATGTTCCCGCATACACTGCAGCGGAATATCTGGTTCCTTTCTGTCATTCACAACCCTTCAGTATTCCTCACATTTAACCTGGAAGTACCTGGCGGGGTGATCACATGATGGACATTTCTCTGGGGGCTCCGTGCCCTCATGGGTGTAACCGCACTTCCTGCACACCCATGTTACGGGTTCATCCTTCCTGTATACCTTTCCTGTTTCAACAAGTTTCAGGAGCTTTCTGTAGCGTTCTTCATGGTGTTTCTCTGCATCAGCTATTGCCCTGAGCCTCTTTGCAATTTCAGGGTACCCCTCCTCCTCTGCAGTATCTGCAAATTCAGGGTACATTTCAGTGTTCTCATAGTGTTCGCCTTCAATGGCGGCTATGAGGTTCTCATCGGTGGTTCCCAGGGTCAGGGGTGCTTCAGCATCCACGACGATTGAGTTAAGATCCTCACCGGCCTCCTTTTTGAGGTCATTTATCATGCGGAACAGCCACTTGGCATGTTCACGTTCATTGTCTGCGGTGGTCAGGAATATTTCTGATATCTGTTCAAATCCTTCCTTCTTAGCAATTTTGGCATAGAAGGTGTACCTGTTCCTTGCCTGACTCTCACCAATAAAGGCCTTTGTAAGGTTCTCAAGGGTCTTTTTCATAGTTTTCACCCATACCTATTTACAGATTAAGATTGTCCCTTATTCTATAAATATTTATCTCATGATTTTTTTATTAAGCAGGGGCATATGGGTTTATTTTAATATTCCTTCGCTCAGGTTCATCTAAAGGGGGAAGTCACCTGGCAGAGCCCCTGAAGGTGAAGGTCCTTGCATTGAGGGCGACTATCACGGTACTTGCCGACATTAGTATGGCCCCCATTGCAGGTGTGAGCAGTATGCCCTGCTGGTAGAGGACCCCGGCTGCTAGGGGCAGTGCTATTGCATTGTAACCCGTTGCCCAGATGATGTTTTCCTTCATCTTACTGTAGGTTGCCCCTGCAAGGTCCATCAGGTCAACGAAGTCCAGGGGGTTGCTCCTTACAAGCACTGTATCAGCACTCTCAATTGCAACATCGGTACCCGCCCCTATTGCAACACCGATATCTGCCTGTGCAAGGGCAGGGGCATCGTTCACACCATCCCCCACCATCGCAACCCTCCTGCCATCCTCCTGCATCCTCCTGATGACCTCATACTTCTCCTGGGGTGTAAGCTCCGCATGGTACTCCTCCAGGCCGAGCTCCCCGGCAACCCATTCGGCAACCCTCTGACGGTCACCCGTTAACATGACGCACTCCACGCCCCTTGATTTAAGTATCCTTATGGCATCGGCTGCCTCAGGCCTTATGATATCTGCAAGTCCAATGCAGCCGACGGGTTCATCGTCAACCGTGACAATTACAAGGGTCTTCGCCTCCTCCATGAGGTCGTTGATGATGGTTTCAGGGATGCTGAAACCCAGCTTCCGGGCGTAAGCGTAACTCAGGACCTTGACCCTGGAATCATTAACGTAACCCATAACACCCCTACCAGGGATTGTGCTGAACCTATCAACAGGGAGTAATTCGTCAACGGCTTCAACTATCCCCCTTGCTATGGGGTGGCTGGACTGGGACTCAACGGCCGCAGCGTAACTCAGCACCTCACCCTCATCGGTTTCAGGGCTGAAGGATATGACGTCTGTTATCCCCAGCTCACCCACCGTAAGGGTGCCTGTTTTATCAAAGACCACTGTATCGACTTCCCTGGCACTCTCAAGGGTCTTTCTGTTTTTTATCAGTATACCCCTCCGCGCTGATATTGCGGTGGATACCGCCACCACCAGGGGCACTGCAAGGCCAAGGGCATGGGGGCAGGCGGTGACCATGAGGGTTACCGCGCGTTCAACAGAAAACAGGGCCCCCATTCCAAGGAGGTACCATACCATGAAGGTTAAAAATCCACCCCCAAGGGCTATTAGGGTCAGCCAGAAGGCAGCCCTGTCTGCAAGGACCTGGGTCCTGGTCCTGCCCTCCTGGGCCATCCCCACAAGTTCAATCACCTGTGAGATGAATGATTCCTCACCCATACGTTCAACTTCAATGGTGAGGGACCCTCCGGTGTTAACCGATCCACCGATGACCCTGTCCCCCCTGGACTTTTTGACGGGAGAGGATTCACCGGTAAGCAGTGATTCATCCACATGGGACTCCCCCTTTATAACGGTCCCGTCTGAGGGCACCCTCTCACCGGACCTTACAAGTACAAGGTCTCCTAGCTTCAGGGATTCGATGGGCACATCAATGACTTTCCCATCACTCAGGAGGTGGGCTTCAGCCGGCAGGAGCCTCGCAAGCCCTGCAATGGTATCTGAAGCCCCCTTGACGGATTTCATTTCAATCCAGTGTCCCAGGAGCATCACATCAATAAGGGTTACAAGTTCAATGAAGAAGACCATACCCTCAACACCAGCTGCAACAGCGAGGCTGTAGATGTATGCAACAGTCACTGCAACCGCAATGAGGGTCATCATACCCGGGCTTTCTCTCATTAACTCCTCCAAAGACCCCCTGAGGAAGGGGTAGCCCCCGTAGAAGAATATGATTGATGAGAGTACAGTTACAGCCAGTTCGCTACCGGGAAAACTCAGGATAACGGTCCCTGTTGGAAGCTCACCAAGGAGGATTACGGGCACGGTGAGGATAAGGCATACTATGAATCTTTTCCTGTAGTCCATGGCATGGTGATGGTGCATATCCATATTCAAACTCCCCTTATGTATTCAAGTATCTCATTATCATCCGTGGATGGTGGATAACATTTTTCAGGGTCACAGAGGTAGTAGGTGCATTTACCATTAACCATCCCCTTGCTCCTGAGGTGCCCTGGTGCAAAGGACCAGTCAGAGGCCTCATCCTTCAGGGTGATGGTGAAGTCAGGGATCAGCTCCCTCCTGAGACCCTCAAGGATCCCTGGGGTATGGGGGCAGATCACGGTGAGGGATCTTCCACCCTTCAGGGCCCATTCCAGGTGGCTCAGGAGGAAGGTGTGGGCTGATGGCGCTGACTTAATCCTTGATGCGAAGGCCGATACTATTCCACGAGCCATCCCGGTTAATTCATCATCCTCCAGTATTGAACCAAGCCTGAGGAGGTTTAACATATGCACCGAGTTACCTGAGGGGATTGCACCCTCAAGGCTGTCCTTCCTCCTCACAATAAGGCCGCAGGAGTCATTGGTAAAGTAGAAGCCCCCGTCAGGGGCCATGAAGTTTTCCTTAAGGACTTCTGAGAGCTCCAGCGCCATTTTAAGGTACTTCTCTTTGAACGTTGCATCGTACATCTCAAGGAGTCCCCATATAAGGAAGGCATGGTCATCAAGGCTGCCCCCTATGGCTGCTTCACCTTCACGGTAACGGTGCATAAGCCTCCCATCAACCCACAGATTATTTCTTATGAACCCGAGGCACTTCCTACTGGATTTCAGGGCTTCAGGGCTTCCGGTGATCCTGTGGCACCTCGCAAGGGCCCCTATCATGAGGCCGTTCCAGTCGGTAAGCACCTTATCATCCCTTGAGGGCGGGGTGCGCTCAAGCCTCCTTTCAAGGAGGACCCTTCTTGCATTATCTATCCTCTCCCTGAGTTCATCGGTGGTGATCCCATACTCCTCAGCCACCTTCTCAGGGGATCTTACGTGTAATATGTTCTCACCCCTCAGCTCCCCTGCACAGTTCCCGTCCTCAAGGACATTGAAGTAGCTCATCACCAGGGGCGCCTCATCACCGAGGAGTTCCCTTATCTCGGAAGCCCTCCAGAGGTAGTATTTGCCCTCAACACCCTCACTTTCAGCGTCCTCTGCAGAATAAAAGCCCCCTGCGGGTGACTGCATATCCCTTAACACGTATTCAGTTATTTCAAGGGATGTGTCCCTGTAGAGTTCTCTCCCTGTAACCGAGAAGGCGTCGAGGTATGCTGTGAGGATCAGGGCCTGGTCATAGAGCATCTTCTCAAAATGGGGTATGGTCCATGATGGTTCAACCGCATACCTGTGGAATCCATAACCGAGATGGTCGTATATGCCACCGTACCTCATCCTCTCAAGGGTCAGGTTCACCATTTCAAGGGCCACTTCATCCTTCCTTTTAATATGGTGCCTCAGGAGGAAGTGGATGTGCTGGGGCACCGGGAACTTCTGATCGGAACCAAAACCTCCATGTGTCCTGTCAAACCCCCTTTTCAGAGCTTCGAAGGCCCTTTCAACGATTTCCAATCCCACATCCCCGGGCCTGGATTGTTTCTTAAGGGCCCTCACAACGTCCCCTGCAGTTTCAATTACGGTTCCTGGATCCCTCTCCCACAAGAGGGCCACCCTCTCAAGTATGGTTTTAAGTCCGGGCATCCCTGCCCGGTCCTCGGCTGGAAAGTAGGTCCCTGCAAAGAATGGTTCGCCTTCAGGTGTTGTGATAACGGTGAGGGGCCATCCCCCTGTCCCTGTCATCATCTGACAGGCCTCCATGTATACGGCGTCGATGTCAGGGCGCTCCTCCCTGTCAACCTTAACCGCAACAAATTTTTCATTAAGCATATCGGCGATTTCAGGGTCCTCAAAGGACTCCCTTGCCATCACATGGCACCAGTGGCATGTTGAATAACCTATGGATAGAAAAACTGGTTTATTATGTTTCCTGGCAGTTTCAAACGCCTCTTCACCCCATGGATACCAGTTAACAGGGTTATGGGCGTGCTGCAGGAGATATGGACTTTTCTCATGGATCAGGCGGTTTGTGAATTTATCATCCTTCATGGGTTCCCCCCTCAGGTTCATTTATGTTTATCAAGGGTTATTAATATTAACATGGCCCTCCCATAATCCATTTACCAGTCAGTAAAATCCCCCTTCTTTTCGAATCATTTATTTATCCGTCCGGTCAAAACATCCTTAGATAATGGATGCAGGTGATCCTATGAGTCTCATAGTAACCTATATAAGCACCAGGGGATGCGTTATAATCGGAGATAAACGCAGAATAGCCTACTTCGGTGACAGGTCAGCCAGGGAAAAACTTGAGGAGGAACTGTACAGCGGCAGGATAAAGAGTGATGAGGAACTTCAGAGGAGGGCATCCGAGCTCGGCCTCAACATAAAGGTCACTGACGATGCATGCAAGGTGAGGAGCATAGGGGATGTTGTTGTTGGTGAGATAAGCCAGAAGACACCCTTCGAGACAAAGAGGAGGAGGATCTATGCAACAACAGGCGCCTACCAGATAATCGAACTTACAGGGTCAAGGATAACCAGCATGGAGAAGGGTGATACAGCCATAATAGTCTTCGGAAATAGGATAGCCAAGGAGATCACAAACGGTTTCCTCAAAAAGAGGTGGAAGACCAGGACAACCCTCAAGGAAGTTTCAGAGCTTCTCACCGAGCTCATGGAGCATGTTTCATCAAGGACACCATCGGTCGGAAGCAAATATGACCTTTTCATGAAAAGCCCTGCCCTGGATAAGAAGAGCGCCCACAGAATCCTCAGCGAGACCATCGTAAGGGACGTGAAGGTGCTTCAAAAGTGGAGGGCTAAACTCAGACAGGAAATGCTTGAAAGGAGCGAGGAAATCAGACTTGCATCTAGGATACTTACCGAGGGCGAGGTTGGAAGGGTTACCGGCCAAGATGGCAGACACATTGAGGTTAAACTTTCAGAGGGTGTTGAGGCCTATGACACCCGCTGGAAGCATGTTGCAGGTGCCGGTGAAAAGGTACTCATGAGAATTCCTGGTGAGGGCAACGTGGATGTGGGAGACAGGGTCGTTGTGAAGGATGAAAACCTCTGCGTTGACGGGAAGGACCTGAGCCTTGAATGTGATGTTATAATCTGCAGGAAAGAGTCATAATAGCCCTCTGATGTCCCTCAATGGCTGATGGGTCCTCTGAACCGGTTTGCGGTCTCAGCCCCCCAGGGAGAAACCTTTATAGATGCTTTTACAGAATTAAAGGAAGGTGATCAGATGAAGTTAACATTTCTTGGAAGTGGTGGTGGACGATTTCGCCACCATAACACAGAAGAGGATGACCGGCGGATTAAGGCTTGATGATATTGCCGGGATGAACATCCACATCGACCCCGGCCCAGGAGCCCTTGTAAGGTCCTACCAGTTCGGCCTTGACCCCAGGAAGCTTGATGCTGTGATGGTATCACATTCACACACAGACCACTACACCGATGCAGAGGTGCTGATAGAGGCCATGACCCGCGGGATGACACGCCACAGGGGTGCCATGATCGGGAGCCTGAGCGTCATGGAGGGCTACCGGAGCTGGGGGCCGTGCATATCAGATTACCATAAGGGAAGATCTGAATGCCTGACCCTTGCCCCTGATGAGACCCTCAGACTGGGCGGACTTGAGATCAGGGGTACCGAAACGGTCCATGGCGACCCCACAGGGGTAGGTTTCCAGCTGAAGACAGAGGAGCTTACGGTCTCATACACATCGGATACAGAGTACTTTGATGGTCTTCCAGAGGAGCACATGGGTGCTGATGTCCTTATCTCAAGCGTGATAAGACCTGAAAATGAGCATATAAGGGGACACATGTGCACGGATGACTTCATAAAACTCGTGGAGGAAGTGAGTCCAAGGGTTGCCGTAATGACCCACCTTGGGATGAAGATGATACTTGATAACCCGGAAGGGGAGGCGATGAGGGTTCAGGAGGCCACGAAGACGCGCGTACTTGCAGCCAGGGATGGTATGTCCCTTAAATTTGATGATGGAGACCTGGTGGATGTCCATGTTAAACTGTAGTATTTATCCTTTTCATTGTGACGTGGACCCCCCGGTCCCCATCCAGGGGAAAATTTTATTAAACAGAAACTATACTGATTCAATCATGCCTCGATAGCTTAGGTGGTAGAGCGCGGGATTCGTAATCCCGAGGTCGCGGGTTCAATCCCCGCTCGGGGCTCTATTTTTTTCATGCAGCGGCTCTGTTAAAAGGGCTCCTACCAGTAACCCAAGGGCTATTGCAACAACTGTCATTGCAAATAGGCCAATCTCTGCGATAGATGTCAGATAATTCTTTCCAATCAGATTTGCAAGTCCTATGAACCCTATTGATCCGGGTGCAAGGAACCAGAACGCCGGGTAAAGGGTGACAAAGTGGGATGTTTTACTAAACGAGCCGCGGGGGGCTCTCCTGGATGAGAACGTGGTAAAGGGTGACAAAGTGGGATGTTTTACCCGCAATTTCAATGCCCCTTGCAGTGACCGTCATTGACAGGGCGCCAAGGAAGGCCCCCAGGAGCCCCCCAGCAATAAGGTTACCTATCTGCTGTCCCAGGAGAGCTGTGTAGAGCACAAGGAGAATCCAGGGGAAGTCACTCCTCCTGACTGACAGGAACAGGTATATGCCTGTTGCAAAGAGGACAGCTCCCAGGTAGGGGCTGTAGATGAATGAACTGGTGATTTTGATTGCTGTAAATTCCTGCTGGGGGAACCCGTTCAGCTGCATCCCCATCAAAACTCCAAAGAGTAAAAGAAGAAGCAGCATACACGCATATATAACCCTGCTTGACCCTGAAACCAGTTCCTGGCTTGCAAGTTCATACATACCCGTGGTGATGGTAACCCCCGGGATGAAGTATATGAGGGGAGGTACAAGGAGGCTCAGGTTGCCTGTCATGAGGCCCTCACAGATCATGAAGAACGCAACACTGGACACTGTAAATGATGCAAGGACAGGCATTATAAGGGATAGCCTCTCGTTACCATAGCTCATGACTATGAGAAAACCTGCAATCAAACTCAGGAATGATGAATAGGTTATCAGGCTGAGGTCAGGCTGTATAAGGAATGCTATCCCCACCGAGAGGAGTATGTAGCCTGAAAACATCCCCAGCCTTCCAGAGCGGTGAGGACTTCTTCTTATACTAACCAGTTTATCCAGGGCAGATTCAGGGTCAACATGTCCCTCCTTAACGTCATCGATGAGCCTGTAGATCTCCGTGACCTGGTGCAGGGGAATGAAACCAGGGGACTGGGCCGCCAGGCTCATCCTTGAGACATCCCCTCCCATCTTTATTATCAGCATGGTGGGGAGGACAGAGACCTCCACCATGACACCCAGGGACCCTGCAATGGACCTCAATATCCTCTCTGTCTCGGTCACAGAGTTCCCTGATGCTATAAGGGCTCTGCTGAGCTCTTCAAGGAACTCCATCAGCTTCCCGGTCATTCTATCCATCGTACCCTATCTGTTTATGTCTGTGGGGTGTATGTAGCCGGCCCTTATCATGTGGTCAGCAAGGACCATTGCAACGGATGCCTCGGCCACCGGGACAACCCTGGGACATATGCATGGGTCATGTCTGCCATGGATTTCAATCTCGGTCTCTTCCATGGTTTCAAGGTCCACCGTCCTCTGGGGGAGTGATATTGATGGTGTCGGCTTTACGGCTATCCTTGCAGTTACAGGCATCCCGCTGGATATGCCTCCCAGTATACCGCCTGAGGTGTTCGTGTTCGTCTTTATGGTTTCACCGTCAAGGTAGTACTCATCGTTTATTTCACTTCCACGGTGCTCCGCAACCCTGAATCCCATCCCTATTTCAACACCCTTAACGCTCCCTATTCCCATGAGGATGCGGGCAAGGTCAGCGTCTAGTTTGCCAAAGACAGGATCCCCGAGGCCAGGCGGCACACCCGTTGCAACCACCTCAACCACGCCTCCAACAGAGTCACCCCTCTCCCGAGCCTCAAGGATAAGTTCCTCCATTAGCCTGGCTGCCTTCGGGTCAGCGCAGCGCACAGGGTTCTTCTCGGCGTATTCACCTATGAGTTTAAGGTTAACCCTGCTGGCCCTTATATTCCCTATCTGGATTACATGGGCATTTACACGGACACCCCACCTTTCGATGAGCTTCTTTGCAACGGCTCCACCGATCACATGGCCCACTGTAACCCTTCCACTGCCACGGCCACCCCCACGGTAGTCGTAGTGTCCGAACCTGGCCTTCCATGTGTAATCACCGTGCCCGGGTCTCGGCCGGTTTTTCAGGTCAGTGTAGGCTGATGAGTCAACGTCCCTGTTTCGCACGATACCTGTTATGGGGCTTCCGTCGGTTTTACCCTCGAACACGCCGGACAGTATCTCCACCCTGTCAGTTTCACCCCTGGGAGTTGTTATGCTGCTTGTACCGGGCCTTCTCCTGTCAAGTTCCCTCTGGATGTCCTTTTCAGACAGTTCAAGACCGGCGGGGCAGCCGTCAATAACGGCTCCAAGGGCAGGGCCATGGCTGGATCCAAAGGTGGTCACCCTGAAGATTTCACCTGTACTGTTCCCTGCCAACAGGAAGCACCCCTAATTTCTTGATGGCAGCATGGGTATTAACCAGCCAACAAAGCTGTCAACACTCCTTGTCTGCATGTAAACGGTTCCGGTACCCTCAAACTCAGCAACAAGGCCCTCGCCACTCAGGAGGGTGCTCTTAAGTCCGCCGACCTTCCTGATTTTGAAGTCAAGACCTTCTGTGAATGCAACTATATGTCCTGTGTCAACCACGAACCTTTCATTGTTCAGTTCACGGTTATAGATGGCACCGAAACTTGAAAGGAAGACCGTACCCCTGGCTGTGAGTTTAAGAAGGAAAAGTCCTTCCCTTCCAAGCAGTGTTTTAACTCCACCGAACTTTGTATCGATATCCATGTCCTCCGGTCCCGCAAGGAAGGAGCCGCTCTGGGCATAGATTGTCCCGTTCACATCAAGGGCCTCTATGTCACCGGGGTAGGATGGGGCCAGCTGTATGCTCCCATCACCCCTGGACCTGAAGGTGTTGAGGAATATGCTTTCCCCTCCAAGCAGGGATCTTTTAGCAGCCCCGAAGAGGCCCCCTGTCTCTGTCTGGATCTCTATGCTAGGGCTCATACTAACCATTGCACCTGCCTCGGCCTTTATGGCCTCCCCATCCGAGAGTTCAACATCCACCATACTGAAACTGGGTCTATCTGTGATTTCATATCTCATAGAGTTATCTCTGTCTCTGCTGGTTAATATAACCTATTAATGTTCTATGGAGATGAACGCTTCCATGTCCTGTCTCTGGATTTTATGGAAAGCTTTAATTTGCTGTTCGTATCTACCGGTATAATATGAGGATTATATGGAAGGTCTATTCCTGGCTCCTTGACCATTATGGACCCCAGGGGTGGTGGCCCCTCCTTGACAGGGATACCATGACACTAAGGTACCATCCAGGGGACTACACTCCACCCTCAAACCCTGATGAGGTCTTCCAGGTGATGGCAGGGGCTGTCCTGACCCAGAACACATCATGGAATTCTGCGGCAATGGCACTCATCAGACTGGCTGATAGGGGTGCCCTTGATGCCCGATCCATCCTTGAAATGGATGACCATGAACTTCAGGAGGCCGTTAGATGCGCAGGATTCTACAGGCAGAAGTCCTCCTACCTCAGGGGGGTCGCGGAGTTCTTCCTCTCCCTTGATGGATCATCACCCACAAGGAAGGAGCTCCTGGGTGTGAGGGGTGTTGGGGAGGAGACCGCTGATTCAATCCTCCTCTACGGATACAGGAAGCCGGAATTTGTTGTTGACGCCTACACCAGGAGGATATTCTCCCGCCTCGGAGTTATAGGTGGGGATGAGAGATACTCCAGGATAAAGGAACTCTTTGAGGGATCACTTGAAGCTGACTTCAGGGTCTTCCAGGAGTACCATGCACTCATTGTCAGGCACGGGAAGACCCATTACAGAAATAAACCCTACGGCGAGGGAGACAGACTCCCCCTGCAGTTAAAGGGGGTAGAAGCCCCTGATTCAGGGGTCCGGGGTGATTAACCTGATTGACTTCACTGACATCAGCGTGGCCATCATAAAGAGAACATTCAAGGGCAGGTTCCGGCTTGCAGCACTCACAGGAAGGTCAGGGATCTTCAGACGGATCGTAGACAGGCTCTTCTTTGAAGGTGATGATATACAGGTCATACCGAGGAACGCCTCCATTGAGATAAACAGGAGTATCCCGGGGGCTCAGGGCACGGTTGTTCCTTCCGATGTCCTCAGGGAGATGATAGGGCGCTCAAAGTACATATTCAGGATGGACTTCTGCATCTGCAGGGAATCCTCTGGCTGCAGCAGGTACCCCCGGGACCTTGGGTGCATCTTCCTTGGCAGGGGAGCTGCAAGGATATCCGATAAGGTTGGAAGCCTTATTTCAGCCAGGGAGGCCCTTGAACATATAGACAGGTGTCAGGAGGCGGGCCTGGTCCACATCATAGGCAGGAACAGGATAGACTCGGTATGGCTTAACACGGGCCCTCATGATGAGCTCCTCTCCATCTGTAACTGCTGTGAATGCTGCTGCCTCTGGAGGATGACACCCTACCTGCATGAAGACATCACATCCATCACACCAATGGAGGGCGCGAGGATGCTTGTTGACGGTGAGAGGTGCACCGGCTGCGGTGCCTGTGAAGAAATCTGCTTCACGGGCGCCATAAGAGCGGGTGATGGAATTGAACATGACCGGGACAGATGCCTTGTATGCGGGCGCTGCGCTGAGAGATGTCCTGGAAAGGCCCTCAGGGTGGTTGTTGACCCTGAAGCGGTTGATGAAGCCATAGGGAGGGTGGAGGTCCTTGTTGATGTTGAGTCGTAGAAGGGGTATGTTTTTTTACCGGGATGTCGTAATAAAGAATAGGTCTAACAGATCCCGGCCATAATTATACCTGTGAGTGATAGTATGGAGTTTCCCAGAAAGAGGATGCGAAGGTTGCGAAGAAGTCCGCAGATAAGAGAAATCATTAGAGAGACCCGTATTCATCCATCAGACCTTATCTACCCCCTCTTTGTGAGTGAAAGGCTGAAAAGGGGTGAGCTTGAAGAGATAGGGACAATGCCAGGACAGTACAGGTACTCTGTGGATGACGCAGTTGCCGAGGCATCCCGACTTGAGGACATGGGCCTCTCATCCGTCCTTATATTTGGAATGCCTGCAGTTAAGGATGAACTCGCATCATCGGCCCATGAACCGGATGGTGTTGTTCAGAGGACCGTGAGGAGACTGAAGGAAGAAACAGACCTTGTTGTCATGACGGATGTGTGCCTCTGCCAGTACACAAGCCACGGGCACTGCGGGGTTGTGGTTGATGGAGAGATAGTTAACGATGAAACCCTTGAAATAATCTCAAGGATAGCCCTCTCCCATGCAGAGGCCGGGGCGGATGTCGTGGCACCATCGGACATGATGGACGGACGGGTTGCCGTCATAAGGAAGACCCTTGATGACGCAGGATTCCAGGACACCCTGATAATGTCATATGCGGTTAAGTATGCATCATCATTCTATGCACCCTTCCGTGATGCAGTGTCATCGGCACCTTCCTTCGGTGACAGGAAGTCCTATCAGATGGACCCTGCGAACCTTGAAGAGGCTGTCGTCGAGGCCGAACTGGACCTGAAGGAGGGCGCTGATATAATCATGGTGAAACCGGCCCTTCCCTACCTTGACGTGATAAGGACCCTCAGGGATAACTTCAGGGCCCCCATCGCAGCCTACAATGTCAGCGGGGAATATTCGATGCTCAGGGCAGCCATAAGCATGGGCTACCTTACCGATGAATCAATACATGAGGTGCTCCTGTCAATAAAACGTGCAGGGGCGGGTCTTATCATTTCCCACTTCGCACCGGACGTGCTGGAGGTGATCTAGATGGACCCCCTCTATGTTTCAAGGATCGCCCAGCTTGCAGCTGTACTGGAGGTGAGCGGATACCCCAAGCCCGGAAACGTCCACAGGACCCGTGACTTTGATGACATGGTCTTCGAGGACTTCCTTGTAAGCGGGGTAATCATTGGGGATACCATGAGACTTGCAGCAGAGAGGGGTGAGGACCTCAGTGACCTAACAGACCTTTCAGTGGCAGGCATTGGAGAGCTGATACTCAGGGCTGTTGAGGAGACCCGCAGCTGGGTTTCCACCAACACGAACCTGGGTATAGTCATGCTGCTCACACCGCTCTCTGTCGCCGCAGGAATGGTTGATGACAGGGACCTCCAGGGTTTAAGGGAACACGTTAACAGGATAATCCTCCAGACCACCTCTGAAGACGCTGTTAACCTCTACAGGGCCATTTCAATTGCAGACGCCGGTGGCATGGGTGAACATGAGACCCTTGACGTCAATGACCCGGAGTCACAGGAGAGGATACTTAAGGAGGGGATAACCCTCTTTGACACCCTGAAGATGTCGGCCCCATGGGACCTCATCGCAAGGGAATTAACATCCTCCATGCCCGTAACATTTAATGTAGGGTTCCCTGTATTCAGGGAAACAGTAGGGGAGTATGGGATGAACCTGGCCGTTGTCCAGACATTCATGACCATACTCTCAAGGTTCCCTGACACGCTCATAGCAAGAAAGTACGGTGAGGATGTTGCAGAGGAGGTCAGGGAGGAGGCCTCTGATATTGTTGAAAGGGGAGGCGCTCTTACAGATGCAGGCCTCAGGAGGGTTGAAAGGTTTGACAGGAAGCTCCACAAGAACGGCTGGAACCCGGGGACAACAGCCGATTTAACGGCATCATCCCTGATGGTGGGGCTGCTTGACTATTATTCGGATCAGTGAATGTATCACCTGAATTCAGATGATGAAGGCGTATGTAAATTAGATCGTTGAAAGGAGTAGAGGGATTGTATGGATACTGACAGGATCATTGACCAGCTACACATCTATGAAAAAAAGGTCTTGAAGGCATTTGAAGACTCAGACAGGCCATTAAAACCTGAAGAGATAGCAGAAAGTCAGGAAATGGATATAAAATCTGTTATGAGTGCAGTGGGGGCCCTTGAATCGCGTGGATTTGTGAGGGTCATCAAGGATGTCCAGGAATACGTATCACTCACCGATGATGGGCGGGTCTATGCAGAGGAGGGCCTTCCCGAGAGAAGACTCATTGAGGTTCTTGCAGGGGAGGGTGAGCTTGATGTGTCAGAGCTTGCTGAAAGGGCGGGCCTTGACAGAAAGGAGTCAGGGATTGGTATTGGCTGGCTCATGAGGAAGGGGTGGGCAAAGATAGATGATGGCAGGGTTTCCCCGGTCCAGGAAGGGACCCCAGGGAGGGGTGCTGATGAGGAGCTCCTCCAGATTCTCCTCAGGGGGCCGGTAAGACCCGATGAACTTGATGACAGATTAAGGGCGGCCTACAGGGACCTTGCAGGAAGGAAGGGGATAATTGATATCCGGAAGGTCAAAAGTCACACCATAGAACTCACACCCGAGGGCAGGAGGCTCCTTGAGAGGGGTGTTGAGATTGTTGAAGAGGCAACACAGCTCACCCATGAGCACCTGAAGACAGGGAAATGGAGGGAACTCCACTACAGGGGATATAACGTTGATGCAGAGTATCCTATGGTCTATCCGGGCAAGATACATCCCCTGAGGCGTATAATCAATGAGATCAGGTCAATATTCCTGGCCCTTGGATTCACGGAGTCACGCGGACCCGTGGTTGAATCCGCCTTCTGGAACTTTGACTGTCTCTTCCAGCCCCAGGACCATGCTGCAAGGGAGATGCAGGACACCTTCTATGTGAAGAACCCACCATTCGCCCAGCTCCCCACTGATGACCTTGTAGGGAGGGTTCAGAGCGTCCATGAGGATGGTGGATCAACCGGTTCCGAGGGATGGCAGTATGAATGGGACGTTGACGTTGCAAGGCAGAGCGTCCTCAGGACCCACACAACATGCGTATCTGCAAGGTTCCTCACTGAAAACAGGCCGCCCCTCAAGATGTTCTCTGTGGGAAGGGTCTTCAGGAGGGAGACCATAACCTACAAGCACCTGCCAGAGTTCCACCAGGTTGAGGGAATCGTTGCAGGTGAGGATGTGAACTTCAGGAACCTCCTGGGCATCCTGCGAGAGTTCTACAGAAAACTTGGATTCAGGGTGAGGTTCAGGCCGGCTTACTTCCCCTACACTTACCTCTCCACTGAATGTGAGATCTACCTGCCTGATAAGAAGAGCTGGATAGAACTCGGCGGAGCAGGAATGTTCAGACCCGAGGTGCTGGAACCCCTGGGGGTTGAAACACCTGTGGCTGCCTTTGGCCTAGGCATAGAGAGGCTTGCAATGATAAGGCTGGACATAAGGGATATAAGGCAGCTATATCAGAGCGACCTTGGATGGCTGAGGAAACTCCCGGTCACAGGGGATCTCCAGCTATAATAAATTTATTTATTAAATGGGTTTCTGATGATCCCGGCGACCTCAATTGTATTCATTTTGATGCCTGTGGCTCACTGATAAGGTAGTACTCCCCATCATCACGGAGAGTCCTCCTGATTAGTCCTTTGTTCTCAAGGGATACTATGATACTGTACATCCTCCTGGTGCTGAGCTTAAGGGGCCCGTAGAGGAGGTGGCCCTCAAGGATGTATCTTGGAACGGCCCCGTCTGCTGAGATTTCTTCTATTAGCCTGAGGGCTTCCTCCTCGACGTGGTTCAGCTCGGCTTTCCTGACCTCACTCTGGGTCTCCATCACCTTTATCTCTTCATCCAGGTTCTCCGCCTGAATCTTACCATTATCCCTTGAAACGAGCCCCTTCCTTTCAAGGTTAAGGGCTATTTCATGGTATTCATGTTCAGGGAGGTCAAGGTTCCTTCTGAGCATCTCCTCGGATACGGCCGTGTTCATGTCCATTTGCATGTACTTTAGTTCCCTGTAAACCATGTTCTCCTTTCTTGTTATGATCTTCAACTGGAGCCTCCCTTAAGGGTTGTCACGTAGGGGGGATTATGCCGGTACGAGTATCTCCGCTGCCACCAGCCTGCAGATGTCGGTCTTTGTTATTACACCCACGGGTTTATCATCTTCCATCACCAGCAGGCCTGAAATATCCGCCCGCAGCATGAGGTTTGCAGCATCCTCTATGTTGTCGTCTGCTGAGATGGTTATGACCTCGTCAACCATTATGTCCCGGACCTTCAGGTCCCTCTCAGGGTGTTCGCTGTCAGGTTTTATGGATCCAAGCACCCCTATAAGGTCAGTGTAGGATACGACACCAGCAGGGTTACCTTCATCATCAAGGACAAAGAGTCTGCGGACCCCATGTTTGTACATCTTCTCAAAGGCTTCAAGGGGCCTTGTATGGAGGCTTATCGTTATAACCTCAGGGTTCATTGCTTCTTTAATCTTCATTATCATCCCTCAAAAGTTCGGATGTAATTAATATGTTGTCGTGTATTCATATGTTTTGTGATGTTGCCTCCATGACCAGAGCAGACAGGCGCCACCGGAAGTCTATTCGTATGTTTTGTCATGTACACCTCCAGTAGATTTGGAGTTCCATCCGGTCACCGGCTGGCAGCGCCATACCATTATAAATAAAGGAGACATATTAAGGTAATAATCTGTTGTTTTCTGAAGACAATATTGCATGATAACAAAAGTTTAAATATGACTTTAGATTATTAATATAATAAGTTAATATAAATCTAATCAGAGGGTAATATTATGATGAGAATAAGCATGTCTCTACCAAAGAAGTTGCTGAACGAGTTTGATGAGGTTCTAAGGGACCGCGGATACCAGTCAAGGTCAAAGGGTATAAGGGACGCCCTTAAAGACTACATCGTCAGGTATCAGTGGATGAATGAAATGGAAGGAGAAAGGATAGGTATCATTGCAGTCATCTATGACCACCACTACACGGGGGTCATGGAGGACCTTGCAGACATACAGCACGACTACCGGGAATACATCAACGCAGTCATGCACGTCCACATGACCGAGAAGCACTGCCTTGAAGTCATCGTGGTCAAGGGTGATGTTGCAAAGATCAGGGAACTCACAGAAAAGATGATGAGGCTCAAGGGCGTAGAACACGTGAGGCTCACCAGCACATCAACAGAACAGAAGATAGAACACGAGCACTAGTATCAATGAGATTCAGGGTCACACCCTACCATCATAACCTTCTAATGGACCACCAGCGCCTCTCAGCCTTTTATGAAGCAATATCCTCCAGTGCACGGGGAGTGACATATGACCTTGGCGCTGGAAGCGGGGTCCTTTCATACTTTGCAGCGGGAGTCTCGGAGAAGGTCATAGCGGTTGAAAAGGATCCGAAGATAGCAGCCTGTGCATCAGAGAACCTCTCCCATCTTGAGAATGTCAGGGTTGTCAACCAGGACGCCCTGGAATTTGAGTTCACCGAACCTGCAGATACCATAATCTGTGAGATGCTTGACACGGCACTCATAGATGAAGAACAGGTGCCGGTCCTTCAGAGGGCCATGGATTTCCTTAAACCTGACGGTAGGGTTATACCATTAGGGATCCTAAATGCAGCTGAACCCGTCCTGATGAATTCTGATAACATAATCTATGATGAGCGGGGATCTGATTCCAGGTCTGCTGGTCCACTGAGGGTCTACAGCCGTGTTAACTTTAAGGGGAACCTGGATGACAGGTTCAGGGGACGGTTGAAGCTCAGGGCAACAGGACCCTTCAACGGTATCAGGATAACAACCTTCACCATCCTCCAGGATGATATAATCTGCGGACCAACACCCATGATGAACCCACCCCTCATGATACCCCTGGGTTCGGCTGAAGAACCTGGAGAGGCTGAAATAGAACTCTCATACAGGATGGGCGGGGGTCTAGGTTCCATCAGGGCCGAGGTCCTCTGAGTGCCGGGTTATAGGTTGGAGTAACGGCTGGCTGAAGGGGACTCTGAGTTGGAAGCCGAGACCCCTTCATGGGGATGTTCACAGACAGGTTCCGGTAATCCCATGCCCGTGACAGCCTATTATAAAGAGTTCGGGGTTATTTCCGCAGCTTGTCCAGATAAGATTCCAGTTTATGATGGCGGTCTTTTCCATGTTAAAGAAGAAGCTTGATGATTTCCTCACAGACTGCAGAAGGCTCCTTGTACTTACAGTCGGGAATGAACTGAGGGGAGACGATGGTCTCGGACCCTACCTCGCATCCCTCCTCAGGGAGCCCCTCACAGGGATGGGCCATGTACTCATAGATGCAGGCACCGTCCCTGAAAACTTCACAGGGAGCATAAGGAAGGAGAAACCCAGCCACATCCTCATCGTCGACGCGGTTCAGATGGAGGCTGAACCAGGAACATCAGGCTTCATTGAAAGGGAACGTATCTCAGAGTACAGCATCTCAACCCATGCCATGCCCATCTCATTCCTTGTAAAGTACCTTGAGGAGCAGGGAGATTACAGGATAGCCCTCATAGGAATACAGCCAGAGAACCTTGAATTCGGGAGGGGACTATCCCCACGGGTTGAAGGAGCCGTCCATGAGCTCGCATCCCTAATCCTGAAGGCCCTCGAATCATAACTTCAGGGCCTTTACTCATAAATTAACTTTTTATGGGATCCCCCATAATAGATAATTAGTTTCAGGGATTAACCTCCTATAGGTTGGTAAGTGATAGTTTATTTACGTGATAACATGAAGATCCTCTTTATCGGTTCAAGGCTGTTCAATGATGTTGCCGGCTACGCATCAGGGATGGGTGTCACGACCATACTTTCAGAGTCAAATCCCAGGGCACCGAACCTGGAACTTGCAGATGAATTTTTCATACTCCCCAGGGGAATGGAGGCCCCCATGGAACTTGCAATCCATGAGGATGTTGATGCGGTCATCCCCCTCATCGGGGTTGACGGCCCCCTCAGGGAGGTTGCCTGGATGAAACAGGAACTTGAGGGTGAATACGGGATCCCTGTGGTGGCATCGGGTCCAGAGGCAGCCTCCATATCAACAGATAAACTGAAAACCAAGGAATTCTTCACAGAGAATGATATAAGGACCCCTGAATACAGGTTCATATCATCCCCCCATGTGAAGGCTTTACCTGCAGTCCTGAAACAGAGGGAGGGCCAGGGAGGATCGGATATAAGGATAATAAGCAGTGAAGCGGAACTTGAGGACTACCTCAGGGTCCATGGATCTGCAATCATGGAGGAATACATACAGGGCCATGAAATCTCTGTGGAGGTGCTCCGCTGGAAAGGCAGGTCCCTCCCCCTGGTGGCCGTGGACAAGGGACTGACAAGCACTGAGGGAATACATCCCCTCAGGAAGATAAAGAGGGCCCCTGCAGCCATCAGGGGATTTGATAATTCAGCCGCCCTTGAAATGGCCTGCAGGATAACCGACCTCTTGGGTGCAGAGGGGAACACGGATGTTGACATGATACTCTCAGACGACGGTGAACTCCATGCAATAGAGGTCAACACAAGGCCCAACGGTACAAGGTACATTTCAGGGGCTGCAACAGGAATAAACCCGATGCACAGCCTTGTTGACATGGCCATTGGCAACTGGGCCCCTGAAAGGCTGGAGAGGAAGGCCTACCATGCCGTGGAGATACCTCTGGGCAGCCCTGACACAGAACGCGTATCCAGGATCCTGGGGGATGCTTCATGGACACTCCATGGCCCTGAAAATCACAGAAGGATAACAGTATGGGATAGGAGACCGGAGAGACTTGAAGAGGTTGTTGAAGAACTCAGGGTGATATCATGAAGACGGAGTTAATGGTACTCATTGTAAGCGCCGTTGCATCGGCCTTTTTCACGCTTTTCATACGGAATGTTCTGAGGAGTGCAGGTATAGGGGATAAGCCCATCGTCACTGAACACAGCCACAAGGCAGGCACACCCACAATGGGTGGACTTGGAATGCTCATGGGACTTCTCCTTGCAGCCATATTATACCGCGGAAACCAGTACCTGGTCATAACAGCATTCATAATGCTCACGGCAGCAATAATCGGCCTCCTCGACGACCTCCTGGGACTGAAGGTTAAGGAGTTCCAGAAGATCGTCAGGAACGTTTCAAAGAAACCCGTGGAGATAGGGCAGCTTGTTCTTGGACCTGGAGAGGAGGCGAGGGCCGCCACCAGGAAGGCAAGGTCAGATCTTAAGGCGCTGCTCTCAGAGGGCCTCGTGGAGGTTGTTGGGGAGGCACCCATAAAGAATGAGGTCAGTGAGGGTGAGAAGATACTGGCCCAGTTAATGATAGCACTCTTCCTGGTCATCTCAGGCACCATTACAGAGCTTGGAGGGTTCTACCTGGGCATTGCCGCTGTTCCCTTCATCATAGGGGGTATTGTGGGGGCCATAAACGCGGTTAACCTCATCGATGGCATGGATGGAATGGCTGCAGGCATCATACTCATTGCATCAGCATCATGCGCAGCATTCATTGGGATTTCAGGGGGCTCCGCCGGGACGGTTCCCTTCATGGTCCTTGCAGGCATATCACTGGGATTCCTTGTATTCAACAGGTACCCTGCAAGCATATTCATGGGTGACACTGGTTCATTTGCACTGGGGGCAGGATACGCCACCGCAGTCATGCTGACAGACACGGTATACTTTGGTGTTCTTGCACTGTCAGTCCCCATAGTCTCGGTAATCGTGAGCCTCCTTCACAGGGCAGGGGTAATAAGGCTTCCGGTTGAACCGCTCCACCACACACTCCACTACAGGGGGATGTCCGAGAAGAAAATCGTCCTCCTCTACTGGCTCATAACCCTCTGTGTATGTGCACTGGGCCTTTACTTCCATGGAGCGTTCCCTGCATGAAGTTTCTGAATGGCGTGGGCCCTTGAGGGTTTGAGATGGTTATGGGCTGAAGTGCCCTGAGACTGAGAATGGCAGGGCTGGAGATTGTTATAGGCTAGGGTGTCTGGAGGGGCCGTGAAAGACTTAATAAGGTTGGAGATGGTTATGCGTCTTGGGGAACTTGCAGAGAAGGTTTCAGGGAAACTCATAGGGGATGACGCCGAGTTCAGGGGTAGGTTCACCACCCTTGGAGGCGCCAGAGAGGGGGACGTGGTCATAAGGCACTGGATTGACGATAAAGGAGTTAAAATTGCCTCAGAGAAGGGAGTCTCTGCAATAATAACCCAGTACCCCAGGGGAGAGGCTTCTGAACTCCATGAAGTCCCTTTGATACTCGTGGACCGTATTGAAGTTGCCAATGCCTTCGCCCTCTCCTGGTCTGTGAAGAACTTTGCACCTTCATCACGCAGAGTGATCGTAACGGGTACCAACGGTAAATCAACAACCACCCACATGATCACCCATATACTGAGAGAATCCGGGAGATCCGCCTACACAAACACGGATTCAAGATCAGAATTCAACACCCTCATAGACCCCGTGGTTTCACAGCAGATATCCGAATCAGGAAGCCCTGAATTCCTCATAATAGAGGTTTCAGAGGTCCAGGGATGGCTTGGAAGGGTTATGAGGGACCATGCATACATGATGGCCTCTGCAGTTGAACCCGAGATGGCGGTCATCACCAACGTTGCAATGGACCATATAGGACTCGTTGACTCTCTGGATGATGTTTTCAGGGAGGTATCAGGAGCTGTTAGGGCCCTGAAGGAGGGAGTGGCTGTTCTGAACGCCGATGATCCAAGGGTCCGGGAGATGGCGGACATCAACCCCCACGCCAGGGCCGTGTTCTATGGTTCGGGCACGGAGGTGAGGTACGATGAAGGTATCTACTGCGGGGATGAACTACTGGTGTCTCCCCATGAACTCCCCCTAAGGGGTGAGCACTTCATACAGAACACCCTGGCAGCGGTTGCAGCATGCAGGGGACTCCGGTTATCCCTTGATGATATCAGGGATGGTGTAAGGACCTACAGGCCGCTTAAGAGGAGGTTCTCGGTTCTGATGGAGAAACCACTTGTCATCGATGACTTCGCCCACAACCCGGATGGTATAAGGTCAACGGTAAGGAGCGCCCTGAAAACCCTGAAGGGGAGGCTCTGGGTTGTTAATGCCATAAGGGGGTCGAGGGGTGAGGAGATCAACCTCCTGAATGCAGGGGCCCTTGCAGAGTCATTGAAGGGTGCCGGGGCAGAGCTCATAGTAACCGCAAGCAGCGACCTTGTGGACAGGCAGAACACGGTGCTTGAAAATGAGAGGAGGGCTTTCCTGGGCGTCCTTGAGGATAACGGAATAGAATACAAGTATATTGAAACACTCAGGGAATCCCTCAAAACGGTTCTTGATGCAGCATCACCGTCTGACACGGTACTTCTCCTTGGAGCCCAGGGTATGGACCCGGCATCCAAGGTTCTGAAGGAAATAATGGGAAATTCATGATCTGAATCCATCTCCCATGAATCATTTTTTATTCATGATTCAGGTCGATCCCACCATAAGTTTATAATGAATGTTCATACTTGCAGACATAACTAAAGTTCCTATAAGAGTCTGCCACCATAAGTTTATAATGAATGTTCCTAAATAACTAGTCTCCAGAGCTCAAACATAATACAAGGAACCATAAAACAAAGGTGAAGCCGATGTTCATAAAGATCAGAAGGGATACCCTTGTGATACTCCTGCTGGCATTCATCCTCATCCTATCGGGTCGTGTGATGACCTACCTTGCCTATGCATCATCAACAGAGGATGTGAACGGCGTGCCCATAGCAGGCATAATCGTTAAGGGTAATGATATAGTCCCTCTATCATCAATAAAGGCCAATATATATGAATCAGGACTCAGGCCTGGAAGCTACATCAAGGGAGATGTGCTTGTAACTTCAAAGAGAAAGATCCCTCTCAGTGAAGCCATTGAGAATGCTGAAAAGTTTGTCAAGAAAACAACCATACCCGGTACGCGCGTGACCCCGATAGCCGCTGCAGATGTTAAGGTGGATACGAAAACAGGCATAGTAACGGTTAATGTTATTGAAGACTTTGCAACAGTAAAGATTACCAACAGAACCGGAGGTAGTGGTTAATGCAGAAATTTAGCAAGTTACTGCTGCTTCTAATCATATTCAACCTGCTCATAGGGCCGGTGTCTGCAACGATGAACGTCATAGTTATAACCGATCCTACAGGCGCCGACCCCAATGGCGCGGCTGCAGGGAGTATGTCCTTTGCCCAGAACATGTTCCAGTCAACCTTCCTCATGTCAAAGGAGAAGAGATTCGCTGTTCTCTCAGGGGGTGAGGGTGCCTCCACTCCAAGGCTCATGGCCATCATGGATGTTATAAATCGACTTGAGAATGGTGCAACAGCAGCAGAGGCAGCATCCGCAGCCAACAGTTATCCCGGTATAAGGGTCATGTGCGGAGGTCCGGGCATAGGGGCGGCAGTCGGTGGTTCCTTCGATGCCTACGTCGTGATTGTGGAGGATGATGGCACCATAACCGTCACACCCTACTCAGGGGGCCTTGCAGTGCTGCCGCCTGGAAAGAAGGGTGCCATCATACACCTCAGGAACACCCATGGCAACCCCAAGTACGGTACGGCCACCCGTGTAAGGCAGGAGACAGCCATTAACATCGGTAAGATGATAAGGGATGGTTACTCCGCCACCTACATTGTCGGTAAGGTCTTTGAGGAGGTTGCCAAGGATGCGGGTGAGAAGTATGGTGGTGGTGCGGTTAACCTGGCCTCCGGTGTATCAACAGGGGACATGTTCACACCCGAAAACCTCAATGAGACAGGTTACCCCATGGATGAACCCTATGTGAAGGTCTGTGATGAGTGCGGCTGGAGTGTGGGGTACCCTGCAGCCGAAAACTATCAGGTATGTCCGGTGGATGGAAGCAAACTCAAGGTAATATACGCATATGAGGCCCTCAAGAACGCCATAACGGTAACCAATGGATCAGTCTCGGTTTCTGTTTATGGAACCGACGAGGCGGGAGTGGTGCAGACGACACAGGAGATTGTAAGGGCATCGGTGAGGAAGAACGGTTACAGCTCAGAGGCAATAGCACGCTCGATAAACAGGGCCATAAAAAACGGGTTCCTTGTGGGGGTGAATTATGTTGAACCAAAGGACATCAATGTGAAGCCCAGCTCAAGGGCCGTGGGGGTTTACTACACGCCACTTCCCGGTGAAAGGACCTCACCGCCCATGGAGCTTCCTGTAAGCTCGTCTCTCCTTGAGGCGCTGGGGAACATACAGACAGCCCTCGGTTTCATCATGGTGCTCCTTGTGCTCTTCAGGAGCAGCCTTATAAGTTCATTCAGGAGGAGCTAGGGATGTCTCTTATAATCATAAGGGCTGACAGCAATGAGAAGATCCTCAACGCCATAGCTGACCTTGAACGTCATGGCGGACTCAAGGTCATCGGAAAACCCCGCCTGATGCGGAGGGAGCTGGCTGACAGGCTGGCATCCTCCATACTTGGAGGTCCGTTAAGGAGCAGGGCCTCTGCCGCTGCAGTTGTGGAGGTTGAGGAGGATGATACAGAGAGTATAATGGCCGTCAGGAGGATACATCCCCCGGCGCATCTGATCGTTGTAAGCAGTGAGTACGATGAGTACGGTGAGCTCAGGGATATATTCAGAAACCTCAGGGTTATGAGGGGGTATTATTCCCATAAGGGGTAGAATAAGTTGTTTTTTGATAGTGTTGTTCCCTGAGGACGAGTTCATCTTGTAGGGGATAAAATGAGGGGGGTTATCAGCTCCTCTTTATCCTGGCAATATCACCTATGGTGGCTCCCCTGAAGCCTCCAGCCTCAATTTTATCGGTTTCATCCCCTTCGAACTTCTCAAGTAACTGGATATTAAGGAGCCTTTCAAGTTTCTTTGCGAGTTTAATATCAGGTTCCATCCTCTCGGATTCGATCCTGTTTATAACGGATACCTTTTCATTTATCCTTTCTGCGAGATCCTCCCTTGACCATCCCCTTGACTCACGCTCTGCCCTTATGATCTTCCCATAATCCTCAACAACTTCATAGATGGGTTCAGGTCCTCTTGAACGTGCGGGTCTTCTTTTCACAGGACTCTTTCTGGGTTTACGTGGTTCTCTCTGGACTTTACCGAACCTTGAGCATTCCTTGCAGACATCCATAACTGAGCTATCGATTTTTGTCTTTATAGGTTTTCCAACAATTCTTTTACCGCAAATCTCGCATCTCATGAAGATCCCTTTTTATTTTATTCTAGATTTATTCCACCCCAATATTTAAATATTACTAGGGACAAGATAGTATACAACAAAATTTAAATAGGAGTGTTCTAAAATCATGGAAAATAACTCCCAGAATGTAATGAAAAAGATTGAAGACCTCAAAAAAGAAATTAGAATGCTTAAAGAGGAAAATTCCAAGACAAAAAGGAATCTGATGTGGAAAATCAGAAAACTTGAGAAGGATAAACTTTTAATTGAAAATGAGAAGACAAGGCTTGACAGGGAAGTTAAATCCCTGCGTGGTGAGATAGAAAGGTTCAGGACACCACCACTGGTCATAGCCACAATCACAGAAGTACTTGATGATCACAGGGTCGCAGTAAAGAGCAGTACCGGCCCCCACTTTGTAATAAATTATTCAAGATTCATTGACAGAAAACAGCTCGAGCCAGGTGCAAGGGTTGCATTAAACCAGCAGACCTTCAGCATAGTTGATGTGCTGCCATCAGAGAAGGACCCTGTTGTAACTGGCATGGAAGTTGAAGAAAAACCAGAAGTCTCCTACGATCAGATAGGCGGCCTTGAAGAGCAGGTCAGGGAAGTCAAGGAGACGGTGGAGCTTCCACTTAAAAAACCAGAACTCTTCGAGAAGATAGGTATAGAGCCACCTAAAGGCGTGCTTCTCTACGGCCCGCCGGGTACGGGTAAAACACTCCTTGCAAAGGCGGTTGCACATGAAACCAACGCCACATTCATAAAGATAGTTGCATCTGAATTCGTGAGGAAATACATCGGTGAAGGTGCAAGACTCGTCAGGGGAGTCTTTGAACTTGCAAAGGAGAAGGCTCCGAGCATCATATTCATAGATGAGATTGATGCAGTGGCAGCTAAGAGGCTTAAGAGTTCAACAAGTGGCGACAGGGAGGTTCAGAGGACCCTCATGCAGCTCCTTGCAGAGCTTGACGGGTTTGAGTCAAGGGGTAACGTCGGTATTGTCGCTGCAACCAACAGACCTGACATCCTTGACCCTGCCCTCCTGAGACCTGGAAGGTTTGATAGGTTCATAGAGGTCCCGCTTCCAAATGAGGATGCCAGGAGGGAGATCCTCAAGATACACACATCTGGGATGGCCCTTGCAGAGGAGGTCGACATAGAACTCCTTTCAAGGATCACTGACGGAGCATCAGGCGCTGACCTCAAGGCGATATGTACCGAGGCAGGTATGTTTGCAATAAGGGAGGAGCGCGATGAGGTCACAATGGCCGACTTCATGGACGCCGTTGACAAGATAATGGGTGTTGAGAAGGAAGAGGAATACAAACAGGAAACCGGAGTAATGTTCGGTTAATCACCGATTATGGCCTGTGATGAACCCTATGAGCTCTGAAAAGTGATGATTGATGGGCGATCTGAGGCTGTAATCATAAAACACCTTTTTTCTGATAAATTCTGACATGGAACGTCCTGTTTTTTTTGATATTCTTTTTGATCAAGTTAAATTCTGAAGTTAATCTGATTTCATTCGCAGATTCGTTCCGAGTCTCTAATTATGAGCTTGTTTTCAGGAATTCAGACTTCCTCCCAGAGGCTTCCAAGGACGGCTTTCTTCCTGGTTTTAACTAGTTTAGGGATCCTTCCAGCAGTCCCTGCATGCTCCCCAACCACAACCATAACCCCCCGGAAGTGCTCACGGAAGTCATCAGCCCTTTCAAGGGCAGACTCAACAGCAGACCTCTCATCAGGGCCCCTTGCACTGTTCGCTATTGATGTGGCCAGGGCATCTGCTACGCTGGCTTCAGATGCAAACACGGTCACAGAATCCGCCCTCCCGAAACTTATCGAGTGACCCACTGTTCCCGATGAGGTGCAGATCCCCCGCGCCTTTCCGGGCTTTATAAGGAAGCCCACCTCACCTGAAAGGGATGAAGAACCCGCATAGAGACCTACGGTAACCTTACGGTCATTTATAAGGGCTATGTCGCCTCCGTTATCAACTATCGTGCATCTTGAGCCGAGCTTCATGGTGTGCATCAGTGAGAGCTGTGATATGGTCCCTGCAACTGCAGCCATCGGGCCGACCTCAGCCTTCCTCGCAGCCCGGGACATCATCCTCACAATAAGGGGGCCCTCCTCAACATGCACCGGCTCAAGGGAGGTTAGAAATTCCGGATCCCTCCTTATGTATTCCTTGAGGAGCATCCTCTCCCCCAGAATAAACCCGGCAAGACCATGGTCAGTAACGTCTGTTACAAGTTTTATCCTTGTCTCATCAATATTTATCTTCTCACTGATCATCATATCAACCAGCATATTAATTGAGGCTGTTTCATCATCAAAGAGTCGGGGTACACCAGCATAATTTCAAGACCCCAGCATCCGCCCATACCAGTAAATATAAAAAGATGAACCACATACCTAATCTTAGTCAGCTAACTGTTTTACAGAATATCTTGGCTTCACTGTGATTAATATGTTTGGCAGAGACAGATTCTATCCTGGTGAAAGGATCCTCTACGAGGCACATCCAAGGTTCATTCTAAACTCCAGATCAACGCTTATTAAGGTGATACTCTCACTCATAATAGTCTACTACTTCCAGAGGACGGTTGAATTCGCAGGGAGCCTCTCAAGGGTATTCCTTGAAAGATACGGGTTCAACTTCGCCAGCACTGCGGTGATCATCCTCCTATCAGTGCTGTTCATATTACTTATCAGTATAATGTGGGACGTGCTCTCTTGGAGGAACAGGAGATACTTGGTGACGGACCAGAGGGTTATTGTTGAATCAGGCGTCATCAGGAAGAAAAGGTTTTACATCCATCACGATAAAATAGTTGACGTCGTATTTTCACAGGGCCTCACCGAGAGGCTGCTTAACTCCGCTGACGTTGAGGTCTACGGGGGCCATGAGGGGACGCACATAGTCCTTCAGGATGCACCATCACCCTCAAGGATAGAGAATTATATCAACAGATCCACCGGAGGAGGGGCAGCGGACCATGCAGCCGAGATAATAAGGGAGCTCTCAGATGAGACCCCGGATAAACCAGGATTCTCAGACCCATCCTTCTGGGAGTCCGATGAGGAAGAGGAACAGGAAGAAGAGTACGCAGATAAACCAGGGTCCGTTATGGAGAGACATTCAAGGAAATTTAAAAGGTTAAGGGAAGAGGATGGTGAAGAATGAGGGACTATGATGTTATCATAATGGGGGCAGGACCGGCCGGATCAACCCTTGCAAGGCACCTGGCAGAGAGGGGATTCAGGGTATGCATCCTTGAAAAGAAGAAAATAATAGGGGTGCCCCTCCAGTGCGCGGGCCTGGTCTCACACAGGATAAGGGAGGTTAACATGCTCCCCGATGAAGTCATAATAAACAGTGTAAGGGGCGCCTTCCTCCATTCACCCTCCGGGGTAACCCTTAAGGTTTCAAAGGACAGGCCGGAGGCACACGTCATTGACAGGACAGCATACGACCAGTACCTTGCAGACCTGGCCCGTGAAGCAGGGGCAGAGATCAAACTCAAAACACATGTCAGGGGCTTCAAGGAGAAAACAGGAACGGTATACGTCAACGGCCAGGAGTTCAGTGCAGGCGTAATAGTGGATGCCAGGGGGTCCAGGGCAGCCAGAGGGAAGTACCATGCACTGCAGTGCCTTGTAAGGTTCAATGACCATGAAATGGACACCGACTTCGTTAACCTGAAGGTGGACTCCAGACTCTCACCGGGTTTCATCTGGAGGATACCCCTGGATGAGAGAACCGCAAGGGTGGGGCTTTTCGGACCCCTCAGGGATGCAGGAGACATCCTCAGGGATTTCCTCTCAGATATCAGTTCGGACTTCCAGGTCCTTGAACGGTACCATGGCTTCATACCCATCCATGATAATAAAACGGAAACCGTAAGGGACAGGCTCCTTGTCATAGGTGACGCCGCAGGACAGGTTAAACCCACAACCGGCGGCGGCATAGTCCTCAGCTCAAGGGCAGCCCTTGCCGCTGCAGAAGCAATCCAGATGGCCCTTGAGGATGACATAAAGCTACTTGAAACCTACAGGGATGGGTGCAGGAGAATCTACAGCGAGGAGATAAAGAACCAGTTAAGGGTCCAGAAGACCTTCGCCATGCTCTCAGACGATGACCTGGACCACATATTCAGGAAGATGAAGGAGTACGGTGCAGAGGATATAATATCAAGGTACGGTGACATGGACATACAGACACCCCTCATAAAGGAGTTCATAAGGAGAGGGCTCCTCTTCAGGATCATCCCATCATTCCTTCTTAAAAGGGTGGCCGGCATATGGAAATACTAGTGATACTCTCACAGGAACACCCCAGCCTCCCCCTGGCAGAACTCAGGGCAGTCCTTGAGGCAGAAAAGATCAGCTTCCGCATAAAGGAGGCAGGGAAGGGCCACGCAATTATAGATGCACCCCCCCAGGCCCACAGGATCCTTAAGGAGAGACTCGCATATGCACATGAGGTATGCCAGCTCCTCACATCCTCAGGGCTCGATGATAGTGAGGACGCCTTCAGATCAATCCACTGGAAGGACATCATCGAGGGCAGCTTCGCGGTGAGAATAAGGAAACTTGACGGGGACATCGATTCGCAGGAACTTGAAAGAAGACTCGGAGCCATCATTAAGGAGGATACCGGTGCAGCCGTTGACCTTGAGGATCCATGGACACTCATAAGGCCCGTGCTTGCAGGTGAAAGGTTCCTGATAACAAGGAGGCTTGCAGAGATCACCAAGGACCACTTCAACCAGGCAAAACCCCATCTGAGGCCCTTCTTCTACCCCGGCTCCATGAGCCCCAAGCTTGCAAGGTGCATGGTTAACCTATCAAGTGTCAGGGCCGGTGACAGGGTACTCGACCCCTTCTGCGGCACCGGAGGCATCCTCATAGAGGCAGGGCTCATGGGAATCCACGTCATCGGGGCGGATATAGACTGGAAGATGGTTGAGGGGACAGAGCAGAACCTCAGACACTACGGGATAACAGACTTCAAGGTTATAAGGTCCGATGCAAGGAACCTGAAACTCCAGGAACCTGTAAATGCCATAGTAACAGACCCCCCCTACGGCATATCCGCTTCAACAGCAGGCGAGGAGAGCGAAAAACTCTACAGGGAGTTCCTTGACTCGGCACACCCACTTCTAAAGGATGAGGGGACCATATGCATGGCTGCCCCCCACTACATAGACCTTGAGGCCCTCATGGATGAAAGGTTCCATGTAAGGGAAAAATACAGTATAAGGATGCACAGGAGCCTCACACGGGTTATAAGGGTTATTGAGAAGATCTGAACACACAGTTACCCTGCCCGGGAAGCTGTGAATGGATGATATCTACATTTATATAGACTTACAAACTAAGAGATTCCCATGGAAACATTTATGAAAACTTGAAAGGGGATGCAATTGCAGGTTAGAGTACTTGACACCACACTGAGGGATGGAGAGCAGACACCGGGGGTATCCCTGACCCCCGAGGAGAAACTTAGAATAGCACTTAAGCTCGACTCACTGGGCGTGGACATCATCGAGGCAGGCTCAGCCATCACATCAGAGGGTGAAAGGGAGGGCATCAGGATGATCACCTCCGAGGGCCTTAATGCAGAGATATGCAGCTTCGCAAGGGCTGTCCAGGATGACATAGACGCGGCCATCTCATGCGACGTTGACAGCGTGCACCTGGTGGTGCCAACCTCTGACCTGCACCTCCAGCACAAGCTCAGGAAGACCGAGGAGGAGGTCCTTGAACAGGCAGTGCAGTGCACAGAGTACGCTGCAGAACACGGCCTCACCGTGGAGCTCTCTGCAGAGGACTCAACAAGGAGCAGGATGGAATTCCTCAGGAGGATATTCACCGAGGGGATCCAGGCAGGGGCAGATAGGATATGTGCCTGCGACACCGTCGGCATGCTGACACCCGAACGCTCCTATGAATTCTACGGTGAACTCTCAGGACTCGGAGCACCCCTCAGCATCCACTGCCACAACGACTTCGGACTGGCGGTTGCAAACTCCCTTGCAGGGCTGAGGGCCGGCGCCTCAGAGGTCCATGTAACCATAAACGGTATAGGTGAAAGGGCAGGGAACGCAGCCCTCGAGGAGGTGGTGGTGGCCCTCTACTCACTCTATAATGTGAAAACAAACATCAACATAGAGATGCTCTATGAAACATCAAGGATGGTTGCAAGGATGACAGGGGTCTACCTCCAGCCAAACAAGGCAATAGTCGGGGAGAACGCCTTCGCACATGAATCAGGGATACACGCCGATGGAGTGCTTAAAAAGGCCGAAACCTATGAGCCCATAACACCCGAACTGGTAGGGCACAGGAGAAGGTTCGTCATGGGCAAACACATAGGCAAACATGCCCTGAGGAAACGTCTCGATGAGCTTGGCCTCAAGGTGAGCGATGAAAAGCTCATGGAGATATTCAGGAGGGTGAAGGCCCTGGGGGATATGGGTAAATGCGTCACCGACGTGGACCTCCAGGCAATAACCGAGGACGTGCTCGGACTGATGGAGGACAAGGTGGTTGACCTTGAGGAGGTCACCATAGTCTCGGGTAACAGGGTTACGCCGACAGCATCCGTTAAACTGAAGGTTGACGGTAATGAGGTCCTTGAGGCAGGCACAGGTGTTGGACCTGTGGACGCCGCCATAGTGGCCATAAAGAAGAGCCTCGCTGACTTTGCAGATATAACCCTTGAAGAGTACCACGTGGATGCCATAACAGGGGGTACCGACGCCCTCATCGATGTTATCATAAAACTTAGACGCGGGGACAGGATAATAAGTGCCAGGAGCACACAGCCAGACATCATCATGGCAAGTGTGGAGGCATTCCTCAGCGGGGTTAACCGTCTCCTTGCCTATGAGGACTGAGACCATTCATGGTGATTGAGGGTGAAGATAGAAGTTGCAGGTTACAGGGGGAGAATAGGGAGTGTTGAGGGCATACTCTCTGAACTTAGGAAGTTCAGGGGCACCGTCCAGCTACTTGATGCCAGGGCAGTGGCAGGGAGGGACCACGCCCTACATGGAGCCCTCCATGCAGTAAGGGCCTTTGAGAGGGGTAACAACATATCCTCTGACACCGGTATTGAGGTCTGCCTCAGGATAGCCGGGATGAGGCAGATAAGCAGGGCCCTTGAACTCCTGGGTATACGTGAAGGTGAAATGGAGATCTGCGCGGTCCTCATTGACTGTGATGAGGGATTGGAGTTCCTTGATTCAAGATTCCAGAGGGATGACGGTGTCCTTGAACCTGATGAAGAGTACCTCAGGAGGCTCTACGGCCTTGGCGCTGAAGCGGATCTTCTTGGAGTTGAGGACGCCCTCATCGAGAGGACAACCATGCTGATTATTGATTCATAGGTCCTCTTTCCATGGTCTTATGTGGATTCTCATGCTACGGGTTCAGTATCCATGAGATAGTCTACGATTACCTTTCATGATCTTTTCATGTGGATTCTCATGCTGATTATTTATTCATATGGGTAGCTGTATGGGATGTTATGATGGTCCTGGGGAGAAAAACAAACAAAGAAACAAAGAAAAAAAGGAGCTGTATGGGATGTTATGATGGTCCAGGGATGACGCCCCTGATTATCTCAACAAGCCCCTCAAGGTTTTCATCTGTAAGGCACCTGACATCAAGGTTTTTAACCTCAACCGCAACCGCATCCTCAAGAACCCTGTCATAGAGGGGGCAGGCAGTGAATATGCTTCTACCATCAGCATTCACAAGGCCCCTCAGCACCCTGGCATCCCTCCTCGGATCCTCCGAGGGGATGATAACATTCACACCCCTCCTTTCAGGGTGCAGGGCCCCTTCAAGGTTCTTCTTAAGGTAACTGCACGCCCTCAGTGTCTCCCTGAGGTTGACCCCGGCACTTTCAAGTTCAAGGGTGACGGCAGCCCTCACATAGGGGTCTGCCCTGAGGCATGAGACAAGGGCGTCCCTGTCAAGGAAGCCGGGGATGGATGTTGATACGAATCCGCCGCCACCAGCATTGACGGTCTTGGGGGAACCCGTTGATGCAAGGATGATGTCACTGTACCTCCCGTTGCACAGCCTCCCCTCAGGGTCCGAGACGCTGCCTGAGGCATCCTCCACGAGGATGGCGCCATGGGATCTGCACACCTCCCCCAGTTCCTTGATGGGCTGTTCAGCGGTGTAACCTGCGAAGCTTGTTACAAGGAGTGCCGAGGCCCCTGTCTCTTCAAGGGCCGATTCAAGGGTCTCGGGGCTGATCAGACCCCTTTCTGTCTTAAGGGGGATGGTTTTCCTTCCAGGTATCGGGGGGATCCTCCTGAAGCCACGCCACCCACCCTGGTCCGGTATAAGTATGGAACCCTCGAGGCGTGATGCAACAAGGAGTATGGTTGCGCTGCCACTGTTCACCAGGAGGGCAGCCTCATGTCCGGTGATCTCCTTTATCCTCTCTTCAGGGTTGGGTATATCATCGTAGAGCGCTGCCCTGCAGACAGCCCTCCTTGTTTCAGGGGATGGTCTTCTGAATCTAAGTTTCATGTTCATCACATTCTTTAAGGGTTTTTTCCTGGAGACAGCCCCCTAAAGGCCACATATTATCATCAAATTTTCGGGTCCTTAATTGCTCCTGCAGAGGTCGTTCAGGAATTCTATCATCAAATTTCTGGATCCTTAATACATGAAGTGAGGTCTAAATTCCATCCTGTAAATCACCCGATAAATATACAGATCCTTAACATGAAGTCTAGATATGGGACAGTATGATCATCAGATTTTCCTTTGATCATGGGGGCCCCGGCGGGGTCAGCTGAAGAATGAGTCCAGCGTGGTCTGCCTTGAAGCCCCCAGGTCCTTAAGGAGGCTGCTTCTTTTCATGAAGTTTTCAAGTCCAAGTCGCAGTTTACTGTCCATGACCTTAAGGGCGTCTTTAAGGTCATTGAATATGAGCGGCTCCTCCTTCATGGCATTCTTGACGTTCTCCCTGACGTTGAAGACACCCAGCGGCACGTATCCAGGGTATGCCTCCCTGAGTATGAATGCGCCTGCCTGTCTCCCGATCCTGTCAAGGGCCTCAAGGACGGCCATCTTTGCACTGTAGTAGCAGCCACCCACCCTTGAGTACTCCCTCTTACCGGGTCCTGTTTCATGGTCCGAGAAGATCATTGCATGTTTATCAGACTTCATGAAGGCCTCCATCCACTCGTACTGCCATTCTGATGGTGTCAGGAGTACCAGGTAATGGTTCTGGAGGCTTTCAAACTCGTAGAGGTGATATGCATCCAGGACTTCATATTCGACCACCCTTTTCATGAAGTGGTCTGCCAGTGTGCTGTCACAGGCGGTTATGGACCACCTTGTGGGGACCAGCCTCCTTCTCCTGCCATCACCGAGGGCACCCACCGAGAGGGCCTTCTGGACGGCTGAAAATGGTACCTCCCTGCTGGGAGTTCTATTATGGCTTCCGAGGCCTTCAGGTCGGTGTCATAGTAGGCCCTTTCAAGCTCACGGTCCCAGCGGACGTTATCTATCTCGAAGTTTTCTATGACTGCGCTTGGACCGTGGGGGGTCTGTTCCTCACTGAAGAATAGTCCCCTGGGTTTTTTCCTGAATCTTGCTTCGCTTTCAATAGCCCCTGATGAGAGGGATATCTCCTGGAGCTTCTCGACGAGTTTAGTGTCAAGGTCCCTTACCCCCACAAGCTGTTTTCCCCTTACAAGGTTGAGTCGGTAGTCTATGATCTCCTCCTGGGTCTTCTCTTCAGGTATCCATCGTTCAGGGGAGTCGAATATCTCCACTTCCCCCTGGAGAGGGGCTATCATGGGCCCGGCGTATACCTTCGGGTAGTTCCAGCTTCCTATGAACACCGATGGAGGTGTTGCACCCTCCAGTTCCTCACCCACACTGGTTGATTTCATCTTAAGGTCCCTTGTTAGCCTCTGGAGGAATGCGTACTTTGATTTTATCATCATATGAAGGTTTCAGCTGAGGGGTTATATCTTTTATGATGCGCTTCCCTCCTTTTATCTGTCCTGAGTTTAAGGGAGTTCACCATTAACTGATGGTCATGTAAGTCCTGATAACCCCCAGGGAAGCCTATGAATGCTCAGGGCTCTGGATGATGCGGATTCAGATTATCTGATTGACCTTCAGGGGTTACTGGATGACTTTGATGATAATCTGAGCTATTAAAAATGCCTAATTGATTTAAATATCCCCTTGCACGTTTTAATTCTTTTATTTTTATTTTAAGGTGTTATTGACTGTTTATTGGTTATTTTAAGGTCTCTGGTTCAGTCGTCTATCCCATGAAAATTCACAGGAAAATTTTAATAACAATAAGTTATTTTAACTCCTTTTTAACTGTAAAAGTTTGAACAGGCACCAGAGATTATTTATCTTGTCATAATTGTTTTAAAATTGTTTTAGATTATTTTTGTGTCTTATTTTTTTATTTGGAGATGTTTTGTTGAGTCGTCTGCCTTTATAAATGGAGTGCATTATTGGGGGTCGACAAATTTATATATCTGAAAGGAGAAATTTCATAGCGTTAAGGGTCAAACAGAGAAAAAATCCGCCCTGTTAAAATCAGACCAAAATGGGATTGAAACCTTCTTTTTCTTTTTCTGTGTCTGTTCCTGTTTCTGTTAAAATCAGACCAAAATGGGATTGAAACCTTCTGCTCCCGCCTCACCAGGACAGCGCAAACAGGGTTAAAATCAGACCAAAATGGGATTGAAACGTTAGTGTCATCGCCCACCGCACCTCTCACTGACTGGTTAAAATCAGACCAAAATGGGATTGAAACGGTCTGAATATTTTATGGTGTCTTTAGCCCATTCTTTGTTAAAATCAGACCAAAATGGGATTGAAACGTCAGTGACCTCTTCGAGGAATTCCTCCACGCCCCTGTTAAAATCAGACCAAAATGGGATTGAAACTCATGTTTATACACCTCCTACCTGTTTTTTCTGGAGGGTTAAAATCAGACCAAAATGGGATTGAAACTCACCTCCAGGGTGGTTTGATCAGCGGGGATCTTTTGTTAAAATCAGACCAAAATGGGATTGAAACTATATATCTGTTTGTTCTTGAAATTTTTCCAGAAACTGTTAAAATCAGACCAAAATGGGATTGAAACGTCACTCTTTCCCTGGTGAGTCCTTTTTCTTCAGGTTAAAATCAGACCAAAATGGGATTGAAACCGAGGACTGGGTCCTCGAGCTCCACCTCCACGGGCTCGTTAAAATCAGACCAAAATGGGATTGAAACTGATCACTACAGAAAAACTGTTGAGGATCTAATAAGAGTTAAAATCAGACCAAAATGGGATTGAAACCTCCGCCAGAGATGTACTTGTCATTTTATCACCTCCTCTGTTAAAATCAGACCAAAATGGGATTGAAACGTATCTGAAGTCTTTTGAGAAATTCATGGGTTCGTTAAAATCAGACCAAAATGGGATTGAAACTTTGTTTTAGGGAAGAACTCAGCGAATGGGATGTATGTTAAAATCAGACCAAAATGGGATTGAAACTCTTTTGATAACGCCTCTAAATCTTCGTATCTATCCAGTTAAAATCAGACCAAAATGGGATTGAAACTATTATTCTTAAAGTATAAATCAGCCAATTCATCAAGAGTTAAAATCAGACCAAAATGGGATTGAAACGACAGAGATTTCTGTTTTAGCTCATTAATTAGCTCTCGTTAAAATCAGACCAAAATGGGATTGAAACAGTTCACTTCAATCCGCTCAATCCTCTTTTCATTCAGTTAAAATCAGACCAAAATGGGATTGAAACTTCACGATGTACCCCTCATCCCTCATGTACTCTCTGGTTAAAATCAGACCAAAATGGGATTGAAACGGAATTCTACAATACCTTCCTGCATGCCCTGCAGGTGTTAAAATCAGACCAAAATGGGATTGAAACATTACATCAGCATGGGAAGAAGCAATGGACCTATTTAGTTAAAATCAGACCAAAATGGGATTGAAACCACCTCATCGAAAGCCCTCCATGGGCTGTACCCAGTTAAAATCAGACCAAAATGGGATTGAAACGCATCTCTATGGTTTTGGTCTTCATGTTTTTTCACCGTTAAAATCAGACCAAAATGGGATTGAAACATAAACGTATTTTACGTTCTTAAAAAAGTATTTAAGGGTTAAAATCAGACCAAAATGGGATTGAAACCCCAGAGGAAGGTTCAGAAGCTTCCGATTCTACCCACGTTAAAATCAGACCAAAATGGGATTGAAACCATCATGGATCCCGTACCTCAGGAGGGTTGTGGAGGGTTAAAATCAGACCAAAATGGGATTGAAACTGAATGGAGGTCAGGGTACGTGTATTTCCTCCCTGAGTTAAAATCAGACCAAAATGGGATTGAAACCTTCACAGAGACCCTTCCTGCGATACCCGTTGAGGAGTTAAAATCAGACCAAAATGGGATTGAAACTGGGATCGAAAATGTTATATAGTTTCTTCTTCTTAGGTTAAAATCAGACCAAAATGGGATTGAAACTGTGATGCGTATTTCTTCCTGCGGGGGCTTCTCCAGGGTTAAAATCAGACCAAAATGGGATTGAAACCGGAAAACAGGAAACCTCGCCGGATCCCACCTGAAATAGTTAAAATCAGACCAAAATGGGATTGAAACTTTTTCTATCTTTTCTATTGTTTTGGTTTTCATGTTGGTTAAAATCAGACCAAAATGGGATTGAAACAGTCTATCGAGGAATTCTTCTATTCCTTCCCAGCCCGTTAAAATCAGACCAAAATGGGATTGAAACTGGGGCTCTGGTGGCTTTACCCGGCCTCTTCGCTGGGTTAAAATCAGACCAAAATGGGATTGAAACTCAAAAGAAGGATACGGAAAGACAAGGACTTCCAAGTTAAAATCAGACCAAAATGGGATTGAAACTGCGGAACTTGGTGAGGTACGCATCCTGTGCGTACTGTTAAAATCAGACCAAAATGGGATTGAAACATCTTTCTTTCAGCTTCTACAACTTTTGGTTTGAAGGGTTAAAATCAGACCAAAATGGGATTGAAACCAACCTGGAGGGTATGCTCGATATGACGCCCAAACAGCGCCGGGTTAAAATCAGACCAAAATGGGATTGAAACCAACCTGGAGGGTATGCTCGATATGACGCCCAAACAGCGCCGGGTTAAAATCAGACCAAAATGGGATTGAAACTGTCTTTGAAGACTTCTACGGTCACGTATTCCTTTTTACGTTAAAATCAGACCAAAATGGGATTGAAACATTGACAGAGATAATAAAACTGCAAGAATTCGTCAAAGTTAAAATCAGACCAAAATGGGATTGAAACCATGACTTCTGACGTCACTATCTTCCTTCAGATCTTGGTTAAAATCAGACCAAAATGGGATTGAAACAATCAAACTAAAAGACGTAGAGGAGGGTGACAAGCTCCAGTTAAAATCAGACCAAAATGGGATTGAAACTTTTTCTACTTTTTTCATTCGTACCACCTTATTTTTCTTTTGTTAAAATCAGACCAAAATGGGATTGAAACATCGGTCTGGCATGCCTACTTCTCCCAGACCCACACGGTTAAAATCAGACCAAAATGGGATTGAAACATGCTCTTTCGATTGCATATTTTGTTCCTCTTTCAACTTCGTTAAAATCAGACCAAAATGGGATTGAAACCCATGTTTGCGCTGTGATATCCTGTATTTTCTTGAGTTAAAATCAGACCAAAATGGGATTGAAACGTAGGCTGCACGGGCTCTTGCAGCCTTTCTGAGAGCGTTAAAATCAGACCAAAATGGGATTGAAACCCTTGGAGCTTTTTCGGAGGGCTATTAGCAGGGCCGCTGGTTAAAATCAGACCAAAATGGGATTGAAACTGGGACGGTTCAGTCTCCCGCAGAGGCTTCATTCGGAGCTGTGTTAAAATCAGACCAAAATGGGATTGAAACTTTTCGGGGTGGCGAAGGATGGGTGGAGGAAGATGTGTTAAAATCAGACCAAAATGGGATTGAAACGGTTGGGGATGTGGTTATACTGGAATTGCCGGGTGAGTTAAAATCAGACCAAAATGGGATTGAAACACAAACACTTCTAGGTCGTTCAATACTTCTTTTCTCAGTTAAAATCAGACCAAAATGGGATTGAAACTGAAGCGGATCAAGGGGGAGGGGATCAACTGTGCTGAGTTAAAATCAGACCAAAATGGGATTGAAACACAAACACTTCTAGGTCGTTCAATACTTCTTTTCTCAGTTAAAATCAGACCAAAATGGGATTGAAACGAAAAATCTCTACGTAGAGGGCGCCGTTTTAAACGCGTTAAAATCAGACCAAAATGGGATTGAAACTTTGTATCACCGTTTTCTTTTTTTGGTGCGGTTTTCCGCGTTAAAATCAGACCAAAATGGGATTGAAACCGGTGACCCCTGATAGGATCATCACCGAGTGGGCTCCGTTAAAATCAGACCAAAATGGGATTGAAACGGATCGTGGAGAGGATTTCGCTCTGCACGCGGGACTGGGTTAAAATCAGACCAAAATGGGATTGAAACGTTTCGCTGTGGCGTATGATGATTTCTAGGATTTCTTGGTTAAAATCAGACCAAAATGGGATTGAAACAGAATGGTTAGACTCTACTGGAGAAGTTTTCTCCCCGTTAAAATCAGACCAAAATGGGATTGAAACAGGACCTCTATAATTGGGGTCTCTCCTTGCGGATGCGTTAAAATCAGACCAAAATGGGATTGAAACTGGTTTGGCTTCTTTTTGGGTTTCTGCGTGTATTTCGTTAAAATCAGACCAAAATGGGATTGAAACTAAGAAGGCCACAGAACACCATCTCACCATGTAGAAGTTAAAATCAGACCAAAATGGGATTGAAACGCATAAGAAACCTCATGGATGATGATGTCCATGAGAATGTTAAAATCAGACAAAAATGGGATTGAAACGGTCTGTGAGTATGAGTTGTTCTGCGTGTGCTCCGATTTGTTAAAATCAGACCAAAATGGGATTGAAACTGGGTTTTTTCTATTCTTGTGATCCAATTTTCATAGGTTAAAATCAGACCAAAATGGGATTGAAATTTAGTTCGCTATACCGTTCTATTACGAAGATATCCTTCTGTAATTATACATCTTCATGAACTACCACTGCAGTTCCTGTGGCAGTCACTATAACAGCACTCCCCTGCAGTCCACCAACAGAGACATGGTCTATTATCACTTCAACAACGGCATTGGCGCCCATTGATGCAGCCCTATCAAGCATCACAGAGATGGCATCTCTACGCGCCTCCGTCAGTTTGAACCTGTTCTGGGAGGGTGGTTCAATGATCCTCATGAGGTTTGCGAACCTCCCCTCATACCTCACCTCTTCAGCCACGGCTTCACCGGCTACAAGACCCAGATAACTCTTTATCTTGTCCCCGTTCACACCAGGAACAGATACCAGAGGCATTTCCATCCAAAGATCATCCAGACCCTCAGTAACGCTATGGGGACCTGTTTCAGGAGCCTTAATCAACCCGAGTCTTCCTAAAAATTGTATTAACCTGTATACGCTGCCTTTGAAGGTCACAATGAGAACGTAATTTACCAGTGTGGGGAATGCTGCCTGCAGAGTCAGTACTATGGCGATTAATGTGATCAGACTCAGTGTAACGGGTTCCTTTGTGGGGTCAATGCGCGTGGCAGGGATGAACCATCCATACAGGTTGATGATGATGAAGATTAGAAGTGCGCTTATCGCCCCGGTACTCCTCCCGTACTTTTCCCGGGCTATCATGGTTTCGATGAACCCTGCAAGAAGAGGGGATATGATGTACATGATGTTGAATCCAAAGATAACAAGGCCCCAGATGATGCAGAGGTAGGCTGAGATGAACCCTGCAAGAAATCCGAGGATAACAGCTGCAAGCCCCCATCTCTTTTCAATCAAGACCCCTAAACTGGCCATGGAGTCACCCCTGCATCAGTCCCTGTGGGAAACCGCCGTCCCTGTGATGGTTACGAGTATAGTGTTCCCCATGGTACCCCCAAGGTTATGATAGGTCACGCGGGTCCCGATGACCGCAGTGGCACCCATATCCTCAGCCTTCCTGGCCATGCTCTCCATTGCAATTCTCCTGGCGGCTGCAAGTTCCTCCTCATACCTGGAGGTCCTCCCACCCACAACGTCCCTCACCCCGGAGAACATGTCCTTGTAGAGGTTTGCACCTATGAGGGCGTCTCCGGTTACAAGGCCATGATATCGGGTTATCTTTTTACCCTCTATGGTGGGTGTTGTCAGTATCAGCATATGATCCTCCCTTTACTCAGAATAAATGTTTATATTCTATCATGGTCCCTATATAAGAATTTTATACTTTTCTGACAAAATATAAATATTACCATGATTATATAATTAATATAGGACATCATTATATCATGGGGGTGGTGGATGATACGAGGGATGGATCCTTCTGGTGGTATACTGGAGTTGATTTTCCTATCTGAATTGAAGGGGGTGTAGGTTTTGCAGAAGAATGCTGCTGCACTGTTAATGGTGCTTCTGGGTCTCATAATACTGGCTTTCCCCACTGCTCGGTATTGTTCCATTCAGTCTGATAAGTGGATTCATAGTACTCATGGTTGGTATCGGTCTCATGCTGGCCGGAATAGCTGAGATGGGTGAAAGTGCAGGTTTAGGTATACTGGAGCTTGCCCTGGGCCTCATAGCCCTTATAATCGGTCTTGGCTTCATATTCAACCCTGCCCTGTTCAGCTGGCTCATCGGATTCCTTGTCTGGATTGTGGGGCTTCTCATCATAGTTGCGGGTGTAGGTGCTGCTGTCACAGGATCCGCAGGTAGCAGATGGAATGGGGTTATAGCCATAGTAATAGGTCTCATATACATAATTGCAGGGACTTTCCTTGCCAACCCGCTTGTTCTGGGGACCCTTATAGGTTTATGGCTTATAATCAATGGTGCAGTCATGTTCATGGCCCGGGACTGAACCATGAACCTTTTTTATATTTTTTTAGAGTAACCGGTTTTCAGAGGAGGATGATCCCTTCCCGGCATCAATGGAAGTATTGTTGTGGAGTATCCTTTTATTTGGTTGTATGAGGATATCAAGCATAATGAATTGCTATATCACAATGGAAATATGATAATGAGGGGTGCTTTCACTTGTATTCGAAGAGGATGGAGAGGAATGTCCAGAGGATAGGTTACGCTGTAAACAGATTCAGGGGGAACCTTCTTCTTATAAGGGGAGGTACGGATCCTGAGGAAGTCAGGGATGAGTTTGCTGAGGTTGAACGCATCCTGAGGGATGTTTATGTGGATATAATGAATGAAACACCTGACCCTGGACTTGAAGGTATCCATAGAAAGATCCTTGAAGCTGCAGGGACCTATGTTGAGGCTGTTGAGGAGTTCATGAAGTTCTATGATGAACATGATGATGATCACTTCGTATACTCTGGCCTGAAAATAAATGAGGCGAATGAGCTCCTGAATCAGGCGGCTGCAATGTTCTAATCCTTTATAAGTTTTAAGTAGATTACCTCTATGAGCCTGCCGTAGATCCATGGTACGAGGATAAAGAGCAGTATCCCCACGGCCCCTGTAACCACGCCGGCGAACCATTCAGGGCGGAGTCCTGAACTGTAATTTCCGGTTATTGATGTCAGGGTGTTCACGGTCCCCGTTATTATGGCGAATACCAGTCCAGCCACCCAGTACCTTCCAAAGTGTTCTCCAGGTCCCATTTAAATCACGGATTTCATTTTTTTTCATTTTACAGGCCTTTCAGTGCACCTGGTTTCTTGGAATGAACTTCAGGGCCGCGGAGTTCATGCAGTACCTCTTCCCTGTGGGTTCAGGTCCATCATCAAAGACGTGCCCGAGGTGAGCACCGCACCTGGCACAGAGGACCTCGCAGCGCACCATCCCCAGGCTGAGGTCCTTCCTGAGTTCAACATTGTGAGGGGATATCACATCATAGAAACTCGGCCAGCCGGTCCCTGAATCAAACTTGGTCTCTGAGTCAAAGAGGTCCGTGCCGCAGCATATGCACCTGTAGATACCATCACCATGGAAGTCATGGTACTCACCTGTGAATGGTGGTTCTGTGCCGCCGCACCTTGCAACACGGAAGGCTTCAGGGTCGAGGATCTCACGCCACTCATCCACTGGGAGTTCAATCCTTTCAACCATCTCAACCCTGTTCCTGGCTGCAGAGAATATCGGGATTTTTTCTTGCATATATTAATTTAGGCCCTCAAAGTATATAATTTAATAAGCAGTGCCTGCGGGTTGATGGCAGTTAAACTTAACCACCATCCTCCAAGGTAAAACCGGGACTTCGGCCATAATAAAATAAATTATGGATTAAGATATAAGAGCCGCGAGCTCTTCAGGCAAATTCAATGGTGCTCGGTGGCTTATCACTTACAGAGAGCGCCACATGGGTTACCTCCGGTATCTCGGCGGTTATACGTTTTGAGATTGTTTTTATAAGGTCCCAGGGGAGTTCAGGGACGCTTGCAGTCATGGCGTCAAGGGATTCAACCATCCTTATAACCACAAGGTATCCGAAGTCCCTCACATCCCCCTTAACACCTGTGACCATCGTATCGGTGAGGACGGCGAAGTACTGCCACAGGCTCTCATGGAGGCCGCTACCTACAACCTCCTCCTCAACGATGGCATTGGCCCTCCGGCATATCTCGATCTTCTCCCGGGTTATCTCACCCACTATCCTCACTGCAAGTCCCGGACCTGGGAAGGGTTGCCTCCGGATCATCTCCTCTGGAAGTCCAAGTTCAAGTCCTATCTCCCTGACCTCATCCTTGTAGAGCTCCCTTATGGGCTCCACAATCTCAAGGACCAGTCCATGGGGGAGGGCAACGTTGTGGTGCGACTTTATCTGACCCTCACTCTCAATCCAGTCAGGGGCTATGGTGCCCTGGACAAGGTACTTTGCCCCTATCTCCTCGGCGACCCTCTCAAAGACCTCTATGAACACCCTCCCGATTATCTTACGCTTCTCCTCGGGGTCCGCGACTCCTTCAAGCTCCCTGAGGAACTCATCGGAGGCGTCAATGTAGCGGAAGTTGAGGCGCTCACTGAAGGTCCTCTTCACGTAATCTGCCTCACCTTCACGTAGCAGTCCGTGGTCAACGAATACTGCTGTCAGGTTGTCTCCAATGGCCTTACCTGCAAGTACTGAGGCCACCGAACTGTCAACCCCTCCTGACAGGGCTATTATAGCCTTTTCATTACCAACTGTTTTCCTTATCTCTTCTACCGCTTCCTCAATAAAATCAGACGGATTCAGCATGAATATCACCGATAAAAATGATTTATATAATATTGGATCTGGTGATATTTATATTATGAATGTTTTTCCATGATCCGGAATTCAATAAAAAATGAGGTGTCTGCAGGTAAGTGGGTTCATTCACCTTTAAGGGAGCTGCAGACTTCATGGAAGTTCTCAAAGACCATGTGGCCGTTCTCTGTATGGTGGACCTCGGGATGGAACTGTATACCATATACAGGCTTTTCATGGTGCTCCATGGCCTCAACATTACATATACTGGACCTTGCAAGGACATCGAATTCCAGGGGGAGCCTTCTGACCTCATCCCTGTGGGATGCCCATACATTCATCCTCGGGCCGAGACCCCTGAAGATGTCATCCTCGTCAAGTATCTCGATTTCTATGCGGGCGTAGCTCTCTGCCTCGGCCGTTGCAACCTCTCCCCCGTAGGCCTTTGCAATGAGCTGGTGTCCAAGGCATATACCCAGGATGGGGATTTCAAGTTCCTGGATGTACTCCACACAGTTACCTGACCTTTCAAGGGACGGACCCCCACCCAGTATCAGGCCCACTGGATCCCTTGAAATGATCTCATCAAGGGGGGTTGTGTTGGGTACAAGCTCCGAGGGTATGCCCAGGTATCTCAGTGTCCGGTGTATCTTGTGATTGTACTGGCCATGGTTATTGATGATGAGTATCATGCATATTCTCCTAATTAATGGTTTTAGAGTTCTTAACCTGAAAATTATTTATAATGAATCATCTAATTAAGTATTATGGAGTCTGCTGATATAATCTACATCGTGGTGGCGGCGGTACTTGCTGTTGTGGCTTTCTATGTACTTATATGGATCCTCCCTGTTATAGTCATCCTGATAATTGCATATATCATCTACCTCTTTCTCAGGGACCGTGATTAGTGCTGATAGGTGCTGAGGGCGTTTGAGGGGGCTCTGTTCAGTACTTCTGTATCTCCCTGTAGGCATAGGTTGCTGCAACTGCACCCTCTGCACAGGCCGTGATCCACTGGTTGAGGCCGCCGGTTATGTCGCCTGCGGCGTAGACCCGTGGAATGCTGGTCCTCTGGAATTTATCCGTTATGATGTAGCCGGCGTCATCCACCTTAACCCCCATGTCCACTGCAAGCTGGTTGATGGGTTCCTCACCTATCGCTATGAATATCCCGTCAACCTCCAGCACAGTATCCTCGCCGGTGACCCTGTTGTGGATTACAACCTCCTCAACCCTGTCATGGCCCCTTATCTCCTTTACAACGGAGTTCCAGATTACAGGTATTTCCATTTCCTTCAGCTTTTCCTGCAGGTACCTGTCAGCCCTTAACTCATCCCTTCTGTGGACTATGCTGACGTCGCAGCCTATGTTCTTTAGAAAAACAGCTTCCTGGGCTGCGCTGTTACCCCCACCGACCATCAGCACCTTCCTGTCCTTGTAAAGGGGGCCGTCACATGTTGCACAGTAAGAGACTCCCCTCCCGAGGAGGTCGTTCTCACCAGGAACCCCCAGCTGCCTGTGTTTGCTTCCAGTTGCAAATATCACTGCATCTGCAGTGTATTTCTCCCTTGATGTCTCCACACTGAAGACATCATCCCGGTCCACCCTGTAGACTTCCTCCATCTCCCTGAGCTCAGCGACCTTCGTTGCCTGTTTTTTCATTTTGGTAACGAGGCTCATACCGGCTATCATCTCAAAGCCAGGGTAGTTCTCCATCATGTGGACCTCAAGGCCAAGTCCACCTGCGGGTCCCTTATCAAGCATCAGCACACTGCTGCCCTGCCTTCCACCGTATATCCCTGCGGTAAGACCTGCAGGTCCAGCACCAATAACGATTATATCATAGTGGGTCATGGGATTCACCTTATATCAGTATCTCTCTTTCATGTTTTCTGTATGTCTGCCAGTATCCTTTCCGTTAATTTACCCATATCAGTATCTCTCTTTTAGGGTATAAAATAAATTGGGGGGATGGTTCAGAGCCTCTCCTGGATCTTCTCCCGGAGTATCCTGTTAACCATCTGCCCGTCGGCCCTTCCACGGAGCCGGCCCATGGCCTGCCCCATGAGTGGCCCCATGGCACCCATACCCCTCTCGGAGATCATATCATGGTTGGCCTCGATGATCTCATCTATAACTGACTCAACCTCCTCCTGACTGAGGAGTAGCAGGTTCAGCCTCCCTGCAGCCTCCTCTGCAGCGGTTCCTTCATCTGCCATTGAGGCTATTATGTCCCTGAGGGCGTCCTTTGATACCTTACCGTCCTCCAGGAGTTTAAGGGCGTCCTCCAGGTCCACGGAGTCAACGTCATGCCCTTCCCTCCTGAGCTCCCTGAGGGTGTAGGCGAGCAGGGATGCGATGACGGTCCTGTCAACCCTGAACCGGCAGAGGGACTCGAAGTCCTCCACAAGGTTTCGTCTGACGAGCTGGGATGCGAGGTCATCACTTAACCCGTATTCCCTCATTATACGCTCCTTCTTCTCTGATGGCAGCTCGGGAAGGTTATCCCTCACCCTTTCAACGAATTCCGGTTCTATCCTGAATAGGGGTATGTCTGTTTCAAGGTACATCCTGCTTGATGTGGGAAGCGGCCTGAGGTACTGGGTGTTCCCATCGGAGAGGGCCTTCCTTGTCTCCTCAGGGACTCCCTTAATGGCAATCTCAGCACGCCTTATAACCTCCCTGAGGGCCTCCTCGGCCTTGTCACGGTCATGGGCAACCAGGACCACTGCGTCATCATCGGAGGCTTTCAGTTCTCTCCGGAGCTCCTTAACTTCATCCTCGCCTATCCCGTAGGCAGGGAGTTCATCGGTGTGGAATATGCCGCTAACACCCCTCTTTTTGGCATAGTCCGCCATCTCGGTTCCGAGGCGTCTTCCAGGCTGCAGTTCGGTTCCTATGATACCATCAAAGCCCCTGAGTTTAACAGCAAGGACAGACTCTGCTGAGGATATTATCCTTGATTCGGTGTCCCTGAATACTCCTGAAACATCATGGATTTCATCCAGGACCTCGGCACTCCTTTCCTGGAGTTTTCTGCTTATCTCGACGAGTTTCAGCTGCCTCTGAACCTCCCTTTCAACGATTTCAGGTATGAGGTCAAGGTCCTGGACACCCTTCACCTCCACCCTTGCACCGTCCCTTATGGATATGTTGAGGTCCTGCCTTATGGTCCCCAGGCCCCTCTTGACCCTGGTGCTTCTGAGGATCTGTCCTATCTGGTAGGCGACGTCCCTTAGCTGGTTGGGGTCCCTTATTGAGGGGTCGGTTGTTATCTCAACCAGGGGTATCCCCAGGCGGTCCAGTCTGAAGACCACGCCGTCCTCTGTTTCCATGATCCTCCTTGCAGCGTCCTCCTCGAGGCAGAGGTTCTCTATCTTCACACGTCCCCTAGGGGTCTCGAGGTGGCCGTCTGTTGCAACAAGACCTGTCCTCTGGAAGCCCCCGGTGTTGCTCCCATCGATCACCTGCTTCCTCATGGTGTGGAACTCATCAACAACCCTCATTTTAAGGAGGAGGGCCACGGTGACTGCGATTTCAAGGGCCTCCCTGTTGAGGGGGTGAGGTGGTTCCTCATCAGCCTCAACGAGACATGTGCCATCATTGTAGTTTTCATAGTGGAAGTGGAGCTTCCTCATGGCCTCCTCGAAGGCTGCCCTGTCAAATTTTCCAAGTTCACTCTGGGTTGGCCTCAGGTTCCTCTCTATTATATGGTCCGGTTCGGTGTCCATGAGTTCTGTGGGGCAGGGGCAGAAGAGTTTGGATTTACTGTCAAGCTGCTGGTGGATTTCAAGGCCCATCTTGAGTCCGATTTTCTCCCAGTCCACATGATCACCCCCTGAAGTAGGCTATGGAGGATCTATCCTGGAGTTCCCCTGCCATGTTCTTCATCATCATTTCCCTTACCTCATACTGGTCGTCTGTCTGTCCGAGGACCCAGCACATCTTCACGTAGGCCACCTCCGGGAGCATGTCACCGCAGGGTATAACACCGGCACCAAGAAGCCTGCGGCCTGTACTGTAGACGTTCATGTTAACCCGCCCGTTGAGGCACTGGGAGGTCATTGCAACGGGGACTCCCCTACTCTGGGCCTCCTCAAGGACGGGTATCAGGCTGTCGGGGCAGTGGCCGAGGCCGGTGCCCTCCACTACGATCCCCCTGTAGCCGTCTTCAAGGTACCATTCAATTATCTCGGGCTGTATGCCGGGGTAGCTCTTTATGAATGCCACCCTTTCTTCAATCCTGTCCATGATTTCGGGTTCCTCCGAGCTCCTTTCACGGTAGTTTCCATCGATTACCCTGATCTCATGGGGTGATACCTCTGCAAGGGGGAGTGAGTTTATGCTCCTGAAGGTGTCCCTCCTTGATGTGTGCATCTTCCTTGCCCTGACCCCCCTGTGGAGGTGGCAGGTCCTGTCATCCATGGTTGCATGCATGCAGAGGGTTACTTCGGCAATATCTGACGCAGCGGCCCTCACAGAGCACTGTATGTTGAGGGAGGCGTCCGATGATGGCCTGTCAGAGCTCCTCTGGGCCCCTGTGAAGACCACCGGGACCGGGGTTTTGAGGATGAAGCTGAGGGCTGCTGAGGTGTAGTGCATGGTGTCTGTTCCATGGGCGACCACAACTCCATCTGCACCATCCCTGATCTCCCTGAAGACGGCCCTTGCTGTTTCAACCCAGTACTCTGGTTTCATGTTTTCACTGAGGATGTTGAAGACGGCCCTGCCCCTTATGTTGGCGGTGTCCAGGAGTTCGGGGTTTGTCCTCAGGAGGTCATCGGCGGTGAAGGCGGGGTGCACGGCACCGGTACGGTAGTCTATTATGGATGCAACGGTACCACCCGTTGATATGATTGATATGTCAGGGAGTTCCGGGTTTTCGGTCACCTCAAGGGGCGGGAGCTCGATCTTCGGCGCGGAACCCCTTTCGAGGAGTTCTATGCTGGCGTCGCTGATCTCGACTCCGATGTTGTATCCGCTCCTGAGTTTCAGGACTATGTGCCTGTCGTCGGCATCATCTGCACGGTCCAGTACCATGCCCTCGTAGGTGACATCTGGTTTCTTTATCCTTACGGTGTCTCCGACCTCCACTGAGGCCGATTCAAGGAATCTTTTCGCTTCTCCATGGTAGCCCATCAATCAGCACCCCCACTTTCAATGTTTTCCCTGGCCCATTCTGCTCCTGCTTCGAGGATTTTGAGGTTCATATCTATGATTCTGTCCTTTCCTGAGAATGTGAATCTTATGGCGTCCCTGAATGAGTCTTCATCCAGTCCTGTGAGGTCCATGGCCATCAGCACCCCGAGCATGACGGTGTTGGCGGCCCTTACGGTCCCACCATCCTCCGCTATCATCAGGGCAGGCACCCCTATGGCCCTGACGTTCTCAGGGCCGGTGAATTCCACCGTTGTGGAGTCATAGATTATCACTCCCCCCTCACGGACTTCCCCTCTGAACTCCTCGAGGGAGGGCTGGTTGAAGGCGATGAGGACGTCGGGTCTGTCGACTGCAGGTGAACCTATCCTTTCACCTGATATCACGACACCGCAGCTTGAGGTACCTCCCCTCTGTTCGGGTCCATAGGCAGGGTACCATGATACGTGTCTTCCCTGGCTGCAGGCTGCCTGTGCAAGGGTGAGGCCCATGCTGAGGACTCCCTGACCCCCGAAGCCGGCGATCTTAACCCGGACCTCAGGGAATTCAGGGTCGTCCACGGGGTCGGGCACCGAGTCCTCATGGATCTGGAATATCTCATCAAGCCTCTCCTTTGAGAAGTCACTCTCCGCCCTATGGAGGGGTTCTGTTTCCCTTGAACGGTCTCTGAAGTTTTTAACAGGGAATTCCTTTTCCATTTCCTCTTTTATGAACCTTTCAGCCCCCTCGGCGTCCTGTCTCAGGTTTGTCGGGCAGGGCGCGAGCACTTCAACGAATGCGTAGCCCTTACCATCCCTCTGGATTTCGAGGGCGCGCTTAACAGCCCTTTTAGCCTTCCTTATGCTCTTTATGTCTGCAAGGGACACCCTTTCAATGAATACCGGTGCCTGGAGGTTGTCGAGGAGTTCGCACATGTGGAGGGGGTAACCTGCATAACGGGGGTCCCGGCCACCGGGGCATGTTACCGTGACCTCACCGACCAGGGTTGTGGGTGCCATCTGGCCCCCGGTCATCCCGTAGACCGTGTTGTTGACAAAGAAGACGGCCAGTTTCTCGCCGCGGTTAGCGGCCTGTATGGTTTCATTGAGTCCTATGGATGCAAGGTCCCCGTCGCCCTGGTAGAGTATGACGACAGCATCATCCTCTGCGCGTGATATTCCTGTCCCGACGGCGGGTGCGCGTCCATGGGCTACCTGGACGTTTCCACAGTCAAAGTAGTAGTAGGCGAAGACCGCGCACCCTACGGGGCTTATCATTATGCTGCGTTCCTGTATCCCCAGTTCATCAATCGCCTCTCCTATGAGCTTGTGAAGTATGCCGTGGCCGCAGCCTGCGCAGTAGTGGGTTGCTGTCGGGGCGTTTCCACCCTTCCTTTCAAAGACTTCATGGAGTGAGTCCGGTTTCCTGATGACCCTGTCCTTCATCTTCTATCCCCCGCAACTTTTCTGATCTTCTCAAGAACGTCCTTCAGTTCAATCATGTTACCGCCCATCCTGTTCACGAGTTCAACGTCCCTGCAGCCGGAGGCCATTTTAATGTCTTCCCTCATCTGACCGCTGCTCATCTCAACGGATATGAAGCTGCAGTTTCTCTCTGCAAGTTCAGCTATCCTTTCTGATGGGAAGGGGAAGAGCGTGATGGGCCTCAGGAGCCCGGCCCTTATACCCTCTGACCTTGCAGTGTCAACTGCGGTCTGGGAGACCCTGCTGCTTATACCGTAGGATATAAGGACTATCTCTGCATCATCCAGGAGGTATTCCTCGTACCTGACCTCCTTTTCCTCTATCTCACTGTACTTCCTCTGCAGACGGAAGTTGAACTCTTCGAGTTCATCGAAGTCAAGGAATATTGATGTGACCAGGTTCTTCATGGTCTCCCTGTTACCGCAGACAGCCCAGGATGTGTCTGGTTCATGTTCAACCGCCCTCTCCGGGAAACGGAGGGGTTCGGCCATCTGGCCCAGGACAGCGTCTGCCAGGACCACGGCCGGGTTCCTGTATCGGTCTGCAAGTTCAAAGGCTTCCATTGTCAGGTCACACATCTCCTGTACACTGTTTGGGGCCAGGACTATGTTCCTGTAGTTCCCGTGTCCCCCGCCCTTCACCAGCTGGTTGTAGTCTCCCTGTTCAGGGCCGATGTTACCGAGACCTGGACCTGCACGCATCACATCAACTATCACTGCAGGAAGCTCCGCGCCTGCAAGGAATGATATTCCCTCCTGTTTGAGGCTTATACCGGGACCGGAGGATGCTGTCATGACCCTGTGGCCTGCTGCTGCGGCACCGTAGACCATGTTTATGGCGGCCTCCTCTGATTCTGCCTGGACGAATTTACGCCCGACCATGGGGAAGTACCTTGAGGCTTCATGGAGTATCTCGCTTGCGGGTGTTATGGGGTATCCGAAGTAGCAGTCGCAGCCTGCGTACATGGCACCTATGATGACTGCGGTGTTGCCCTTAACCATCTGTGTTGCCATTATCACACCTCTCTATATGCTACTGTGCTGCCATTAGCAATCTGTGTTGCTATCATCACACCTCTCTATATGGACCTCGATTGCATTGATCTCGGGGCAGGTGTAGTAGCAGTTCCCGCACCCGTTGCAGCCATCGCCCCTGTATTCAACGTAGTGGTAGCCGCGTTCATTGATCTTACTGCTCATGTAAAGGACGTTCCGTGGGCATGCGATTATGCAGCGCTCGCAGGCCTTGCATTCGAGTTTGTTTATAAGAGGGTAAGCCTTCTTCATTGGTTTCCACCGTCTCCTTCAAGGTCATGCTCCCTTATCTCAACCCGCCTTATCTTACCGCTTATGGTCTTGGGGAGTTCATCCACAAATTCAACTATCCTGGGGTACTTGTAGGGGGCCGTCACCCTCTTCACATGGTCCTGTATCTCTTTTTTGAGTTCCTCTGAGGGTTCATAGCCCTTTGCAAGGACGATTGTTGCCTTGACGACCTGTCCCCTTATGGGGTCGGGGTAACCTGTAACCGCACATTCAAGGACAGAGGGGTGTGATATTATGGCGCTTTCAACCTCGAAGGGCCCTATACGGTAACCTGAGCTTTTGATTATATCGTCGGTCCTGCCAACAAACCACATGTACCCGTCCTCATCCATCCAGGCTGTGTCACCTGTATGGTAGTAGCCGTCATGCCAGACCTCCGATGTCTTCTCGGGGTTCCTGTAGTACCCGTTGAAGAGGCCTATGGGTTTCCCACTGGAGGTGTCTATAACTATCTCTCCTTCCTCACCCACGTCAACCGGGCTGCAGTCCCTGTCAACCAGTTCTATCCTGTAACCCGGGGATGGTTTTCCCATTGACCCTGGTTTAGGTTCCATCCATGGGAAGTTTGCGATGCAGACAACGCATTCTGTCTGACCGAAGCCCTCCATGAGCTTCAGGCCCGTGTGTTCCCTGAACCTGTTAAAGACCTCGGGGTTGAGGGGTTCGCCTGCTGTTACAGCGTACTCTATCCCTGAGAGGTCGTACCTTGAGAGGTCCTCCTTTATCAGGAACCTGTAGATGGTCGGGGGGGCGCAGAATGTTGTGATATCATATTTTTCCAGCTTTTCAAGCATCTTCTCGGGGTCGAAGCGGTCATAGTCATAGACGAACACGGCGCTTCCGGCTATCCACTGGCCGTAGATCTGACCCCACATGGCCTTGGCCCATCCGGTATCTGCAACGGTGTAGTGGAGGCCGTCCTCGCGGACGTTCTGCCAGTACTTTGCTGTTATTATATGCCCCAGGGGGTATGTGTGGTCGTGTTCTATCATCTTGGGCATCCCTGTAGTCCCTGATGAGAAGTATACAAGGAGGGTGTCGCTGCCGCCGGGATACTCATCCCCCTCGGGTTTCCTGAATTCGGAGGGGACAACTTCAAGTTCAGACCTCAGGTTGAGCCAGCCATCCCTGTCTGTTTCACCAACGATGACCCTTTTAACGTCGGCTCCAAGTTCGTTGATGGCTGTATCGAAGACCTCCGGGACTCCATTCTCTGCTATGCAGACAACCATCTTTATATCGGCTTCATGTATCCTGTAGATTATGTCCTTTTCCTTGAGCATGTGTGTTGCGGGTATGGCAATGGCGCCTATCCTGTGGAGTCCAAGGAGGCAGTACCAGAAGTCGTACCTTGCCTTGAGGGTTAGCATTACGGTGTCTCCCTTCTTGATACCCTCCCTTATGAAAAAGTTCGCGGTCCGCTCTGATTTCTCCCTGAGTTCCCTGAAGGTTATCCTTTTTTCATCGCCGCTGTCGTTGCACCAGACTATGGCGGTCTTTTCAGGTTCCATCTCAGCGTAGCGGTCCACAACATCATAGGCGAAGTTGAAGTTCTCAGGCACCTTTATCCTGAAGTTCTCATGGAAGTCCTCATATGAGTCGAATTCCACGCGGTTCACGAATTCATTGATTAGTGAAGTCATTGATACACCTCTACATGATTATTGCAAGGAATCTGGCCCTTTTACCGTCAAGGGCCTCCATTGCATGCTCATATGATGAGTCAAAGAATATTGAGTCTCCCTCGTTGAGTATTATCTCATTGTCGTGTATGTAGAACCTTATACGGCCCTCAAGCACGTAGTTGAATTCCTGGCCGGGGTGGCTGTTTGTTTTTGGCTTCCCATCCCTTGGTTCAACGGTGACTATGAAGGGTTCTGCCTTTTTGTGTATGAATTTCTCTGCAAGGTTTTCATAGCGGTACTGTTTTCTCCTTTCAACCTCCACTCCTTTACCCTTCCTTGTAACCGTGAAGATGTGCATCCTTGTCTCCTCGCCTGTGAGGAGAAGGCCCATGTCAACGCCAAGTTTGTGGGCTATCTCAAAGAGTATGCTTGCGGGTATGTCCTCCTCACCGCTCTCATATTTCATGTAGCTTTCAACGTCGATTTTGAGGTAATCAGCCATTTCCTCAGGGCTGATCTCGGAGAGTTCTCTGAGCTCCTTTATGCGGGAACCGATTTCCTTACTTTTCTCTTTCATGGTTACACCTCATCAGTGTCAGGAAAAAAATAATAATGATTATTAATGATAAATGTCTTTTTCTTTAAATATATTTCCCCACGTCCCATGGAGTGTTCCGTAATAGTTAATTGAATTCCAGTAATTTATATGTGTGAGTCGCCCCTTCTAAATAATCTATCATCATCCCAGAACTTTACCGGCCATCCATCTTCTGTTAAATAGGTTAAGCTTGTTTAAACTGGATCTATGGGTTCTCTGATCTTTTCATGATATCTTAAGCTTCACCTGAGCCTTCAATCAAAAAGTCCGGTTCCAAAGAAATCATCCAGACAGAAGCCATCCCCTCCCATATGCTCCAGGCAGTAACACATACCGCATACCATGCACCTTCCAATGGCGGGTTTGCCGCAGAAATCACATCTCTCACACTCTTGCTCCATGTTTACCATTCCTTTGAAGATCTGATGCATTAATAATTTAAGCCCCTGATAATAAATAATTCTTCACAGGAGGGGTTGACTTGGAGATAAAGAAGATAGGTATAGAACCCGGAGAGGATGTTAACATAATACTTGGACAGAGCCACTTCATCAAGACGGTGGAGGACATATACGAGGCAATCGTGAACACGGTGCCCCAGGCAAGATTCGGAATAGCCTTTGCAGAGGCCTCAGGGGACTGCCTTGTCAGGCATGAGGGGAACGATGAGGAACTTGAGGAACTGGCATCAGAGACCATGCTTGAAATCGCAGCGGGACACTCATTCATAGTGTTCCTCAGGAACGCCTTCCCAATAAATGTACTGCAGCGCATAAAGGACGTCCCGGAGGTCGTGAACATATACTGTGCAACAGCAAACCCCGTTGAAGTTATAATAGCAGAGACCGAACAGGGGAGGGGTATTATAGGTGTTGTGGACGGCCAGAGCCCCGGAGGAATCGAGGGCGAGGAGGACAAGGCGGAGAGAAAGGAGTTCCTGAGGGTTATAGGCTACAAGTTCTAGTCCAGTGGGATGTGCCGGTGTCCTTTGAGGTCCGTGCCGGGTCACGGTTTCCGGTAAATCATGGAAAGATGTGCCGGCTCATGAAGTCTAAAGATATATTAAACAGAAACTCCAATATTATTATCCGGGGTTGTTAAAATGTCAGAGAATGTTGTATTTGTTAGGGAGACCGGGAACAGGGGAGAGCAGACCTTTGAGATAAACCAGAACAGGGTGAGGATGAAGGAGAAACAGAAAGGAACCTACTCAATAACCTTCGAAAGCCCTGATAAGGAGGATATTGAGAGGGCCATGGCATTCTTCGAGTCAATGACAGACATTGAGCCACTCACAATGAACATTGCAGACACAGGTGAGATAAAGGCTTACTTCAAGGGCACAGCACCCTTCAGCCAGAAAAAGGAGGAAGGGATGACGGTATACACCTATGGTGTCACCATCCAGGAGATACAGTGAACATCCTATTTTTCTTCTTTGAGGTAGGTCCATTTCTCAAAGATCTTGTAGATATGGTGGGGGTCACTGAAAACCTCGGTGTCGTCCATCCTTGAGATCCTCTTAACGTGTTCCACATCCTCCCTTGTTATCTTCAGCTCAAGCTTTTTACCGTTGGGCAGTGTTGTTACAACAACCCCCTCACTGTAGTCTGATGGCATTATATAAACGGGCACGGAGGCCTTCTGGGCCATTATCACGGCGTTTGTTATGAGGGTATCCGCGATCCTCAGGGATATCTTGGCAGTGCTGTTGGATGTGCATGGAGCCACAAGCACGAAGTCGTACTTACCCAGCTGCACCTGCCCTGCAAGGAAGGGGGAGTTTGCGTTTATCTCAACCCATTTCCTGTCAAAGCTGGTTTCAAGGTCCCTGTAGAGGCCATAGTACTTTACAACCTGATCCCCTGCCTTTGAGATGAAAACGTTTATCTCAACCCTGTCACCGTAGAGGTTCTTTATGTCCTTCATTATGGCGTATGTTTCTGTCAGTTTCTCCCCAGCCCCGGTAATGCACCAGGCAACCTTCAGTTTTTCAGTCATGTAGCATAATTATATTGGAGGTTATTAATCAAGTTTTTGGAAAATCCAGCCGTTCCATGGGAACACCCACCAAAAAAGTGAATATTCCAGAAAAATGTTTATCAGACCTGGTTTATTCAAAAAAATTTAAAGATGGTAGGGGAGTATGCAGTAGGTCTTATCTTTGACTTTAATCCCAATGATGAGGGAGCATGCACTAGGCATCATCGCTGATTATAACCCCATCCAGTATCCTGACTATCCTTGAGGCCATTGAGGCAACATCAGGGTCATGGGTAACCACAATGAGGTCACGCCCTCATCCTCCTGAAGCTCCCTTAGACCCTCCAGTATACGCTTGCCTGTCCTTGAGTCAAGGGAGCCTGTTGGTTCATCTGCAAGGATTATTGATGGATCGTTTGCAAGGGCCCTTGCAATGGCAACCCTCTGCCTCTCACCACCCGAGAGCTCTGTTGGTTTCCTGTCAGCCTTATCTGCAAGACCAACATAGTCAAGGAGTTCCATGGCCCTCCCCTCCATATCATCCCATTTAACTGCAAACATGGGTATCTCAACGTTCTCAAGGGCCGTCAGGTTGGGTATGAGGTTGTGGAGCTGGAAAACAAATCCTATCTCCTCAGCCCTTAAACGGCTTAGATCCCTTTCATCCTTAAGGTCCCTTCCAGCAACCTTCACTGTCCCTGAGTCGGGCACGTCAAGTGCGCCTATCATGTTAAGGAGTGTTGATTTCCCTGACCCTGAGGGACCCATGATTGAGACGAACTCACCATGGTCAACGTCGAGGTCAACACCGTTAAGGGCTTTTATCCTCCCACCGTCAAAGCTCTTCCTGAGGCTCCTTATCTCGATGATCCTTTCCATGATATCACCTACTCGTATCTGAGGGCCTCTGTGGGGGCGAGCCTGGATGCCCTGTATGCAGGGTAAAGTCCTCCAAGGATGCCCACACTGAAGGCAACCCCGAAGGCCCTTATGAATATCTCAGGGGTATAGACGGGTTCAATGAACCCCTTCATCCCCAGTTCAAGGAGTACCTGTATCGCTGCAACACCAAGGACGGATCCTGCAATGGCTGCGATGACGGTGATAACTACAGATTCACCGAGTATCATGGCCAGTATGCGTCTGTCCTTCCAGCCAACTGCCTTGAGCACCCCTATCTCACGGGTCCTCTCGAACACGGACATTATCATGGTGTTTATAACACCTATCCCTCCGATGATTATTGCAAGGAGGGATATGGCCCAGGTGGCGGTGTCAACTGTCTGAAGCCCCTGGTCAACGCTCTGGAGGTCCTCAAGGGATGCTATGGTTGTAAGGTCACCGTATTTCTCCTCAATCCTTTCTGTAACATCATCCACATCTGCATTTTTATCTATCTTCACGTAGATCATGGTGACCTTATCCTCCTTCTCTTCAATCTCCTGAAGCTTTTTGAGGGATATGAAGGCGCCGGCGTCTTGCTGCATGTCACCGGACTCGAATATACCCACAACAGTGTAATCATGGTTCTTTATCTTATGGTGTCCCCAACGCTCCTGTTGTGGTTCTCTGCAGCAACCTTACCCAGTATCACCTCATCAGCGTCAGGATCGGTGAGGGTCCTTCCTGAGGTCACCTTTATCTGGCTCATGTTGATCTTTGAGGGTTCAATTCCTATGAGCACGAAGTATGGGTTGTCGTCAAGGGGCTGCACCGCCATGAGGATCCCGACGGCATCCTCAACACCGCTCACGTTCCTGACCCGGTCCACGTATTCCTGGTCTATCTTACTGAAGAACATGTCCGAGACATTGGACTCCACAATGGTAAAATCAGCTCCACCAGCCTTGAGGGTGTTCTCGGTTGACGTCTTGAGCCCCTCTGTTATCACACCGAGGGTTACTATGGTTGCAATCCCTATCGCGATCCCTGTAACTGCAAGGAGAGTCCTTGCACGGTTTCTGAAGGGATTCTTGAGGATGAGTGTTATGAATCTCATGGAGTCCATTATGATGTTAAGGGGTATTAATGGTTTGCATGGAGTTTCTCTTCCTTTAATTCTCTGAAATTATTATTCACGGTATTCATGAACATGGTTCCATCATGTCTGAACTGTATATAGGTGAGAAAGAGGACACTTTATGAACTCATCATGATATGAAGAGGGCTATGGGGTTACTCTAAAAATGAAGATGGGGTTCGGGACGATATGAAGAGGGTCATGAGGTTACTCTAAAAATAAAGATGGGGTTCAGGACATTTTACCTGCCCTTAAAACCTCGAATGCATCCATTTCAACAGCTCCAAGGATACCGTAACGTTCTGGTTCATCCATCCCTTCAAGTTCGTCCCTGCTCACGTACTTCATCCTGTCAAGACCCTGAATAAAGTACTTGAATTCTGTTCCAAGCATTTCCCTGAGCCTGTAACCCCTTCCAATGTTTATGAAGTGCCTCTTCTGCACCTCATATTCGCCTGTAAGATCCTCAATCTTCTCCATCAGTTTCCTTGTAGGGTGCCTGTAGGTCCCGTTTTCCATGGCTATCACTATATCAGGGGGTACTCCGAGTTCATCGGCAAGTTCCCTCTGAGTTTTGCCGGAATGGACCCTGTAGCCCAGGATCAGGAATTTGAGGTCGTCTTCCCTCACATTTCCACCTCCATTTATTCACTGGATATACCTATGAACACCATCATATAGATATATTTTGAGATTAATTTATTACTAAATATCATTTTTACAGATAAATAATATTAAATATAAATTAAAATTTATTAAAACAGTATATCTATGTTAAGGACCAATCTATTATCAGGGAACAAAAACAAAAGTAATAATAAAGCATCTGCAGATTATTATAACAGTGGTGGGAAAATGTCGCCGGATTCATGGATTATAATAGCAGCCATCTGCCTGATAGGGGAGATGCTCACAACAGGATTCTTCCTGTTATGGTTTGCATTTGGTGCCATAGCAGCAGCGGTACTCAACTACCTTGGATTTGACACGACGGTACAGTTCACAGGCTTCATCTTGGTGTCAATCATACTCCTCGGAGTATCAAGGCCCTTTGCAGCAAGGATAACAGGTGAACCATCAAAGAAGGCAGCATCAGACCGCCTGATAGGTAAGGAAGCAACGGTGACCCTGGAGATCACCCCGGATACATCTGGACTTGTTAAGGTTGATGGGGAAACATGGAGGGCCCGATCCAGTCAGAGGATAGCTGAGGGTGAAAGGGTCCGGGTGGCTGCCATTGAAGGCGTGAAACTGGTCGTTGAAAGGATAATGGAGGAATGTGATTGATACTTGAAATCATAATAGTACTGGTTCTTCTTGTACTCGCCTTTAAGAGTTTAAAGATACTCAGGCCCTATGAGAAGGGTGTTGTTGAGAGGCTGGGTAAATACCAGAGGACCGTTGAAAGCGGACTTGTAGTCATAATACCCTTCATTGAGGCCATAAAGAAGGTTGACATGAGGGAGCAGGTGGTTGATGTACCTCCCCAGGAGGTCATAACAAAGGACAACACGGTGGTTGTTGTTGACTGTGTAATATTCTATGAGGTCGTGGACCCCTTCAATGCAGTCTACAACGTGGTTGACTTCTACCAGGCAATAACAAAACTCGCCCAGACCAACCTCAGGAACATAATAGGTGACCTTGAACTCGACCAGACCCTCACATCAAGGGAGATGATCAACACACAGCTAAGGGAGGTCCTTGATGAAGCCACAGACAAATGGGGAACCCGCGTTGTACGTGTTGAGATACAGCGTATCGAGCCTCCAGGAGACATCGTTGAGGCCATGTCAAAGCAGATGAAGGCAGAAAGGATGAAGAGGGCCGCTATCCTCGAGGCAGAGGGATACAAGCAGTCAGAGATAAAGAGGGCTGAGGGTGACAAGCAGGCAGCCATCCTTGAGGCAGAGGGTAAGGCCGAGGCCATAAAGAAGGTTGCAGATGCAAACAAGTACCAGGAGATAGCCATAGCAGAGGGTCAGGCAAAGGCCATACTTTCAGTATTCAGGGCCATGCATGAGGGGGACCCTACCAGTGACATAATAGCCCTGAAGTACCTTGAAGCACTTGAAAAGGTTGCCGATGGAAGGGCAACGAAGATACTTCTACCTGTAGAGGCCACAGGAATCCTCGGATCAATTGCGGGTATAGCAGAGATGCTCTCCGATCCTGAAGCCCAGAAGCTTGTTCAGGAGAAACCTGAAGAAAAGACAGGTAAATCTGTTCAGAAAAAACCTTAAGGCATCATGAATTGATCAGAACCCCGGTCCAGGGGCATATATTTCCTTTTAAGTTTTTTATCTGTCTGGTTGCAGAGGATCCCTTCTAATCTCCAGTTAGCTATATAAATCATCCATGACATACATAAAGGTGGAGGTATTTATATGAAGGAAGACGTTTTCTATGGAAAGGGAATGGTCCATGTTAAGAAGGACTACCCCGACATCTATGAGGCTGTTGTTAAGCTCAACGAGGCAGCCTACACAGGGAAGGCCCTGGACTATAAGACACAGAAGCTGATAGCCCTGGGTATAACCGCTGCAAACTCCGATGACCGTGCGGTTAAAAAGCAGATACAGAGCGCCATAAACGAGTTCGGTGTTACAAGGGATGAGATAGTGGACGTGCTGAGGGTCGTGCTCCTCACATCAGGCAACCCACCCTTTGTGAAGGCAATGAGGATACTCTACGAGGTCCTTGAGGACTGAAACAGCCCCTTCATTTTTTCCTCTTAAACCCATCATTTCTGGCAGCTGACAGCAACCTTTTTAAATGATTACTCTAAAACTAATATCACCTATTTTTCCGGGATCACGATCCCATGGATGTGGCGTAAAGCTGAACAGATAGAGGTGTAATTAATGTACAAGTATGTTAGAGACGCATGGAAAAACCCTAAAAAGTCCTATGTAAGGGAACTGATGTGGGAGAGAGCCCCACAGTGGAGAAGGGATCCTGTAATCAAGAGGATCGAAAGACCAACAAGAATAGACCGTGCAAGATCACTCGGTTACAAGGCAAAACCAGGATACATCGTTGTCAGGACACGCGTAAGGCGTGGAGGCAGGAGGAAGAGCCGTTTCAAGGCAAGTAGAAGGCCTAAGAGGATGGGTGTCAACAAGATAACCCCTGCAAAGAGCATTAAAAGGATTGCAGAGGAAAGGGTTGCCAGGAAGTACCCTAACATGGAGGTACTCAACTCCTACTGGGTATGGGAGGATGGAAAACACAAATTCTACGAGGTCATCCTTGTAGACCCGCACCACCCTGCAATAAAGAACGACCCCAACATAAACTGGATCTGTGAAAAACAGCACAGGGGAAGAGTATTCAGGGGCCTCACAAGTGAAGGTAAAAAGAACAGGGGCCTCCGAAACAGGGGTAAAGGGGCTGAAAAGGTAAGATAGGCCCCCCTTATAATTATTTTTTTTATCCTTACCGTCTGCTGAAAGGGTTCATGTCATGATCCATAACATTTCATACAGACTCATTGTCTATGGAACAGAGGACGAGGAGAAGGTCCTTGAGGCCCTCAGGAACATACTGCCAGGTGCAGCGCCTGAAAGGGAGGAGGCCGAGGGTTACCATGGAAACCCCATAACCGTGCTCAGGGGCAGGATAACCAGGAGGAGAGCCCTCAGGGAATTCATGGAATCCTTCAGGGAGATCTTCAGGGGTCGGATGGATGAACTGAAGGACAGGTTTGATGATAACGGCAACCTCTTCCTGAGACTTGACAAACAGGAGGCCCTGAAGGGGAAATGGCAGCCGGTGGAGCATGGTGATGCCATACACCTCAAGATCAAGGTCGAAGCCTACCCTGCAAGGAGGGAGGTTGCAGCAGAAAACATCAAAGGCTTCCTGGAATAATTATATTCTGATGATTAGATGAAGTTCCTTGACCTCCACATTAAGGGCAGCGACCATGACAAGGACCTCAGACTCCTCCTTGAGGCCTCCAGACTGGGATATGATGGCGCAGCCCTCATTTACCCCTCCACCAAATACAGGGAACTCAGGGAAACTGCAGAGAAGCTCAGGAATAACAGTGACCTGGACCTTGAAGTAGCCACCGGTGTGATGATAGATGCAGGAAACCCCTCCGAGATGAGGAGGGCCGTGAACAGGTTCAGGGGCAGGGTCGATATAATCCATGTATCCGGAGGCGACCTCAAGATAAACCGTGCAGCCTGTGAAAACTCCCGTGTTGACGTTCTTTCAGCCCCCTACGCATCAAGGAGGGATGCAGGTATAAACCACGTCCTTGCAAGGGAGGCTGCACGTAACAGTGTCGCTGTTGAGCTCAGACTGGGGGATGTGATTGGCTCATGGCTCAAGGTCAGGGCAAGGATTCTGGAGTACTTCAGGGACATCATAAAGCTCCACAGAAAGTTCGGGTTTCCACTGGCACTTACAAGCGGAGCATCAACAATATACGACCTCAGAAGACCGCGGGACATCATAAATTTCACAGGCTGCTTTGGCCTCAGGGAGGAGGAGGCTATAGCTGCACTTACATCCACCCCGTGGTCCATCCTGGAATACAACAGGAGGCGTCCCATGATGATTGCAGAGGGCGTGGTACTTCTGGACTCTGACGGTAGAGAAGGATCCCCTGGAGGCTCCAGATGAAGATGAAGATACTCCCGCCGACACTGAGAAACCCCAGAAGGTACATTGCCTTCGAACTTATCAGTGAGAAGGAACTTGGAAGGGATGAAATAATATCCGTGATCTGGGAGAGCTGCCTGAGGCTCCACGGTGAATGTGAAACATCAAATTTCAGGCTGTGGCTCATGAAGCTCTGGAGTTTCGATTTTCCCGACGCGGTTATGACCCTGGGTGTTCTCCAGTGCCAGAGGGGATACGAGGGGAAGGTGATGGCTGCACTTACCTCTGCACACCACCATGGCGGGAAGAGGCTGGCCTTCCATGTGCTCGGCATCTCAGGGACCATACGCTCCGCAACACAAAAGTTTATTAAACCTTTGGATAAAGATAAATACTGATTATTCACCCTTCACATGATGAATGTAATCAAGTAACTCAGAATTATTTTATCAATAAAGAGAGGTTAAAAAAATGCAACCACTTCAAAGTGCAGGATATGATAGGGCCATTACAGTATTCAGCCCGGATGGCCGGCTATTCCAGGTAGAATACGCAAGAGAGGCGGTTAAGAGAGGAACAACATCTCTTGGAGTTAAATCAAAGGATGGAATAGTTCTTGTTGTGGATAAGAGACCCACAAGCAAGCTGGTTGAACCAAAATCAATAGAAAAGATATTCCAGATCGATGAACACATAGGGGCTGCAACATCAGGGCTTGTGGCGGATGCAAGGGCAATAATTGAGAAGGCGAGACTGGAGGCGCAGATAAACAGGATAACCTATAACGAGCCAATAAGGGTTGAGAGCCTCGCCAAGAAGATATGTGACATGAAACAGATGTACACCCAGCACGGCGGTGTGAGGCCCTTTGGAACAGCCCTGATAATTGGAGGCGTCAATGGTAAGGGCTGCAGACTCTTCGAAACAGACCCTAGCGGTGCGCTAATAGAGTACAAGGCCACAGCCATAGGGGCTGGAAGACCCGCTGCAATGGAAGAGTTTGAGAAGAAATACCAGGAAGGAATGGACCTGAATCAGGCGATAGAACTGGCTCTTGACGCGGTTTATGAGGCCACAGAGGGTAAAACAACACCTGAGAGTGTTGAAATAGCAATTATAGATTCAGAGGAAGGCAGATACCGCAGGCTCAACGATGATGAGATCAGGGATCATGTTGAGGAACTCCTGATAAGGAAGGAGAAGGAGGAAGAGGAGTAGAAAAATGGTTAGCCTTGAAGATGCGGTTATCGCCCGTCTTGAATCCCATGGAGAAAGATTTGAGATCCTTGTAGACCCTGACCTGGCAGCTGAATTCCGGAGGGAAGACTCGGATGTTAGTGTGGAGGATGTCCTGGCAGTCCAGGAGGTCTTCAGGGACGCCAGGAAGGGTGATAAGGCATCTGAGGAGGCAATGAGGAAGGTCTTTGAAACCTCAGACCCCCTGGAGGTAACACCAATCATCCTTCAGAAGGGGACGATACAGCTCACTGCACAGCAGAGAAGGCAGATGATAGAGGATAAGCACAAAAAGATAGTCAGTAAAATAGCCCGTGAAGGTATAAACCCCCAGACAGGGCTTCCTCACCCTCCAAAGAGGATTGAAAGGGCGATGGAAGAAGCCAAGGTTCATGTTGATCCATTCAAAACGGTTGATGAGCAGGTCAACATAATCCTGAAGGCAATAAGGACAAAGATACCCATCAAATTTGAAAAGGTCAAGGTGGCCATAAAGATACCCGGTGAAAAGGCTGGTTCAGCCTACGGTGTAATATCCAGTTTCGGGAAAATAAAGAATGAGGAGTGGCAAAGCGACGGTTCATGGATAGCGGTGGTTGAGATACCAGGCGGCCTTCAGGACAGTTTCTATCAGAAGCTCAGTGAGCTGACCGGGGGCAACCTTGAAACAAGGATCATCAAATAAAACCTTCCTCTCCTTTTTCGCCTTCAAAAAACAGGGAGGCATAATGTGATACTTGTAAAGGATAAGGACCTGGTTGTTCCAGGTCAGATACTGGCAGAAAACGATTACTACCCTGGTATGGGCACCTTCAAGGAGGATAGCAGGATATGCTCCTCCCTTGTTGGACTCGTTTCTGTGAGGAATAAAAGGATAAACGTGATACCCCTCCAGAGCAAATACATCCCCAAGAGGGGCGACGTTATTATAGGTGAAATAACAGATATAAGGTTCTCAATGTGGGGCCTTGACATAAACTCCCCCTACACAGGCATGTTGCCGGCATCAGAGGTTTTTGGTAAGGATAAGAGGGAGCTTGAAAAGGTCTTTGAGATCGGCGACGTTCTTCTTTTAAGGGTAGTGGACGTTGATGAGGTTAAGAAGGTTAAACTCGGCCTTAAGGGAAGAGGTCTTGGGAAATTCAGGGACGGCATACTGGTCTACATAACACCCACCAAGGTGCCGAGGCTCATAGGTAAACGCGGCTCAATGATAAACATGGTAAAGGAGAAAACCGGCTGTGACATCGTCGTGGGCCAGAACGGTGTTGTCTGGATCAAGGGAGACCCCCAGATGGAGAGGATAGCTGAAAAGGTTATACTCATGATAGACCGTGAGGCCCATACATCAGGGCTCACAGACAGGGTAAGGGAACTCCTTGATAAACTCACAGTGTCAGAGGAGGAAACTCCCACCGAACATGAAGGAGAAACTTATCATGAATCCGGGGAGGCTCCACCTGAACCTGAAAGCACTGAAGAGAAAATGGAAGAGGAAGAATCCCCTGATCTTGAGGAAAGGGATGAGGAGGAGACCTCTGAAGGGATAGAAGAGGATAGTAAGTCTGATGAGTAGAGGTGGTTCATATCATCACACAGGATCAATCAAAAACCCCTTCCGGTGTAAGGGAGGATGGAAGGGCCTTCGATGAACTCAGACCCATTAAAATCGAGGCAGGAATCCTTGAAAGGGCTGATGGTTCATCTTACATGGAATTTGGTGGTAACAAAATACTGGTAGCAGTCTATGGGCCAAGGGAAGCCCAGATAAGGAAACTGCAGCGACCCGACAGGGCTGTGATAAGGTGCAGATACAACATGGCACCCTTCTCTGTTGATGAGAGGAAGAGACCCGGCCCTGACAGGAGGTCCGTTGAAATCTCTAAGATAACTGCAGAGGCACTCAGGCCCGCACTGCTCCTTGAAAAATTCCCCAGATCAGTTATAGACGTCTTCATAGAGGTCCTTGAGGCAGAGGGAGGTACAAGGTGTGCGGGTATAACAGCAGCATCGGTGGCCCTTGCAGATGCAGGCATACCCATGAGGGACATGGTCGCTGCCTGCGCCGCGGGTAAGATAGATGACCAGGTAGTCCTTGACCCCTCTGAGAAGGAGGATAAGGAGGGCCAGGCAGACGTCCCCGTGGCCATACTTGCCAGGTCAAAGGAGATAACACTGCTCCAGAGCGATGGAAACCTCTCTGAGGATGAATTCGAAAGGGCCCTTGACCTTGCAGTTGAAGGTTGCCTCAGGATACATGAAGTGCAGAAAGAGGCCCTGAGAAAGAGGTATGGTGAGTAAAATGAATATAATACCCGAAATAACAAGGAAAAGCATAACCAACCTTATAAACAATAAGGAGAGGGCTGATGGAAGGTCACTTCATGAATTCAGGGACATATCCATTGAAACAGGCGTCATATCAAAGGCAGAGGGGTCTTCAAGGGTTAAACTGGGCAACACACAGATAATAGTTGGTGTGAAGCCCCAGATCAGAGAGCCCTTCCCTGACACCCCCCAGATGGGTGTTATACTCACAAATTCCGAGCTACTCCCCATGGCATCACCAACCTTTGAGCCGGGGCCACCCGATGAACGCTCGGTGGAACTCTCAAGGGTGGTTGACCGCTGCATAAGGGAGAGCCAGATGATAGACCTTGAGAAGCTCTGCATAGTTGAGGGTAGCAAGGTATGGATGCTGTTCCTTGATCTCCACATAATAGATTACGACGGCAACCTCTTTGACGCTGCCGTCCTTGCAACCGTGGCAGCCCTCCTTGATGCAAGAATACCCACAGCAAGGGTTGAGGACGGAGAGGTTGTCATTGACACCGAGGAAATGCAGCCGCTGCCCATCACAAGGAAGGCCCTCATGTGCACCTTTGCAAAGATCGGTAACGAGATAATCCTTGACCCCTGCCTTGAGGAGGAGGATATACTGACGGCAAGGCTATCCATAGGTGTAACCGCAGAGGGTAACATATGCGCCATGCAGAAGGGTGGTGAAGGCCCGCTGACACGCGATGATGTCCTCAGGGCGGTTTCAATTGCAAGGGAGAAGGTGCCCCAGCTCATAGAGTACCTTGAGAATTCCATGTCCCCCTGAGTCTCAGGGCATGATCCAGGATATCCATGGGGCCCTATGGCTCCCCAAATCTTAAATACTGATCTGACAATATCTATAACATCAGATTTACTGGAGTGATACAAATGGCAAGAACAAAGAAAGTAGGTATTACAGGACGTTTCGGTCCACGTTACGGTCGTAAAGCTAAAAGAGCAGTCAAGAAAATCGAAGAGGAGATGAAGAAGAAGCACATATGCCCGCGCTGTGACCGTCCCGGTGTTAAGAGGGAGAGCAGGGGCATATGGAAATGCAGAAAGTGCGGTGCTGTCTTCACAGGCGGCGCCTATCTGCCTGTAACCCCCTGGGTAAAACAGCAGCCCGTAACATCAAGAGGATAGTTGGAGGTAAATAGATTGTATAGATGCGCCCAGTGCGGAACCCTGATAGACCCCAAAAAGTACATGGAGAACAAGTGCCCGCGCTGCAGGTACAGGATCCTCTTCAAGGAGGTGCCTCCTGTTAAGAGGACCATAAGGGCACGGTAGGATGCTTCTTACAACCTCAAGGAAGCCATCCCAGCGCACAAGGTCCTTTGCCCAGAGGCTTGCAAGGATCCTCGGATGGACCTACATAAACAGGGGGAAGATGAACCTGCGCGAGGTCCTCATCGATGCAGGGGGTCCTGCCGCAATCCTCTTTGAGAGACATGGTAACCCTGCAAGGATAACATTCCTTGATGAAAGGGGCCATGAACTGGGTTACATCCTCTTCAACGCTTCCTTTGACCTTAAACCCGTCAGTCTCAGGGGCGCTGCCAGAAGTGCAAGGTCCTGTCCTGATGATCTCCACACAATCTGCCGGCTCATGGGCCTTGAACATGACCCGTCGGTTAGGGAGGGTGCATGGGATATAAGGCCTGCCGGTGATTACAGGGGTGTGATGGAACTCATTGATTCGGAGGGCAAGCCCTCTGGCTTTAAACTTATCATAAAGGATATCAGGATGGGTGAGTGACCTTGGCATTGAGGAGCATCCAGGGTGAAATCGAAGTTTCCACAGGGGACCCTGAGACGGCCCTTGTTATTTACAGGGCGGTTAAACCTGAAGTTGAGGATTCACCCTCTGAAAGGTCCTCAATGTCCATTGACCTTGATGATGACCTGATAACCATAAGTATAAGCGCCACTGATTCGGCGTCATTCAGGGCGACCCTTAACTCATCAATCCGATGGGCTAAACTGTCCATGGAGATGATTGATACACTTAAATCCCTGGATTTATCCGATTAAATATTTGAAGGTGATATTATGGAACTTCCACAGAATGTACAGCATCAGCTGGCTCAGTTCCAGCAGCTGCAGCAGCAGGCACAGGCAATATCTGTGCAGAAACAGACGGTTGAAATGCAGATTAATGAGACACAGAAGGCCCTTGATGAACTTTCCAAGGCTGCAGATGATGCAGAGGTATTCAAGAGCTCAGGGAACATCCTCATCAAGGTTGATAAGGATGAGATTACAGAGGAGCTCCAGGAAAAACTTGAAACCCTACAGTTAAGGGAGAAGACCATTGAGAGGCAGGAAGAACGCGTCATGAAGAAACTCCAGGAGATGCAGGTTAACATCCAGGAGGCAATGAAGGGCGCTGGAATCAACCCGGGGATGGGTAATTAATTGACTCTGAGACGGTTATCCCGGAGGGATCTGGATGAGATATCCATTTTCCTCCATAACACTGTTTCTGAATACATATTACAGAGGGTGCCGAGGAAGGAAATAGTCGACCTTGACGTCTCTGTCAGGGTTGAATATGATGATGAACTCAGTGTTGATATCAGTGCTGAGGTCTACCTGGATGAACTCTCCGATGCAGATCCCTCCATAGTTGATGAGGCGGTTGACCTGGCCTATGAGAGGCTTGAGGACATCCTTGAGGATTACAGGGAATAATAAGTTTTTTTCCTTTAATCGGGGACGCTGCTTCTGATTTATAATTACTGAATTTTACCTTACTCTATCCCGGTGAATGGTTTAATACTGAAAACCTTTTCACTTAAAATGAGTAATAATTTTTTTTCAAAAAGTATTTATATATCCTCTGCCAAGTATATCTCTGAGCATGAATTCCTCCTAGGATATCAACGGAAGCCAGCTCAAACAGGGCATCAAGCAATCCTTTCGCTCAAAAAAATGTCATCTGATGCCCTGTTCCTCCTCTTTTTATGGTAGAACAGGTTCCACTGAAATCCTGGTTTCCCATTGAACTCCTGTTAAGGGACTTTTCCATGTGGACGGTTCCAAGTTCATTGTCAGTGTCAATAACTATGCTGTAACCCTTTGAGAGCCAGAATTCAAGGGCACCCTCAACGTGTTTATGAGTGTGAAGGTAGATACGGGTATAGCCCTTCTCTGCTGCAAAGGATTCTGCAATTTCCACAAGGTATGATGCAACACCCATCTTCCTGCAGTCCTCATGCACAAAGACCCTCCAGAGGCTGGCCGTCCTTTCAGGGTCGTAATTGAGGCCCCTGAATTCACGGTCATAGGCGCGGAGGCCGAGGGTTCCAACCAGCCTGTCACCAATGCAGGCAAGGAGGAAGGTGTTCCTTTCAGGTTCCAGGTAGTATTCTTCAAGGTTGACTATGTCCCTGTGGTACTCGGGTATGTAATCAAAACCGAACTCCCTCTTTATCATCCTGAAGAGAAATGCCCTGACTGATTTAGGATCCTACTCTTCTCCCGGTGTCGTTACTCTGATAATAAACACCACCCCAAAGTAATACTTTATCACGATTTTAAGGATTATATGTAATACTACATTCCTTGTGTATAATATGTATCCATATCTCCTATAAGTACCATGGCAAAACTAATATGTGCCGGCGAATAAAGGATGCCTGTTTATGATAACATAGGGGGTCTGTTATTAATTCAGATCTGGATGGGGGATCATCCATAAACCTTGGATCCGTTTATTAATCCAATTAAAGGAGCATCGTCCACAAACTACATGGAAGTATATTCATGAGCTGTTACATCTACTGGGATAGGATCAGGTCGATAGCATCAAGACTTGAGGGTATGGATTATGGGATACATGGGATGAACGTTGAAGCCGTAATCCCCCTCCTTGATGAGATTGAGGAGATAGCCCATGATGAGTCCATTGACTTTGAATCTGCAAAGCACATCCTTGATGATCCCGGGATGAATCATGCCCTCAGGGTAATAAGGAGATTCTACGTCAACCTCGGGATGAAACTTGAAATTGAAAAGGCTGAGGAGGTCCTTGCCTCAGAGGACCCGTGGAAGACGCTAGGGTCGTTCTACTTTTACCCTCGCTACATCGAGCTCCTTAAAAATGAGGCAACCCTTGGCAGGTACAGGGAGGGTGAAAGAATAGTCTTTATTGGGGGAGGGCCCCTCCCCTCACAGGGATTCTCCTGGCAAGTGTCCATGGCATGGGGGTGTCGGTTGTTGAAGTTGAACCCGAACTGGCGGAACTTGCAGGAAGGGTCATAGAGAAACTTGGACTTGAAGGGGATGTTAGGGTAATCAACGGTGATGAGACAGCAATAAGGGACCTTGAATTCGACATAGTGCTTGTGGCGGCCCTTGCAGAGCCAAAGGAGAGGGTTTTCAGGAACATCCACCGCTATGTTGATGGGGATACAAGGGTCATTTACAGGACCTACACCGGGATGAGGGCCATACTCTACTCACCTGTAGGTGATGAGGATGTAAGGGGTTTCAGGAGGGCAGGCATTGTTCTACCATCGGGTAAGGTTAACAATACATCTGTACTTGTATTCAAATCCCCTGATTAGGACCTTCAATCCAATCAAGCTCTCATGAGTTCAATTAAACTTCAGATGAGTTGATTATTACTGTGGAGTCCTCAGGAACCCATTAATTATTAATACAAATGAAATAGTAAGTGTTAAATACTCATCATATTTTAGATATAAGTGTAACACCAGTACGGTGTTGGATATTAAATTTTTCCCTCCAGCAATCAGTTCATGGGGTTTCCCCATGAATCCTTTTTTTATCAAGTAAAATTGAGTATTACTTTTATCCCTTCACGACAGGTAAAGGTATTAACGAAATGATTATATATGTTATTACTTCCATTATAGTTCTGTAAATTATTAATAATTAAAGATAAAAGGAGGTGAAAAGGTATGAGAAGACAGTATTTCATGGTTCTAATGGCTCTTCTCTTTGCTGTTGCACTGACGGGCTCTGCTTCAGCAGTAACGCCAGAATGTGAGGTGGAGGTGAATGTCACGTATGAATTCGCAGATGACAACACCCGCATCAATCCAGACATAAACTACATCAGTGATGAGAACGGTGAAAAGCTTAACTTCACAAAGAGGTTTGACCCGGCAAGCAACATGACAAAGATAACCTTCCAGCCCCCTGTGGTTACGGAAACAACCAGGTTCACAATAAAAATAACAGCCCCCGGCTACAAGGACATTTTACACCACTTCACACTATCCAGGAACCCCTACGATAACTCTGATCCGAACTACTATGCACACCTCTCATTCAAGATGAATGCAACCGACGCCTACAGGCTCGGAAGGGAAATAACAAAGAAGGCAGATGAGATCCTCAACTTCTCAAGTGGAAATGTCCTTGTAATCACAACAGCAGGCATTGTCAAGTACAGGGGCGACACATCAGAGGATGTGATTGAGGGCATACTGAACCAGGCACGAGGAATTGTCACCTACGGTAAGGGCAACCTCCTGATGATCAGGAAGACTCCCGTGGATCCCCTGGACACGTTCTTCATCCTCCAGAAGGGGAACACGTTAACTGGAGTGTTCTTCAAGAATGCAAGCACAACACCTGTTGTCATCAGAACAGTCAATGGGAAACCGATATACACCATCGACCTCTTAAAGAACATGACAGAGGCCAACTGGAACCTTCTTGTAAGTAAATACGGGGAACACGCATTCCCTGTTGCAAGCCTTGCCAATGCATGGATGCAGGATGCTCCAGCAGACCTCCTGAGGGCAGCGGCCTTCCACGGGCACATGTGCCTCGGTACCATAAGCGGTTACGCAATGAGCCTCACACTGCTCAAGTACTACCCACCGATCATGGACATCACATCACCGGGCTCTCCAGGTGAGATAACAAACTACATCACCATAGGTGTCCCGGGCGACTCAGACGATGACTCCCTGCTCATGTTCCTTGACACAACACCGGGTAAGGGAGGATCATACAGCGGTTTCAACACAACAGCCACAGGTGCGGACACAAACCTTGTTGGATTCATCAGATGGAACCCAAAAACCCTCAAGGGCGACCTTATAATCATGAAGTTCGACAAGGAAGCCCTGAGGCAGCAGTTCCAGCAGGAGACCGGTAAGAGGACAGAGCTTGAATTCAACGCATGGCTCATAAGTAAACTTAAACAGGACCCAACATCCCTCGTCACCATAGTAAGGGAACTTACCGACCTCAACGTAACCCACTACTACTATCTCCTTGGTTCAGCAAGCAACACAACAGTCAGGGATGCGAATGGAAATGTGTACAATATAAGCGCCCAGAGGGCCCATGGCCTTGACATGGCATACATTGACAGCCTGGGACTTCCAAATGCAACACGTGAAAACAATCCACTGCCACAGGGCACCCTGACCTACGAGCAGATAAAGAAGATCGGTGCTGATGCTGCAAACCTTGCTAAGCAGTTATTCCTTCAGGAAAAGGGTATAAACCTTGAGAAGGATGACAGGGACCTTGTTGTACTCACATCAGCAGGTTATTCAAGGCTCAACGGACAGGATACGAGCGCTGCATGGGATGGAATATTTGATGTTCTCGGATCAAGGCTCAGCAGGGCAACGCTCCTACCAATCCACAGGCCGCTCTGGAAGCCACTCTGGTTCACATTTGTACTCAGGGGCTATGATGGAGTTACAATGGATGCGGTGTACATCTACTATGACCCTGCAACAGGACAGCTAGTTGCAAGCAATGCATCAGACGGCAAATACGTGAACGACATTGGTCCAAGGACCCTTAACAGCACAGCGCTTACAGACAAGGTTTCAAAGGTCTTTGCAATGGATGGATGGTTCAATATCCAGACTATAGCAAACGCATGGAGACACGACCCGCCCTACGACCAGATACTCACATTCCTCTTCCATGACCATGCATGTCCAGGTGTATCACCGGGTTACATCATAACCGAGCACATATTCAACAACTACCCACTCAATGAGAACGAGAGCTACATCTACCTGGGTAACACCATCTACTGCAAGGACGATGCAATAGTCTACAGGCTGGGAGTCTCACCTGGACAGGGAACCTACTTCAACCTCAGGCTTCCAAGCGCAGATACCATGTCCGATGACGATGACTTTGGAGGTTCAATTGAAGGTATCCTGATCATCTGGGACAGTGTCAAAAAGGTTGGAAGGGCTGTTATCATCGGCTTCCAGTGGCCGCAGTTTGATGTGAGTGACTGCACAACCGATGAGGCCAAAAGAGAAAAACAGATAGCAGGTTTCATAAGCCTCTACAAGGGTGAAACACCATCTTACATGACAGCAGCCCCAGTCGTGAAAATAGAGGCAGAGAGATACATAACCGAATCTGAACTTCAGATGATACTTTCAGGTGCAGATGGTGGCAGTCCACTTGCCTTTGTTAAGGGCATACCTGCAGACAGGACACTTGCAGACATTCTACCTCAGGTACCTGTGGATGGCGGCAACCAGGGCGGAATTCCTGGCGGAGTTCCAGGAGGCCTTCCAGGTGGTTCAACCGGCGGTGTTTCACCTGGCCTTTCAGCAAGCGTGGCATCACCTGCAGAGGTTGGCGCTGCTTCAGAATCCACAGAGGAACCAGCCCCTGCCAGGGCCTATGAGGTTGAAAACGTAACCTCCTCAGGTAGCGGCAGCGGTTCATCAGCATGGTACGTCTACGGTATCGTCGGGGTTCTTGTTGCAGCAGGTCTCGTGGCATTCGGATTCCTGAGAGGCGGAGCAGGAAAATAAAACCTCCCCTTTATTTTTTTTGTTTCAGTCCGATTATTACTTTTCTCAGGGAATTATATAAATTAAGTAATAATATGGATCTAATAATACTAATTTTTTATACATCCCTGATTCAGTAATAATAAATGTTTTTCTATGAGTACAGCATAATACCATATAAAAAAAATGAAAGGAGGTGAAAAGTTATGAGAAAACATCTGATGACAGTAACAGCAGTTCTTCTCATGGCAATGCTCTGCCAGACCGTGGCAGCAGCAGACAACACTACGCAGGTTGATACAGATCCTTTGACAGTAAATGGCACGGATCAGATTAAAGACCCTGTGGTGCTTGTGATACATTCATCTACAAGTTCCAAGATGACCAATGACGCTGCAAAGAAGGTCATGGACCTCATAAATCCATCACAGCCGGGTTACGATCCAGAGAATAAATCTACATGGACGGTACGCTTTGAGGTGAGGACCACAGCGCAGATAGCCAGCATGAACCCCGAGGAACTCAGGGCGCTTATAGAATCCGCAGATATAGTGATTGCAGAGTGGCTCTTTGACTCAGGAAACTTCAGGAACGTCATGAATGCCTACCCTGAAATAGCATCCAATAGGTCAAACAAGATATTCATGGTCCTTGAAAGCGACCCTGACCTTACCAGCATGTCACAGATAAATGGAGTCAGAATATTTGACGGTATTCCATCATCAGTCATAGGAAACACCGACACGAAAAACACAATCCTGTACGACCTTAAAAACTCCAATGAATCCCGTCTAATGGCATACGTGAACACATACCCCTAGCTTGCCCCATGGGTAGCCTACGGTCTCTACTATGCAAAGAAGGGGACCATCAACTATGAAAACCAGTTCAAACTCCTTCTCAAGAACTTCACGGTGATGAATGGAGGGACCTGGCCCTCAGCATGGGAACCATCAGCACCCGTAACTCTCCCTGCAGAGATGCTCTACAGGGACGGCAGGGTCTTCACCAGCCTCGCAGAGTACCTTGCAGCATACCCCCTTAACCCATCAAGGCCCACCATTGGAATCGCGGGACTTGACAGCGTACTCCTCTCAGGGGACATGGCCCACTTTGACAGCATAATAGCAAAACTCACTGCACGTGGAATGAATGTCATACCCGTGGTGGGTGCCTATTCAGGTGTTAACGGGACACAGCCACTCAACATCTACTCAGCCATGGTCAAGTTCTTCACCTACGACCCGGCAGACCCATCAAGGGTTGTCACCGCAGCAGAATACGAGGCAAACCGTGATTACTACAGGTACAGGATAGATGCCCTTGTAAGCTTCACAACATTCACCCTTGGCTCAGGATTCGTCAATCAGACCGCTGCTCTACTTGAGAAGATGAATGTGCCTGTCTTCAGGGCCATGATATCAACCAAGAGGAGGAGGGTGAATGGCTGCTCTCGGATGACGGGCTGCTCTGGAGCGACACCTACTACCAGATAGCGATACCCGAGACACAGGGGATCATTGAACCCATCTTCGTCGCAGCACCCGCAAAGAGCATTGACCCGGTAACAGGGGTTGAAATCGTCGCATACACTCCGATAGAGGAGCAGATGGATTACCTTGCAGACAGGATCGGTAACTGGGTCAGCTGAAGTACCTCACCAACCCTGAGAAGAAGATAGCACTCATATACTACAACTATCCACCGGGAAAGGGTAACATAGGTGCAAGCTACCTCAACGTCCCGGAGACTATAGTTGAAATCCTTAAGGCATTGCAGAGTGCAGGGTACAGTGTTTCAGGGTTCCCTTCAACGGCTGATGACCTTGTCAGGCTCCTGGTTGAGAGGGGCATCAACGTTGCCATCTGGGCACCCGGCGAACTTGAAAGGCTTGCAGATGAACCCCAGATCATACTCTGGGACGCTGATGAGTACTATGCATGGTTCCAGACCCTCAACCCGGTTGCCCGTAAACAGGTAATCGAGGGACCCGTGGGCTACATTGAAGAGATGGTCAGACTTGCACTTGACTACATATCAAGTGACACGGCATACACCGCAGCCATCAAAACCATCGATAAATGGACCCCAGAGATGATATCCCTTGCAAACAGTTACCCTGAAAAGGCACAGCAGGCAGTTAGACTGATAGGAAATATGACAGAAGCACTTAAAGCAGTTCTGGAGAATGCAAAGACTGGTAAGAGCACTGAAGCATCATGGAACCTTTTCTATCAGTTTAAGAATGAATTCCAGAGCCTTTCAGTCCCTGGATTCAACGGATGGGGCGAGGCACCGGGAAACATCATGACTGTTGAAAGGAACGGTAAGAAGTACATCGTAATTCCAGGTATACTCTTTGGCAACGTCTTCATAGGACCGGAGCCCCAGCGTGGCTGGGAGGCGGATGTTGAGAAGCTCTACCACAGCACGGTCGTTGCACCACCACACCAGTACCTTGCATGGTACGCATGGGTTAACACGGTCTTCAATGCCGATGCACAGGTCCACATTGGAAGACACGCAACCTACGAGTGGCTCCCAAGGAAACAGGTAGCCCTGAGCAGCTTTGACTTCTCACAGATATGTGCCGGTACAAAGCCCTCAGTATACATATACATCGTGGACGGTGTGGGTGAGGGCATACAGTCCAAGAGAAGGGGATACGCCGTTATAGTTGACCATCTAACACCACCACTTAAGACAACCCAGCTCTACGGTGACCTCCTCGAACTCAGTTCACTGATAGACACCTACTCAAGAACACCGGATGCAAGCCCCCTTAAGGCTGAGTACCTTGAGTCCATAAGGAACATGGTTATAAAGCTAAACATCGCCCCGGAGATCAACATAAACCCTGAAAACTTCACAGAGGACGACGTTGAAAAGGTTGATGACTACCTTGTGATGCTCCAGCAGACCCTCATGCCTGTCGGGCTCCACACATTCGGCCTTACCTGGACCGATGAAGAGGTGGCTCTACTTGCAGCAGCCATAGTATCCGCAGACGGAGGACCATCCAGTCCATCACTCCAGAGGCTTATAGCCTCCAGCATGGGCATGGACTTCGATAAACTCACGGCGATCCAGGCAGAAGAGGTTAACAACAGGACAGTGGACTGGATACTCCAGATAATAAGGGGAAGAGCACCGGAGACCCTAACAGACGATGCACAGATAATAGAACTCCTTAACAGGGCAAAGGGATACGCTTACCTTATAAATCAGAGCTTCGGTTCAGAGATGAACTCGCTTCTCGATGCCCTTAACGGAGGGTTCATAACACCACGTTCAGGTAACGACCCCATCAGGAAACCCCATGGCACTTCCAACAGGCAGTAACTTCTATGCGGTATCAGAGAACCTCATGCCGACAAGGACGGCATGGAACCTGGGTAAGAGGCTGGCTGACATGGCACTTGCACAGTTCGATGTCATACCTGAGAAGGTGGCTGCCGTTGTATGGTGTGTTGAAACTGTCCGTGATGACGGTACAATGGTATCCTTCGTACTCAGACTCATGGGTGTGGAGCCAACATGGTCATCAACGGGTTCGGCTGGAAACATAAAGGCAACACCACTATCACAGCTACTCACGAATCTCAACACGGTACGTGCGGCTTCAGGGCTCCCTGCTCTGACAGAAAGACCCAGGGTGGACCCGATTGTAACAACCAGCGGACTCTTCAGGGACCTCTTCCCGAGGCTCCTCATAAACATGGACAGGGCCTACAGGGTTGCCCTTGCAGCCTCATACAGAAGGATTGTTGAGGAGCACCCGGAACTCAGGACATCCCTGGACTACGTGCTCCAGACCCTTGTTGATGCAAAGTACACCAACTTCAGGGGCAACGAGTCACTGGATACCAATTACATCGCAAAGCACTGGATCAACGATACCCTGAAATACATGGCCATGGGACTGAACGCAACAGAGGCCGGTGAAATAGCCATTACAAGGATCTTCGCCCCGCCTGTGGGTGACTATGGTGCGGGTGTCAGTAAGGGCGCCGAGATGTCATGGACCTGGAATGACAGGAGCGAACTTGCAGAGATCTACTTCAACAGGATGAGCCACGCCTACAGTGAACGTTCCTGGGGTGTTTCAATGCCTTATACATTTAAAGAACTCCTGAAGGGTGTTCAGACGGCTTACCACAGCAGGAGCACGAATCTGTATGGGGTGGCTGACAACGACGACTACTTCGACTACTTCGGCGGACTTTCAATGGCCATTGAAATGATGAACAATGGAAGGGCCCCTGATCTCTATGTGCTCAGATACTCCAACCCGGCAAACCCGGCAGTCATGACCCTGAAGCAGTTCATAGCGATGGAGTACAGGACAAGGTACCTCAACCCTGAGTGGATAAGGAGCATCCTCAGTGAGGGCTACTCCGGGCCAAGGACCATAGCGAAGTACACTTCCCACCTTGTGGGATGGGAGTACACCGTACCGGACCTACTTGACAGCGCCTTCTGGGACGCATACTTCGATGCAGTTGTTGCAGACAGGTATAACCTTGGAATCAGCGTGGCCTATTCAAGGAACCCCTACGCTGCAATGGATATCCTGGCCCACTTTGCTGAGATGGCGAACAGGGGCCAGTGGGATGCCAGTCCACAGAAACTCGCCTACATTGCAGAGGCCCTTGGATCCTATGTGGCTGAGCATGGTGTTTCATGTTCAGGGTCAATCTGTGGTGACAGGGAGCTCATGAAGTGGCTGAGCCAGTACATGTCCGCCGATGTTAAAGGGAAATTCACATCAGCACTGTATGCAGCAACCGGTGCGGCGATATTTGCCCCTGAACCTGCTTCAGATCCTGGTGAAAATCCAGTTACGGGTCCTGTCACCGGTCCTGTGAACCCATCACCTGGTGGTTCGTCAGGTGGAAGGACGGGTTCGTCGGCAGGTGCTTCAGAAGGTGGAACAGGTCCACAGAAATCCTATGAGGTTAAAGAGACTCCTGAAACACTAAATGAGAAGCAGGATTTCCCTGTTTACGGAGTCATAGGTATTGTGGCGCTCCTTGCCCTTGTAGGAGTGGGCTACTTCCTTGGACCTGGAAGGAGGTGAATACCTCCTTCACCAATTTTTTTCCGGAAAATATAAATATCAGTTTTATTTTATTTTTTATAAAAATTGATTGAATAAGGTTCCGGGTTCTTCCAGATGGGAGTATTAACTTCATCCTCTGATTCCTGGTTTGAGTAATAATTTAATTTATATACTAATTAATCATAAATGCTATGTGAAAGAGAAGGTGTGGATCATGGACATTGCAAACCTACTATGGCAGGCTGGAATACTCTCGGTTCTTCTGATATTTGGAGTTAAAATTGGGCTGGCAATGGGATTTGCCGGACTCTCAAAACGGATGGCGGCCCTTGTAACAGCAGGATACGGTCTTGGAGTTTTTGGTCTATCGGCCCTTGCAAACGCATACATCAGCTCAGTTCAGGGATTCTTCAACACCTACAGTTCACTGATAACCATAATCATGGCAGCGATCCTCATATTTGCAGGTGTACACACCCTCCGTGAATGGAAGGAACACCGGCGGGACACTGCAAGGACGGCATGCGTTGCAATGGTGGCTCCATGCCCCTGCTGCTTCGGGGCGGTGCTGGTCAGCATAATACTCATCTCACCCATAATCGGTGTTTCAGCGGTGACCCTCGGCAAATATTCAGGCGTCATACTCGCAGCATTCATAGCATTCTTCTATATCTTTGCCAATGGAATCTCCAGGGCCATAGATAAACCTTACCCTGTACTCCTAGGTAACTTCATGCTGTTTGCAGGCCTTTACTTCCTCACGGCCGCCATCGTACTTCCAAATGTCAACAGTGTCATGACAATGAAAATGACACCCCTCACGGTGCCGGGTATAGATACGATTATCTACGTTGTCCTGGGGACACTGGCACTTATAGGACTTGGAATCTACCTTAACAAGAAAAAAAGCACTTTTATAGAATGAGAGGTGAATTAGTATGGTTGCAGTACCAGGCAGTGAAATACTTAGCGGTGCCCTGCACGTTGTCTCCCAGAGCCTCCTCATACCTGTTATAGCAGGGCTTCTGGCATTCATGGTATACGCCATAGTAACACTGGGTGGCATGATCTCAGAGTACTCCGGAAGGATAAGGACAGATGTGAAGGAAATAGAATCCGCCATAAAGTCAATATCAAACCCGGGGACACCTGAAAGGATAATGGAAGTTGTTGATTCAATGAACATACCCCAGAGCCAGAAGGATGTTCTAAGGGACATTGTAAACACAGAAAATCTTGGAACAAAGTCAAGGGAGGCCCTTGCAAGGAAACTCATAGAGAATGAGGAGCTCAGGGCTGCCAAGAGCCTTGAGAAGACGGATATAGTAACAAGGCTTGGCCCGACCCTCGGGTTGATGGGTACCCTCATCCCCATGGGCCCCGGCCTTGCAGCCCTCGGGGCGGGTGACATAAACACACTGGCACAAGCCATCATAATAGCATTCGATACAACGGTCGTTGGACTCGCATCCGGTGGTATAGCCTATGTCATCTCCAAGGTCAGGAGGAGATGGTACGAGGAGTACATGTCAAACCTTGAGACCATGGCCGAAGCTGTACTGGAGGTGATGGAGAATGCCGCTGAGGCGCCGGCGAAGACTCCTGTCGGATCAAAATGAAGAGGATCCAATGGCAGGTAGCGCAAACCTTGTTGATGCAATGCTGGTACTCTCAGTCGGATTCCTCATATTCCTTGTGCTCTCCTGGAACATGCAGAACGTTGTCTTTGCAGACATGACACCCCAGGAGAGGCAGGAGACCATGGAGGCCATGAAGAAGGCGGTGGAGGTCCAGAGGGGCCAGGAACTCAACGACACACCCCAGACCAGTTCGGGTTCAGGTCAGGGCTTCGTTGAGATGGGAACCGTCTACAGGGACCCAAAGACAGATAAACTCATCATGGTGCAGGGTTAAAGATTCCCCCCTTCCTTTTTTTCGTTGGAAAAGGTTTTTTCTGGATCAAAACTATTTTTATCTCTTCAGAGCAGATAGTGTTCTCTTCATTGTCTGAGGTGATGGCGAGCATATTTTATTCCTTACCAGATTATACTATAAGTTACGGTGATACCATGGAGATCATACCCGTCCTTGACATTATGAATGGAATGGCAGTATCCGGTAAATCAGGTGAACGTGAAAACTACAGGCCCCTTGAGACGGTCTTCTCAGACACACCGGACCCCGTGAGCATAGCCCTCTCCCTGAAGGCCAGGGGTGCAGGATCGGTTTACATAGCTGACCTTGATGCCATTGAAGGTAAAGGCCACAACCTTGATGTGGTGGGGAGGGTGAACCATGTGCTCCCGGTAATCCTTGATGCGGGGGTTAATGATTCTCAAACATTCGGATTCTTCCTTGAACACGCCTCCATGGTTGTGGCTGCAACCGAAACCCTATCATCATTTGAGGAACTTGAAGAGATAATCAGAAGGTACCCGCCTTCAAGGACCGTGATAAGCGTTGATGTGAAGGACATGGAGCTCTACTCAGCCGGCATTGACCTTGGACTTGAGGAGTTGAGGGACAGACTCCTCGGCATGGAGACCGGTGACATAATACTCCTTGATATCAGCTCGGTGGGTACGGGTGCAGGGTTTAACAGGGAACTCCTTGAGGTCTTCAGGCCGCTCATTGACAGGATCGTCCCTGGGGGAGGCGTGCTACCTGAGGAGATCCCTGAACTTGAGGCCATGGGGGTTAGAAGGGTCCTTGCTGGAAGGGCGCTCCATGAGGGGAGGTTGATGCCCGGTTGAAGGCAGGAGAGAGATACCTCCTTATAGGCCCCGTGAGCAGGGACCGGATAATAAGGGGGGAGAGGGTATCTTTAAGGACAGGTGGAGCTGTATACTATTACGCAAGGCTCCTGTCCTATCTCGGGGTGGAGCACACCGCTGTGGTGACCATTGCAGAGGAGGATCTTCACCTCCTTGAGGCTTTTACAGAGGACACTGAAATCATCCCGGTATACAGGGAGGCAACGGTTGAATTTGAGAACATATACAGTGACGGGGACCCTGATGACAGGATCCAGAGATCAAACTTTGCTGAAAACCCTTTATATGTAGATGATATTGTGGAGATGGCGGGAGAGGGGTGGACCGCTGTCCTTGCAGGGCCACTGTTGCCATCGGACATACCCATCAGCACCCTTAAATTTCTGGGAGAAGGGCACAGCCTCTACACGGGACTGCAGGGCTACCTCAGATTCCAGGGGAACCCTGGTGTTTCACTTGGATTCAGCAGGAAAATCTGGAGTGTCCTTGACTGTTCAGATGCGGTCTTTCTTGATGTGAATGAGCTTGGAGTAATAGCAGATGAGAGGAGAAGGGCCCTTATGCTCATGGGTGAACATGTTGATGAGGCTGTGGTGACCCGAGGAAGCAGGGGTTCTTTTATATACCGCAGGGGCCGTTTAATGGAGGTAAAGGCTGTGGAGGCAGTCAGGGAACTTGAACCAACGGGCCTGGGGGATACCTACATGGCGGCTTACGTCTATATGAGGCAGCGGGCGGGGCCACTGGATGCAGGTAGATTCGCCTCAATGATGGCCACGGGAAAACTTGAAGGTAAAATTTAAAAAGAGCTGACTTTGTGCATGATAATAAACCGTTTACCCGGGATCAGATCCCGAGGATGAGGGGCAGTATGATGAATGGGAGGAGTCCCGCTGCAAAGAAGAGACCCACACCCCCAAGTAACTGTTCCCTGTTTTCATCCATGACCCCGTTACATATGAGCAGCATGCTGATGAATCCAAGGACTGCTGGGATTCCATGTGAGTAGATTACTGATCCTGTGAATGTTCCGGCAACCATTTCAACCACGCCAGTTTTTACATTTATATGTTGAGGGGTCCACTTAAATATTTTGGGATCCGCAATAGCTATTTAAAGACCGACATTCATAAATGTTAATGATTATTCTAATGGAGGAGATTGATCATGCTGCATGGTACAGAAGTACTCAAGAAAGGATTTGCAAAGATGACCAAGGGCGGCGTTATAATGGACGTTGTGAACGCTGAACAGGCAGCCATTGCAGAGGATTCCGGTGCAGTTGCTGTCATGGCCCTTGAGAAGGTCCCCGCTGATATAAGGGCCTCAGGTGGAGTTGCAAGGATGGCTGATCCCAACAAGGTCCAGGAGATAATGGACGCGGTGTCCATACCTGTCATGGCCAAGGTAAGGATAGGACACTTCGTTGAGGCCCAGGTCCTGGAGGCCCTCGGTGTTGACATGATAGACGAGAGTGAGGTTTTAACCCCTGCGGATGAACGCTTTCACATTGATAAGAAAAAATTTACCGTTCCATTTGTTTGCGGTGCAAGGAACCTCGGCGAGGCACTCCGGAGGATAGATGAGGGGGCTGCCATGATAAGGACCAAGGGCGAACCAGGGACAGGTAACATCGTTGAAGCCGTAAGGCACATGAGGATAATGATGAGTGAGATCAGGGAGATAGGGAACAAGGAGGAAGAGGAGCTCTGGGAATTCGCAAGAAAGATTGAAGCACCCCTTGAACTTGTCAGGGAAACAGCAAAGCTTGGTAAGCTTCCTGTGGTTAACTTTGCAGCAGGGGGTGTGGCAACACCTGCAGACGCGGCCCTCATGATGCAGCTTGGTGCAGACGGCGTCTTTGTGGGTTCAGGTATATTCAAGTCAGATAACCCTGAGGGTTATGCAAGGGCCATAGTTGAGGCAACAGCTCACTATGATGATCCCGAGGTTATAGCGGAGGTTTCAAGGGGCCTTGGAACCGCGATGAGGGGCCTTGAAATCAGTGAGATCCCTGATGAGGCCAGGATGCAGGACAGGGGATGGTAGTCTCCCCTAAAATTAATTTTTTTTAGATTGCCTGGTATATGATTCTGGTGCTGTATGTACCTGGATCTATGAAGGGTGGAACTGTTATATGGTAATTGATTGGTATTTCCACCTCTGTATTTCCATTTCTCTACCAGAACAGGTAGGGTGTGGTTGTGAATGATTTTTTTCCACCACTATCAGTCCATATGGGCTGTTATAATTTATGCTGTACTTTAGGTTTGATATGGGTATTTCCTGGTTATCTGTACTCATGAGACTGTCTGATTCTGAATAAACGTATAATCTAAGCTGGCCTCTCTGGGATGCGGTTAAAAATGTAACCTCATAGTAGCTTCTTTCGATACCATCTGGCTCCACTGTTCCAAGATCAAGGTAGGTAGGGTTTATGGTAATAGAGGCTTCAGTTGCCATTGGCTGAATCAGTGCATTGTTTCCTGTATTTTTAATGGTTACATTCTCTGCGGTGGTGTTCTCAGTTGTGTTGGCACCTGCACTGGTAAAAACTGTTATGAGAATGAATATCAGTATAAATGGTGTGATGTACCTCAAGTTATGTAATCCTTTTTGTTCATATGTCTGTATATGGATGGTAAAAAAGGTTTCTTTTTTGTCCCTGAAAAATTAAAAGAAAGAATAAGAATATAAAATACTTTTAAACAGCTTTTTTACCACTTTCACCTGTCCTTATCCTCACAACATCCTCCACACTGGATATGAATATCTTCCCGTCACCTATGTCCCCGGTCTGGGCGTTTTTGACTATTGTTTCAATCACCCTGTCGACTTCTTCATCGTTGACAACTATTTCGATCTTTGTTTTCGGGAGAAGGTCTATCCTGTAGTCCCTTCCACGGTAACTCTCTGTTACGCCGAGCTGCCTTCCCCGTCCCCTGACCTCTGTAACCGTCATTCCATGGCATCCTGCTTCTTCAAGGGCGTTTTTAACTTCTTCAAGTTTTTCAGGCCTTATGATGGCAACTATTTCCTTCATACTATCACCTAAATTCGGTAACCTGACTCCTCATGGAGGTTGGTGTCAAGACCCTCTATCTCTTCCCTGTCACTTACCCTGAGACCTACTGCAATGTCAAGGATTTTACCTATCACCAGTGTTACTATGAATGAGTATGCGGCCACCACGGCAACTGCTATTACCTGTGCTGTGAGCTGTCCTGGGTTACCGTAGAAGAGCCCTGTTCCAAGTTCATTTATGAAGGGGGCTGCGAAGAGTCCTGTTGCAACTGAACCCCATATACCTGACATTCCATGTATACCAAAGACGTCAAGGGCATCATCATATCCTACCCTTGGTTTGAGGTATGATACTGCAAGGTATGATACTATACTTGTTGCAAGCCCTATGATTATCGCTGCAGGTACTGTTACAAATCCTGCTGCAGGTGTTATTGCAACCAGACCCGCAACTGCGCCTGATATACCGCCAAGTACGGTGGCTTTACCTGTTTTAAGGTAGTCAAGAATTGCCCATGATACCATACCCGCGGCTGCAGCCGTGTTGGTCACAAGGAATGCTGATGCAGCCAGTCCTCCTGCTGTCAGGGCTGATCCTGCATTGAAACCGAACCAGCCGAACCATAGCAGTGCAGCGCCTATAACTGAGTATCCAAGGTTGTGTGGCAGCAGTCTTGTGTCCTTTCTCTTACCGAGGAGGTATACAAGTGCCAGTGCAGCCATACCTGAGTTTATATGGACAACCGTACCCCCTGCAAAGTCAAGTGCTCCCAGCTGGGCCAGAAATCCTCCACCCCACACCCAGTGGGCTACAGGGACATATACTAGGCTTACCCATAGTACTATGAAACCCAGCCATGCTGAGAATTTCATCCTTTCAACAACCGCACCTGATATCAGTGCTATTGTTATTGCAGCGAAGGTTAGCTGGAATGTTATGTAGATGAAGCTTGGGACTGTTGGTGCAAGTTCCGCGAGGTTCTCAACTCCTATTCCGTTCATGAAAAGATTCACGGGACTTCCTATGAATCCCATTATATCAGGTCCGAAGGCAAACTGGTAGCCGTAGAGGACCCATATGAGACTTGTCACTGAGAAGGCTATCAGTGACATGAACATCGTGTTTAAAACGTTTTCTTTTTTTGTTAAACCCCCATAGAAGAGAGCAACGCCTGGAACTGTCATGAGCATTACAAGGGCTGTTGATATGAGCAGCCAGGCCGTGTCCCCTGAGTTTAATACCGCGTCCATTAAATTCCTCCTTAACCAAATCAATACCGGAAAGCAGAAGCAATCTTCCGACAGTATGATGGTGGGTGATAATTCTATATAAACCTTTCGGTATTCTCTAATTATATTTTCAGAATATGATTCAATAAAAATTAATATATTCAGATAAAATAGAAGACTAATGAAATTAATTAACCTCTATTATGCTTACGTGTCAGATGGCTTTTTCTCCCCTTTCACCAGTCCTTATCCTCACAACATCCTCCACATCGGATATGAATATCTTGCCATCACCTATATCCCCTGTCCTGGCATTCTCAATTATTGTTTCAACTACCCTTTCAAGGTCCCCTGAATCTACAACGATCTCAAGTTCCACCTTGGGAAGAAGATCAACACAGTAATCCATTCCACGATAGCTCTCCCTTATCCCCATCTGCTGGCCCCTTCCCCTCACATCCGTAACCGTCATCCCCTCTATACCCTCAAGTTCAAGGGCATACTTAACATCCTCAAGTTTCTCTCGCCTGATAACAGCAGTGATCCTCTTCATGACAGTCACCTTTATGTTCCTCTATTGGATTAGATATTTAAGACTAGAGTCAGAGTCGCCTCCTAACATACCGTCTGAAGCCAACATTAAAATACAATAAAGTCAATAGAATCTTAAAGAGGTGTTAAGTTGAATTCAACAAAGAGGGGACGATTATTCGCGGTTCTCATGATTGCACTGATTGCCTATGGCTTTTCATCATCGGTATGCATGGTTCTGAAGCCATCCTTTGCGGTTGAAATCCCCACCCAGATCCTCCCGGCGGAAGAACGCATTGAAACAGCCGGTAACCCTGGCTTCCAGCCGGTAACCCTCAGGAAACACGTCATGAACATCACAAACAACACAACAGCCAATGAAACCCAGGAACTGATATACATAAACACCACTAAATCCCGCAATAACACCCGCTGGAACACGGACTAGGGTCCAACAGCAATTTTTTTAAAGGGATTATCCCAGAATATTAATTCAGATGCAAATTTTTAAGGTGATTGCGTGCCCGAGAACACGGTAGGAGAGAGAATAAAACAGCTCAGAGATAACCAGAACATCACTATCCAGGAACTCGCAGAGAGAAGTGGTGTTAACCAGGAACTCATAAGTAAAATAGAGGAGGGCGACGTTCTCCCCTCACTGACACCCCTCATAAAGATCTCAAGGACCCTCGGAGTCCGGCTTGGAACGCTCCTTGATGACAGGATACAGGATGAACCCATCATAGTCAGGAAGGGTAAGACCCGGAGGGTAATACACTTCTCAGGACGTGAAGATGAAACAGGATCAAGCAACCTCAACTTCCACTCCCTGGGAGCAGGCAAAAGTGACAGGCACATGGAACCCTTCATCATAGACGTTGAAATCCATGAGGACGACTTCAAACTATCATCCCATGAGGGTGAAGAGTTCATCTACGTCCTTGAGGGTGAAATCGAGGTAATCTACGGCCAGGACACCTACACCCTCCAGGCCGGTGACAGCATATACTACGACTCCATAGTACCGCACCACCTCCATGCAGCAGGAGAAGAAAAGGCAAGGATACTGGCAGTTGTTTACACACCATTCTAGATGGATGATAGGATGTTCAAAATAACAGTAACACCCCGCTTCGGGGATATTGATGGACTCAGGCACGTTAACAACACTGTTCTTGCAGTATGGTTTGAGAAGGGAAGGAACCCCATATTCAGGATGTTCACACCGGACCTGGACCTCAGCTATGAGAAATGGAAACTCATCCTCGTAAGGACAGAGTTCGATTTCCTTGCACAGATGTACTACGGGAGCGACGTTGAGATCAGAAGCTACATAACCCATATCGGAAACTCATCCTTCACCATCGGACATGAAGCCTGGCAGGACGGAGAGCTCAAGGCAAGGGGCAGGGCGGTCCTCGTTCACTATGACTTCATCGAGCAGAAGAAGAAACCGATACCTCCAGAGATAAGGGCTCAGCTGGAGGAACACCTTGTAGAGGAATGAAAGGGTGGATTTATGGTTTTCACAGAGGATACAATAGGAGAATTTTTTGAAAAACAGGTTGAAAGGTACGCTTATAAGGAATTCATAGTTTACCCAGACAGGGACCTTAGATTCACCTACAGGGAGTTCAATGACAGGGTCAACCTCATGGCCAAGGGCCTCCTGTCTATAGGAATAAAGAAGGGCGACCACGTGGGTATCTGGGCCACTAACGTTCCGGACTGGCTCACATTTCTCTTTGCAACAGCAAAGATCGGCGCCGTCCTTGTAACGGTAAACACAGCCTACAGGAGCCATGAACTGGAATACGTCATGAAACAGTCTGATATGAAGGCAATAGCAATCATAGACGGCTTCAGGGATGTTGACTACATTCAGACACTCTACGAGCTCGTCCCTGAACTTAAAACCCATGAAAGGGGCCACCTCAGGAGTGAAAGGTTCCCTGAACTCAGGAGCGTCATCTACATAGGCGCCCAGAAACACAGGGGAATGTACAACACCCACGAACTCATGCTCCTTGGAAGACACGTCCCTGACAGTAAACTTGAGGAGGCGGCTGCAGAACTCAGGAACACGGATGTGATCAACATGCAGTACACCTCAGGGACAACAGGGTTCCCCAAGGGGGTCATGCTGACACACAGGAACATACTCAACAACGGCTACTACATCGGTGAGAGACAGAGGTTCACAGAGGAGGACAGGCTCTGCCTCCCGGTCCCCCTCTTCCACTGCTTCGGGATAGTGCTGGGTGTGCTGGCCATCCTTACCCATGGAGGCACCCTGGTCATGATAGAACTCTTCGACCCCCTCCTGGTCCTTGCAGCTGTTGAGAAGGAGAAGTGCACGGCCCTCTACGGCGTTCCCACAATGTTCATAGCAGAATTCACACACCCGATGTTTGACATGTTCGACCTCTCATCACTCCGTACAGGGATCATGGCAGGTTCACCATGCCCCATCGAGGCAATGAAACGCGTCATGAACGACATGAACATGAAGGAGGTAACCATAGCCTACGGACTCACAGAGGCCTCACCTGTATTCACACAGACAAGTGTTGATGACCCCATAGAGAAACGTGTCGAAACCGTGGGGACACCCCTCCCCCACATAGAGGTCAAGATAGTTGACCCCGAGACCGGGGAGGAACTTGGACCCGGAGAGCCGGGTGAGATCTGCTGCCGCGGCTACAACGTCATGAAGGGCTACTACAAGATGCCCGAGATGACGGCCGAGGCCATAGACGAGGATGGATGGCTCCACAGCGGAGACCTTGCGGTGATGGATGAGGACGGCTACTACTCAATCGTGGGCCGTATAAAGGACATGATCATCCGCGGCGGCGAGAACATTTACCCCAGGGAGATCGAGGAATTCCTCCACACCATGCCGGGTGTAAAGGACGTGCAGGTAGTCGGTATACCCGATGAGAAGTACGGTGAAATAGTAGGGGCCTTCATCATAAAGGAGGATGACGCGGATCTCCTTGAAGAGGACGTCCGGGACTATGCGATCCAGAGGATAGCAAGGTACAAGGTCCCCAAGCACGTGTTCTTTGTGGATGAGTTCCCACTGACTGCAAGCGGGAAGGTCCAGAAGTTCAAACTCCGTGAAATGGCAGTTGAGCTTCTAAAGAAGAAGGAAACCTAATATTTTTTTCTTGAGCGGTAGAATGATAATTTTAAACAGGAGAAAAAGGTCAGTTGATTTTATCCCTGCAGGAAAACCCAGCGGAGCCCTCAACACCCGCAGGAAACCCCCATTCTGGGGGAGGTTAAAGGTCCAGAAGACAGGGTCCGGTCCAAGGATAGCGAGGTTCACCATAGAAAGGGATGGGAAGGAAAGCCTCAGGAAACCCTCAGAGGCACTTAAACTGATGAAGAAACAGGCAGTCTTCCTCACGGGCCATGATGAGGAACTCGAGGAACTCCTATCAGCCTACGGTATCAGGTACAGGCACACAAGGGTCTGCCAGCACTGCCTCCATGAGGGGTACGTTACTGTTGTGAATTCAAGGTCATCAACGGTGTACTCCGGCCAGAGGATATGCTCAAGGTGCGTTGATGAGGTGATCAAGAGGGAACTCAGGTACTCGGGCCTTGATGTCTTGGTATACAGGAATCTCAGGAGGCTCATCAGGAGGGGGATACCCCTCGAGGAGGTCCTTGAGGTCATATCACCCCGTTTTGACCCCCTTGATAACAGGAGATTAACCCTCTATGATACGGTCACCTCAGGGGCTGACAGGACACCACAGGTCCCGGTGGATAAACTGGGGATTCCCGAGGGATTCATAAGGATACTTAAAAGGGAGGGTAACCGTGTACTGAGGCCGGTGCAGGTACTTGCGGTTGATTCGGGCCTCCTTGAGGGTGAGGATCTCATGGTGGTATCTGCAACTGCAAGTGGAAAGACACTAATAGGTGAACTTGCAGGCATACCCCGGGCAATGGCCGGTGAAAGGTTCATATACCTCACACCCCTCGTGGCACTGGCAAACCAGAAATACAGGGACTTTAAGGGGAGATACTCACGTCTCGGTCTTAAAACAGCCATAAAGGTTGGTATGAGCAGGATAAGGGCCCGTGAAGAACTGAAGATTCCGGAAACCGATCTGTCATCTTCTGACATCATAGTGGGTACCTATGAGGGCTTTGATTATATCCTGAGGTCAGGAGGGGCTGAGAGACTTGGCAGGGTAGGGGTGGTTGTGGTGGATGAGATACACACCCTTGAGGATGAGGAGAGGGGTTCGAGGCTTAACGGGATGATAAGGAGGATAAAGGGGTTATTCCCTGAGGCCCAGATCATAGCACTCTCTGCAACCGTGAAGAACACTGAGGAGATAGCCTCGGATTTTGGTCTGAGACTCGTTGAGTATGATAGAAGACCCGTACCCCTTGAGAGGCACATTGTATTTTCAAGGAGCCCTGAGGAGAAGAAGAACCTCATACTCAGGCTTGCAGAGCGGGAGTTCTCCCTGAAGTCAGAGAGAGGATTCCATGGCCAGACCATAATCTTCACAAACTCACGGAGGAAGACGAGGCTCATTGCAGAATACCTTACAAGGAACAGGGTCAGTGCAGCTGCCTACCATGCGGGTCTATCCTACAGGGAAAGGCAGAGGATAGAGAAGGCGTTCGCCTCCCAGAAGCTTGCTGCCATTGTAACAACAGCCGCCCTTGCAGCTGGAGTTGATTTTCCAGCATCACAGGTTATTTTTGAGACGCTCCTTATGGGTAACCGGTGGCTGACGGCCAACGAGTTTTCACAGATGCTTGGAAGGGCCGGGAGGCCATCCTATCATGACAGGGGAATTGTATATGTCCTTGCAGAGGCTGGAATGGAATTTGATGGAGAAACAGAGGAGGTGAAGGCCCTTGAACTCCTTGAAAGCGGACCGGACCCTGTTGATGTCCACTATTCTGAGGAGGATGTTCTTGAACACATCCTTGCAGATGTAAGTTCAGGGGCACTCAGGAGGAGGTCCGATATCTCGGGGGATGGCTCATGGATCCTTGAACCCGGAAGAGCCCTTGAAATCCTTGAATCCTATGGTATGATCACCACAGAGAGTGGAATTGAGGTCACACCCTACGGTATGGCCGTATCAAGGTCCTTCATCAAACCAGGGGACGCCGAGTACATCAGGTCAAACCTCCAGGGGAACCCCCTTGACGTTGCCCTTGAAATGGAACCCTTCACATCAGCGTACCTTTCAGGGAGACTCCACAGGAAGCTGAGTCAGGCAGTGAAGGCTAAATTTTCAACGAGGCTGATGGCAGATTCAACCCTTGACATACTCTCAGGGGGGGATAACCTTGTTAAACTGGATAGCAGACTCCAGGAGGCTGTTCTGAAACTTCAGATGGACTTCCTATCATGTGAGTGCAGGGAAAGGCCCTTCTGTGGCTGTATCCAGAGTAAACTGTCCCGTCATATAATAGACAGGAGGCTGAGGGGGGAGGACCCTGCTGATATAAGCAGGGGACTTCTATCAGGATATCAGATCCAGGCCTATCCAGGGGATATATTCAGCTGGCTTGACTCAACCGTACGGACCCTTGAGGCGGTTAAAAGGATTGCATCAGCATTCCGGAAGAAAAAGACTGTAAGGGAGTGTTCAAGGATCATAAGGGGTATAGAGATGGGGCGGATATGATAATCTGCCTTATTTTTCTCTCCACACATCATCTTTCAATTAATGCTGCCTCATGATGCAATTTTATATGGAGTCCATATCTGCAGGAATTCTGCAAGGATCTCATCAGTATCTGCTCATGATGTAATTTTATATGGAGTCCATATCCATATTTAAGTCAGCATTCTGGAAGGTGTCATCATGTTAAATAGAGACATGGTAAGTTCCTTTATATTATACCAGCATTATGCGCATTTATAATAGGAATCCTCGTCACGGTGAGGTATCAGTGGCCCATTGGATGGGATATATACTACCACATACACCTTGCAAGGGTTTACATGCTGGAGGGGCTGACGTTGCATGATCCTCTCTATAATGCTCCTTCAGGAAATATAATCAATTATCCTCCAATCTTCCACCTCACCCTGATCCTTGTATCATATATCCTTCAGACAGGTCTCTTCGAGGCCGCCAGGTTCATGCAGCCTGTTCTAATCTCAGCAATAGTCCTATCGGTTACCATCGTGGCTTCCAGGTTCTATGAGGACAGGTATACTGGTCTGGCCGCAGGGATACTCTTCATCTCAGGCTCCGTTGCCGTAAGATCCGTCTCACCCATACCCGAGAACATGGCCCTCATTATACTTCCCTTCAGTATCTACATGTACTATGAGTTTTTCAGGGAGGAAAGGGATAGATTAGTATCCGCCCTTTTATCAGGGGCTCTCATGGGCACCGTTGCACTTATACATCCTGCAGCAACTGTGTGCCTTGTATTTTCTGTTACATTAATAACAGCTGCAGTTGCAGTCGCGAATATTGTTTCAGGTAGTGTGGGTGCTCTTAAGAGGACGGCCACCGGCTACCTTGCATTTTTAATCGTAGGAATCATCATAGCATCCATCTGGTGGCTTCCGGCCCTTTATGTTAAGAGTACGGGTGGAGCTGGTGGTGTGAGCACGGGTCTTCAGTTTTCAAGGGGTATGAGTATTCTGCATTACCCCGGTGCATTCGGTTACCTTACTGCCCTCCTCTCAATTCCTGGATTGGTCGCTGCAGTCAGAAAACGAGGTTTAAGGGACCTTTTCATAGTATCATGGATCCTTTCCATGTTGATACTCTCAAAGGGATACTACATCGGTATCAATGTTATATCCTACAGGGTCCTCATTTACATGATGATCCCCCTCAGCATCCTGGGGGCAGCGGGACTCAGATACTGTTCAGGGATCATCGAGAGGAAGAGCAGGGTGGCTGCAGGAATATTTTTCGTATCAGTCCTCTTTGTGGCACTCTTCCAGGGATATGCACACATAACATCTCCAAAGACAGCTGATTATGGTGCAATGACGCCCTATGGGCGTATACAGATAGCCCCCCCATCCGAGTCTGAGTATGAACTTGCAGAATGGTTCAGGGAGCAGGGAGGAGTCGCAGCATTTTCTAACTACTATACCATGGGTTTTGTCGCGGCATACTCTGATCAGAAGGTTAACCCCATCCTGTTCACGGATCCCGATGCACTGAAACCATCCAAACTCCATGAGAAGAGAATAAAGTACCTTGTATTTGACAGGAGACTGAAGGCTGATGGGAACTTCACCTTCAGGGCCAGGGATAACTTCCTGTTCTATGGCAGCAAGACCCGGGTAGATAGACTTGAATATCCATACCTCAGGAAGGTCTATGAAAACGGGGATTTTGTTGTTTACCTTGTTACAGCCTGAAACTATTCCCATGAGTGAACCGGCGGTCTTCTAGCCGCCCCCGATATCTTTATAAACCACGGGTAATAAAATGGAAGGTGGAGGATTATGAAGGTTATATGGTGTCCATTTTATCACCTTCTAATAATCCTCCCATCTTACAACTGATTCAGGATATTCGTTCATGTTCTCTAATTGGGACATGTCATATCCCTGCAGGAACCTGCATACTCTGGAAACTGGAGAACCTCCTTCCTTTTACTGCCATACCTGTAGACGGTCACACCCTTACATCCAAGTCTGTATGCCGCCATGAACACCCTTTCAACGTCTGAGGGTGTTGCATTCTCCGGGAGGTTAACTGTTTTTGAGACGGCATTATCAACGTGTCTCTGGAAGGCCGCCTGCATTTTAACATGGAAGACGGGGTCTATCTCATGGGCGGTGACAAATAGCCTCCTCATTGATTCAGGTACGCCGGGCATGTCCCTGAGCGTTCCCTTTGAGACTATCCTCTTCAGGGTCCCGGTGTCAAGGCCCTCCCTCAGGGCCGCTTCCCTCAACAGGGGGTTAATTTCATGAAAAACCCTGCCCATGATGTTCCTTTTAAATGAAACCGCGAATAGGGGTTCAATGCCGCTGCTGACACCTGCTATTATACTGAGTGAACCGGTGGGTGCGATTGTTGTCAGTGTGGCGTTCCTCATACATTCAAATCCCTCAAGGTCCCATCTGCTCCCTGAGAATGCAGGGAAGGAACCCCTTTCCACTGCAAGTTTCATTGAAGCACTGCGGGCCTCCCTTTCTATGAAGGCCATAACCCTCCCGGCAACCCTGAGGGCGGCGTCTGAACTGTAGGGCACCCCGAGCCTTATCAGCATGTCGGCAAATCCCATAACACCAAGACCGATCTTCCTGGTCCTCCTGGTGGTCCTCTGTATCCTCCTCAGGGGGTAACTGTTAACATCAATCACGTTATCAAGGAAGTGCACGGCCCTGTGGACGGTCTTGGCAAGCCTGTCCCATTTAACACCCCCGGGCCCAGCCATTAACCCGAGGTTTATTGATCCCAGGTTGCATGATTCATAGGGGAGGAGCGGCTGCTCTCCACAGTTATGGACCAGGAATCCATTGGCAGCGAAGGCGTTGATGCCTGGGACACTTGCATCATAGACCTCCTCCACACCCCTACTTTTGAGTCCGGAGAAGGTGGAGAGGACCATCATTTCACCGGAACCTGGATCTTCATCCAGAAGGATGTTCCCGATGGATCCTTCACTTTCATGGGTCGCGGGCTCCTGTTTATCATTTATTGGTTTATGGTTCACAACAGGTAGGGTGGTGCGTACTGCCTCTACCAGCTCCTGTTTATCATTTATTGGTTCACGGTGCCCTGAATTTCCTGCAGCATTGAAGCTATTCACTTCATCCCTGCGTTCATGGTTCCATAAACCCCACCCAGCCGCCCTACTGTTCATGACAAGAAGGTCACCCCTTTCAAGGTCACCGGCAGCCCGCCAGACCGGACCATCATCCATTACAAGGATCCTGTGGTCATCTGTCAGTCTCAGACTGCAGCCCTCCCTGGTCCTGAGTTCATAGACATCCCGGACTCCTGTCTTAAAGAAACCTGAACTGCACGGGTACAGATAGCCGTTCACTTCAGCCAGGAATGGTCTTCCTATGAGTTCAGCGACCCTCAGGGGTCCTTCTCCTGTCAGGACCATGGTTTCTGCTGTCACGCAGGGATTTGTGGCTTCTATCCTGCCAAGGGATGGGGTGGGGTTGTAACGGTTTATCCGGTCCTCAAATATAACCCCGGGGTCTCCGCACCTCCAGGCAGCCTTCACCATCGCCCTCAGTATGGTCCCTGAGGAAAGGGAGTCAACGGTTTCACCCGTCCGCGGGTTTATGAGGTCGACTCTGCCAGGCCTCTCCATGAAGCTGTCAGGTACGGAGACAGAGAGGTTGAAGTTACTGAGGGGTCCCTCGGATGTCTTGGCATCTATGAAACCGAGTATGTCAGGGTGGTTAACCCGCAGAACACCCATATTGGCACCCCTCCTGCGCCCGCCCTGTTTTATAACGTCAACTGCAACATCAAATATCCTCATAAATGAAACAGGACCTGAGGCCACACCCATGGTTGATGCAACAACATCGCCCTCAGGTCTCAGATCAGAGAAGGAGAAACCAACACCACCCCCTGACCTGTGGATTATGGCCATATCCCGGAGCGAGTCAAATATGCCCTCAATTGAATCAGGAACCGGGAGAACAAAACATGCTGAGAGCTGGTTGATGGATGTCCCTGCGTTCATGAGTGTGGGGGAGTTTGGGAGAAACTCCAGTCGGGACATCATGGAATAGAAGGTTTCCTCAGCCTTTCTGACATCCTCACCATAGAATTCATCTGCAAGTGCAACGGCCCCTGCAACCCTCCTGAACATGTCCTCGGGTGTCTCTACAATATCGCCATTCTCATCCCTCAGAAGGTACCTTTCCTTCAGCACGCTGAGGGCCGTTCTGCTTAAGGGTATCATCATGAAGCTGTATTCAACGGACCCTCCGATGACATCGGAGTGGCCTAGATTCCTTTCAGTCAATAAGGTCAAGAAGGTTCTTTATATCCCTTACAGCACTCTCAACAGCATCTTCAAGCAGCCTCTGGCCGAGGACAGGGTCAGGGTTTATACCCTCCTTTTCACAGGTCCTCGCAGCCCGGTCAATTTCCCTGTTAGATTCACGGGCCTCCTTAAGGCCTATCATCCCTATTTCAGGGTAAAGTTCGGGTCTGCATTCATCCAGCCTTCCTAAATCCGCAATTCCAAGGATTAAACCTGCGGATAACTCACCGCTTCCTGCATGGGGGCCCTCAATTTCAACCATCCTGCTGTTCCAGACGATCTCAAGGTCCAGTTCCTCCATGAGGTCCTCCATGTAATCTTCAAGGTCGTTACCGCCGTGGGCATTCACGATAACCACGGCATCAAGCTTCAGGAGTCTTCTGGCCTTCCTGAGAGTCGGTTTGAGTTCCTTCTCAACCAGTTCCTCCGGTTCCATGTGGATTCCATGTTTAACGTAGGGGAACTCTGCCGCACCGTAGATCACACCCAGGAACCTTGCTCCTGTGCGCAGAGCAGCCTCAAGGGCTATGTATGATGCTATCTTGGAGTCGGTGTCAATGGGGAGTGCAGGGCCATGGTTTTCAAGGTGGGAGCCCAGTGCAATCACACCTATCCTGTGGACCTTCTCTGAGAGGATGTTCCCCGCGTCAAGGTTCAGCCGAACCACCTTCAGACCTCCAGATTCCAGATCCTATCCCCTATATAGTGTATGGTTTTAACGGCTTTCCCTGAATCCTTCTCAACCATTTCAGGCCCGCTCATAAGGCTTATACCCACTGCGAGGGGTTTGCGGTGTTTCTCATCAACCACGATGACCGTGTCATTCTCCCCTATCATGGGGTCAGCATCAACGATACCAGGGCTCATAACATCGGCTCCGTTTGCAAGGAACCTCACAGCGCCCATGTCAACCACAACGTAGCCCTTCTTAATTTCAGTTCCAAGGGCACCCTTCAGTGTGGGGAAGGGTTTATCATCGATGAGCATGACCATGGGCCTGCCATCCACCAGGATCAGGTTTTCATCATCGGTTTCCAGGATCTCAACGGTGGCCCTGTCGGGTATTATCCCGGCATAGTCACCGAGCCCTTCCTTAATCTCCCTGAGCTTCTTTTTCTTCAGATGATACCTCTTTCTTACCTTCACATTCACACCCTTTCACTGTAGATTTCACAGGCAAACAGATTATACCATTATATGTTTAAGGTGATTAAAATCAGTTTACCCACACATGGCAGATCTATGGGTCCTGGGGGTAAGAAACCTATATATACTATTAGAATAGAAAAATGGAGTATCTGACCGCAAGATTTCAGATGTCCAGTTAGGTTTAAATATAATCTTGGCAGATCTTAATCTAAGGATAGGTGATAGATGTGAGTTCACAGAGAGTTAATGTACAGAGACCACTTGATGCCCTTGGCAATTCACTGAACTCCCCTGTTATAATCAAGTTGAAAGGCGACAGGGAGTTCAGAGGGGTTTTAAAGAGCTTTGATCTCCACATGAACCTCGTGCTCAACGATGCAGAGGAACTTGAGGATGGGGAGGTCACAAGGAGGCTTGGAACCGTCCTTATCCGTGGAGATAATATAGTGTACATATCCCCCTGAGGGACGCTAATTTATATCTGAGGAAGACTGAATTTTACATTAATGGAACTTGTTTTAGGAGGATTAAAAGATGAAAGGTACTCCATCATTTGGTAAGCGTAATAAGAATCTTCATATAAGATGCAGACGCTGCGGTAAAAACTCATACCACGTGCGTAAGAAGGTCTGCGCCGCCTGTGGCTTTGGAAGATCAAGCCGTATAAGGCGTTATAACTGGCAGAACAAGAAAATTACAGGCCAAAGGTTGAAATAAATGGATAATAAGGGCCCTGTTGATGTGCGGATAATCGTTGAGGGAGCCTCTGATGTTGAGAGCGTTTCAAGGGCGCTCCAGAAGGTATCCCTCGGGGCAAAGTACCATATAACTGTCTCATCCATAGTGCCGACAACAAGCCTCGAGATTGCCATGAAGGCGGTTGAGGGCGCTGATATAGTCCTTATAGCAACAGATGTTGATCAGACAGGAAGAGAACTTGCAGATAAATTCCGCGAAGCCCTGAAGGGTATTGTCGGGCACATTGAAAGGATGAAACTCCCCTACGGTCACGACGTGGAATACCTCGACCCGGAACTCATAAGGGAAGAAATAGAAAACGCCATCATAAGGGCCGGGCTCCATACAATTTCAGGTGTAAAGGACCTGAGGGACATGGAGCATGCGCTCAATGAGTGCAATGGGAAGTTAGAGGAGTTATCCTCTGAAAACAGCGCCCTTAAAGAGGAAAATAAGAGACTCAGGGATGAAATCGAGACTGAGAGGGCGACTCTGAATTCCCTTAAGGATGAACTGATGGGGGTCAGGGAAAAACTCAGGGCCCTTGAGGAACAGTACTCTGAGCTCAAAACTCGTTTTTCTGAAATTGAAGAAAAGAATCTTCTTGAAACCTTTTCAATAAGGGAACTCTGGAATGAGGCCTTTGATGAGGATCCAGGGGACCTTGAAAGGATTTATTTTGTAACGGACCATATAAAACCCGATGGCATTATAATGGGTCAGGGATCCATTGCAGCACCATCACGGGATGATGCCATTGAATGGCTCAGGATTATCAAATCAGCTCTGGTTTTTGTTGAGAAGGATGATGAATCACCGGAGTGACCCTAAAAACCTTCTTGCAGGGAGAATCTAAAGTGAGAGATAAATGCGGTATTGTAGGGATTTACTCAGCAGATAAGAACATCAACGTGGCCTCCCAGATATACTATGCACTCTACGCACTCCAGCACCGCGGACAGGAATCTGCAGGAATTTCAACCTTTGACGGTGATGAGATGCGGACCCACAGGGGCATGGGGCTTGTCTGCGACGTCTTTGACCCTGAGAAACTCGCAGAGCTCAGGGGAAGTGTGGGTATAGGACATGTCCGCTATTCAACCACTGGAAAGTCAAGGATTGAAAATTCACAGCCATTCTGGAGCGAATTCCAGGGAGGAAGGATAGCAATAGCCCACAATGGAGACATAATCAATTCAATGGAGCTAAGGGCTGAACTGGAGGATGAAGGCCACAGCTTCATATCAACAACAGATTCTGAGGTGATCTGCCACCTCCTGAGCAGGGAATACGATAAAAACCCTAACATGGTGGGGGCGATAAAGCGGGTTTCAGAGCAGCTCATAGGCTCCTATTCACTTGTGGTGCTCCTGAATGATGACCTCTACGTTGTAAGGGACCCTGTGGGTATAAAGCCCCTGGCCTTTGCAAGGAAGGGACCCGTGCAGATGGTGGCATCAGAGACCGTGGCCTTTGATGTTATAGGAGCCGAACACGTGAGGGATGTCCAGCCAGGGGAGATACTCCACCTCAACAGGGGAAACTCCCACTGGGTTGCCAATGCACCGGACACACGGAGGGCCCACTGCATGTTTGAATACGTGTACTTCGCACGCCCGGACAGTGTCATCGATGGCCGTAACGTTTACAGGGTCCGCCTGAACATCGGGGAGGCCCTCTACAGGGAGCACCCCGCCGATGCAGACGTGGTTGTCCCGGTCCCTGATTCATCAATACCTGCTGCTATCGGCTATTCAAGGATCTCAGGGATACCCTACGGGGAGGGCCTCATCAAGAACAGGTACGTTGGCCGCACCTTCATAATGCCCACACAGGAGGAGCGTGAAACCGCGGTTAAACTCAAGATGAACCCCATAAGGTCTGAACTTGAGGGTAAAAGGATAGTCCTTGTGGATGACAGTATTGTGAGGGGGACCACCTCAAGGGCCCTCATCGATATCATAAGGGATGCGGGGGCAGAGGAGATACACCTGAGGATAGGATGTCCACCCATAAAGTCCCCATGCTACTACGGTATAGCAATGGCAACCAAGAGGGAACTTATAGCATCCGACAGGGATGTTGAGGAGATAAGGAAGATTATAGGTGTTGACTCACTGGGCTACCTCAGCATAGAATCCCTGGTTGAATGCATAGGTATCAAGAAGGGCTTCCTCTGCACCGGATGCCTTGACGGTGACTACCCCACACCCCTCCCCAGGAATATCAGGGAATACGAGTCAGTAAGGTCATGCCTCTGATTCTTTCACATGAATCTGTGGTTACCATGCCTGAACTTCTATCACCTGCAGGAGACTTCCCCTCCCTCATGGCTGCCCTGAAGGCAGGTGCTGATGCTGTCTACCTTGGCCTGGAGGGCTGCAATATGAGGGCAAGGGCAGGGAACTTCACGGTCCATGAGATAGAGGAGGCCGTTGAGAGGGCCCATGGTTACGGTGCACGGCTCTATGTATGCACCAACACCTCCCTCAGGGATGAGGATGTTGAGAGGCTTGAACTCATACTCCCTGAACTTCATTCTGCCGGTGTGGATGCTGTCATAGCATCTGACCTTGCAGCAGTTGACCTTGCAGCAGATAACGGTCTGGATGTCCATGTGAGTGTCCAGGCAAACATATCAAACACCCGCAGCCTCCATGTACTGAAGGATATGGGTGTGTCAAGGGTTATACTGTCAAGGGAACTTTCCCTTAATGAGATCTCCGGTATAGCATCATCATCACCCATCGAGGTGGAGGTCTTTGTCCATGGAGCCCTCTGCACAGCCCTGTCAGGGAGGTGCTACCTGAGCTCATACCTCTATGGGAGGAGCGCCAACTGTGGCGAGTGCCTGCAGCCATGCAGAAAGAAGTGGAGGCTTGTATCCGAGGATGGTGAGTTTGAACTTGAAACAGATGCCTCAGGTTACATAAGAACTTACCTCCTAAGCCCCAGGGACCTCTGCATGATTGAACACATCCCAGAGCTCCTGGATGCAGGTGTATCCGCCCTCAAGATAGAGGGGCGCGGCCGGCCCGCAGATTATGTGGGGACCGTTACGGGTGTGTACAGGGAGGCGGTTGACAGGTACCTTGAGGGTGAATGGAGGTTTGAGGAGAGGTGGCTCCGGGAACTTAAAAAGGTGTTTAACAGGGGCCTTGGAAAGGGATTCTATTTCTCAGAGCCCGAGGCAGGGAGTCCGGGCAACGTCTCGGATTATGTTAAGCTCGATGTTGGGGAGGTTGTGAACTACTACCGGAAGGCAGGCGCGGCCGAGGTGCGACTCTGGAGACCCCTAAAGCTGGGGGATGAGATAATAATCCAGGGCAGAACCACCGGCGCCCTGATACAGAGGGTTGAGTCCATCCAGGTAGACGGCTGCAGTGTGGAGAGGGTTGAGGATGGACATGCAGGGATCCTTGTATCAGGGAGGGTCAGGGAGGGGGACCTGGTCTACAGGAGGGTCCCAAGGGACCGGGGATGATCCCAGGGCTTACCCTTTCTTTATTTTCGAGGTGCCGCAGCCCTCCCATGACTTCTTCAGCCCTTGAGGCTCTGAAGGTTCATAATCTTATTTATCCCTTGGTGCGGTCTATAGCAGTTTAATGCTTCTTCAGCCCTTGAGGCTCTGAAAAGCCCAATGACCCACTTCACTGCTCACTGATCTTCAGCTTCATGGGGATATCCGGCAGGGAAACTGTTATTTTTCAGGTCAGATAAAGTACTGTTAATGGGGTGAATAGATGATAAAGGTAAAGGATGCAATGCAGAGTGATGTTATAACCGTTAAGAGGACGAACAGTATCCATGAGGCTGCCAGGGTACTCAGGGAGAACAGGATCAGCGGGGCTCCTGTTGTTGATGATGACGGGAAACTTGTGGGTATAATAAGTGAAGGGGATATAATGAGGCTCCTGGAGGTCCATTCACCAAGGCTCAACCTTATACTCCCATCCCCACTGGACCTTGTGGAGCTTCCCATCAGAATGAAGCATGAGTATGATGAGATAGCCAAGGGGATAAGGAAGGCTGCGGTGATGCTTGTTGAGGAGATAATGAAGGAGAAGGTCATCACGGTCTCCCCCGAGGCATCTGTCTCTGATGCAGCTGAACTCATGGATAAGCATGATATAAAGAGGCTCCCTGTTGTTGATGAGGATGGAAACCTTGTAGGGATAATCACAAGGGGAGATGTTATAGGGGCCTTTGTTAAGTGAGCAGGGTGTGCCAATGAAGAGGATAGCCATTTATGGTAAGGGAGGTATAGGCAAATCCACCATCGTATCAAACATGGCAGCAGCCTACTCATCAAGCTACAGGGTCCTTGTGATAGGCTGCGACCCCAAGGCAGACACCACCAGGACCCTGTATGGACAGAGGATCCCTGCGGTCCTCGATATCATGAAGGAGAACCGGAAACCTGATGTTTCTGATGTGGTCCATGAGGGCTTTGGTGGTGTGAGGTGCGTTGAATCCGGGGGTCCTGAGCCGGGTGTGGGATGTGCCGGGAGGGGTGTTATCGTTGCAATGAACCTCCTTGAGAGGCTGGGTGTCTTTGATGATGACCCTGATATAATCATCTATGATGTGCTGGGGGACGTTGTCTGCGGAGGATTCGCGGTTCCCCTCAGGGAGGAATTTGCCGATGAAGTCTACATTGTGACATCAGGTGAGTACATGTCACTCTATGCTGCAAACAACATTGCAAGGGGTGTAAGGAAGCTCAAGGGCAGACTTGGCGGGGTTATATGTAACTGCAGAGGTATAAGGGATGAGGTTAAGATTGTGGAGGCCTTCGCATCCAGGATAGGATCCAGGGTTATCGGTGTTGTTCCAAGAAGCCCCCTTGTGCAGGAGAGCGAGCTTGAAGCAAAGACTGTTGTTGAAAAGTTTCCTGATTCAGACCAGGCAGCTATTTACAGGGAACTTGCGGATGAAATCTATGGTAACACAGACTTCACGGTCCCCGAGCCCATGGATCAGGACGAGTTTGAGGAGTTCTTCAGGAGATTCATTTATTCAAAGGATAATTAATTATGGGGAGGTGTTTTTTGGAGAGATATGTTCAGCTTGGCATATTCCATGCCATTACAGGGTCCTGATTGTTCTGCCGGCCGTCTGTCATTCTATCCCTGGGGGCATCATCGGCCCCGTGCCTCCATGGTATTCTGTCCTGAAGCTAATATTTGGGGTTCTGATGCTTGGCGCCGGCATTAAACTTTTAAGGACATGATGCCGGGCGTCTGGAGCATGTGATCACAGGTTCCATTCACTCACCCTGGCGCCGGAGCCCTCCATTGCCTCAAGCACGGCACCTGTAGCATCATCAAGGCTTTCGAAGTAGTGGAGGTGTGAGCTGCACCGGCAGTCCGAACACCCGAAGCCAGTTACTGAGGATGGACCATGGAGCTTCTCTGAGATGGTGCATTCAAGTCTTCGTTCATCTGTGGTATAGAGGACCCTTTCAACCACAGCCTCCCTGAGAAGGTAATCTATATGCCACCTCAACCTTTTTTCCTTCTTAAGGTGCCTCCTTATCCGTCCTTCAAGGGAACCGAAACCTGAACCAACATAGACATAGAATCCCTTCTGGAAGACCCTTCTACCAAGCCTTCCCACATCCATCTCTGATCCATCGGACCTTATGATGAGGCAGTATGTACCCTTCATATGAATCATATAATAATCATGTTCAGACATCTATCAATTAAGTCAATCTGCTCCCGTTGAAGTAATACTCTTCCATGGTATTATCACAGCAAGAAAGTTTTAGTAAAATTTATATTTTTCATCGGTAATAACTTATTCTGGTTTCTGCAGGGTTAATCTGGGTGATGCCTTGTGGTGGCAGATGGTTGCTTTAGATAACAGTGATAAGCATGGTAATGATGGGGCAATGAAATATCAGTTTCCCACATAGGGAAGTGGCAGGACGCGCTTCAATGAAAAATTATCCAGGTGGGGGCCTGTGGGGAGGTGTAATGATGTGTCCTGTCTCTTAACTGTTTCTGAACCCTGCAGAAACCCCATGTTTCTGGAGGTGGTTAAGTGGGAGGGATGAGATATACCCTGAGGGCTAGGGGTCATCCGAATGTTTCTGCCAGGCACAGGACAACCCTTGAGGTTACTGTGGACCCGCAGATAGGGAAAACAGCCGACTGTATTATAGGTGTTTCATCATCTGATTCAGTATCAACAATTCCTGAGGAAATTAAAAGGGCCATAAGGGATCCTTCTGCAAGGATAAGACTCGTTTTACGTACTGAAAATGGATTCGATGAGGTGAGGGGTTACGGGCACCCTGACTTAACCCTGGACCATCCCACCGATATTGTCTGCCGCAGGAGCAGTTACATATGCGGCAGGACCCTCATGATAGGGGCTGATAAGGCAGCCTGTGATCTCAGCGAGGAACTTGTAAGGGATCTCATGGAGGGCAAGGAGCTTACAGTGGAGATAATAGTTGAATGAGCTGCCTGGATATTTACAGTTGTTGTGGTATTTTTTTCCTGCTCATCAAAGAAACAGTTACTTTAATTTTTTTATTTGTGACTTAATGGTTTGGTCCAAGAAATAGTTACTTCATTTTTTTTATTTCCCACTTAATGATAGTATTTGAATAGTGCAGGGGACGGGATTCGAACCCGCGAAGGGACTCCCCCACTAGGCCCTCAACCTAGCGCCTTTGACCGCTCGACCACCCCTGCATATGAGAATGAGTGCTGATCGGGGAGTGAAACAAAGTATCTACATTTTTATATTTAAACTTTGCGGTGCCCCGGCACAGGTTTTTATACGTGGCATGTAAAATTTTTATCATAAACCAAGCAGATCAAATATCTGGATGGATCAATATGGAGCCTGTAGCATTGGATGCTCTGAGAAAGGCAGGGAATGATCTCCTGGTGGATATTGAGGTATCACCGGGTTCTGGAAGATTTGAAATAGCATCATATGATGAATGGAGAAAGAGACTTGTGGTTAAGGTAAAATCACCCCCTGAGAAGGGAAAGGCAAATAGGGAGATCATGAAGGAGTTCTCAAAGATTTGCGGTAAAGATGTTGAGATCATATCAGGTCATAAAAGCCGACATAAGACCCTCAGAATATATGGTATGGATCCTGAAGCCTTTCTCAGCCTGCTGCAGGAGTTCTGAAGTAATATCTGGCTCATGAATGTATATGATTCATTTAAGTGTAAACAATTTTCATGGAAAAATATATTAGTAAGGTTTTAGAGAAGATGTAACTGGAGGTTAGACATGATTTCAACAGTTACAACGACAACAACCACCACCGTGACGACTGCAGATGTCATGACATACAGTATAATAGCAGTGCTTGCCCTTATAGGGTTCCTTGCTGTGAAGGAGGTTCTGGGCTCCGATGAAACAGGAAGCGAAAGGATAAGGGCTCTGGTTTCAGGTTCGAATATAGCCATTCTACCGTTGCTAATAGTCTTCGCAGCCATCGTCATCTACAGGGTTCTTACAATTGTCTAGGAGGATTATGATGAACAGGAACGCTATAATATTGGTGATAGTCGCCATCCTTATCATTGTGGGTGCCGCGGCTTTCATGATGAGACAGCCAGCAAATACAGGTACAGTGACGGCAGGAGACACCCTCCTTGCAATTGATAACCATGCAGCCGACCATCAGATCCATGCGGTGATGGTCATAGAGAATGTTTCAAAGGCTGACGGGACCCTTACAAACATCTACGCTGATTCATGGATCCAGCCCGGCGGTAAGGTCCAGATGGATATTTCAAAGGAGCTCGGCTATAATGGGTCACTGCCATCAGGAACAAGCTTCACAATGAAGATGTGGTGCGACCCACATGGAAACGGCACAGGGAATGCAACACTCAACATGACCGTCCATGGGGGAACAGCAGACAAACTCATGGATGAAACCAGGGCATATCTGCTTACAGCATCCCATGAATTCTATCCACTCTCAAGTATAACTTCAGACCAGATTAACACGACCCAGGACCCTGCTAAGGGGGCGGAGTTCCTCAAGGGGATACAGTCAATCTATGTTGAGTTACTGATAACAGTAAATCCCGATGGAACAGTCACGATAACGCAGCTCACACCTCCAGTCCTATGCAGTCTCGCAGCAGGTGGTTAAAAAAACTTTTTATTTTTTTTTAAGTATAAGGAGGTTTTTTATGAAGGCAGTTATACCAGCGGCTGGCCTGGGAACCCGTTTTCTCCCTGCAACCAAGGCACAGCCCAAGGAGATGCTACCCGTATTTGACAAACCCACAATACAGTACGTTGTAGAGGAGGCAGTGGCTTCAGGTATAGATGATATCCTGATAATAACCGGTAAGGGTAAAAGGTCAATTGAGGACCACTTTGACCGTTCCTTTGAACTTGAATACTTCCTTAGGAAGAACAACAAGACAGAATACCTTGACGAGATAGAGGCAATATCTGAACTGGCAGACATCTACTTTGTCCGCCAGAAGGAACAGAAGGGCCTGGGTGATGCAATATACTGTGCAAGGAAACATATAGACGGCGAGGATGCCTTCGCAGTCCTCCTGGGTGATACCATAACCTCGGCGGAAACACCCTGCACACGCCAGTTAATGGACATCTATGAGAAACATGGTGCCTCTGCGATTGCAGTTGAGGAGGTACCACGTGACAGGGTTGAAAGGTACGGTATAATCGATGCAGAGCACCTGGGCGGAAACCTCTACAGTATAAGGGACATGGTTGAGAAACCGGCCGTCAGTGAGGCGCCATCAAACCTTGCGATAATGGGGAGATACGTCCTTGAAAGCGAAATTTTTGATCATATAAAGAATATACCTCCAGGTTTTGGAGGGGAGATACAGCTGACAGACGCCATGAGGTGTCTTGATAGGGTTTATGGATGCGTTTTCAGGGGCAGGACCTATGATATAGGTAACAAGGTTGACTGGCTCAAAACATCCCTAGAATTCGCACTCCTTGATGATGATATAAGGCCAGAACTCATGGAGTATCTTGAGGACCTCATGCAGGTACTGAAAAAATTTTATTGATCAACCTTCAATGGTTTTTTTCTTTTCCATGGTTGAGTTTTGTATCTCTTCCCATTACCATCCTCCACCTGATTTTGCATCTCCCGGCCATCTAGAGGAAAGGCATCACAAGGAACAGAATAGAGTTTGATATCCCGTGGGAAACTGTTATACCGGATATGCTGTCGGTTCTCTGGAAAGCGAAACCATAAACAATGGCCACACTGAAGACAAATATAAGGTCGTAACCGGACTTCCAGCCGACGTGAAGGGCTGTGAATAACAGTGATGCATACAGAAGCCCAGGCAGCGGCCCCATGACCTTCTCAGCATTCCTCTGAAGTATACCCCTGAAGAGGAGCTCCTCTGCAAATCCGGTCCCTATCAGCATCACAAGAAAACCCGTGAGGAAGTTGACCGGGCTGAGGGATGGTATGAGGGCATCGGGTCTCAGTATCTGGTATTCAATATAACCTATGGGGAACCCTGTAAGTGCAACTGGCACCTGCCATCGCAGCTTCCTCAGGTTTAACCCAACCTCATCCATTGTAAGTTTCTGAATCCTCATGAGGGCCCCCGATGCAGCAAAGAGGGGCAATGCTATGATGATGTACCAGTAGAGGTGTTTCACCGCTCCAAGGGGCATTGAAAGACCTATGATCCTTATGAGGGGGAGCATCATCATGGTGGCAAGAAGAACCCTCATCCTCTTCTTTGAGAGGGATGAATGGATGAAGAGGGCAAATAGAAGTCCGGTATGGAGTACAAGGCCAGCCTTGAAGCTGATGAATGATGTTAAATACTCTGCGAGTATGATTAATGCCAGATAAAGCAGCAGAACCGATGTATTGTATCTTATAATTTCAGATGAAAGCTGCTCCTCAAGGTCCCTTATCTTGGCGTAGGTTACAAGGGCCCTGACCTTATCCTGTGTCTTCATGCAGATCCTGTTATAGTACTGGTAGGCCTCAAGGGCTTCATCATGTTTCCCAAGCTTTTCAAGGACCTTAGCACTTCTAATAATAGCTTCTGACTCATTTTTAATGTCATTCATCCTCCTGAACCTGGATGCAGCCATATTATAGAACCAGTGGGCCTTCCTGAGCCTCCCCTCCATTTCATGGGCCCTTCCAATGCACAGTGAAACATGGGCCTCCATAGGGTCCCCCTCTTCCCTGTAGAGTTCAAGGGCGTTCTCATAGTTTTCAAGGGCAAACCCTATTTTCTTAAGCTTGTGGTACTCCCTGCCGATCCTGAAAAGGGTGTCGGCGGTTTTTTTAACATCTCCGGCTTCAGCGAAGTCCTCTGCCATCCTCTGCATGTTTTTAAGCCTGTTAATGTAGTTTTCAGGCTTTATAATCCGTCTTCTCTCCAATTTATCACCTAATTTTCCATGACCATCCTATGGAAAAGCTCACCATCCACGTGCAGATCAAGCTGACCCGCAGGTGGCAGGGATGACTTTTCGAACCTTTTAACATCCTGGAGGATACTCATATCAAGTATCGCCTCCATGGACCGCACACCGTGCCTGTACTCTGGTATCTTTAGGAAGGCGTTTAAAACTTCCCTGTCTATCTGATGAAATGCATCAATAAGGTCTTCCTCGTCCCTGAACTGTGATATGTTGAAGTTCAGGTGCTCGATCCTTTCAGGGTCAACACTTGCAGCCAGCTGTTTCACTGCAAATGATTTACCTGCACCGGGCGGTCCGAATACTCCGATGCACAGGGGCCTTTCAGGATTCTCAGTCTTAAGGTACTCAATCATAAGGTTCCTTATGCTCTGATAGCCCTCAATTTCTGTCCGATCAGCGGTTATAAGTTTTCCAAAGTGTGCTATTGGAAGCGGACATCTCCTCTGCCTGTAACCGTTGATAACAATGTGCCTGGAAACTGATTCTATGTCAAATATCGGTGGAGAATCCGCGATTGTCCAGAGTTCCCTGCCCTGGTGGGGTATCTTAACGGATCCTATCCATGAAATGTCCCCTGCCTTGAATATGTTCAGGGGATAATCGGGTTTTCGTGTGAATCCCTTCCGGTGGAGGTTCATTGATGCCGTCATCCCGCTCCGTACGGCATCATCAATGTCATGGCCCCTGCATATTGACTCTGTGAAACCCGCGGTGAATGCACAGCCATAGCCCTGCATTTTTCCAGGGGACCTTTCAAACAGATTCCCCTCAAAGAGGTGCGGGTGGTAGAATAAGCGCGCATCACCCCCACTGTAGTGCACAGCACCTTCAAGTCCTATCCTCACGACCATGTTAAGGTCCCTTAGATCTGCCATGGCTGGGTTGTTGTTCATCTGCCACATGAAATCCTCTGCTGTCTTCTCCCATGACAGCCTTCTGCTTATGTTTGCACCGAACTCCCGCAGGTCATCCACGGTCACGATCGTTATAAGGTTTTCCCTGTGATTCTCAGCGAGGTAACGCCAGAGGCTCCCTGTGAAGAGGGGTGATGACATCTTGAGTACTATGAGGGTTTCTTCGTTCCTTAATGAAGAGGGCCATTTATCATTCATTTCCCGGAAACCATTCCCTGCATCATCAATCACAAGGACATCTGCTTCAGAGTCCCTGAATTTAAATGGCATCCCTGGAAGGCCATCTTCAGGTCCAGTGTAACCTAGGAAACGCTTCACATGATAGCCTTTACCTGAATCCTCAAGTTCTGCGAATGAATGTATAAACTCCGATGGATCTGTATTTTCAGGTTCAACCTCCAGTTCTGGATGATTAACCCTCAGGGACGTACTCAGCATGTCTGCAAGAAGAAGAGCTCCTCCCCTGAGGGCTTTTCTTTTGAATCCCAGGTGACTCTTCCAGTTGAACCTGGAAACATCGGCATCCTCTTTGACCGGCCACTGGATCCAGTCAACGGTTATATCCCCTGTTACGGTAACATTCAATGTCATCACCCCTTCTAGCAGTTTTTATATATTCAGAATTCCATGTACCTATTATTGACCCATATGGTAATGTTTTTTTGCTCAGGTAGGTGATCAATTTCTGGCAGAAAAAAGAGGATTTTTGCTGCGATGGATGTTCTCTGGCAGCAGATGGTTGGGGTGCTGTTTTCTCTGAGTAAACATTTTTATCGTTACTTCATCGGTTCCTGCTACTGTGCCAGGCCCAGGCGGTTTCGATGATCCTCTCAAGTTTTCTGAATTCGGGTTTCCACCCAAGGACCTTCCCGGCCTTCACGGAGCTTCCTATGAGTTCAGGCGGATCCCCGGGTCTTCGATCATCCTCAACGACCTTTATTTCCTCACCTGTAACTTTCTGGCATGCCTCTATAACCTCCCTGACAGAGAAGCCCCTGCCGTTACCCAGGTTGAATACCCCCTTTTCTTCCCTTTCCAGGTATTCAAGGGCCCGGCAGTGGGCATCGGCCAGGTCCATGACGTGTATGTAGTCCCTTATACAGGTCCCGTCAGGTGTGGGGTAATCTGTGCCGAAGATTTTAACGGACTCCCTCCTGCCCATGGCAGCGTCAAGGACTAGGGGTATGAGGTGGGTTTCAGGGTCATGGAGTTCACCCACATCACCCTCAGGGTCGGCGCCTGCGGCATTGAAGTAGCGGAGGGAGACGTAGTTCAGGCCGTAGGCTTCATGGTAGTCCCTGAGTATCTCCTCAACCATGAGTTTGGATCTCCCGTAGGGGCTTATGGGGTTCAGGGGGTGTTCCTCTGTTATGGGAATCTCAATGGGGTTCCCGTAGACGGCACAGGTAGATGAGAACACGAAGCCGGACACACCGTTCTCCATCATGGAGTCAAGGAGGTTCATGGTGTTCATGACGTTGTTCCTGTAGTATGCCCCCGGGTCTCTAACGGATTCACCAACATCTGTAAAGGCCGCGAAGTGCATGACAGCATCAACATCGTATTCCCTGAAGACCCTGTCAAGCAGGGATCTGTCTCCAAGGTCGCCCTCCACCAGCCGCCCCCATTTGACGAATTCCCTGTGCCCCCTGCTCAGATTATCAAGGACAACGGTCTCGTAGCCCATGGATGATAGAAACTTGTTTACATGTGACCCTATATATCCTGCTCCACCAACGATGAGTATCATGATTTTTCACCTTTCAGTTTTTATATAAGATCGTGTTTATAAAAAGGATATGGCCCCTATGTTATCTAAGTGGTGAGGTGTGACTGTGAATTACTACATATTCGCCCTTCTGGCAGCCTTCCTCTTTGGAGTGGCCCCTGTATTCAGCAAGATGGGTCTTGAGGGTGTTAACCCTGGCGTGGCCCTCACGATAAGGAGTTCGGTTATAACGTGTGTCATGCTCTTCTGGGTGATGCTGATGGGAGGTCCTGATATGCTCTCGGAGGTAACCCCCAGGGGCTGGGTTTTCCTGGCCCTTGATGGGATATCTGCAGCCCTCCTGGGCCAGCTCTTCTATTACTATGCCCTCAAGTCGGGTGAAGCATCAATAGTGGTGCCCCTGGTGGCATCATTCCCTGTCTTCACATTTATAATAGCACTCTTCTTCCTGGGGGAGAGGTTAACGGCCATGAAGGCAGGTGGACTTGTCCTTGTTGTACTGGGAGTTATACTCCTGAGGGTTTAGGTAATCCCAGAATCGGCGAAACACTCCTCTATGAGGAGAGTGCTCCTTTTAATTTTCGGTTCGTGATGAGATGAAGGTTTTTTGCGGGGCTGCCTGTTTTTTTGGTTAATGGATAGATAGATTTTTATAATTTCACCCTGATAATAAAAAATGGGGAGGTTTTTATGGATATAACTGAAAAGATGGTTGAAGGAGTGAAGGTGGCCTTCAGGAAGTGCAGGGGAAGCTACGAACGCATCCCGGAGTACATTGAGGAAGTTGCAGGATGGGTTATAGGGAAGGGGCTTCAGATGACCGGCAGGGTCTACGGGACCTACTATAACAGTCCTGATGAGGTCAGTGAGGAGGAACTCAGGTATGAGATAGGTGTCTCCTTTGCGGGTGAAGCAGAACCTGAGGGGAACATAAAAATAAAGGAGTTACCGCCAATGATAGTTCTGGCAGCCCTTCACCAGGGACCCTACACTGAGGTCGGCCCTGTTATACAGGGGATAGTTGAGCATGCCCTCCAGAACAGCTATGAGATCACAGGACCCGTCACCGAGGTTTACCTCAACAGTCCCATGGAGGTTGATGAATCCGAACTTTTAACAGAGGTCCAGATCCCTGTTAAAAGAAGGGGATAGTGTACTTTTATTATCTTTTAAGGTGTTGGGGTTCTTGTTAAAAGAAGGGGATAGTGTACTTTTATTATCTTTTAAAAATTGGATAGGGGTTCATGGACTTGGAGGGACCCCTATCAGTTTGATTTCTATTGAATTGGCTGTTATTGAGTGTTTTCCTGTTACATCGGTGTACTGAACACCAAATCCTCCTATAAAGAATGGGTTTGAGAGTGTTGCATCATCACCGAAGTCCATCTTGATCTCCTCTTCGGTGGGTATGTATATTAGGGCCTGGAATTCAACCTCATCGCCGGCCTCGATAATTTCAAAGGATTTATCAAAGTCCTGGGATGAGACCTCAATCTTCCTGGCTGGCCCGCTTCCTGTATTCTTTATCCTGCAGGTTATGGTGACATTTGTCCCTGGCTCTGCACTTTCAGGTCCGCTCTGTGTTGCGACGAGTTTAGCCGCACCTATTGTTTTATTAACCCGCGTCCCGTTTTCAGCTGTCTGGTTGTCTGCTGTTTCACCTGGCCCTGAGAGGAGGTAGGCGCCGGCTGCAGCAGCAACAACCACCACAAGGGCCAGGATAGCAATCTTACTGTCCATAATAAACACCTCCAGTTATGGTATGATGCAATTATAATAAAACCCTTTTGAATAATTTTCAGTGCCAAAGTGGATATACCTGGATAAACATAAATTATGGTGTGATTTAAATGAAAATTGAAGAACCGATTAAAACTACAGTTGAGGAGCTGAGAAGGCTCCTTGATGTGAAGAACCTTGTTGGAGAACCCCTTGAGACAGAGGATAAAATTCTCATCCCTGTAATGAAGATGGGTGTCGGTTTCGGGGCAGGTATGGGTGAAGGAAGGTCTTCTTCCTCTGAAGGAGGCGCTGGAAGCGGTGCTGGAGCAGCTGCAGGCGTTGAACCCATCGCGGTCATTGTCATACTGAAGGATGTCAGGGGCCCCGATGGTGTACGTGTCATCGACCTCAGATCCGCAGGCACCGGCAGAATCATACAGGAACTGGGATCCACAGTTACAGAGGTTATAAAGGAACTCTCAGATAATAAGAAATCTGAGGAATCATCTGAGGAATGAATCCAGAAGCCACGGGAAATCTGATTTCATGCCCCTGAAGCGCCTATGAGGGATTAACATTTTTGAAAGAGTGATCTGGTGGATTTTCACTTCACTGGCCCTCCTGGCAGTCCTCATCATAGTCCTCCTCCTCTTACCCTACAGGATCAGACTCACCGGTTTAAGGGATGGTGAGGGAACATTCCTAACACTTCAGGTGGGAGTATGGAATTTAAGGTTCTTCAGGAAGAGGCTCGGTCCTGATGCTGCTGGTGGGGCTGGAAAAAGGCAGGCCCCTGATATTAAGGCCATGAGGGATTTCACATCAAGGCTCCTGGGTGCAAGGGGTCAGATTCTGCACCTCACAGGGAGGGTCATATCATCGGTTAACCTGGTCTTTCTCAGGGTCTATCTTAAACTGGGGCTGGGGGACGCTGCTGACACGGCCATGATAAACGGGTACCTGTGGTCCATTGGAGCCATTACAGGGGGATCAGGGAAAATTGAAATAACATCTGAACCAGATTTTTTTCATGATGATGTAACTGGAAGTATCGATGTTGAAGTTGAGGTAAGGCCATTTATACCTGCCGTTACCTTTATCCGGCTTCTGGGTAAGAGGCCCTTCAGGGAATTCTTATCCGGCCTTAGAAACCCTGGAAAATAGGAGTTAAATCAGCTTGAGGGTGGATGGGATCGATGGTGACCGGGATGAAAAAACATTACATCCAGAGTCACCGGGTGATAACAGGGGGTCGGGTCTTAAGGGTGGTTATATGGGGAGTATCAGAGGATTGATGGCAAACAGTCACTTGGAGTAGCGGTGTATATGAGGAGTATCTCTGCAACCTGTCCTGCTGAGTTCAATGCAGGGGATAGGAGGATTTTAATATTCTTCAGGCTGACATTTACTTTAATGGGTGAAAATATAAATGTCATTTCAGCTGAACCTATCATGTGTATAGTCTTTGAGGATGAGATGATGTATCCTCTTTGCCTTTGTTGATTGATATGATGATGGAGGGGATGCACCTCTTTGCTGACCGATATGATAAGGATGATAATATGAAGCAGGAGAAGCTTTCAGCCTTTTTCATAATAGCATTTGTCTTTTCATGGATACTCTGGATACCAGTTGCACTGATATCTGCGGGCTTCAGTTTCACAGGACCGGTGGACGCCTTCCTGAAAGGTCCCTACAACCCTGCAGCCTTCGGACCGACACTTGCAGCAATCCTTTTAACCTTCCTCTACGGCGGAAGGGATGAACTTCTAAGCCTCCTCAGGAAGGGTTTTAAAAGGGATTTCCATGGTTTCTGGTGGATTATAATCCTCTTCTTGTTCCCACTCATCACGGGACTATCAGCATTCCTCGGCGTCCTCTGGGGGGACGCTCCACCATCCCTTTACTGGGTCTCCCAGCCATGGATCATCCCTCTGGCCTTCCTTTACATATTCTTCCTTGGAGGTCCGCTACAGGAGGAGTTCGGCTGGAGGGGCTATGCTCTCCCGGGACTTCAGAGGAAATATTCACCGGTCTACGCCGCCATCATACTCGGTTTCATATGGGGCCTCTGGCACATACCCCTCTTCTTCATACAGGGAAGTATACAGTCACAGGTCCCCTTCTGGAGCTTCATGATCCTGATAATCTCGGCATCCATAATATATGCATGGGTCTACAATTCAACCGAGAGTATACTGGCAGTTCTGATCATCCATACCACAGGAAACCTCTCATACTTCCTCTTCCCGGTACAGACAACCATTGCCGGCGGAGTCTTCCTGATGATCCTTAATGTAGCAGCAGCATTCATCGTGCTTTTATTCGCAGGCTCAGAGCTCAGGACAGATTTCAGAAAAAATTAATAATTTTTTAACAGGCAGCACCCTGTTTGGAGATGGTTAGTCCGGTGTCTGTGGCAGGGGTGTGTGTCCGTAAATCGCCGTTTTTATATTTGCTTCAGTAGGGGTCAGGACCAGTTACCGTTGGGTTGTCCTCTATCTGGGTCCACTCGGTGAATGAACCCTCATATATCCTGACATCAGGGTAGCCAAGATACCATTTGAAGAGTATGAATTCATTGGTTGCCTCCCTCCCGGTTCCACAGCTGCAGATTATGGTCTTATCCTCTGATGCTCCTGCAGCCTCCAGGAGTTCAAGTATCTCCTCTTCAGGTTTAAGGAGGGTTTTATTCTCATCATCCATTAGGGACGCCCATGGGAGGTTAACCGCTCCAGGGATGTGTCCTGGTTTTATCCATGGACCCTGCCCCTCATAGACCTCCCTTGGCCGGGCGTCCAGGACAAGCACGTCATCATGGTCCTTTATTTTCTTGAATTCAGGGTATTCAATGTAGAAGTCCTTCTGTGTCTCTGCAGAGAAGTCTGACTCCTCAACCTCAGGGAACACCTTTGTCACATCACCACCGGCCTTCTTCCACTCAGGGAGCCCCCCGTTTAGTACAAGGACGTTACGGTGGCCGAACCTTGCAAGACTGTAGGCCAGCATTGTCTGCTCAAGGCCATCACCCCACCCCTTGACCTCACCGGGTCCGGTGTACACAACCGTGGGCAGGTCTTCAATGCCTGCCTGATGGAATATCAGTTCAACGGCTCCTTCAGGGATGTACATTGCAGGCGCCATGCCCCGGGGCTCCCGGAAGAGGCCCTCGTTAAGGTATACTGCTCCAGGGATGTGTTCAAATATGTAGTCATGGATGTTTGGCTGGCAGTCAACAATTTTAACCTCATCCATGTTATCCATGAGCCATTCAGGTGTAACCCACCTTACACGGCCGTCTCCCCCGCCATATGGTTCCATAGAATCACTCCAGGCATTTGATAAAAAATATATGGTGATTATTACATATATATTTTGGCTCATAGGGGGAAAAATAGGAAATTGTTCAGGACTGAATGGATGCTGATTTAAATTGATCAGCCAGGTCTATTTTCTGAACCTTTCATCATAGTAGATAAGGCTTTCAGGCTTTCTGCCCCTAACCCTGTCGGCGAAGCCCTGGCACCGGAATTCCTCAACGACCCTTTCAAGGACATCAAGACGTTCCCTGGCCTCATCAAGGAGTCCCTTGGTGATTTCTATCCTGTGTTCAAGGCGGTTGTTCTCATCCTCAAGCCTCTGAACATCCCTCAATTTAAGGTCAAGTTTCAGTACGGTGAGACGGTTAACCTCATCCTGCAGAGAACGGTTTTCGGATCTGAGCTCCTTAACACGACCCCTGCATTCTGCAAGTTCCAGCCTGAGGTCATCTATGATTTTATCCCTCTTCCTTATCTCACCCTTCAGGATTTCAATTTCATCTTCAAGTTCACTCATCCTCTGGCTCCTCCATACTATTAAACTAATATAATGCCTGCTTCTCAGGGGTATGTAGTGTATTCTGGTGGTCATGCGGAGGGCTGAGTCTTTCCCCTTCGCATTTGTTTCTCAGGGGTATGTAGTGTATTCTGGTGGTCATGCGGAGGGCTGAGTCTTTCCCCTTCGCATTTGTTTCTCAGGGGTATGTAGTGTATTCTGGTGGTCCCGTGCAGATCCGGTTAATTCCCATGGATCGTAACCCGGACAGGATGAAGTCCCGGGATCCGGGACAGGTACCGGTTAATGGTCATGGACCCGTTTAAATCTACCGTGCGGGGTATATCGTAAGGGTCATTTCCTGGAAGATAGTTGATAATACTCCTCCCCATCATGGTCTTAACGGGTCTTGTGAGTTTTACATCACCTTCAGCCTTCATCTCAGTATCTCTTCTCATAGCTCAGTTCATGGAATCTTATCCTGATGGAGAGACCACCATCGGTTTCAATATCCATCTCACCGTCCAGCTGGTCTATAAGTGCCCTTATAAGGTACCATCCCATGCTCCTGGACCCTGTGATGACATCGGGTGATTCAACACCCCTGCCGTCATCAGCGACCCTCAGTTCGAATTCTCCATTCAGTCCTTTAAGCTCAACATAGATGTTGCTGGCTTCGGCATGTTTCAGTGAATTACTTACAAGTTCATTAACGATTAAACCCACCGGCAGACTCGTCTCAAGGTTGAACTCGAGGTCCTCAATGCTTGTGTGGATCCGCGGAACACCTGAAGAGGTCTGTCCCTGTGTTATCTTCGAGATGAGGTTTTCAAGGTACCCCCGTATACTGACAGTGGAAAGATCTGTTGAATGGTAGAGGTGTTCATGGACGAGTGCTATGGACCTTATACGGTCACGGCTCTCTGCCAGGATATTCCTGAGTTTCCTGGATTCGATCTGACGTTCCTGGATGCTCAGGAGGCTTGATATTATCTGGAGGTTGTTCTTGACCCTGTGGTGGATCTCCCTCAGCAGGAGTTCCTTCTCCCTGAGGGACTCCATTATCTCTGTCTGATCTTCAATGATGACTATTTCCTCATCACATATACTTGTAACGCGGATATTCGCGTATATGAGACGACCCGACCTGCTGATGAGCCTTCCTAGACCCTCAGTTTCACCTTTCAGGTCATCCGGGTGCATGAGATCCTTCATATTCATCCCCTGGAGTTCTTCGGCGCTGTATTCAAGGACCCTTTCCGTGGCGCTGTTACAGTCCCTTACTCTGCCATCATGGTTAAGTGATATTATAGGAACCGGGGCGCCTTCAAATATGCTCCTGTAACGTTTTTCACTTATTTCAAGTTCCTCCCTGGCCTTCTTTATATCGGTGATATCATCACCTGCTATTATGCTCCCTCTTAATTCACCATTTTCCCTGAGGAACCTCACATTCCATGAAACAGTCTTTCTTCTGCCTTTAAGGGTCAGTATGTCGCCTTCAAGGCGGTAACTATCATCCCCCTGCTTCAGGTGATCCTGATACAGTTTTAGGCGCCATTCTCTATCCTCTGGAGGTACGAAGGTGAGGAACCAGTGTTTCCCGGTTATCTCATCCCTTTCACCTTCAAGGATCTCAAGGCCCCGCCTGTTTATGAGCTTAACACGGTCCCGTTCATCAAGGACCATTATAAGGGACCCTGCAACATCAAGGTACATCTCTGCAGTTTTCCTTTTAGATTCAACATTCTCAAGGAGTTTGATGTTCTCCTTCATTGAGAGGTGCTGTCTTCCGGTGAAAAGAAGTATGATGAGCCCATACGCAATTATAACCTCCTCTGCGAATCCTATTTTGCTTAGTATGAAACCACCCACTTCAAATATTGCAATTGTGGTCATGATATAGAATAAGAGGACAAAGATTTCAGGAAGGTATGCCGTGATCCTTCCTTTCACTGGACTGTAAACTGGCCTTGACCAGTCCTCCTTGAAGAATTCCATGGCTGCAAGGACTAATATGAGGTAACTTACCATCCACCAGATGTCAGGCATGGTTCCCGCAGGGTCTATACCGATTGTTCTGGTGTATGTGAAGATTATGTCTGCCAGGAGGAGGACGGCTATGCTTATCATGAAGAGGTTAAGCGTCCTAGATCTTATGAATCCCATTTTATTTACGGCAAGTTCGAGGAGCATGAAGAGGACCAGTACATCCCCTATGACATACAGGGTTGATATGAATACCTCTGTGAATTCTCCACCACTGAATATGATGGGTTTCAGGAGGAATATCCACAGGAGCGTCAGGGTGCTGACTCCAATTATTGAAAGGTCCACAGCCGTCCGGATCCTTTCAACCTGTCTTTTTATGGGTATGAGGAAAATACCAGCTGCAAAGAGAGGATAATAGAGGAGGTAGAATAGATCCGCAATTGAGGGGTAGGGGTTCTGTCTCAGGATGGACTCGATGATGGTCCAGGTAAGGTCACCAAGGAATGAGAAGAACTGTGCAGAGGTGAGGAGGATGAGGGCCGGGAAAAATTTCGGATAGAGCTTCTTTGAATAGATGCTCACATACAGAAGCCCGATGAAGGCTGCAAGGTTTGCTGTGGGGGTCAGGACGTTAATGATATCCCCCCTGAACTCGGAGAGCTGGGCTATGAGGGCCAGGAAAATCGATGCCGCCACGAAGATCTTCACATACTTTTCCATGGAACCACACCTTGATTATAGTGTATGTTCATAATATTTAAGGGGTTTGAGTTGATTTCAATGAGGATCATGCTGGATCATCCACTGGTTAATGCGGTGATAAGATTTGATGGTGAGAGGATACTGGGTGTTTCACTCTCAGGGGACCATGATGACAGGATAAGTGAAGGGGTGCCGGAGTTTGTCCGTGAGACAGTATTAAAGATGGAAAGGTTACTTGATGGGGAGATGGTTGAGTTTGACCTTTCACGGGTTGATCTTTCAGTCTGCACACCCTACCAGCTGAGGGTGCTCCGGGTTGTCTCAGGGATCCCCTGGGGGTCCACCATGAGCTACGGTGAACTTGCAGAAGCTGCCGGCGGAAGCCCAAGGAGCGCGGGCTCTGCCCTTGCAGCCAATCCCTTCCCCATCATAATACCATGTCACCGTGTTATAAGGAGTGATGGATCGCCTGGCGGCTATCAGGGCGGAACCGAACTTAAGAGAATCCTCCTTAAAAAGGAGGGAGCACTTTAGACAGGAGTTCTGATGTTTATATTTCTGTGGCTGCAGAAAGCTGAGGAAGTTCGGCCCAATGTTAATATGTTTGCTGAAGGCATGGTTCAGTATCTTAATATGTTCGTTATAGGTAAGTTTAACGAAGATAAAGAGGAGATTCAAACCATGGGACAAGGTAAATAACGTGGTAAATATAAACTATATGGTGGAGGGGGAAATATGAAGGGGGATTTTGATCTTTCATCAAGGGCCTACTGGGAAAAGATGGGCTGGGGGATAGTGTTAGGTTTAACCGGTGCTTTAAGTGCTTTGATGTTTGTTTCTGCTGTAACTGTCGGTCATAGCTTTATAATGCCCTATACCGGTGATATTTCACCTTTTTCCGGATCCCCGTGGATTGTTGTTCTCATGACGGGAGCCGGTTGATGGTTGGCATACTGAACCGTTATACACCGGCTGGAGAGATGGATGTCTTCGAAGCATTGAACAGAGGGTATTTAGACCCTGAACCTGTGCCATCCTCTGTCATGGTATCACTGATATCACTGGTTGGTGGTTTCAGTTTAGGACCCGAAGTTACCACGGGTATGCTGGCAGGCGGTACAGGAGCATGGATTTCAGAAAAACGTAAGCTGGATCCTGAAAAGACAAGGATTAATGTTATAAGCAGTATTTCCGGGGCCTGGTCCGGTTTATTTACATCACCCTCTGTCATGATTCTGGTATTGCTGGAATCAAAGCATAAACAGTCAGTGGTCTTTTACGGGACATTACTCATAGCTTTAATTTCAGCTGTGATCGGTTTTGCTATTTTCTATGTGCTCCAGGATTACAATTATGCCCATGTTCTGGGACTTTTATCTCCTCCGGTTTATAAACTGGAGATATGGCACCTGGGAGTAAGTATATTGCTGGGCATACTTGCTGTTCCTGTCGCTCTGATTTTCATAGTCCTGAATAAGATTTTTAAACGCTTCATAATGCCATTGAAGGGTAAACCTGTAATACGCAGCACCCTTGGCGGGTTTTTAATAGGATTACTGGCCGTGGCAGTACCCACTACCTTTGGTTTAGGTACAGAGACAATACCTGTTATTACAGAGCAGGCGGCAGAGATAGGTTTCATTCTCCTCCTGGTTTTCGCATTTACCAAACTGGTGGCATTGAGCGGAGCATTGAACTTTGGTTTTATTGGAGGACCAATATTTTCTCTTCTTTTCGCTGGTTCATGTCTGGGCAACGCCATCCATCAGATATTCTCCCAGATACCCCCTGGACTGGCACTGGGATGTATGATGGTGGCGGTCCCTGCTGCACTTGTGCCTGTTCCCCTCTCTCTGGCGATACTGGTCATTCTTGTAATCGGTCTTTCGCTCCTGAATGCCCTTCCAGTATTCCTAGCAGCTTTAGTTGCTTTTTCTATAACCCGTGGATTATTATTAAAAGGAGTGGAAGAATGATATGCCGGAGTTTGATATTAGAATAGCTGCCTGACGCTGGTTAAATAAGTAGATAACTCAAGAAATAAAAAATAAGAAAGGATTTCCTCACGTTTTAAGTGACCCTTCAAGCTCTGAAAGCCACTTAACCCATTTTTCGTATTCCATGTTTGGAAAACTCATATCTGCATTGGGGTGCATGTACCTGCACAGGGTCAGTGTTCTTATGTGTGGTGCGAAGTGTTTGAGGGTTGAGAGTCCCTGGGATCCAAGGTAGTAGGGAACTCCTATAAAGATCACAAGATCATAGTTTCCCTTACCATCAAATCCTTTCCATTCCGGATTTTTGAGGTTGTTGACTATCTCTATAGCACCTATGACGTTGAAATCATTTAAACCGGCCTTTTTAAGGGCTGAAGCCGACCCTCCAGTTGCAGCTACAGTTATTCCTCTTCTTTTAACGATTTTAACAACTCTTTCGGTTATTTCAGGAACACTGTTAAGAAGTGATCCTATTACGAAAAGGGGTCTCCTTGATTTCTTTATGCTGAGTGCCGTCATCTCAGGGGACCAGACACTAGCCTTTTTTATACCACCATGGGCAGGGTTCCATCCCATCATATCACCGGTTACATTTATATATCATGTGTGACCACTACATATGTAATGATTAATAATGATAATATTTAAAGTTGATGTTGGTTAGCACCACCATCAATAAAAAGTGAAGGGGTTAAACTTTGCCTATGGAAAAATCTAAGATAGGGGATGGGATGAAAATAAAAGGCTTCAACATGTCCTTTGAGGACATAGACTCATTCATCCAGCATAAAAAGAAGGTGAGAAGGGCCCATGAAAAAGAAGTGAGTCTGGACTACCCAGAACTCCGTAAATGGGATATGAATCTCCTATCTTACTTTAAACCATTCTACGCGCCACTATGTGACATGTGCTGCCTCTGTACCTATGGCAGATGCGATCTTTCAACCAACAAGAAGGGTTCATGCGGAATAAACCTTGAGAAACAGCAGGCAAGAACCATCCTCATGATGTCATGCATAGGTGCATCGGCCCATGCAGCCCATGCACGGGACCTTGTGGACATGCTCATGGAGGAAGATCCAGAAGGGAACTCAGATATGACAGTTCAATTGATCTGGTTTCACCCATAATCACAGCGGTCACCGGTCTTAAACCGGAAACAGTCCATGATCTTGACAGAATAATGGCAGCCCTTGAAAGGGAGCTCACAAACCTCATGGCATCGGTACACACAGGACAGGAAGGAGACCACCTGGAATTTGAATCAAAGGCACTTCATGCAGGGATGATAGACACCATAGCCCTGGAGGTTGCAGAGATAGCCCAGATCAACCTTTATGACTTCCCAACAGGAGAAGCAGATACACAGCTGCAGGAAATAGGTATGGGTGTTATAGACAGAGATAAACCAGTAATACTCTGCATAGGCCATAATGTGGCTCCAAGCACAGAAATAATAGATTACGCTGACACCACAGGGGTACTCGAGGACCTGGAGATCTGCGGTCTATGCTGCACAGCACTTGATCAGGGCAGATACTCCCTATCATCAAAGATAGCAGGCCCCATATCCAGGCAGCTCATGTTCATAAAGACAGGAATACCCGATGTTGTTGTCCTTGATGAACAGTGCATAAGACCGGACATACTTGAACTATGCAGGGAGAGGAACATATCAGTAATCACAACAAGTGATAAATGCTCACTTGGATTAGAGGATAGGACAGATGATAACCCCTACAGGATAATAAGGGATATTGCAGAGGGAAAGATACCCGGAGCACTTATAAGGGACAGGGAGAAGGTGGAAGGATTGCTGTTGAACTGGCATTAAAGAAGTCCATGCAGAAATCCTTCAGGACATCTGAAATCCCATCACTCACAGAGTGCAGTCCATGCACAGACTGCAGACCTGGCTGCAATGAAACACCCCTAAATACAGAGAAGGTCACATCCTTCCCTGAAAAATCACTTGAAGACTGTACAGGATGTGCACAGTGCGACAGGACCTGTCCTGCCATGCTACCAATATCTGAAGCCATCAGTGAGGCAAGGGAAGGAAATCATGAAGCTCTTGAGGAACTCTACAGGGCATGCACAGGATGCGGGGTCTGCATTGAGTCATGTCCAGAGAAAATACCCATACTCAACCTTATAATGCACGGGGCTCGTGAAAGGATAAGAAAGGAAAGATACCTTATAAGATCAGGCAGAGGCCCTATTCAGGATATAGAGATAAGACGCGTTGGAGCACCCATAGTCTTCGGTGACATACCAGGAGTCATACTACTTGCAGCATGCTCCAATTACCCTGATGGTGAGGAAGATGTTGCGAAAATTGCCGATGAGTTCCTTAAAAGGGGTTACATAGTCATGGCTGCAGGCTGCGCAGCAATGGACATAGCACTCTACAGGGATGAGGAAGGAAAAACCCTGTACGAGAAATATCCCGGTGACTTTGACAGGGGAGGGCTTCTTAACCTTGGACCCTGAGTTGCCAACTCCCATGCCATAGCAAGCGCCATAAAGATATCCAACATCTTTGCCAGGGTACCCCTTGAAAGGAACTTTAAGGAGATATCAGACTACATCCTGAACCGTATAGGTGTCTGTGTTATAACATGGGGTGCCATGAGCCAGAAGGCCTTTGCAATAGCAACAGGCGCTAACAGATGGGGAATACCCGTCATAACAGGACCCCATGGATCCAAGTATCGCAGACTATACCTTGGAGAAGAAGAAAGGGTTATAAATGACAGGAGAACAGGGGAAAGGGTTGAATCAGAACCAGGTCCCCCGCACCTCATCTACACAGCCGAAAGCCTGAATGAATGCATGGTGACGGTGGCAAAAACATGTATAAGGCCCAATGACACGCCACGCGGAAGGATGATAAAACTCAGTAACTACATAGATCTGCACATGAAATACTATGGATGCCTCCCCCAGGATCTGCACCTTTACATAAGGGAGGATAATGAGATACCATTCAAACACAGGGATGAAATCCTTAAAATCCTTAAAAAAATGAACTGGAAGCCAAGGAAAGCCCCTGCTGAACCCTCAATAATCTACCAATGATCTGATATGATATCAATAAAATTAAAGGATCCTGAAAGATGCTCTGGATGCGGTCTATGTGTGGTAGCATGCAGAAGGATCCATGGAAGGGAGAGAATAAAGATCTCAGACCAGAGCCCTGTTGTCTGTGTTCAGTGCGAAGACGCACCATGCATGAATTCATGCAGGGTCGGAGCAATCAGCAGGGTCAACGGAGTAACGATAATAAACAGGGACCTCTGTGTTGGCTGCAAATTATGCATGGAGGCATGTGAATACGGCGCAGTTCACATGGATGGTCTTACAGCAGTAAAGTGCACGGTATGCATAGAGTCAGATAACATCATGCCAGCATGCATAGAATCCTGCCCTGATGGTATCCTCACGGTAAGCCTCAATGAGGAACCATGATTTATTTTTTTCCAGGTCCTAGAGGGCATCCCCATTCATCAGGATGGGGCAGCCGCTCGCAAAAATTAACTGCAGGTTTTCAATCAGCGCGGATCCTGCTGATCTGACACCCATGAATCAGGATTTGCCTCACATGATAATAACCTTAAGGGCACATTTTTGACCGTTAACAGCCCCCATAACGGACCTTGCTTATAGCATCCATCAGATAAAGCGGACCCCCTCTATCTTAAGGGGTCAACTTTAATATTATCAAGTGACATAGGTCTACTAGTCACAGATTATACCTGGAGTGGTTCAATGGATTATTACCATGATGAAAAGATGCAGAAACTCTTCGAGATGCTCAAACAGCCCAAGACCATTGAAGAGATTGACTTATCGGTTAACTTCATTAAAAATCTTATCCTGAAGGTTATAGCCACCTATGGGAGTGTGCAGGTCAGCAGGATCCATGAGATAACAGGGCTCCACGTCGATATCCTTGAGGAATGCCTTAAGGAGATGGAAAAGGATGAACTCTGCGCCCCAACCGGTGGAGGATTCCTCTTTCCAAGCGTAACCTACACCATCAAGAAACAGGGCCAGAGCCAGGCCTCAAAGCTCCTTAAGGGGAACCCCTACGTTGGAATGGCCCCCGTAAGCTATGAACTCTACTTCAAGATTATGGGTGAACAGCTGGAGGGCAGATTCCCGATAAACATACCCGAGGAGGTCATCGAGAAGGCCTTCAGGGATGTGGTGGGGAACGAAAGTGCCAAGAAGACCCTTATAGAGGGTGCGATTGGAGGTAAGGGGCTCTTCATCTACGGACCCCCAGGTACAGGTAAAACCTTTATAACCAGCAAGATGTCCGACCTCCTGCCACCCATAGTTATACCAAGATACGTTGAGTTCAGTGAACAGATAATCCAGTTCTACGACCCTGATTTTCATCGAATGTGCCCTGAACAGCCTGAGGACCCGCGATGGGTTAAGATTTACGCCCCATTCGTGTTCACGGGTTCTGAGCTTACAAGCAGGAAACTTGACACCAATTATGATCCCAACAAGGGCGTCTATGAGACATCCCCCATCATAAAGGCCAACGGCGGAGTTCTTCTTGTGGACGACCTTGGAAGGCAGAAGGAGGACCATAACGCCCTCCTCAACCGCCTTATCTTCCCCCTTGAGAACAAGAAGGACATGATCTATGTCAAGGGATCACCGGTCGTTGTCCACACACACTTCATCCCCGCCTTCTCAACAAACCTTGATATAACCATCATGGACGAGGCCCACCTTCGAAGGGCTCCGCTGCACGTGCACCTTGAAAAACCAGCCGTGGAGGAGATAGTTGAGGTCTTCAAGCGCAACCTTGACTCCATGGGCGAGGAATACGACCCGGAAATCCTTGAACGATTCGCCCTTGTATATAAACCGATAGCAGAGGGAGGGGAGGGCCTGCAGCCCACCTTTGCCCATGCAAGGGACATAGCCCAGATAGCCCAGGCAGTGAGGATAAGGAAGGGCGAGGACAGGATAACCCTTGAGACAATGGAGGACGCCCTCCAGCAGCATGTGCTGATAGCCCTCCAGCGCCGATTCACACCGATGCTCTTTGAACGCATAATAAGAAGGAAGGTATGATTTGGAAAAATTTTTATTGGATACCCTGTAATATATGAGAGGCATAAATCTAAGGAGTAATAAAAATGACATGCACTGTTCTAGTTGGAGGAGGATGGGGTGACGAAGGCAAAGGAAAATGCATCACCTACCTATGTTACAATGATAAACCATCAATAATTGCAAGGGCAGGGGTCGGTCCAAACGCAGGCCACTCAGTGGAGTTCAGGGGTGATAAGTACGGACTCAGACTCACACCCTCCGGCTTCTTCCACAGGGATGCAAGGCTCCTTATAGGTGCAGGTGTCCTTGTTGACCCTGAGGTCTTCCTTCATGAAATGGAATACCTATCAAAGTACAGTGTTGCAGAGAGGACAGGGGTCGACTACCGCTGCGCAATAATAGAGAAGAAGCACAAGGAACAGGACCAGTCCTCAAGTTACCTTTCCAAGAAGATAGGGAGTACGGGTACAGGGTGCGGACCGGCAAACGCCGAACGTGTAATGAGGACGGCAAAACTGGCTGGTGAAGTGGAGGAACTCAAGGATTTCCTTGCAGATGTACCCCTGGAGGTCAATGAGGCACTTGATAACGGTGAGGACGTCTTTGTTGAGGGATCACAGGGCTTCGGACTCTCCCTCTATTACGGTACCTACCCCTACGTCACCAGCAAGGATACCACTGCAAGCACAGCAGCTGCAGACGTGGGCCTTGGCCCCACAAGGGTCGATGAGGTCATCGCGGTGTTCAAGTCATACATAACAAGGGTTGGTGAGGGTCCATTCCCCACAGAGATCAGCCAGGAGGAGGCCGAGGAGATGGGCCTTGAGGAGTACGGTACCGTTACAGGTAGAAGAAGAAGGATTGGCCTCTTTGATATGGAGATGGCCAGGGAGTCCTGCATGATCAACGGGGCAACCCAGATCGCTGTTACCTGCGTGGACCGGCTTTACCCTGAATGTGAACGTGTACGTGATTATTCTGACCTCTCAGCCGATGTTAAACGGTTCATCGAGGAGATTGAATCCGAGACAGGCGTTCCGGTCACCATAATCTCAACGGGTCCATCACTGGAGGACACCATAGACCTCAGGGATGAACTCCTCTAATCTGGTTTTTCCTTTTCCTCAAGGGACCAGAACTGGTTGAGGGTCCCGTACCTGCCATGCCTTATGGCTTCCCTGACAAAAGCATCGGCCATTTTAAGGGACTCATGGAGATCGAAGCCCCTGGATAGGTAGGCTGCTGCTGCAGCAGAAAATGAACATCCACTCCCATGGGTGTTGCTGGTCTCTATGAGTTCCCCTTCAAGGATGCTGATCTCACCGTCAAGGAGGATTATATTTTTACCTCCAAGATGACCCCCAGTAATAATAACATCACAGAGGTCACCTATAACCCTCGCAGCCCTGCGGGCATCATCGACTGAGGATATCCTGACACCTGAGAGTTTTTCAGCCTCTGCAACGTTTGGAGTCACTATCAAAGCCTCAGGGAGAAGGTACCTCTTCAGGGCATCAACAAATCCTTCAGATGAGAGCCTCCCACCGGATGCCGCCACCATTACAGGGTCAACAACCATTCTGAGCCTGTATTCCCTTATTTTCTCAGCAACTACCCTGATTATGTCCTCACTGTAGAGCATCCCTGTCTTACCATGGACCAGAGGGAGGTCCTCCATAACAAGGTCGATCTGCTCCCCGACAAAGTCAGGGGGCACCGGAAGAACCCCTGAAACCCTCTTCACGTTCTGTGATGTCAGTGCTGTTACAGCAACCGCACCGTAGACCCCCAGGGCCGAGAAGGTTTTTATGTCACCCAGTATCCCGGCACCCCCTGATGGATCTAGACCCGCAACCGAAATCGCCATCACAACCATCACCCCAGGTGGAATGTCCTTGAAACCTCCAGCCTCGCAGAACCCCTTGAGGGTTTAACTGAAAATTCAAGGCCCTTAAGGTACTCCTTTGTATGTGTACCCTCACCGTGGAGTATGATCTCACCCAGGTCCTCGGCGGTGTTCACGTCAAGGGAGAGGTAGAATGAATCATAGACATGGACACTCATACCTATCCTTTCGGCCTCCATCACGTGCTCAAAGAAGCTGCAGTCACCGAACTTCAGCCCCATGCTGCCTGGTTCAAGGATGAGGGTGTTTGTCCCCCCTCCCTTGGCCGGTGCTATGACGAGGTCGAAGGTCTCTGACCTCTTAAGGAGGTCCCTGACTTCAGCCTTCCCTATCAGGGGGACGTCAGATGGTGTTATAATTATCCTATCAAATTCTGAACTGCAGAAATCCGCCGCCTGCTCAAGGGCCCCGTTAAGGTCCTTCTGACCCTTCTCCTCAAGGATATCCAGGCCAAGGCTGTAGGCGTATTCAAGGACGTCCTCATCTGCGCTGATTACAAGGACCCTGTCAACATGGCTCCGCAGGGCCTCTGAGACGTCCCTGAGCATGGCCCTGAGGAGTCCCTCCCTCTCTGAGGGTGATAGGGTCGGAGATAGTCTTGTCTTTGCATGTGAAAATCTTGATACGGGTATTATGGCGCAAGTCTTCATTGTCCCGCTCCAGGGTAAATTGTTTTAATGAGTGAAAGGATCCTAAGGGGTGAGCTCCTGTTAAGGATTGGGCTGTTGATGTCAGCTGCTGAGAGTTCATCATCTGTAAGCCCGTAATCTGCTTTAAGCTCAGCCTTCACAGCTTCAAGGCGCTCCTTGAGCTGGTAGAACCTCATGTCCCTTTTTTTAACTGCAGCGTACACCTCGCCACGGTATATGTCCAGTTTATCACCCCTTGCAAGTACCCAGATCTTAAGCTGGGTCTTCATGGCCTCATCAGGGTTATCAGGGTTTGAGGATGAGATAACGTCCCTTATGAGGCCGGGTGCCTGTCCTGTGGGTTTCAGTTTGCTCCCGGGGACTGTTCTTTTTTCAGGTTCAGTGCTGTAGGCAGGCACCTCCACCGATGAGCCTGCAGGTACGGTGACGGTTGATGCTATGACAAGACCCCCTGAACCGTCCCCTGTAAGGAGTGTGCCCGAGAGCACCCTTACGGGCCTGTCCCACGAGTTTTTCACTTGAACTGTGTGTGGTATTTCCCCTGCCTGGGTCTTCTGCACAGCCTCTGCTTTACCATTCTGGTAGGCTGCTTCAAGGTCCGGTCCACCCATCACCAGGTAGCATATTCCTCCCGATGATACTGCGAAGAGGAATATGAGGCCTACCACGAGCACTATTTTCAGGTTCATCCAATCTACCGTTTAATATGTTCTTGCAAGGAATGCTCTGTGTTCTGCTTCTCTGCCACAGTTTATACAGGTTCCGGTTCCGCCTTCCTGTATTCCAAGTATATCCACCCTGACCTTCTCTTCGATGTCCTTACCGCATTCCTCATCACCGCACCACATGAAGGATATGATGCCCCTCTTCTCTTCTATGATTTCAGCCGCCTCCTCAAGGGTTTCAGCTTCCCTTATCATGGAGTTCATCCTCTCCCATGCACGTTTCCGGATGTTCTCAAGGATGTCGTCCATGAGCTCCCTCAGGGTGTCCTCTATGCTTTCAAGGTCCGCGGTTGTCTTCTCCCCGGTGTCCCTCCTTGATATGACTGCGGAGTTGTTTTTAAGGTCCCTGGGGCCGATTTCGATTCTGAGGGGGACTCCGCGCATCTCCCATTCATAGTACTTCCTCCCGGCCCTGAGGTCCCTGTCGTCAAGGTGGGCCCTGAAACCTGCTGATTCAAGCCTCTCCATGAGGCCTCTGCAGGCGTCAAGGACCTCCTCCTCGGCGCCCCTGAATATCACAGGGACTATAACCACATGGTAGGATGCAACCTCCGGGGGGAGGCAGAGACCGGATTCATCTCCATGAACAGCTATCACCGAGGCTATAACCCTGTCAGAGAGACCGTAACAGGTCTGGTGGACGTATTCATGTTCACCGTCAGGGTTTTCGAATTTTATGTCGAAGGTCCTGGCGAAGGTCTGGCCAAGGTTGTGGACAGTGCCTATCTGGAGGGTTTTTCCATCGGGCATGATGGTGTCAAAGGCCATGGTGTAATCTGAGCCAGGGAACTTGTCCCATGGGGGCCTCTTCGTGATGAGGTATGGGATTCCAAGGGCGTCAAAGAATTCCCTGTAGATCTCTATGGCCCTTTCAACCTGTTCCTCGGCTTCAGCGGCACTTGAATGGATTGTATGGGCCTCCTTGAAGGTTGTTATTTCACGGACCCTTATAAGTGGCCTTGTATGTTTTGTCTCGTACCTAAAGGTGTTAACCACCTGGTAGAACCTCATGGGGAGGTCGCTGTGTGAACGCACCCAGAGGGCGAACATTGGGTACATCACGGTTTCGCTTGTCGGCCTCAGGGCCAGTTTCCTCTGGAGCCTGGTGAGGCCGCCATGGGTCACCCAGTATACCTCGTCCTCAAAGCCCTTTACATGTATGGACTCCTTTGCCAGTTCATCCTCGGGTACAAGGAGGGGGAAGAGGACCTCCTCATGGTCCCTGTCAAGGATGTCCTTCAGGATTTTAAGGGTGTTCTTCCTGATCCTGAAACCGTGGGGCATCCAGACGTGCATTCCCTTCACAGGATACCTCTGATCAATAATCTCAGCTTCCTCTAAGATGTTATGGAACCATTCACTGAACTCTGTCATTTTTTCACCATGATAACCGTTAGGGTCTTCTTGATAATTTCACAAAAAATATATCCTTTCGCGGGAGATAAACACCAATCAGAAATTATTTTATCACCAGTACTTAAATAATATACTCCATCAGAGGGTTAACATGGATCCAAGGAAAATTCAGTTACCGAGGGAGATATACACGGGGCCGGGTGTTATAGGAGAGACCGGTAAGATATGCAGTGAACTAAGATTTAAGGGGAGGGTTGTGGTTGTAACAGGCCCCACAACCCTTAAAATAGGGGGTGAAGCTGCAATTGAGAGCCTCCAGGATGAAGGCTTTGAGGTTGATCAGGTAACCGTCAGGGAGGCGAGTATGGGTGATGTGAAGGATGTCCAGGATCTTCTGGACACGGCATCCCTTGTGCTTGGCGTGGGGGGCGGTAAGGTCATTGATGTTGCCAAGATGGCCGCAACCCTCCAGGGCATCCACTTCATAAGCGTCCCAACAGCGGCATCACATGACGGGATAGCCTCCCCCAGGGCCTCCATAAAGAACGGTGAGGGCACAGCATCCCTTGAGGCCAGTTCACCGATAGGTGTGATTGCAGACACCGAGATCATAAGCAGGGCGCCCTTCAGGCTCCTTGCATCGGGGTGTGCGGATATAGTGTCAAATTACACGGCCATCATGGACTGGAAGCTGGCCCACAGGCTGCTCAATGAAAGGTACAGTGAATCTGCAGCGGCTCTTTCACTCATGACAGCCAAGATGATAATCAGATCTGCCGATGCAATCAAGGAGGGCCTTGAGGAGAGTGCAAGGCTCGTTGTAAAGTCCCTCATAAGTAGCGGGATTGCTATAAGCATCGCTGGAAGCAGCAGACCCGCAAGTGGCTCCGAGCATAAGTTCAGCCACGCCCTTGATGTCATCGCACCCAGACCAGCCCTTCATGGTGAGCAGTGCGGAGTGGGAGCCATCATGATGATGCACCTGCACGGGGGGGGCTGGCAGTTCATAAGGGACGCTCTCTCAAAGATGAACGCCCCTACCAACGCATATGAACTGGGCATAGACCCTGAGTACATCATAGAGGCCCTCACAACAGCCCATACGATCAGAAGGGAGCGTTACACAATCCTTGGAGACAGGGGTTTAACCCGGGAAGCAGCTGAGAATCTTGCAAAGATAACGGAAGTGATATGATTGATAACTCTTATAGGTGAAAAGCTTGCAAGGAAGGGCGTCAGGTTCCTTTACTGCGGACCTGCAGAGGAATGCGAGAACTGCAGGTTCAGGTCCACGTGCATAAAACCCCTTGAGGAGGGGCACATGTACATTATAAGGGATGTTAAGGACAGGGACCAGAGGTGCCCGGTTCATGAGGGAGAGAAGGTAGTTGTGGTGGATGCTGAAAGGGCCAGTATCGAGACACTCATAGACTCAAGAAGGGCCTTTGAAGGGTCGATAATATCCTTTGAGGCTCCTGACTGCAGCAGGGAATGCAGGATGTATGATCTCTGCCACCCCGAGGGCCTCAGGGAGGGGGACAGGTGCAGGATTGTAAAAAATCTGGGAAAACCTGATAAAAAGTGCCCTGAGGGGCATGAACTGAGGAGGGTTTTACTCCAGCTTACAGATAAATAACTTTGAAGGAGGTTTACATGAATCTTAAGAAGATGGCCGCATTGAGGGCGGCTCATGAGATAAGGGATGGGGATGTTGTGGGCCTTGGCACGGGTTCAACAGCACACTACTTCATCAGGGAACTCGGGAGGAGGGTTCTTGAGGAGGAACTTGATGTCATGGGCATCCCGACATCCTACCAGTCAATGTTCCTTGCATCCAGCTCAGGTATAAGGATCACTGGCCTCAGTGAACACGACCCTGATGTTGCGGTTGACGGGGCTGATGAGGTGGACCCCCAGCTGAACCTCATAAAGGGTGGAGGTGCAGCCCACACCCTTGAAAAGATAGTTGACTCTGCTGCAGAAAGATTCATAGTCATTGTGGATGAATCAAAACTTGTTGATAGACTCGGAGCATTCCCGCTCCCTGTCGAGGTCATACCCGCGGCCTGCAGACCTGTAATGGAGACCCTTGAGTCAATGGGCGCCGATGTTTCCATCAGATCCTGTGAGGGGAAGGACGGTCCCGTGGTGACCGATAACGGCAACTTCGTCCTCGATGCATCCTTTGGGGTTATCCATGAACCAGGGGACCTTGAGGTGAGGCTTAACAGCATACCCGGCGTGGTTGAGAACGGCATATTCTCAGGTCTTGCAGATATGGTAATCGCCGGAACATCCGATGGCTTGAAGATCATGAAGCCATAGTCTATAATGATGGCTTTTATGGAGTCTCGTGGACCTTAAGGTATCCGCTCCGTTTTATCCTTGTGGTTATTCTGCCATCACATTAGAGGGCTACTGTCACGATACGTGCTCTATTTTATCTTGGTGGTTATTCTGCCATCACATTAGAGGGTTACTGTCACGATATGGGCCAGGGGTATTATAACGGTTGTTGTGGTCTTACCACCCCTCAGCTTCAGTTCAAGGCTGAGGTAATCTGTTTCAACCCTTTTAACCTCCCCATAATAGGTCTTTCCAGTGATAAGCGTGATGCTGAGGTAATCTCCTACTGAGGATTTAAGCGTATCCCTGAGGTCAGAACCGCACTTCATGTTTAATGATTCTGCATCCTCTTTAATGTATTTTTTTCTTTCAGATAACCGAAAATCTGGGTTATGCCGAAGAGTGCTGTTAGAAGGAGGACTATTATTGCCCCTGATGAAAGGTTGAACTCATATGAGATCCATAGACCTGCAAGTGCCGTCAGGACACCTGTCAGGGTTGCCTTGACCATTATGTCCTTCATGTTCATGCTGAAGTTCTTTGCAATGGCTGCAGGGATCGTGAGGAGTGCTATGACGAGTATTATACCAGCGGCCTTTATGAGTACAACGACACTGAGGGCGACGAGGGCAAGGAGGTAGAGGTAGAAGGTGTCCACAGGCACCCCAAGGACCTCAGCGTACTCCTCATCAAAGCATAGGGCCAGGAACTCCCTTTCGAAGAGCACTGCACTTGAGATTATGATGAGGTCAAGGATCAGCATGGTCCAGAGATCAATGGGGGTTACCATAAGGATGTTCCCAAAGAGGTAACTGAAGAGATCAGGGGCATAGCCCGGGCTGAGGTTTATGAAGACTATACCAAGGGCCATGCCTGCGGACCAGAGTATTCCTATGGCTGTATCCTCACTGATCCCGGTTTTCCTTGTAACGGCACCCATGGAGATGGCCGCTCCCACTGTGAAGGGTATGGCCGTGGTCACGGGGCTTACACCCATCAGGTATCCGAGCCCAACACCCCCGAAGGCTGCATGGGATATACCGCCACTTATGGAGACTATCCTCTTTGTGACAACATAGCTACCAACAACACCGCAGGCGATACTTACAAGCACCGCCGCGACAATGGCGTTCCTCATGAACTGGTACTGGAGTATCTCCATCATAATCTCACGGCTCCCTGTGTCTTTCAAGGACCCTGTGGGGTATCCCGTGGGCAATAAGTTCAACCGGGCAGCTGTATGCATCCTCAAGGCATCCAAGGGCCTCCTCAACAGTCCCATGCACGAATATCCTGTGGTTGAGGCATGCGATGCTGTCAACGTGCTGGGCAACCGTTCCGATGTCATGGGATACCACGATTATGGTCACATCACCCCTGAGTTCATCGATGATATTGTAGAATGAAGCCTGGAATGCAGGGTCAACACTGCTTGTTGGTTCGTCAAGTAGGAGCAGTTCCGGTTCCCTTACAAGGGCCCTTGCCAGGAAGACCCTCTGGAGTTCACCCCCTGAGAGGTCATCGAGTTTCCTGTCACTGTACTCCAGCATACCAACCCTTTCAAGCCATTTAAGGGTCCTTTCCCTGTCCCTGTCCGTGTAGGATTCAAGTTTTCTGTATGCACCCATAAGGACTGTCTGAAATACGTTTATGGGGAAGTCAGTTTCAAAGTGGCTCCTCTGGGGAAGGTAACCTACCCTGTGCCGTGCATACTCCGGCTTCATCCCCAGGACCCTTACGGTTCCACTGGATGGCTTTATCTGTCCTGTTATGAGCCTCAGGAGTGTTGTTTTACCCCCTCCGTTGGGTCCTATTATGGCCGTGAGCTCTCCTGAGGGTATCCTGAGGTTTATCCCATCAAGTATCAGCTTTCCCCTGACAGCGTAGCTTACATCCTCTATTTCAACTGCAGGAATCTTTATCCCCTCCTTCCGTGGAAGTCTTTTCTTTCTGATTGCAGCCATCAATCCCCCTGATGGGACCACCCATTCTCCAGGGCCCTGAGTATCTTCTCCATGTTTTCAATGTAGTTCTGGTTCAATGGATCCACCACCACAACCTCCGCGCCGATCTCATCTGCAATCATCTCGGCGTTCTTCCTGCTGAACTGGGGTGATACGAATATGACCTTTATACCGGTCCTCCTGGCTTTCCCTATTATATCTGACAGCGTTCCGGGTCCCGGTTCCTTGCCTTCCCTTTCAATGGCCACCTGCCTCAGCCCGTATTCAGAGCAGAGATACCCCCATGCAGGGTGGTAAGCGAGTATGGCCTCGCCCTCCCTCCCTTCAAGGGTCTTTTTCATCTTGGTGTCCAGTTCCCTCAGTCTTTCAAGGTAGAGGTTGGCGTTGTCCTGATAGTACCTGCTGCCCTGGGGGTCTATCCTTTCAAGGCCTTCAAGGGTATTCCTGACCATTATCATGGCATTTTGTGGTGATGTCCATACGTGGGGGTCGTAGGGACTTTCAATGTCTTCGTGGTGTTCATCCCCTCCCTGGGTGGGTATGAACCTGATCCCCCTGGAGGTGTTCACGATAAGCATGTCCGGGTTGATGGATCTGAGCCTGTCAAGGTACTGGGTCTCGAATTCAATTCCGGATCCCACAATGAAGTAGGCGTCCGCCTCTGAAACCCTTTTAAGGGTTCCGGGGTCCGGTTCATAGGTGTGCGGGTCTGCACCTGGAGGTACCAGCACCGTGACCTCTGCACGTTCACCTGCAACGGCCTCTATAAATTCCTTCTGGGGCATTATCGTCGCCACCACCACCAGCTTTTCATCACCACCCCCTGGGGGTTCTGTACCTGTGAAGAGGTACATTGCTGTTACAGAGAGGACCGTGATGATGACAAGTCCCAGTATTTCCTTAAGACGGTGACGGATCATCTTAGCGGTCACGTGTCACACCCCATTTCATGGTTTTATTCCACCCAAGTATACTCTATTCTTATTAATATTTAAGATTTGTTTTAATAAAATTTAACATAATCCATATAAGTAATTATTAAAATATAGTTCTGTATGGTGGTTGTAAGTGTTTCAATCGGTGAAAAACTCCTTGAGGAGATAGACAGGATCAGGGATGACATGGGTTTTTCAGGAAGATCCGATGTGATAAGGACAGCTGCAAGGAGGTTTATAGATGAAAAAAAGAACTTGGATGAGTTAAGTGGAGATATAAATGCTGTGATATTTCTCATACACCATAAAAGGGTTGAGGACAGGGTAAACAACATCAAGCATGACTATGAGGATATTATAAACACCCAGGTCCACAGCCACCTCAGGGACGGGAACTGTCTGGAGATATTCATCCTTGAAGGTGATGCTGAAAGGATAACTGAACTCGCGGACAGGTTCCATGGCTGTGGAATGAAACACATAAAACTCATCACGGTCTGATGGACCGGTTCACTCTGATGTCCCTTCACGGTACTCATGGCTGAAGCCGGCATCATATAGCTTTGAGGCCCTGAAATCTCCTGGCTCAAGGACCCTCCCCACGATTATCATGGCAGTCTTCCTTACACCGGCAGCCTTAACCTTTCCTGGTATATCGGTCAGGGTGCCCCTGATGATCTCCTGATCGGGCCATGACGCCCTCTTAACAACGGCGGCGGGTGTGTCGGGGGGGTAATACTCAAGGAGTTCCCTGCAGACATCCTCAATCATGTGGACACCAAGGAAGATGCACATGGTTGACCTGTGGGCTGCAAGTTCCCTGAGACTCTCACCAGGGGGTACCGGGGTCCTGCCCTCGGGGCGTGTGATTATAACGGTCTGGGATATCTCAGGGAGGGTTAACTCAGCTCCAAGGGCCGCTGCCGCTGCAAATACAGAGCTGACACCCGGTATGATCCTGTAGGGTATGCTGTTCTCCTCAAGCACCCTTATCTGCTCCTTTATTGCACCGTATACTGAAGGGTCACCGGTGTGTACCCTTGCAACCCTCCTGCCCTCGGCACACGCCTTCACCATGATATCGGTGATCTCATCAAGATTCATGTATGCACTGTTGTGAACCTCCGCGTCCTCAGGGGCGTATTCAAGGATTTTCTCATTTACAAGGGAACCAGCATATATAACAACATCCGACTCCCTAAGGACCTTCAGGGCCTTAAGTGTTATGAGTTCAGGGTCACCTGGACCGGCTCCAATGAATACAACTTCACCATTCTTCAGATTACCATCTCCCGGACTACTTTCTATCAATTTTGATCATATCAGGACCTGTAATCCTGTCCGTCTATGAGTTCTATTGCCCCGTAGGGACACTCCTTAACACACCTGCCGCATGCACCGCAGGAGAATGGATCTATAACCGCATGTTCACCCATGGTAACGGTATCATGGGATAACCTCACAAGGGGGCATACGTCCCTGCAGAGAAAGCCGCACTCGTATCCCTGGCAGACCTCAGGATCCACCACTGCATGGGCTCCAGGGATACCTGTGGCCCTCTTAACAGCCTCCCTTGTGAGGTAACCTGCAATGTGGAGGTGTGTATCCCCGAATCCAGGGTCTGTATCCATGGATGCCAGACAGGGATAGTTATGGAGTTTCTCACCTGCAAGGATCTCCGCATCTTCAGGTGCTGAACCAGAAAGTTCATCTGCAATGTAGAAGGTTGAACCGCAGGGAGCGCTCCTTTTAACCCTTACGGATCCTATCCTTGCACCGGATCTTATCTCGAGGAGGGGCCTTCCGAGGCGCTCCGCAAACTCATCAATGTATCTGTCTCCTGAGGGTTCAAGGGAACAGAATGGAACAGGAAATGCAATTCTACCCCTGAACATGCTTTTAATTTCATTTTTAAGGCCATCGGGTAGCTGTGTCGGTGTGTGTGATTCAATGATAAGTGACTCTGCACCTGATTTTGCTGCAATCTCGGCGGCCACAAGGTTAAGGTCCCCCTTAAGACCGGCAGCCACGGTTAGATCAGCATCAGACACCGATTCAGGGACCAGGGATGAAGGGTCATCAAGGAATTCAGGTGTTTCATCAGGATACTCAAACACGGCGACCATACTGGATGCGAAGCCATGCTCAGCCACCGTGTTCACCACCCTCTTCCCGTACTCTCCTCCGCTCACCATTATTATCCTCATGGTAACTACCTGTAGAACAGAATGTATGCCACAATCATCAGTATGATGGCAAGGACAGCGCCGGTCACTGCCATGTTCCTGTCGCTGCCAAAGATTATGGGCACAGGTCCTATCATCACAACACCTGCAGCCTTCACCTCACCCTTCTCCTTTGGCTGTGAAGCTGCAGTGAGGGCTGTGCCAATGAATGTTAGAAGCACACCGACCATTATCAGGATGATACCTGCAGTTATGATTATCTCTCCCCTCATAGTATCCTCCAGGACTATCTATCTGAAACTTATTCCTTATATGCTATTACCCTACCTTCAGCTTAAGGTGCACAGGATGAAAGGTCTGCAGGTAGGTCTTAATATGCTCTCCACCTTCAGTGCGGGCTAAGAGTATGCGGAGAGATCAAAACCGGATTTCAGGCATCTGGATGGGGATGCAACCATTGATATTTTATGCATAAAGGACATAACTATCATGGGGTTGATCTAATGGCCGATTCAAATCTTGAGGTCAGACTTAAGGAATTTTTTTAAGGATAAGGATTACGTGTATTTCGCCTATCTCTTCGGGTCGGCAGCCAGAAAACGTACGGGTCCCCTCAGTGACGTTGACATTGCGGTTTTCATTGATGAATCCTGGATAAACATGAAAGTTTCCGGATTCAGATGGAGCTTTTTGATGGCCTCGTATCCCTCCTCAGGACAGACAGGGTCGACCTTACCATAATAAACGAAGCTCCTCTCCTTTTAAGATACAGTATAATAAGGGACGGCATCCCCATTAAGGATGATCCTGCAAGAAGGTTAAGGTTTGAAAGGAACACCATGAGCTGCTATCTCGACAGAAAATATTACATTGAAAGGCACACAAGACTGGCAATCAGGAGGATTGCAGGAAAAGGATTGATATGAGGGATGAGATCCTGTCCAGACTGGAGAAACTCGGGGAATACATCAGAATACTTGAAGATTATCAGAAACATAGCCTCTATGAAATCAAAGGGGATCATACACTCAGGGCCGCAGTTGAGAGGTACCTTGAGATTTCCATCGAGTACTTCTGGATATGGGGGAGATGATCATTTCAATGGAGGGCGAGGCGACCGGAGACCTAAAGGGAAGTTATAGAGATTCTTGGAGAGCTGGAAGTGCTTCCAGAGGATTTCGTCCCTAAATTCGCGCCTGCAGCAGGCTTCAGGGACATACTTGTCCATATGTACACTGATATAGACGTTGAAAGAGTATATGGATATTTACAGAAAAATCTGGACGATATAAAGCTGTTTGGGAGGTTGGTCGCCCTTTAACTTGAAAAAAACCAGATGTTGGTTTGATATAGGATTTTTTTTGGTTGGTTTCTCTCTTTCTGGGAAAAACAGATGGTGGTTTGATATAGGATTTTTTTGGAGTTTGGTTGCCCTTTACCTTGAAAAAACAGATAATGAACCTCTCAGGGGGGCCATCTAGAGGTACTCTATTGAGACACATTCCCATGGCTGTACATTGGTGTCTATCACTGCATAGATCTCCCTTTCAGGGTCCCTGAAGAGGTCCTCACATCCGAACTCCAAGCCCTCAGACAATTTCACGGGGTAGATCCGGCCCCGGTTGCTCTTCACTATCACTTCTCCTTCCCGGCTTATACCAACTACGAGCTGTTTTATTTCATCCGCCATTTAATGTCCTCCAGATATTTGAGATAATTAAGTCTGAGGTATAATAAAAACCTTTAGAGGCCATGCCCTTTTTCAGCATGTTTTCCTGAAGAACCACTCAGTCCCTCTTCAGCCGGTACTGGGTTGAGCCACCCTGTTTTCGGGATTCAAGGAGCTCGGTTTCAACCATCCTTTCAAGGACCTTTCCTTCAAAGGGGAGGTCCTCCCCCTCTATCCATGATTCTGTACTTGCAAGGGTGTCGTATACCTCCAGGCACGCCATGAGGATCTCTGAGGTTTCAGGTCCCGGGCTGACCCTCTCAACCTCACCCTTTATTCTTCTGGCCGTCCTCTTTAGTTTCTCCTCTTCGGCCTCCGGGACGACACAGAGGACCCTCAGTTCGTTCCTGAGGAAATAGGAACCACGATTCACACTGAATACGTCCTTACGGATCACAAGGCCGCCGGCGTCATCCACAAACTCCTCAAATTCATGGAACCGGTGGGGTCCTCCCCTGAAAACCACCACCATGTACATGACTTTCTATATGTAATTCAAACTACTAATACCTGATAGTAATATTTATATTAAAATTATTATTAAAATAGTTTCATGGATACGAGGGGTGTTCTAACGGCAGATGCCGTAATCTCACTGTTCCTCATCATCCTCCTCACAGGCCTTATCATGTCCACGGCAGCCGAGAGACTTGATGGGGTCTACAGGAGCAGGTCAAACCTTGAGTCAAGGCTCCTCATGGACAGAACAGCCCATCAGATAAACCTTGCAGCTGCAGGAGGACCGGGACACCAGGTCCTGATTGAACTTCCAGGGAGGCTGAACCATACATGTGATTACAGCCTCGATGTAAACTCCACAGGGGTCTATGGCTGGTTCGATGGACGCAGGGGTTTTTCATCCATCCATCCAGTCATCATCCTTGACGGTTACGGTAACCCTGGAAGGGTACGCCTCCAGCCAGGAAAGAGATACCTCCTTAGGAACACCCCCAGGAACGGCAGGACTGCTGTGATGATAATGGAACTTAAGGGTGTGTGAAGATGCACGGCCAGGTAACCGCAGAGTTCCTTATACTGACAGGTATAGGAGTTCTTATTGCAACGGTGATGGCAGCCCAGGCATCTGAACAGATGGAGTTAATCACGGCGTTATCAGCTGCAAGGACAGGTGCTTCAGAGGCGGTATCAGCGAACACCTATGCGGTTTACCCGGCAACCACATTCGATGAGTACAGCAGAGGAAAACCAGAACTCCTCTTTCCTGGGAAGGTAAGGGTAATGCGTATTGAAGTCATCGATGAGGGATACAGTGCCACATACGGGAGGAGGAAGTACAGGCTGAGGGCGTGGCTTTCAGGCCCCCCGCTACCATCACAGCTAAGGGAATCCCTCTCAGACAGGGTGAACTATGTATGCATGACAAAGACAAAGAAGGAAAAACTTGATGATGTGCTTTCTGCTTTTATGCAGGTGGGCCAGATAAGGGCTTCGGGTATCGTTTCCAAGGAAGGACTGCTTATAAATGCAAGGACACCCCCTGACGTTGATGCAAGGATATTCTCAGCCCTCTGTTCCACGATTATGGGGGCCGCAGAGGCCGCCTCAGGTCAGATGAATACCGGAGCTGTTAATGAGATAAGCGTAAGGACTGAAAAGGGCATAATCATACTCAAACCAGCAGGGGAAAAGGCCATATTCACGGCCCTTGCAGAACCTGACGCCCAGCTGGGGCTCCTTCTCTTTGAGATGGAATCACGGGCGGCCCAGGTGGAGGAGATACTCAAGGAGATGTGAACATGAAGAAGACGTACATTCCAAAGCTGGACGACCTTCTCGGCGGAGGAATAAAGGAAGGGTCCTCCATAATGTTCTCAGCCTCTCCTGGAGTTGACTATGAGGCCTTCGGCTATCAGATGCTCAACGGCCGCGTTGAGGAAGGCGACAGGGGCTTTATATTCACCAATGTTTCTGAACCCGACAACATAGTATACGAATTCACATCCTATGGCTGGGACCTCATGAATTATCTTGATGATGACAGTGTTTTCTTTGTTGATGGCAGCTCCCCATTCCTCGGCATGCCATCAGATGCGCGTTACATTGTTGATGACTACTCAAAGATAAAGGAAACCGTGATGGAGGCAATTGATGAAGTACCCGGAGGAATAGCGGTCATAAACAACCTTTCAGTAATAATAGATTATCTTGGCAATGGCGATACCCTTGAAATTGTTGAGGAATGGAACCGGAGGGCTGCAGATAGGAACGTCAACATGGTCTACCTCTTCACGGAATGGGACTATGAACGCGAACTCGTGGATAAACTGAGGGGCATCATGGACTGTGTTGTTGACCTCAAGACCATAGAGGAAAGGGTTATAATAGGACAGGGATTCATGGTGGCCAGTTCAGCATGGTCGGATCCATCAGACACCATGGTGCTGTTCTTCGTTGTTCAGCCAGGAGGCGTAAGGGTCTATGTGCCAAAGATACTTGTAACGGGACCCTACAATTCAGGAAAATCCAGCTTCGTTAAGGCCATATCAACAAAGTCTGTTTCAGTTGATAGAAAGGCCCTCTCAGCGTTCCCAACAACAATAGCCATGGACATAGGACACCTTGAATATAAGGGATTCATGGCAGACATCTTCGGAACCCCTGGACAGGAACGCTTCGACCTCATCCTTGACGTGCTATCAAGGGAAGCTGTAGGAGCATTCATAATAGTGGACTCAACAGCACCCGAGACCTTTGCACGGGCCAAGGAGATGATAAGGAAAACAAGGGCCGAGGCAATACCCAAGGTCTTAATTGCAAATAAACAGGACCTCCCCGGCGCCCTGTCACCGGAGGAGATAAGGGAGAAGATGAAAATCAGCCGTGAAGTGCCGATAGTACCGGCAGTTATAACCGAGGGTAAGGGTGTTGAAGAGGCCCTTGACACGCTCCTCGGACTTCTTTATGGTGGTTGAATGATTGTTAGAATTTCCTCCGGGATCAGGGGATTTGATGACCTCTTCGGGGGTATGGGCTCACTGCCAGAGAACACCGTCACACTGCTCTACGGCCCCCCCAAGGTCGGGAAGTCCCTCTTCTCCTATGCATTTGCAGCTGGGGGAGCAGACAGCCAGGAGCCATGTCTCTACATATCGGCAGATTACGGGATCGCTGACCTTAAAAGGAACATGGAGGTCCTTAACATGAACCCTGAGGCACTGATTGAGAATGAACTCCTCTACGTTATAGATGCTGCATCGAGCATCTCAGGGTCCGCGGCAGAGGAGGGGAACACCTACCTCCCATCATCTGTACATAACCCCACAGACATAATGGTTAAAGTTGGAGTTGCCACAAGGAACATCACCCGGCGTTACACCATGTTCCGCTCCGTACTGGACTCCCTCACAACACTTATGGCCTTCAATGATGAGATGCTGGTTGTCAGGGTCCTCACAGCCTACATGATGAGGATAAAGGATGCCGGGGGAACAGCCCTTGTCACCTACACCGAGGGTTCAGCGGACCAGAAGGTTGAGACCATGCTCAAGGCCGTGGTTAATAACATAATACACCTTGATGGCTCCAGGCTGACCGTTGAGGCCATGGTTGGAACAGGAAGACTGACGGCATCCTACACAATTGATGAAGAGGGTATAACTGTCCAGCCATGAGGGATACCATGAGCGGAAACTACACCACGGGTATCAGTGGCCTTGACGTTCTACTGGGCGAACTGGAACCCGGATCAGTTATGATACTCACGGGACCGCCAAAGGTGGGTAAATCTGTGCTTGCAATGGAGTTCATGTACAGGGGCCTGCAGAACCAGACACCCTGCCTCTTTATAGCAGCAGAGTACGGTTATTCTGATCTGCAGAGAAATGCCATGACATTTAACTGGTTCCTCCAGTCATTCTCTGATGATCTGCATGGTATTGATCTCCCCACACGCCTTGCAGGCGGAAGACCCAGGATTCAGGTAACATAAGGTACTCTGCACTCCAGAACACAACAGACATCATGGTGAAGGTTGGTATAGCCACAAGGACGCTCTTCCAGCAGTCAGGCATATTCACCTCGGTCCTTGACTCAGCATCAATCCTCCTGGCATTCAACCCTCCAAAACTTGTCATCAGGGCACTTAAGGCCTACAGCAACCGCATAACCGAGGCCAATGGCATTGCCCTTATCACCTACACCGAGGGAGTTGCAGACCCTGCGCTTGAGGAGGAAATCAAGGAACTCTTTGACATCCACCTCCACATGGACGGCTCCACCCTCTCTGTAGCAGGGGCTGATGGTGTTAATGAGGCACCCTACCGGATAACCGATCAGGGCATGCTCATAGGGTGATTCAGTTTTTCCTGATTATCCAGGGGTTGATATGAGGATAGGTGACGGAAGGACCGACTTGTAATGAAAGATATTTATCCTTCAATTTCTATAATTAATGCTATAATAGTTTCAGGGGCGCTATTTCCATGATATTCACTGTTATAGGGATATTTGATTTTTTAACCGGAGGTGATGAGGGTGACTCCCTCGAGAAGCAGCTCAGAAAACTTGAAGACATCCTTGAGGAGGAGTTCAACACACTTGTAACCATTGCAGGATACTACGCTGATATGGGGGAGAGCCAGGAAGCCCTTGATTACCTTGAAAGGGCCTACAGGGTAGCATCCGAGATGAATGATGAAGAACTCATGGCATTCGCCCTTGACTCCATGGGGGATGTTTATCTGAGTAACCGGAAGGTTAAAACAGCCATGGAGTACTTCAGGGAAGCCCTGCGCATCTACACCTCCGTGAACTCGCCCCTGAAGATGGACCTCCGGGAGAAGATAAAGGAAGTTGAGAAGATCCAGGAGGCCATGGACATCGCAAGCATCAGCAGGCTGCAGGAGGAGGTTGAAGAGGGCGTTGAGGTTGATGTGAAGGCCATAGAACCATTCCTGGACAGACTGGTGGGTGAGGTTGATTCAGCAGGACTCTATTCATCCCATCCTGATAAGGATGCTGTATCTAGGATCAGGGAGGCCTACCAGATTGCAAGGGACATAGGCGATACACCCACAGAGGCCTCCCTCCTCCTGCTCCTTGCAGCATATTCAATAAAAAATGAGGACTTTGAGGAATCCCTGAAGCACATTAAAAAGGCTGAGGATCTTTTCAGGGAGAATAAAAATGATAAAGGTCTTGCCATCTCCCTTGTACTTGAAGGTGTTGTTGATTTCATACTCAACTCCCCTGAGGGTGTTGCATCCACTTTCAGGGAGGCCGTTGAGATCTTCCAGAAACTGGATGAGAAGGCGCTTGAATCAACCACACTGGAGCTCCTCAGTAGGCTCTACAGTTTCTGAGAGGGGTTTATGTGCTTACAATACTGGAGCTCCTCAGTAGGCTTTCTGAAAGGGTTCTTTTTCTTGTTTTTCACTGTTTCTAAAATGGATCAAGTGGAAGTATGAAGGCCAGCATGACACCCAGGAACCCGAAGAAGACACCTATGGACCATACCACCATTACAACTGTTTTTTCCCTCATTGGGCGTCTTAGAATCCACCTTATAAGTGAATTGAATCCCTCAGGGGGCGCGATGAGTTTCCCGTCCTCAGATACCCTTGTTGGCTGGTGCCTGTGCCTCTCAACAACACCTGCACTGTAGAATTTCAGGAGTCCATCGATGATGTTGGGGAGGAGGACTATAAAGGCTATTATCTTCACACGGCCTATGAATGCAACCGAAGCTATACAGGCACCTATTATCAGCGTCCCCACATCACCGGGGAATACCCTTGATGGGTACCTGTTGTATATAAGGAACGCCAGGAGGGCCCCCAGCATGGCCATGGTTATTATTGAGACATCATATTTACCCATTATTATACAGGAGAGTGTGAGGGCCGTCATTGCAATTGAACCAAGCCCTGATTCTATACCATTGAGGCCTGCAAGCATGTTTGTGAGGTTCGATGCGATTGAAACAGCCACCGGCATCATTATCATGTAGAGTATACCCACCTTTGGCGGCGCCACCCATATTATGGGGAGGCCGGCGAGAAACAGAAGGATGAGTTTTTCGCGTGATGATAACCTCACAAGGTCATCCACCATCCCAACGATACCCACAAGGAGGATCACAAGGAGGGTGACCATGAGTTCATACTGGAGGGTGGGGAAGGTGTACATGCCGATGAACATTCCAATGGTAAAACCGAAGAGTATCCCTATACCACCCATCTCTGCAACTATGGGCTTTGATATCTTATGTATGTCGTTCCCAACAACGTTGGCCTCCTTCAGCTTCCTTATCAGCCTTGGCATAACAAGGTAGGTTGAGAGGAATGCCATGAGACAGCATATGATTGAAACAACTATTACCGATGAATATTCCGGTGAAAGACTGGTTAACAATTAAACCACCATTATCCCTATCCTTTAAACTCTGACCCTTTAATCTAATCTTCAGCCCTTCTTAAGTATATAGTATACTGTCCTCAGGGGTATCCCTAGTTTCTGTGATATCATCCTTGCAGGAACACCCCTGTCAGCCATTTCACGGACTCTTAGCCGTGTGTTTTTATCATACTTTCTCTTCTTACCCCTTTTAAGCTTCATATCCCCCTTGAGATAGTAGACAGTTTTAAGGGGAAGGTTGGTGATCCCCGAAACCTGTTTTGGTGTTTTACCCTCCTTCAGGAGGCTCTGAACAAGTTTAACATCCTTCTCGGCATACTTCCTCGGCCTCCCCATCCTCTTTACGGGTTCAACCTCCACTCCAAGTTTTTCAAGGGCATCCAGGTACTTCCTGGAGGTCCTGTGGTAGAGGCTTACCGGACATGTGATCTTCTTAAGATCAGGGTTCTTCTCAAGAATCTCAATTATCCTTCTTGAAGTCAGTGGCTGGTTCACATGGATAGTCTCCGCCATAAAACCACTCAGTCACCTTTAATAATATCAAGAAACATTCTAGCCTTGTCCGTTGATGGTTTACCCAGGTTCTCAATGCTGGCCTTTTCATGAAGAAGTTCATCCACCGTGACATTGAAAAGACCCGCGCAGAGGTCCATGTCGAGTCCGGCTTCCATGTGGAGTACGGCCGCGCCGAAGGCAGCAGGGTTGGGTTTCATGTGAAGCCCCTTCATCTTCTCCTCAATCTCAAATTTCTTGAGGAGCACATCGCCAAGGTTTTCAATGTAGACCATCCCATCCATCCAGTACCTGTTGAGGAGCTCCACGGCACCCTCACTGAACTCATTGAAGGTCCTGGCCTGGTTCCTGTCAAGGACCGGTCTGAGGTTGGGGAAGGGACCCGAGTACTTTGATCTCCGGTCATAGGATGTTCCAAGGTAGTATCGGGCAACATCCCAGAGCACAAGGTTCACTGGCACATCCCTGAAGAGCTCCCTCTTTATCCGGTCCATGGCTTTAAGGTCCCTCTCCAGTGAGGGGATCAGTCCACCATCAGGGCCAGCCAGGCCGGAATCATGGAGCAGCTGGTGTAACTTCTGGATTCTGATCTCCCTGAGCTCATCCTCTGAACCCGTGAATTCAGGAGAGTAGGTCCTGGCCTCAAATACCATCTCCCTGTATCTCCTGACGGATTCATAGTCCCCGAGCCTCTCATGGTAGACATCATCCCTTATTTCCCTTATTATGTCATAGGACAGTCCTGCGTAGGCGATTGCAAGGGAAGCCCGGGTGTAGCGGTCATTGATTATACTCGACTTTTTCCTGTGGAACTGCATGAACTCGATTCTAACATCCGGCCCATACTTCTCCCGGAGCATCCTCTCATAATCATCGTCATCGCTGTCAATGGTGATTCTTCTCCTTATCCAGCGGCCGTCCTCAAGGACCCTTATCACCAGGGTGGCTGATTTCACGGCCCCCTTCTTCTCATTCTTAAAGAGCCGCATTATCTTCTTGAAGGCCTCCCTGGCCCAGAGGCTCAGCTCGGACATCTTAACCATGTAGTCCCCTGAGAGGGGGAGGTATGGTATTATCTCAACCCTGCAGATTGCCGATGAACTGAAAACCGGTTCAAGGGAACCTGAACCACAGGGGCACTCCATCCCATCATGTATATCATCCAGTTCAAATTCACCAAGCCGCATCAGCCTTGAGCACTCGCTGCACCTGAGGAGACCGTACTCCTCGAGGTTACCCAGGGCTATCCTGTGGGATGATATCGCAGAGTTAACCCTGTCAAGGAGGTTCTTCTTGGCAGAAGCCTTCATCCTGAAGTACTGGGCGTGCCTTTTAATGTCATGTATGTCCTCTGCAACTTCACCGGAGTACTGTGCACCGTAACCTGATATTGAACGGAAGGGATACTTGAAGCCCCTGAGCTCCATGGTCTCCTTGAGGTCCTGAAGTTCATCAAGGTTCCCCCTCAGGTACCTGTAAATTTTGAAGAAACCCTCACGTGACCTTATCTCGTCCAGTGTGACGGGCCTGGATTTTATACTTTCAAGGAACCTTTCTGATCTTGCAATGAGACCTGATTCATTCATGGCTATTCTCCACTCAGGCTTCAGGCTGGAGCCCCTGGCCTGTTATCCATCAATATCCCTTCATAGGTTGAGTTCTTGGGGATGGTAAGGACTCATGTCGCTTTTATCCATCAACATCCCCTCAGACGACAATCATCATTCACCGCATCACCCCTCCTATGGGGTTCTGCCGGCCAATGCTTCACATTATCCTTTCACCGACCTCAGCAGCCTGGGGGTCCAGTATGTTCAGTGTCTTACCGGTTGCAAGTACCATGCCCTCTGATTTAACACCGAAGAGCCTGGCGGGCTTGAGGTTAACCAGGACGGTCACCTTTCTCCCCTCAAGCTCCTCTGGACTGTACTTCTCTGCCAGGCCTGCGACAACCTGTATTTCCCCATCACCTGTGTCTATGATAAGCTTCAGCAGTTTATCGGATCCCTCTATCTTCTCGGCTGACATCACCATGCCGACCCTTATATCCATCCTTGCAAAATCGTCAATTGTTACCTCTTCAGACATTGCTTCATCCTCCGCTTCAAGTTTTGATTTCTCCTCCTCAATCGCCTCATCCGGGATCTTGGAGAAGAGGGGCTTCGCCCTCCCTATGACCTGTCCGGGTTCAAGTTCATGGAAACCCCAGGGTCCACCGGAAAGGTTCATGGTCTCAAGGATCCTCCCTGATGATGATGGCATGAAGGGCTCCAGGAGCCTCCCCAGGTTGGCTGCCAGGAGATTGCAGAGGTAGAGGCATGTTGCGGCCCTCTCCGGCGACTCCTTAACGGCCTTCCATGGTTCCTGGTCATTGAAGTACTTGTTACCCTTCTTGGCAAGCTTAATTATGAACATGAGGGCGTCCCTGAACCTGAATTCATCGATGAGTTTCCCCACACTTTCATGGGCATCCCTTATGGAGTCAAGAAACTCAAGGTCATCCTCGGTGTATCCTGAGGGTTCAGGCACCTTCCCATCAAAGAACCTTCCAGTGAATGAGAAGGTCCTGTGGAGGAAGTTGCCGAGGACATCTGCAAGCTCATCATTAACCCTCCTCTGGAAGTCATCCCATGAGAAGTCAGTGTCCCTTGTAAGGGGAGCATTAACGGTCAGGTAGTACCTTAGGAGGTCCTTATGGAATTTTTCAAGGAATTCAGATGTCCAGACCACCCAGTTCTTACTTGTTGACATTTTACTGCCTTCAAGTGAGAGGTACTCCCCTGCTATTATGTTCTCGGGGGTCCTGCAGCCGTAGGCCATGAGGAGGGCCGGCCAGAATATGGAGTGATGGTATATTATGTCCTTCCCTATGAAGTGGATGGCGCCGTCATCCCAGTACTCCCTCCAGGGCTTCCCGGTCCTCCTGCTCCATTCAACCGCAGATGAAATGTATCCAAGGAAGGCCTCACCCCACACATAGATGATTTTGCCATCGTTCCCCTCAAGGGGTACCGGGACTCCCCAGTCCATGTCCCTCGTGAGTATCCAGTCCCTGAGGCCCTCACGGAGCCACTGGAGAGCATAGTTCTTGACGTTGGATGGCATGTCCGAGCCTTCAATCCACTCCCTGATGTCGTCCTGGAAGCTGCTCAGCCTGAAGAAGTAGTGCCTCGACTTCCTCACCTCCGGACTGGAACCGCAGACCATGCATAGGGGCTCCTCAAGCTGGAGAGGCTCCAGGTGCCTTCCGCAGGCTTCGCAGTGATCTCCCCTGGCACCCTCGGCACCGCAGTAGGGGCATTTCCCCTCAACGTACCTGTCAGGCAGGAAACGTTCACATTCACCACAGTAAAGTTGCTTTATATCCTTCTCATATATGAATCCCCTTTCATAGAGTTTCAGGAAGAAGTTCTGGGCTATCTCATAGTGGGTTCTGCTGGTTGTCCTTGAGAAGTTATCAAAGGATATGTCGCAGTCCTCAAGGTCCCTGCGTATCATCTCATGATACCTTGTCGCGATTTCAATGGGCTTTTTACCCTCCTTTTCAGCCTTCACAGCTATAGGGGTTCCATGCTCATCTGTTGCACATACAAAGAGAACATCATCCCCCCTGAGCCTGCGGTACCTTGCATATATATCCGCGGGTATGTAGGTTGACCTCAGATGACCGAGATGTGTTGGACCGTTGGCATATGGAAGTGCGCAGGTGATGAATACTTTGCTCAACTTAAACTCCTCCTTGAATCCTGAACCGGATTAGAATAAGGCTTTAATGCTCAGAGTAATATAAAATGATTTAATCCAGTCTAATTTTACTGTTTACTTCTATATAAATTTATCATGGGTCCTTCATCAGATCAGTCAGGGTGGTTCCCGGCACTTGTTCCCTTTATTCATCGTACCGTAGGATTTCCACTAGGCACGGTATTCTGGACTCATCAACCAGTATCCTTTCTTCATCAGGGTATGGGGGCTCCCCTCTTACAATCATCTCATCACCCTGTTAACATGATCTGTACCCATCATTTTTTATAACCATTCACCACAGATCAGTATATATGGTATCTTCACTCTTCATAAACCCCTTCTCGGAGGATGCAAGGGAGCTTGTAAGGAACTACGGGGCCCTTGATGGGATAGCCGACACCAGCGAGGAACTCCAGGAGATCGTGAAACACACCGACGGCCAGAACATTGATGACAACTCCCTCATACCAGGGAGTATAATGGAACTTGCAGTTAAACGTCTTGAATGGTACCTTAAAAGAGAAAAACGGGAATTCAACCATGGAGACTACGCATACCTCCTGAACCCTGAGATCCAGGAGTACGATGTCCTCGCCTTCTATGTACTGGCCCAGGCAACAGGTGCAAAGTTCAGACCAGTCTCCAGGGAGGCCAGGCTGGTGGTTGAATCCACAGGCGCCCTTATCGAGGAGAGGTTCAGGGTCCTCAGGGAGGGTGAGCGTGATGAGATAACAGGCCAAGTCCTCCATGAGCTTGGATCTGGGGACCTGCGCTGGATTGAACTTGAAGAGCTCCTGAGGACCAGGAAACTGAAACTCACAGACATCATACTGGACAGGGGGAGGGTTATAATTGAGGGTGATGACTTCATGGAAACCTTCCAGGATCGGATAAGGGACAGGAGGCCTGAGAGACTCTACCAGCTCCTTGTAGGTTCAGGACTCAAGGAGACAATGATATCGAGGATGATAATGCAGAGGACCGAGGACTACATTGCAAGGGTGCACGAGATGAGGTCACGGGTCCAGCCACACCCCCTCATCCTTGAGGCTGCAGAGCTCATCGCATCCAGGGTATCGGAGGAGATGTTCGCATTCACAGGGACAAGTGTTAAATCCGCAGGCCCGGGTAAACTGGTCCCTGAGGCATTCCCACCATGCATAAAGGGCGCCATGGAAGGTGTGAAGTCAGGGAGCAGGAACGATGCCATAGTTCTGCTACTCACATCCTTCATATCCTATGCAAGGCTGTACCCATCGATATTCAGGGACCGCACCCCAATGAAGGTATCCGACCTTGACCCTGACCTGAGGATAACAAGGGAGGAGATACTCCCCCTCATATATGATGCTGCAGAGAAGTGCGAGCCGCCACTCTTTGAGGACGACCCCCAGGAGAAGCTCAACATAACAGCGAAGCTGGGATTCGGGGTTCATGAGGAACCGGAACCTGAAAATGAAGGCGAGAGCCGATGGTACACCCCCATGAGCTGTGAAAAGATCAAGATACACCTCCCTGACCTCTGCCACCCTGACAGGATATGCGCCAGAATCACAAATCCACTATCATACTATAACAGGATGAAGTGGATCATGAAATCAGAGGGGAAGGGAGATGAAGGTGGAGATGAGGAGAAGGATTCAGAATAGGAATCTGATGGAGTTTCCTGTTGAAAGGACGGACCTGAAGGAGATAACGCTGACAATGGATTCAGGTAACCGTTACGGAGGCTCCATGGTCCTGGAGGCATGATAGGATATTTGAACCCGCAACACCCCAGGAGAGAAGGAGATACTACCGTGAGGAGTGGAATGTAAGGGACCTCCCTGACTTTATAAGGGAGGACATCCATATGAGGGAGTTCGGATTTGACCACCACGGCAGGGGCCCCAATGACAGGTACAGGGTTTTCAGTGATGAGAGGAGGCTTTCTGTCTTCATGAAGGCAAGGTTCCCCTTCGCAGCCTACTCCTCAGTGGCATTCTACAGGGACCCTGGCAGGAGGAAGGGGTGGCAGAGGTCGGAACTCATATTCGATGTTGATGCAAAGGACCTCCCTGTAAGGTCATGTAACTGTGGGGGTGTCTGTGAGGAGTGCCTCAGCCAGGCACTTGAACTCGTCCTCATGATGGTTGACACCCTGAGGGGTGACCTTGGACTTGATGACATCCATGTGATCTACTCGGGAAGGGGGTATCATATAAGGGTGCTTGACCCTGAGGTCATGGAGATGGAGTCCGAGGTGAGGGCAGAGATACTCAGGTACACTGCAGGTGCAAGGGAACCCAGGAGGGAATTCAGCGACAGCACAGGAACCTATGAACTGGAACACTTCACCATACCCGTCGGATATCACAGGGTTTTCACGGAGAGGGCCAGGCATCTCTTCCTCCATATGGGGGGTGATGAGGAGATTGAGGGTGTCACGAAAAGGACAGTGAAGGAGATAGTGAAGAACAGGAACCTTATCAGGGATGGGGAGTGGGGTGTATTTAAACGAAGGATAGGGCCAAGGGTCTATCCCAGGCTCGTTAAGGGTGTTTCAAAGATCAATATGCGGATGGTTGATGCGAAGGTCACAATCGACCTCAAGAGGATCCTCAGACTCCCAACATCCCTCCACTCAAAGGTCAGCATGATATGCATGGAGGTTAAAAACCCTGAAACCTTTGATCCCCTGGATAGCGCTGTTCCAGGGTTCGTGTATGAGAGGAAATAGGAGCCGGTGATGCTTTTTGAGGAGAAACTAGAGGACATGATGTGTTTAAATACAAAAAAGGAAAGAGAAAAAAATTTTCATGGTTTTTTGAGGAAGTAACCTGCACCTAAAAGGGCTACTAGAGCTATGACTCCAAACACAGCATATAGCGGTAGTCCTGTAGCTGATGCTGATGATCTTCCCATTTCACTGACCTCGTATGCCCTTCCCTGACCAGAAGGTGCTGTTTCACCTGTTTCTCCGGGCGTGGCTGACTGGCTGGCTGCTCCAGGGGTGGCTGGACTGCCACCTGTCTGTGAGGATCCTGATGGATGGGTATTCCATGTTTCACCGGGTGAAACACCACCATGCTGACCTCCAGGATTTGAGGATGTGTCCGGATTCCATGTATCAGGAGTTTCCTGTGATGCAAAGGCAGCGCTTCTTGTGGCGGCATATATCTGAGCTTTGACCCTTGCAAGGAGGTCAGGGTTCACATACTGCATGGCCCACTGCATCATGGCAATGTTACCGCAACTGCAATCACAGCAAGAAACACCATGCTCAGCTATCAGTTTAGCCCATGTGTTAGCCACCAACCTGAGAGTTCCATCATCCGTATGCCAGAAACCTTTGTGCGCCATTGTTAAGAGTTTACCTGTGATGCCAATCATTGCATAGGCATTGTTACCTATGGACAGCCATTCTGTGACTCCAAGATTGTATTTATCTTTTAAATAGATGTCTACGACGTTGTTCCACATTTCATCGGTGATTGAATCTGGTCTTAGCACCTCCCAGCCCACCATGTTGTCAATGAATTGACCTGAGAGGTATGATGCCCCTGCATAGCCTTCCTTCATCATTTCAATGATCCACTGGGGATTGTAAAGCTTTGTCTGCAGGTCCCTGTTGATGAATTTACTTAGTGTCTCCACGTGTGGTTCAGCGCCTATCTGGTTAAGTATGAATAGTTGCGGTGCTTTACCACTCATCTTTTCCACTGCGATACCGAATCCCCCAAGGAATTCATAATTGTGGTCCAGGTCGAGTATGCCCCTAACATTGGTGGATCTTGAGTGATATACTCCTTCCACGTCTGACAGTCTCATTGTGAATACTTCTCCAAGGGGTGTTGCTTGTTCGTCTTCTCTGTAAGCGTATTGCATATCGTGGATGTAGGTGTCTGCAAGTTCGAGGCGGTCGTTCCACGTCCATGCTAGCTGTGGTCCTTCACGCACGCCCTTAGCTCCCCATTCTCCAATCGCAGGTCCGAATATCCGGGATATAGCCATCTTACCCGCATCTTCTGCTGGTACGCCTGCCTGTAATAATTTTTTCGTATCTTCCAGCCAATGCTTTGCAATGTAGTTCATCTCAAGGGGGTCACTTCCAGGCACGAATAAACCAGCCTTCTGGATCGTCATCATGGTTGCATTTAATGCTGCTTTGAGTTGCTCGGCTATTGTTTCCTTGTTTATTTCAGCGAGGAGGGTATTATATGATGCTGCGACTGCAATTCTGAAGGCCCTGTCAAGCAGAACAGTGCACTGTGGGAATGTCTCCCTGAATATACCTGAGATGGTTACGAGGACATCTACTCTTGGTCTTCCAAGCTCACTGAGTGGTATGGCCTTTACACCAAGGACATTGCCACTCTGGTACCCTTGCTGATAGATTGGTTCAAGTCCCATTAGGTACAGTATGAAGCCTATGGTTGCGCCGCTGTCCCTCTGGGTTTCAGTGGCCCATAGTACGACGCCAAGCTGTGATGGTGTTGTATTGTAACTTTTCAGGGCTTCTTCTGCCATTTTCTTGCCATTGAGGTAGGCATCCCAGTAGGGGATTTTCTGCGGGTCAAGACCATAGAGGTTACCGCCTGTTGGAAGTGCATCCGGTGTCCTTACTGGATCGTTACCACGGACCGGGGGGATGTATCCACCACTTAGGGCTCTAAGTAGCATTTCACGTTCTCTGGCCGGACTTGTTTTAACATCATTGACGTATCTGTAGATGTTCTGGAGGCTTTGAATTTCTGTTTCGGTAAGGTTCCTCCGGTACTGTTTTGGAGATAATTTATTATCTCATTGAGTCCCATATTATCATAGAATTTTCCTATGATATCTGTGAGATTCGCTGGCATGCCTTCAATCACCATCGCCGGGGTAGTGAAGTTATTGGAGCCCAGTGCTATGGAACTTATCTTTTTTGCCATGGTCGTGACGAGGGAGGTAACCTGTTCTCGGGTCCAGTCCTTACCGAATACATGTAAACCGAGGGGCGTGGCAGTACTCTCTAGTTCTATAATATAATCATGGATTTTATCGGCGATTTCAGCTCCTGAGGCATTTAAATCTATAAAGGTATCTAGGTTGAGCTTTCTTGCAGACTCTTTTATCATTTCAAGCAGTTGTATTTTCTGAGAATCATCCGTACTTGTCATGTACCTCTCTGTGAGTGTTTTAAGGGCTAGAAGATCGTCATTTAATGCTGTCAGTGCAAATGGCTGTGTTAAATGGCTGATGCTAACTGCCAGACCTCTTCTTTTGGCGTGTAATACTTCTCCTACACCGTCCATTGTGTAGATGTAGATTGATGGCATGGTCCATATGCAGATGTCAGGGTAATCTGCCCCGGAGAGGGCCACATCCTTGCCAGGTAACCATTCATAGGTCCCGTGCCTCCCAAGGTGTATAACAGCATCGGCGCTGAATTCTGTCTGTAGATACGCGTAGAATGCAAGGTACTGATAATTTGGAGGGACTATAGTGCTGTGGTATAACATGCCTGGATCTGTGTATCCTCTCTGTGGTTGAGGTCCCAGGAAGATGTTTCCAAGCCGTATGCCGGGTATTACAAAATATTTTGTACCGTTCTTTTCAACAACCATCATATTTCCTGGTGGGGCGCCCCATCCACAGAGCCCTGGTATCTGCAGTGCAATGAACTGGTTTTTAATAATTTGTAGTTCTGTTAAGCTGCCGGAATTGACCAGGAGACCTTGTAATATCTCATGCGTCCTTTCAACGAGGTTTTTTGCATCTGATATCTTTTCACTGGTTAGCATTGATCCCATTTCATCGATGGTCGAGAGCATTGCCTTATACCAGTGGTCAATGAGGGTATTTGCAGTGTCGATGAATGAGGATGTTCTATTTTCTGTTGCGATTATCTTTTTTGCTATGCACTCTATATAACCAAAGGGACCTTCTTCCATTTGTTTTCTTGTTATTTCCGGGAGTTTACTGTACCATTCCATGAAACGTTCCACAGGGTAAAGTGTTGCGTCTTCTGCTAATTTTCCGAGTTCTCCTGGAGCCCATGTTGCAATGGTTCTCCCCTTTGTCATGAGGAGGTTGATGAGTTCATCAACATTCTCCGGGATCCCTGTTACGTTGTATCCGTTCTCTTTTAATAGGTTAAGTATTGTAAGTATTGATTCTAGGCCGTTGAGTGAATCGGCACCGGCAATGTTCTGTTTACCTGGCGGATAATTATAGTAGATCAGTGCCGCCTTCTTTTCTGTATTTGGCAGATATCGTAAATTTATCCAGTTTTTCACAGTCTCTATGAATTTGGCTATTCTCTCATCTACTGGTTTGGTCAAGCTCATGAGGAGGCCTGTGTTTGGGCAGATTATATTTTGCTGTGTAGCTATGATAATAGGTACTATTTGTCCCTGGGTTTCTTTAAGTGCCATGGTGGTTGCTGTTGACCAGTCACCGCCCTCTGAAATTTCCCATGTGTCAATATCCATGTATGATGTTATAGGCTCAAATACCAAGATACCGTATCTGTTTAGTAGTTCATCAATAGCTGCTCGTGAAGTTTCACCGCCAAGGAGCCATGTGAAATGTATTATCCCATCGACACGGCTTTTATTTGTTTCATTGTCGATGAAATATTCTTTAATCCCATTTAAAATATGATTACCCTGTGTGGGGTTTCCCTGGCCAAATAGGACCATTACGCTGGCTCCTTGTTTTTCAAATTCCCTGATGAGGGAATCATACAACTCAAGATCTCCCTTTTCCCATGTGGTGGACATCCATGCCACTATACCAACGGTTGGTCTCCCTGGTTTGAGGTGGAGCTGTGTGTATTCAGTGAGGTTGGTGTAAAGTTTACGATCCCTGTAAATTCCGTATAATGTTCCGGGTACTGGTTCTTTGTACTGGAATCCAAGTCCTGGAAATGCGGTTGCTAACATGTAGAGTAACTGTTGCATCCTGTTTTCTGTACATGCCATTTCAGCAGTCCAATATTTTCTGATCTGGAGTAGTGAATAGAGTCTTGGGTATCTTTGCTGGAAACCCGCCAGTACCTGTAGGCTATTGGGGGAATATGATATTGCTGTATATATCTGCTGTATCTGCTGATCTGTGAGGGGGGTTCCGTTTATATCCACGAATTCTGTGTTGTTGATGTTTGTAAGGCGGATGATAGGGTAACAGAAATAGGGGAGGGGCTCTGCCACGATTGTTTTTCCATGAAGCCTGCCACCTGAATTTAAGTTTAAGATCGTGTTAGCCAGTGCACCTGATTGGATATTGTTAAGGTAGATGAGATGCGCCCAATCAATGAGTTCTGGGATTTCACTTAGATTTTGATTGGCCTGTGAAACACTTCTAATCTGGATCTTTACATTAGGATATTCTTTCATCACGTTTTCTGCAGGGATCTGGTACTGTCCAGCGCTTGTGTCCCATGATAATATTAGGCAATGTATCTCAGAAGAGTTCAGCCCTGAACTGTTGTTCGTACTTCCCTGTGAATCTTCTGCTGCCACGGTTCCTGTGAATGCCAGTATGAAGAATGCCGTTAATAGTAAAATCACATGTCTTCCCATACATTTTCACCTCCTTTAAATTTGTTTTCTATTATTTTCCCCTCTGGAGAGGGGTTTCCTGCTTAGACGACACTAAGTCTCAGCAGGGGTAATTTTTCGGTGTTTTCAATGCAGGTCTGCCAGCACTCAGGGCATGGCAGACATGAAGGGTTTTATTACTTAAAATCCTTCCTTTATTCAGTAAAATCTTCAAAGAATAAATATTTTACTATATAAAAATAAAAAAGTAATACTAATTTACAGTGGAATAAAAATAAAGTATGATCATGGGTATCAGGAGGATGATTCTCTCACTGACATATGGAGAATACAGCTTATGGCTCACTGAAGATTACTTATGAATCATGAACCTGTGGTGAAATCCTCAAGACATGGACACCAAAAGCCATCTATATCTGCACCTATGTTTAACCATCCGGCCTCAGCTCAAAGGAGTCCTCAAGGAAATCAACCACATCATGGAACACTAAATTAAGGTTCCTCCAGTATCAGGACACTGGAATTAAAAGAGTGAGCACTCATTTCACCTTATTTTTTGAGACAGGGTGTTACAATGAAAAGGATTAATATTGTGTTTTTTCGGGGTATCTGTTTCAGTTTCTGCTCCTCAAGTGTTACTATTAAAAGGATTAATATTGTGCGGTCAAAGATTTTAGTTATAGGGAGAGGAATTTATAACTGTTGGGAACAGGCAGAAAAGGACTTTGAGGGCGCTGCTAAAAACCTTAAAATCAATGAATATTATATAACAGCATTTTTATCACAGCAGGCCGCTGAAAAAAGGGCATTGAAGGCACTGTATATCCACAAAAAAGAGCATCCCCTGGTTCCACAAATTATCTGATTTTCCTGGAAAATGAACTTAACATTCCAGAGGAATTTATGAGGGGTCTCAGAAGCTGAATCTGATATCATTATCCCGCGCCATCCAGACGCTGCCCAGGGACTCCCCTATAAACTCTATGACAGGGAAAGAGTAGAGGAGAGACTTGAAATCGCGGGTTAAGGTGATGGAATGGGTCAGGAAGGAGCTGGAGAAAAGGATTGTTTTTTTGTTTCATGGATCGTCGGGGAAAAGTCAATTTATCCTTAAAAAACTCTGACCTTAATCTCATGAAAAAAATTAGAGATGACTTTTTATCCAGCAGTTACTGCCTTATCAGTCTCTTCCATGGGTTCAGGAAGGAGTCAAGGAACATTATGAAGCCGGGCCCCGCTGATTCAATGAAATCCTCAAGGACATGGACACCGAAACCCCTCCTTATCTCTGCACCTATGTGTTTACCCATCCTGAGCCTCTCCGGACTTGAAAGGAGGTCCTCAAGGAAATCCACCGCGAAACTGTGTCTCCTTGGTGAATCAACAGCAAGCCTTGAACCCTCAACCCAGACCATTTCATTCCTTTCAAGGAACCTCTCTGAATGTTTGCGGGCCCATACAGGGGGTCCGTATCTCTTCCTGTATGATGGAAGCATCCAGACCTCCATTTCAAGGATTATAACAGCAACCTTTTCCTCATCACTCCAGTAATCAGCGTTCAGAACCCTGAAGCCCTCCTCCTCCAGTCTCCTGAGCAGGGAGTCCATGGTCTTCCTGAGCTGGGGGTACAGGGCATCTGCAGGTATATCAGGCACCCCCATGGACACCAGGATTACCTTTGAGCCCCTCATCCTGCAGGTCTCCATGATGGCTTCAGGATCCGATGCGTACTCCGGTCCGGTGAAGTATTCCTTCTTCCCTGACCTGAGGAAGTTCCTAGCAGCGGTTATAAATTCAGACATCCTCTGGAGTGTCAGGGCCGCTGCCACGTTCCTGTTCCTGTCCACGGGGTCAACCACAACCAGGGGCTCCGTGAACCTTTCACCGGTCCCGTGACCCTCAATATCAATCACATGGCCGGGCCTCCATTCAAGGGCCCCCTCCAGGACCCCCTCAAAGTCATGGTAGTGTATTATGAGGAGCTCTGCAAGGTAACCTGCAAAGCCACCGACGCGGAACTCTGAACCATAGGTACCTGTTGACTTCATGAACTGCTTGAGGAGGAGCACCTCATCCCTCTGCTCTTCCCTGAGCCTTGTCTGGATGTACCTGGTGTGGAGGATTGTCCGGTCAACAGCTGATCTGAGCTCTGAAGCATCCTCTATACGGTAGCAGGGGACGAAGTCAACCTCGTATCCATCTATGTGCCCTGTAACGTAGGGGTGTGATGCGTAGCGCTCCTCAGGGGTCCCGTGGAACCTCCTTATACATTCATGTCCCAGGTGGAGGCCGGTGGTTTTGAGTTCCTCCTCAGGGGTATCCAGGGGGAAGTGGATGAATATGTCTATATCGGCGCCGCCAGAGAGCCATGTACCCTTGGCAACCGAGCCCACAAGGACGGCCTCTGCATCCAGGCCCTCCCCTGATGCCAGTCTGTTTATGCATCCGGTTAGTTTCCCTGACAGGTTCATAACACGCTGATATTCCTCTTCATCCGGTTTTATGTCATCGAGTATATCCCTGTAGTCCATGGTAAACACGCTCCAAAGGTGTACTGGACACCTTTAACTTAGAAGAAGTTTAAAGCCTGAAGACCCGGATATCCGAGTAGAGGGGTCCTGCAGGTGTGAGTTCACTCTTCTTGAGTGCTATCTCCCTGACCTCCATGGACCCGATATCCACTTCCTCAAGGTCTGAGATTATATCCGCAAGCTTTTCCCTGTTCCTGGGACCCTTAACCCTTCCAATGGTGAGGTGGGGTACGTAGTCCCTTTCGGGTCTGAAGCCAATCCCCCTGAAACCAGTGTCAAGGTGTTCCTGAAGTTTGGAGAATGTTTCAGGGTCTTCAACACCGAGCCAGACCACACGTATGTACCTGGGGTTCGGGAAAACCCCGGCACCCTTTATATGGATTCTGAATGGCTCATATTCACTTATGGTTTCATCCACGATTCTCCCTATCCTTTTAAGTCTGTTCTCACCGGTGTCCCCGAAGAATTTCAGGGTGAAGTGGAGGTTTTCGGGTTCAACGAATTTGATCTGGGCATCGGCACCCTTCAGTTTCTCCTGGACCTCAATTATCCTGTCCTTCAGTTTCTCATCAACATCGACTGCAAGGAAAGCCCTTACCTTCACTGCTCACTCCTCCAGGTTTTTAAGTCTTTCAAGGCTCTTGTGGGGTGTTTCAATGGTGTTCAGCATGTAAAGTTCCACCCTGCCGAAGAGCTCCCTGAAGAACATCTTCCTCAGTTCCATCTTCCTAGGGTCCCTTACAAGCTGGTGTGGGTTGCAGAAGTCCTTCTCAAGCATGTACCTCAGCCCGGCCTCAGGGTTCAGCCTCCTGAAGGGCGGCTCTCCAGGGGTCCTGTCAAGGAGTACAACCCTTCTGAGGGTGGTTGATTCCCTTATACTGTCACCGAAGAGTCTGCTGATATCCACGATTCCCCGGCCCTTCCTGTCAAGACTCACATCCTCTATGATCTCAGAGTACTCCTCCCAGACACTGCCTATATCATCACGTATGTAGGAGTTCTTCTCTGAGGCATAGGCAAGGGCGCCGTTCTCAAAGAGTCTTGTGAAGAACCAGTCATCTGATATGTAACTGCAGGCATCATCAAGGAGCATCCCGTAGGTAAGGGTTGTCTTTCCGGTACCGGGAGGTCCTATGATGGCGAGACCATGACCCTCTACATCGATGACTGAGCCATGGACAGAGTAGCGGAGGTGCTCTGAATGGTACTCCTCGAAGAAGTCAGCAACGGCTGCAAGGGCTATGCTCTTAACCCATCCATAGTAGTCCATGTTCTTGATTATAACCGTCTTTGAGACCGGTTCATAGGACACGGATAGTTCCCCACCATCCGAGACAGCGAATACCTTTGCATGGGGCCTGATATCATCGCTCATGAACCTGAAGTTATCCTCCCATTCCTCCTTGAAGGATAGGTCATCTGTAAGGAGCTTGACACAGGCACCATGCAGGTTTGCCTTCCTCTCAATGAGCCGTGTGTCTATTTCAGCAAGTAGCCTGTCCTTCTCCAGGGGTGTGATGATCCTTACGCTGTACATGTTAGGCACCATCACCTCAAGCCATTATTCATGTTTGATGGTCCTTACGCTGCAAGGTGGTTCACTTCTCAATTATGGTCTCGGTGATGGCCATGCCGAAGTGCCTTGCTGAGTCCTCAAAGTAAACAAGGACCCTGTCTCCCTCAGATATTTCGCTGACAGAGACAGCTTCCCCCTTATCATTCACGAGTCTTATGGTTTCAGCGTTCTGGAGGAGCGTCCTCACACGTCTATCCTCGTACTCTGCTTCAACGAGTATCAGGGGCCTCTTCTCTATTTTAACCCTTCCAACCACAGCGACCCGTGACCTGCCCTTGGAGTCAACCACCAGGACCTCATCGCCGGTTTCAAGCTCTGAAAGGTACTTTGTCTTCCCTCCGGGGGTCATGACGTAGGCCTGGACCGGTCCTGCGTTGACACGGAAGGGCCTTGATGCCACGTATTCGCTTTCAAGGGACTCGCTGTGGACAAGGAAGAGTCCACCGGAGTAGCTTCCAACCAGCATGCCCTCGCCGGGGACCATCATTGAACATGTGTCCACACAGACCCTGTCACCTGAACCAACAGGCTCCACACGGGTAACTGTCGCCGGTTTGAGGCTGTACTTTTCGCTTTCAATCTCCTCAAGGAGTTCTGCTATGGCCTTTATCTGTGATATTTCTGCAGGTTCTATAAGGACACCGTCTGTGCCGTGTTCAAGGGTTTCAAGGGCCACCCTGGCCTCCTCTTCATCAGCCACGGCCGCCACGAGTTTAACATCCTCGCCCTGAAGGTCCGCGATTATGTTCTCAAGGGGGATGATCTTCCAGTCCTCACCCACCAGTATCAGGTAGTCCACCGTGCGCCCAAGTCGCCTTGCAAGTTCCTCATGGGCCTTGCTCCTTATCTCAACATAGGCGGCAACCCTCTTACCCTCACCCTTGAGTTCGAATGCTATTTCAGCGTCCCTTGAGTATTCAAGGGATTCCGGGAGTTCAAGGGTCCCGTCACCCTCACCGTTAATCCCTACAAGGACTATGTCGGCATCCTCATCGGGTGATATGATGGTGAGGTTTCCAAGTTTCCTTATCTTCTCTGCATCTGAAACATCAACGATGTGGTCTATCCCTGATTCAAGGGCGGCTGTTATGAAGGTCTTCTTCTCATCCCAGTAGGTGTCGGGTGCCATTAACCAGGCGAATTTCATCCTCAATCGCCACCCCTGAGTATCTTAACGGCCTCTTCAACCTCAATCCCCTCATGGACTATCCCTGCAATGGCCCTTGTCATTTTTTCAGGCGAATCTGCCTGGAAGATGTTCCTTCCTATTGCTACACCGGCTCCTCCAGCGTCAACGGAGTTTTTAACCATCTGGAGGAGTTCCTCCTCGGTTTCAATCTTAGGGCCCCCTGCAATGACCACCGGGACGGGGCATCCCTTCACAACCTCCCTGAAGGTTTCAGGGTCACCTGTGTAGTTTGTCTTTATTATGTCTGCTCCGAGCTCAGCGCCTGCACGCGCTGCCAGTTTAACAACTTCAGGGTCGTGTTCATCCTTTATCTTCTCACCCCTGGGGTACATCATGGCTATGAGGGGCATTCCCCAGTCGTCACAGATCTCGGCAACGGTACCCAGCTTTATGAGCATCTCAGGCTCCCTCTCAGAGCCAACATTCACATGGACAGAGACGGCGTCAGCACCGAGTTTAAGGGCCTTCTCCACCGAGGTGACGAGCACCTTATGGTTCGGGTCAGGGCCAAGGCCCGTGCTTGCAGAGAGATGTATTATAAGTCCAATATCCCTCCCGTATCCCCTGTGGCCGCTTTTAACCATCCCCTTGTGCATGAGGACGGCGTTGGCACCGCCACTTGCCACGTCATCTATGGTGCCTGCCATGTCTATTATTCCACGGACGGGTCCGATGGATACACCGTGGTCAAGGGGCACTATAACGGTCCTGCCGGTTTTCCGGTTTATTATCCTCTCAATTCTAATCCTTTTACCTATCATCAGCACCCTCCTTGTAGATCCTGCTGGACCAGAGTTTGAATTCCCTGAGCCGAGGGGGGATGCCGGCATCCCCGCTTGACTCAAGCCATCCATACCTTGAGGTGATTGACTCTTCAGTCATGGATGAGCATACAAAGTCCAGGAGTCCCCGGTTCCTTATTATCGAGGTCCCTGGTTTAAGTGTGGATGACCATATGAAGTAGACCTTGAAGGTTGTATCAGGGTGATAACCACCGCCAAGGTCCACGCTGAGGACATCACAGGATTCAATCATTTCACAGACCCTTTCAAGGGTTTCATGAAGTCTAACATCCCCTGATATGAATTCAACGTTCCCTGTCTTCCTGCTGAGGTCCTCCATTATGCTGATGGCTTCGGGACTGTTATCTATGGCTATGACCCTTCCCTCGGGTACAAGGTCTGAGATGATGCGGGTGGAGTTCCCCACATGGCATCCCAGTTCCACCACTGTGTGGTGGGGTTCAAGGATCTCCCTGAGGACCTTCCTGTAAACATTGATGTCATAGGTTATCCTGATCATCGGATCACTTCTTTCCTTCTGTGATAGGGTCCGGTCACTGGACTGGTTCCTTTTTCCTTGCCACTACTTTCATGGTCCTTCCTACCGATACTATGGCGCTGACCACCCATATAGTTTCCCTTTCATGGGTGATCACACCCCATAACTTTTTATAACCTTCTAATTTAAAGTGGTTTCCCCTTAAATCCACATATATGTTCATTATAATCAGTAATGGCCTCCAGATTCAGTCTATGAACCTTGCACCTGAAAAGTCGATCCCTGATACCGTCGCACCTTCAATTTCAGTGTCAGGGTTCTCTGAGAGTGCGAACACCGTGTTGCCGAGCATGGCCATTGAGGCCCCGACTGTATCCTCAGCCATTGAATCAGCCATCTCCCTGAGTTCAGGGTTTATAAGTCCTGTTCTCTCTGCGAATTCACGTGAGAGCCTCATGAAAAGTTCAGGGGAGGGTTCCTTCAGGAGTTTCTTCATCATCCCCGAGGCCGTCCTGTTTATGCGCTCCACGTGGCCGGCATCGGTGATTATGGATGATGTGTCAAGCTCGCCAAGGGTCAGGGATATGACATGGAGGCCCTGGTCAACTATACGGTCCGTCACACCATAGCCTGGGGGTCCCTCCCTTGTCCTTATAACGATGCCCCCTGTGAGTTCAGCTATAAGGTCTCCGAGGCCTGTCCCAAGCTCCACCTCCACCCTGTGGGCGATTGCACCTGCAGTGTTCACGGTTACCGGCAGTTCAAGTTCCCTTACAGCTGCAAGGATGGTTCCAAGTGCACAGGCAGCCGATGTCCCGAAACCGCACCCCACAGGGACCTGGATTTTATGGCAGACCTTGATACCGCCCCTGAAACCGGTATGCTCCCTTAGCAGTTCAACCGCCCTGCGGGTGACGGGGTCATCCTTAACGGTTCTTCCGTTTATCACGACCCTGGTTTTATCCTCAGACCTTAACGCCCTGACCCGGGTCATGACACCCCTGTCAAGGACAACGCCGGCCCCCCGGGACCCTGTCCTGAGGGGGTCATCCTTCCTTATGATTTCAAAGAAGCCTGTTATGTGTGATGGTACAAAGACAGCAGCCTTCATTTAAATACTTCCATGAACAGAATCTAACTGTTAGGTGATATATTCATAAGGTAATATAATTGTTAGGAGGGGCATTAAAATTAGGAAGAGGATAGATCTCCACACCCACAGCCTTCTGAGTGATGGCGAGCTCCTGCCATCTGAACTGGCAAGGAGGGCGTGTGTACTTGGACATGAGGCAATCGCGGTAACGGACCATGTGGATGCATCAAACATAGGCACCATCGAGGGGCTTATAGATGCCGTGTCCGATATAAGTGATAACTGGGACATCAATGTGGTCCCCGGGGCTGAGATAACCCATGCCCCTGTTGAGATAATTGATAAACTTGCTGTGAGGGCAAGGAGGCTGGGGGCTGAGGTTATAGTTGTCCACGGGGAGACCCTCGTGGAGCCGGTGATACCCGGGACCAACCATGCAGCCGTTAACTGTCCAGAGGTTGATATACTGGCCCACCCAGGGCTTATAAGTGTGGAGGATGCTGAAGCTGCACTTGAGAATGATGTCACCCTTGAGATAAGCGCAAGGAAGGGGCACTGCCTTGGTAACGGTCATGTGGCGGTCACAGCAAGGGAGGTTGGTGTGCCTGTTGTCATTGACACGGACACCCATGCACCCGGGGACCTGCTTGATTATGACATGGCAGAGAAGGTGGGCCTCGGGGCCGGGTTAACAGAATCTGAGGTTGAGGATGCCCTGGTAAGGAACCCCCGGAGGATACTTAAAAGGAATGGTATTCTGTAGGGGATTGGGTTTTTTTAGTTATAAGAAAGGTTTTTATTTTTTCTGTTTCTTTTCTGAGGAATGGTGTTCTGTAGGGGTGTGGAATCTGTTTTATTTGGAAGAAGGTGTTTTTTCTGTTTCTTTTCTGAGGAATAGGATTCTGCATGTGAACAGAATCCCTTTACTGATAAAAAAAGTTTTTATTTTCTCCCTGTCCTGAAACTGACGCTCCAGGTTTTTATCGGGGAGCTGCCTTTCACGGCCTCGAAAGGAACTGTGAGGGTGTAAGATGTGTTTTTACTGAGCATGGATGGTTTTATATAGAGCGTGTTACCCTTCACCCATTTTTTAATGTAGACCCTTCGACCGCGCTGGTTTTTAAGTACGATCCGGTTCCAGTTTTTGCCACTGCTGATCCTCTCTGAGAATCTCACCTTTATCATGGTTCTTCGTGGAGTGATTGCACCAGTGGTGGGGTAACTTGATATGACCTTTGTTTCACTGACACTCACCCTTTTAAGGCTGTCAAGGGATTCTATTAACATTGCAGCTTCGCAGAGCTTCCTTTCAGAGGTGTCGTAGGCGTAGGCCTCATATATGATGGTACTGTATCCCATGGATGCGATGGGTATGGTGACGTAGGCCGGACTTGTGGATTGTGGAGGTGTGTAAATCCTGAGGAATGGCATCCTTGATACAATCTGGTTTCCATAGTTCATGGTGGCGGTACCCTTTGATATGGGGTATATGAACCTTGGATACGCGTATCCACTTTCCATGTAACGGTTTTCATGACAGTCAACAACAAGCATGGGTTTTTCATTCCCATAGTATGAGACAAAGTCTCCAGCCTCCCTTGAGTGTCAACAACAAGCATGGGTTTTTTCATTCCTGACATCAGGTACCACGAAGTCCCTTGCAGGGAGCTGACCCCTCATAGGCCCTCCTGAGAAGCTCAGGGGGTTTCGTGTAACATGTACATGATACACGTATCTCTTCTTCAGTTTGCTCTTCCTTAACTGGTATTTTAGGGCGTTATGCACACAGTATTCCCCGGGTGGACGTCTATTATGATTGCTATGGTTTCATTGGAGCTCTTGTTTCAAGAGTGCTCCTTTTCCATGCAGCCATAGTTTCCCTCACCAATCTTAACTGCATGTGAGCAGCCAGCAAGTGCAAATACAATCAGGATTATACCCAGTCTCAGGTTATTCACCACATCACCCCCAAACATTTATATGGTGTTTCTCGTTGATAAACCAGGTTAATAAAACACGAAAAATTTATATTAGCCTTGAATAAAATAACAGTTTGTAACTAATATTTGCTGAACGGAGGAAAACCCCAAAATGAGAAAACTCAGCACATGGAAACTTAAACTCAGAATGTTCCTTGCCACAGCACTCCTATTTGGAATAATCTACGCCATACTGATTGCCATAGGAGCCTTCATGGGCTTTGGAGGCCCCCTCTTCTACGCCCTCCTGGGCCTTGGAATAGTATTCATCCAGTACCTCATATCCCCCAAGATAGTGGAACTCACCATGAACGTACACTACGTTACAGAGGCGGAGGCCCCGAGGCTCCATGCCATGGTGTCGGAACTTGCAATGAACGCAGGGATACCAAAACCAAGGGTTGGTATAGCTGAGATAGACGTGCCGAATGCCTTCGCCTTCGGAAGAAGCAAATCAGATGGAAGGGTGTGTGTAACAAGGGGTATACTCAACCTCCTTGATGAGGAGGAACTCAGGGCAGTCCTCGGACATGAAATATCCCACATAAAGCACAGTGACATGATAGTAATGACCCTTGTGAGTGCGGTTCCACTCATATGCTACTACATCTTCTGGAGCACACTCTACAGCAGGGACGATGATGCAAGCCTGATTGGCCTTGCAGCGCTACTGGCATACTTCCTTGGCCAGCTCATAGTCCTCTTCATCTCAAGGACCAGGGAGTACTATGCGGACCAGGGGAGCATTGAAATTGGGGGTCAGCCCCACAAACTTGCAAGTGCACTCTACAAGCTGGTCTATGGATCTGCAAGGTTTGACAGGGACGACCTCAAGCAAATTGAAGGCGTGAAGGCCTTCTTCCTCAACGACGTCACGGATGCCAGGAACGAGATCAACGACCTCAGACAGCTTGACATGGACATGGATGGGACCATAAGTCCAGGGGAACTCCAGAGACTGAAGTACACAGGCGTCAGGGTCGGTGCAGGTGCAAGGATACTTGAACTCATATCAACACACCCGAACATGCTTAAAAGGATACAGAGGCTCTCTGAGTTTACTTAGGGAACCTTAATCTGTTAAGAAGATACGGAGGCTCTCTGAGTTTACTTAGGGAACATTTCAATCCTTGGACATGCTTCTGGAGTTCACCAGGGGAACATTTTAATTTTTAAGCAGATTCAGAAGGAGATTCCATCCACATACACTTATATTTAAAAAAAATGAAATCAGAAAAATAGGTAAGGAGCTTCTCAGTACTTCTTCACAACACCAACAATGGCTGAGCGTGGCACCCATGTATTCAGGGGTGTCCTCACAATCACTGAGGTTGGAGTGTAGATTCGCTCCACCTTCTTGTTATCACTCATGAGGTAGACCCTTGATCCTTCAATCTTACCCACCCTCTTTACTATGAGGCCATATTCGGGGTGCTTTGCGATTACAATGTCACCGACCCTGTAATCATCGGTTTTAAGCACTATGAGTTCCTGTCCATCCCTGAGTGTCGGGTACATTGAGTCACCGCTCACAACCGCGGGCATCGGCAGCTGGTCGACACCGAACTGGGATTCTATCCTCACATCAATCTTCCTGTAACCGTACTCTTTAGCTATTTCCTTCACATCAGCCTTTATCGAATCAACGGTACTGTCAGGGTCGTTGATCACATCCGCCATGTAATTACCGATCTCCTGCTCCATTGCAGTAGGGGCACTTGTGAACATCATTGTCCTGGCCTCAACTGTAATGTTAACCCCATCCGTCTTTATGGTGATATCGACCGCATCGGCGTTCTCAGCATAATAAAATATGCCTGCAGCTGCAATCAGGATAACCGCGATAAGAGCAACAGCCAGCTTCTTCATTCTAATCATCCTCCAGTATCAGGTTCTCGATAAGGGTCCGTGTCCTTTCAAGGTCCATCTGCCCGGGGGCTGTTGAGGCATCAAGGGATGCGAAGGTTATGGGTGAGCCGAAGAGGGCGCAGACGGCCCTGGTGTAGCTGCCCATCTCCCCCATGGATATGGCGATGGTTTCATCCTCAACTGCAAGTAACTGGAGAACCACCAGGGTATCTGCCATGTTTTCTGGCATCACAGCCACCTTTGCCATGTTCCCCAGTTCCTTTTCCATTTTGACAATCCTCAGCAGGGCATCAAGGGATGGTGTTTCATTGAAGTTGTGGTAGGAAATTATACTCCTCTCGGCCTTCCCTGTAACCCTCATGATGTGCTCCTGGTCCGTTCTCAGTTCGACATCAACATAATCAGCAGCCTCTGCAGCGGCCTCAAGGAGGACTATCCTTTCATCCTCACCACCCCTGTACTGGCCGCCCTCTGATGGCGGCCTGCAGGTTGCTATCACCGGAAACCCTATATCATCTATCAGTTCCTTCACAGAGTCAGGGTCAGGTTCTCTGAGGGTGTCAATTCTTATTTCAAGGAGATCAGCCCCCTTATCAATGGCTCTGCCTGCTGATTCAAGTGCAAGTTCAGGTGTTCTTTCGGATACTGGGACGCAGATCCTGGTTTTCATTTTAAATGGTTCTCCTTCCTTATGGTTATCTGAGAAATAAAGATTTTCTGCAAATCTATATATGTCCTTTGCGGTAATAAAATTTTACATATCCCTCATGGGCCATCACATTCTCACTGAAGAAGGGTGATTTCTTTGAATGTGAAACCTATTTATCTCTTCACTCTAAATTAGGTTAAGGTGATTTCTTTGAAGATAACTTCAATAGGCGCAGACATATCTGACAATGATACGAGCTGCAGCATGGAACTTATAAGGTCACTGGAGGCCTCCATACCAGGTCTCCTTGATGCAGGTGCAGAGGGCGCAGCACTGACAAACATAACAGGGGATGATGTGGTAATAAGCGCCTTCGTACCCGATGATAAACTTGAAACCGTCAACAGGGCAATAGTTGAGATACTGAGGGATTCATCAGAGAGTCTTGGGGACCTTGAAGGCATATCAGATGAACCCGATGGTGCAGGGGAGGGCATATCATATGCCGAGGCGGTGATAAGGCAGGACCGCTACCCCGATGCAGTTATACTCGCCTTCGATACCTATGGTGGTGAGGACTTTGTTGCTGACGTTGCAAATTCAGCAATAGAAGCCGCGAGGGGTATGGGGGGTGTTACCGATGTCAGTGATGAGATAGCTCCAGGGGTCAGGGAAATCCCCGGTGTGGGCTATGTTTCAGATAAGACAGATGACCCTGTGGTTGTTGCGACCATAGAGGACATTGAGAGCGTTGGTGTCGCAGCAGGGGCAATGATCGGGGCAGCCCTTGGACACAAGAACGTCTACCTGGTGAAGAGGGGGTCGCCCTCCTATGTTATACCCGGAAGCGTGATAGTATCTGCAACAGCATTCCTTAACGGTAATCTCATAGACCTTGCAGTGCCCTTTGAGGAGAGGACGAGGATACTCAGGGTATGAAAGAACAGGAATCAATCCGCAGCGCGCCCCGGTTTTAGGGTCTCACAGGACCTGTGTATATAGAGAAATAATTATTATTATGTCCATCCAATATACTCTGGAGGGGATCTATCATGATACTGCTTGATGAAGATACCAGATGCCTGGTTCAGGGCATAACAGGTAAACAGGGATCATTTCACACTGAACAGATGCTTGAATACGGTACAAGAATCGTTGCAGGCGTAACACCCGGGAAGGGTGGTCAAGAATTCCTGGGCCTCAACGTCTACAACTCGGTCGAGGAGGTCACCGAGGAGATGGATGTCAACGCGTCCATAATATTCGTACCGGCACCCTTTGCAAAGGACGCGGCCTTTGAGTCAATAAGGCACCTTGACCTTGTTGTTATCATCACAGAGCACATACCGGTCCACGACTCGATGCAGATAATGGAGTACGCAAGGAGGATGGGTAAGACTGTTATAGGTCCCAACACTCCGGGCATAATAACACCAGGTGTGGGTAAGCTTGGCATCATGCCAACCCACATATTTGATGAGGGCAGGATAGGGATAGTCTCAAGGAGCGGCACCCTCACCTATGAATTCGCCGCCCAGCTCACCGAGGCGGGCTTCGGCCAGAGCACATGTGTGGGTATAGGCGGAGACCCTGTAACCGGGCTTGGATTCATTGACGTCCTTGAAAAATTCGAGGAGGACCCTGATACAGACGCAGTGGTCCTCATAGGCGAGATAGGTGGTGATGCAGAGGAAAGGGCCGCCGATTACATAAGGGAGCACATGTCAAAACCGGTCCTTGCCTTCATCTCAGGCGCAACAGCCCCGCCGGGTAAACGGATGGGCCATGCTGGTGCAATAATCGAGGGTGGAAAGGGAACCGCCAGAAGCAAGAGGGAGGCCCTTGAGGCTGCAGGGGCTGTGGTGGTTGACCAGCCCTCAGCAGTGGTGGAACATATCAGGGAGATCCTTTAGGGCTCTCATGTTACTTGATGAAAAACTTTAGCTGATTGGAGGGTTGGTTTATCATGTCACTTATTGATGATCTTCTAAATGGAAGGATGAAACTCCATGAACTTGAGAGGCACCTCCCGGCTGATGAGGCCGTCAGGGTAAGGAGGGAGTTCATAGAAAGGGTCTCGGGGGCCAGCTTAAGGCACATAGCAAATTACAGTATAGACATGGAGAGGGCCTCCGCAAGGAACATAGAGAACCCTGTGGGCGTAATCCAGATACCCCTCGGGGTTGCAGGGCCCCTTAAGATAAATGGTGAGCACGCTGATGGAAGCTACTACGTACCCCTGGCAACATCTGAGGGCGCCCTGGTTGCATCGGTAAACAGGGGCTGCTCCGTCATCACGGCTTCAGGCGGGGCCACCGTGAGGGTAACAGGGGACTGCATGACCCGGGCCCCGGTTATAAAGACTGGTTCTGTTGCAGAGGCCCTTGAACTGAGGAAATGGATGCAGGATAACATTGAAGCCCTCAGGGAGGAGGCGGAGTCAACTACACGACACGGTAAACTCCTCAAGATAGACCCCATCATCGTGGTGGGATCCTACGTCTACCCCCGTTTTGTATACAGTACAGGTGACAGTATGGGGATGAACATGGTCACCATAGCCACAGAGAAGGCCCTTGAACTCCTCACAGAGAAGACCGGAGCCCATGTCATAGCCCTCAGCGGAAACGCCTGTGTTGATAAGAAACCATCAGCCCTTAACCTTGTTGAGGGTAGGGGTAAGAGCCTTGTTGCCGAGGTCACGGTACCCGGGGAAACTGTTGAGAGGGTGCTGAAGGCAACACCGGAGTCGATAGCTGAGGTTAACACAGCAAAGAACCTTGTTGGGTCTGCAGCTGCAGGGAACATGGGGTTCAACGCCCACTACGCCAATATCATAGGTGCAGTATTCCTTGCCACGGGGCAGGACGAGGCCCATATAGTTGAGGGTAGCCTTGGCGTTACCCTTGCAGAGGAACGTGATGGGGACCTCTACTTTTCGGTGTCCCTCCCCGATGTCCCCCTGGCAACCGTCGGGGGCGGTACCGGACTTGAAACAGCCTCCGAGTGCCTTGACATAATGGGTGTGAGGGGTTCGGGTAAGGTCCATGAGTTTGCAGAGATCGTTGGCGGCGCCGTGCTTGCAGGGGAGCTTTCACTTATGGGCGCCCTTGCAGCGGGACACCTTGCACGTGCCCACAGGGACCTTGGAAGGGGATAGGATCTGCTGATGGATTTATGGTGTCTGAGGATGGAGCCGGGAAGGTCATGACGGGTCCCCTGTGAATTGAAGGAAATATGCTCTTAAGTCATGCGTGGTGAAGGTTATGATGGATCTGCGTGAATTTATAAGGGAATACATCAATATGAGCCGCTATGTGGCGCTTGGAACCCTTGATGGTGTCCTTGCAGTTATGGGGGTCACCCTCACAGCCAGTGGAGTTGCCGGTGCAGGGGGATTTGCGGTTGACAACTACCTGATAGGCCTGACGGGTCTAAGCGGAGGCATAGCCCTGGCGCTCTCCAACGCCTTCGGTTCATTTATCGGGGAAAGGGCGGAGGAGACAAGGACCATGAGGGAACTTGAAAGGAAGATGATGATGGCTGAGGGTAAACTGGACGATACCATAATCCACCAGCAGGCAAGGAGGAGGGTCTACATGAGCATGTTCACCCATGGGTTCTCAAGCTTCATGGGGGCCTTTGTACCCGTACTCCCCTTCCTTCTGATACCTGACCGGGTCACGGCAACCATGGTCACGGTCATACTATGCCTGATAGCCCTGGTGGGCCTTGGCCTATACCTTGGACGTGTTTCAAGGGAGAACATCTACAAAACAAGCCTTGAGATCGTTATTATAGGCATACTGATAGGCATTGTAAGCTTCATACTGGGAGGATCCCATTAAAAAAAGGGTATTCTTTTATTTGGGGTGGAGTTAAGCTTGTTTTATCAGATCAAGAAAGGGTATTCTTTTATTTGGGGTGGAGTTAAGCTTGTTTTATCAGATCCCGTAGAGACCCTCAACGGTGTCCTGGTGTATCCTGTATGCATCCTCCTCACTGAATATCCCCTTATCCAGGAACTCAAGGGTCCTCCTTGGCACGGTCTTTGGTCCCAGGACGGCTCCAGGTCTTCCCCTGTCATCCAGGTAGTCTGTCTCCATGAGGAAGCAGCCACCCTTCTCTATACCCTTTTTCACCACATCTCTTGATGCTATCAGGGATGGGGTTAGTCCATGGTTCTCCTCCCTCCTGGTGCAGGGCCCTGAGAAGTGCTTTATCACCATGGACCTCCTGATCCCTGCCCTGTCAGCCATCTCTGCAAACTCCCTGAACTCCTCCGGCCCGGAGCTCTCGGTGTGGAGCTGTACCGGACAGGAGGCTTCGGCTGCGAATTCCATGGCAAGGAGCATGAGCCTGTTGTGGGCCTCCAGTTCCTCCTCACCCACAGGGTAGTGGGGCCTTCCAACCTCACCTATGGCAACGGCCCTCCCCTCGAGTACAAGGGACCTTGCATACTCAAGGCCCTCCATTATCATCTCCTCAGCCTCCCTGAGTTCCTTACCGGCCTCAAGGAGCCTTGATAGCTCTGCAGGGTGGAGGCCGACGACCGCGTATGCATCAACCTCAGTCTCCCTGTTTATGATGTCAACGTACTTCAGTACGGTGTCCATGGTCTTCCTGTAGTCTGTCCCGGCATTCACGGTCCATGACGGCTTGTTGGGTATTATCATCCTCCTGCCGCCGGCCCTCTGGAACTTCCTGGCCACCTCCAGGGGGCCCTCACCATTAATTGCATCAACATGTATATGGTTGTCTGTGATTGGTATGTCCATGGTTTCACCGTGCTGAAATTTATTCAGTGGGGGTTTCCCTGGATGGATTGCTCATGCAGGATCTTGGTCTTTTGACTTCGGCCTCAACCCCCATCTTCTCGAGGACGGTCCTGAAGTCAACCTTTGTTTTGAAGCATCCGTCCCTCAGCAGGGGGACCCCCTGGGGCGAGAACTTTGACAGCTTCATCATTGCAAGGTTCAGGTCCTGGTAGCAGGCAACACCCAGGACGGCCCTGAAGCGGTGCTCCTCAAGGATATTCTTTATGAAGGTGGAGCCGGGGATGATGAATACCCTGTAACCTATCCCCTCAGCCCTCTCCTTGAGCTTCCCTATGATGCAGCGGTTGCAGCCGGTGCAGACAAGCCCCACCCTCTCAAGGCGGGCCTCACAGTGGGGGTTTCTGAGGCAGTGGGGTAATATAAGGGCCTTGTCCTCGGGTGGTATTGATTTGAACCTCTTCTCGTTTATCTTGTTCCTCACCTCAACGCCTATCTGGTCAACGATTCTGCTGTTAAGCCCCAGCGATTCTGAGAACTTCTTGAAGGGTCCGTAGAACATGTCAACTGTGATAAGAAGGAGTTTAGGGAATATGAGCCTGTCCTCCTTCAAAAGCAGCCTTCCAAGGAAGAGGCTTGCTGCCAGCATCAGGAGTAGGCAGACTCCTGCAAGGAATACGAGCTGTCCGAAGATCTGATAGAATTCAGTTATCATAATGTTTCACATTTATAGGTTCTGTAACTTGAACTTAAATATTTTCATCTGTGAAGACAGAGTCCCATGTCATGCTCTTCATGGCCACCGGAGCCTCATGGAATGAACCCTAACGGTTTCCGGGAGGTTCTTCAGGTGTATGTTGCCATCGCTCCCGGTTATCTCCACCCCTGTAAGTTCAGGGCAGGAGCAGAGGAGGTGATGGTCCGGGTGGGTCCCTGGTGTTATGCTGCAGTCCAGGTTTATGGTGTCGGCTGCGGATACAACCATCCTGAGTCTCCCTGAACCTGGATGGTTCTCGGGGAGCACCACCAGGGGGTTCTCCATTTCAAGGAGGAGGTATGCAAGGGCCATGATACCCCTCCTTGCCCCTTCACCAGACATGAAGGCGGATATAACTATAAGGTCATTGGGTTCAAGGAAGAGGGCTATCTCATCTTCAGGGGTGTTCATAAACAGTGTTCTCTGCCTTCCAGACTGTATAACACCCACTGTACCGTTCTCGGCCTCGATGAATAGGATTTCGTCCTCCTTTATCCTGAAATCCAGTGCCCTCACCCTTATCCTTCACATTCCACGTTGTCTGACTGGCAGGACGGGCATATCACCCGCCTTCCAACACCCTTAAACTCGTTTCCACAGTCAAGGCATTTACACTTCCTTGTCTTCATCTTCTTGATGTCTATATCGGCCATTGGACCTCCAACGGTACACATATCTACCACCTTTGAATTCTATATCTTGCATCATTTATCTACTTTACCCGGATGTACTCCTGGCTGAGGGATATTTACTGGTCTTCAGTGTTGAGTTCGTGCTCATGGATTACCCGTGGAGAATACTGTAATACAGGGGACCGTAAAAACTTATTATTCAGAACCGGTATAGAATATTACAGGTCCATATGACCGGGTGAGTTAATGAAGAACCTTGTTTTTCCATTCACAGCAATAGTAGGACAGGAAAAGGTGAAAAAGGCCCTTGTACTTAACGCTATAAACCCTGCCATCGGCGGGGTTCTTATAAAGGGGGATAAGGGTACCGGTAAGACGACGGCTGTAAGGGCACTTGCAGATCTTCTGCCCTCCATCCGGACGGTGAAGGGCTGTCCCTTCAACTGCGACCCGGATGAACCTGAATCAGCATGTGATCTGTGCCGTGAAGGCGACTTTGAGGTTGAATACCGGAAGATGAGGGTGGTTGAACTTCCCCTCGGCTCAACCGAGGACAGGGTTGTCGGATCCCTTGACATCAGGAAGGCCATAAGGGAGGGTATAAAGGCCCTTGAGCCGGGGATACTTGCTGAGGCGAACAGGAACATACTCTACGTGGATGAGATAAACCTCCTGGACGACCACCTCGTCGACGTCCTCCTTGACGCAGCAGCCTACGGTGTGAACACGGTTGAAAGGGAGGGCATATCACTCCAGCACCCCTCCAGGTTCATACTGGTGGGGACCATGAACCCGGCTGAGGGTGAACTCAGGCCCCAGCTCTCGGACAGGATAGGTATACATATAAATGTGGGCACAATCAGCGACATAAAAAAACGCGTCCTTATCATGAAGAGGCGTGATGAATTCGAGCAGGACCCTGAGGGCTTCATTGAGAGGTTCAGGGACAGCCAGAGGGAACTCCTTGAGAGGATAATGGGTGCAAGAAAACTCCTTCCTGCAGTCACCATAGATGACTACCTCCTTGAACTCATAGCAAGGGTCTGTGTGGATGCCGGTGTTGACGGCCACAGGTCGGACATTGCAATCGTACGCACCGCCAGGGCCCTTGCAGCCTTCAGTGGAAGAAGGAGGGTGCATGAGGAGGATGTTGAGGAGGCAATAATCCTTGTCCTGGGGGAGAGGATCCCGGGTAAGACATACAACCGTGAGAACACACGAAGAGAAATGCAGAGGGCCAGGGAGGAGATGGAGAAGGAGTCAGAGGATGATGGGGGTTCTGATGATGATTCCAGAGGGGATGAATCAGATTCCTCCCCTGAAGGTGATGAATCAGGGTCACCCCCGGAGGCTGAGGATCAGGGCCCGGGTGAACCCGAGACACCACCTGATGATACCCCTGAAGAAGGGGACACAGGGAGTACCGGAACCGGCGGAAGGGGCATGGCCCTCACCACGGAGTCAGGGAGAACCCCTGAAACTCAGGATGTGGATGTTGACATAAAGAAACTCCTTAAACTGAAGGGTAAGAAGAAGGAGAGGCTGTACGGTAGCAGGGTTGAATCGAAGACCCGCAGGGGAAAATACGTCAGGAGCAGGTTCCCCAGGGGAGACCATACTGATGTGGCCATCGATGCAACCATAAGGGCAGCTGCCGCCCACTCCAGGGGTGACATAAGGGTCAGGGATGAGGACATCCGCCAGAAGATAAGGAAGCACGGTGCAAGGGCATCCATAGTCCTGGTGGTGGATATAAGCGGTTCAATGTTCTCAGAGAGGAAGGCCTCCATGGTCAAGGGCCTTATAGAGAGGTTCATAGAGGACGCCCAGCGGCACCATGACAGGATAAGCGTCGTTGGATTCCGGGGGCGGGACGCCGAGGTTATAATACCATCAACCTCCCACGGCGCATCCTTCAGGGAGGTGGTTGACGGTATAAGGGTGGGGGGCACCACCCCCATGGCCCAGGGGATAGAGAGGGGCCTTGAGATACTCAGGGCCGAGAAGAGAAGGAAGGAATACGTCCCCCTCATGGTCATACTCAGTGATGGAATGCCCAACGTCGGCCTTAACAGGAACCCCAGGAGGGAGGCCCTTGATGCCGCATCAAGACTCAGGGATGAGGATATACCATCAATCGTGATAAACTTTGAGAGGGGTGTCAGGGGCGGAAGGGACTTCAACATGGAGGTGGCCCTCGCATCCGGTGGGAGCTACTATGACCTTGAAAACCTTAAAGACCCATCAACAGCCATTGAGAGTATAATGGAACATGAGAGGGCTGTCTTCCAGGCCCGCTGAATCCAAATTATTTATAGCTGGACAGACAATATCAGCTTGATGAAGATTGTGGTCTACCATGCAGAGGAATGCGACAGGAAGAAATGCACAAGCCTCAAGCTTGGCAGGAAGGGAAAATTTAAAATAGTTAACAGTCTAAACCAGATACCGAGGGGTGCCCTTGTACTCAACCCCTTCGCAGAGAAGGCTGTCTCACCAGAGGACAGGGACATGGTACTCAGGAGGGGTATCGCAGCACTTGACTGTTCATGGAAGAGGGTCAGGAAGTCTTCTGTCATATTCCAGACAGCACGTAACCACAGGGCCCTCCCCTTCCTTGTGGCTGCAAACCCCACAAACTATGGCAGACCATGCATACTTTCAACTGCAGAGGCTGTGGCAGCAACCCTTTATATAGTTGGACTGAAAGATATAGCCTCTGACATAATGTCATACTTCAAGTGGGGTCCTCATTTTATAGACCTCAATCGTGAACTGCTTGAAGCTTACTCCAGGGCATCTGACAGCTCTGAGGTTGTAGAGATTCAGAAAAAATTCATAGGAGGCTAATTATGGCAAGGTTTGAAGAAGCAGAGAACAGACTGTTCAATATCAAGATCTGCCTTAAATGTAACGCAAGAAACCCACCAACTGCAAGGACATGCAGGAAGTGCGGTTACAAGGGATTAAGATACAAGGCAAAGGAACCAAGGGGTTAAAACAGCCCCTACCCACTATTTTTTTGAGTGTTCAGAATGAAGGTTGAAGAATACTTCCACGACGTCCTCAGGGAGAGGAAGATGCACCTGACACTCATCGACCCCCAGGAGCAGAGCCCTGAGGAGGCTGTCAGGATTGCGGAGGCAGCCATAAGGGGAGGTACCGACGGCATAATGCTTGGAGGATCAACCACAGATTCCCATGAACTTGATGAAACAGCCAGGGCACTCAGTGAGAGGATAGATGTACCAATAATACTCTTCCCGGGCAACACCACGGGTGTCAGCCGTTACGCCGATGCTATCTTCTTCATGAGTCTTCTTAACTCCACCAACCCCTACTGGATAATAGGTGCCCAGGCCCTTGGAGCCGGGGCGGTCAGGAAGATGGGTATCGAGGCCCTTCCAATGGGCTACCTTGTTGTTGAACCTGGCGGAACCGTTGGATGGGTGGGTGATGTTAAGGCTGTTCCACGAGGAAAACCCGATATTGCAGCGGCCTATGCAATGGCAGCGGAGTTCCTGGGTATGAGGCTCTTCTACCTTGAAGCGGGTTCAGGGGCACCTGAACACGTGCCAGAGGAGATGATATCCCTTGTTAAGAGCTGCACGGACCATATACTCATCGTTGGTGGGGGTATAAGGACAGGTGAGGATGCTGCAAGGGTTGCAGGGGCCGGTGCTGATGTAATAGTCACCGGTACCGTGGTTGAGAACAGTGACAACGTGGAGGACAAGATCAGGGAGATCGTTGAGGGTATCAACGGGTCCCTATGACTTCACTTTTCTTATTTTAACCGGTTTTATGTCTTAATCTGTCTCATCCTGTTACTATTCTTTTTTAATCGTTCTTTATTTATTAATCCTCTTAATTCACTTATTTCAATTGGATCTTTTACTTAGTTCAGGATTTTCTTCTTTTTTCTGATGATATTTTAAAAAAATATATAGTGATCACTTGCAGAGATAATCGTGCTCCTGGTGCTTTTACTTGCCATCTACATCCTCAGGGGAAGGTATGGGAGACTAATGAGGATAAGCCTGAAGATAGAACGGTATCTGATCATTTATCCTTTTTTATAAACATTTAATGGCTGATTGATTTCTGGGCGGGGCCGGGACTACTCAAATTAAAATTTTTATTCTTCCAGGAGTGGACTTTATCCTTTGAAGGGGTCAGTCGCTGAATTCACATCCGGCCAGCCCTCCTCCACGAGTTTCAGGCCAGATTCAGAGTATCTTTCACCTGTGTTAAGGAATACCAGATCCCAGAATGTCCTGAGCCCATAAAATGTATCTTTATCCATCTGAAGCAGATAATAATCCTTTCAAGCTACTAGCGCACCGTAAAGAGCTTATTTGAAACTGATACACCCCTTCAGGTTTTACCTTAAGGATTCAGGTGAACGTCCTGAGGCAGGGAAAGACCTGCTCACCGTTTTTTACTCATTAACTGAAAATCCAGTTCTCAGCAGGTTCTCTGTCTCTGCATGTAGTGGTGTGGTAACCTGTAAAATAAACGGTACCCGGATGAACAAGTGATATATGCATGGGGACATAATTAATAATATGAAAAACAGGCTTGTGGCCCAGATACTTAACAGGGTTGCCGACTTCATGGACCTCAAGGGGGATGAGTTCCGCTCAAAGGCCTACAGGCGAGCTGCAAGGACCATAGAATTACTCGGTGAGGACATAGAGGAAGTCGCAGCCCAGGACAGACTCCAGGAACTCCCAGGGGTGGGCAGGAACATCGCATCCAAGATCAGGGAGATACTTGACACCGGTTCCCTCCACCTACTGCATGAGCTCATGGAGGAGTACCCTGTTGACTTCGACGCCCTGCTCTCGGTTGAAGGTGTGGGTCCGAGGACCGTGAAGCTCCTCTATGAGGAACTCGGGATAAAGACCCTTGACGACCTTGAATACCAGGCAAAAAGGCACAGGATAAGACGCCTCAGGGGTATGGGTGAGAAGAAGGAGAAGGCCATACTCAGGAACATAGAACTTGCAGGAAGCAGGATAACAAGGAAGCCCCTGGCCTACATAGTGCCCCTGGCCCAGAGGATAAAGTCTGAGATAATGGACCTGGAGGGTGTCCAGAGGGTTGAGGTTGCAGGTTCCATAAGGCGTGGAAGGGAAACCGTAGGGGACATTGATATCCTTGTAACCGCCAGGGACCCTGAGATGGTCATGGATTACTTCACATCCATGGAGACCGTCAGGGAGGTTGTTGTCAGGGGGCCGAGGAAGTCCACCGTCCGCCTTGTGGAGGACCTGGACTGTGACCTCCGAGTATTTGATGATGGGGTCTTCGGCTCGGCCCTACTTTACTTCACGGGTTCATGGGAGTTCAATGTTGAACTGCGCAGGATAGCCCAGTCCATGGGGATGAAGCTCAGTGAATACGGCCTCTTCAGGGGCGATGAGAGGGTGGCCGGTAGGACCGAGGAGGAGGTCCTGGAGGCCCTGGGACTCACCTACATTGAACCGGAGCTCAGGGAGAACCGTGGAGAGATAGAGGCCGCCAGGGAGAGAAGGCTCCCTGAACTGGTATCCTCCGAGGATGTCAGGGGAGATCTCCATATGCACAGCCTCCACAGTGACGGAATCGACTCCATAGCCGACCTTGCATCCTATGCAGAAACCCTTGGAAGGGAGTACATAGCTGTAACGGACCATGCACGCTACATATCTGACCCTGACTCCTACTTGAGGTCCATTGAAGGGGTGGATGAGATCCCTGTCCTGGCGGGTGTTGAGGTCAGCATACTTGCCGATGGCAGCCTTGAAGTCCCTGGGGACGTCCTTGAAGACTTTGACCTTGTGGTTGCAAGCGTGCACGACGGCTTCAATGTTACCGAGAGGCTCCTGGGGGCCATGGACCATGACGTGGTTGATATAATAGGACACCCCACTGGACGTGTGCTGGGGACCAGGGAGCCGGTGGTTGACATTGAAAGGGTTACCGAAAGGGCGGCCGAGGCAGGGGTGGCCCTTGAGGTGAACTCAAACCCCCTCAGACTGGACCTGCGGGACACACACATCAGGATGGCCATAGAGGCCGGCTGTAAACTTGCAATAAACAGTGACGCCCACTCAAGGGGAGGCCTTGAAAACATCAGGTGGGGAGTGCTGACTGCAAGGCGCGGATGGGCCAGCTCTGATGATGTGATAAACACCCTTAGCTTCAGGGGACTTAAGAGGTGGCTTGAAATCTAGCTGATGGTTATCCATGGGGATTCAGGGTAGCTTCTGACTTCGAGGGGGTCATGGGGTGATCGTTGATTCACGTTAAATGGTATCCAACTAACAACCAATAGTAAAACGTCATGGGGTGATCATTGATTCATGTTAGGGTAATTTACCCATGAGCATGACCTTTAGGGTCTATAGGTTCTGATTCCTTCTCCTGTACCTGAGGTAGATCGGCACCCCTGCGACTATAAGGAGGGAGCCTGCAAGTATGGTGCCTGTACCTGTATTTGCAAGTAGATACAGGCATATCAGGACACCGAGGATGCTCTTCAGGGGTACCCCGGCATCCCGGTAGCGCCTCCTCCTGAGCACAGGAAGTGAAACACAGGTTGACATGTAGGCAAGGAGCAGTGTAAGGACAGAGAGTTCAATAAGACCCGCCGCGGTTCCTGTTAGGGCTGCCACGAGCGCCGTCAGGTTCTGGACCAGTATGCTCAGGTGAGGAGTTCTGAACCTTGGATGGATCCGTGACAGCCACCCCGGGAGGAACCCGTCAAGGGACATGACATGCAGAAGTCTGGCGGTTGTGAGCATACCGGCCTCCTCAGAGCCCGCGATGGATATGAGGGCCCCGAGGGTCAGTATAAGAGCACCCGCACCCCCCAGGGCACTGTAACCTGCAAGTGTGAGTGGTGCAGGGGAGGATGCGAGGACCCCCCATGGGACAAGTCCAAGTATCACGAAATTTGTCAGGAGATAGAAGACCATGACGAAGACCATCCCAATGATTATTGCAAGGGGTATGATCCTCCCGGGATTCTTAACCTCACCGGCAGGGACCGTTACAAGTTCAAAGCCCACATAGGCCCAGAAGACCAGGACCGTCACGCTGCCCAGGGCACCGAGGCCCATGGGTGCGAAGGGAGTGTAACCGGATAGAAGGCCGGAGGGGTCCCATATGAATCTCAGGATGCCAGTGACAACCAGCAGGATCAGGGGGGCTACCTTGAGGACTGTGAGGACGTCATTAACCTTACCGGCCCTCCCCACACATGAAATGTTTATGGCTGTCAGTGAAAGGATGAAGATGACCTTGATGAGGGCCTCTGCAGTGGGGCTGAGGCCGATGAACTGGGAGATGTAGTAGACGAAGGCCACCGGGAAGACGGCTATGGCTATCCAGGATGATACCCAGAGGGACCAGCCGGTTATAAAACCCGCGAATTCTCCAAGGGCTTCCCTTGCATAGGAGTAGGGGCCCCCTGTCCTTGGCATTATGGCCGATGCCTCTGAGAATACAAGGGCGAGGACCATTGCCATTAGACCCCCAATTATCCATGAGAGTATGGATGCGGGTCCAAGGCTCCCTGCACCGTAGGCTGCAACTATGTAGATATCCGCGCCCACAATGGTTCCGATGACGAGGCTCACGGCATCAAAGAATGTGAGCTCCCTTCTAAGACCTTCACTCATCATATAACCATCCATCATTCCACGGGTCGGGTTGTTTTTATATAATTATGTCTCAGTTATTATTTCAGAAACCTATAACATTCACGGTCTGTTTTCACATTTCTTTTAAATGAAGATTCCACAGGGTATGTTAATTATTGTGAGTAAGGCAGTTCATCACTAACATAAGGACGTGGCGCCCCAGTGATAGCATTCATACAGTGCCCTGTAATAGGTTGCATCACCTGACTGAGGATATGCAGCTTAACACAATCCCTGAAGTGAATGGAGGGGCTTGGATCCATCAGATTATCCATGAATGTGAAGATAAAAGTCAACCTTTAAATAGTGCCCCTATCAATCTATGAAATGGGGATATATTCACATGGAAACTCTGGACAGTGGTGAGTTCTTTGATAAGGAATGGAACAGTGATTGAGGGTCCTTTATGGCCAGAACCGGTGGAGATAAAGAGTGTTTCAAGGATAGGTGAAAACTTACGTATCATAGGCGCCCTTATAAACTCAAACGAGCACATAGACCAGATACTCACCCCTGATGAATGCAGGAGGATCAGGGGCGGTGAGGTGAAACTTGATTTTTCAGCCTCCGGGGAGGAGTTCTTCCTTGCCCTTGAATCATACCGTTACAGGAACGCGTCGATCTTCGATCCATTCCTTGCAATGAACAGTTCCAGAATAGACCCCCTACCCTTTCAGCTTGACGCTGTTTATCTTCACGCCCTCAAAATGCCAAGGCTCCGCTACATGATTGCAGACGACCCGGGGGCCGGTAAAACCATAATGGCAGGCATCATAATAAGGGAACTTAAACTCAGGGGCGTTGCGACAAGGATCCTGATAGTCTCACCGGGCCATCTGAGGGAACAGTGGAGGAGGGAGATGGCTGAAAAGTTTGATGAGAGATTCATCATGGCTGACAGGGGATTCTTCAATTCCCGGCGTGGGGAAAACCCATGGCTCACCGGCAACCAGTTCATAACATCAATGGACTTCGCAAAGCAGGACGACATCCTCAGGTCACTGGGAGCCGTGCGATGGGATCTCGTGATAGTAGACGAGGCCCACAAACTATCAGCCACATTCTCTGGGAAGATTAAGAAGAGGACAGAGAGGTACAGGCTGGGTGAGGTCCTATCAGGGACATCGGATAATATGCTCTTCCTCACAGCAACACCCCACAGCGGGAACCCTGAAAGCTTCAGACTCCTCCTGGATCTACTTGAACCTGGCTTCTTTGCAAACAAGGGACTCATAGAGGAGGCTAGGAGAAAGGATGAAAATCCCCTCTTCATAAGGAGGACCAAGGAGGAGCTCAGGGACTTCCAGGGCAACCCCATCTTCAGGAAGAGGTTCACCTACACCCACAGCTTCAGACTCTCTGAAAAGGAGATTGAACTCTACAATCGACTATCAGAGTACATAAGAAAGGAGTACAGAAGGGCGGAAGGTAGTGATGGCAGGATATACATATTCGCACTCATGCTCCTCCAGAGGAGGATGGCATCAAGCATCTACGCCCTCAGGGAGAGTCTGATAAGGAGGAGGATTCGGTGCCAGGAGATGATCAGGTCCCATGACCTGGAAGAACCAGGGATAAACATCAGTGGAATCGAGGATGAGGATGAGGCGACACGGTGGAGGGAGGAGGAGAAACTTGAAGGGACTATAATTGTAAAGAGCAGGTATCAGCTTGACGAGGAGGTTCAGACACTCACAGAACTCATCAAAATGGCAGATGACATCTTGGCGGCATCCGAGGACACAAAGCTGGGTGAACTAAGAAAGATACTTGATGAGGTGGGTGATGAGAAGCTCCTCATATTCACAGAATTCAAGGACACCCTCGACTACCTTGTGGATAAACTTGAGGAATGGGGCTACACCGTGAGCACCATACACGGCCAGATGAACATGGAGGAACGTATAGCAGCCGAAAAGGAGTTCAGGGAGAGCACCCAGATCATGGTTGCAACCGAGGCAGCCGGTGAGGGTATAAACCTCCAGTTCTGCCACCTCATGGTGAACTATGACATACCATGGAACCCAAACCGCCTCGAGCAGCGGATGGGACGTATACACAGGTACAAGCAGAGTAAGGACGTCTACGTCTATAACCTTGCAGCTGAAAACACGAGGGAGGGTCTGGTGGTCACAAGGCTCCTTGAAAAACTTGAAAGGATAAGGAAGGACCTCGGCTCAGACAGGGTATACGACGTTGTGGGTGAAATATACCATGAAAAGGACATCCAGGAAATAATAAGGGAAGCCATCTCAGCAGGTATAAGCCCTGATGAAATCGACAGGAGACTGGAGCCACCATGGGATATACTGGATGATGTTCTAAAGGAACAGCTCGCAACACCCGTTAATTATGCAGAGATAGACAGGATAAGTCAGAGGATCAGGGAACGCAAACTTGCACCAGAGTACATAGAGGAGTTCTTCAGGAAGGCAGCCCAGCACTACCGCTGGGAACTTAGGGAGAGGTCCACCGGAACCTAGGTATGAGAACGCCACCGGAACTTCTAAGGGTATGGACAGACAAATACAAAAACAGGTACGGTGACCTGCAGAGGAACTACCCTGTCTTCAGCTTTGAGAAGACAGAGGATGATGATGTAGACTTCGTATCCTTCGGCCACCCACTCTTCGAGGCAACCCTCCTCTACATAGGCCAGGAACTTGCATCGGACATATACCGTGGCGCCGTCTTCAGGGACCCCACAGGCAGATATGATGGTGTGATATGGTTCTTTGAGGGTGCCGTCAGGGATGGTTCCGGTAAGATAGCGGGCAGGAAGATATTCGGCGTCCTCAACAACGGCCGGGAGATGAGTATAGTTGACCCATCAGTCCTCTGGAACCTCATACCAGATTCAGGACCATCTGAAGCTGAATATGACAGTGAAGGGGTCATGGAATTCGCAATAGAGGAGATGAAGAGATTCAGACATGAACTCCTCAGGGAAGCAGAAAAGAGGGCGGAGATAAAGAGAAACTATGGTGTAAGGTCACTTGACTATAGTATAAATGAATCAAACAGCAAGCTAATTGATTATGAGAGGCGTCTTGGACTCGGAGAGGACCTTAAACTAGCAATCAGAAATGAGAAGGAAAGACTCAGCGAGTACAAGGAACGCCGGGATAGTCTCATTGATGAGATAGAGAGGGAGAAGACCCTCAGCATAAACATGCCCAAACAGATAGGAGCAATCATTGTCAGGGGGGAGATGGCAGAGGACCCTGCCATTGAGAGGATAGGGATGGATATGGCCATGAAGTATGAGCTTGAACATGGAAGAATCCCTGAGGATGTCTCAGGGGAAAACCTGGGTTTTGATGTCCGCTCATCAGGTCCCGATGGGACAAGGTACATTGAGGTCAAGGCAAGGAGTGGTGAGGTAACGTTGAACTCACACAGAATGAATGGCTGAAGGCCAGACGATTCAGGGAGTCCTACTGGCTCTATATCGTGAGCAGCGCAGCTACAAGCCCCAGACTGCACATCATAAGGGACCCCCACAGTAAACTTAAACCCATAATAAGGGAAGAGGTAAGGTATGTGATACCGGCCAGTCAATGGAAGGAGGCAAGTCAATGAAAAAAGCGCTAATAGAGAAGACATTCCCCCTGAGGGATGTGAGTGAAGAATCAGCTAGGGAGAAGAATATAAAAAGCGGTCACATCTCAACACTCCACATCTGGTGGGCAAGAAAGCCCCTTGCAAGCAGCAGGGCCACAATATACGCGAGCCTCGTGGGGGCTGGAGATGAACTGGAGGAGATCAAGAGGCGGGAATTTATAAAGAAGCTCTGTAAATGGGAGAACACCAATGACCTGAACACCATAAGCCGCGCCCGGAAGGACATACTCCATGAGCACGGCCACCCCCCCAGGGTCCTTGACCCATTTGGTGGAGGCGGCAGCATACCCCTTGAGGCCCTCCGCCTTGGATGCGAGACACACAGCATGGACTACAACCCAGTGGCTGTCCTGATACAGAAGTGCACACTTGAGTATCCCCAGAAGTATGCTGGATCAGGCACCGGCTGGTCTGAGGGTGAGAACAGACTCGTAAGGGATGTGAAGAGGTGGGGTGAATGGGTCTTCAGGGAGGCTGCCGGGGAACTCAGAAGGTTCTATCCAGCTGATGATGATGGGTCGGTTCCTGTCGCCTACATATGGGCAAGGACACTACCCTGCCAGAACCCATCATGTACTGCTGAAATACCATTAATGAGACGTTTCTGGCTTTCAAGGACGAATAAAAATAAAATAGCCCTGAAAACAGTGATTGAGGGAGACAGGATTGACTTTGAGATGGTGGAGGACCCTGATTTCGACCCTGGAAAGGGGACCATATCCAGGGCCATCGTAACCTGCCCAGTATGTGGTTCAACAATAAAGGCAGATGACACCAGGAGACTCTTCCAGGAGGGTAAATCCGGTGAGAGGCTCATAGCAGTGGTAACAAGCCACCCGGATAGGAGGGGTAAGGAGTACAGACTCCCCACAGAGGACGACATGAAGATATTCCTGGAAGCAGAAAAACACCTTGAGAAGAAAAGGGAGAAACTGATGGATGAGTGGCTAATAGACCCCATACCAGATGAACCCATACCTCCTGAGAATAGAAGAAGTGTCAACGTTCCGGGGTATGGCATGTTAAAATGGGGCGATCTTTTCAACCCACGACAGAAACTCAGCCTCATCACATTTATAGAAATGATACGAAACGCATATGAAGAGATGATCAGGGAAGGATACGATGAAGAATATGCAAAGATCATCACAACATATCTTGCAATGATACTTGGCAAATTAGCGGACTGGAACTCTGCTTTGTGTTATTGGAGACCTGATCAAGAAAGGAATGCGCATGTATTTAGGAGACACGCTGTACCAATGGTATTTGATTATGGTGAAAGGAACCCCTTAATGGGGAAGTTGATGAGGCCAGAGACGATCAGTAAAGTTCTTGATAATCTCTCTATGATCCCTGAAGTTAAAGGCCACACCCCTAATGTAGTTAAGGCCTCCGCCACTTCAATCCCATATCCAGATAATTATTTTGATGGTATTTTCACGGATCCACCATACTATGATAATGTACCCTATTCATACCTCTCAGATTACTTTCACGTATGGCTCAAAAGGGCCCTGGGTGACCTTTACCCTGAACTCTTCCTCACATCCCTCACCACCAAGGCTGATGAAATGGTTGCATACACCCATGAAAAGTCCAAGGCAGAGGCCAACCAGCAATTTGAGGACATGATCCGGAAGTCCTTCCAGGAGATACACAGGATCCTCAAACCAGGAGGCATAGCCAACATCGTCTATGCCCATAAGACCGCCGCCGGCTGGGAGACAGTAATAAACGCCCTCCTTGAATCAGGCCTCACAGTAACAGCCTCATGGCCCATAAACACAGAAATGAGGGCACGTTTGATGGCCCAGAAGTCAGCCGCCCTCAGATCATCAATCTACATAGTGGCCCGTAAACCCGATGAGGAGAAGGGGACCGGCTTCTATGAGGAGGTGAAGGCTGAACTCAAGGAAAAACTCCATGAAAAACTTGAATCCCTCTGGATGGAGGGGGTTTCAGGCCCTGACTTCTTCATATCAGCTATAGGAGGGGGTCTTGAGGTTATAGGCGGCTATGACAGTATATTAACCTACAGTGGTGAGAAGGTCACGGCCTCCCGTTTACTTGAGGACATAAGGAGTCTTGCAGCAGATTTCGCCATAAAGCAGATCCTTGAGAATGGATTCGCCGATGAACTTTCACCCTTAACCAGATTCTACCTCTTCTATAGGTGGAACTTCGGGAACAACAAGGTGGACTTCGATGATGCAAGACTACTTGCAAGCAGCCTTGGAATAGACCTCCAGAATGAGAAGGATGGGTTCATAAGGATAAGCGGTAGCAAGGTCACAGTCCTTGGACCTGATGAAAGAAAACCTGATAAGATAAAACCCAAGGACCTTATAGACGTACTGCACCTTGCCTGTATCCACTGGAGCAGGGGTGAAACCGGGAGGATGGAATCAGTACTCACAGAATCAGGTTACGGGTCCATGGACAGCTTCTACAGGGTCGCCCAGGCCCTTATAGAATCACTGCCCGACTGCAGTGAAAAGAAATGGCTTGAAGGACTCACATTAAATCGTGAGGAACTCATGAGAAAAACAGCAGAGACAGAGAGGCAGCAGAAACTCCCATAAAAGATTCTTAAAATCTAAAGGAGATGATAAGATGAAGCCCTTTGTTAGTGTGGCTGAACCGCATGATGATATACTTGGAGAGGAACTAACCCTGGATACCTTCGCAGCAAACCTCTGGAGCGTCCACAGGGGAGAGGCACCCGAGGAGTACCAGAACCCCGATGTCTTCTGGGAGAAGACCTACACTACCAGGGGCCTCAAGAACATAATGGAAACCGTGAAAAGGAGGCTTGAAGGAGGGCCCGGGGACCCTGTAATACAGTTACAGACACCCTTCGGTGGGGGTAAGACCCACACCCTCATATCCCTCTACCACATGGCATCAGAGATGGATGCCAGGGTTGTTGTTATAGCTGGCGACGCCCTTGACGCCGCCGAGACAACACTGTGGGCAGAACTCGAGAGGCAGCTGAGGGGGGAGAACAGGGAATTCACAAACGAGACGTCCCCAGGCACAGAAAAGCTTAAGAGACTCCTCCAGGAGACGAGTCCCGTCCTGATACTCATGGATGAGGTCCTTGTTTATGGACAGAAGGCTGCAGGTGTCATTGTTGGTGACTCCACCCTTTCAGAGCAGATAGGACCCTTCATTCAGGAGCTCACAGAGGTGGTTTCATCCCTCAGGGAGGTTTCACTGGTTGTAACCCTCCCATCAAGCCACCTTGAACACTATGGTGAGGCCGCAGAGAGGCTCTACCAGCAGATCGCAAAGGTCCTGGGCAGGACCCATAAGATAATCGCGCCGGTTGAGAACGATGAGATCTATGACGTCATAAACAGGAGACTCTTCAAGAGGATACATGAGGATGAGAAGAAGTCTATAGTCCATGAAATAGTTGACTTTGCCTATGATAACGGGTTGCTCCCGGAGTCCATGGAGAAGTCAGAGTACAGGGAGTTATTCCTCAAGAGCTACCCTTTCCAGCCTGAGGTCATAGACGTCCTCTATGAGAGGTGGGAGTCCTTCCCAAAGTTCCAGAGGACCAGGGGTGTTCTCAGGTTACTGGCACTTGTTGTAAGGTCACTCAGCGACTCAACGAGGCCCTTCATAAGACTTGCAGACTTCGACCTCTCACTGGGGGATATAAAGAGGGAGTTCATAGAATTCACAGGCAACGAGTTTGACAGTATAATAGCATCTGACATCACATCACCCGATTCAGGTGCAGTCGCGACGGATGATAAACTGCAGAGCTACAGGCCCTACAGGCTCGGCACATCGATAGCCACAACGATATTCCTCTACTCCTTCGCCGGTGGAAGTGAAAGGGTTGGTGCGGGTATCAGGGAGATTAAACTCTCATGCATAGACCCGAATCTTCCGGTGAGCATAGTAACCGAGGCGCTGGAGATGATGAGGAAGAGGCTCTTCTACCTCCATGAGAGGGACGGCCTCTACTACTTCAGCAGCAAACCCAACCTTGAAAGACTCATAGTGACACGGAAGGAGAACGTATCAGAGGATGATATCAGGGAAATGGAGGAGGACTTCATCAAGAAGATAGTGGGTAAGAAGAAGTTAGAGGTGCACATCTGGCCAGGGAAATCATCGGACATCCCTGACACCATGAAACTCAAACTGGTGGTCCTCAGGGATGACTCAGAGGTTGATGAATTCATAAGCAATAAGGGTAAACATCCAAGGGTCTACAGGAACTCCCTGATCTTCCTCCTACCAGCCCCCGACGAAAGACCCGCATTCAATGAATTTGTAAGGACACAGGCAGCACTCAAAAGCATATACAATGACAGGACCCTCCAGATGGATGAGAATGAAAGGAAAGGAATAAAACACAGGATCCGTGAAAATGAGAAGGATTCAAATACGCGTACAAGGAACCTCTACCGTCATGTTATCATACCTGCAAAGGAGGGAACAGAGAGGTTAGACCTTGGAAGGCCAGCCTATGGTGTGGACACACCTGTGGAGTACGAGATAGAATCCCTCCTGAAACAGGAGGATAAACTTGTAGATAAGCTCAACCAGGACGTGCTGGCAGCAAGATACCTTAAGGGTGATTACGCTGAGACAGCAAGGATACTGGAATCATTCTACAGCGTACCTGGGGAGATAAGGATAACCGGCGAGGATGTCCTCAAGAAGGCCATAAAGCTTGGTGTTAAGAGAGGATCCTTTGGTCTGGGGGTTCTGGTTGATGATAAACCAGAATGCACCTTTATTGAGGAGGACTGCAGCCCATCGCTTTCAGATGGAGAAATAATAATAAAGCCCCACCTCTGCGTGAAGGAACCCATGGAAGAAGAGAAACCAGCAGGGGAAGAGGCACCCCCCGCACCCATGAAGAGTGCCGAAATCGTCGAGAAACCTGAGGAACCAGAGAAGATGGAGTTTAAACAGGAACCCGACAAAACAGAAGCTATAAGATCCATCAGCCTGGAATTCAGAATCCCCGACCAGGAAATGATACAGATAACGAATATCAGGAGAGTACTCATGAAGTACTTCAATGATGTTCAAGTGGAACTCGATGTCACCATACGCTCAGCTGATGGTGAGATGCCTGAATCAGAATACAGAAACATCAAGGACTTCTTCAATGAACAGGGTATAAGGGTGCGAGAGGATAGGAGGGCATGATGAACATTCCCTTATTCTGAATTTTCAGCTGAATAGATGGTGCTGCTGAATCAGGAATACCCCCACATTAATTCAGATTTATTGATGTGGGGTGAGGAGAAAAAAAGCCGAGACCAGGAAGTCATTCAAACTATTTATTGGTTAATGTATAAAGATAGAACCGGTGTTTATATGGTTACAAGTGAAGAGATGAAGAGGAGACTCGCCGAGAAGAAGGGCGGGACTGTTAGGAGAGAGACCGCGCCTGCATCAGAGAAGTTCTGCCCAAACTGTGGCAGGGAGTATGATTCAAGGTCAAACTTCTGTGATGAGTGCGGTACAAGGCTTGAGGAGAGGACCGCAACCCCGGCGGTCCATGAACACGGGGACATAATATATGTAACAAGCAACTACGTCCCGGGTTACAGGGCTGTTGAGGTCCTTGGATTCGTCTATGGCCTTACAGTGAGGAGCAGGGGTCTTGGAGGTCAGATAGGGGCCGGTTTAAGGTCAATTGTGGGTGGTGAGATCAAGGAGTACGTTCAGATGATGGAACACTCCCGTCAGGAGGCCCTTGACCGTATGATGGACCATGCAAGGGAACTGGGCGCCAATGCAGTTATAAGCGTGCGCTTTGACTCTGACTCAATCTCCGATATCATGCAGGAGATCCTTGCATACGGCACCGCGGTTATCATCGAACCCGAAGAGTAAAATCACAAATTATTTATACTACATCTTTTTTTATTCTACTTTAAAGGTTTACAGTGGAGGATTTTTCATTGAATGTCCTGGAAGAAATTGCAGATTCCCTGAAGGGCACCGTCAGATGTGAAATCGGAAGGCCAGTATTCAGGTCCAGCAGATACGAGGTCCATGAGTTCAGAAGGGAAAACTTCAGACCCCTCAGGGTGCCGGATGACACTCCACTCCTTGCATTCATTGATGGTGGAAACAGCCCGGTAATCACCGGACCATCATTCTCGGTGCAGCTTAACAGGGTCGCCGCGGGCATCTTCAGGGGAGAAAGGCGTGAGAACATGGAACTCCCATCAAGGCTCGAGTTCCTCTCACTCATGAGGCTTGATGCAGAGAACTCCAGGTACACCTTCAATTTACACCCCCTCGACCCATCATACAGGGAAATTCTCCCTGACGAGGACCGGTTACAGATAGAGATCCCCATGGTGGAGGGGATGGACCCCTCAAACATCCAGGGACTCCCAAGGCGTTTCGCTGAATGGACCATGGCCCTGGAACTCATGGGGGAACTCGGTGAGGGGGACATACTCGTAACCGATGGTTCGCTCCAGGCATCCTTTGAGAATGAGAACCCCTACATACATGAGCTCATGGAGGAGGGTAAGAGGAGGGGTGTGTACGTTGCAGGCTTCTCAAAGACATGCAGCCTCTACACCACCACCTCAGCATCACTCCTCGGAACAGTGAGGAAACTTGCAGAGAGATACGGTGCCGGTGAAAGATGGTGCTACAGTCCGGTTGCCGTGAGGATGGACCGCCCAACAGTCATAACAGTGGTGAAACTCAACCCGGCCGGCAGGATATTCCGCCTCGACATACTTGGAGAGGAAACTGAGGAATCACCTATCAGGGTGGCATCGGGACTCCTCAGGAACTCTGCAGACGCATGCTTCCCGGGCTACCCCTACGGCCTGGTGGACGTGGATATGAGGGCGCGCGTCTCCCGTGATGAGATAGAGATCTACAGGAGAAGGATCCTGGCTGAGATTCCAGAAAGAGAAATCCTTAAAGACGTAGTGTATGAGGCCAAGAGCCTTGATTTCCATGATGAACTCAACAGGTATGCAGGTGAATACTGATGGAAGCTGCAGGGCAGATAATCGGTGGTGAAACAGCCACAATACTGATAAGGGAGAAGACAGGCTCCAGGATTGAGATCGGCGACCTCCTTGTTGCGGAGGATGATGGCAGGATAATACTCCAGGTTAAGGAGCTCAAGTACAGGTCACAGATACCCATGGGGATGCATGAACTGGCATCGGGCCTTGAACTTGAAGGACAGGGGGGTGAGGTGGAGTTCCTTGAACCTGAACTCAGAAACTACATCATCGCCGAGGCCCGCCCCATACTCCATGTAAAGGATGAGGGGCCAGTACTCCCCAAGCTACTACCCGGCTTCTTCAGGTCGGTCCGCAGGATACATGAGGGGGACCTTGAATTCCTTGAAAGACCTCAAAGGCCCATCTACCTCGGTAACGTGAGGAGCGGGTCCAAGGTCCTTGAAACACCAGTACACCTTGATGCGGAGAGCGCAATAACCCACCACATCCTCATCCCAGCAACAACAGGGAGGGGTAAGAGTAACCTTGTGAAGGTCATGCTCTGGAGCCTCGTGGAGATGGACAGTGTGGGCATGCTCGTCTTGGACCCCCACGACGAGTACTACGGGAGGAACGATGAGGGACTCGGCAGCCACCCGGCAGCCGGTGAAAGGATAGAGTACTACTCCCCTGACGCCCCGGTGGGCGGCAACACCCTCATAATAAACCTGAAATCCCTGAGGCCGGAACACTTCGACGGGATCATAGATTTCTCAGGCCCCCAGGAAGAGGCCATAAGGGCGGCACGTAACAGATTCGGTGATGAATGGATAGCGGGAATCGTCAAGTCAGATGAGATAATGAACGTCCACCATTCAACCCTCCGTGTTCTCAAGAGGAAGTTCGATAACATACTGGGTGTCTACATGGAGGACGGCGAACTCAAATCCCGGGGAGGTGTCTTCAGGGAATCAGGGGGTGAATCCACAATAAGGGATATCATAGGCCACCTTGAGGATGGTAAAACGGTCATCATTGACACATCCCGACTCATGGGTGAAGCAGAGATCCTCGTTGGAAGTATCATAGCAGGGGCCATCTTCAGGAGGTACCAGAGATACAAGGCCGAGAACAGGCTCAGACGCAAACCGGTCATAGGGATAATTATAGAGGAGGCTCCCCGCGTCCTTGGAAAGGAGGTCATCGAGAACCAGGGACACAACATCTACAGCACCATAGCCAGGGAGGGCCGTAAATTCAACATCGGACTTGTGGCCATCACACAGCTCGTGAGCCTCATCCCCAGGACCATACTGGCTAACATGAACACCAAGATAATCCTGGGGAATGAGATGGCCCAGGAGAGGGCTGAGATAATTGCAAGCGCCTCCCAGGACCTCTCAGATGATAACAGGACCATAGCAAGCCTTGATAAGGGTGAAGCCATAGTGAGCAGCATATTCACAAAGTTCGCTGTTCCGGTCAAGATCCCCCTCTTTGAGGAGTTCATAGAATCAGAGAAGAAGGATGATGATGCACCACCACTTGAATTTGTATAGGTGCAGCAGGGGATAGGAGTTCAATGATGTTCCTTTTTTGATCTTAAAATGGGTGTGGGATTTGAACTGGGAATTTGATGATTCCCTCCCTGAATACTGGAGGACCATTAATGGATTTTAATAGAAATCATGTTTCAACCGAACCTGTAAAGGAGGCTGACTGATGTACAGATTCGCCCATCTCTCTGACTGCCACCTTGGAGCACAGAAACAGGCGATGCTCCAGGAACTGGAAGGCAAGGCCTTCAGGATGGCAATAGATGATGCGCTAGACAATGATATTGACTTCATGATAATAGCAGGCGACCTCTTCCACTCAAACCTGCCCAACATGAAGACGGTGAAGATGGCCACCAGGGAGCTCAGGAGGGTCAGGGATGAGGGCATCCCGGTATACGTCAACTATGGGAGCCACGACTACAGCCCATCCCACACATCAATGATAGACATCCTTGAAAGTGCAGGTTTAATAGAGAATGTTGTCAGGCCGGTCCCGGGAAGGAAACTTGGACTTGAATTCACCGAGGATGAGGCCACGGGTGCAAGGATCACGGGACTCTCAGGGAGGTCGAGGAACCTTGAGAAGGACTACTACATGATGCTTGACCGTGAAGCACTTGAGGTAGAGGAGGGCTTCAAGATATTCGTCTTCCACAGCGCCATAACCCAGTTCAAAACCGAGGAAATTGCGGATGCGGAGTCCATAGACCTCAACCTCTTCCCCAGGGGCTTCGACTACTATGCCGGTGGACACGTGCACAAAAGAAGCACCCACAATGAGGACGGCTACGGGTGCATGGTATTCCCTGGGGCCCTCTTCGGATCCTATGCAAGGGACCTTGAAGACACTGCCCGGGGTGAGATGAGAGGATACTACCTTGTTGATTTCAATGAAACCCTAAGGGGCCTTGAATTCAGGGAGATAATGCCTGCAGGATTCGAGTACATCGAGGTTGATGTTGATGGAATAACAGCCCGTGAGGCCATGAGGAAGATAGAGTCATGTATAGCCGAACATGACGTGAGGGGAAGGGTGGTCATGCTCAGGATCCGGGGAGGTCTCAGCTCAGGGAAGACATCAGAGATAGACTCGGGGGTTATAAGGAGGATCCTCAGGGATAGGGGAGCCCTCACGGTTAACATAAACAGACACGGGATAAGACCCCCTGAGATAGAGAAGGTAAGGGTCTCTGAGACTGAAATACCAAGGATAGAGGAGAAGATACTCAGGGAAAAACTTGCAGGCCTCGGGGTGAAGAACATGAAACTTAAATCAGCATCAGGCCTTAAAATGGCATCAGAGGTCCTTAAAAGGATCCGGAATGAGAAGAGGGAGGGTGAAACCAGGGAGGACTATGAGCAGAGGATAATTGAAGATGCCCTTGAGGTCCTTGGACTGGAGATCGAAGGGGGTGACGGGGCCTGATAATCGAGTCACTTGAACTCCGCAACATAAGGAGTTACACATCAGAGTCAGTGGACTTCAGGGAGGGTGTGACGCTCTTTGAGGGGGACATAGGATCAGGGAAATCCACCATACTCCTTGCAATAGAATTCGCATTATTCGGCCTCGGGGACCAGAAGGGCGCAAGCCTACTGAGGACTGATGCAAATTCAGGGTCGGTCAAACTCAGATTCAGGGTGGATGATAAGGTCTACACAGCCTACAGGGAACTTAAAAGGACCTCAAACACCATACAGCAGCAGAACATCTACCTTGAGACCTCCAGAGGGAGGAGGAAATTATCTGCGAATGAGATGAAGGAGGCCGTTCTTGAGATCCTGAGGTATAATGAACCATCAAACCCCCGTGCAAAGAGCCACATCTACCGCTACGCGGTCTTCACACCCCAGGAGGAAATGAAGACCATAATAGAGATGAACCCCAAACACCGGCTTGAAAGGCTCCGGAAGGCCTTCGGTATTGAAGAGTACAGTGTGGCAGTGGAAAACGCCAGGTTAATCCAAAGGAGGATAGAAAGACTCTCTGAGAGACTCAGGGACAGGTCGTCAGGCCTTGAAGATGACAGGGAAAAACTGAAGAGGCTCAGGGAAGAAAAGGACAGCCTCCTTAAGGAGAAGGCGGGAATTGAATCCAGAAGAGAGGCCCTTGAATCTGAACTTGAGGGTCTTGAAGGGGAATTTGAAGCTCTTAACGATAAGAAAAAGCGGATTGAGGATGCAATGGCCAGACTGGCTTTCCTTGAAACGGAGATAAAGGCTATAAACAGGACAGTGGACTCCCTGAGGAAAAGGAATAAAAACCTGGAGAAGGAGTACAACAGGACCCTCGAGGAGATTGAGAACTGCGGAAAGAAAAGGGATAAGCTATCAGAGGAACTTAAAAGGTTCAAAGATGAGATAGATGCCCTCCAGAATGATATGGAGACTCTCACTGATGATTATGAAAGGTTTAAGAGGGCGGGCCTTGAACTCAGGCACCTTGAGGCCACGCTGAATGAGAAGACAGGGGACTGCAGGAGGCTTAATTCTGAGATCAGGGAACTTGAACTAAAAATAGGAGAACTTAATTCTGAGATCAGGGAACTTGAATCATTAATGGAGAGGCCATCAGTCACAGAGGAAGAGGTCAATGAGAAAATCAGGGAACTCAACGCTGAACTGCGTGAAAGGGAGAATGAAAGGGCAAGACTTGAGGGAAAACTTGAGGACTACGCTAACATAAGGAGCAGCAGCATATGCCCCACCTGTGACAGGAAGGTTGACCCGGCGGAAGTGGAAGAGAAGATAGCCTCAGCAGGTGAGAGGATCAAAGAAATTAATGGGGAGATTGAGGAACTTGAGGCTGAAAAAGGGGATCAGGAAGAACTACTCGATGATATAAGAAGGTTCAGGGTTATTGAGGACCGACTCAGGGACCGGATGAGAACTCTGAAGGAAGAAGAGGAGAAACTCAGAAAAAAGAAGGACGATCTTAAGGAACTCAAAGTCAGAATAAAGGATATAGAAAATCAGATAAATGAGAACAGGAAAACTGTGGAGGAACTCGGGGATACAGCATCCAGGATGAATGAACTTAAAGAGAAACTTGATGCTGCACGGGAAAGGGAGAAGGAGATTTCAGGCAGGATCTCAGGTATTGATGGGAAGATCTCAGAGATGCAGGGGAGGATCAGGGAACTGAACCCTGAAACCAGCAGGGAGTACAGGAAAAACCTTGAAGAGATTGAACTGAAGAAAAGGGAGATTGAAGAGAAGAAACGTGAAATCAAAGGGCTTCAGGAGATCATATCATCCCATGATGAAGTTGAATCCGCCATAGAGCGGCTTGAATCTGAGATAAAGGAAAAAAAGAAGTCACATAATAGTGTAATTTCCCGCCTCGGGGAGATCAAAGGTTCAATCAGGGAAAAGGAAAACCGTATAGATGACCTCAGATCGGTGGTGGAGACCAAGGGGGGCTACCTGAAGAGGGCTGATGAACTGGATGATTACGTGAAGTGGCTTGCCGAGTACTTCATACCAGCCCTTGATGATATTGAAAGGCATGTCCTTGCATGGATCAACCAGGAATTTGACAGCCACTTCAGGAAGTGGTTCGGGATGCTGGTTGATGACCCTGACAAGTCGGTGAGGATCGATGAGGACTTCACCCCGATGGTTGAACAGGACGGCTATGAACAGGACCTCAGGTACCTCAGTGGTGGTGAGAGGACAAGCGTCGCCCTCGCCTACCGCCTTGCACTGAACAAGGTCGTTCAGGGCCTTTCAACAACACTGAAGTCCGATATACTGATACTTGACGAGCCAACAGATGGATTCAGCAAGGAACAGCTCTACAAGCTCAAGGACATCTTTGATGAGCTTGATTCACCCCAGATAATCATAGTATCCCATGAGGAGGAGCTTGAAAACCTTGCTGACCATATATACCTGGTGAACAAGGAATCAGGTGTTTCAAGGATAGAGGAGGTCCTCTAGGATTTTCCACCCATCCCGGGGTTTCCCCACTACCCTTTAAGGTCTTAACATCATTTCAATGCGGATTCACACTCCATTATCCTTTTAAAAATCTTTAAGCAATTAGCATGTCCCCTTATAGCTTTTAATTCCTTTAATTTCTTTTCGGGTCCAGATAAGGCACGTGGTCACCGTTCTATATACTGTTTCACATTCTGGCTGCTTCTGCATCTTCTTTATATAATGCCTCTGCAGATAAAAAGGGATTCGGATGACGGTCCTTTATTCAAACAGAGCCATGGAGATCCTCAATCACTGCATGAATGTTAAATGAGCATTCTGAGGGATTTTTTCGATTAAAGGAGCTCTCAGAGCTTTTATTTTATAGAAATATTTATATACTATGATGATGTAACAGTTGACTCAGTGTCCTTAGCGACCTTAGGGTTAATATTGGACATGGAGGCGATAGAATTACGCGATTCAAGACAGTGTCAGTGCTCTTTGCACTGATGTTTGCAGTGGGTTCAGTGCCCATTGCCGATGCAACAAATATCGAAACCGAAAACGCAAAAATTGTTAATGAAAAAGGAAACTTGAAGGTCGAACCTGTTAAGGTTGAGGCCGCCTACAAGAAAACGAAGTACAAGAAGTACAAGAAGACCTACCGGAAAAAGGTCAGGGCAAGCTACCGTACCAGTGTAAGGAAAAGGTACTCAAGTAAGTACTATAAGAAGAAGAGGGTGCGGGCTGCCTACAGCACCAGCACATACCACTATTCCAGTATAGGAGATTGCTGGGCTATGAGCGAATATCTGTATAAGAAACTCACAGCATCCGGTGAGAAGGTCCGTATAATACAGTACGCCACGAGCATGTCACCAAGGCACCGTACTGTACAGGTGTACAGGAACGGTGGATGGGTGGACTACAGCTACAGTGGCTACAACAAGATATACTGGCCGACAAGGAGCAAACCCGGCATGTTTGTGGTTAAATCATCGGCTTAATTATAAGCCACCCCCCTTCTATTTTTTTAAATTCTTATGTCCAGCAAGCACTTCTGACGTATTCTGCTGCATCTGTAACCGAAACTTCTCTTCTGATTGTATTGAGTCTTCTACCGCCTCTGCAGTACGGTGGGGATTAGGAAGTTCTTTTCTGATCTATTGAATCCTCTATTGCATCTGCAATACAGTAGGGGTTCCAGCCAACGATCTCGTCACTCCTATCCTCAAGTTCAGGGGGGACGTTTTCAAGGCCATAGGGCCTTACGGTTATCACGGGCCTTGAGGACCTCACCGCATCATCAAGGACGGCCCTGATTTCATCCGGGCGGTCCCTCCAGAGGCCGGCAAGTATGATGACCACGTCTGCATCCCCTGGCCCTGTCTTCTCCCATTCAATTCCTGACCGGTTAAGCTTCTCAAGGAAGACTTCATAGTCCTCTATCTCACCCTCGGTTATGTAGATCCTGATCTTCTCCATCACATCTTCTCCTCAAAGACACCATCAATTAAATTACAGGTTAAAGCTTTCTCTTTGATTCTACAAGGGCCTTCAGTTTATCTGGGTCATGGCGCCTCTTCCAGAGGGGTTCAGAATCATCCCGATATACACTCAGGTTCTCCTCAAAGCTTTGACCACCCTCAGAATGGTATATGATCCCCAGGGGGAACTTCCCTGAATCATAACCCTCAAGGGACTTCTCAAGGGCGAGCATCCGGTCCGAAGCATCATGGTCAGTGTAGTAGGTGTGCTCACGGAACCACTGGAAGGTGTTGACCTTGTTGAAGGTTACGCATGGCTGGAAGATGTCAACCAGTGAATAGCCATGATGCCCTATGGCCTCAACAAGGATGTCCCTGGTCTTCTCAACATCACCGGCAAAGGCCCTGGCAACAAAGGTGGCCCCCAGGGAAATGGCAACTGCCAGGGGATTGAATGGTTTCTCAAAAACCCCATGGACCTGTACAGGAGTTTTAAGGCCCGCTGACTTGTTGGCGATGCCTGGCCCTTCGTGAGGCCGTAGACCATGTTATCATGGACTATGTTGGTGATGTCAGGGTTTCTCCGGATGTTGTGTATGAAGTGGTTACCGCCCTCACCGTACATGCACCCATCCCCGCTGACATCGATGACCGTGAGTTCAGGGTTAACGGCCTTTATGGCCACCGCTGCAGGGAGGGAACAGCCATGGAGACCGTTGAAGTAGTTGCACCTTAAATACTGGGGCAGCTTCCCTGCCTGACCTATACCTGAGACAAGGACCAGCCCCTCGGGTGGAATATCAAGCTCTGCAAGGGCCATCTTCAGGCTCCTCAGGATCGGGAAGTTACCGCATCCAGGGCACCATGCCACGTCGGCTTCAACATCATAGTCCTCGGGTTTCATTCTCCCACCTCATCCAGGAGGCCCTTTATCTCTTCGACACTGAAGGGCATCCCGTTATACTTGTTGAATCTTTCATGGACCTCAAATCCGAGTTCAAGTTTAAGGAGGTCAGCGAACTGTCCTCTGTAGTTGTTCTCAACCACAACGGTCCTGTCAAAGGACTCAAGGAGTTCAAGGACGTCACCGGGGATGGGATAGACCTGGCTGAAGTGCACCATGCTGACCTCTGCATCCGATTCCTCAATGGCCTCCCGCACCGGCCAGTAATTTGAACCCCAGCATATCACTGCAGAGGAGTCGTCACCGTAGACCTCCGGCGGCAGCGCCTCCTCCCTGAGCATGTCAAGGCGCATGTTCCTCTTCTCAACCATCCTCCTCCTCACATCAAGGTCCTCTGTTATGAAGCCATCCTCATCATGTTCATCAGAGTCCACACGGACAAGACCTTCACCATAACTCGGCACACCCCTCGGGGAGATTCCGCTATCTGTGAATTCAAACCTTCTGTAGTCAGGCCCTGTTTCGGTGATATGCTCCTCTATTTCAGCATCAACATCAATTTCAGGGATGTTGTAGTAGAGGTCTGCAAAGTACTGATCAGAAAGGATGAAGACAGGGATCTGGTACCTGTCTGCAAGGTTAAAGGCATGAGCAGCTATCCCTGGCGCGTCTTCAAGTCTTCCAGGTGCGAATATTGCCCTTGGAAATTCCCCCGGCCCGGAATAGAGTGCAAGGTTAAGATCCTCCTGGGCTGTCCTTGTAGGTAGCCCCACGGCGGGTCCCGGGCGCTGACCGATATAGATAACAAGGGGTGTCTCCATCATCCCTGCCAGTCCAACAGCCTCCTCCATGAGGGCGAATCCACTGCCTGACGTTGCAACAAGGGACCTTGCACCGGCATAGGATGCGCCGAGGCACATGTTTATGGCTGCAATCTCATCCTCCGCCTGCTCAAAGACCATGTTGAATTCATCAGCATTCTCTGATATGAAGATCTGGAGGGGTGTTGAGGGTGTCATGGGATAGGATGACATGAACCGGCATCCCCCTGCAATGCACCCCATACCCGTAGCCTCGGTGCCGTTAAGGAGCAGGTGGTCCCTGACAGCAGGGTCGGGTTCAACCATGACATGGAGGTGGTTCCTGAGTTTCTCTCCAATTTCATAGCCGATTCTACCCGCCTCAAGGTCTTTCCTGAGGATTTCAGGACCCTTACGTTCAAAGAGTGACCTCACAGCATCATCAAAGACCTCCTGCTTCACCTGGAATAGGCTTGCAGCGGCTCCTGCAGCTATCACGTTGGCAAATATGGGTCCGCCGAGTTCCTCCGCCCTTGAGATTATGGGGAGGGCCACTGCCCCTTCAATCCCGTACCCATCATCTGTAACTATCAGGGTGTCCCCTATACGGTCCCCGAGGTGCTCCACAGCACCCCTGCTCAGTGCAAAAAGCACATCGATCCTTTCTGTGTAGGCCCTCACGGGCCTGGATGAGACCCTTATGAGGGTTGAGTTCTCACCTCCCCTGACACGTGACATGTACTCCTTTGAGGAGAATATATGGTAACCCGTGGCCTTGAAGGCCCTTATCAGGAGAGCCTCGACCGTCTGGATGCCCTGCCCTGCCTCACCACCAAGGACAAGGGCAGCATCACCTTCTATCTTCATCATAAACACCCCTTTGCATTTCAGATGGAGTTTTTCCCGCATCTCCACAGAACATCCTACCTAGAACATTCTTCTTATGTAGCATCTTCTCTGGGGGTTCTTCTCAAGGTACTGCTGATGGTACTCCTCTGCCTCATAGAAGGTCCCTGCAGGTTCAATGGCCGTGACTATCTCCCTGCTGAACCTCCCTGCCCTTCCAACTTCATCCCTTGACCTCAGGGCCAGCCTCCTCTGCTCCTCATCATGGTAGAATATCACGGAACGGTACTGCTCACCAACATCAGGGCCCTGCCTGTTAAGGCTCGTGGGGTCATGGATGCTCCAGAAAACATCAAGGAGGTCGCTGTAGCTTACAATATCCGGGTCGAAGGTCACCTCAACAACCTCTGCATGACCGGTGAGGCCGGTGCAGACATCCTCATAGGTCGGATCTTCCATGTGACCCCCCATGTAACCAACCCTTGTGGATACAACTCCATCTATCCTTCTGAAGGCATCCTCAACACCCCAGAAGCACCCGGCTCCAAAGGTTGCCTTCCTGAGTTTTCCCATGATTCATCCTCCTGAGACGTTACCCCTGACCCTGAGCTGGTCGGCGCTGAACCTGAATGGAGAACCTTTACCACCGCTTATCGAGAACGACATGATCACACTGCCCGTTGGGTTCTTCCTGTAGTCGTAGGGACCGTTTATTGTCCATGAATATGTCTGGTTGCCTATCCTGAGGGTCCAGAGGCCCCTCTGGCCTATACCCCTGAGGTCATCCGCACCCCGCCTGGGGTCACCCACACCCCCCTCAATGGTGAACGATGTCCCCGCCGTCATCCGGCCAAGGCTGAAGGTGCTGCTGGCACCTGGCTGGAGCAGGAAGAACCTGTTACCAGGGTTGCCTGATGATATATGTCTGCTCCCGCCGCCCGTGGTATTGTTGGCCTCATATATGAATAAGCTCTTCGAGGGACCGGTATTCGTGATGGTGAGGGTAACATCCACCGCTTCATCACCGGAGATCCTGAAGTAGGATACGTATATGTAGAGGGCTGCTATGGCTATTACTATGATGGCTCCAAAAAGAAGTATGTACTCAGCACCTCCCTGACCCCTAAGATCCTTTATTATCATGTAATGTATATATTGTGTTATTATTCATATAAAATTGAGGTGTCAAGATGGGACCCGGTTCAGGTACAGAGGCTCCAGTGGTAAGTATGGAGGTTATCATAACGGTCATCATCCTCACAGCAGCGGCAGCGGCCGCCATATTCATCATCATATCCCTGGGGAAACGTAAAAGGAAGAAGGAAGAGGAGAAAAAACCAGTTAAACCCCAGGTTTCAAGGGATGCTGTGGAGCAGCTCAGGGAGGAGTACGGGGTCAGGGAAGACGAAGAGGACTAGCTGACGGTGAAGCAATGAAGGTTGCGGTTCTGGGACTTGGTGTTGAGGGCTTAAGGGCAGCTGAATCCCTTAAAAGGAGGGGTCACAGTGTATATGCCAGTGACATAAGGGAGGATGTCAATGCTGACCTTGAGGGAGTGGATGTTGACCTTGGATTCCATGACATGGAAAGGATAGAATCCGCGGATGCCGTTGCCCTCAGCCCCTCAATGATGGGGACAGAGATCGCCGAGAGATTCAATAAAAAACTCCTATGCAAGGTACTTGATGACCACAGGAGGATCCCCACGGTACTGGTGACCGGGACCAACGGTAAGACAACAACGGCATCCATGATAGCCCATGTGCTGAGGGAGTCCGGTAGAAGGGTTCTTCTCGGAGGAAACGCAGGCGGAGGTTTCCAGGGCTACACAGAGATATTCCTCAGGGCCTCGGAGGAGAAATTCGACTACATTGTGGTGGAGGTCTGTGACATGACCCTTGAATTCGCATCAAGGTGCTTCAACCCATCCCTGGTTGTCCTTACGAACATCGGCCAGGACCACATGGACTTCCATGACTCCCTTGAGAATTACCGGAGGTCGGTTCAGAAATTTTTAAGTGGTATGAATGTTATAATCAGTGCAGATGAACCCCACCTTGAAGAACTCACGGCGGATGCGTCATGGGTCAGAGAGTACCGTGATTACACCGGCGAACTCCTGCTTGAGGGAAGATTCAACAGAAAGAACGCGGGGGCCGCTCTGGAGGCTCTGAGATTCCTGGGAGTCCCTGAAGATGCCCTGAGGAAGTACCTTGCTAATTTTAAGCCTGTGAAGGGTCGGGTGAGGTCATTCACCATCAACGGTTCAAAGGTCACCATCGGGAAAACAGACAACCCCCACGCCCTGAGGGCCGTCCTCTCAGAGGGACCCTTCGATGTGATGTTCATAGGAACCCCCAGGAGGTCAGAGACATGGAGGTTCAGGATACTGGATGAGGTTCTTTCATCACCACCGGAGGTCCTGGTACTCTTCCCAGGCCTTGAGGACACGGTTGACGAGGCCATGGAGTACCTGGGGGACCCTGGCAGCATGCGGGTCCTGAGGGTGGATGATGCAGGAAGGATCCCTGAAATGATCCTTGAATTCTCAGGAAAGTACAGGAGGATACTTGTGGGTGGGAACGGCCAGGAAAGGATAACGGCCATCCAGGAGGAACTTGAAGGATTAATGGATCATGATCTCCCTTCCAGTGATTGTTAAATAAAGGATGATGGGTGCATAACTTGATCAGGAACATGAACGTGCTTGTACTCGGAGCAGGAAACGCAGGAAGACCAGCAGCAAGATTACTCAGACACCTTGGCAATGAAGTGCTTGTCAATGACATCAGAAGATTCGAGGAGCTACCCCCCAAGGCAAGGAAGAGGATACCTGAAATGGAGGCCGAGGGGATAAGGTTCAGGCTTGGAGGCCACAGCATCCAGGACATACTGGAGGCAGACGCAGTATTCATCTCACCGAACATACCCCGGGATGCCCATGTACATGGACTCATCAGGGAGGCCGAGAAGGAGAAGGACATAATCAGGATCACAACATCGGATATAGGCAGGATCCTCAATGAACTCATAGTCATACCCATGGTTGGAATCGCAGGTACCGACGGGAAGACCACCACCACCAACATGATAGACTTCATACTCTCATCAGAGTACAGGACGGTTTCATTTTCATCCCTCCAGGACTCCCTGGTGATAGAGGGCCTGGTGGACCTTGTTGTGAAGGGTGAAATCACAAGGAGGGACATGGCGGTCTTCGAGTTACCGCACGGGACCATAAGGATGGCTGACGGCCTTGAGCTCTGCTCGGGTGTCGTGACAAACCTGACCCCTGATCATATGGATGAATTCAGGGACCACAACGAGTACATTGAGAGGAACTTCTCAATAAAGGACCTTATAGCCCCTGGCGGGGTCCTGGTGCTCTGCGGCAACGACCCGGTGGTCAGGGAACTCAGCCGCGGCCTTGAAGTGGAACATGTTATCTATGGAATCAGGGGTGATGATGGAGGGGAATTCCAGGTGGAGGCTTCGGACATAGAACTCATGGGCCTGGATGGCTCAAGGTTCACCCTCAAAATCTCAGGGGTCCCTGCAGCCTCCTGCAGTAAGGGAGGGGACCTTGAGGGACCTGTCTCAACAGAGATAAGGCTCAGGGTCCCGGGAATATTCAACATAGAGAATGCCCTTGCAGCCATAACGGTGGCCCTGGCCCTTGGCATGGACCTTGAAGATGTTAAGAAACGTATAGAGAACTTCAGGGGGATAAGGGGCAGATTCGAATTCATAGACGAGGTTGATGGCGTCAGGGTCTACATGGACGCAGCCCACAACCCTGAGAGCATGGAGAAACTCCTCGAGGGCGTTGAAACAGGGGGGAGGCTTATAATAAGCCTTGACAACCCCGACACCCTCACCGTGAGGGACAAGTACAGGATAGGGAAGATACTGGGTGAAGGCGCGGATACGGTCATTGTAAGTGGAATGAACGAGACAACCGAGGAACTGGACATGTCAGCCGCCGATGAGGTGGCCCGGGGTGCCGGTGAGGATAAAACCATAAAGACCCGGAGCGTCCATGAGAGCATCCTCAGGGCACTGCAGATGGCAGATGAGGGTGACATAATACTCCACATAGGCCCCGGGGTTGTGAATGCCTACGGTAAGGTCAGGGAAGACGTTGAGAGGGCCATTGACTCCTTCAGGAACTACACGGTTGTCCTCGGCGGATGCGGAAACGTGGGGAGCCTCATGGCAAGGAATCTCAGGGCCAGGGGGAACCGGGTCATCGTGTCAGATATCAGCGACGAAACACCCCTTGAGGGCGTCTTCAGGGCTGAGGGGATTGAACTGGACCTGGGCGGCCATGACCCTGAGGTTCTGAGGAGGGCGGGGACCATCGCAGTGACCCCATCCCTTGAGAATAACAGAAAAATCCAGGGACTCCTTGAGGGATTTGAAGGGGAGGTTATCGGTGTGGAGGACGTCCTCAACCTCTACCCCCCAGAAAAACCCGTTATAGGGATTACAGGGACCAACGGGAAGACAACCACCACAGGGATGCTGAAGTCCATCCTCAGGACAGCCGGCATGGATGTCCCCGAGCACCACCTCAGAATACAGGGTAACACGGAACTCGTCCCCGCACTCCAGGCAAGGCTGCCAGGGGATGTTGCTGTTGTTGAGATAGGCACCTTCGGGAGGAGGGGTGAGATCAGGAATTCAGCCCTCCTATCGGAGGTCTCCACAGGGGTTATAACAAACATTTCACGGGACCACCTCTCCGGCGGCAGGAGCTTTCAGGACTATGTTGAATGTAAGAGGGAGATCCTTGAAGTTGCAGACACATTAATACTTAATGCGGATGACCCTGTGGTGGCATCATTTGCGGATGAACTCCCGGAGGACAGAACGATTCTCTATGGCATCCAGAGCATGGAATCCGACAACGTCATCCCTGAGGGAAGAGAATGCCCCCACTGCGGTAACAAATTAAGGTACCTGAAACGATACATGGGCCACCTGGGCGACTACAGGTGCTTATGTGGATACAGGAGGCCCCAGCCCCAGGTCATGGCCGTGGAGGCGTCCCCTGAAGGATTCAAACTGGTTATAGGGTCCAGGATGAGGGAGGTTAAACTGCCAATTCCTGGCATCTTCAATGTCTACAATGCCCTTGCAGCAGCGGCAGCGGCATGTAGGATGGGCTTGGGGATTGATGAGATCGTTAAGGGCATAGAGTCCTTCAGCGGTGTCAGGGGAAGGTTCCAGGAGATTTCAAAGACTCCAAGGGTCATCCTTGACTATGCACATAACCCTGCCGGTGTGAGGGCGGTCATGCAGACACTTGGTGGAATGGATGGAAGGCTGATCGTTGTTAACACGGTCGCCTCAGAGAGCGGGATTGATGGTGACAGGGAGATAGCATCAATCCTCTCAGATGCAGATATCGTTATCCCGGCCTCATACGCTGCAAGAAGAGCATCAGACATGATTAAAACAGAAACCGTTAACATTGAATCGAGCAGGAGAAGGGCAGGGGCCGGTACACTTGGAGCCAGCAGGGAACAGGTAATTGAGGCTGTGAAGAAGGCCCTTGAAATCGCGGGTCCTGATGATACCGTGCTCATAATCGGTGAAGGAGGATTCAGGTATGCTGAGGAAGCGTTCAGTTAGGTGCCTTTCAATCATAATCCTCATTACTGTACTGGCAGCCGCAGCAGGCCTCTACCTTGAGGATAGTATGGAGCCCCAGAACCCGGAGGAGATAGCGGCCTTCCCTCCTGGCAGCACCGTCCTTGAGGGTGATGATGTCATCGACGAGTCAGGGGTGAGGAGCGTTCCCCTCCTCCTGCACCCCGATTACCTCCTTGACAGCTTCAACTACATGGACCCCGGCAACCTCCTCATGGCGCTCCTCACAGGCGCTGTCCGCACACCGGTCTCTGAGATGACCGGTGGAATAGACCATGAGGGCAGATCAACCGTTAATGGCCCCGGGGTAATCAGGGTCTCGGGGGATAAACTTGTTGTCCAGGAACCCCCCGCATTCCTCTGGGCCTACAAGACGCCCTACACCTATGGTGTCAGGAGAGGGGATGTTCTTGAGATCATTGAAAATGGCAGGAAGATTAAAGAGGTCCCGGCTGACAGTATAAGTAACAGCACCGTCCCCCACAGGTATAAATCGGCTGAAAGGATAAAGAGGTGGTTTAAAAGGGCTGATGATGGGGACAGGATAGTCCTGGACTATCAGCTCTCAGGTTTCACTGATGGGAGGCTTCCAGTACCCCCTGAACGGATAGAGGAGCTCTTCGGTGAGGAGGTAATCACCTACATGGAGAACTATCCATCTGGCTCCCCGGTGATGGTCTACATGAAGGATTACCGTAAGGTGCAGATTTCGAGTGCGGTAAGCTACCTTGGATCCTATCCTGAATACGATGACAACAAGAGGGCATTCAATGCAAGGGCCTTTGCAGCTGCATGGAATGGGACCATAATCCCTCCTGGTACTGAGGGATCCGGGAAGGAGACCGTGAGGTTCACAGCGTCCAGGGACCCTGAGGCCCCCGGTGGCTATGCCTCCCACGGGTCCTGTCCACCCGCAAGGGCCCTCAGGGCCGTTGTTACAGGTGCAGGGATGCCCCTCCCCAGGGGGATGACCTGGGAGTTCCATGCCGTGCTCTTTGGATTCAACCCTGCAACAGGAATAAAGGTGAAGAATACGGGTAAGTACCCTGTCCTCATCGAGATGTGGACCACCGGTTCAGGTGCGGGTACAAAGATATATGCAAGGCTCTATCGCCTTGAACCTGTATGAGGTAACCCCATGATATCGGCGGTTGTAACGGCTGCAGGCCGCGGGAGCCGGATGAAGAGGGATCTGGCTGAACTTGGACTTGAGAGGGTCCACAAGCTCCTCCTGCCCCTCAAAGGGGGGACGGTGATTGAGCATACGTTAGCCGGGGTGCTTGATGCAGGAGTTGATGAGTGCATCGTGGTAACCGGCCACCACTTCATGGAGGTGGAGGAGCGCATCAGGGGCTTTAACGTTAAAACCGTGAGGAACAGCCCCCCGGACGTGCCCCTCTCCGAGTCCCTCCTCAACGGTGTCAGGGCCTCAGGGGGTGACATGGTGCTCTGCGCAGCAGGAGACCAGCCAGCGGTTTCCAGCAGAACCTACAGACGCTTGATTGAATATTCAGGCGATGACAGAATATCCATACTCGCCAGGAGGGATACAGGGTGGCTTCAAGGTGCAGAGGGCCTTGGAATGCCATTTGTGGCTCCACGGAGAATCCTTCTGGATTACCTCCCCCATGGCAGCGGCAACATCAACCCCCTCCTCTGGAGGATGGTGGAGGATGGGGTGAGGCTCTACGGTGTCGGGGCCGAGGATCCGGTTGAACTCATAAACATAAACCACTATGATGATTACCTTAAGATAAGGAGATACTTCAGTTCTAATGGGGACTGATTCATCACGTGACTGTGGGACTGCAGTTTGGTTTAGAAGGTAGATTTTAACTGGGATCTGAACTTCAATAAAAAAAACAAATCCTGTGGCTGAATAAAGATCAGCCACGGTATCAGAATTTCTTCTTCTCGATCTCCTCTTCAAGGAGGTCAAGCCTCTCTTCAATTTCCTCGAGGAGCCTGCCAGCACCCTTAAGTATTTCAAGGGTGTCGTAGATCCAGTTTATAATGAGTTCCTGGTCTGCTCGTCCTCGTACTTCTTTATCTTCTCTTCAAGGTCGGCCACGTCCTCAAGGATCCTGAAGGTCTTTGTCTCAACCATTCTATCACCCCCCTCATGTTATCAGCTTATTGCCTCAAGGGCATTCACAACACAGCCTATGTTCTCACCATTAAGGCCAACGATGAGTTCATCATCACGCACACCGGCGTACTGCCTTGAGCCACTGCACCCCATGGTTATGTTCGGCCTCTTGCGGAGGTAGGGCCCGGCGACGGCGTCTGCGCAGATTGACTGTATACCCGAGAAGTCGGCCTCCACACGTCCGCCCAGGGTGTAGAGGAGGGCCTGGGATATCTTCATGGCCTGTGCAGGGTTGCAGATGATCACTATGACGTCCGGATCAAAGGTGGCCTTCTCCAGGGGTGCGTAGACTGCAGCGTAGAATTTAAGGTCTATTGATGGTATCTCATCGAAGGTCCTCTTTGCTGATGCGAAGCTTGCAAATCGTCCCAGCTGGTAGTAGAATTCACCTGTCTTCACCTTGGCAGGGGCCTCATCGATTCCAAGGGCATCCGCACCACCTTTACATGCCTGCGAATCTGCCGGCGCATAGAATGATTCGCCTGCAGCGGCCATCTGAACCATTTCACAGTGTCTTGCAGGTTTATCAATCTTCTCAATACCCTCAGGGAGGTCCTCCTCCCTCAGGACGAGTTTAACTGCAACAGGGGACTTTTCAAGGCCCAGAAGGGTCCTGAATTTTTCTGATATCACATCGTATCCATTCACCTGGCATTCATCAGCCATCCAATCACCTCAGTCAATAATCTTAACGGGTCTTCCGTACTGTCTCTTCTCGATATGACCGCAACTGGTGCATCTGTAGAGGACCATGATGAAGTTTCCTGATTCCGGGTAGGTCTCCTCTACCTCCTCGGCCGTACCACCGCATACACTGCACTTAACCCTTTCCGGCTGGTCCATTCTGTAGTGTATCATTGTAATCCAGTAATAATATCTGTGGAAGGGAGTATAAATAACTTTTCAGTTATGAAGGGAGCATTTTTAGCTGCAGGTGGATGCTCTCTACAGGTAATAATCGACACAATAAAAAGAAGAAATGTATTAATGAAATATCAGCTCTCAAGGATTGGTATTTAGTTGTAGTAGTCGTAGAACATCATGTCCAGTTCGTACCTGTCAAGGTACCAGTCACCATCTTCATCATAGTTCATGAAGAAATCTGTTATTTCCGCTGCGTCTGAGCTATCCAGGCCTGCTGTAACAGCCCAGGCTATAAATTCTTCCTCTCCATCGGGGTAGTCACTGTCCTCGTCCAGGAATTCTATTTTCCCATCGTAGTTATAGTCATACAGGCTTAGAACTTCCTTTACATCCTCGGGGTACATGAGATCTGAGTAATCATCCGATTCTGAGTATGATGCGGTTTCTGTTTCTTCTGTTGAGTTTTCTGTTTCTTCTGGCACCGTATCTTCAACAGTATTTTCATTATATTCAACGTATTCTGTTTCTGATCCGCCGGTAATTGCACCTGACATGAATAAGATCAATATGAATCCTATCCCAAGGACTGCTATCAGTGTAGATGTATCCATTTATTCACCTCTTTTAATGATTGACATGTTATGCAAGGGTTTTCTTCCAAAAAAAATAAAAGGATGAATTATCTTAAGAGGGCCAGGACTCCTGCAAGACCCAGAAATACTGTGCCTGGAATTGCAAAGGCAGATATGCTTATCAGTAGCCAGACTGCACTTACAATGAGCAGTACTCCTCCATTCCGGGGGTTGTTTCTGACATATACTGATCCAACGATTCCCAGAATGGATGCAAGGATGGCGCTGATACCTAACCATAGAATATCCGTGGCGAACACTGAAAACACTAGTGCGGCTAAGCCTCCGAGCAGCCCGAAGACCCCTCCAATTATTCCAAGGACAAGTTCAAGTGTCCTTGATTTCTCTACAGTTTCGCTCATTCTTAATCACCTAGACCTTTATGGTGTTGTTGTAGATCAGGTCGCTTTCACTTCCCCCGAATGGTGTTCCGTATATCAGTATTTCAACCCTTGCGGGTTTCCCTGTGTCAATGTAATCTTCGGCTTTGAATTTAATTGTCTGTCCTGTTTTTGCATTGTTGGTGTTCCATGCAAGTGGGTTTTCATATAGGAGATTCCCCTCTGAGTCGTACCAGTTAAGGTGCATCTCAAGGTAGCCATAGTCCTTTAGCGCTGTTATCTTCCCACTCACGGAGTAGAGGCCATAACCCTCTGAAACGACCTTGAGGTCTGTTACGTTCACCGTCTTCTCTTCCTGTGGGGCTGTGTCTGAGACACAACCTGAAGCGAATACAACTCCTACAAGGAGGAGAAGTATTCCGGCCATGTAGGTCTTTTTCATGTTCTTTCACCTCCTTTTTATTGAAGCGTGATTTCAGATGAGTATCATCGCTCAGTAACCTGTGACTTCAGCCATCTCAATATTATTGCTGTACTCCATGGATGTGTGGGAATCTGGATGATTGCCGCGTTTCTTCAGAGAATATTTTATAATTTCTATGAATACATAACTCCAGATCGTTATTAATACATTTTTAATGTATTCATATACGTTAATTGACATGTATGACCCATATTTTAATGGACCTTTAATTTTCATTCTGAAATCACCATATCCAAACGTAATGTTGGTTATGTATACTATAAATTATCTTCTAATATATAAATGTATATGTTTTTCATTTACAAAAATGGTCTGGTCCGGGATATGCTGGAGGCCAGCCCCAGTAAAATAAATATTTAACCATTTAAGACTTTACCCTGAAATTCATCCAAAATTCCCTGAATCCTTTAAATGATTATCTGAAGATGGACAGGATTCTGTGATCGAACTTTTCTATCATATAGAAAACCATGAACCATTGTAATGTAAAGGAGATACTTCAATGAACCGGAACTCCTCCATGAAATAGACACTTAACTCTGGAAAAAGGAGTTTTGAATGGCACAAAATATATATAGAATGGTCAGTAGAGAATACTATTATATTATATGGATTGTTCATCCTGAACAAGTTTTCAGGATGTGAAAATGGGATGGGAGTGATAATATAGATACCACTTTGATATCCACCATATACTCACTTGAACCGGTGATGATCTGCATAACACAGTTCTCACCGAAGAAGGTGGTCTTACTCAAGGAGGACAAGGCTCCGAAGGAAAAGGATCAGGTTGAACAGGTCCTCAGGGACACCCTCGGCAACTTCATGGAGATCACAACATGTGAAACAAGCCTCTATGACGTTGTGACCATTGCAAGGGACATGGTTGAAATCATCGATGAGGAAAGGGCCAAGGGTAGACGTGTGGTTGTAAACATAAGCGGGGGCAGGAAGACCCAGGCCTTGGGGGCCCTCTTCGGGTGCTATGCAAGGAACCATGACGTCCAGCGCATAGTCTACGTTACAGAGGAGGACAGTGAACTCATAGACCTACCCATACTCAGCTTCGGGATCTCCAAGACAAAGAAACAGGTCCTTGAGGAACTCAAGGCAGGTGAGAAGTCAGTCAAGAACCTTGCAGTTAAGATAGGAATAAGCCGGGGAATGACCTACAACCACATAAGGGAACTCCGTGACATGGGATTCATCGACAGGGAGAAACTCGAGATAACCTCTGCCGGCGAACTGGCAGTACTATAATTTCTTATTAAGTGCCTTAAATGCCCATAATCCCCCTGAATAAAATTGAAGTGTTTTATGGAAGGGAAAGGGAACTGAAGAGACTGAAGGAAGCCCTTGAAGCCGGCGGTCCTGCCGTGGTTACAGGACCCATGGGCTCAGGAAAAACAACTCTTTTTAAAAGATTTCATGCCGAAAACCCTGGAAACACGAGCCTCATGGATACGAGGTGCGGCAGCTGGAATCATCAGGAATCCGGGCTCCCGGGTAAGATTGTGATGACAAGGACCATGAACTGGTACCTCCTGATTGATCATGTATCCCCTGATGGATCAGTCCTTGAAGGGATAAGGCGTATGGTCTCCGCCGACTTAAAAGTGGCCCTTGCAGTGACTTACAGTCAGAAGGTTATCGGTGAGATCCATGATAACTTTCATGAGGCAGAAATAATCGAATTAAAACCCTTCATCCTCAGGAATTTTGAGGAATACCTGAAGATTAAGGCACCGGAAATCAGGTTCACCAGGGATGGTATCGAATACCTCCACAGACTCACAGGGGGCAACCCCCTCTTCACAGACTGTTTCCTGAACGTGCTCTCAGACGGACCCATATACGGTCCATCACTCCTTGAGGCACACTTTGAGGCTAAGTTTCAGCAGATAGGTTTCAGGTGGCTGGCTGAGATTCAGTGTTTAAACGGTGTCAAGCGAGGGATAATCTCCCTTCTATACAGGAAATCAATGGATGAAGATGAAATAGAAGAGGAAACAGGGAGAGATGTCCGTAGGGAACTTGAGGAACTTGAACTTGCCGGGTTCCTGGTTCATGATAATGGTAAATGGAGTGTGAGTGGAGAATTCCTTAAACGTATCCTTGAGTTACTGGAAAAACAGACAGGGTGTATATAGAATCCTTAGGGATCAGGAAAAATAAAAAATAAGAGGGGTTATCTGGCCCTGAAGTATCCGATTCCAACAAGCGCAACGAGGCATATTACCCCGAGGATGGCGTACACCGGGACCTGGCTTTCTGATGATCCGCTTTCAGTGGCTGCTGAAACCTCATAGGCCTTTCCTTCTTCTCCAGAAGTTCCCTCCTGAGGTTCAGCCCCGGGACCGGAATTCCCTGAAGCACTGGAAGCAGTGACCTGACTTCTTCCTTCACCTGATGATCCACGGGATGGTCTTCCTGCTGTACCCGTACTCTGACCCTCACCGTAATTCCCTGGCTGGTTTGACCCGCCGGAACCTGGAACATCGATGCTCATGCCGGTTGCAGCCGCCATGGCTGCTGCGAACTTCTGGAGTGATGCCCTGTCAAGTGAGGATAATTTCACAAGCCACTGGTTGAAGACCATGTTTGCGCAGGTGTGGTGGCAGCAGACAACACCGTACTGGTTTGCGAGCTGGATGTAGCGATCCGCAAGCCCTGAAAGTATCCTTTCATCGGCGTTCCAGAAGTTCCTCCTTGAGGCCTCAAGGAGCCATGCTATCATTGACTGTGTTGCAACACCCTCATAGTCCTTTGTAGCCCTGAACCTGTCTGATAGGAGGTTCTCTGCCATGAGGTTCCAGAGTTCATCACTGACGGCGCCGGTTGTCACGGCAACACCGAAGACGTTCCTGTACCTCTGGGCGTATTCAAGCCATCCGCTGGGTGAGTTCAGGAGTGAGTCCATGTACCTGGGGTTCAGGAGCTGTGACCTTATCTCCAGTTCAATCTCCTCTGCAACGGTGCGTATGCTGATGCTGTTTTTGTTCCTCATATCAACCAGGGCCGTGTCAGGGTTTCCTCCAAGGTGTCGTGATGCAAGGACCATTCCACCGAACCAGTCATAGTAGTCATCTGTGTCCATCAGCCTCCATGTACTGTCAAGGTTCTGTGTCACCAGGTTAACGTTCTTGAGGAGGTACTGGAATACTCCACGGTTCTGCTGGATATCAACGCCGCCCGGCCCGGACCTCCATGCATAGGATACCCTTGAGAGGTAGACGTCTGCAAGTTCACCGGTGGCATTCCACCTTGATGTTGCTGGTGTAAGGTCAGAGACACCCGTACCCTCAAGTACAAGGCCCATCAGTCCAAAGACCCTGTCAAGGAATCCGCACTCATCGTAGTGTTTCCTGATGTAATTCATGGTGTCATTGGCCTCTGCAACCATTTTAACCGCCTTATTCATGAGGTCTATCCATAACTGGTTCCCTGTAACGGCAGTTACAAGGACGTCTATGCGTGGCCTTGGAATTTCAACGCCATTGATGTTTATCTTAAGTTGGGATGCGTCCATAAGGACCGGTTCTGGTTTAACATCACCGTTGGGGTTCCATTCAGGTTTAACTCCAAGGAGGTAGAGGAACTCTGCTATGGCTATTCCATCTGTCCTCAGGAGCTCGGTACCCCACATCACCATACCCACGAGTTCAGGGAAGCTGCCGTGTTTGAGGTAGTAGTCTGCGAGCATACTGTCCACCACCTTCACGGCGGTCTCCCAGGCGGCCCTTGTCGGCATCTTCTTAGGGTTTGCAGCGTAGAAGTTCACTCCCGTTGGTAGTACGTCGTTCCATGAGGGGTCCCCTGCAAGGCCCGGCTTTATGAAGCCGCCTGAAAGTGCCTTCAGGAGGTTCTCCCACTCCATGTTTGCCCTTATCTTCTGTACAGTGTCGTTGATGAATTCAAGGTCTGTCCGGTTCATACCTGCAGGGGCAGTCCCGTTTATGATTGAAACGATCCAGCCACGTGCAGTGGACTTTATACTGTCAATTTCGGCCTCATAGATGGATGGTTTTCTGATCATCTCACTGTATGCTGGAAGGTCAGGGTAGAGGGTCCTTCTGATGTTTTCAAGTAGCTCTGTCCTTGATGATGCGATGGTCAGGACCTCCTCAACCATTTCCTCCCCTGTGAGCACCCTGCCAAGGCTGTGGAGTCCCAGGGGTATGATGTCGTGTTCGATTTCATGGAGCTGAAGGTGGAGCCTTTCAAGGGCCTCGGTGAAGTTCCCTGACATGTTCATGCCCATGGAGGCTGCCCTGGCCCTTATCTGGGACTCAATGCTCGGGAGTATCTGGTAGTTCCTCACCTTTATGGCGTTTTCATACTGGTGTATGAGGTCGTGGATCTCGATGAGTTCACCGTAGAGTCCGCTCTGGACCATGGCAGGTGTCATATGGTCTATGATGAGGGCCCAGCCGCGGTCCTTTGCAACCATACCTTCACCAGGGTTTGATACGATGTAGGGGTAGATGTTGGGTAGATCGGTCAGCTGGAAGGACCAGTCATCCTCCATGAGTCCTATCATGCGGCCGGGAAGCCATTCAAGGGTTCCATGTGTTCCAAGGTGGATCATTGCATCTGCCCCGAAGACGTCCTGGATCCAGCGGTAGAATGCTATGTACTGGTGGTGGGGCGGCAGGTAGGGGTCATGGTAGTCGGTGACCTCATCCCAGCCACGTGCCGGCTGCACCGTCAGGAGGATGTTCCCGATGACCATGCCCGGTATGACCAGTGAACCGTTCACTGTCATTATACCACCTGGAGGGGAACCCCACCTGGATATGACCTCTGATCTGAGGTTCTCGGGGAGCCCGTTGAACCATTCAAGGTACTTTTCAGGGTCTATTAGCTGTCGGTTTGATTCAAGGGCGGCCCTGTTCTCTGAGACGTATTTCTCAAGGAGAGGCTGGGCCCATGTGCCCTTATTCCCGAACTCCGATATCAGGGTGTAGAGTTCCTCAGCATCGGGGATCCTGTCTCCAACACTGTAACCTGTCTCGTTGAGCTTCACCAGCAGGTCGTGGAGGCTCCTGAAGACATCGAGGTAGGATGCTGTGAAACCATCCTTACCTGGCGGGTAACTGTAGAGTATGAGTGCTATCTTCTTCTCTGTGTTGCTGAGTTCCGAGAGCTTCGCCCAGCCATCTGCCAGTTTCACTATCTTTCTGACCCCTGAAACCAGGGGCACCTCGCTTCCTGAGTCGTCTGTGTATGATACAACCACTGGTGCGAAGACACCCTCAAATCCTGGAATCGTAACCTGCCAGGTCCACTCGTACTGTGCACCCAGGGGGTTTGTCAGGCTTGAGCTGCTGTAGAGCTGGACTCCCTTGATGACCGGCACGTTTATCCGTTCAAATTCCTCAAGGGCACCGCCACTGGGGAGGTTGGGATAGTTAAGGGACCATGAGTATAGGGATATCACGGCGCTGATCTTCCTCTCCATCGGGCCCTTACCTTCAACTCCGAGTACAAGTTCCTCAAGGAGTCTGCTTACTGGTGGATTTGTGGCTCCCTGGTAGAGGTTGAAGGCTGCCCTGCCCTGAGACTCGGCCTCCCTTATTATGGCGTCAACCGTGGCTGATGGTCCGTAGCTTACGACCACAATGAAGGGTCCTGTCAGGTTCTTGGCTGCACCGTACCATTCCTCGAACTGCCTGTAGATGTCTGCCCTCATGTTCTCTGCCCATGCGCTGAAGTTCTGGTCTATCCACCGTAGACTGTCGTAGGGTGGTATCAGGCCGGGATTGGTCTCTATCCACTCCTTTATCATGGTCCTTGAAGCCGAGACGCTCATAATACCGGCGTCGGGGTGGTAGAGGCCCCAGTCAGGTGCTGCCATCACGGGTCCCTCGTCGTTCTCCACTGGGTTGTATGTGGTCTCACCCAGGAGGTAGTATATGTACCTGATCATGTTTTCAAGGTTCTCCCTGGCTGCTGGGCCAGAGGCGAGGGCGTAGTAGCTTGCGATGTATGTGTTCTCTATGGTGTTGGGGGTGTCATTGGCGGGTGTTCCGCCGAGGAGGTGGAGTCCGGTTCCACCCCAGGGGTCGCTGTCGGTGTCGGTGGGATACCCGAAGGCGGCTGCTATCATGTTCCTCTGGTTTGCGGGGCTTCTGAGGAGGTAGGGGTACCATGAGTCTCCCCATCCGGTCCCTGGCATTGCCATGTCAAGGTATGCGAAGTTCACGTGCTCCATTATCCAGTCATCTGCTGCAGATGCAGGGTTCCACATGTCATGGTAGATTATACGCCTGTTACCCATTGATCTCAGTACCTGTCCCTTCTCGGGGACCGAGCTTATGATGGCTATATCAGGCATGAATGGTAGCTTATCCTGAGCTCAACAGGGGACTCTGAAGTGAATGTGAGGTGGTATGAACCGTCATCCAGTGTCAGTGTCTGGTTCAGCAATGTCCCGTTTCTCAGTACCTGTACCGTGGCGTTCTTCACGGGTATGGCGTTCTCCAGTGTCGTGTAGGTTCCTGATGATTCGTTGTATATCTCCTTAACGTGACCTGAGACTTCTGCTGCGCTTGCTGTTGCTGTCAGTGAAGCCAGAAGCATCACCGCAACGAGAAGTAGAAGTCTTCTAATAATTTCACCTCCTTTTAATTTAATTCAGGTTTATTTTAACAAGAAGGTAATATTTAAGTTTTTCTTTAATTATATTAAAATTAATTTTAATTATTAGGTGGTTGCACCCAAAAGACCTCGTTATCAATCAAAAAACTATAAAAGTAAACAGTAAACATAGATTCAGAACATTGAGGTGTACTCCATGCAGGCCGGCAGGATTGAACTGACAGATGAACAGAAAAAGGCTGTTGAACACTTCAAGGGGCCGATGCTTGTTGTGGCGGGACCCGGAGCCGGGAAGACGAGGGTTATAGTTGAAAGGGTTGTTAAACTGATTGATGAGAGGGGTGTTCCATCAGATTCAATCGTTGTTATAACCTTCAGCAATAAAGCTGCAGATGAACTCAAGGAAAGGATAATAAAACGGATAGGACCCCGCGGCGAAACAATGCAGATATCAACCATACACTCCTTCTGTAACCGCATCCTCAGAAACCATGCGGATAGACATTCTCTGGGTTCGCGTTTTGACATTCTTGAGGAAGAGGCACAGCTAATGTTCATATTTGAAAAACGTGAAGAGCTGGGACTTGGAATCGTGAACGAGCTTGCATTCAAAGATATACAGGAATTCTTCAATGAATCTCAGGAAAACATGGTGTGCCCTGATGAACTCATGGATTACTATAAAAAATTTGGTGGCTCAAAGAAAGAGAAAAGAGCTGCCATGGCCTACAAGAAATACCTTGAACTTACAGAGGAAATGAGACTCCTTGACTTCTCAGGCCTGCAGTGGAGAGTTATAAAGCTTCTAAGGGACAACCCTGACGTTCTTGAGGATCTGAGGTCCCATTACAGATTCATCATGGTTGATGAGTACCAGGACACCAGTCCTGTGCAGGAGAAGTTCATAGAACTTCTTGCAGGTGAAGAAAAAAACATCTTTGCAGTGGGTGATGAGGATCAGAGCATATATGGATTCAGGGGGTCAACACCCCAAAACTTCCTTAACTTTCAGAAGAAGTACAGTGCAGAAACTGTTATCCTCAATAAGAACTTCAGATCTGTTCCAGGTATAGTCCGGGTGACTCAGAAATTTATTGATGAACACAGGATGTACTCTAAAAAGATAGAGCCCGTAAGGGACTCAGGTAACAGGGTATTCATCCTCGATAACCACACCCATGCTGATGAACCCTCCAATGTCGTTGGAATAATAAAGGACCTTGAAAGATACGGTATAATTCCACATTACGGATACGTCACACTGCTCTTTAGAAGCGTCAAAAAGGATGCGACTGAAATAATCAATGAACTCAAAAAAGAGGGAATCCCCTTTAATCTATGGGGCGATTCAGGATTCTTTGATAGGGAAGAAATAATCTACATCCTTTATATTTTCCATTACCTGAGGGATGAAGATAAAAGAATACTCACAAAGACCCGTGGAACGGGACTTGAATATCTTGAAGGAGAGGTGCTTGAAATCAGTGAGGAAACAATAAAAAGAATTATGGAGATAGGTGAAAATGAGGTCAGGAAGTACAGGCACCATAATGAGTTCCTTAAGGCTGGCTTTAGTAACAGAGAAGATATCAAGAAACTGGTATCTCTTAACAGGCTCATGGACACTGAGATGAGTCTCCTTGAGAAGTATTATGAAATCCTTGAAATATCAGGATATCCTGAAAAGCTGATTTCCAGGTATGACGACTTCTCAAAGGAGAAACTCTACAACATAGCAAGATTCACTTCAATCATCAGGGATTACACCACAGTATCAAACGATGCAGACATAGATGGCTTCCTTAAATTCTTGAGGATGGCCAAACTGAAAAAGACCTATGATCAGATAATTCTTGAAAACCCATACTCAGTCAACATAATGACCATGCACAGATCAAAGGGACTTGAATTTCCTGTGGTCATAGTCTGCTCCGTTTTCAACGGCAAAGTACCATTAAATTTCAAGTCATATAAAGATGTAGAGCTCCCCGACTCCTTGAAGAAATATAAAGTTGATTCCAATCTTCTGGAGGAGAGAAGGCTGTTTTATGTTTCAATGACGAGAGCACAGGATCTCCTTATAATATCCGCCACAGAGAACCACAGGCAGAGGATCGGCTACTCCCCATTTATAGAGGAGTTAAAGGGAAAATCTGGACTCATGCCAGTGGATGCTAATGAGGCCCCTATTATAATAAAAAACCGATGCGAAGTCAGGGACACGGAGATTCCAGACACGATAAAGATAAGCTTCTCTGAGGTCAAAAAATACCTCAAATGCCCCTTCCTTTACATGATGGAATATGAGTTTGGTTTTGAAGTGCCCCCAACACTGAATCAGCTCTTTGGTCTGGCAGTCCATGATTGCCTTAGAAGAATAAATATCCGCATGATGAAGAACATGGAGATAACCGATGACTACATTAAAAGGTTAACATCCGAGTGTTTCAGGAGGGTTGAAATAAGTCAGGAAAGTCTAAAGACTATTGGTAAACTCCTCAGGAGATACGCTGAAAATATAAGGTCCAGGGCCGGGAGGATTGTGTCCGCTGAGAAACCATTCAGCATACTTAAGGATGGAGTTCTCATAAGGGGAAGGACAGATCTTATAATTGAAAATGATAGAGGGGAAATGGAAATAGTGGACTTCAAGGTCACGACCGTTGATTCACTGGATATTGAGGAACTTAAACTCCAGCTAGGAATTTACAGGCATTCACTTGGATATAAATTTGCCGCACACTGGATTTACACGTTTCTGGATTCCTCATGGGTACTGGTTGATCCTGCAGAAAATATTGATGATATTCTTTTAAAGGTTACATCTGGTATAAGAATGGAGGATTTTGCACCGAAAGAAAGTGATCTATGTAGATGGTGCATATTCTCAAGTTTATGCGGTATCTGGAAGGCGGAACATGGTTCTCCAGTTGCTGATGTCTCTTCTGCTGGTGATAATAATGAGCATGTATCTGAAGATCTTCATGGATCTGGAGATAATATCAAGAGGATCTACGGTGATTACAGTACCTTGAATAAACAGTTGAAGCATTACATTGAGCAAGACCTTCAAAAGATCGAGGAAACTGAAACACCGATCTCCGGAAAAAGATACATTTATCCAGATAAAAATACTCCAATATATTCAGATAAGAATTCTCCAAAAACAGAACGAAGACATGGGAAGATAGAATTAGTAAATGGCTCATGAATAACTTACCACAGGACAAATATGAATAGGTGAATCCAACTTTTAAAGTTTTTCAATCCTTTTTCATGATGTCAACAAGGTCCCTGGTTAATTTTTCAATCCTTTCAAGACGACCCTCAAGTTCATCAATCCTCTTCTCGAGTAAACGAAAAGCCTCCTTCCTCTCTGACATCATCCGCTCCTGCTCCTCACCTATCTTCTCCATGAGGGTTGAGGTTGCGGAGGCTGTGACAAGACTTGTGGTTGCAATGGCACTCAACATTAGAAGGATGCCCGCAAGCCTCCCAGGGAAGGTTACAGGAATTATGTCACCGTAACCCACGGTTGTGAGGGTCTGGAGGACGTACCATAGGGAATCCTCATAGGTTGACACCGAAGGATTAACAGGGCTCTCCGCAAGGTAAAATATAACCGTGAAGAGGAAGAGGGATCCCATAAAGAACCCCAGCCCATAACTGAGACGACTCCTCCTCAGAAATTCACCAAGGGACCCTGCAAGCTGCACCAGGGCAATTGAAAGACCTATAACCTTGATGAAGTTCAGTAAACGAAGTAAAGGCGAATACTGAGCCATGCCAAGGATTGAAAACCCTATAAAGTAGAATGGAACAGCCACAACCAGAATATTCAGTGAACGACTGGTGAAATTTCGCCTCAGAAGATAGGCGGCTGCAAGGATCAGGGAGGTTAAAAGATCAAGGGCGATGATGTTACTGAATGTACCCGGCTTCACAGGAAGGAATACGGTTACTGTGAGAGCGAATGCATCGACACCAATCAGTATAAGGAGGAGGGCCTCTGATAACAGTCTGATTTTTTCTCGAAGGTCATCCATAAACCGAGCCACCAGGTCATGTTAATGATATTTCTCTGTTCATGGGATTATTTATAACTTTCATGACACATACCCTTAAAATTTTCAATATATCCCCTAGAACGGTTTAATCATCTATAAAACCATTCACAGAGCTTCTTTGAAGATAAAACTTTAATAGGATGAGTTACAATAATGAAATTTTCCAGTTATAAACCCATTTGAGTGATAACAATGAAGGTAACGGTTTATGGAGCAGGTAATCAGAAACTATACATTGAAAACCTGAACCTCCCTGAAAAATACGGTGGGGAGGCACCATACGGTGGAAGCCGGATGGCAATTGAATTTGCAGAGGCAGGACATGAAGTCACACTTGCAGAGCCAGCCAGGGAGATCCTTGATGATGACCACTGGAACCTGGTTGAGGAGGCAGGTGTAACCGTAAGCGAGGATGATGCAGAGGCCGCCAGGGAGGCCGAGGTGGCAGTCCTGTTCACACCCTTCGGTAAGAAGACCTTTGAGATTGCAAAGAACATACTCCCGGAGCTCCCTGAAAACGCGGTGATAGCAAACACCTGCACCGTATCACCCGTGGTACTATACTACGTCCTTGAGAAGGAGCTCAGGATGGAGCGAAGGGACATCGGCATAGCATCCATGCACCCTGCAGCCGTACCAGGCACACCACAGCACGAACACTACGTCATAGGAGGACACGCAACAAGCGACCTTGACATTGCAACGGATGAACAGATAGCAAGATGCGTTGAACTTGCAGAAAGCTCAGGTAAGAAGGCATACGTGGTCCCTGCAGACGTATCAAGTGCGGTTGCAGACATGGGGTCCCTGGTGACCGCAGTAGCCCTCTCAGGAGTCCTGGACTACTACTACGTGGGTACAAAGATCATAGGGGCGCCTGAGGAGATGGTTGAGAAGCAGATACTCATGACACTCCAGACAATGGCATCCCTGGTTGAAACTTCAGGCGTCAGGGGCATGGCACGGGCAATGAACCCCGAGCTCCTTGTAAAGAGCGCAAAATCAATGCACCTCCTCGAGGAGCAGGAGGAACTCGACGCAGCCCTCAGGAAACTCTCAGACCTCAATGAAGATGTTATGAAGTGGATAGAGGGTGCCGGGGTTAATCACACCGACCTGGTGGCTGCCCAGGCACTCACATCCGAACTCAAGACCGTTATGGGTGAAAGGGCTGCTGAGGGAACAATAAGAAGATGCATGAGGAAGATGTTCGAATAGGTGGTGTTACGGTTGATAGAGAGGATACTCAAGGACCTTGGAAGAATAAACGGTGTTAACGGATCCCTGGTCGTTGGTAAGGACGGTCTCATAATTGAAAGTGAAGTGCCAGGTGACATCGACGCGGAACTCGTGGCTGCAATGGCATCGGCAGTCTTCGGTACAGCCGAGAGGTCAGCAGAGGAGATCAGACACGACCCACTCGAGCAGGTCATGATAGAGGGTAAACGGGGTAAGACCCTCATGATAGACGCTGGCGAGGGGATCCTTGTGGTCATAACCGAGGTCGATGTGAACCTGGGTATGATAAGGATAGAGATGAAGAGAAGTGCAGAGAGGGTCAGTGACCTTCTCTCCTAAAACCCATTATTTTTTACTTTTTTGCCCTATCAGATCCCCTTTAACTCAATCAGATCTTTTATGACCTTTTCAAGGAAGTCCCTGAGCCTCCTCTCCTCATCCTCACTTCTACCAGGGTTCATGGGGAACGCACCCACAGAGGGGACCTCATGCCCGTCATCCTCCTGGAACACCACCTCATCCCTGCCAGGGTAGAGTATATAGGCTCCCCTGCTGTGGAGTATGGCGTCCTTGTAGGTGTGCATCTTGTAGACATCACCATCCCGGTAGTCCCCCTCAAGCTCCTCCCTCATGTCCCTGAGGTCAATGTCATCATAGAAGTCCTCCGCCTTCACGGTGGAACGGTACTTGGCATCAAGGTGTATGAAGTAGGTGCACTCACCAACATCCACGAGTATCGAGTAGTCCGGCCTGAAGGGAAGGGAATAGGACCTGCAGCCGGTATCCCTGGCGAACCTCCCGTTGTATGAGAGGAGAACCCTCACATCACCCATCCTGAAGCTCAATATTGAGTTACCCCTCCTAATGGTGACCTTCCAGTCCCTCAGATGGAATATGTCTGAGGGGTCCACCCTGTCCCCTGTTATATCCTCAAGGATCCTGATTATCTTGAAGTAGCACCAGTACTCGTAGAGTTCGCTGAGCCTCCTCTCAAAACCCATTATGGCATCCTCGAGTTCACCCCAGGCGAACCTCAGTGAAAGGTCAAGCATGAAGAAGTACCTGAGGATGTCCCTGTACCCCTCCCTCTTCTGGAGTACCTGGGAGTTCAGGGGGAGGCTCATGAGGGCCCCCACCCCCCTGAGCCAGCCGGCTGAGAGGAGGACGTTCACCTCATCCCTGAAGCCTGTGAGCGAATCCTTCAGGTAACCCTCAGGGGCTGTCTCAAGGAGTTCAAGGATGAGGTCCTCAAGGTTCTCCAGGAAGTACTTGTAGAAGCGGTTCTCTGGTGTGTCAGGGGTCTCCCTCAGGTGCACCTGCGGGAGGCTGAGGGGTGTTCCACCGGCATCAATGCTGGCAGGGTCCGAGATGACCATGGGAAGTTCATCCACATCCACCGCAGATGCAAGGGCTGCAGGCACCACCTCCACCTCACGTTCAAGGCCAGAGTAGAAGTTATGGTTTATGTATTCAGCCGCAGCAGGGAGGTTCCCGGGCTGGAAGATGTGTTCAAGGAGGAGGAAGTCCTCATAGAGGGTCTTTTTCTTCCTGTCCATGGGGCTGAAGAACTGGTAGGTGGATGAATCACTCTCAAGGATGATGGATGTTATCTCCTCTGAGAGGTCAGCCAGCATGGCAGGGTACTGTTCATGGTAGTCTATCTTCTTTGACCTCACCTCCACGGGTATCTCCTCCGTGCCATGGCCGGTTCTGATACCCAGGAAGGACTTGCCTGCATAGCTCCTGAAGTTCAGTATCCCTGCGGTCTTACCTTCAAAGTCAAAGCGCATCCTCCTGAAAAGCTTCCCTGAGGAGGGGATGAACTCTGCATCATGGACCCCCTCCATGAGTACCTGGTACTCTGTCTCCTCCAGGAGCATGATCTCGCTGAGGTTATCATAGTAGGGGCAGTATTCAAGGCTTTCAATGCCTGGTCTGTCCACCTCGGGTACGTTTATGAGTCTCACGGTGTAACCGTTCACTTCAACCTCCCTTTCAGGGTGCCGGGTTTTTGCGGGGCTCCCTTTGATTCTCAGGGTTCCATGGTTGAATTCGATGATGATCTCCTGGTCCGTCATCCTATCTACCTTATGAAGGAGACGTATCTCTGGGCTTTGAGGGTTTCTATCATTTCCGTGAGTTTCCTCTCAGATGCAGGGTATTTATCCCTGCAGTGGTCCCTGAGCTTATCCAGGGTCCCCTTAAGGAGTCTTTCCGGGCCGTGGATCTTGGGGAGGATCTTCTGTTTTATCTGGGCGTCCATGTATCGTTCCCAGTCCGGCCAGGGGTTCGGGCGTCCACTGTAGATCCAGGCTGCATGCATGAATCTGAGCACCTCCTCGGTGACCCTGAATCCGAATTCGAATCCCGGCTCCCTGAGCGCAGTGTGGAAGAACTGGAGTTCAGAAACCAGGCTGTCCCATACAAATTCAAGGTCGGATCTCATCTCTTCGATCCGGGGTTCATGGTGGTTTAGGGGGTCCTCCAGGAATTTGAGGTCACCCCGGGGGTTTCCCTCTTCCCATCCATTGAGGTATTCCCCTGGTGGTGTGGTTTCGAATTCGATGGTGTTGGCCCGGTCAAGGACCTTGGGTGAGAACATGTAGGTTGTCTCATCCACGTTAACGGTCCCCACCACCAGGAGGTTCCCGGGGATCTTAATGCTTTCCGGGAATTCACATTCACTGTTATGGAGCGGTACGGCTTCGCCGCTTTCAATGGCTGAGAGGAAATCAGCGAAGTAGCGTTCAACGTGTGAGAGGTTCATCTCATCAAGTATGAGAAGGTAGGGGTTTTCAGGGTCCTCTGATGCCCTTATGATGAAGTCCAGGGCCGGCGTGCTCTGATACTCGCCGGTCATGATGTTAAGGTATCCGAAGATATGCCTCTTCTCGGTCCAGTTAGCCCCAACAGGGACAACAAGGTACCTCTCCTTTCCTTTAGAGAGGTACTGGCCGTAGAGCTGCGCAAGCTTCGTCTTACCGGTCCCTGAATTACCCGTGAGGATAACAAAGGGCTTAACCTTAAGTGCGAGGAGAAAGTTCTCAACAAGCCAGGGTTTAAAATAAAAACCATGCGAAGTTAAATAATCATAGAATGAGACTCCTCCCCCAGGGGGATGTTCTTCAAGGTCTTTTAGAGAATCGTATAGTTTCAGGAATAGTTTAAGGTCATCTTCAATTTCTTCCTCTGATGGCAGGTCTGATGCAGGATAGTACTTTGCATATATATTTCCCGCCTCATAGAGGGGTGCGAGGCCCCTTTTCCCGAGTGAAATTTCCTCAAGCAAGTCGTCCTGTTTTATCTTTTCCCTGAATTCATCTGCCCTTTCCCTTAGGATTTCCTCTGCCCTTTTTCCACCGTACTTATTGCTTATATCGGTGATGCCTTGGTGTAATGATAGGTATACTCCTTCCATATCCTCCCTGAAAAGGTATACGATGTAGTGTCCTCTCATGGTTGTTTCTGTTATTTCGGGATCCATTACTGCGATCCATGGTATGGTGGCCCAGTTTTCCTGGCCTGCAGATCCCTTCACAATGTATCTGTCATCTCCAGTAATCCTTTCAACTTCCCTGGGGATTTCTCTTCGTATTAGGTTCGCCAGTGGGTGACCTGTGAATGGTTCATTCCTTGCATCTGAGTATCCCTGAAGGACCTTCAGTATCATGTCCCTGAGGTTCGATGAACCTTCTTTAATTCTTTTAACCTCATATACAAAGTCCCTTATCTTTTCAGGGATGCTTTCATCTATTTTCCCTATAACCACAACCCCTGATGTCTGATTACCATCGACGACCTCTGTCCACTCACCCCTGTAGTTCTCCATAAAAACCTTTTTACTGTAGTTCCCGCCAAGTTTTCCTCGGTGCACAAGGTAATAGTTTCCCAGGGGGTCACGTGCAAAGGCACCAGCTATCCTTCTGTCTATACCATCAAGTGGGGAGTTTATTTCGCATATTATTGTCCTGTTTTCTCCCTCTTCAGGTTCATCGGTTCCAAAACCGTTTCCGTAGCGGTTGTCATCAACGAGACTGTCCCTCATGTACCATATTCCAAGATCTGAGATCCAGTACATTTTTCCTCGTCCCTCTCCCCCCTGAAATCCTCCGCCACCTTCAACTACCTTATCGGCCCTGTTTTTTAAAATACTGCTCAGTTTATCCTGAGCCTTCTTTATCTCCTCCCTGCTGGATAATATTGAGAGATTAACATATTTTATAGCCAGATTACCACCCCAAAATATTTATTTCAGCCTCATTCAAATTATAGTTTATGATAAGGGCGGGTGGAAGTATTGACAGGTACTCAACCTTCGGTCTGCGGGATGAGTGGCTGCCTGCAATATTCACCTATGAGGATGGGTGGATTGAGAGGAACAGCCTTGGACCCGTCCAGGTTAAAGCAGTTAAGAACTGGCTCATGGACGCGGGACTCATAGATAAAAAAGGGATAACCCCTCTTTTCAGAAGGATCCGTGAAATCTACTTCCATGATCCGGAATCTGCCTGGCAGATCATATGGACAGAACTCTATTACGGTTCACCTGCTGTTCGCTTATCTGCGATGAAACCGATTTTGAAAGAGAACTGACCGGGGATGATCTTGTTGAAATATTCAGTAAATCATTACCTGACCTTAAAAGGACAACCATTAAAAACCCGGTATTAGCAGTCCTGAACATGTTTAAACTGTCACGCCTTGGAATGCTTGTTTCATATGATGAAAGGGGCCGGGAAATCATGAGGGTTCACCTCAATTCCATTGAGCCCCATGTGGCCGCATACGCGGTAATCCGGTTTATGGAGGAGGAGGGACTCCAGGAGATACGGATAGGGGACCTTTACACTGAAAACACCCCTGGGGGTCCCTTCAAACTCTTCGGCACCCAGGAACCCCACCTCAGGAACCTGCTCCATGATGCAGGTCTTCTCACCTCACCCGAAGATGAAGTTATAGTGTCACATGATACCGGATCAAAGAAACTCCTTGATGATTTCAAAGATTATCTCTTAAACCACACTACTGAAAGACCGGAGCTCGATGCTGAGGCCAGAGAAGTGAAGAGAAAGCTGATTGAATCCATAAAGGATAAACCCGGAGAACTCTTCGGCGATGAAATAGACACCCTCAACGGCTTCCTGACAGGCTCCTCCTTGAGGGACCTCAGAATCCACCACATAACCAGAGAGGACATTTACAATTCAGAGCTTTTCAGACCCCAGGATAACTCCATAGACGTGGCCATGGTCTATGGGAGAATTGAAGATAGCATCATGGATGGTGTTCAGAATGTTATCTACGTCTCCATGGAGTGGCAACCCGACGTTGATGAAGTAGAACTCCTTATAGACTGCATGGCACATGCGGAGGTGTCCGGTGAGCGTGGGGCTGCCAGGCGCCTCTCCCTGAAACTCATAGGGGACATGATGGAATCAGGGTTCCGATGGCACGTTAACGGTGAATCCGGACACGGTGAAAAACTCTACCAGCTCAGTGAAATCATAAACAACAGCATTTCAATGAAGATCTTCACCCGGGGCCCTGAAACCATACCTGAACTGAGGGGTAACCGGAACCTCTGGAGAAGGGGTAACTACAGGAAGGTCTATGAGATATTCCTTCTCTCCAGAACTCTAAATGAATTCAGATCAAAAACAGGGAAGGGACTTATATCCTTCCTCTCATATCTCCTCAGGGATTCAGGGGGTGACTGGATTGTTGATGATTGTCTGAGGTTAAGGGGGGAATCTGACCATCCGGTGAGGCGGATGCTTGAGGAGACCGTTGAAAGACTCTCAATGGCAGATGATGTTAAACTTCCAGAAGCCCTCAGGTTCCTCTCGGAACCCCCTTACGGCCTCAGAGCCGACATGATAGGACATGCTGCTGTATCATTTATCCTAAGGAACCTCAAAGGCCATATCATCATCAATGGCAGGATAATAGAAGAGATTGAATATGACGGTGATGTAAAGGAGATTTTGTATAATTTTGATTTCTGATCATGGACTTAAAGAAGGCCTAAATGATGGCCATTGATTAATTTGATGATTGCAGATCACTCAGGGACGCATCAGTAGCTGGATGATGCTCAGGTCACCCAGGAAGAAGAACCTGAAGGCCAGTGTAAGGATAACAATACCCCCACCTGCAACCAGTCCTGTCGTGAACCTTAACCGGTTGTTGCTTTCACGGTAACCCAGAAGCTGTGTGAGGCCGTCGATGAAGGTGGGGATGACCATCAGCAACCCTGCAAGAACCGTATAGATGCTGTACTCAGGGCGGAGGACCCTTAAAGGAATGAAGAATATCATACCACCAGTGTATATGCCGGTGCACCGTGCACAGATGGGGAAATAGTATCCCCCTATCCTGAAGGTCCTGTCGGGTCTCCTGTGACAGAGGCGGATCCTCATACATGAACACCTTTCACTGATCTATGAGGATAGTAAACCCAGAATGAAGATCATTAAACCCAGGAGGCAGAGGCACGCGCATAATGCCTCAGCAGCACTCCCCTGTTTTGCACCGCAGTGCGGGCATGCACTGGCATCGGTACTCACAATACCGCCGCATTCTCTGCATGGTTTCAGGGCCATGAATTCTCACCGTTTCCTTGATTTTTACAGCTTCCAGCTGGATGGTCCATAGTTTTTATGCTGAAACTGTATCATACTCATATTATATAAACATTGCACATCTCTAACCTGATAATAATCCATGAACATTTAATCTGAAGTTGCAATGTAAAACCAAAACTGAAGGATCATAAACTGATGAAGCCCCCTGGAACGGGAAGTCCCCTCTGGACTGATGAAATCTCATTCGTCTACAAGTTACCGTAGTAGTCTGAGGATTCCTTTGAGGCCCCTCTGGACTAATGAAATTTCATGAAAGGTGTGGGGGTTCAGCAGCCACTAACTTCTGGTTGACTCTGAAGCCCCCGCTGAAGCAGAGGATCCTCTTTCAGTTACTTCATGTCCACGTGTAGGGGTTGAACTCTGATGGCGGTATGTACATGACCTCGGCGTATCCCCTCCTCAGGAGTTCCCTGTTTAGGTTCACTCCATCCACGTAGACCACCGCAAGGACCCTGCCATACCTATCATGCCTCTTTGCATCATCGATGTCCAGCTGGACGGTTCTGCCAAGGCACCTTGATTTCACGAAGTCCTTCGCTTCCCTGTATCCTGGCTGCCCCCTCTCAGGCGTGTTAACACCCACGAACCGTATCCTTCCAACACCCTCAACATCGATGGTGTCCCCGTCAACCACATGGTAGCAGTAACCTGATGCATCATACTTAACCCCTGCCCTACCTGTTGAGTTACTGGTGGAGCTGGAAGTGTCGGATGAGTTTTCAGGGAACGGAGTGTCATTGACCGGTTCTGTGTAATTGAATGGGGATTCATCAGAGACGTATTCATCAGAGACACACCCGGCAACCATCACTGCAAGGAGAACCACCAGAATGTACCTTTTCAGATAGACCACCCCCTAATTCTGATTTCATTGGTGGGAAGTTCATTATGGATCGGCGGCTAGGGTATATCCGCCGCTGATACTTTAAAGTGCATCATAGGTGTCCATGGACTCAACCGTGATGCTTCCAGGTACCCCCTCAGTATTTATTCTGATAACAGCCACAGATAAACCATGCGCCTGACCCCTAAAAGCATCCTATATTTATTAAATAATAGAAGATGAAGATTAAAATGTTATATTGGAAGAAGAAGGGGTACCCTGAGACATGTGATGAGGCTTCAAACCCTACTATGGGACTATTTAGATCCGGGAAAACATCAAACTCTACATTGGGAAATCAGATGATGCTGGAAGTTGAACAGGATACATCCTCCAGGCGCACATGCTCTCTGATTAGGAACTGCAGATTGCAGACTATATTCACTCCAGCTGTTTCAGACGACTTTCAGGGGCCTGATGACATCTCAAGGATCCGCCTTAGTTTCATAAAAACCCATGATTATTAAGGGAATCTGTAAAGAGTTATAATATCTTTAAATATCCTCATAATTTTATTACGAAGGGAAGTGACGGGGAGGCCTAGAAGTATGGACCTGCAGGCTGAAGAGGATGTTGAACTCATCATCAAAGCACTTGAAGATAAACACGACGATGTCAGATGGAAAGCCGCAAAAAAGCTTGGAGAGATGGGGGATAAGGGGGCTGCTGAACCCCTCATTAAAGCACTGGAAGATGAGGATGTATTCTTTGTTAAGGGAAGGATAGCCCTTGCCCTTGGAAGGATAGGGGATAAAAGGGCGGTTGAATCCCTCATCAGAACCCTTAAACATGAAGATGAGGATGTTAGAGGGAAGGCCGCCCTTGCCCTTGGAAGGATAGGGGATAAGAGGGCAGTTGAACCCCTCATAAAGGCCCTGAAGGATAAACATGAGTATGTACGGTGGAGGGCAGCATGGGCCCTTGGAAGGATAGGGGATAAGAGGGCTGTCGAGGCTCTTAATGCCCTGAAGGATGAAAGGGAGAATGTTCGAAAAAAAGCAGTCTGGACTCCTGGTAAGATGAGTTATGAGAAAAATGATAAATATAAAACCCAAAACAGGGTTAAAGAGGTCCTTGAGAGGTTCACAAAGCACTGGCGGTTCAGGGACGCCATAGAACACGTTGAAACAATCCCTGGAAGGGAGGCTGAATACTCCGACGTCGACGACCTCCCCGAGAATATCATGGAGTATCTTGAGGGTAAGGGGATAAGGCCCTACAGGCACCAGAAGGAAACCCTTGAGGCTGCAAGGAGGGGTGAAAATGTCCTCATAACAACACCCACGGCCTCAGGAAAGACCCTCGCATTCAACCTCCCAATCCTCGAAGCCCTCACCAATGACCCCGAGGCAACAGCCCTCTACATCTACCCTGCAAAGGCCCTCTCAAGGGACCAGCTGAAGGTCCTTAAGGAACTTGAATCGGAACTTGGACTCACACTTAACCCTGCAGCCTATGACGGTGACACCCCCCGGGATAGGAGGCCATGGATAAGGAGAAACTCCAGGATGGTGATAACAAATCCCCACCAGCTCCACAGGATACTCCCATGGCACCACCAGTGGAGGAGATTCTACAGTAACCTCAAATATGTGGTGGTGGATGAGGCCCACCAGTACCGGGGGGTCTTCGGATCCAACGTTGCCTTCCTCATAAGGAGGCTCAGGAGGATCTGCAGATACTATGGCTCCAGTCCCGTCTTCATCCTTGCAAGCGCAACCCTCGCAAACCCTGAGGAGTTCGCCCGTAAACTCACGGGACTTGACTTCCATGTGGTGGCGGGGGACAGTTCACCATCGGGGCCAAAGCACTTCGTATTCTACAACCCCTACCTTAAGAGGGGTGAACCATCAGCCCACCTTGAGACCAGCAACATACTCACCTTCCTTGTCCGGAGGAACATCCAGACCCTCTGCTTCACGGTCTCAAGGAAGATGGCCGAGCTTATAACACGCCTGACCCGCCAGCAGCTTGACAGTGCGGACCGTAGACTTGTGGAGAGGGTCACATCCTACAGGGCAGGTTACCGTCCGGAGGAGAGGAGGAAGATAGAGGGGGACTTCAAGAAGGGTGATCTTACCGGTGTTACGGCAACAAACGCCCTTGAGATGGGGATAGATATAGGGTCCCTTGACGCAGTCATCATATCAGGATTTCCCGGGACACTTATATCAACCTGGCAGCAGGCAGGAAGGGCCGGGAGGAACATGAACGACTCCATGGTTGTCATTGTGGCCTTCGAGAACCCCCTGGACCAGTACCTCATGAAGAACCCCTCCTTCCTCTTTGAGAGGCCCCATGAGAACGCCATAATAGACCTTGAGAACCGTTTCATACTGAGGAACCAGACCGCCTGCGCGGCCTCCGAACTCCCCCTCACCCTCAGGGACTTCTCAGACCATGACTTCAGTGTCAGGGTCGCCCGGGACATGATTGATGAGGGGGAACTTGAGGTTTCAGGGGATGGCCTCGGCTGCAGCGGCGAACCCCACTTGAGGTACGGCCTCAATGATGCCTCATCAGATACCTTCACTGTCATCGCGGATGGAAGGGTCCTTGAGACCCTCACCAGGTCCCAGGCCTACCGTGAGGCCCATGAGGGGGCCGTGCTCCTGAACCATGGTAACAGTTACACCGTTGAGGACTTTGACCTTGAGGGGCGGAGGATAACCGTGAGGAGGAAGGATGTTGAGTACCACACCGCCGTCCTCAGGGAAACAGAGCTGAGGATTATAGAGGTGCTGAGGACCCGGAGGCTTGGTGATCTCCAGCTGAACTTCGGCGAGGTTGAGGTCACGGAGCACTACACAGGCTACCGTGTCATCAGCTACAGCCGGGTCTTGGGGAGGAGGGACCTGGACCTCCCGCCCCTCAGGTTCAGGACCATGGCCCTCTGGTTCACAATACCATCCTCCATAAAGGATGATGTAGAGTTCGCCTTCAGTGAAGATGACGCCTTTGAGGGGGGGCTCCATGGAGCCGAGCACGCCCTCATAGCACTCTTCCCCCTCCATGTCCTCTGCGACCGGATGGATATAGGTGGACTTTCAACCCCTGAGCACCCTGACACGGGAGCCCCCACCATATTCATATATGACGGATTCGAGGGGGGTATAGGTCTCTCAGAGAAGGCCATGTCGGTCTTCGAGGACCTTCTTTCTTCAACCCTGAGCCATGTATTCGGCTGCAGCTGCAGTGACGGATGCCCCTCCTGCATCTATTCACCAAAGTGCGGTAATGATAACTCACCACTCCATAAGGGGGCCGCAATCTGGATGCTGAATAACCTGAGGCACCTTGCAGGTGGTCCTGTGGAGGATGCTGAAGCAGAGGATGTGGACGACCCCCTCCAGGAGGCTGCGAGGCTGTGCACTGAGGGGAGGTTTTCTGATGCCAAGCTGATGCTCCATGAAATCCTTGAGGAGAGTCCGGGCGACCCGGGGGCCTGCTACCTGATGGGTGCCATCCTGAGGGAGCAGGGGGAGGCCGAGATGGCCGAGTACTTCCATGAGAGGATAAGGGGGGCTAAATGATCTCATGACCTGTTCATGCTTTTCATGGGGGTGGTGCTTATCTGGTACCGTCTGATGGATGAACTCATAGGGGAGTACCGTTACATGACACCCGAGGAGGCCCTTGGCGGGTCCATGGTTGAGTGCGGTGACTCCCTCACACTGGAGATGACAGAGAAGACCGAGATCGAGTTCAGGAGGGCCAGCTCCCCTGATGACCTCATGTGGGACCTTGAACTCGTAAGGGGGGTTGGAGAAAGGAGTGCGTCTGAATTGAGACGCGAGGGTTACCTGACCCTTGAGGATCTCCGCTCCCACCCGGTCTACGGGGCCGAGGCTGCCAGGGTCCATGATCTCCTCCTTGAAGGTGATCTCAGGGGCCTCAGGGACTACCTCAATCTCCCATCATCCCATCCATCCCTTCTCAGGTGCCTGAACCTCATGGATGAGGAGAGGCTTGTGTTCATTGACATTGAAACCCTCGGCCTTTCAGATGAACCGGTTATACTCCTGGGTATGGGGTGGATTGATGGGGGGTCCATGGTGGTGAAGCAGAGGCTTTCTGTTTCCCCTGAGGATGAACCGGGAGTATTTGAACTCCTTGACTCGGTCAGGGATGATGATGTCCTCGTAACCTTCAATGGGGCGAGGTTTGACATTCCTTACATCCATAGGAGGCTGCGGGTCCACGGGCTTAACATGACCCTTGACAACATCAACATTGACCTTTACCATGTCTCCAGGCGCTGGTGGGGGTCCCTGCTGCCGGACTGCAGGCTCTGCACGGTGGAGAAGCACGTCCTTGGAGTGGAGCGGGGCCTTGATGTTCCCGGGGCCCTTGTACCGGAGTACTATTCAGCCTACCTTTCAACCGGGAACCCAGGTCCCCTGGTACCTGTTGTTGAGCATAACAGGGAGGATATAGTGAGCCTTGCAGGGATACTCTCATCCCTTAACCTCCAGCTCACCTCAAAGGATAAATAAGGTTTTTAACATAATAACCATGGTGTTTCTATGGACGTCCTCGTGGCCCTTAACAGGATAGCCGGACTCGTGATGGGGGTCCTCCTGATCTATGCCTGCCTCCGTATACTGGATGAACTCCGGGAGCGGGAGATGGCCATGTCAATGATATTCCTCAGGAGCCGGTCATCGGTCCTTGTATTCGTCTTCTTCTTCATTGCATCCATCTTCACCGTTCTTGTGGGCCTCTCATTCATAACAGGGCAGGATGAATTTGTTGTTGAATCATTCCTTAATCTGAACGCCTTCTTCCTTCTGGCGGCGCTTCTGCTTCTTTCATCGGTTATGGGGGTGCCCGGGAGATGATGTGGCTGAAATGGCTGATACTCATACCCCCATTACTGGTGTTCTACTTCTCACTGAGGACCCTTATTAACATCCTCAGGTTCCGTGAGGCTTCCCTCGGACTCTTCCTGTCTAAACTGAAGGAAAGCACCAGTATGATAGGGCTGCTTGCCCTTTCGATGCTCCTTTTCAGCATCACAAGGATCATGGATATCATTGACATGGTGATTGACCTTCCAATGAACGACACCATAATCGCGGCGTTGATATGGTCTGTGAGCATAATCCTCGCCATGGTATTCTACAGGATGTCCAGGATAACCTCGCCGGTGAGTTACCGGGCATGGTGAAAGGATATAAGTCCGGGAGCATCATAAGGATCTGCACGTTCAAGTCGAGGCATGGTGAAAGGATATAAGTCCGGGAGCATCACGAGGATCTGCACGTTCAAGTCGAGGCATGGTGAAAGGATATAAGTCTGGGGTTATAGATTAAAAGCAGGTAAGTTTATTTAGGTCAGAGGGATTGAAGTTTCTTTTAATAGGGAGAATTGAGGAGAACTACAGTTGGATCAAAGTCTTTTAAGAGGGAGAATTGAAGATGGAGTCCCCGGCAAAGGAGATCATTGAAAGGGAATTTGAGCGTTTAAGGGAGAAACTCCTTGACCTCACAATGCGGAACCAGCTCCTGAATTTCAGGCCAAGGTCAAGGACCATCGAGGTTGTAAACCATGACCCCTCCCACATCTACAGTTACCTTGTACTGAATGAGAGGAAGATGAAATTCGCTCCAAGGCCCGAGGCGCCTGAGGATGAGGGTGAGGAGGAACTCTGGGAGTACCCCTCCACTGAGGAGGATGCAGATGGCACCCCCATGGAGGCGGGGCAGGAGGCACATCATCAACCCGATGATAACGTACTCCAGACGGACCTGACGGGCTCGGAACTCCAGAGGAGGCTCTTCTACATTAACCAGAGGGCCAGGACCATGATACAGGAGCAGGGCTACAACATCCTCTACCTCGCCCTCGGGTTCCTTGAGTGGAGGACCCCCGATGAACCCGACATCAGGAAGGCCCCCCTCATCCTCGTACCGGTGCTCCTTGAGAGGAGGAGGGCCGGTTCCACCTTCACCGTGAAATGGGATGGCAGTGAGATCATAACAAACATGTCCCTCCAGGCCAGGCTGAGGGAGGAGGGTGTGGAGCTACCTGAATTCAGGATGCCCCCTGACATTGGGGGCGTGAAGGGGTACCTTGAGGATGTTGAGTCCTCGGTGGAATCCATGGAGGGCTGGTGTGTGACGGATGATGTCCAGCTTGGTTTCTTCTCCTTCACAAAGTTCCTCATGTACATGGACCTTGACCCTTCATCCTATTCCAACTGGGATGAGATCATAGAGAGGCCCCTCCTGAGGTCACTCTTCTCCCTTGAGATAGACCGTGACGAGAACGAGGTTAATATCGATGAGATACCCTACAGGGACCTCTACCATGTTGTTGATGCGGATTCATCCCAGATAGCGGTTATAGAGGATGTTAAGGCGGGTAAGAACCTTGTTGTTGAGGGACCCCCGGGGACCGGTAAGTCCCAGACCATTGTGAACCTGATAGCGGAGCTCATGGCAGCCGGTAAGACCGTCCTCTTTGTCAGTGAGAAGATGGCTGCCCTTGAGGTTGTGAAGAGCCGGCTTGACAGCATCGGCCTTGGGAGGTTCTGCCTTGAACTCCACTCCCATAAGGCCCGGAAGAAGGATGTTCTGAATGAACTTGAGAGCACCCTCATGGATGCCGAGGCAGAGAGGGTGGAGGCTGAGAGGGAGTTCAGGAGGATAGAGAAGCTGAGGGATGAGCTGAATGAGTACAGGAGGGCCCTGCATGAACCCCTCTACGGTATAGGCCTATCCCCCTTCCAGCTCTTCGGGATGAAGGAGAAGGCCGAGAGGCACTTTGATGAGCTCCCCTTCGTAAGGATACCCTCACCCGAGACCATAACCCCAGATGAATGGGATGAGGCACTCATAGAACTCCAGAACCTTGCAAAGCTTGCAGAACTCCTACCACCACTCCCCGAGAACCCCTGGTCCGGGACTGATCCCGGTATGATACTCCCCTCTGATGTGAGGGAACTTGAAATCCTCTTTGACTCGGTGGTGAGGACCGTTGATGAACTCCTGGGGGCCCTGGATGTCTTCCAGGAGAAGTATGGCTTTAAAAGGGTGAGGACTTCAGGGGAGCTCAGGATACTTGAGGAGATAGCATCCGTTGTCGCTGATTCAAGACCCTTTGATCTGGAGGTCCTCAGGACAGAGCTCTGGGACCGTTACAGGGCGGATGCCTTCACGCTCCTTGATAAGCTTGAGGACTACACCCGGAAGAGGGCTGTGCTTGATGGATTCCATGAATCGGTCCATGAGGCGGACATCGAATCCCTCCTCAGGGAGTACCTCAATGAGTCATCAAGCCGTATAAAATTCCTCAGCGGAAGGTACAGGAAGGTTAAGAATCAGATAGACGCCCTTTACATAGGGAAGGCCCCTGAAAATGATTATGAGATCATCGAGGACCTTGAAACCCTTATAGATGTCCTGAAGCTCAGGGAGGAACTTGAACGTTACGGTGAAGTTGCTGAGAAGTTCTTCGGGTCCATGTGGCAGCCAGAAAACCCCCGGATAGATGATTTAAGGGCCACCGCAGAATGGATCGTGAGGTTCAGGGACCTCCACTCAGAGGGCCTTATAACCGAAAGGACCCTTGAGGCCATATCAGAGGGCATAGAGCGGGATGAACTCCTGGGTGAGCTTGAGGAGATCAGGGGCATCCATGAAAGGCTCCAAGAGAAGCTTGAAAGACTCCAGTCAGCCATAAACACCCACGCCCATGTCATATTCAACATGGACCCTGATGATGTCCCCTTCACCCGCTGGAAGACCATAATAGGGGAGTGGGAGGATAAGATCAGCATACTCCCCCTCTGGTCCCAGTACCTTGAGAAGAAGAGGCTCTGCATGAAGACCAGGGGCGCTGCATTCATACCCCTCATTGAATCGGGTATAATAGGCCTTGAGGACATCAGGCCGGCAATGGAGGGCAACCTTGCAGATGCACTCCTTGAAAGGGCTTTCAGGGAGATACCCACACTGTACACCTTCATAGGTGACCTCCACGAGGCCAAGATAAGGGAGTTCAGGGAGCTTGACTCCAGGATAATCGAGCTCAACAGGAAGAGGCTCATACACCAGCTCAACAGTAACATGCCCACGGTATTTGGGGGTGCGGCCCCCAACTCAGAGGAGAGCATCCTCAGCGGGGAGTTCACACGTAAAAGGGGTCATATGCCCCTGAGGAAGCTCCTGAAACTTGCAGGTGGCACTGTAAAGAGGATAAAGCCCTGCTTCATGATGAGCCCCCTCTCGATAGCCCAGTACCTTGACCCCAGGAGCAGCCAGCTCCAGTTCGATGTCGTGATCTTTGACGAGGCATCACAGGTTAAACCCGAGGACGCCCTGGGGGCATTCCTCAGGGCCAGGACGGCAGTGGTGATGGGTGACACCAACCAGCTCCCACCGACCAGCTTCTTTGACCAGATGATATCAGCGGAGGAGGACTCAGAGGATGTGGCCACCGCTGCAGACATTGAGAGCATACTGCACCTCTGCAAGAGGAGCTTCCCTGTGAGGATGCTCAGGTGGCACTACAGGAGCCGGCACGAATCCCTCATAGCGGTCTCCAACCAGGAGTTCTATGATAACAGGCTCCTGGTCTACCCGTCCCCTGCAAGGGAGGACGAGGAGCTTGGGCTGCACCTGGTCTACCTCCCGGACACGGTCTATGAGCGTGGGAGGACGTCATCCAACCCCCTGGAGGCCGCGGCGGTGGTTGACGCCATAGAGGACCACTTCATGAGGTATGGTTCCTCAAGGAGTCTCGGTGTGGGTACATTCTCGGTGGCCCAGATGAACGCCATACTGGAGGCCCTGGAGACCCGGCTAAGGGAGAACCCTGAACTTGAACGGATCATAAACCAGGAGACCGATGAGCCCTTCTTCATAAAGAACCTGGAGACCATTCAGGGGGATGAGAGGGACGTGATATTCATAAGTGTGGGCTACGGTTTCGATGAGAGGGGCCGCATGTCCCTCAACTTCGGACCCCTGAACCAGGAGGGTGGTGAGAGGAGGCTGAACGTCCTCATAACCAGGGCCCGTGAGAAGTGTGTGGTCTTCACAAACTTCAGGTCCTCGGACCTCAGAACCGGGCCGGGGACACCCTTCGGTGTCAGGGCCCTCAGGAGGTTCCTCAGGTACGCCGAGACCGGTGTCCTGGAATCAGACTCCACCGACACCTCCCAGGGACTCTTTGAGGACTCGGTATATGACTTCCTGGTTGATGAGGGATTCGAGGTTGACAGGGGAGTTGGATGTGCCGGGTTCCGTGTTGACTTCGCGGTGAAGGACCCTGATGAGCCGGGCAGGTACATTGCAGGGATACTCACCGATGGTGAGATGTACAGCAGGGCCGAGGTTGCAAGGGACCGTGACAGGCTGAGGGAGGAGATTCTGCGGAACCTCGGCTGGAACATCATACACCTCTGGTCCTCTGACTGGTACAGGAACCGTGAGGAGACACAGAGGAAGGTCTCTGACAGGCTCGAGGAAATTGTTGAGGAGGCCAGGGTGGTCAGGGAGTCACCTGAGACTCCTGAAACTGAACAGGAGGTTGCTGATGAGGTGGAGGAACCTGTGGTTGCTGAAACAGGTCCTATGGAAGAGGCTGCTGATGAGGTGGATGAACCTGAGGTTGATGAGTCAGGAGGTCCTGAGCAGGAACCCCCAAGGGATGGAGCGGCAGAGTACGTTGAGTATGAAACCGACAAGCTCAGGGAACCGGATGATCTCTACCGGAGCCCCACACCGGTAATATCCTCTGTTGTCAGTGAGATAGTATCCATGGAGGGCCCCGTCCACGTGGAGGAGGTTATAAGGCGTATAAGGGAGTCCTGTGGCTTGAGGAGGGCCGGGAGGAGGGTCAGGAGCATAATCAACTCGGCCATTGAGATGGCAGAGAATAACGGTAACATAAAGAGAAACGGTGACTTCCTCCTCCTCTCAGACTCCATGCCTGTAACGGTTCGAAGGAGAAGTGGGAGGATCGACATATCCCTCATATCTCCGATGGAGATCGAGGAGGCTGTGAGGATTGCCCTCAGGTCAACCTCTGACATGGATGAGGTTATAACACGTGTATCCAGGATGTTCGGCTTTAAGAACACCAGCAGGAAGACTGCCTCAGGGATAAGGAGTGTAATGGAGGACATGGCGAGGAGGGGCGAAATTGTGGTTGATGATGAAGGTGTCAGGATCGTCTGATTACCTTACCTCTGATCTTCGTCGATGCCCTCAAACCTTGCCACATCATCAACCCATTCGAGGCAGTAGTTTTTCCTTTCAGCTCTTCTGACAAGTATAACGCCGGTAACGGCCCCGAAGACCCCGCCCAGGAGGTCTGTGAGGAGGTCGAACATGGTATCAGCGAGGGGATCCATTACCGGGGACCCCTGTGTGGGACCGGTCGGCAGGACATGCTCTATGTGCTGGTAGAGGTAGTGGTCGTAGCCGTACTCAACAAGCTCCAGGAGGGCGCCGAGTCCCAGGGTCACGAAGACTATGAGGAAGGCCATTATCAGGAGGCTGGTCCTTATCTTTCCATAGACGTAGGCCGTGTAGATGAGCATCATGCCTATCAGTGCGACTATGAAGGGGACGGTGAAGTGCATGAACTTGTCATAGTAGGCTATCCTCCCGTAGAGGCCTAATGTGTTGCCAAGGATGTACTCCAGTGCAACAACTGTGAGGAAGAGTATCTCAATCTCCACCGGGATGACCCGTAAACCATGGGGGTGCCTCAGGGCAGGGATGTAGACAACTGCAACAGCGATGAGGGTTATGAGTCCGAAGACCTTGGTACCCCCCGCTCCAAAGACCACGATGATAACACCCATCAGCACCAGAAGGATCCTGATTGATGTTAGAAGTTTCAGCTTCCATGAACTGTTCTCCGGGCATTCATTCATGCTTCCACCTTCGCATAGGGTACTTCTCAGTTTCTATTACCATGAGACCCGCAGTGTAATTATGCTCCCATCATGCACTGGAGACAGGTCTGCAGTATCATATACTGCTGGAGATCTCATTACGTCACCAGTAAGGGGAGCCCTGCGGGGATTCTGACCTTCTCACCATCTGATCGGTTCTCATCTCTCATCTTCTTCCATCGGGTCCCCAACACATTATATGTTGCATCTTCCGGATATCTTTATCACTTTGTCCATGAATCTGATGTTCACTGGAAAAAATACATTATTGAGGAGAGAGATACATGAAATGGTGATAACATGAACGTGATAAAGAGGAGGGGTTTCAGGGAGCCCTATGAACCATCCAAGATAAGGGCATCACTGGAGAAGGCAGCCATTGATGCCGGTTACAGTCCTGAGGAGAAAAAGGAGATCATCGAGAGGGTCTACGAGACCGTCAAGAAGAAGATAGAGGCTGAAGAGGAGATAAAGAGCGATACGATACGGGCGTGTCTCCTCACCGAGCTTGACAGGTGTGAACCATACATTGCAAAGTCCTGGAGAAGGTTTGAGAAGAAGTACAAGAAGTAGTCTTTGGGAATAACTGCCTCAGAGCGGCCCTTCTTTATTTTTCAGGATAATCCCATGTTCTCATTCCTTCACAGAACCGATATGTATATATGTTCATGTCGATATAGGTGTTCTGAGTTAATGGAGGTTAAAGACCATGGACAGGAAATACGTTGCACTGGCAGCCATTGCAGCTGTCATCCTCTTAGGAATAGGATTTTACGCAATATCAGGTAATGGAGATAGAGAAATACTCAGAATATCCACAACAACAAGCCTCGAGGACACTGGCCTCCTTGAGGATGTTGAGGCAGCCTTCGAGAGGAAATACCCCAACATCGATGTGCAAATAGTTTCAGGTGGAACAGGCATAGCCCTTGAACGCGGAAAGAGGGGCGATGCAGACCTCCTGATAGTCCACGATAAGAAGAGGGAAGAGGAATTCATAAAGGATGGATACGGTGTGAAGAGATACCCCTTCGCTTACAACTACTTCTACATCGTTGGACCCGCAGATGACCCGGCAGGCATTAAAGATGCGAAAACAGGGGAGGATGCCTTCAGGAAGATACTTGAAGGAGCAGAGAAGAACCCTGAGAAGGTCAGGTTCGTATCAAGGGGCGATAACTCAGGCACAAACTCAAGGGAGATAAAGATATGGAAGAATGTAACAGACTACAACAGCACCGTGAACGGATCAGCATGGTACATTGAGACCGGGAGCGGAATGGCGGACACTCTGAGGGTTGCAAACGAGAAGAAGGCCTACACACTCACAGATTCAGGGACATACCTCGCCTACAGGAACAGAACAACCCTGGTGGCCTACCTGACAGAGGATAAATCACTGCTCAATGTATACTCAGCAGTAACCATCAACCCTGCAAGGGTGAAGGGTGTGAACACCGACGCCGCAGAGAAGTTCCTTGAGTTCCTCATGAGCGAAGAATGCCAGAACCTCATAGCCGGGTACGGGAAGGCTGAATACGGGCAGCCACTCTTCACAGCCCTCTTCGGAGGGGAGGAACCAAAAAGCTAAAAACATTTAACATACTACTTTATTTTTAAGACCCCGACTAATTTTCTGAAGATGCTGCATGGAGACTGGAACTTGAACGAGATAGTCACCGGATTCATAAGGGCCCTTGAACTCATGGCATCACTTGACCCGGAACTCATTGATATAACCACACGTACGCTGATGATCTCACTATCATCCACCATCATCGCAGCAGTGATTGCGGTGCCTCTGGCCTCAGTAATTGACTCCAGGGAATTCCGTGGGAAGAGAGTCATCATAAACATCATACAGACACTCTACAGCATGCCAACTGTACTTGTGGGGCTCTTCGTCTTCCTTCTCATATCGCGATCAGGACCCCTGGGGTCATTCAACCTCCTCTTCACACCCGCCGGCATGATACTGGGCCAGAGCATACTGATACTGCCCCTGGTAACAGGATTCAGCCTCACGGCCCTGAGGAGCGTTAAACCTGAACTCAGGGATCTTGCAAGGTCCCTGGGGGCCACGGAGTACCAGGTTATGATGAAGGTCATCGCCGAGGCAAGGTACGCGGTCATGGCCGCCATCATCCTGGGCTTCGGGAGGGCCATATCAGAGGTGGGTGTGGCCATAATGCTCGGTGGGAACATAAGGGGATTCACAAGGGTCATAACAACAGCCATATCCCTTGAGACATCGAAGGGTAACATTGAACTCTCGATAGCCCTTGGAATAATACTCCTCCTGATCTCCCTGATTGTTAACACAGCCCTCAACCACTTCCAGGAGAAATGAATACCTCTGACAGGTGATATGATGCATGTAATTGAACTTTCAGGGATAACAAAAAGCTACGGGGACATTAAGGTCCTGGAGGACGTTAACCTTAAGGTGCGGGAGGGGGAGACCCTGGGCATCATAGGACCAACGGGGGCCGGGAAATCCACCCTCCTGCGGATAATGGACCTCCTTGAAAGACCGGATGAGGGTGAGATGCTGTTCATGGGAAAGAATGTTGATGACCTGAAACCACTGGAGGTCCGGAGGAGGATGGGTATGGTGTTCCAGAACACCCCTGTATTCAGGGGCACCGTGGCTGAGAGCATCCTCTACGGTCCCCGCATCAGGGGTGAAAGGCCGGATGAGTCAGAGATGAAGAGGGTCCTTGGAACGGTGGGCCTTGAGGGCTATGAGTCCAGGAAGGCCACTGAACTCTCCGGCGGGGAAAGGCAGCGCCTGGCCCTGGCCCAGGTCCTCATAAACCGGCCCGACGTTGTGCTCCTTGATGAGGCGACATCCAGCCTTGACCCGATCTCAAGGTCAAGGATGGAGGATGTGATAGCTGATCTGGATGTTACCGTGATATTCACGACCCATGACCTCCTCCAGGGACAGAAGCTTGCAGACAGGATTGCAATCCTCAACAGGTCAATCCTCCAGACCGGTAAGCCCCGGGAGATATTCAAAAAACCGGCAAGCCGGTTCGTGGCAGAATTTGTTGGTGTCAGGAACATACTGAGGGGGAGGGCCCATATCACCGATGAAGGGATATCCATCATCGAATGTGATGGTATAAGCATCTACTCATCAGAGAGGGCCACAGGAGACGTTTCAGTCACCATAAGACCTGAGGACATAACTGTATCCTGGAGGAGGATGGATTCAAGTGCCCTGAACCAGCTGGAGGGCAGGGTTCTGGCTGTCCGGGACGCCGGTTCGGTGCAGCATCTTGAGGTGCGCTGTGGCGGTGAAACCCTGATCGTCCACCTGACAGGGAAGTCCCTCAATGATATGGGGATCACCACCGGGTCCAGGGTCTGGATAGAGTTCAAGGCCTCTGCGGTTCATGTAATCAGATGAGACCTTCCGGCTCCTTTGAAGGCTAGATGAAGCGCCGTGGATCTGTTTCAATGTCCACAAGGACAGGACCATCAGTCCCCAGGGCCTCCCTCACGGATTCCTCCAGTTCACCTGGATCATCCACCCTGAGGCCCCTGCCCCCGCAGTTCTCTGCAAAACCTGCGAAGTCACAGTCCCGGAGCTCTGTCTGCCATACAGGGAATCCTTCAACACGCTGCTCCTGCATTATCATTGCAAGGTTCCTGTTGTTCATTATGAAGACCCTCACAGGGAGCCCGTACTTCACGGCGGTGAGGAACTCGGCCATCACCATCGAAAAGCCCCCATCCCCACTGATGCAAACGACCTGTCTATCCGGGAATTCAAGCTGTGCTGCGATGGCTGCAGGAAGACCGAAGCCCATGGATCCCAGGTAACCTGAGAAGAGAAGCCTCTGGGTGCTCTTCATCTGGAAGTTCCGGCCGAACCACCATCCGTTCTCACCAACATCAAGGGTTATGATGGCATCATCATCCAGTTCCCTGTTCAGGACTGATATGATGTACTGGGGCCTGATGGGCTTCAGTGAAGGATCCGCCTCTGATTCAAGGAGTCCCAGCCATTCATCCCTGAGTTCCCCCAGTTCTGCCAGGTAGGACCCCCTTTCCTTCTCATCCACCATTGATACAAGTTCCGGAACTATGAGGGAGGACCTTCCTGTGAGGCCCTGCTCAACCGGGTGGCGCCTCGCTATCATCATGGGGTCGAGGTCGACCTGCAGGGTCCTCGCCGGCGGGATCTGGGTGAGGTCAGAGAAGGATGAACCGATAACCAGGAGGAGATCTGATTTCCTCACAGCCTCGGCCGCAGCAGCCGAGCCCAGGCTACCGTGACAGCCCATGTAGAGGGGGTGGTCATTATCAACGATGTCCTTACCCCTGAAGGTGGATACGATGGCGGCCCCAATCCTCTCTGCAAGTTCAACAACACTGTCAGCTGCTTCCAGGGCACCGAAGCCCGCTATTATCACGGGCCGCTCTGCCCTGTTTATCAGATCAGCTGCAGCCTTCAGCCGATTCCTGGTGGGTGTGACTGCAGCCTCCGCCATCATGCCCCTGAGGGGCTTCACCGGGGCGGTGCACTCCATTGTCTGGACATCCCTGGGGACGTCAACATGTGAAACACCCCGCTCAAGGATGGCGTGCTTCACAGCCTCCCTGGCAATCTCAGCTGCCTCATCCGGGCTCACCAGGGTCATGTTGTAGACCGAGAAAGACTCAAAGAGGCTGTGCTGGTCTATCTCCTGGCTTGCACCTGTACCTATCCTGTAGGTTTCGACCTGTCCTGTGACTGCAAGAACCGGGGCCCGGTCAAGGGCCGCGTCAAGGAGACCTGTTATGAGGTTCGATGCCCCGGGGCCGGCCACGGCCATGCAGACCGCGGGCTGGCCAGTAAGTTTACCGTAGCTGGAGGCCATGAAGGCCGCCGCGGCCTCATGACGCACCTGTATGTACCTTATCTCATCGTTCCTTCTGAGGGCATCAACGAGTCCCAGGGTGGATGTGCCCGGGATGCCGAAGACGTATTTAACACCCCACGCTGCAAGCTGGGAGATGAAGACCTCGGACACAGTCCTGTCGCCCTCCTCCAGAGTGGCTGAAACCCTGACAAAGGCTGTGCGTGGCGCATTGCAGACAGGGCACCGCCAGTCATCGGGGAGTGAATCGAATTCCCCATCGGTCTCCTCATGGAATATGTAGTTGCATACAGTGCACCTGAAGTCAGCCATCAGCACCTCCCCTCTCAGCGAGTACACCAACAACCGGGAACCTTTCAAGGAGTTCAGCACCGTGGGGGGCTTTCTTTATATCCTCTGTGAGGTCTGATCCTGCACTGTGGCCTGCCTGGTGTCTCCCGTCCCTCCAGAGGAAGCTCCCTGAGACATCATAGACCCTTCCCTCAAATGCAATGTACGCAGGTCCCGAGCGCCCATCAAATGCCCGGAGTTCTTCCAGGGTGAATTTTCTCATGGAACCACGGAATTCGCTGATTATTCCATGAACTTCCTCACGAAGGGTGATGTCTCACCGCGCCTCATGAAGTGACCGGATGGTCCCTCACCCAGGAACTCTGAGAACCATGATTCGTGCTGTATCTCCTCATGGAGTATTGAGAGTGCAAGGTCATAGGTCCTGTGGTCCTTCCCGGCGGTGATGTTACATATATGGGTGTACTGTCTGACAGCGCACCTCTCTGCTGCCACCAGCACCTCAAGGATCTCCATTGTGTCATTGGTCTTAGCCGGCAGGTACGCCGGTGGGCATCCTGAGATGTCATGGAATTCCTTCATGTCCCCTGGAAGTTCACCGCCGAGTTCATATATCCTGGGCACAAGGGCCTCGAAGTGGTTCCTGTCCTCTATCCTTGCAGCCTCGGCGATCTCCTTGAGCCCCTCACCGTCAAGTCCAATCAGATTGGCCCTGAGTATGGTGTAATAATAGAAGGTTGTGAGCTCAGCAGCCGCGTTCTTAACAAGCAGTTCCACAAGTTCATCCACATCTATACCTGAATTTTCAACCATCTCACGGGTAACCCTGGCCATGATATCACCTGTGGAATATTATGTGAATCATATCTAATAAAATGTGAGATTCAAACACCTAATCCGAGTATTCATGAAAAAATTTTCAGTGAGAGGGGCCATTGGCTGAACTATGATGTATCATGAGGATCAGGTAAGTGCGAGGTCAAGTACCATCATGAGAACAAAGCCCATGAGGGCTGAGACCGTGGCAAGATCCGTGTTACCGCCGCTCTGGCACTCAGGTATCAGGTCCTCTATCACAACGAATATCATGGCCCCCGCTGCAAAGCCAAGGGCATAGGGCATTATCCCTGAGAAGGAGTAGACCATGAGGGCACCTCCAACCCCCCCAAGCACCTCAATGATACCGGATAACTGTCCATAGATGAAGCTCCTCCACCTGGAGAGCCCCTCACCCAGGAGGGGCAGTGATACCGCTGCTCCCTCCGGGAGGTTCTGTATACCTATACCCAGCGCCAGTGCAAGGGGAGCTGCAAGTCCACCGGTACTGGCAGCCGCACCGAAGGCAACACCGATAGCCAGCCCCTCAGGAAGGTTGTGTATCACAACTGCAAGGAGAAGGAGTCTGTTCCTCCGCCAGGTCGTTGGCAGACCTTCAGGGTCACAGCCGGGGTGAAGGTGAGGTATGATCCTGTCCATGGCTGATAGGAAGAGGCCGCCGGCAAGGAATCCGGCAGCCGGAGGAAACCAGGCATACACCCCGGTGGGTGAAAGTTCAATGGCAGGGACCAGGAGTGACCAGAAGCTCGCGGCGATCATTATACCGGCTGCAAAGCCAAGGGATGAGTCAAGGAGTTTTCTCTCACCCTGCAGCGGTAGAAAAACCAGGGCCGCCCCTGCAAGGGTCATGAGCCAGGTGAAGATGGTTGCAAGGAATGCATTGAAGACAGGGTTTCCAGGATCCATTGTGGATTCTATGTACAGACTCTTTAATAATTCCTTGTGTTCAGACCCTTTAATTCCGCTACAGGTTAATAAACAGACAAAACATTAATATTCCCATCAATCAAATCTATTCACACTGATATCACTCAGGGGTTCATCATAACGGGTTCACTCTGCAGGAAGGGCGAGGCATGTACAGAGAAGCAGAAGATGGCTGTTAAGAAGACGGAGGGGCCGCTGGTGGTTGTGGCGGGACCCGGGGCCGGGAAGACCCGTGTACTCGTTGAAAGGGTCGCCTACCTCGTCAAGAGAAGGGGTGTCAGCCCCGAGAACATACTCGTCATAACCTTCACAGAGAAGGCAGCCGGTGAACTGAAGGCGAGGCTCATAAACTGTGTGGGACTGGACGCCGAGCTCATGCAGATATCCACCATACACTCATTCTGCAGCAAGGTGCTGAGGGACCACCCGGAGGAACACGAACTTGGGGCGGGATTTGAGATCCTCGACGATGAATCCCAGCTCATTTTCCTCAGAACGGTGTTCTATAAAATAGGATTGAACCGCTACATGAAGATGGGGGAGGTGCACAGGGCCATCGAATTCTTCAACAGATGCACCGAAAACTGTATTGAACCTGAAGAGCTCATAGACGCCCTCCGGAGGAAATATCCTGACAGGGAAAAATACCAGGGCATCGCCGGGTGCTATGCCCGCTACCTTGAACTCCTCAGGGAGCAGAAGAAGATAGACTTCCCTGGCCTTGAAAAGGAGGTCTACCTCCTCCTTAACTCCAGCGAGAGGGTACTCGAATCCGTAAGGAAGAGGTACAGGTACATAATGATAGACGAGTACCAGGATACAAGCCCCATACAGGAGCTGATATTCAGGAAGATAGCAGGGAAAAACTCCAGCATCTGCGTGGTGGGGGATGAGGACCAGAGCATCTATGGCTTCAGGGGAGCCACACCAGAGAACTTCATAAGGTTCCGTGAAGAGTACGACGCAGAGGTGGTCACCCTGGAGGACAACTTCCGGTCCCGGGCAGGGATAGTCCTGACTGCAGACAGCTTCATGAGGGGCGAGAGACACTACGAGAAGACCATCAAACCGGTAAGGGACGGCGGGACCGACGTTGTTATACTGAAGAGCAGGGACGTTAACTCAGAGGCCAGGAACATAGTATCACTAATAAAGAAACTGAAAGCCACCGGCAAGATACCTGAATACGGATACGTCGCACTCCTCTTCAGGAGCGTCCGCAACCACGCAGATAAGGTCCTTGCAGAGCTCAGGAGGGAGGGCATACCCTACATAGTGCGTGGGGACGGCTCCTTCCTCAAAAGGTATGAGGTGAGGAGCATGCTCTACTTCCTCGCCTACGTGGACCCACCGGACTATGGAGGAAAATTCAGGAAGTGGGATGGCTGGTGGAACATATCCAGGTTCAGGGGCGAATTCCTGGACCTCACCGCTGAAACCCTCCGGGCCCTCGAGTCCCTTGACAGGAACTGCAGACTCTCGGACTTCACATCAAGGGGGGAACTCGAGGAAATCGGTGTACACGGGGAGGATGCAGAGAAGATCCTTGGCCTCAACAGGATACGCCATGAGGTTGGGGAGGGATCACTGACAGTTCTCAAGACATTCTACAGGATACTTGAGGTTACAGGGTACCTCAGGAGGCTCATAGAGGATGGGAGTGACAGTAGCAGAGCTAAAATATTCAACCTCGCAAAGTTAAGCTCACTGATAGATAGATACGAGGCCATAAAGCCCGGGGCAAGGATACAGGACCTTTTATGGTACCTCTACCTCCTACCCAGCCACCTCCACCACGACGAGGCAGCCCTGGAGGACCCGGCGTCGGTGAAGATCATGACGGTTCACCAGGCAAAGGGCCTCGAGTTTCCTGTTGTCTTCATCTGTTCGGTCATAAACGGCAGGTTCCCTGTTAAAAGGCGTAAGGGGAGGGACATCATACCCATACCCAGGGAACTCCTGCTATCACCCGGGGAGGTACCTGATGAGGACCGGCGCCTCTTCTACGTTGCAATGACCAGGGCCCAGGACGCCCTAATCATATCAACGGCCCCCCGTATCAACACCAGAAAGGTTGGAATATCGCCCTTCATCACAGACCTCAGGGAGAAGTGCGGCATCTACGAGTGTGACTGCACATCCGTCAGCAGATGCCTCACAAGGGAGTGGAGTGAGGAGCCCCTCAGGATCAACTTCTCGGCCCTCTTCACCTACGAGGAGTGCCCCTTCAGGTACATGCTCATATACCACTACGGCTTCGTCTACCCCGAGACCTTCATGCAGCGCTATGGGATCATACTGCACAGGTGCCTTGAGGAGCTCCACCTGGCCATGAAGAACTCGGAGGAGATAAACGGGGCCCTCATAAGGAGAATCGTTGAAAGGTGCTGGATACCCATGGGGAGAGACGATGATGTCAAAAAGAGGCGCCTTGAGAGGGACCTCCTCAACTACTACCACGACAGCCGGGACCACACAGATGAGGTCATATCGGTGGAGGAGCCCTTCTCCATACCCGATGATGACATAATAATCGAGGGAAGAACAGACCTGATAATCAGGACCCGGGATGGTGGACTGGAACTCGTTGACTTCAAGGCCCGTGAGCACGGCGGTGTTGAGAGGATGGCCCTTGAGTACCAGCTCCGGACCTATGAATACGCACTAAGGGAGAGGTACAGGTTCGACAGTCTCTCCGCCTATGCTATAAAGGACTCCATGAGGATATCCTTTGACTCCGACCCTGAATTCAGGGTTAAGGAGAGGATCGCTGAAACCGTCGCAAGGATAAGGGATGAATGCTTCGAGCCACGGAAGAACCCCTTCTGCAGCAGGTGCGTGTTCAGGACCTTCTGTGGTGTGGGGGACTGATTTCTATGGCGCAGGATGATAATATGAATATGGAATTCACAGACTTCTATGATATACTCCGCGAGAACCTCAACAGTTACCGGGGAGATTATGAGAGGATAGTTGACTACGCCCCTGACCTCTTCAGGCTACTATCAGACCTCCTGCAGAGCAGGGATATACAGAGAGAGGACCGGCTGATGATCTGCGCAGCCATGGGCTACCTTGTGGCCCCAAATGATATAATACCCGAGGAGATATTTGGCCCCCATGGCTACATAGATGACGTCTACCTCTGCTCCGTGGTCATTGATGAGCTTGCAGGCAGGATGGGCTACAGGTTCCTTGAGGAGTACTGGAGCGGCGACGAGGACCTCGAATCGGTGGTGGAGGAATGCATCTCCAGGACCTCTGAGATACTGGGTGATAAGAGGTCCAGTGTCCTTGAGTATACGGGTCTCAGATGAGCTGCACGTCCCCTCAGCTCTTTTAATCACATTCTCTCATGAACAATTTTATATATGAAGAGATACAGAGAATAATACACTAAATTAGGACGAGTTATTTTTGTAACTCAGGTTTTTATTTTATAACAGGCCCTTAAGTCCACTGGGTTATTCCTATAACTCATGTGGGGGGGATTTAAATCGTATCCAGAATTTTTAACATGAGGGCCCTGCTTTTCACATGCCTGATCCTCTTTATAATCCCTGGATCTGTATATGCATCTGATGGTCCGCCAGATGGCCCTGGACCGGTAACTGCACCCGGAACATACTACATGATAATAAGGGCGAGTGATGGTGTTAACATCGTCTATTCACTGATACTATTCACAATAAGAGCAGCTGTTCCACCTGGAGGGACCGGTGTAACCCCTGGAGGAGTATTCATAGAACAGATGAGTCTGTTAAGTGCCGGACCTGTTTCAGCAGGAGGAAGCATCGCTGAAAGCGTCACCAACATGACTGCCGTCCCTGGGGGACAGAAAAAGGTGGTTGATTACACCTGGCTCCTGGCAGGCCTCCTTGTATCGGTTCTTATTGCAGGTTTATACTCTGCAATCAGGAAAATGAATAAATGATGGTTCATCGGCACCATAACTTCGATCCGCACATTCCACAGAAGTTCTCATCACCATTGAGGGTTGTTCCACATTTGGGACATTTAAAAGCTGTTCCCGGCTCTCTGGTGCGTCTCTCTATGATCTCACTGTATGTTCCTGATTCGATCCATTCAAGAATTTCTGATGCCCTCATAACGGTCCATGGATGGGTGTTATCCATTACAAGAAGCGCCTTTCCTACCTTATCAAGGCTGTCATAGTCATAATCCCTGAATTCCCTTGCCTGTTCAAGGAATGCATCCCTTTCAATCCTGTCAAAAAATTTTTTTGGAGCACCCGCCATTTTGATCAGGGCATTTATCACAGAATCTTCGTCCTGGCATGCCAGTAGCCCGGCCCGGTCAGCTGTAAACTCTGACATGCGCCACCAGTAGAGCAGAGCAAGTTGAAGCCCTGTACCTATAATTCCACCTATGCCCAGTGTTGCTGTTCCAAGGATGTCACCAATGATGGGTATAACCTCTGCCATTGTTTGGTAGAGCATATGCCCACTTTTTATATGTCCAACTTCATGACCCAGCACGTATCTGAGTTCATTGTCTGTTAGTAAGTCTATGGCGCCTGAAGTTAAGCCTATTATTGGGTTTTCCGATCCAGCTGTAAAACCGTTAATACTGTAATCCCATGAAATGTAGAGGTCGGGTATTTTTTTGACATGAAGAGTGTTGCACACGTCAACAAGAATGTCGTAAACTTCAGAAAAATTTCTTTCATTGACCTTTATGTAGCTTCCAGTATATTGCAAACGTAGGCCCCTCTCCACGCCATGTTTGAGAAACTTACGTGTTAGGCTTTCAAGACCGGGTGTTCCCTCGAGGGCTTGAAGGGCCTTACGGTCAAGAGGATGCTCATATTCACTGGGATGGAGAAGTTCCAGTTTCTTTATCTCTCCCACATTATCATCTCCGGAATTTTTCAATGAACCTCAGCTTTCCTCCACACTCGCATGTCCCTGAAAAATCAGACAGATCATCCAGTGGTCTGACCCTGTAGTGAGCATTGCACCTATCACATACAAGATAAGTGCCACCGTCCTCCCTTGAGCCATTTCCACCAGGGTTCAGGAGTACGCTTCCTGCAGAATCAATAGCATTATCGACTGCACTGAAAAACTTTGACTCCAGCTCATGGAAATTCCTCTTTAAATCTTCAAAGTGGAGTTCAGTATCTCTACCACCATAATCTATTTCCTGTTCCCTTCTTTTCGCTTCGAGGGCCTTTCTTATCTGGGCAGATGTTAGTCTATCAAATGATTCACCGCACTGGGTGCAGAATCTCTGGCCGGGAGTGAGCTTTGCACCGCAGCAGTAGCATTCATCAAAGCTCCGGGCTGTGACAGTACCTATCCTTTTTCCGCAGACCGTGCAGAAACGTGATGGAGGGGATAGCTCAGCACCACATTCAGGACATAAAACGCTATGCACATATCCGTCAGTACCCCTATCCCCGAGATCAGCATAACCCTCTTTAATAGGGGCACCGCAGCTGGTGCAGAACTTAAACCCGGGAGAAACCTCTTCACCACATTTCTGACAGCAAATACCATCTGTGGTTTCTCTGGACATTGAGACCTCCCCAAAAAATGTTTAACTCTAATTCATAATTTGCCTTTTAAATTATAAACCTTATCATTTCTGGTTCACTTATTAATTCAGATTCTCTTTTCTGCAGAAACCATATAACAATGAGAATATCCCTCTAATAACTAATCATGGAAATGAAAACAGTATTTATAGCTTAAACTAATGCCAGACTCTGAACCATCTGAATAGGATGTGGGGGTCCAGGTTTAAAGGCTTCACCTCAGCCAGATGCTCATAAAAATGAGGGTGTCCAGATAATAATTTATAATCCAGAATTAAATAATAAATCTGGAGGTGCTTTAATGGACTACACTCAGATAGGTGAAAGGTTCAGGGAACTTCTGAAGCTCGAGAATGAACCTGTGGCCATAAGGTGGTCAGTGAGGGAGCCACAGGACATCGAAAGGGAGGAAGGTAAATCGAGGTTCTGCAAGAAGCTTGAGAAGGCCATGAAGGGGGAGGTTTTCTATGCAACTGCAGATGAGGAGGAATGTATGGGGGGTGCAAGATACACAGGGTTAAGGGACGCGAAAGAGTTCCCGGCCAACATGAGAAGCGGGGCATTCCTCACGGTCATGGGAGTCTACCGGGACATACCTGCAGTCCAGCGCTCCTTGAGAAACAATCTTAACATTGAACCTGGCATATTCAGGGCCCTGATATTCGCACCACTCGGAAGGGCTGAATTTGAACCGGACGTCATATTCATAATCTGCAATGCCAGGCAGGCCATGGAGATACTCCACGCCAATGCCTACGATTCCGGTTCACATGGACTGGGGGCTGACTCAGGACCCATATGCAGTTCAATGGCTGCACTCCCATATCTCACAGGTAAGGTAACCTATGGCTTCGGCGACACAGGGTCAAGGAGGCACATGGAGATCAGGGACGAGGACGTCATGGTGAGCATACCAGCAGGCGACCTTCCAAGGATAGTCTCAAACCTCGAGGAGATGAGAACCAGGAGGTCCTTCAGGGAGGAGTGATGAAAACAGGGAACCCATCATTCCTGAACACAGAATCACAATTAACTTAATAGGTATGTGAATCCCACTGAAGACCATGGAGGGCGTGTGAGGAATGCTCAGGATTCTCCTCGTAAGGGACGCTGAAGTTGATGTCTCTGATCTCCCTGAGAAGCTCAGCTCCTCCGGAGTTGAGGTGACCGTCACTGACACCATTGAAGGAGCCGCCGAGGCCGACGCCGTACTGATATACACAACCCCTGATAGGGTCAGCTGGTGGGCTTCATGCGACATCAGGGTACCATTCATGTACCTCCTGGACCTTGATGAGAACGTTGTTGTAACCTGCCCCCATGGATTCCCTGAAAGGCCAGCGGGAACAGAGGAAATTAAGGCGTGTATGGACTTTATCATCAGGAGACTTGTTCTGGAGGAGGAACGCTACAGAGAACTATTTGAGAATATCAATACCTGTGTTGCAGTCTACGAGGCCGTGGATGATGGTGAGGATTTCATATTCACTGACTTCAACAGGGCCGCTGAGGAGACTGAGAGGATTAAGAGGGAGGATGTCCTTGGAAAAAGGGTGACTGAGGTGTTTCCAGGTGTGGAGGAGTTCGGACTCCTTGATGTCCTCAGGAGGGTATACAGGACAGGGAATCCTGAGCACTACCCCCTCACACAGTACCAGGACGAGAGAATAAGTGGATGGAGGGAAAACTTCGTGTACAGATTACCCTCAGGTGAGGTGGTAGCAGTTTATGAGGACCGCACAAAGGAAAAACATCTTCAAGAGGAACTCGAGGAGAAGGAAAAACTCTACAGGACCATATTCGAGAACACCGGGGCTGCGACCACCATAGTGGATGAGGACACCACCATAATCCTTGCCAACAGAGAATTTGAGAGACTGAGCGGCTACTCAGGGGATGAGATAGAGGGGAAGAAGAGCTGGACCGAGTTCGTTGTGGACGAGGACCTTGAAAGGATGACGGAGTATCATAAACTCCGAATAAGGGACCCGAGCCTCGCACCGAGGAGGTACACCTTCAGATTTCAAAACCGGCATGGTGAAGTCAGGCACATGCATATGATAGTGGACATGATCCGGGTACCGCGAAAAGCGTGACCTCCATGGTGGATATCACGGAAATCAAGGAGGCTGAGGAGAATCTCCGGAGATCCCTCAGTGAGAAGGAGATCCTCTTAAGGGAGGTGCACCACCGCGTCAAGAACAACCTCCAGATAATATCAAGTCTCCTGAACCTCCAGAGCCTCGGAACAGAGGGTGAAGAGGTCCGCGATGTGCTGATGGAAAGCCAGGGACGCATAAAGGTGATGGCAATGATACATGAGCACCTCTACCGTTCAGAGTCCCTTGCCAGCATCAACTTCAGGGACTATGTAGAGAGGCTTGTGGAGGATATAATCATCTCCCATGGGACCGGTATAAGGAAGGTTATTGAAGTTGATGACATAAAACCGGATATTGACACCGCTATACCCCTCGGCCTCATAATCAATGAGCTTGTGACAAACAGTGTCAAGTACGCCTTCCCTGATGGGACCGGCACTGTGACCGCAATAACGGGTGCCTTGTCAAGGGCCGCGTCCATGAGCCCTGTTGTAAGGTTTGATGCTCCTGGCCCTGCAACCGCCATGCAGACCGCAGGGTGGCCCGTGAGCTTCCCTATGGCTGATGCCATGAAGGCGGCTGAGGCTTCATGTCTCACCTGTATGTACCTGATGGACCTGTTCCTGCGGAGGGCGTCCACGAGGCCCAGGGTTGATGTTCCGGGTATCCCGAAGACGTATCTGACACCCCACTCAACCAGCTGGGCCACGAAGACGTCCGAAACTGTTTTATCAATCTTCTCATGGAACTCCGGATTCAGCCTCACGAAGGCCGACTTCAGGGCGTTGCATACCGGGCACCGCCAGTCCTCAGGAAGGGAGTCAAATTCACCCTCCCTTACCTCAGTGTATATATAGTTACAGACCGTGCACCTGAACTCCACCATCAAAGACACCTTCTATTCATATCTGATTAAAGCCACAACAGGGAATCTTTCAAGGAGTTCGGGGCCGTGGGGCGCCATCTCAATGGCCTCTGTAAGGTCCTCACCTGCACGGTGGACCACCTGGTGCACCCCTCCCCTCCAGAGGAAACTCTCAGACACATCATGGACCCTTCCCCTGAAGGCGACGTAGGCGGGTCCTGATCTGCCGTTGAATCTCCGGAGCTCCCTGAGGATCATCCCAGGGAGTCTCTCCTCAATCTTTAAGTCTTCTTACCGGTCTCCTTTTTATTCAAGGAATTTCCTCACGAACGGTGATGTTTCTCCCTTTCTCATGAAGTGTCCTGATGGCCCTTCACCGAGGAACTCTGAGAACCATGATTCGTGCTGTATCTCCTCGTGGAGTATTGAGAGTGCAAGGTCATAGGTCCTGTGGTCCTTTCCTGCGGTGATGTTGCATATGTGGGTGTACTGGCGTACTGCGCACCTTTCTGCAGCCACAAGGACTTCAAGTATCTTCATTGTGTCGGTTGTCTTCTCAGGCAAGTATGCGGGGGGGCATCCTGATATGTCATGGAATTCCTTCATATCCTGTGGCAGCTCCCCTCCAAGTTCATATATCCTGGGCACAAGGGCCTCAAAGTGGTTCCTGTCCTCTATCCTGGCGGCCTCTGCTATTTCCTTTATACCTTCACCATCAAGGCCTATGAGGTTGGCCCTGAGTATTGTGTAGTAGTAGAAGGTTGTAAGCTCTGCAGCCGCATTCTTCACAAGGAGTTCGACAAGTTCATCCACATCTATCCCGGAGTTTTCAACCATTTCACGTGTAACCCTGGCCATACTAAACACCATGAAATATTCTGTATTTTATCCATTATAAACCATGTGCCATGTGCATATGTCGGATTAAAATTTTAAATATATGAAAATATTTCATTAAGGGGCTGGCAGAAGGCGAAAACCATTTCATGGTCACCTGAAACCGATGCCCGGGCCACCTAACCGAGGGCAACATCCAGCACCATCATAAGGGTGAATCCAAGGAGGGCGCTTACCGTGGCAAGGTCAGTGTTACCTCCCCTCTGGCACTCGGGAATGATATCCTCTATAACCACGAATACCATGGCTCCGGCTGCAAATCCAAGTGCAGCTGGCATGAAGAAGGATGAACCGGATAGGATGAGGGCTCCAAGTACCGCTGCAACTATCTCCACGGCACCCGAGAGCTGCCCGTAGAAGAAGCTCCTTTCCCTGCTCACACCCTCACCCCTCAGGGGGAGTGAGACAGCAGCCCCCTCAGGGAGGTTCTGGATGCCTATACCCAGTGCAAGGGCCAGTGGAGCTGCAATAACACCCTCAACTGATGCCGCTGCAAAGGCAACCCCAATGGCAAGACCCTCAGGTATGTTGTGGATCGTCACTGCAAGTAGCAGCAGCCTGTTACGGTGCCAGGTCGTCCTGAAACCCTCAGCATACTCGGGCGGACACCCTGGGTGGAGGTGGGGGATCAGCCTGTCAAGGACCGAGAGGAAGAGACCTCCTGTAAGGAAACCCGCAGCCGGGGGGAGCCACCCTGCAAAACCACCCGAGACCGAAAGCTCAATTGCTGGTGCAAGGAGGGACCAGAAACTCGCCGCCAGCATTATTCCAGCTGCAAATCCCAGAGAAGCGTCAAGGAGTTTTCTATCAGCCCTGAAGGGCAGGAAAACCATCCCTGCACCTGCAAGTGTCATGAGCCATGTGAAAATCGTTGCAAAAAATGCATTGAAAACAGGAGCTGATGGAACCATAACTAACTATATGCTGCAGCCAAGAGATAACCCTTACCAAAAGATGACAGCAACAGGTACCCGGACAGACAACCCCTACCAATCAAGAGGGAATCAACCCTTGAAAAGGACCATAATACTGATCCTGATATAAATTCATGGCCGGGGTGGGGAGCAGCTGAAAATGACTATATATCCGATCCCCCATAGTAATATAGATAATGTTCATCACATCAATTCAGATTTTAACTTACGATGACGGGGTCACTTTGCAGAAAGGGGGAAGCATGTACCGAGAACCAGAAGAAGGCTGTTAAGAAGACCAATGGACCGATCATCATAGTAGCGGGGCCGGGGGCCGGGAAGACAAGGGTCCTTGTTGAGAGGGTCGCATACCTTGTTAAGAGGAAGCATGTCCCACCAGAGAACATACTGGTCATAACCTTTACAGAGAAGGCTGCAGATGAACTCAAGGCAAGACTCCTCAACTGTGTGGGCCTTGACGCTGAACTCATGCACATATCCACGGTACACTCCTTCTGCAGCACCATACTCAAGAACCACCCCGAGGACCATGAATATGGCGGGGGCTTCGAGGTCCTTGATGAGGAATCACAGCTCATTTTTTTAAGGGCTAACTTCTACAGGCTCGGACTGAACAGGCACGTGAAGATGAGGGACGTCCCTGAGGTCATGGAGTTCTTCAACATGTGCACTGAAAACTGCGTTGACCCTGAAAGGCTCCTTGAGAAGGTAGACAGGAAATACCGCGGCCTCTGCCAGTGCTACAGGGACTACCTTGAACTCCTTAAATCAGGGAAAAAGATAGATTTCCCCTGCCTTGAAAAGGAGGCATGGATGCTCCTTAAATCCAGCAGCAGGGTCCTTGAGTCTGTCAGAGAGAAGTACAGGTACATGATGATCGACGAGTACCAGGACACCAGCCCGCTCCAGGAGAGGATATTCAGGACCATAGCAGGAAAAAACTCTAACATATGCGTGGTCGGTGATGAGGACCAGAGCATATACGGATTCAGGGGAGCCACACCCGAGAACTTCATAAGGTTCAAGGATGAGTTCCACGCGGACCTCGTATTCCTTGAGGATAACTTCAGGTCAAGGGCGGGTATAATACTCACAGCCGACAGGTTCATGAGGGATGAAAGGCACTACCCCAGGACCATAAAGCCCAGACGGGACGGTGGGACCGATGTTTTAATACTGAAGAGCAGGGACGTCTCATCAGAGGCAAGGAACGTGGTCTCACTGATAAAGAAGTTCAGGGAGTCAGGGAAGATCAGGGACTACGGCTACGTCGCAGTCCTCTTCAGGAGTGTACGCTACCATGCAGACAGGGTACTTGCAGAGCTCAGGAGGGAGGGCATACCCTACACTGTCAGGGGCGACGGCTCCTTCCTCAGGAGGTATGAGATAAGGACCATGCTCTACTTCCTGGCCTACGTGGACCCGCCAGACTACAGTGGAAGGTTCAGGAACTGGAAGAACTGGTGGAACCTGTCAAGGTTCAGGGATGAATTCATGGACCTCTCATCACGCTCCCTTAAGGCCCTGGAGGGGCTTGAAAGGGAATGCAGACTCCAGGACTTCCGATCGATGGATGAACTCATGTCTGCAGGTATCGAGGAGGATGACGCCAGGAAGATGCTGGGAATCAACAGACTCAGGGATGAAATTGAGAAGGGATCCCTCACACTCCTTGACGTATTCTACAGGATACTCGATGTTACAGGTTACCTCAGAAGGCTCATAGAGGAAGGCAGTGACACTTCAAGGTCAAAGATATTCAATCTTGCAAAGCTGAGCTCCATCATAGATAAGTATGAGGCTATAAACCACCGGGCAAGGATCCAGGACCTCCTCTGGTACCTGTACCTACTGCCATCACACCTCAACCATGACGAGGCCATCCTGGAGGACCCTGCATCTGTGAAGGTCATGACAGTCCACCAGGCGAAGGGCCTTGAGTTCCCGGTTGTCTTCATATGCTCTGTTATAAAGAACAGGTTCCCTGGCAGGAAAAGAAAGAAGAGGGAGCTTGTCCCCATCCCTAGGGAGCTTCTTCTCTCGGCCGGTGAAGAGGGGGATGAGGACAGGAGGCTCTTCTATGTTGCAATGACCCGGGCCCAGGACGCCCTCATAATATCAACGGCTTCAAGGATAAACACGCAGAATGTGGGCTTCTCACCGTACATCCATGAGCTGAGAGAAAAGTGTGGGGTCTATGAATGTGATTGCAGTTCCATAAAAGAGTGCCTTGCAAGGGAAAGGACAGAGGAGCCCCTGCGAATAAACTTCTCAGCCCTCTTCACCTATGAGGAGTGTCCCTTCAGGTACATGATGATATATCATTATGGATTCGTCTACCCTGAGAGTTTCATGCAGAGGTATGGTATAATACTCCACAGGTGCCTGGAGGAACTCCACAATGCAATTAAAGCTTCAGAGGAAATAGACGGGGCAAGAATCCGGGAGATAGTTGAGAGCTGCTGGATACCCATCGACGGGGAGGATGATGTAAGGAAGAGTAGGCTTGCAAGGGAACTCCTCAATTATTACAGGGACAGCAGAGACTATATAAATGAAGTTGTATCCGTGGAGGAGTCATTTTCCATTCCAAGAGATGATGTGATTATTGAGGGAAGAACAGACCTCATAATGAGGAACTCTGATGGTGAACTTGAACTCGTGGACTTCAAGGCACGTGAACATGGTGGTGTTGAGAGGCTGATGCTAGAGTACCAGCTCAGAGTATACCAGTATGCCCTGAGGGACAGGTACCGCTTTGACAGGCTCTCTGCTTACGTCATAAAGGACTCTGAAAGGATATCCTTTGACCCTGATGAAGAATTCAACGTAAAGGATCGGATAAACAGTGCCGTTGAGGGTATAAGGTCAGAGTCCTTTGAGCCCCGCAGGAATCAGTTCTGCAGCCACTGCGTATTCATGGATTTTTGCGGCCTTTAAATTGATAGATGAATTTACGCCTTCATAGAGGTACACCATAGAATATAACATGAAGTTAAGGGTTCATATAATTCTTCATGATGGGGAAGAGAGATAGCATAAACATGAAGTTACGGGTTCATATTTAATTAGTGGGGGTGCTATAATGGAGTTTATGGGATTTTATGATGTCATGAGGGAGAACCTGAACATGTACCGTGGCGAATATGAGAGGATAGTGGACTATGCCCCTGACCTCTTCAGACTCCTCTGTGAACTCCTGGCAGAGGCGGATCTTGACCGTATGGACAGGCTTAAGCTCTGCGCAGTCATTGGGTACCTTGTAGCCCCAAATGATGTGATTCCTGAGGAGATATACGGCCCCAACGGTTACATTGATGATGTCTACCTCTGCTCTCATATCCTCAACGAAGTTGCAGGTCGCCTGGGTTATGGATACCTTGAGGAGTACTGGCATGGTGATGAGGAACTTGAGGATGTCGTGGTAGAGTGCCTTGAAAGGTCCTCCGGGATACTGGGCGATGATAGATGGACCATCCTGAGGTACGCTGGACTTGAATGATTTATTAACCTATACCTCCTGAAAGCCCTGAAATAAATAAACTTAGTTTTCAATTAAGAAGATTTATAAATGATGTGAAAGAAATTAATAGTAGTGAGTTGAGCTTGTCCTGGGGGGTTAAGATAGAATCCTATTCTTTCAACCATAAAATTGTACTCCTGATTGTTCTAGTTATTTTTCTGGCATTGCAGGGATGCGCATATGCATCCCTAGGTCCTCCTCCAGATACTGACTTCAATTCGGAGTTAAACACGTCCAGCGCACCTGCTATTTCTGATTCTGATCCTGGTTCGTTTAATCCTTCGAGTTCTTCTTTTTTTATAGATCCCGATGGAAGGGTGACTGACTGGACTGGAGAACCCGTAAGCGGAGCCACGGTCACCGCAATACAGGACGATGTCATTGTGGCCGGGGCCCTGACGGATGAAAACGGTTACTACAGTCTACCCCTCCCACAGGGTTCATACAGACTCATGGCCACATCCGATGGTTACGGTCAGGTCTCTCTTGATATTGAGGTAACAGAACCCGTCACTGTGGAGTTTGAACTCATAAGGAAAGACTCGATATACGGGGTCGTTACCGACAGGAACGGGAACCCCCTCCAGGACATGCTTGTGGAGGTCCTTGATTCTGATTATAACCTCATTACAGACACCCTGACTGGTGCCGGTGGAAGGTACCAGGTGGACCTTGAGGGCTACCTTGATGATGAACCATTAACCCTCATAGTCATGTTCAGCGGTGATATGGTCTTTGATGAAGAGGAGACCGTGATAATGAACTCGGGTGATTCACTCCGTGTTGACCGTGAAATGGAACGCATAACAATCCTCATGGGCGCCGTGAGAGGTTCAGAGACTGTTGCGTCTGGAATCCCTCTTAACATCTACTATGAAGACCTGGAAGGTGGGGGTGGATTCACCGTCTTTACGGATGATTCAGGTTTATACTTTATTGAAGTCCCCGAGGACATTGCCGGAGCTGTAACGGCTGCTGGAGTTAACGATTATGGCTACATGGAGTACATGGAGAACATCACACTCACCCCCTTCACCATCAACACCCTCAATATAGAGCTCCAGGAAAGGGCAGTGCTCCATGTCACCGCAGTCAACATGGACGGGGACACCCTTGACAACGTCCTCTTTTCTGTAAGCAACGGGGATGTCTGCAGGGAGGCGCCCGCCCTCTACGGGAAGGCTTCCTTCGCGGTTGAGGAGGGTGAAGTCTTACTCAGAGCATTACGTGCACTGTACTCCACATACCAGGACACCATTAACATCACAGCCCGGCGTACTGAAATCACGGTAATCCTCAGCAGACCGGGGCTGCCATCAGGCGTGGAGGGTCATGTGACGGACAGGAGGACGGGTGAAGCCATCCCATATGCTGAGGTGAACCTGCACCATGGCACGGGTGATGGTTCATTTAACCTGTACACTTATACCGATGAGGACGGCTACTACTCCTTCAGTCACCAGGACCACCCCTTACTTGTCTCAGGGATCCCCTGTGAACTTTACGTGTACAGGGAGGGGTACAGGGTTTACAGCAGACAGTTCACACTCCCTGAGGGTACTGTGGAGTGTGATGCTGAACTTGAACACCTCACCATACTCACAGGTAGGGTCCTTGACCCTGATGGCAAAATCATATACACCCATGTCACCCTCTCATGGATGGTGGATGGTTCCCTGTATGAGAGCACGGTCATGAATGATGAGTCAGGTTATTATGGCTTCTATGACATCTCTGAATCAGATGATGGTCTTTACACTTTAAGTGCTGAGGACTGGCGATACAGGCCCTTCAATGAAACCTTGCCCCTGAATGCATCAGAGTACAACCACCACGACATCATAATGGGATTCTATGATGGCTACCTCAAGGTTAACATCACGGACAGGAATGGTGAACCTGTCCAGGGTGTCATGGTGACCCTTCAGGGGCCGGGTACATTAGATGGGATGAGCGGTGCAGACGGAACAGTCGAGTTCATGCACCTGGCTCGCCATGAATGGCTTCTTACCGCATCTCATCCCGACTATGTCCCCATTAACAGGACGGTTATGATTGATGATGGTGATTCAGAGTACCTGACCCTGGAACTCACAAGGAAGGGCTGCCCTATAATCTTCCAGGGCCATGTCTACGGGGCGGACCAGACGCCCCTCCCTGGGGTGCGTATCTTGTTCTGGCCATCCAACCAGACCTGGACCACCATCTACACAACAACAGACAGTAATGGTTTCTACAACCTCTCAACAGGAAGTTTCCCTGCCATGGTCTCAGGCCTCACAGGGTGCTTGAGACCTATGTATCCCATTAGAGGGACACCAAGACCTGGATGATGATCGATGAGGGCGTCACCATACATGACATCCACCTGGAGCTCTGGCCATCAAACATAACGGTGAATGTGACTGACAACACGGGCAATCCAGTATCAGGTCTTACCGTATATGCATTCTGCTCCAGGGACAATTTTGATGTTGTCACAGGTCAAGATGGGACTGCAGTACTGAACAGCGTCCCCACAGATGAATACTGGGAGTTCATGTGCCTGGATTCCAGGTACTTTGACTGGGACGGTTACTTCTACGTCCTTGAGGATAACCAGAACCTCAATGTTGATATTATATTAGTGCCAAGGACAGCCCAGTACCCATTAAAGGGTAAGGTTACGGACCGTGGCGGGGTCCCCATTGCAGGTGCAGTGGTTGAGATCCAGCTGATAAACGGCAACACCCCCTACATGTACAGAGTAACGACTAATTCAACCGGGGAATTCAGGAGTTATTCATATACAGCGAATCTCATGAGGGTCACAATCTCCAGGGACGGTTACACGACCCTCAGCATGGATATGATGCCACAGCACCTTCCATTCGACGGAGTCTTCATCCTTGAAACCGAGGCCTCACAGACAGGGACAATTAATGGTTATGTAAGGGATTTTACAGGAAACCCCCTTGAGGGTGTTCAGATTGTGGCATCAAGGACGGGTTTCCCCGGTAAATCCACCTCCACTGATTCATCAGGTTACTACAGGTTCGATCTCCCTGCAGGTAGTTACATCCTGACACCCCAAGATAGCAGGTACATAGGGGAAAGCACTGGAACCACAATAGCACCTGATATAACCGTGAATATAAACTTCACACTCCTCCCTAAAAATTCGGTCTATGGTTATGTTTATCTTAGTGTGCATGATGCAAGTTCCCCTGCAGACGGCGCCACAGTTGAACTCATTGGTTCCGCTGGCACCTTCCAGACGGTCACCCCTGAAGATGGAAGGTACCAGTTACAGGCACCCTGCACCGGTGAATACACTATAAGGGTATCCTATCCCTTCTACATTCAGGAAACACGGACGGTTACCCTCACAGGTGACGCTGTCAATGAAGACTTCTACCTCCACTATGGGCCCTTCTCAAGTATACACGGAACGGTTACAGATTCCCTGACCGGTTCACCCCTTGATGGCGTGAATGTTGTCCTTAAATGCTGGGAAGGAGAATTTCCTGTCTATGAGCTCACCGATGTCACCGATGAGTTCGGTGCATATGGCTTCAGCTCACTCCAACCCCTTGACTACTACTACAGTCTCGACTTCATGAAGGATGGTTACCTCCCCCTTAATATTTTCCTGTGGCCAGGACCAGGAATAGGTGAGGATCTAGTCTTTGACGCTGCCCTTGAACCCTTAATGTCCACATCAGTATCAGGGACCCTGAAGTGCTGGGCCGGACCCCTTGCAGGGACGGTTAGCCTTGATGACACCATATATGTATCCACACAGGACGGGAACTTCGAGTTCATCGACATAACTCCGGGATGGCACTGGTTAAGGGGATCCGTCAATGGTAATGAGAAGGTTGTTTCATTATTCATTGCAAATGGCCAGCACCTTGAAATTGATATAAGCATCCCCACATACCTCATTGACAGGTCACCCCTCCCTGATTCCATGGTTATAAGTCCCTTCGATGTGGGTGCCCTGCTCTTCGGTGCAAGGCCAGGCGCCACAGGTGCAGTGATAAAACTCTACAGCAGGGAGGGTGAGGTGCCTGGTACAGCTTCATGGGATGGACCATGGCTCATATTCACACCGGACTACCTGCGGGTAGATGGTCAGTACACAGCTGAGGTTTGTGTTCCAGGTGAACTCATAGAAAGGTGGAACTTCACCTACTACATGATAACAGACAATCCACCGGTCATAAAAAGTGTAAGTCCAGGCAACGGAACGGTGCAGAGGACTTCCTCACCAGTAGATGTAACTGTAATTATTCATAACGACCCTGCCAATGGTCTTTCGGATGCATCAAAGATATACCTTGATGGAGAGCCCTTGCAGACATCAATAAGCGGTGTTTATGGTAACTGGCAGCTTGAAGCCACAACCACGGCCATGAGTCATGGATGGCACGCCCTCAGGGCCGTGGCCATAGACAACCAGGGACTTGAATGTTCCATGAACTGGAACATTTTCGTCTCCACAGGTACAGGTGAAAAGCCCTATATATACAATCTCCAGGTAACACCAGCCATCTCTCCCGGAAGACAGGTAATGTATATAACGGCCAGTGTGAATGAACCCCTCAACTCCGCCATTATCCGTTTTGATGGTTACCCCAACTACACCCTTAACCTTGGCCCCTTCACAGGAACCCTGATAACAGGATACTGGAACGGTTACATAGGGACACAGATACCCCCAGAAGGCCCCTTAAGCTTTACACTCACCGGCTATGGGCTGGATAATGCAGTATCAGATCCCGTGACAGGTACGGTCCTGATCGACACAAGGGCTCCGGATCTGATTGCGGATATAAGGGAGGCATGGAACACCCAGAGCATTGAGATACACGGTTCAATCAACGATACTGCAGGTGTAGCTGACCTTGTAGCCACATCCTCAGGTGGCACTATCCAATCCTGGCTATCCGGAAACAGCTTTGGCGTTACCCTTACAGTAAACCAGGACGGTGTATACACGCTTCAGATGAACACCACAGATGTTCTGGGTAACTCAGCCGTTAGGACCTACAAGTTGCTTGTCGATACTGAAGCACCTGCAGTGAATTTTAACCTTCCAGCTCCAGATTCCACTGTCCGTCCAGGCCAGACAGTCACCTTCACCATTTCTGACTGGGCTTCAGGACTTGCAAGGGGATACCTGATGTACCATTCCTTCAGGATGCCTGATCCAGACCCCTGGAACATGGAGATCCTCCTTGATGGTGAAAATATAACCGAACGTGTAATCTATACTGACAGAAGATACACGGATGTTATAAGCGGCAACACACCCTACGGCTACAATTACCTTGCATCCCTTGCCTCCATACAGGTTTCATACAATCCCAGCGACTATGGTTTCCTCAACGACGGCCAGCACACCCTTACGGTGAGTGTAGGTGACAGGGCAGGGAACAACGCTAAAGGGACCCTCACATTCTCAAGCATGACACTACCCCCTGACATCAGTGAGGAAAGTATGGAAATGATGGGAAGCGGGGATAATGAGACGCTGAAACTTTCATTCAATCTTCAGGAAAACTCTGATGGAGGCTTTGGAGAGTTCGAACTCATTATTGATGGAGTAAAGATAAACCAGACCCCCACCATATACATGGACATCCTCCCCTACATGTGCAATGTAAGGTACACTGTAACAGGTAACTACCAGGAGGGACCGCACACCATCAGCCTTACTGTTATTGATGGCCGTGGATTCTCAAATACACTCCACACGGGATTCTACCATATTGAAACGCTACAGATGCCGCTGGATAATCTCGCATCATCAGGACTCTACAGGCCGGACTTCACAGAGTACTCAGGGTCACACATACATGCCGCGGTCTATAACAGTTCAACAGGATTCAGGGAGGGGGCAGGGTCAATATATGGGTACTGTGCCATTGATGGACCCGACAGCAGCCTTCTATCAAAGTACAATGTACGTTCAGGTAACTACATCCTCCCGATGGGTGGACAGCTCGCCTTCACAATCATAGAGACACCATTTGTTGATGCGATGGGCTATGACTTCCTCTCCCTCTGGATGACAGATATAACCGTAAACAACCTTGTAAGGTGGGGCTGGGGCGCCTCAATCCTGATCTACTTCAATGATGGTAGAGGGATCAAACTCTTTGATGAGAACCTGAAGGCAGTGGAGGCCTTCTCAGAGCCGACGAATCGTGACCCCACACCCGTAATATACGCCCACCATGAGGCCCCATGGTTGACATGGAGTGGAATTCTTGACAACAGCAGAGGATCAGTCATAGGGGCCGATGGAAGGTTATGGAAGAATTATGTTGTCAGGATACCCGATGGCATTGACAGGAGCCACCTGAGCGTTGTTTTTGTATGGGAAACAAACAACTGGTTCCAGAACACCCTTAAAAAGTGGAATGCTAATTACGTGGTCTCCATATCATCAAGGATAAGCAATGTGGCGTTCGTAAAGTCACTGATTGAATACACGGATCCGGATGACAGATCAGTCGAGGTCCCCACAGAGTACACTATAAGGGCACACTTCAAGGTCCGATGGACCCTGAAAGCATCACAGAGAACACCTTCAAAATTATAAGCAACGCAGGGTTTAATGTGAACGGAACCGTGAGTTACGTTGAAGCCCTTAACTGTGCCTACTTCAACCCCTACCGTGAACTCGGAGGCCTTACCACCTTCACGGGTTACATAGGATCCGATATAAGGACAGTATATGGAAGAATACTTCCCAAGATGGACCCATACACATGGAAATTCACCACCGCAAGGGGACAGGCCCGTGTATGGGAGGAGATAACATACAATGGAGAAAAATACTATATATTCCTCCTCTGGGGTCCTGGATACGCGGGTGGAACGCCAGCATACCTTGGATCACCCGCATACCTTGCATCGGTCTACGGAAATCTCCTTGAAATACAGGTCGTAAAATATGTTAACGGAAAATACTATGATGTCCCCGACCCGGAAATAAGAAACACAGTATTCCTCGGGGCCCTCAGAAAATCCTACTACAGCTACCTGAACTCATCTGACCTTAAACTCATTGAACAGGCACAGGTTGACTACGTGACGGGAGCGGCATCATCACTGATCGCCGATTTAGCATACTACAGCTGGCTCATAGCCACTTTCGGGACGATACCAAGAACACCTGACGGAGACGACGTTATAAGGGCATCAATAGCAAGGGCCCTTGGAAGCGAAATTGACAGGCTCCACGTCCCCGGATACTTCAACACCTTACTCACCTGGTTCAGCACAGGCCTCACAGGTGCAGCTACCGTGAATGATGCCTACATAAAGATAAATAAGATGATGGGAAGCCTCCCGACAGGAACAGAAAAGAATGCCCTCTCAGATGTCCTCAGGGTGCTGAACGTCCTTGACCGAAACCTCAAATTCCAGAAGGATATGGTGGAGTACATCTTCACCCTCATGTGGCAACTTGAAGTTGCCAATACCTACCGTCCACAGATAATGATTATAAGGGATTACACCTCTGGGGATACAAGGGAGGCCCTCACACAGCTACTGACATGGAACAGAGACTCCATAATGTCAGAGGTATCCGGCCTAATACTCAACCACTACCTTGACCAGGGACTCATCCTCCTGAAGGAACAGGTTCATAATGTCCTCATGAAGACACCCGCCATGCCTGCAGTTATCATAATGAAGGTCCTTGAGAGTGTGGTCAGCTACCTGAAGGTCTTTGAGTTCCGTTCACAGGCATGGACAGCCACTTATCTTGCAGATGCAAACAGCCAGTTCACATGGGCTAGACAGGCATTGCTGGACTCTCTAAAGTACTATAGCGGGAAAACACCATGGGACTATGCCCTCATATCAATGACCTCAGGTCTGTGCTACTCAACTGCAGCTGACTTCTATGATACCAGGACAGAGATGGTCCGGATACTCAGGAGGTGGCCGTCACTGATAACAGGCACAAATAGCGGGCAGCTAGAATCCCTAGAGAATCTATACATGGGCCTTGCAGGGACCTACAGGGGACACGCATCAAATATAATCCCTGAGTTAGATGGATCAAACAGGGACCTTTCACTCCTCCTACCCCTCCTAAAGTCACCAAGCACAGGAACCCCCACATACATCCATATAGGGGCCTTTTCACCTGTCACACTCCTTGTAACGGCACCTGATGGAAGGAGGATAGGATATGACCATGTCACAGGTACCATAATAAACGAATTCGGCGATGATGCCTTCTACAACAGCCCATACAGTGAACCCCAGGCAATACTCCTCCCTGTGATGTCAGGGGAGTTCAGGATCCGGTTATACGGTGTTGATACCGGCGTCTACAGGGTGATCCTTGAAGTCCTCGATGAGAACATGCAGCCGGTTTCAGGATCAGAATGGAGGGGTGATGCGGTGCCGGGGCTTATGAAGTCCTTCAGCTGCTTTGTTGATGAATTCGGTTCAGCCTTCAGGTACGATAGCAAACCCCCCGTTATCATGGTTTCAGGTGTGAGGTATGGTGGTGTGTACCGTGGAGCCGTCAAACCGAGGATAACTGTCATAGATGACAACCTTGAATCCTGGATCGCCACCATCAACGGGGAACTGTACACCGGCGGTCCCCTGAGGATGCCCGGCACTTACTATCTGATTGTCAGGGCAAGTGATGGTGTCAACATCGTCTACTCACTGGTGGTGTTCACCATAAACGCCACCAGAACCCCTGAAAAAGGTGATGAGACAGGGACTGGTGTGAAGATCCAGAAAACAGTACAGGCCGTTATGGCACCACTTACAGGAGTTGAAATGGAACCAGTCATCAATGAGACAGAACAGGAGAGGGCAGTGGACATGGTCCCTCCATGGGAGGGTTATGATTATACATGGATCCTTGTAAGTCTCCTTGTATCAGTGATCATCATTGGAGTTTATTCATCCCTTAGAAGAAGGGGATGAAAAACCCTTAATTTTTTTATTTATCTGACTTAGAAGGGTGCTGATTTTCCCTAAACTTGTTCATCTGACTTAAAAACTTTAATGGCCTCATTTTTTTTGACGTATAATTTCCTGATGGCGTTCTGAACCCTCATACCAGGATTCCCCATGTTTCTGATCCTTCAAAGCACCTCAAAGACTTAAACAATTCAAACCCGATCAGGACTTCTAACCCCTTCCACCTCAAAGACTTAAACAATTCAAACCCGATCAGGACTTCTAACCCCTTCCACCTCAAAGACTTAAACAATTCAAACCCGATCAGGACTTCTAACCCCTTCCACCTCAAAGACTTAAACAATTCAAACCCGATCAGGACTTCTAACCCCTTCCACCTCAAAGACTTAAACAATTCAAACCCGATCAGGACTTCTAACCCCTTCCACCTCAAAGAGTTAAATAATACCAGACAAAAATTATTATCGGAGGTGCTAAAATGGATTACAGAGAAACAGGGGAGAGATTTAAGGAACTCCTGAAACTTGAAAATGAACCCGTGGCCATAAAGTGGTCTGTCAGGGAGCCTGAGGATATCAACAGAGAGGAGGGTAAATCAAGGTTTTGTGAAAAGCTTGAGAAGGCCATGAAGGGTGAGGTCTTCTATTCAACCGCAGATGAGGAGGATTGCATGGGGGGTGCAAGGTACACTGGATTGAGGGACGTGTCAGAGTTTCCAGCCAATATGAGAAGCGGCGCATTCCTCACAGCCATGGGACTCTACAGGGACATCCCTGCAGTGCAGCGCTCCTGGAGGAACAACATAAATATAGAACCGGGCATATTCAGGGCTGTGATATTCGCCCCCCTGGGAATGGCTGAATTCGAACCGGACGTCGTATTCCTGATCTGCAATGCAAGGCAGGCCATGGAGATACTCCACGCCAACGCCTATGATTCAGGTTCCCGTGGACTTGGCGCTGATTCAGGCCCCATATGCAGTTCCATGGCTGCACTCCCCTACCTCACAGGTAAGGTGACCTATGGATTCGGAGATGCAGGTTCAAGGAGGCATATGGGCCTGGGGGATGAAGACGTCATGGTGAGCATACCTGGAGGTGAACTCCCCCGCATAGTCTCAAACCTTGAGGAGATGAAGAGGAGAAGGTCCTTCAGGGAAGATTAAGGCCACCATGAGACCTGCTTTCTGACAGATCGCAGATAAACTGATATACCTCTGAAGGGTGGGACAGCTAATTTTCAGGAACGAGTATGTAACGGGAATCACAGATAAACTGATATACTTGTGAAGATGAGTTCAGATCAAGTGAAGGGTGTGCAGGGAATGTTCAGGATTCTTATCGTGAGGGATGCCGATGATGATCTGTCTGGTTTTGTGGAGGAGCTCGGATCCATGGGACTTGAGGTGAGTCTCACCAGAACTATCCCAGAGTCAATGGAGGCCGACCTTGTACTCGTATACACAATTCCGGAGAAGGTTCCAGGATGGGCTGCCCGTGATATCCAGGCGCCCCTCATGTACCTCATAGACTTTGAGGAGGACGTTGTTGTAACATACCCCCATGGTTGCCTTGGAAAGCCCATCAGAAGAGAGGAAATTAGGGGATGCATGGATTTTATCATCAAAAGGCTTCTGTTGGGGGAGGAGCGCTACAGGAACCTTTTTGAACACATCAATACCTGCGTCGCGGTCTATGAGGCTGTGGATGATGGCGAAGACTTCATAATAAGGGACTTCAACAGGGCCGCTGAACTCACCGAGGATGTTAAGAGGGATGATGTCATCGGAAGAAGGGTGACCGATGTCTTCCCGGGTATAGGGGATTTCGGTCTCCTTGAGGTCCTGAGGAGGGTTTACAGGACAGGACAGTCTGAACACTTCCCGGCTGCTCTTTACCATGATAACAGGAAAATCGGGTGGAGGGATAACTTCGTGTACCGATTACCCTCAGGTGAAGTTGTGGCGGTCTATGAGGACCTCACAAGGGAGAAACAGCTTGAAGAGGAACTCGAAGAAAAGGAGATGCTCTACAGGTGCATATTTGAGAATACTGGCGCTGCAACAACAATAGTGGATGAGGATACAACTATAGTCCTTGCAAACCGGGAATTTGAGAAGCTGAGCGGCTATTCACGGAAGGAGATAGAGGGGAGGAAGAGCTGGACAGAGTTTGTGGTGGATGCTGACCTTGAGAAAATGATGAAATACCATCAGCTTCGAAGAAGGAACCCTGAACTTGCACCCCGCAGGTACACCTTCGGGTTCAGGACCCGGGAGGGTGAGGTCAGGTACATGCAGATGACCGCTGATATGATCCCAGGCACCATGAAAAGCGTGGCCCCCATGGTTGATATCACGGAGATCAAGGAGGCTGATGAGGAGCTCAGAAGATCCCTCCATGAGAAGGAGATCCTCCTAAAGGAGATCCATCACAGGGTCAAGAACAACCTCCAGATAATATCAAGCCTCCTGAACCTCCAGGCCCTCAGTACAGAGGGTGTTGAGGTCCGTGACGTTCTGAGGGAAAGCCAGGGCCGTATAAAGGTCATGGCGATGATACATGAACACCTCTACCAGTCAGAGTCCCTGGCAAGGATCAACTTCCGGGCTTACATAGAGAGACTGGTGGAGGATATAGTCATCTCATACGGTGCCGGTGTGAGGACGAAGATTGAAGTAGATGATGTGGAATTCGATGTAGACACGGCAATACCCCTGGGGCTTATCATCAATGAGCTTGTGACAAACAGCGTCAAGTACGCCTTCCCTGCTGGTACCGGGACGGTTTGGGTTAAGGTCAGGTCCCTTGATGGTGAGGTTGCCGTGTCTGTGGCTGATGATGGTGTGGGCTTACCAGGGAATATTGACCCTGAGAGCACCGACACCCTGGGGCTTACGCTTGTCAGGATCCTCACCGAGCAGCTTGACGGGACCCTCACCATAAATAGAGATAATGGCACAGGGTTCAGGATAACAATCAGAAAACCTTCAGGAGAACATTTAACTGGTGAATCCATGGCATAGGGGTGCTCATGATATATCTGGAGACATAAAACCAATCAGTGGTATTAAATAGAATTTGAGTCTGAATTTAGCCATGTCCATAGAGTAGTTTTCCTGTGGTGGCATCTACATAAGCCCCGCCAATGGCCTGGCCATAGGTTTCACTGTTGGGGTCTTTATCATAGACTGTGACCAGATAGGCTGGTTTGCCCCTACAGGTTGTTAATGTGGCGCTGTAATGAAGTTTGCCATAGCCGGGGACGGTATTTTTTACTATTTTGATAGCTTGCTCTGGACTTATTAAATTCTGTTTTCTTCCGTGCTCTGGATTTGTATAATTTTGTTCTTTTTCCTTTGGTTCAGGAGCAGGTATATCTGGTGTGTTATTAGATTCTACTTTGATATTTCTGTCATTAGATTCTGTGTTAGGTTGGGTAAAGATGGATGTAGCAGCTATGACCGTAATTAAAATCAATGATATAATCACAACCCTCTTTAAAGTTTTCCTCTCCATATTAAAAGAGTACTGGGTTAGTGTTATATTAAGGTTATGACTCCCTGCAGTGGTGAAAAACTGTTTTTTCCTATAGTTTTCATTGGGGTCGCAGTCCTTTTAGGGATGGTTTCGGGGTAGTCCCAACACACCTCCCACCCGCTGACATTCGTTATATTGATGTATAGCGAAGGTGCCGTGCTGAAGATCTTATTTTTATACACCTCCCATCTGGTTTCACCATCCCCTTGTTGGCCGGTAGGGGTTAAAGATCTTATTTTTATACACCTTCTAGGGACACCCCTCTATCTTTACACTTCATCCTAAAAACATAAAGTCTAATGTCAATGATTCTCTTAAACACCAGATAAAGATATGGATTAATTATATCCTTGTTGTGGGAATGCTATGTTATACTGCTGGAGTAAATCACGTATCCATGTTCTCCCAAGCTCATAAAATTGATGGTAACCGACAATCCTTCAACAATCATAAAAATCTTTATAAATTCCTCATTAAAAAACTAAGGTAAAAGGACCCTGAAGTGACAGCATGCCCTATATCATATGCGAGAAATGCAGCCATTACTGGGAAGTTGAAGGTGAGGAAGAATTCTGGGTATTCTACATGTGTGACGAGTGCGGTTCACTCCTCATATACGTTGAAAGCCTCGCTGAATACAACCGCCTCACAAAGAAAATTCCATCAGCACTAGAGAAGACCCACACCGGAAGAATGGCGGAACACTACTGGGGGATGTGGAGGGCCGGTAAATTGATCTCCATCACAGGCCTTCTAAGCATCCCCCTCAGTTTATTTCTCACCCTGAAGGGTTTCACAGCTGCAATTGCTATTTTAGTCCTTGGAATCGCACTCATCCCGGTATCCTTCAGGTTTATGTCTGCCAGTGAGGAGAGGGGTATGGGATGGGCAAAGGGCTACGTTGGGGAACTTGTGGTTATCAACTGCCTCAGGAGACTCCCTGATGACTACGTCATCTTCAACGACGTCCATTTCCCGGGCTCTTACGGTAACATCGACCACGTTGTCCTTGGACCGACAGGTCTCTATGTGATCGAGACCAAGTACTACAATGGCAACTACATCATAAAGGGTGACCAGTGGTTTAGATATGACCTCGATATGAGGGAGGAGAAATCACCATCAGCTCAGGCAAAGAGGAACGCGGCCACCCTCAAGGAGTTCCTTGCCTCAGAGGATATACATGTATCCTGGGTTAACGCTATTGTAGCATTCCTTAACAACAGCTACAGGATCATAGAGGAGGATGAATTCTGCAGGGTCATGAAGCCGTGCATGATCCCAAGGTACATAGAGCACAATCGCCTCATGTTGGGGGACATTAAAATTAAGAGGATAAGGGAGGTCCTTGAGGACTGCTCTTCAGAGGTATGGTGAATTACCTTTTGAATTCCATTCCATGTCCGGCTTCACATGGTGAACAGCTTTATAAACTTCGGGGATAAATATCATCCCTATTAAGGAGGAGGATTCCAATGGATTACACTGATAAACTCAAGAACTTCATAGCCATATTCCTTCGCGGACTCTTCATTGGAAGTGCAGATGTCATGCCCGGAGTATCAGGGGGCACCATAGCCCTTATAACAGGTATATATGAGAGGCTTGTCCATGCAATCAGCAGAATAAAATTCACATTCCTCGGGCCTCTTCTGAGGGGTGACATTAAGGGGGCGGGGAGGTCCCTGAGGGATGAGGTTGACTTCGAACTCTTCATACCACTCCTTGCAGGGATAGGTCTTGCAATACTTACACTCTCAAAGGTCATACTCTTCTTCATAACAAATTATGTGGCTTACACCTACGCATTCTTCTCAGGACTTATAATCGCATCCGCATTCATAGTATACAGTAAGATAGATGGATTCTCTTTCAGGAACCTTGCTTCTGGAGCTGCAGGGTTAATCTTCGCCTACATCTTCGTTGGCCTCAACCCCATACAGGCAAACCACACGCTCCCTGTTATTTTCATATCAGGGTTCGTGGCTATATGTGCAATGATACTCCCCGGGATATCCGGTGCCTTCCTTCTACTTCTCCTGAACCAGTATGAGTACATGCTGGGTGTCCTGAACCGTTTCGTCATCACTGATATAGTGGTATTCCTTTTTGGAGCATGTCTCGGGATAATGAGTTTCTCAAGGGTCCTTGATTACCTTCTGAGGAATCATGAGGCCATCACCCTATCCTTTCTTGTGGGTCTCATGATTGGAACCCTGAGGCTGCCCTATAACAGGATAAGCATGGTTGATTCAGCTTCAATCATCATATCCGTCATCATAGGGGTTGCCGGCTTTTCACTGGTCATGCTACTTGAAAGGCGGTTCAATTATATCGAATACTGATCCCGTGTGCTGACATGAAAACCTTTCATTTTTTATCGTAAAAAGAAGACTATTTTATTCATCCCTCACATAATATGTACTATGCATATTCTGAGGGGTGTAGGTGCAAGTGCAAAACGGCACAGTGGCAGGGTGCGTATAATAAGGAACCTCCAGGATGCCTCTAGCCTTGAATGGGGTGAAGTGGCTGTCCTGAAGAAGATAGCCAGGGATATGCTCCCTGAAATTAAAAGGGCCGGGGCTGTTGTTGCAGATTATGGTGGACTTACAAGTCATGCTGCCATCACACTGAGGGAACTCGGCATCCCATGCGTCCTTGGGACCGAGGTTGCAACTGAAGTCCTCAGGGAGGGTATGATAGTAACCGTTGATGGGAAGACCGGTAACATCTACCGTGGAGTGATGGACTGGGTGCCGGCTGATGAGAGTGTCAGTTTACATGAAACAGCAACCAGGGTGATGGTCAATCTCAACTTCCCATGGCTTGCAGAGAAGGTCTCAGAATTCGCAGATGGTGTGGGTTCGGTCAGGATAGAGAACATGGTCATAGAAACCGGGAAACACCCTTACCTCCTTTTAAGGGAAAAAGGTTAACAAGTGTCCTTGAGTCAGGTCTTGAGGAGATCCTCGACGCCTTCCACCCGAAACCTGTGGTCTTCAGGACCTTCGACATCCCCGGGGATGAACTCAGGAATCTTGAGGGGGACTTCGAGGTTAGTGAGAGGAACCCGTTCCTGGGTATGAGGGCCATTACAAGGGACTTGAGGGACGTTGAAGTTTTAAGGGCTGAATTTGAGGCTGTCAGGAATCTGCTTGACGCCGGTTACAGCAATCTTGAACTGAAGTTCCCCTTCCTGCGGGACCTGGATGAGTACAGGATGGCCGTCAGTGTCCTTGAGGAGGTTGGTGTGGAGGCGCACAGGGACCTCAGGGTTGGTGCGTCCGTTGAAACACCTTCAATTGCCCTGCAGGTGGATGAGCTCCTGGCTGAGGGTGTGGACTTCGTATCCCTTGGTATGAGTGATCTTACCATGTGCAGCCTTGTCGCTGACAGGAGGAGCACCAGGGTTGCCGGAATCTTTGACCTTTCACACCCCGCTGTACTGAAGCTTGTTAGGGGTGTGGTGGATGCCTGCCATGGGGCCGGGGTTGAGGTTTATGCCGCCGGTTATGCTGCAACCAGTTACATGCTGGTGGGGAGGCTCATTGAGATGGGGGTTGATGGTATCTCAACAAGCCCCGATAAGATACTTAAAATGAAATCCTTCGCTGCGAGGGTGGAGCGTTCCCTGATACTCAGGTCCCTATCAAGAAACATTTAGACCCGTGCGCTGTTTGACTGATTATCCGGTGCACTAGATGGGGAATTTTATCCGGAACCATGCCCCCTCTCTGCTTCCATATTCAAGTTCACCCTCAAGTTGCCTTACAAGGTTTGATACAAGCTGCATCCCAAGGGACCTGACCCTGTCAATGTCAAAGTCCTGGGGGAGTCCCCTGCCATCATCCGAGATTGTGAGGATTCCATGACCATCCTCCCTCCTGAGGATTATTTTTATCCTGCCGCGTTCACCCCTTAAGGCGTGTTTGATTGAATTGGAGATTATCTCGTTTGTTATGAGGCCCAGGGGTATGCATCTGTCCATCTCAGCCTTTATCTCATCAAGGTCGAGGTCAAGGTCGATGAACATCCTGTGATGTGACTGGAGGGTTATCATCTCCTCTGCCAGTGTCCTGATGTACCCTGCAAGGTTGATTTCTGAGACATTCCTTGACCTGTATATCTTCTCATGGGCCAGGGCCATTGCACGGACCCTTAACTGGCTGTCCTGCAGAACCCCCTTAACATCACTGTTATCTGTGTAACCTGCCTGCAGTGAAAGAAGACTTGCGACTATCTGGAGGTTGTTCTTGACCCTGTGGTGGATCTCCCTTAGAAGAACGTCCTTTTCATGGAGTGATTCGATGATCCTGTTTTTCAGGAGGATCCTCTGCAGTCCATCGGATATTTCATTTGACAGGACCTCGAGGAACTCTCTTTTTCTGGTAGGTTCATCTCCCCGGAGTATCAGAACGCCCCTGTACTCATCCTCGATGATTATGGGAATTTCAGCCCTCCTTTCATGGCATTTCACCACTCCTGTGGATGGTATGGTGTCCGGGGCCTTTAATGAACCCCTGCTTACCGTTATATCAGGGTCCTTCATGTGTACTGCGGCTGAGTCAAAGTCTGTGTACTCTGTTATAAGATCAATAACCTCTTCAAGGAAGTCTTCAGGTTTTTCTCTCTCCGATGATTTCAGTATGAGGTTTATGAGTTTGAGGTTGTTCCTGTGTTCCTTTATCCTGTTCCTGTAGTTTATCTGGTTCACTGCAAGGTCATAGTAGTGCAGTATGTGCCTCAGTGCCCGGAGGTCATGGTCCCTGAATTCTCCCCTGAGTGTTATCACTGCGCCTGTGTCCTCTGATGAGAGGTGTATGAGCCTTCCGGATTGACTTATTCCCTCCGGGGGTTCTTCTTCCACCCCTATTTGACCATCCCTGATAACAGTGTTTCCAAGGCTTATCATCCCTCCAGTTGCCCCTGTCAGTTCACATATGAGTTTAAGCACGTCCTCGGTGAATCTGTCCGCATCCTCCGAGGATACCGCGATGGGATGTATCTCGCTCAGGAGTTTCCTGACCCTGAGCTCCCTTTTCAGTCTCCGCTGGGACCTTTTAAGGCCTGTTATATCATTGAAGCTCAGCACCGTCCTGTCTGAACCTGGAAGATCACCCCTGTGGACTATCATGTGGAGGAGTTCTCCATTGGACCTTATCCTGAGATGTGTTCTCCCTGAGTCAGAGAGTCCTTCAAGTCTATGGATGTCGTCAGGGTGTATGATGCCTTTGAGGTTGAACCCGTCCTGTATGTTGAGGGTCTCCCTGAATGCCCTGTTTGACTTCAACACGCGCCATTTCCTGTCGAGGACCGCTGTTGGTGTTGCCCTGTTCTCGAATATCGCCCTGTAATTTTCCCTTGATCTTTCAAGCTTCTTCTCTGTCTCAATGTAGTCTGTGATGTCTCGTATTATCTCTATGGCGCCGATTACCTCGTCCTTTTCATTATATATGGGTGATGCCCTTAGATGGAAGTGTTTGCCCATTCCCTTTACATGGACCTCTGCATTGAGGAGGTCACCATCCCTGGTGAGGTGAAGGTACTGCCTGGGGGCTCTTCACCTGTGAGTATGGATTCCAGGAGGCCTGGTGTCCTGCGGGAGTAGAAGGGGAGTGCGTATTCCCTGTTACCCCTCCCGATTATCTCATCCCTTTTAATACCTGTCAGCTTCTCCATTGCACGGTTCCAGGCAATCACCCTGCCCTCAGTGTCTATGGCGAAGGTTGCATCCGGGATTGACTCGAAAAGGTCCCTGAATTTCCGGTGCTCCGCCTTTATCCGCTGATGGGCCCTGTAGGGTTCTGACATGTCCTTGATTATTGCCATGAGAACATCCCCTGATCTGTTAAGGGTGACCCTTGCAGGGAACTGTTCTCCTGTCATCTTACGGTGGGTCCAGTTGAATTCATAGGCACCCTCACGGCTGGCCCTTTCCATGAGTTCATGGGCCAGTTTATCTGATCTCCTCCCGCCCTGGTATTCCGGGGAGAGGTCCCATGGGTGTCTTCCTGTTATCTCATCCTTATCTGCCCTGAAGAGCTTCCTGGCCCTCCTGTTGCACTGGATTATCCTGTCATCCCTTATGATGAACATGGCGTCTCCTGCATTTTCAAAGAGCTCCCTGTACCTGAGGTCTGCTGCTTCGAATTTTCGCTCGGACTCCATACGCCTCAGGGTCCCAGCCAGTGTTGATGCGATCTCATCAATGACCCTGGTTTCGGTTTCATCCATGATTCCGCCTGCTACCATGATGTATGATTTCCTGAGGGGGACTTCGGTGACATAGACCCCCATTTCACCATCCCTTTTTAATCCAGTGGTGAACTTGCCAGGGGGTCTTTCCCCTTCATCCTCAAGTGTCATGAATTCATCATCAAGGATGGCTGCGTACGAATAACCCGCACTGACAAGTTCCCTGCAGATTCCCCTCATGAGCTGGGGCGGCTCTGAGGATACTGCGGCCAGGTGGTTTATTTCACTGAGGAGTTCAAGACACCTTCTGTTTCTCCTCAGTTTCTCAGCTAGTACCTTCTCTTCTGTCACATCCCGGAACATGGAGAAGCAGGTCCCTGAGTCTGGGTCGTCCAGGGGGTGTCCTTCCATTATGAGCCACAGTGTTTTCCCGTCAGCCCCTGTGAATCTAAGCTCGTGGCTCCCCCTGGAGCCTTTCCTGCATGAATCGATTAACCTTGTGAATCTCTCCCTTTCATCCGGGTGTAGGAATTCCCTGATGTTTCTTCCGATGATTTCATCGGTGCCTGCTGAGAGTATCCTGGCCATCCTCTCGTTGCAGTACTGTATGAGCCCATCATGCCTCAGGATGCAGACACCATCACTGGTTGTATTGAGTATTCTTCTGTAGCGTTCATTTGCAGATAAAAAGAGTCTCCAAATCCTGTTCCTGTCAACCGAGAGTCTTATTATGTATTCAAGTTCCCCTGAGTCAGGGGGTTTCAGGAGGAATGCGTCGGGTTCAGCCCCTGATGCCCTTTCAAAGACATCTCTATCGGCTTGTGATGTTATGAAGATCACCGGGACGTCAGCGTGGGATTTTATGATCCTCGCAGTTTCTATACCATCATCGCCTGATTCAAGGACTGTTTCCATGATTATTATGTCCGGTTTCACTGACAGGGCTGTTCTGATAGCCTCCTCACTGTTTCCTGCCTTCCATACACGGTACCCCATTGATTCAAGGAGTTTTTCAATTTCCATTGATGTGACGGTGTCATCAACAACAATGAGGCAGATAACATACATGTATATCTACTTTTCTCATTAGTATTAACATTTTTCATTTAACTGGAATGGAAAGATGTATTAATCAACCACTTTCATGTATACTGTTAGTGGGATTCTGAGTGCTCTATTCAAGTTCATATTCCAGCTTCAGGATCATCTCCCTTATCCTCTGGATCCTCTCCTCTGAAGCGTCCCAGTATCCCCTCTCATATGTTTCAAGGAGTATCTCACCCATCCTCATGGTTGCAAAGGGGTTGTTCTCAGAGAGCCTCCTCATCATCTCAGGGTCAAGGAGGAGGGTGTCTGCCACATCATCATAGACCCAGTTCTCAACACTCCCCGTGGTCGCCGAGAAACCAAGGAGGTGCTCCACACGGTCCTTAACATTCTTTGCACCGTGATGGTCATGGGCGAGCATCCCCTCAAGCCAGGCAGGGTTCAGGAGGCGTGTCCTTGCAGCTCTACCTATAACCTCCTCGAGTCCTTCAAGGTAGATTTCATCCTCTGTTGAATCAAGAACCCTGACACTGCATGACCCCCCAAGGTTCCTTACAGATGCCGTGAGGCCCCCCATGAACTCGTAGTAATGGTCCAGGTCCGTCACCTCATACTCCACGTTATCCCTCTCCTGGGCAACAACATCAACCCTCCTGAGGTTCCTTCTGAAGTCCTCCCCGGCCTCAGAAACCCCTGAGGGCAGGTACGCATGGCACATGTCATCAATGTATTCAAGGGCAAGTTCCTCCTCCGACTCCCATGAACCGGTCCCGATCATGTCCGGGAGGCTGCTGGCGTATTCTGAGGGTGCCGGTCCAAATATCCTTGCCGGTGGTGTGTTGGAGCCGTCCTCCATGATGTGCTTCAGGACATAGTTGTCTTCAGGGTCCTCATCAAGTTTTGAAACCTCCGTGATGGCCCTGTTAATGATCTCTATCTGGTTTCCGAGGGTGTCCCTGAATATTCCGCAGATGTTGATCAGGACATCCACCCTTGGATGTCCAAGCTCCTCCAGGGGGATGACGTCCAGGTTCCTGGCCCATGGACCGTACCTGCTGTCCAATCGGACCCCGAGGAGTTCAAGGATCATTGAAACCGTGTCACCGCCGGTCTTAAGGGTTTCGAATCCCCATAGTACAAGCGCAACCGTTTCAGGGTATCTGCCGTGCTCACTGAAGTAATCCTCCAGCAGCAGCCGCGCCGCCCTCCTCCCCCTTGATTCCGCAGCGGCGGTGGGTATCTTCATGGGGTCGAAGGCGTACATCGAATACCCTGTCGGGTAGGTCTCAGGGTCCTTTACAGGGTCACCGCCTCGTGAGGGCCTTACGTATTCACCTGAAAGGGCTCTCATTATGGCCTCAGCCTCCCCTGTGAAGTTGCATCGGCTGCAGATGCTCATAACCCATTCCCTGTAATCCTCAGGGAGCTCAGTCTCTTCACCGCGTATTATCTTCCTGATTATAGACTCAGCCTCATCCTCTATAAGCCGGGCCCTGGATGTGTCCTTCACCTCAGCGTAGTCCAGTCCCATCCTCTCAGCTATTATTGAATGGATTGAGGGGTGTTCACGGTCGAATCTCAGGACGCCCATGAGGTAGCTTACCAGTTCGTCCTCTGTCCATTCACGGTTCATGACATGGAGGCCTCCGGGTATGAGGCGCCTCCTCATACGGTAGATCTCCCTTTCAATCCCGGCCACGTCAGCCGGGAGGTTGAGTTCGGATGCCCTTTCAAGTATGAGCTTCTCTGCCTCATCTGAGCCGTCACGCCACTCCTCTATGAGTTCTTCGAGTCTCAGGTAGTCCCCATAGAGCCCTGATGGCCTCATTGGTGGTGATGCATGGGAGACAGGGAGGGCGTAGGATCTCCGCCTTGCTATGGTTGACTCGGAGGTGTTACCCGCCCAGTAGTAGTAGATGTTTGGGAGTTCGCCTATCAGGATGTCGGGGTAGCATTCAGGGCCCAGACCTGTTTCCTTTCCAGGGAGAAACTCCAGGGTGCCGTGCATTCCGAAGTGGACCACAGCGTCAATGTTCCTCTGAAGGTAGGCGTAGAATGCGAGGTACTGATGGTGGGGTGGGATGTCCCTCCTATGGTAGGCTTCAGCCTCCTGAACACCCCTTGATGGCTGTAGGGCTATGTAGACCGATCCCAGTTCAAGGATGGGTATTATTATCCCCTCATCGTTCACCATGATTTCACCTGGTGATTCGCCCCAGTGTTCCCTGACATCCTCCTGGATGCCCTCGGGGAGGGTCCTGAACCATCTCATGTACTCATCCAGAGGGAGGCGCATCCCTCCGCTTTCAATGTACACTGGACTGTTCATAATTCCCTCATCCATGAGGATCTCTTTCAGCGGCCTTTCCGGGATCCTGACCCTGTAGCCCCTATCCTTCAGTTCCTTGAGGAATATTTCAAGGCTTTTCAGAACGTCAAGGTAGCCTGCGTTTCCAAGGTTTGCCTCGCCTGGAGGGTAGTCGTAGATTATTATGCCGATTCGCTTCTCATTGTTCTCCTTCTCCCTTAGCTTCAGCCAGTTAAGGATCCTTGCAGCGAATCTGTCCATTCTTTCAGGGAGGACCTCCACCAGGCGCACCTCACCGAGGTCCTCATCCTTCATGGTCCTCATCCCTGCAGTGAAGAGGGGTTCGAAGCCGCCGTCAAGTTCTGGGAGGGTGATTCCAAGGATTATCTCCATTGGGTTCAGGCCAGGGAGTTCAGCCTCCCATTCATCAAGGTCTGTTTCATAGCCCCTGAGGCATATCAGGTAGGGTGCGTTTATCCCTGAGAGGATCTTCCTGGTCTCTGCAGGGTCACCGCCTAGTGGTCCGCCGTTTAGCTGGAAGTACTGCATGTTTATGAAGATGTCCACGTCATCCATGTATTCCTTTATTGCTCTGAGGTTGTTCTCAACGTCTGAGAAGACCGCGGTGCAGTTCACCCTTCCATGGAGCCTTGCGTAGAGTTCCTCCACAAGGGGCCTTGTATCATCAAAGTGCATCCCTGAGTAGAAGAGCATACCCACCGTTGGGAGGTCCGGGTCGAAGCCCGAAGCCCTCCTGTAGGATTCAAGATCGGTATAGAATCCCCTGAAGGGGAGGTAGAGCCCATACGAGGGTACCTCCATGGGTTCATCGTAGGGGATTTCAAGGTCCGTGTACCTGTTGAGTATGAAGAGCAGCATGTTCCTGAGGTTTTCAGGGTCGCCTCCAGCATAGTAGTCCATGATCCTGAACCAGTTCTCAAGGTCCTCCCTTATATCATCCGAGCCATGGATTCTAATGATGCTTTCAGCGTCCCTCCTCCTTACCTGCCGGTCGATTCCCTGGGGGGCCCTTTCAAGGATTTCTCTAAGATCAAGTTTGCCCATTGATGTGATGGAGAGGATATGGTTGCTGCCCCAGACAAGGCTTATAACGGTCCTGTCCATGCCCCTGAGTATCCCTGGAAGTTCCCTTCCTATCCTCTCATCACCCCTTATATCCACAAGTATAACATCGGATTCAGCAACCTCCTCCCCGAGTTCATCAAGGGGTGCGTGGGGGTCCTCATATTTTTCAAGGTATATCTTTCTTATTCTGAGTATCTCCCCATGCTCCTCCTTATCCTGGTTATGGCCTCCTTAAGGGAGGCTGTATTGTTTATCGTGGTAACTGCAAGTATTTTTTTCATACAAGATCACCCTTATCCTTGTTTACCTGGCGTCCATTCCTGAGGACCATGATGTCATCTGCCACCATTGAAAGGAATTCATGGTCATGTGTTATTATCATGACGGCCACTCCCATCTCCCTTAGCCTTTCTATCCAGGAGGCTAACCTTTTCATGTTATCAAGGTCCATCCCCGTGGTTGGTTCGTCCATGATTATAACATCGGGTTTCCTGTAGAGGAAGACCGATATTAGCGTCCTCTGCTTCTCACCCCCGCTCAGTGAATGGGGGTGCCTGTGGATGTGCCTGTGGAGGTTCATGGTTCTCAGGACATCCTCCACGTCCCCGGGATTGTAATCCTCCACCCCGAAGGTTATCTCCCTTTCAACGGTGTCCATGAAGAGCTGGTGGTCAGGGTCCTGCATAACCAGACCGACGCTTCCACGGACCTCAACTCTTCCCCTGTGGGGTTTCAGGAGCCCTGCTATTAGTCTTGCAAGGGTTGTCTTCCCTGAACCGTTGGGTCCTGTGACTCCGAGTACCGTGCCGCCGTCAAGTTCAAGGTTTATGTCCTCCAGTCTGAACCCGTCCCCGTAGCTCCTGGAGAGCCCAGATGTCCTCAGAAGCGTTCTTCCTTTTCTGTTTCTCTTATTGAGGCTGAATTTCCTTTCAGGGCTTCTGAGGCCGTACCTCTCTCTGAAGTCCCTATCCATAAGTTCATCAGCGTCTCCTTCATGGATTATCCTTCCCTCCTCCATGACTGCCACCCTGTCGAAGACCTCAGGGACCCTGAAGGTTCTGTGGTCTATGAGTATGAGGGTCCTGCCTGTGAGGTTCTCAAGGACCCTGAAGAAGTCCTCTGTTGCCTGGGGGTCGAGGTTGGCTGTTGGTTCATCCATCACAATAACCTCAGGGGACATTGAGAGCTGTGATGCTATTGCAACCCTCTGCTTTTCACCCGCCGAGAGGTTGAAGACGCTTTCATGCCTCTTATCCTCAAGGCCAACCATCCTGAGGGCCTCCTCAACCCTCTCATCAACGTCATCAAGTCCAAGGTTCTCTGGGCCTAGGGAGACCTCCTGGTCCACCTTGAGGGTGAAGAACTGTGATTCAGGGTTCTGGAAGACGTATCCCACCTCGGCTGCAAGTTCCCTGATGGGGGTGGACCTCGTGTCCTTCCCGTTCACGGTAACTCTTCCCTGGAAGTTCCCCCTGGTTATGTTTGGTATTATGCCTGTGATGGCAGCTGCAAGGGTTGACTTTCCGCTCCCGCTTCTGCCTGTTACAAAGAGTGATTCACCCGCCTTAACCTTCAAGTTAACACTGTCCAGCGCCCTCTCCCTCTGGTGGGGGTAGCTGTAGCGGACGTCCTCAACTGATACCATGAGCAAGGTGGATCACCTCACGATTTCAATTAACTTTATGGATGAGAGGAACAGTGCAAATAGGACCATGAATGCAAGGTCCCTCCCGTTAAACTCCATGGGTGTGTTATGCCTTCTTCCAGGGTCGAATCCCCTTGACTCTGCTGCTACTGCAACCTCATCCGAGATCTTAACCGCCCTTATGATGAGGGGTACTATGAGGCCCCTGTAGAGTATTGATGGGCTGAACAGCATCCTGAAGCCTGAGAGATTAACCCTGAGTTTGAGGGAGTCACATATGGCTGCGGTTTCAAGTGCAAGGACGGGTATGTACCTGAGGGTCACGGTGAGTGTGAATATGATTTCACCGGGGATCTTCAGGGACTCCATGGCTGATGCAAGCTGTAGGGGTGATGTTGTGAAGGCGAAGAAGATGCCGGCCCCTGATATGATGAAGAACCTTGCAAAGAACTGGCTGAAACCCATTGCATAGCCGATGCCCCCGCCTGTAAAGGATGCCAGCATGACCGAGACAAGCCAGAAGAATACTATGAGTGAGAGGAAGGGGATGGATGCCCTGAGGGCCCCTGAGAGTACTATGAAAACCAGGAAGATGAGGCCCATGGTGATGAGGAGCATGAGGTCGGAAACCATCACTGATAGTGCTGTGGCCCCTACTACCGCCATGAGCTTCGCAACAGGGTTTATGTCCCTGAAGAACCCTCCTCCGCCGGCTGTGAATGGTGAGAAGAGGCTTTCGAAATCCAATTATGGATCCTCCTACTGAAGTGCTCCTGCCATCCGGAGTTCGGTTATGATACCGTAACCGACAAGGGCTCCGAGCATTGCAAGGAACGCCACGGTAACCGCTGATGCAAGGATAAGGAGGGGTGCCAGCATGAAGGTTGAGAATCCCAGGAGGAAGGGGAATGTGAGGATGACCATTGTCTCGATGAACTTGGCGGCCCCGCAGCCCATGAGGAGGGAATTCCTTGATGAGTATCCCCCGTATACAGCTGCCACCGAAGCATCACCTGCAAGTCCCCCCAGGAATGTTGCCGGGAGGAGGGGGAGGAAGGCGGGCATTATAAGGCCACATATTATCCCGTTAACGAGGCCTATGATTGTGAAGGTCCCTATCTTCCCCACCCTTGCAAGGCCTATGCTTATCACTATGCATACGAAGAATGCCGATGCAACCGATTTAAGGGCATCTACAGGGGTGAGTGCGGATACACCCAGGATGGTGATGGTCTGGACTATGTACATGAGGGCTATTATGAGTCCCGTGAATGCAAGATCCGATGTTGTGAATTTCTCGAATTTAAACATTGAAAACCTCCTATATGAGTATATCGTCAAGGTAGAGGACCTCTGATGTGAAATTCGCCGCTATATCCTCAAGGATTCCAAGGCTCCTTGCTGATGGCTCTGCATTCACGAATATCATGTTCACCCTATCAAGTTCCGGTGCGAGCATCCTGATGTCCTCCTCAAGGTTGGAGTTGATGAAGACGTTGCAGCGGCCGTCCGAGATTACGATGATGGTGGCTGCATCATCTTTATGTGAGGCAGAAACCTCAGCCGCGAGCTTCAGGGCGGGTGTCAGGGGTGTCCTTCCACCTGACGAGAGCTCCTCAAGGGCTTCTTCAACTGATTCATAGTTTGATGTTGGTTCAACCACGAGCTCCGCCTTATGGCCCCTGAATGCAATGAGGGCCACACGGTTCCTCTTCTCATAGGAGTCCCTGAGTATGAGCCATGATGCGGTCTTTGCGAATTTTATCTTCCTTTCGAGGCGCATGGATGATGATGTGTCAAGGACGATTATGTAGAGTGTCTCGGCCCTCCCAGCCCGGACCTTCTCCATGAGGTGTTCCGGGAGGACCACGGGGCTTCCATCTGCAGCCGCCCTCTTTATGGTTGCATCCATGGCTATGCTTTCATGTTCAGGGTTCGGTCTTGCACGGACGTACTTCCCCTTTCTTGCCTCAACGGCCCTGCTGGTCTTTCCCTGGAGGGCGCCCCTGAGGTCTGTGGCTTCAAGGTTCAGTTTAAGTTTCCGGTTCCGATCAATCCCTGTGTCCTCATCCTCCAGTTCACCGTCCATGATATCCTGGATCATGTCCTGGTCGAGTTCCTGTTCCCTCTGGAACGGGAGCTGTTTGAGCCTGTGCTTCATTGCAAGGAGTGCTGCCTCCCTTACATCATCATCAGTGACCCTTTCCCTCCCCTTTAAGGCCGCCATGGTCCTGGCTGTCCTTGCTGTTATGATGTCAGCCCTGTGGGTCCTAATCCCTAGGGCAGATGATATTCTGACTATCAGTGAAAGGGCGCCTTCAGGGACTTCAACATCTGGGAGGATTCTGCGGGCCCTCATAATCTTTGTTCTGAGCGCCTCCTGTTTTTTCATGAATTTCCTGTGAAATGACTCGGGGTCTTCCTGGAATTCAACTGCACGTTTTATAACCTCTATCCTGTCATCGGGATCCATGAGGGCCTCCACATCTACATAGAGACCGAACCTGTCTATTATCTGGGGTCTAAGGTCTCCCTCCTCAGGGTTCATTGTACCTGCAAGTATGAACCTTGAGGGGTGCATTATGGATATCCCTTCACGTTCAATGATGTTCATGCCCATGGCCGCTGCATCAAGGAGTGTGTTCACAACATAATCGTCCAGGAGGTTAACCTCGTCGATGTAGAGGATGTTCCCGTTGGCCCTGGCGAGTATTCCTGGTTCAAGGGCCTTTATACCATCCCTAAGAGCCCTCTTTATGTCCAGTGAACCAACGACCATGTCCTCTGTTGCTGATACTGGAAGATCAACCACCTGCATCCTGACGGGCTTTGAAGGGAGTCTTCCTTCCCTCCTGAGCCTTTCCTGGCATTCCTGACAGAGCTCTCCTCCAGTGGGGTCGCAGCCGAATCTGCATCCTTCAACCACGGGGCGTTCAGGTAGGAGTTCCCTGAGGGATCTTACTGCGGTGGACTTTCCTGTCCCCTTATCACCCCTTATAAGTACTCCACCAATCTTCGGGTTGATTGCGTTAAGTATGAGGGCCTTCCTGAGTAGCTCCTGGCCCCTGATTGCTGTGAAGGGAAATACATGTGGATCAAAAATTATCACCTGTAATCCACTATTCCCCAGGAAGTATTTAATAATTTCTGAAATAAAAATAGTATTACTTATCTTTTGTTAATACAGGAAAAAGTAATAATCATGGTAATAATCATGGCATGTGGTAAATGTTCCCCCTAAAAGAAATCAGGGTTAATTTAGAATAAAAAGAACGGATGGACTGAAAAAATACTCCAGGGAGATTTTCATGAAACCTGCCGGTAGACCTCAAGTATCCTTTCAATCTGCTTCAGTGTACTGAATGATTTCGCCACTCGCAGTCCCCTCTCCCTCATAGACTCAACCTCTGACCTGTTTTCCGGGTCAAGTACCCTTCTTATCTTCTCCCTCAGGGCATCAGGATCCCCTGGTGGTACGCTGTAGCCGGTCTCTGACTCCCTTACAAATTCCTTAAGACCCCCTACTGCAGTTGCAATGGTTGGAGTGCCACATGCAAGGGCCTCCAGTGCAACAAGACCAAAGGGCTCCTCAAGGGATGGTAAAACAAAAACATCTGCAGCATTCATCCAGATAGCAACCTCACTATAGGATACGGGTCCAGTGAATTCCACATCAGCATCCAGAGACCCTGAAACCTCCCTTAGGGTATCCATGTACTCCCTGTCCACAGCCGCCCCCAGTATTATGCATTTAACATCAACAAACTCCGGACCCTCAAGGGCCCTCAGGAGGTATAACACTCCCTTACGTGGTATTATGTTCCCAACGAACAGGACTATTCTTTTATTACCCGAGAGGCCAAGCCTTTCCCGGCACCTTTCCCTATCCAGCGGTCTGAAAACCCCTGTGTCAACGCCCATGTTGATTATATGCACCCTCCCCCCGTCAACCCCAAATTCGTTCACAAGCTTGTCCCTGATATCCCTGCTAACAGCGATTACTGCGGCGGCCCTCCTGAGGATGAAGCCTGAAATTTTAAAGAGGATGGAGTTCCTTCTTGCAAGGTTATTGATATCACCCCCGTGGACCGTTACTATGAGGGGTCTGGCTGTGAGCCAGTGGCATATAAGGCCTATGAATCCCGTGGGGAATACATAGTGGGCGTGGATCACATCAAAGGGTTTCCGCAGGGAATACCACACCGACCGTAAAAGCAGGGATCCATACTTGTATATAAGGCGTGGCAGGCCCTTCCCGGGGTCAGTGTTTGCAACAACAAACTGTTCAAGGTCGGTATGGTCTCTGAATGCATCCACATGAACCTTAATGAAACTACCGAAGGATTTATTCTCTTTACTGGGATACATGTTTGATATCACAAGAACTCCCTTCACAGGTAACACCTCATCATAAAGATAACACAGTTCAGGATGTTTAATATAATCTCAGCTGAGGCTTTAAAGATTCCGCAGAGACCATATTCTTTTTCAATATGGGTCCTGAAAAAGACGCCGCAGCAGCTGGCAGGAAGGCAATGCCATGTCCTCTTATAATTTCAAAAATCTTCCAAGGGACTCCAGGGCCCTCAGGCGGTCTTTCCTATCGATCCCTGCATCCTCAATGGCATTTCTCAGGTAATCCCCCGTGGAGTCATAGGTCTCCCTGTCCACAGGGTAGGGGTGGCCGTCCTTTCCCCCGTGGGCGTAGCTGTACCTCGCAGGGTCCCTCCAGCTGGCCCTCTCACCATAGACCAGCTCCGCCACAAGGGCAAGGGCACGTATCTTCTTCGCCCCAAGACCCTCCACCATGACAAGTTCCTCATAGTCTGATGGCTGCAGCTCATGGGCCCTTTCAAGTACGGCCATATCCCCCTCAGAGAGTTCAACATGGTGATGGGCCGGCATGTCAAGGACGTTGAAGTCGAAGAGCGTCCTCTGACCCGTCAGGTACCTCCTGATATGTTCGGGTCCGTCGCATACAAGGTCCACGCTGACCCTCCTTGCACCCCTGCTCATGGGTGAGGTCATGTCAAGGACCTCATCAAATCTTCTATCGGATGAGATTCCTGTGTGGGGGTTCTCTGTGTACTCATCAACCCCTGAACCGAGCCAGTGGTACCTCCTGGCGTAGCCACCCCCAGAGTTGAGGCCCTGCTGGATCACCGTCCATTCACCATCCCCATCAACCATGAAGGTGTGCTGGTAGAGCTGGAAGCCGTCCTGGATGCAGCTGTTATCCACCCTTGCAGAGATTCTGCTTGCATACTGCAGCCCGGAGCTGTCAAGGCCAAAGAGTTCACCCGCCCCCTCAAGTTCATGGATGGTCCTCCTTGAGGCCCTCCCCTTACCACCTGCAACGAGTATACCATGCCTTTCAGGGTCAAGGGCTGATTTGAGGGCTCCGCATGTTGTTGTGGTTGTCCCTGATGAGTGCCAGTCAAAGCCTATTACACATGAGAAGGCCTGGAACCAGAAGGGATCTGATATCCTTGATATGAACTCTGAGGTCCCGTACTCCTCGATTATGACCTCTGCAATGGCCCCTGAGAGTTTAATCATCCTCCTCATGAGCCATGCCGGTGGGTGGCCCCCGTGGAGGGGCAGGTTGGCGATGCCTGTTCTTCTCATGGTATCCTCCGTGCCCGTCCCAGAAATCAAGGTGAGGATCCATGATATTCCAAACCATAATCGGATCCTGCTGAAAGCTCAGTCTGGACGATAACATCTCCAGTTACTTCACACCAAACCTGAAGAGGCACCTTTCTCCCCCGTTCACGATGCGGTCCATAACCTCAAAGTTTCCTGGAAGTTTGCTCCATCCGAAGCTTAACCTGAGGATTCCCTCACAGTTAAGACAGAAGCCCGGATTCTTCCTGGCATCCTCGAACCACGGGCAGTTTTCAAATTCAACGTAGACGTTTTTATCATCCTCAAGGAACCCCACCCTCACCGTGAAGTTCTCAAATATATCCGCAACCCATGTAAGGTAGGCCTCAAGGCTGTCCTCATCGGAGTATTCCTCCATGTGGGCCTTAAATCCCGGTGCGAGTTCCTCTGTGATCCTCTCCCTGAATATGGCTGATAGAAGTTTCCTGATGGCATCCTCATCTGCTTCGGCCGATGGCATTGCATTGATGATGAAGTTGTAGAAGTCTGAGATTATCTGCTTCTTCATCAGCTCCTTCTCCCTCATGGCGGCCCGGTGTCTGTATATGGCCATCTCTATATTTGCGTTGAGCTCAGAGGATTTGAAGGGTTTGACTATGTAACCGTAGGGCTCGGTGACCTTGGCGCGTGTGAGCATCTCCTCATCGGCGTAGGCTGTCAGGTAGATTATGGGTATGTTGAACCTGTCCCTGATCTTCCTGGCCGCCTCTATACCGTCCATTTCACCCTTGAGGACAATGTCCATGAGGACAAGGTCCGGTTCATGGATCTTACTGGCCCTTATGGCGTCTTTGCCTGTTGAGACTGTATCAACAACCTCATGACCCATTGTCTCAAGTTTATGTTTTATTCCCATGGCAACTATTGCCTCGTCCTCAACAACAAGAATTCTGGCCATAAAAATACCTCTTGACTATCAATCAGATATTGTCTTCCTTCACTGACGATTAAGGAGGGCTGTTACCCCCATCATATTTCATGTATCTGTAAGTCCTTGCAGATTACAGCAGATGCCCTCAGAACCTCCTGTGGTATTCAACTTCGGTGAAGGTTATTATGAACTCCGCTGGCCTTTTGATTTCAAGTTCCCCGTTTATCTGCTCCACAAGGTTCTTAACTATCCGCAGCCCCAGGGTGTTCACCCTTTCCGGGTCAAGGTCCTCTGGCAGTCCCACGCCATCATCAGATATCAGCATCCTGTAGCAGTCCCCCCTTCTTTTAACCTCAACCGTGACCTCACCCTCACCGTCAGGGAAGGCGTATTTAAGGGAATTTGATACCAGTTCATTGATTATGAGGCCGCATGGGATGGCTGTCTCTATGTTGAGCCTTATATCCTCAACCTTTACCCTTGCATTCACCCTTTTTCCGGTTCCATAGGACTCCAGGAGGTCCCCGATGAGCGTCTTGATGTAGTCCCTGAGGTTTATGCTGGACACATCCCTTGACTCATAGAGTTTCTCGTGTATGAGGGATATGGCGTCTATCCTGTGCTGGCTCTCCCTGTAGAGTTCCTCAAGGCGGGGGTCGCTGGTTGTGGATGCCTGGAGCATCAGCAGCGTTGATATTATCTGGAGGTTGTTCTTGACCCTGTGGTGGATCTCCCTTAAAAGGAGTTCCTTCTCCCTCAGGGACTTTCTGAGGCGTTCCTCCACCATCTTCTTCTTTGTTATGTCCATGAGGGATATGAGGCATTTTTCACCTGGAAGGGTGACCATGGTTGCAAAGAAATTCCCCTCATCACCCCTCCTGCTCTGAAGCCTGACTTCAAAGTTTCTGGGTATTGCATCGGGTTTTAAGAGCCTGAGCTTGTGGTATGCCTCGATCCTCCCCCTGTCTGATGGATCAACAAAGTCTGTGAGTTTCATCTGCCCCTGAATCTCACCCCTGCTGTAACCTGAGAAACTCTCGAAGGCGCCGTTAACAAGTTCTATTACCATGTCACTGCCACAGATCAGTGTAAGTGTACCTGTGTTCTCAAATATGACCCTGTACTCCTCCTTCCTGGATTTGAGTTCCTTTTCAATGTGTTTCTGGTAGGTTACATCCTTACCCAGGAGGTAGATGATCTTCTCCCCGCCCATGTCCACGGCCGTCATGGACACGTCCAGCAGACGACCCCTCAATCCAACATTGAACTTCACAAGGCCGCTCTCACCATGGGTGAAAAGCTTCCTGAAGTCATCCTCCCTTACCCATTCACGGAGGTTCTTTCCTGTGATATCCTCATGGAATGATTTCAGGAACCCGGCGGCGGCCGGGTTGACGTCGAGGACGGTTCCATCGGTTGCGCAGATGAATATGGGGTTCCCTGATTTCTCAAAGAGGGCCCTGTATTTCCTTTCACTCTCCTCAAGGGCCCTCTGGGCCTCTTTGATCTTCCTCTCCTCAGCAGCCTCATCAAGGGCTCTCCTTACTGCAAGGGGGAGCTTTGAAAGGTTGCTCTTCAGCACGTAATCCGTTGCCCCGGCCTTCAGCATCTCAACAGCGAATTCTTCCCCTATCTTCCCGCTCACAAATATAAAGGGTATGTCATTTTTTTCCTTGACTATTTTAAGGGCTGACACCCCGTCAAAGCTGGGGAGGGAGTGGTCTGCCAGGACTATGTCAGGTTTGAATTCATCAAGGGCCCTTCTGAAGGAATCCTCATCATCTGCTGTGACATGGTCAAACTCAATACCGTCCCTTTTAAGTTCCCTTACGATGAGCTCTGCATCAATGGGTACGTCTTCAAGTATCAGCACCTTAACCCTGTCTGCCATTCTAAATCCTCTGAAAGATTCCCTGCTATTCAGGTGGCTGGTTTATAAGCATCCAGTAGAAGCCGAGGGTGGACACGGCACTTATAAACTCATCAAACTCCACCGGCTTGCTGACGTAACTGTTAACTCCAAGCTTATAGCTCTCAACTATGTCCTCATCCTCCTTGGAGGATGTGAGTACCACTACGGGTATCCTGCTTGCTGTCTCATCCCTCTTGATTTCCTGGAGGACTTCAAGCCCATCGACCTTGGGCATCCTGAGGTCCAGGAGGATGAGCTTCGGTATGTTCCCGGGGTCCCTGTCTGCGTACTTTCCCCTTGCAAATATGTAATCAAGGGCCTCTTCACCATCCTTAACCCAATGAAGCTTGTTTGCAAGGTTGTTCTTCTTAAGTGCCCTCATGGTAAGCTCTGCATCTGTTGGGTTGTCCTCAACCAGCAGTATGTCCGCATCAATCATTCTCTCACCGCCTTTGGAAGTGTGAAGTAGATGGTGGCTCCCCTGTCAACTTCACCCTCACCCCAGACCCTTCCTCCATGCCTCCTTATAATCCTCTGGACTATTGAAAGCCCCACGCCGGTGCCCTCGAATTCATCGGAGCTGTGGAGTCTCTGGAAGAGTCCGAAGAGTTTATTCACATACTTCATATCGAAGCCGGCCCCGTTGTCCCTGACGTAATACACGTATTCATCGTCCTCCTCATAGAAGCCAACCTCTATCCTTGCAGGGTTCCTCTCCCGGGTGAACTTGATGGCGTTGGAGAGGAGGTTGCTGAGCACCTGGGTCATGAGGGCCCGGTCCGCATAGGCCGGGGGAAGATCAGCAACCGAGAACTCTATGGCCCTGTCCTCCTGATCTGCAAGTTCCCTGTATACGGACTCTGTAAGGGCCTTCATGTCGAGCCTGTCAAGTTTCATATCCTGTCTTCCGGCCCTTGAGAGCATGAGTATGTCATCGATGAGCTGCCCCATCTTCTTGGTGTTATCCCTTATGATTCCAAGGAGCCTGACACCCTCCTCATCAAGTTTGTCCTCATAGTCCTCCACGAGTATCCTTGAAAACCCATCTATCGCCCTCAAGGGGACCCTGAGGTCATGGGATACAGAGTATGCGAAGGCTTCAAGCTCCTTATTTGCATCTTCCAGTCTCTCTGCCTGCCTTTTAAGTTCCCTGTTAAGTTCCCTCAGGGACCGGACCTTCTCAACCCTCTCAATGAGAAGGGCCACCATGACTATGAAGAGCATCAGGAGAACCAGCCTGAAGAGCTCATCGGGGAGGTTAATTCCGGCTGCACCGGCCATTGGCTGGATAAGAATAAGCGCCGTGAAGACTGCCACTAGAAGCAGGGCCATTCTCACAGACTTCAGAGAGGGTCGTCCAATGGTTATGAGGGGTAGAAACATTGCGATTCCAGGATTCCAGTTAACTGCAAGCATCATGATGGATGCTGCAATGATCATCGAGATCTCCTCAAGGTATTTCATGATTACCACATAGAATTTCTGTGCCACTTCATATAAAAAATTTCCTCAATTCTCTGCTGCTGTGAAAAATAGGGGAATGATCTCAGGATAATGGTCTGAAAGCCCTTTACTAAGTCCTGGAGGGAGAAATGGATGATCATGGAGGGAATTATTTGGCCGTGTCCTTCTCGGCCACCTCACCCCCGGAGGATCTTTCAGCGAGGACCTCCCTCAGGAAGCGGCCTGTATGTGTCCCTGAAGCTGCAACCTCCTCAGGTGTCCCCTCTGCAACCACAAGTCCTCCACGGTCACCTCCCTCTGGGCCCAGGTCTATGATGTGGTCCGCTGACTTTATAACGTCAAGGTTGTGTTCTATGACAACCACGGTGTTCCCTGCATCAACAAGGCGTCCCAGGACGTCCAGGAGCCTCCTTATATCATCGAAGTGGAGTCCTGTTGTGGGTTCATCAAGTATGTAGAGGGTTCTGCCTGTGCTCCTCCTGCCCAGCTCCTTTGCAAGTTTAACCCTCTGGGCCTCCCCTCCAGAGAGGGTTGTTGCGGGCTGGCCGAGTTTTATGTAGCCAAGGCCCACATCGTAGAGGGTCTGGAGTTTGCTCCTGAGTGATGGTATGTTCTCAAAGAATTCAAGGGCCTCCTCAACGGTCATCTCAAGGACCTCTGCAATGTTCTTCCCCCTGTACCTTATCTCGAGGGTTTCATCATTGTATCTACGCCCCCTGCATACCTCACATGGCACGTAGACGTCTGCAAGGAAGTGCATCTCTATCTTGATTATACCATCACCGCTGCAGGCCTCGCAGCGCCCACCCTTGACGTTGAAGCTGAACCTGCCCGGACGGTAACCCCTCTTCTTTGCCTCGGGTGTCTGGGCGAAGAGTTCCCTTATAGGTGTGAAGACACCGGTGTAGGTCGCCGGGTTTGATCTGGGCGTCCTCCCTATTGGTGACTGGTCTATTATCACGACCTTGTCAATGTGTTCAAGCCCCTCGATGTCCCTGTGGCTTCCTGCGTTCATGTGCTTGTGGTTCAGGAGCTCGTAGACGCCCCTGTAGAGTATCTCGTTCACCAGGGTGCTCTTACCTGACCCCGAGACCCCGGTGACGCAGGTGAAGAGGCCCACAGGGAACCTTACATCGATGTCCCTGAGGTTGTTCTCCCTCGCCCCCCTCACTGTGATGTACCTTCCTGATGGCTTCCTCCTGAACTCGGGTACCGGTATGGTTTTCCTTCCTGAGAGGTATGCGCCTGTGAGGGATTCAGGGTCCTCCATTATCTCCTCGGGCGTTCCCTGTGCAACCACGTGGCCCCCGTGTTCGCCTGCCCCTGGTCCTATGTCAACCACGTGATCGGCGGAGCGTATTGTCTCCTCATCGTGTTCCACCACTATCAGGGTGTTTCCAAGGTCCCTGAGCCTCTCGAGGGTCCTTATGAGGCGCCTGTTGTCCCTCTGATGCAGTCCTATGCTTGGCTCATCCAGTATGTAGAGTACCCCCACAAGGCCCGAGCCTATCTGGGTTGCCAGCCGTATCCTCTGGGCCTCTCCGCCTGAAAGCGTCCCTGATGACCTTGAGAGTGTGAGGTAGTCGAGGCCCACATCCACGAGGAAGTTCAGCCTTTCACGTATCTCCTTGAGGACCTCCCTTCCAATGTACTCCTCCCTCTCGGTGAGTTCAAGGGATTCGAAGAAGTCCCTGGCCTCTGAGATTGACATCTCGGTGACTTCATGTATTGATTTACCCCCGACGGTAACTGAGAGGCTCTCTGGTCTGAGCCTGCTTCCCCTGCAGACCGGACACGCATGGTTGCTCATGAACTTCCCTATATAGGTCCTCATGTAGTTAGATTTTGTCTCCATGTAGATCCTTTCCATCCTGGGTATCACGCCCTCGAATCGCCTGTTAACCCTGTAGGTCCTGTTTTTCCTCTGAAATACGAACTGTATCTTTTCATCGGTCCCGTAGAGTACTGCTCTTCTGTGTTCCTCTTTAAGGTCCCTGAAGGGTGTGTCGAGGCTGAAGCCGAAGTGATCCGCCACGGCCTCTAGCATCTGGTGGTAGTAGTTATCCCTTTTCCCTGATTTACTCCAGGGTACGATGGCGCCCTCATTTATGGACCTCTCGGGGTAGGGCACCACCAGGTCAGGGTCGATTTCAAGCTTGCTTCCAAGGCCATTGCACTCGGGGCATGCTCCGTGGGGACTGTTGAAGGAGAACATCCTGGGGCTTATCTCCTCAAAGTTTATGCCGCAGTCAGGGCATGCGAAGTGTTCACTGTAGACCTTCTCCTCGCCGGTGTCATGGTATAGTACCTTTATTGTACCCTCACCGAGCTGGAGTGCTGTTTCAACGGAATCTGCCAGTCTCTTCCTGAACTCCGTGTCCTTCCTGACTGCAAGGCGGTCCACAACCACCTCTATTGAGTGCTTCCTGTTCTTTTCAAGGTTGAAGTCCTCCCCGAGTTCATGTATCTCGCCATCCACACGTACCCTTGCAAAGCCCTGGCCCCTGAGCCTCTCAAAAACCCGCTGGTGTTCCCCCTTACGGTCCCTTATCACGGGGGCGAGTACAAGGATCCTTGCGCCCTCATCATCTTCCATTATACTGTCCACTATCTGGGTGGATGTCTGCTGCTGTATCTCCCTCCCGCATACATAGCAGTGGGGTTTACCTATCCTTGCAAAGAGCAGCCTCAGGTAGTCATAAATCTCTGTTATGGTCCCCACGGTTGAACGCGGGTTCACCCTCGTGGTTTTCTGGTCAATGGATATTGCAGGGGATAATCCTTCAATGTAGTCTATCTCAGGCTTCTTCATCTGTCCGAGGAACTGCCTTGCATAGGCTGAGAGGGACTCCACGTACCTCCTCTGGCCCTCGGCGTATATCGTGTCAAAGGCGAGTGAGGACTTCCCTGACCCGCTTATACCTGTTATAACTATGAACCTGTCCCTTGGCAGTTCAAGGTCAATGTCCTGGAGGTTGTGCTCCCTCGCACCCTTAATAACTATCTTTCCACTCATATGATACCTCAATAATCTTAATCTATCAGAGAATGACTCAATAATCGCTAACCTTGTGAACCCTTAAGGGACATTATCTGGTCCCTGAGTCTGGCTGCCCTTTCAAATTCAAGGTTCCTTGCAGCTGCACGCATCTCAGCCTCAAGGTCCTTTATAAGGACCCTGAGCTCATCAGGGGGTATCTCCCCGGCATCAATCTTTTCAGGGTCCTTCTTCTCTTTAAGGGTTCTCCTTGTGCTCCGGGGTTTTATGCCGTGTTTCCTGTTGTATTCTATCTGCAGCTTCCTTCTTCTGTTGGTGGTCTCAACGGCGGCCCGCACAGAATCCGTCAGCCTGTCAGCGTATATGATCACCTGGCCGTTAACGTTCCTTGCCGCCCTCCCTATAGTCTGTATGAGGGATGTTTCTGATCTGAGGAACCCCTCCTTATCGGCATCAAGTATGGCCACCAGTGAAACCTCTGGAAGGTCCAGGCCCTCCCTCAGGAGGTTCACACCCACCAGGCAGTCGAATTCACCCCTCCTGAGGTCATCGATGATTTCAACACGCTCAAGGGTGTCTATCTCCGAGTGGAGGTACCTCACCTTTATCCCCATCTTTGAATAGTAGTCGGTGAGGTCCTCGGCCATCCTCTTTGTAAGGGTTGTTACAAGGACCCTCTGGCCCCTGGAGATCCTCTTCTTTATCTCTGCCAGCAGATCATCCACCTGTCCCCTGACCGGCCTCAGCAGGACCTCAGGGTCAACGAGTCCTGTTGGCCTTATGATCTGCTCAACCACCCTCTGGCTCCTTGAAAGCTCATATCTTCCGGGTGTTGCTGAGACGTATATCACCTGTTTGATGCTCTCCTGGAATTCATCGAAGCGCAGGGGCCTGTTCTCCTTTGCACTGGGGAGTCTGAAGCCATACTCCACCAGGGTATTCTTCCTTGCCCTGTCACCATTGTACATGCCCCTTATCTGGGGTACCGTGACATGGGACTCGTCTATAACCGTTAGGAAATCATCGGGGAAGTAGTCAAGTAGGGTGTTGGGTTTTTCACCCCACTTCCTACCGCTGAGGTGCATGGAGTAGTTCTCTATACCCTGACAGTAACCCATCTCCCTGAGCATTTCAATGTCGAAGAGTGTCCTCTGCTCCAGTCTCTGAGCCTCAAGGAGTTTGTTCTGACTCCTGAGGACCCTTAAACGATCCTCGAGTTCCTCCTCTATGGATTTTATGGCCCTCTCAAGGCGGTCTTCCGGTATCACGAAGTGTTTGGCGGGGAATATGGTTATCCTTTCAAGTTCCTGGAGCCTTTTACCCGTCACCCTGTGGACCAGTGATATTGAGTCCACCTCGTCACCGAAGAGCTCTATCCTTATGGGTGGGGTTCCATGGACCGGGTTAACCTCTATGGTGTCCCCGCGGACCCTGAACTGGCCCCTGTTGAATTCAACGTCGTTCCGCTCGTACTGCATGTGGACCAGGTTTGAGAGTATCTCCTCCCTGTCCATCCTGGAGCCCACCTCAAGGTGTATGGTGAATTCACCGTAATCCGCGGGGGCTCCTATACCGTAGATGCAGGAGACGCTTGATACGACGATGACATCATCCCTTGACAGGAGGGCCTGGGTTGCGGAGTGCCTCATACGGTCTATCTCATCATTTATTGAGGCCTCCTTGTCAATGTAGGTGTCTGTCTGGGGTATGTAGGCCTCCGGCTGGTAGAAGTCATAGTAGCTGACGAAGTACTCGACGGCGTTTTCCGGAAAGAACTCCCTGAACTCCTCATAGAGCTGGGCTGCCAGTGTCTTGTTGTGGGAGATTACAAGGGTGGGTTTCTGGACCTCCTCAATGACATTGGCGATTGTGAATGTCTTCCCTGACCCTGTAACACCCAGAAGGGTCTGTTCCCTCATCCCGGATCTTATACCGTCAACAAGGGATCTTATGGCCTTTGGCTGATCCCCGAGGGGTCTGTAATCAGATACCAGTTTAAATTTCATCACAGATCACTGAAAATAAGGACCTTTATGGTGAAGATATATTTTAGTGTAGCATTATATATAGGTTGTGTAGTGTGAAACTGTTTACCCTGAAGCGAATAAGATACTTGTATAGGCTGTGCAGAGCGGAACCGTTTACCATAACGTATGAACTATTAATGAAATACTGGATGGGAGGATAAATTGAGGGTTAAGGACTACCGTGAACTTCCAGATAAGACCGGAGTCTACATATTCCGTGACAGCAGGGGCCAGGTCCTCTATGTTGGTAAATCCATCTCCCTGAGGAAGAGGGTTTCATCCTACTTCAGGGAGAACGATAACCCCAAAACCCGGGCCATGATGCGGCACCTTGACAGTATAGAGTACATACTCACAGGGAATGAGAAGGAAGCCCTGATACTCGAATCAAACCTTATAAAGAGGTACAGGCCCCCCTACAATGTCAGGCTCAAGGATGATAAGAGGTACCCCTTCATAAAGATCACTGACGAGGAGTACCCCAGGGTCCTCATAACAAGGACCATAGGAGGGGACTCCGCAAGGTACTTCGGCCCCTTCACTGACACCGGCGCCGTCAGGAAGACCCTGAAGTTCATAAAGTCCCTCTTCAGGGTCAGGAGCTGCAGGAGGATGGATGGTCCATGCCTCAACAGTCAGATAGACCTCTGCCACGCCCCGTGCTCGGGGGGTATAAGCAGGGAGGACTACATGGAGATCATTGACAGGGTTGAGCTCTTCTTCCAGGGCCGCTACACCGAGATCATAGATGAGCTTGAGGTCGAGATGAATGAAGCCGCCGGGAACCTTGAATTTGAGAGGGCCGCCATCATACGTGACCAGATTGAATCAATACGTGATGTTATGGAGAGACAGTACGCTGCATTCACCGACTCTCTTGACCAGGACATCATAGCCTCAGAGGGTTCAGGGGATACATCTGCCGTTGTGGTGCTGCAGATACGTGACGGGAAGATAATAGGGAAGGATGACTTCATAATGAAGGGGTCCGCCACGGACACCGAGGTCATGGAGGCCTTCATAAAGCAGTACTATGGCATCCCCAGGTACATCCCGGGGGAGATAATCGTGAACCACCCTGTCAGGGACGCCGTGATAGAGGAGTGGCTCTCTGAACTCAGGGACGCCCCTGTCAGGATCCACTCACCGGCTGGGGGTGCAGGGAGAAGGCTCCTTAACATAGCACGGAGGAATGCTTCGGTGATCCTCAAACAGAAGAGTAAAAGGAGGGACGTGCTCCTTGAACTCAGGGATGAGCTGAAACTTCCAGGGATACCCGGAAGAATTGAGGGCCTTGACATATCAAACATAGGAGGAGAGTCGGCTGCCGGTTCGGTGGCCGTCTTCATTGATGGTAAACCTGCACCCTCACAGTACAGGAGGTACCGTATCAGGACGGATGGACCCGATGACTATGCCATGATAAGGGAACTTGTTGAAAGACGATACTCAAACCCTGAACTGGATAAACCTGACCTTATACTCATTGACGGCGGGAAGGGCCAGCTCAGATCAGCCCTTGAGGGTCTGAGGTCGGTGGGGGTTGATGTGCCCGTAATAAGCATAGCAAAGAAGAGGGAGGAGATCTACGTCCCCGGCCTTTCCAGTCCCGTGGAGGTATCAGAAGGCCCCCTCCAGGTCTTAAGGCATCTCCGTGATGAGGCCCACAGGTTCGCTGTCAGCTACCACAGGAAGATGCGTGAGAAGAGTTCCCTGGAATCAGAGCTTGACAGCATAAGGGGTGTTGGTCCCATGAGAAAGAGAGCCCTTATGGAGCACTTCGGGAGCCTGGATGAACTTGGAAGGGCAAGTGTTGAGGAGATCATGGCCGTCAGGAACATGAACAGGGATGTTGCAGAGAGGATCCACAGCCACTTCAGGGCCAGGAAACCCTGAATAAACCCATCCTTAATGTTAATGACGCTTCAACACCACCACGGTGCCCTAAGACCCTTCAATAAGTATTTATAGTCATAGGAACATATCACTAACGATAGCCGGAATTATTATTAAAGGATGTGCCGGGAGGATTTCATGTCACCCACGAGTTTGCTTGTTGTTGAGGATGAAAATATAGTTGCCATGGACATCAAACACAGGGCCGAGGGCCTGGGGTACCGTGTTGTTGGCATGGCCGCCTCCGGCGAGGAGGCTATTGAATTGGCCCGTAAGGAGAAACCGGACCTTGTCCTCATGGACATCGTCCTCAAGGGTGAAATGGACGGTATACAGGCCGCGGATGTCATAAAGGAGGAGCTCAACATACCAGTTGTTTATCTTACAGCCTACTCCGATGAGAAGACCCTCAACCGTGCGAAGCTCACAGGACCCTTCGGTTACATAATAAAGCCCTTTGAGGACCGTGAACTTCACAGCGCCATCGAGGTGGCCCTCTACAAGCACAAGATGGACAGCAAACTCCAGGAGAGTAAGGAAAGATACAGGGCACTCATCGAGAGGTCCCCTGACTATATAATGCTCCTTGACTCCGAATCAAGGATAATACTCGTAAACAGGGCATTTGAGAAACTCACGGGTCTCAGGAGGGACACGCTGAAGGGTAAAAGGGTTTCAATCCTCCAGAAGAAGGGTTTCATTTCAGAGAAAACCCTGGCATCCCTATCTGAACTTAAGGGTTCAGAGAAAACATTTGAGGCTGAATTCTTTGATTTTAAAGGTGAAAGGCGCTTCATTGAGGTCCATGCGGCGTCCATTGAGACGGCGACCGAGAGGGGTCTAATCCAGGTAATAGGCCATGACATCACAGACAGAATCGAGGCCGAGAAAAAGAGGGAGGAACTCATCAGGGAAAGGTCAAAGGCTGAACTCTATGGCTTCGTTGTCTCGGCCGTTCCTGTCTTCGCATCATCCATCCCTCCCCAGCTGCGTAATGCCATCATAAAGAATTTTGCTGATCGTTTTGAGAAGAACATTAAACCCAACTTCCAGAGGACCATGGATAAACTCGGTCTCTCAGGTGGTGCCGATACAAACAGGGTCTTTATGGCCTACATAGAATGGCTTTCATCCTTCCTTGGGAACCTGGGAATCGAGACTGAGCTTCGAAGAGAGAAGGCGAGGTACATACTTGAATTTAAAACCTTCCCATGGATAGACGAGGCAAGGAAGAACCCAATATTCTCCCTGATATTCAGGGCCATGCTGATGAGGAGCTTCACATGGACCGGTATAAGGGGAAGCGTCATACAGACATCAACACTCAGGAGCAGGGATGAGAACATGACATTCGAATTCCACCTCACTGAAAAATAATTCCCTGAAATGGGGGAAGCAACCGAAGAATATTACTGATAGGGGGTTTTTGATTGAGTGATGAAGGGATACAGAGGATAGGGACGGGTGTAGAGGGCCTTGATGAGATAATAGGCGGATACCCTGTGGGGAGGAGCATTCTTATCACGGGTGATGCCGGTTCAGGGAAGACCATCATGGCGCTTCAGTTCGCGATCCAGAGCGCCAGGGCAGGGCTCAGGACCCTTTACATAACAACAGAGGAGGATGAAACCGACCTCAGGATCCAGTGCAGCTCCCTGGGCTGGGACATCGGTGACCTCCTGGAACCAGGCACCCTGCGTATACTGAGCCTGACGGCAGTGAAGGCCAGGCTCACCGAGGCAGAGATGCACATCGGCGCAGAACCCATAAAGGGAAACCTCAAGAAGATAATCAGTGAGATCCCCGATGATATTGAAGTCCTGGTCATTGACAGTATCGGGAGTCAGACAGAGAAGCTGACAACATACGAGTTCAGGGACCAGTTCGACCTTCTTATCTATGAGCTCAAAAAAAGGAACATAACCACCCTGATCATACTTGACAGCGCAACCTCAAGGGAATTCAATGAGATAGCGCTCTTTGCCGTCTACGGCGCCATAAGGCTTATAAAGAGGGAGAACCCCTACACCGGTAGAAGAGAGAGGGTCATGGACATCATCAAGATGCGCAGTACAAGGACCCCCGTGGAGTTCATACCCTACATGATATCGGATGATGGGCTCCGTGTGATTGAAGTCCCTGAGGAATAGGCCCTGAAATTCTCCCATGGAAAACTTTTTTTAAATCTCATGGAAAGTTTCTGCCTTTAACATCGTGTCCCTGCACACCAGCATCAGTAATAATTATATATGATAATATATTATTAATTATTATCTGTAATTTCACCAGGGGGTGATTGGTTGAAGAAGATTCTGATAAGGATCTTTGAAATCAGTAGACAGTACGAATTCTTTGAAGAGGCTATAGTTCCTGAGAAAAGTAAAGGACAGTACGAATTCCCTGAAATGACCATGGTCTTTGAGAAAACCGCCGATGATATGCTGAGAAGAAGACCTGCCATCCCTGAAGAAGGGAACGGGGGTCCTCAATATATAGTGGAGGTGTATGACCAGTGGGATGACAGTCCATCAATATTCTATCTGGACTCCCGGAAAAGAATAATTGAACTGGATGCCGCTCATCGGGGTGTGAAAACACCCTGCGAGGAACTGAGCTCCGGGAAAAGAATAATGGAACCGGACTTAAACCAGTGAAAAAATAGGTGAGTTTTTAGAGTCTTTCAATGGCTTTAACGAGGAGGTCAACCGTCATCTCAATGTCCTTCATGCTCGCCATGCTCACTGTTGTATGGATGTACCTTGTTGGGACAGAAACCACACCGGCTGGTACACCATCCCTTGTGAGGTGTATTGCGGTTGCATCGGTTGTACCCCCCTCACTCACCTCAATCTGCACTGGAATATCCTCTTCCTCCGCGGTTTCAATGAGCCACTCCCTTACACGTGGATGGGTGATGATACCCCTCCCACTGGCATCGGTCAGTATAATGGCAGGTCCCTTACCAAGCTTAGCAGGTGCCTCATCCTCCTTCATACCCGGGTGATCCCCTGCAATGGTGACATCAAGGGCAACGGCCATGTCAGGGTTTATCCTGAAGGCAGATGTCCTGGCACCCTTAAGGCCAACCTCCTCCTGGACCGTGCCAACACCGTACACGGTGGCCTCTGAGTTAACCCTCCTGAGGACCTCAATCATGACCAGACAGCCTATACGGTTATCAAGGGCCTTACCCGTAAACCTGGAGTTTGGGAGTTCAGCGTAGGGGGCCTGGAAGGTTATCGGGTCACCCACAGAGACAAGTTCCTCTGCCTCCTCCCTTGAGGATGCACCGATATCAATGAACATGTTATCATGGGTTGTTACCTTCTTCCTCTCAGCAGCCTTCATCCTGTGAGGCGGCTTTGACCCTATCACGCCTGCAACCCTGCCCTGCTTTCCATGTATCCAGACAGCCTGGTTGAGGATCATCTGGTCGCTGATACCACCTATCTTTGAAAACCTGATGAATCCCTTCTTGTCTATGTGCCTCACCATGAGTCCGATCTCATCCATGTGGGCTGCCAGCATGATAACCGGACCTGAACCCCTCTTAACGGCGATTATGTTACCGAGACTGTCCTCCTCTATTTCATCAACATGATCTGCAAGTTCAGATGCAATAATATCCCTTACCTCATCCTCAAAGCCAGAGACTCCACTGGCAAGTGAAAGTCGCTTCATGAGTTTCTTCATATAACCACCATGAATCATTTTTTAAGTGACTTAATAAGTACCAGAAGTCCTATAATCACCAGAAGGGCCTGGGGCCAGAACCTTGAATACTGGGGCGGTATTATACCCGCAGCAAAGGCAAACCAGAGTATTCCTATGATGATCAGTATGATTCCAAGGTAGACTCCCCAGAGACTCCTGTCTGATGGCGGTCTGCGTGGTTTACGGTTAATTTCAACTTCATCTTCCATATCTATCCCTCCTAATTAGTATCTTGGATTTTATATAAAAGTTTAGGCACCTGTGAATGACACCTCATGAAAACCCGGCAGCCATGTGAACATGATAAAGGACATGAGCTGTCATTCTCCGCCCTTTCCAGAACATCGCGAGGCCACAGTGTGGCCCTGATACAGCATTGCACATCAAGTAATCCGTCCTGATAAACTTATTATACTGGTAGAGTGCAATAGATTAACATGATTTCAGAGGACCATCCACGCTACCATTCACTGAGGCTCAGGGAGATGATAGTGGATGCCTGGCAGAGGGGCATCCTTGCAGATTCAGGGATGATAGCACACGGGAGAGGCGAAGCCTTCGATTACCTCCTGGGAGAGGAGACCACTAAACCAGCAGAAAGGGCTATAAGGGCGGCTGCAGCTGCACTGCTCCTCGCCAGGAAGCCTGTATTATCGGTTAACGGTAACACAGCAGCACTTGTCCCCGGTGAAATGGTTAAACTGGCACGCGAATTAAAGGGTAAAATTGAGATCAACCTCTTCCACCGGACCCCCAGGCGGGTGAAGCTGATAGAGGAGGTCCTGAGGGATAAGGGGGCTGATGAGGTCCTTGGAGTGGATAAACTCACCCATATTGACGGGATCATGAGCCCGAGGGCCACGGCAAGCCCTGATGGTATCTACAGTGCAGACGTTGTCCTCGTACCCCTTGAGGACGGTGACCGTACAGAGATCCTGAGGAAATCAGGTAAAACTGTTATAACAGTCGACCTCAACCCCCTCTCAAGGACATCAAGGATGGCGAGTATAAGCATAACAGATAACATAGTAAGGGCTGTGCCTGCCATCACAGCCTCTGTCAGGGAACTCAGGGGGAGTGAAAGGGAGGAACTTGAGAGGATCCTTGAGGAATTTGATAACAGGGAGAACTTGAGAGAAACCATTAAATTACTTGACATCAGAAGATACAATCCAGAACTTTAACCTAGAAGAGTAGGAAATACTTGACACCAGAAAATACAATCCAGAACTTTAACCTAGAAAGATAAGAGTGGGACAATGATGGTTATTGGAGTTTCAGGGATGCCCGGTGCAGGGAAGGGCGTTGTATCAAGGATAGCTGAGTCCATGGGATTCGTGGTTATACGGATGGGGGATGTTATACGGGATGAAGCACGGAGGAGGGGTGAAGACCCTGGTGTAACCGCGGTCAGGCTAAGGAAGGAACATGGAAAGTACGTTGTCGCTGAAAAATGTGTTGAGATCATAAAGAACTCTGATGCAGACATGTTCCTCATAGAGGGGATCAGGAGCCCCTACGAGGTTGAGATATTTAAGAGGAACTTCCCCGGCTTCAGGGTGATATCCATATTCTCAAGCCGGAAGACAAGGTTCAGAAGACTTAAGAGGCGTAGAAGAGAGGATGACTCATCAGAATACACTAAATTTGTTGAAAGGGATGAAAGGGAACTTGGATTCGGCATAGGGGATGTTATAGCATCCTCAGATTACATGATAGTCAATGAGGGCCCGATATGGAAAATAAAAAAACAGGCCGAATCCATAATTAAAAAGCTCGTGAGAAAACATGGGAAAGGTGAATAAAACCTAATATCCCTTTAACATGGAGGAAGGTTAATGGAATGTAAGGTAACCATCAGAGCCCCTGTTAAACCCACAGAGAATCCTGATAAGGTTTCAGAGGCCATAACCAACGTCTTCCCTGGAATTGAACCTGAAATTCAGGAAGAAATGATCACAGGACAGGGGGGCCTTGAAGACCTCATGGAACTCAGGGAAGCCCTTGAGAAGAGAAGGATACGCTCAACAGCAAGGACCGTGCTCCTCAACAATATGAGGGGCAACTCAACCATGATGTACATTAACAAGCAGGCAGCACTTATAGGAAGGGTTAATGTCCTTGAAGAACCCGTCTCTGCCCTCGGAGATATCATGGTGAAGGTAAGATGTGATGATATAACAGGATTTATAGACTGGCTGACCCCCAGAATAGCTGATTAAGGTTCATCCTGAACCTCAAAGAGTGAATTATACAGAGGAACGGCCCTCTCCGTAACCTGCAACCTAAAAATAACCCATCTAGAGGAAAAGGTCTCTTTGAAACTACACACAACCTAAAAAATCATTTATCCACAAGAACAGCTTTTTTTATATCAATAAAACCGTTATCAAAGAACCATTTCTTCTCATATTCAACTATTTCAAGCCTCTTACTGAATATGGGCCCGTCAAGGACCAGGGATTCTGCTTCACCCCCCTCAAAGGCGGGGTTTATACCGTACCTTTCACTGAGATCTGCAAGTTCAGCTATCATCCCCCTGTCAATTATCCTCCCAAGCCATGACTCATCAAGCCCCTCAGCTGCAACGGCGGTCACCATAACCTTAAATCCAAGGTCAACAATCTCCTCCATATACTCCAGGGGATCCCTCTGCCATAGGGGTGCGACTGACCTCAGACCAAGCCTGCTGCAGATGGAGTCTATCCTTGACTTCTGGTATTCAGAATAGAGGGCTCCTGAGTAGACTGCCTCAACACCCTGCCCTTTGAGCTCCTCAAGTATCCCTGCAAGGTCCTCAACCTCTTCCTCCTCAACACCCTCAGTTTCTGCTTCAATCAGCGGTATCCCCACGGCCTCTGAGAGGAGCCTTGTGAGTCTGATGTTGGGCACATGGTACATGTGGGACTCACTGTTCTCCGATACCATCGATAAAAGGAATAGGACCTCGGACTCCCTTAGGGCATGGTAGAGTGCCATTGTACTGTCCTTGCCACCTGAATATAGAACCACGGACTTCATGATCTTTTACTCCATCCAGGAATCTCATGCCTCCCTGCCCCTTATCTTCCCGATGAATGCTATGATGGAATCTATGAAGACACCTGCAATACCTGTTAACATGCCAAGGAATCCGCAGAACAGTATTATGTTGGACTTATCAGGTAATGCTGCCTTAAAAGCAGCAGCCTTCTCCTCTGCAGGTCCTTTAATCCCTGTTACCACAACATCCCTTGCCTGGAGGTAGGAAACGATTGAATCCACCTTATCTGGCCTTACAGTCACCACAAGGTGCACTGCACTGTAACGTGTATTTATACCTCCGGTGTACATGAGCCACTCTGAAAGGGTATCGAGGGTCCTGACAGGGTTATGGCCCTTTTTAACCTGGAGTATTATTGTCCCGTTGGTGTGAACCTGCCAGGAGGTTATATTGGGGTCTATCAATGAAATCTTATCCTCTATTATACGTTTACGGCTCTCTGAGAATCTGTCAGTTTTCAGGAAGATCCCTTCAGAGTAGACGGCCTCAACACCATCCTGGGCAGAGAGTTCATCCATAAACCTTAGTATATCCTTACCTGCTGATACGTCGGCGGTGATGGTTTCATTCACATCGGAGGTTGACATGTAAATGTTCCTTACGATGAAGGGGAGTTCATCATAGACCGGTGATATGAGAAAGATCCCTCCAATAACCCCCGCAATGAATCCTATGAATATCACAAAGAAAATGTTTTTCTTCCCGATTACAGGTGTCATGAGCCCTGCAGAGAATATGAACCCAAGGAGAAGAATGAAAAGAGCCAGCATCACGATTACAGTCAGCGTATCCATGTTATCCACCAGGAATCCTTGTGAGATCAGTTATCATTAGTATATCCATGCTCCACTTAAATATGTTGTGATTCTGGTAAATTATGGTTTTTCTGACCATGAAGACAAGTATTTAACTGAACTCCCTGCTTCCAAGGATCTCCCCATCTTCTAACCTTACATAGACCTCCCTCACGGTTTTCCCACCCCTCTGGAGTGGAACAACCCATACAGGTATCTGTGTGCCATTGATATTTATTGAACCCATTGTGGGGTCGCCTGCGGTGTACCCTGATTCAGCCGCTATCTGCCTCGCCTCCTCGGCTGTGATATTCCCTGTATTATTTTCTGTACTGCCGGTACTGTTATATTCAGGGAAGGGCATCGGGACAGGCTCTGGCTGCTGATCTCCCGAGTTATTTGAAAGGGATACCCTCTCTCCGCCGCCCATTGAAAGGTAAGAGTAGGCTGTTATGGATAATCCTATAATCACTATGAGGCCAAGTGCTTTATACTCCCATCTTAGGTCATCCAGCAATCTATAATCCTCCTAGAATCAGTTCATGGTTTTGCTAAACGTACTCAATAGCCATATGGTATGCGGGAAGATATCATGATTATACGGTACCATTCCTTCCATCAACATACAGAAATTACTTCATATCCGAGTTATAATCACCGTACCATTCCTGTTCATCACGGTATATTTTCCGGGTGTCATGTTGGTTGTGGTGACATTGACCTTGGGGATGATGTCCAGGTTCACTGTATATGTCCCGTAAAAGACCCTGACCTCACCGTTCCTCACTTCAACCGTACAGTTAAGATGGGATGGTATTGTTATATTTGCAGCAAATCCCGGTCCATTGGTGTAGGCTGCATTGACAGCTCCTGCCACGCGTTCGCCGACCATCCTTGCCTCTCCAAGTTCCCCAGTCTGCGTCCTTGAGAGTTCATTGTTAACCATTGCCACCATCCCCGCCATTATCAGTATGGCTATGAGGGTTGCGAAGATGAAGTCTATGCTTAAAATACCCTTATCATCCATTAAACCACCATTAAGTGTAATTATTTGCTGCAAGTCCAAGAAGATCCTTATATGTCTGGGAGAGGCAGAACAGGGCGCCCAGGGGGTCGCTCATGTCACTGCCCCTCACCCTTATGGCTGTACCTGGAATTCCCCTGAAATAGTCCCTATCAACCTTTGAGATGTACTGGTTACCGTTATGGTCCTCAAGGAGCGGATCCCCGAGGATGAAGGTGCTCATACGGGTATATTCCGGGTCAGCTGATGTTGAACGGTTCTCAAGTCTATCAAAGAATGAAAGTCCGTAGGGGTCAATGAAGTAGTAGGAGCGTGGTGTTATATTGCTGGGGTTATCTGTTCCGTTTAAACAGTACCACAGGTTCTGAAGGTGGCTGTCACTATCAACGCTCTCATTCATACGGTAATCTCGATATGAGCCGTTAGTTGCATAGTATGGGTACTTGTATATGACGTTACTCTGACGGAACTTTGTGTTTATCCAGATGTAGGGGTCCTCTATACCCTCAATGCTCACATAGGCTGATGTTGGCGGTAACCTGAACTCATATACCTGCTCCTTCTGAACTATCCTTATCGGTATACCCCCACGTATATTCACCTTGAAGCCGAAGGGGTCATCCTGTGTTATGTTAACATCTGCCATTGTGAATGTGGCGCTTGTATAATTTGTTATGGGGATGTCGTTTATGTATATCTGACGCCCTGTCTGCCTTTCAAGTTCAAGGGACGTGTTTATAACGTTATAGTTTATTGCATCAACTATGTTACCTGTTATATTTGCCTTGCTTGTTCCATGGGGGAAGAACTCTGCGTTATCAATAACATTCCTTGATGCATTGTATGCAGCATTACGCCCAGCGTCTGCTGCAGCCTTTTCAATGGTTGAGTATATGGAGGCTGCCACGGTGACGGTAACGTCCCCCCCTGTTGCAAGGCCGGCCAGCATGTTGGCCTCATTGACTATGTTGCCATAGGATATTGCGATTATAATGACCGGTATGAAGAGGAGCACTGCAAGTGGTGTGAATGCATATCCATCCTCATCGTGGATTATTCTCATAATCAACTCCTCCATAGTGTCAGTCTGACGGGTAACGAGTTGGGGATATCCCCTGTGTAGAGTGCCTCCGTCTTTATGAGGCGTTCATCTATGGTGTAACCTGACTGTCTGAGCATGTCGATAAGCTCCTGTTTAGCCAGGGCCTGGGCCGTGTAGGCGTCATTTGAGTACTGGGTGGCCCACATGTTTGCAAGGAACTTGGGGTAGATGACGGCGACACGTGTACCGGAGTAGATCTCTGCATTGGAGTCGCCTGACTCCCAGCCCTGCCCTGAGTTTACTGTCACGCGGATATTATATGTGCCGGGTCTTGTACTGTAGTTGCCAGGACTGCCTGTTGCGAATATCCTGCTTCCAGCAGCATCAATTGCCCCGATATCCAGTGAGAAGGGGACAGGGCCGCTGTAGAGCTGGGTCCAGGCACTTGTTGAGTTTTTAACCTCGACCTTCACTGATTTTGTATCAAGACCTGCGCCCACAAAGAGCAGGACTTTCTTGGCGTCTGGGCCAATGGTGAATTGTCTTACAGGTGCTGATACATTGGTTGAGTTCTGGTAGCTGTTGAAGGGGTAGTTGTTCCACTGGATTGGGAGAGACGTGTAGGAGACTGTGGTGTAGGAGTCAACGAGTCCAACAAGGTCATAGTCCTGCCCGGGAACGTTATCCCATATCGTAACCCGGACCTTATTTGTCTGACCTGCCCGCAGGTAGTCCCTCACATAAATTATGCCCGGGACGTTACCGTATCCATCACTGACTGTACTGTAGGTTACCCTTCCATAGTTGAAGGAACAGAAGGCCACGTTCCATGCTGTACCATTCCAGACCTCCACCAGGGCATTGTCCACACCACCATAGGGGTTCACGATGGTGTAGGCGTCCAGTATCCTTGAACCGGCAGGTATGGGTATATCCTGGGTAACGCTGACTGCGCATCCATCAGCCCCTCTTCCATTAACATTATCGATTACAAATGGAAGTCCATCAGAGTATATATGGTTCTGCCTCACCATGCTGCTCCAGGCTATCACCCTCCTCGTATTGAGGTTCGTGACAGTACCCGTGTTGAGGTCATATATACGGCCATAACCCATGGTCCTGTTCAGGTCGAGCCTTGTCTGGCTGGGCACGGCCAGTCCAGCAGCATCATTGAACTGGTAGGTTCTGGTGATGATACCCTTGGGCACCTTTATGGTGGTGGTGTAGTTTGCTATGATTGAAAACCATGGAAGGTCATAGTCAGAGTAACCAGTTGTGGTCATGTTGGTGAACCGTACATAGAAGTTGTTGGCGCCCCCTGTGAGGGAGGTGATGTTGCCCTGGTAGTTGTACATTCGCTCCCTTGTTGTGCCAGGTCTCAGGTTGAGGAATGTGAAGCTGTCATTCCCTACAATGTGGGGTACGTTGTTTATTACAACGTTCGCGCCGTAGGATGGCCTGTTCACTCTGTTGCATGATCCCATCAGGAATTTTCCCCAGTGGATATTTGTTGATGGGACAGAGAAGCTGATGTTCCTGGGGCTTGTCTGGTAGCCCCAGTAGGGTCTTGAATAAAGTCGGTTCCAGAAGTTGGTTAACCAGTTGTGGAAGTTCCAGACCGTCGTGGTTGAGTTTATCTCTTGGTCCTCAAGGGTCACCTCCTCCTGCTTGTACCATGCACGTCCGAGCCAGCCCTCCTCAGGCCCCGAGATTACAATGGCCCTTGATGCTGTGTCCCTTGCGACAAGTATTCCGCTATCATTCCTTATGGCAGGGTAGGTGCCTATCTGGAATTCATACCCGACCCCTGGTGGGAGGATGGAGTTAAGATCCTGTTTTATGAGGTTCTCTGCACCTGCAGTATTGTTTCTTGAGTACATTGCGGCTGCAGAGTAGAGTGTCCCGTCCTCCCTCATGATGTCAAGGGCATCCGCCGCCATGGTCTCGAGGTGCTGGTGATCAGAGCCCATGTATGATGGGAGTGCAAAGTAGGTTGCAATTGAAGCTGTCAGGATGAATACCACTATAAGTGCAAGTACAGCATCTGTTGTGAATATTAATCCACCCTCATCGCTGCTAAGATCACGGATCATGATAAATCACCTTATCCACAGGTAAAGTATGAATTTAGCCGGTCTGAGTCTAACATTATCCAGAGTTATCTGCCCCGGAGGTGTGCCCTTTGGAGCTGCAAGTATGTAAACATCCATGGAGGCGCCGGGGTTACTCTGGGTCCTCACGCTGAGTATGTTATCCCTGAAGATGGTGTCATTGTAGAGGTAGGTTTCATTTATCTGCCGCTTTATCTCGGTTACATGCTGATTTATATCGTTTGGTGGCACCACACGGTTGTTGTTAACATCAACAAAGGCAGAATTATATCCCCTGTTAATCACGAGGATCCAGTAGTCATAGATTCGTAGGTAAGCCTCATTGGTCGGGAAATTGGTGGTGTAGGTTCTTGGCTGTCCCGCGTCCCTTATAAGGCCCTCTATTGAACCCACACGCTCCACCTTACTTGTGAGGACATAGCGTTCAACCCTCACGATGTCACTTGCGCTTGTGTTCAGCGTGCCGAGGGTCCTGATTGTAAGTCCCTCTGCTGTTGTTATGTTGATGTAATAGCCGTACCTGGGCCCTATAAGTTCACCCATATTCGTGGTATTTATACCCGCCACCTTTGAGGGTGAGAGGTAGTTCTTCTGTGGAAGACCTTTAACTGGGTCATGCCTTGCAAGGCCGACTGTCTGCGGGTTCCCTCTCTTTTCCCAGTCGAATGGTACCCCTGAAGTCTCAACAAGGGCGTCTGCAACATCTGAGGCGTGGCGATCCAGTGAGCTCTGGTATATGGTGCTCTGGGTGAGGTACATTATGTTGTCCATATCCGCAGCCAGCATACCGAGGAGGATCGTCAGTGGTATGAGTGCAAGTAGAATGTCAAGTGAAAATGCAAATCCCCGTCTATCAGACAGCATATCCATATAATTTATCCCCTTCCCCTTATCTGTGTTCATTTATGAGATGAAACATTATATATATCTGTTGATCTATAATATTTTCTGGAGATGATCTGTTATGGATTTAAGGGGCCAGGTATCTGCAGAGTTCCTGCTTATCGCTTCATTCATACTCATAATAGTACTTGTTTTCTCCTCAATAGCAGGTCCCCAGTCACAGGAAAACAGTATTGCTGCCTCTGCAAAGGAGGGGGCTTCAAGTGCTGTTGCGGAGATCACTTACTCCAACGTGTCCATGAAGCCTGTGAAGGTTATGGGTGTGAGGATCACAGGGGACAGGAATAAGACGGTGACCATAAACCTTGACAGTCCTCTGCCCCAGAATTACAGGGCCACGGTCATTAACCGGACGGTTGAATACATCCTCAACCTTGGAGGATGTGTGAGGGTTAATGACACGACGGTTAAACTTGGAGATAAAACTTACACAGTAACCCTCAGCCCATAAAAAACTAAAAACCTATTCCTGAAACAGTACCTCTAACCCTCAGCATATAAAAAATAGAAGCTTATTCTTCAACACCTATGATCCTTACGGGCCTGTTACCCCTCATACTCATGATCGAGCCATCAACCGCAAGCTTCACGGTATCATGGACCCTGACATCGAAGCCATTGTTCTCAACTATGTAGACATCGGGCTTCACATTGCTCCTTATATCATAGTCAACCCTGACATAGGATGTGTTCTCACCTGCATCAATAACCTCACCGAAGGTGTAATCACGCACATACCTTATTCTGAATATGAGGAACACCGCTGCAGCTGCAAGCACAGCGAATATGAATATCGTGAGGGAGGGGAAGAACAGGAAGGGAAACGCCATTGTCAGGAATGGGTTTCCTGATACTATGATGATAACAAGGCCAACAGCCATGTACATGAAGAAGAAGTCCCTGTAGGCCTCAAAGTCAGCCGGGTACATGACCCTTATCTGCCTGTAGAGGATGTATACAACAAGGGCAACAAGTATGAGTGCCACCGGCACGAATATGATGATGGATATGAAGTTGAAGACGTATACGATGGATGCTATGATGAAGAGTGAAGCCGCAATCTGAAGTTTAAGGACAGCGTTCTCCTTTTCAGAGGGGTCAAAGCCCTGGGACTTTATGATTATGGGCGCATCATCCCTGGGGATATCGATGTTATGGTTACGGGCCTCTTCAAGGATCTCCTGGATCTCCTCATCCTGCCCGGTATTTATCTCCCTGGCAAGGCCCCTTGTCCTCTCATGGACCCTCTCCATGATACCATTCATATCAACCCCTGATACGCCCTCCCTTATGATGGAGGGCAGCTGCCTTATCACTCCCGGGAGTTCGATTATCCAGAATATGACCGTTCCTATAATATTGAAAAGTGTTATCACTGCCTTACCCAGCCTTGAAAAAAAACCCATCATGATCTCTCCCTATTTCCTTGTAATGTTGATTACAGATACCGTGCTTGAGTTAAGAGGCCAGTAAACCACAGCCGTGTACCATCCCCTGGTGAGCTGGGTTGCACTGGCTGTTATATTGTACTGTGTGCTGGCTGTTATATTTGACCTCGTTCCGTTGGTGTAGGTTACCGTGAATATTACACGGCTGTTACCTGCAAGCAGTGTGCCGTCTACCGGTATGTAGAAACTCACGGTCCTCTTGGCACCTGGTCCATTGGAGTAGACTATATCCGCGGCATCGGCAAGGGTCTGGACGGCTATCTTTGCATCAGAGGCCCTTGAAACATCCGTACTCGCCTCTATGGAGCTGCCTATGAGGGGTATCGTCACGCCTCCAAGTACAAGTATGACGACAAGTATCAGCAGGAGGTATTCAAGGGAAACCTGTCCCCCATTATCCATCAAGATCACCTGTACATATCTCTAATAGATTCTATGTTCAGCACAACATATAAGATTTGGCTAGAATATCACATCAAGGACCCTTGAGAGTAGCATTGCAAGGTCCCCCACCAGGAGTGAGATCATGAGTCCGATGAATATTGCAGGGGCAAATGGCATACCCCTCCTTACACGGAACTCATCCCTTATCTTACCCTCAAATACCAGCCCCCTGAGGGTCTCAATCTCCTCCTCCCGGAGACCCGCAGCCATTGCAGATACCACAGGTTCACCACGGTATGTAAGAGAGGATACATCACCTGTCCTTGCGGCTGTCCTGAACCTGTCAAGGAAGGATGCGTCATCAAAGTAGTAGTCATCCCCCCTCCTGTAGAGTGAGTGTGCGAGTATCATGCCCTCACGGAGTTCACTCACCTTCACCGTGTCCTGGAGGGCCTCCCTTGCAACAGATGTCAGGAGCTTCCTGATGAGCTGGATGATGGTGATGGACACCCAGAGTATAACAACACCGCTCACCGTAAGCTCAAAGTTCCTGTAGAGGGAGTACACGAGGACAGCTGAGACAACAATGGCCTTTAAGCGTGGCGGAAGCTTTGATATGGCCATTGTGAGGAGGTAGATCACCAAGAGTGTCAGTATTATGATCTGGAATGGCAGGAAATCTATTACAATGAATGAGAGTGTTACTGCAGATGTTATGACCAGGGACAGTAGCATGTTGGCCCGGTACTGCTTCAGCGGCTCCATGAATTCATCCATCAGTTCCCTGCGGGATGTGTAGATTATGAAGAACACGAATATGAGTAGGAAGGGTAGGAGGGAGAGTATGCTGTTTATGATAACCGTGAGAGGAAAAGGGTAGAGGGCTGTTACAGGGAAGTTTATTCCCATGAACTTGTAGTCTATGATGTGTGGCTGGAAGGGGAGGAGAGCTGTTACCGCCGTGAAGAGCTTGACATCACCACCGGCCCATGCCCCCATCCTCCAGAGGATGTAGCCCAGTGCAAATATTCCTGCAGTGAAGATTGCCGTGTAAATGAATAACCATGGATCCTCAAGTAGATAGGCCTTCAAAGCATTTATACCAAGACCCGCCCCTATAACAGGAAAGGTGATCCTGTTGGGGATAATACCCTTCTTCAGGTCACTGTAGGATGCGTAAAGACAGACCAGAACTGCTATTAAAACCGTTAAGATATCTATAATCATGATAATCACTCCATATGCTTATATACTAGGAATACTCTCGGGCTGTCCATATTTATAATTTTATGATAAAAGTAGGATGTAAACATACATGGCAGATGATAAAGTTGACCAGAGGATCCCTGATAGTAATATTCATCCTCCTTACTACCGGCTTTGCGGTAAGGGCAGGTACCGATAACAGCAGCCTGCATAGTGAAAGGCACCATGAACCCCTCATGTATGATATGGACTCATACTATAACCTCAGGCTCGCCATGAACCTCCTGGATCATGGCGAACTCTCTGATGGTGATGGATGGGACCGGCACTCATACTATCCTCCAGGGGTCCCCCTTGACTATCCACCCCTCCTCGCCTTCATCACCATCATCCTTCATCTACTAACATCCCGGTTTTTAAGCCTGAGTGAACTGGCCTTCTGGCTCCCTGCGGTGGTCTCCCCCCTTGCAGGGGTTGCGGTGTTCCTCTTTGCAGGGAGCCTTGACTGTGATGATCTCTCATCCGGCCTTGCAGGGCTCCTTGCAGTCACAGCACCCTTCTATTTCATGAGGACCGTCCCTGGATTTTATGATACCGACATATTCAATGTCCTCTTCCCTCTCATGGTGGTCCACTCACTCTACCTTTCAGTGCGGAGGGATGACTGGAGGTGGAGTACCGTCTCTGCCATGCTCATCACCCTCTACTCGACTGCATGGAACGGCTGGCAGATACTCTATTACGTGCTCCTGGTTTCCTGCGGGATATTCATACTCAGGTACAGGGACAGGAACATCCTCCTCTTCCTCTTAATTACCACGGCCCTCATTGAACTCACGGATCCCGGGAGGATACCTTCACTCATACGGGGGATCCCCCTTATGGCCTCCGGTGCTGCAGGGCAGCTGTTTCCTGAAATCCTGAATACAGGGTCATCCACAATGACAGGTGCATTTCCCAGTCCCTATGCGAACATAACAGAGCTTCAGCCTCCAGGATTTGCTGAAATCATAACAGGTACAGGTCCTGGCCTTCTGATTGCGGGGATAATGGGTTTAGAGCCCCTGAGGAGGCTCAGGGGTGATGATGGGTTCCTGTTCATGACTGTGATGATCTGGCTTGTTGCGGGTCTGGTGTGCCTCAGCGGGGGTTTGCGTTTCATTGAAGTCCTCATAGCCCCCCTCTCTGTAACATCCGCCCTTTTCTTCAGTGAAATAAGAACCCGCCTCGCCCGCAGGAAAAACATGGACCCACCCTTCAGGAGTCTTCTTTCAGCCTCAATCATAGTCATGCTTGTCCTACCCTCACCCCTAATCGCCCTTGACAGTTACGGCAGCCTCCACCCCAGGGTTGATGACTGTATGATGGATGCTGCAGTTTACATCAGGGAGAACACAGCGGAGGATACAGTTGTGGTCTGTAACTGGGTCCATGGACACTTCTTCGCATGGATGGCTGATCGGCCCGTTAACTTCGATGGAAGGCTCGGCTATATTGAAACGTTGCCAGTGCGGAACCATGGTTATCCCCTTGATCCCAGGGTCCCAGGTGTATGGAGGGAATACTGGCAGGACAGGGCACTTGCAACATCGGACCCTGTCCTTGCAGATGGCATCCTCAGCATGCTGGCATCATCTGGTGATGAATGCTACCTTGAAGTATATGATGCCACAGGAGACCCCGCAGGGTCTGTCAGGATAATTGAAGAGCTCATCAGAATGGATGAAGACCAGCGAATGACCTACCTTGAGTCCCTGGGGATCAGTGCTTCGGCAGCGGATTCCATTGCAGCTTTAATGGAGAGGAGATCCGGGTATGTCCTTGTAACCTCTGACAGCCTCATCGATAAGGGTTACTGGATACTCTACTATGGAAGCTGGAACTTCACGGGGCCCACGGTGAAGCCATTCTACTCCGAAGGTGAGATCATCTCCAGAAACCCCCTTATAAGCAGTGATGGTGTCACCTTTAACGGCACCGTCCTCTTTAAGGGGATGAAACCCTGCAGGGTCTTCACCGTCAAGGAAGGATGGGTTGATGTGGTTACCGTTGACCCCTCATCGGGCTTCAATGTATATATCCTGAAGGACAGGAACCGGACCGTTACTGTTCCTGTTAAATATGAGGACTCTCTCTTCGTCAGACTCGTCCTCATGGGTGATGGTGCCGGTAGGTTCAGGGCTGTTATGAGGAGCGGTGACGTGACCCTCTGGGAACCCATAGAATAAATAGAACTGTAAACTGCAGGAAAGTATGATAAAGGGCACTAACCCTTAAAAATAAATGTCCCTCTATCTACATTAAATTACTTTTTATTCTCCATGGCTGCCCTGAGGAATGAAACGAATAGTGGATGTGCCCTGTTTGGTCTTGACTTGAATTCGGGGTGGAACTGGCATCCCAGGAACCATGGGTGGTCTTTGAGTTCAATTATCTCCACGAGGAAGTCATCAGGTGATGTGCCTGAGATTACAAGTCCTTTCTCTTCAAGTTCATCCCTGAATTCGTTGTTGAGTTCAAATCTGTGTCTGTGTCTTTCACTTACAAGTTCGGTGCCGTATGCCTCACTGGCAAGGGTGCCGTCCCTGATCCTGCATTTGTAGGAGCCTAGTCTCATTGTACCCCCCATGTTCTTGATCCTCTTCTGCTCCTCCATCATGTCAATAACCGGGTAGTGTGTGTCTGCATCGAACTCTGTACTGTTGGCACCCTCCATGCCATGTAGCCTTGCGAATTCTATGACCATGCACTGCATTCCGAGGCAGATGCCGAATATCGGCACTTCCCTTTCAATTGCAAATCTGACAGCGTCAAGCTTGCCGCTTATACCCCTCTCACCGAAGCCCCCCGGGATGAGGATGGAGTCAAGGCCGGCGAGTTCATCCTCACTGACGGCGTCATCGGCACTTATCCATTCTATATGGACCTTTACGCCCAGCTGGGCTGCGGCGTGCTTGAGGGCCTCCCTTATACTGATGTATGAGTCCTCAAGTTCAACGTATTTCCCGACTATGCCCACACTGACCTCTGGCTTCTCTATCTTCAGTGACTCAACGATCCTTGCCCAGCCCTCAAGGTCGGGTTCCCCCTCAACATCCAGTTCTATCCTCCTCACAATGTAGTCACCCACATTCTCCCTGTCAAGGACCAGGGGGACCTCATAGATTGATGATGCATCGGGTGCGTTTATAACGGCCTCCTCCTCAACGTCACAGAAGTGGGCTATTTTTCGTTTGAGGGATGAGTCTATGGGCATCTCGCTCCTGCAGATGATCATGTCAGGGTTTATACCCGTGCTCCTGAGTTCCTTTGTGCTGTGCTGTGTTGGTTTGGTCTTGAATTCACCCGCGGCCCGGAGGTAGGGTACATAGGTTACATGGACGAACATAACGTTCTCATGGCCCTCCTCGTTCCTGAGCTGCCTCAGGGCTTCTAGGAAGGGCTGGCCCTCAATGTCACCCACCGTGCCCCCCACCTCAACCAGGACCACGTCCGCACCGCTCCTCTCGGCGATCTTCCTTATCATGGCCTTGATCTCATCCGTTATGTGGGGTATTATCTGGACGCATGAGCCCAGGTAGTCGCCGGATCTCTCCTTTTTGATGACCGAGAGGTAGACCTTCCCTGTGGTTATGTTGGCATCCCCTGGGAGGTCTGAGTCAAGGAACCTTTCATAGTGTCCCAGGTCGAGGTCGGTCTCCATACCGTCATCGGTTACAAAGACCTCACCGTGCTGGTAGGGGTTCAGTGTCCCCGAGTCAAAGTTGAGGTAGGGATCTATCTTTATTGCGGTCACCGATAATCCATAGGACCTGAGTATCCTTCCTATTGAAGCCGCTGTGATTCCCTTTCCAATTGAACTTACAACTCCTCCTGTTACTATAATGTATTTAGCCAGATGAACCAACTCCTCCGATGATAATTAATGGATAGATTATGTCTCTCATTCTATTAAAAAATTGCAATAGGGACTCCCTGCGGGTCCATCACCTTTGATTGAACTTACCCTCAGGGGTTCATGAGGATGTCTATGAGCCTGTGGCCCTCCATGAGACCCAGGGACCCCTTAGATGCTTCTTTTTCATCGTATGATGTGACATGATCCCCCTTCACTCCCTCGCCATGGATGAGGTAGGGTACAGGGTCATGTACATGTGTCCTTACCTCCACAGGGGTGGGGTGGTCCGGGAGCACGGCTATCCTGTGTTCATACTCGGTTATCCTGTCAAGGACCGGCCCCAGCACCAGTCTGTCAATGTTCTCTATGGCCCTTATCTTCTCCTCAAGGTCCCCTGCATGGCCTGCCTCGTCGGGTGCCTCAACGTGGATGTAGAGGAAGTCGTATTCCTCAAGGGCATCTGCAGCGTACCTTCCCTTGGCCCGGTAGTCTGTATCGATGTAACCTGTGGCACCGGGCACCTCAATGTTATCCAGTCCCGCGTATATGCCAAGGCCCTTTATGAGGTCAACAGCCGTGATGGTGGCCCCCCTTAACCCGTACCTCTCCGTTAATGGCTCCATTGAGGGCCTTGGTCCCTGGCCCCAGAGCCAGATCATGGTGGCCCTCCTCTTACCCTCTGATTTCCGTTTAAGGTTCACCTCATGGGATTCCAGGATCTTTCTTGATGATGTCATGAGTTCCCTTATGTGGAGGGCCTCCTCTGATCCTTGAGGGAGGTGTTCATCAACGGCCTCCCCGACGATGTCATGGGGTGGATAGGTCCTTACATCCCTGTACCCCCTTCCGGGTATTACGAAGAGGTTCCTGTAGCTTACACCGGGGTAGAACCTTCCAGGGGTTTCAAGGTGCTGGTTGAGGGCCTCGATGAGCCTTGTGGCGTCTGATGTTTCTATGTGGCCTGCATTGAAGTCATTTATAACCCCATCAGCGTTTATGAGGTTGCAGCGGAATGCCACGTCCTCATCAGAGAGCTCAACACCTATACTTGCAGCTTCAAGGGGCCCCCTCCCTGTGTAGTATCTTTCAGGGTCGTATCCCATTATGCTCAGGTTCGCAACGTCTGAACCTGCCTCCATACCATCAGGGACCGTTTTAAGGAGTCCGCAGGACCCTCCTGCTGCAAGTGAGTCCATGTTCGGTTTATCAGCCACCTGGAGTGGTGTTCTGCCGTCAAGTTCATCCAGCGGGTAATCTGCCATTCCATCTCCAACGAGAATAACATGCTTCATCGGTATCACTGCCATTACAGAAAACGAATAATATACTATGGGCCCTTTCAGAGCCCCCTGTTTCTCCATATGCTCACAGCGTCTGTCAGCATTGCAGAGGCCGTCTCAAGGGATCCTGCCCCCCTGCCAACCGCGGTGACCTCACCTGCAAGGTCTGTCCTGAGGGTTGCCATGTTGAGTGTCCCGTCAACCGCGTAGGGTGAACCCGTCCTCACGAGCCTGGGTCCCACCTCCAGTTTCTCACCTGATACCTCTGCAATGAGCTTTATCATGTAGCCGTCCTGGGCTGCCAGTTCAATCGCCTCTGGTGTTATGCCTGTTATCCCCTCAACCCTGACATCCCTGAGGGTGCATGGCCTTCCAAGTATTGCGTTGGCAAGTATAACAGCTTTACAGGCAGCATCAGTGCCTTCAACGTCCTGAGCAGGGTTTGTCTCTGCTATTCCAAGCTCCTGGGCCTCGAGGAGGGCCTGTTCATAGGATGAACCCTCTGACGCCATCCTTGAGAGGATGAAGTTGGTTGTGCCGTTAAGTATGCCTATTATGGACTCAACGGTGCATGATGAGAGGGTGTCCCTTGCAAGGTTTATGATGGGCATCGCACCCCCTACAGAGGCCTCGAATCTGAGTTCAACACCCTTCTCGGCGGCCGCCTCCATCAGTTCAGAGTAGAAGAGGGCCAGGTGCCCCTTGTTTGATGTTATAACATGCTTCTCCTCATTCATGGCCTCTAATAGGAGGGATCTTCCTGGTTCACCATCGGTTATGCTGGTGGGTGTTGCCTCAACAAGGCAGTCGTATTCTGCCTCATGGAGGAGTTCAAGGCCCGTCATGCCCTCAACCGCCGATGGGTGGTCCGCTATTCTGCCGGTGGTCTTCTTCTGTTCAAGGATTTCCCCTGCATCAAGGCCCCCCGGACTGTAGAGGGCGCCTGATGAGTCCGCTACACCCGTGAATCTGATTTCAAGGCCGTACTTCTCCATGAGGTGCTTTCTTTTAAGCTGGACGGCGCGGAGGAAACCCTGACCGACTGCTCCAACCCCCACTAGACACACATCCATATTATCACACCTCACCTATAACCAGGAGTTTCCTCTCCCTGGCTATGCCCTGTATCCTTTCAAGTACCGTGTCCCTTGACCCGTGGTCTGCCTCAACGGTTATCCTTGCAGCTGATCCACCCTTCTCTGATATCTTCAGTGATAGGTCGGATACCGTGGCGCCTTCCAGGCTGTTTATGGAGTTAACTGTCTCCTGAAGGTCGCCCTCACCCAGGTCGCCTATGAGGATGGTTGTGAACTTCTCCTTGAGGGGGACTCCATCCATCTCTATTATATTCACGCCCCTCTCCCTGAGTTTGCTGACTGCAAGGTCAAGGGTCTCCTTATCACCCTCCACCGTGAGCTGCACAGGGACCACCGGACCGTATTCACGGTCCCTCTCATGTATAACCGTGACTATATTCGCACCTGAACTTCCCAGGGGCTCCAGGACCGATACGAGCTGCCCTGGAACGTCCCGAAGTTCAATTACAAGGTTCAAACGCATCAGAAACACCTACTGGGTCCATTCACCCCTCTCAACCACTATGTTACCGTCCTCATCAACAGGGGCGTTTCTGAGGATCTTCTCGGGGTTGAATTTTTCAACCCTGTCCTCCTTTGTCCTGTTAAGGTTATCCACGATGTAGTATGTCTCTTCAAGTTCAGGCACGCCTTCAAGGGCCTTTGAAAATTCTTCAAGTATCTTCTCAGCCTCTTTCTCTATCTTCATTGCCAACGCCTCTAAAACTCCATGATAGGTTATCTCCTGATAAACATCAGATATCCCATAAAGGTTATCATGACTGGATCATTATGAACCTTATATCTGCAACAAGAAATATAAAATATGGGGTTATGCTCAGGTCATCCTGTGGTGGGGAGAGCGATATGGAAGATGGGTCTTCCAGCATCAGAATGACCATCTTCCATAAAAAATGACTCTAAATCGTAGAAAAAGAATATTCCCTGCACCCCTACCGGTTGCTTTCGCGAGTCCCCATGAGTTTCTCCATGAAGGATTCATGGTCGAATTCCGGCAGGACCTTCCTCCTGAGTATCCTGTCTATCCCTGAACCATACTGGGCCGCCTTCTTAGGCCTCATGGCTATGTACTCAGGAACCCCCAGTTCAAGGGCCGCTTCCCTGAGTATCCTCTTTCTCAGCTCATCCCCAGGGCCCAGTATCCTGTAAATGATGGGTATGCTCACCGCAAGTCCTATAACCTCCAGGTCAAGGAAGGGCACCCTGAGCTCCATGGAGTTTGCCATTGCAGCCGCATCATCCCTCTCAAGGTTCACATGGTATATGTTTTCAAGGTCATGGATGAGGGCCTCCTCCAGTTTCCCCTCCTCAAGGAGGCGCCTGTAGCGGTGGTAACCTGCAAAGAGTTCATCTGCCCCCTGACCAGAGAACATGACCCTGTAGCCCTCAGAGGACGCCCTCCCTGATGCAATGTAGAGGGGCATGGCAACCCCTATCTTCATGACACTGTACTCCTCGATGGCTGTAAGGACACCCGGGAGGGCCTCCCTGATCGTCTCCTCGTCTACTTCAATTATCTCAAGGTCCAGCTTGAGGTCATCTGCAGCCCTTGAGGCGAATTCAAGGTCCCCTGCCCCCCTGGTGCCCACCGCGTAGAGCCTGATGTCCAGGTGTTCCTTGAGGAGGACGGCGAGCATTGTGCTGTCAACGCCCCCGGAGAATACCATGGCTGCCCTGTCAAGTCCCCGGGTCCTCTTCTCAACCGCGGATCTTAGCCTTGCTATGAGTTCATCCCTGAGCTCATCATATCCTGCCCTGAGGGGTTCTGGTTCAGGTAACCCCCTAAGCCTGACTTCCCTGCCATTTATGAGTGCGTGCCCTGGTTTAAGTGTCCCCACATCCCCCAGGCCTATCCTCCAGAGGGCCTTCTTCTCGGAGGCAAAGGCCTCTCCTGAATGGTGGAGTGGCTTAACACCCACAGGGTCGCGTACCAGTGCAAGGTTTTCACCGTCATAGTAGGCGAAGGCGTAGTCCCCGTCTATGGTGTTAACCGTGGATCTGAGGACCTCCTCCATGTCGCCCTCCTGTTCCTCGATGAGTTTCAGGAGCACCTCTGCATCGGATCCTTCACCATGGAGTTCCCTGTGGTTGTAGATTTCCCCGTTGAAGACCAGGACCTCCCTTCCAGTTACCGGCTGGGGTCCGCCGATTATTGAGAGGAGGTTGTGGCCCAGGGCAACGTCCCCTGTGACCGGCGCTTCCAACACCTCCTCCCCTGCAGGGGTGGTTATCCTTACCCTGCCGTCATGGTAGATGCCTGATGCGTCGGGTCCCCTGTGTTTCTGGGCTGCCAGCATCTTCTCCACGAGTTTCTCTGCTCCGGGGCCCCTGTAACCTGCGATTCCGCACATTCTCTTCACTGCTGAGTTTAAGCTACCTTTTCACCGGCTTCGGGTCCTGGTTTCACTGAGTATATCTCCTCCACCTTCATGAGGATGGCTGATTTTGGTTCCAGTTCTGTCATTACGTTCTGGGCCCATTCAACAACCATGTCGAAGTATTTCCCTGATTTGAATATTTCAACGGTTCCCTTGAACTGGTAGGGGCATTCCCTGGCATTTTGGGGTATCAGTGCTATTCTGGGGTTTTCATGGAGGTTCCTGATGGTCTTCTTCATGTAGTTATCTGCGATGAGGATTGTCCTGTCATCGAGGGGCCTTGCGAATCCTATTGGCACAACGTTGGGTGTGCCCTCCTCATCTGCAGTTGCAACAAAAACAAGTTCTTTTTCCACTGCATCCATCATCTCCTGAGTCATCATGGTATTCACCGTTTATGGGTATCTTGAAATGGATAGATAAACCTTAACCCCATGTTAATCGACCATTTTATGTAATCAGAAGTTCCTGTAATTGGAGGGTTTAAATCAATTAAAAATGCCAATTAAATGTTGTGATGGATTTGAATGTATTTATAAGGCATTATAGGGCCTTAAAATTACTTTAAATCCGCTGGTGTGGTTCATGCCAGTTTAT